>Ga0209605_1000021_pt1 | contig 251555 bp, 236 predicted proteins | sample AD_UKC035_MetaG_FD_184408 | JGI IMG/M metagenome (GOLD analysis project Ga0209605, IMG submission 184408) | Active sludge microbial communities of municipal wastewater-treating anaerobic digesters from USA - AD_UKC035_MetaG (SPAdes) (version 2) | ecosystem: Engineered > Bioreactor > Anaerobic...
CGGAGGGGTCCGTTGGGTGCGGCACGGTCCCGTTCGGCTGCCAGTTCACCGCCGCCGCATCAGTTGATCGGAATCAGCCAGCTATCGCCGGAGATAGCCACTGCAGGCAAAATTTTGGGACAGCCTCGCAGGGGAGCGGCGGCCCGCCTCCGCCCTACACCACCCGGGCCTCGGATGTCGCCACGACTAACCAAACTGCGGGGTTGACCACGGGAACCCAGTCGATCGTCGCCGGAGCCACGACGAATGCATGGCAGATCGCCGATGTGTGGCCCGAGCTCGCGCCGACTGGAGCCGGTGCACCGTACTTTCAGTTCTCTCTGGACACGAGCAACTACGGCGGCGTGGGAATCGTGTTCGACTACGACATGCAAACGCCGGGCGATTGGGCCAGCGGTGGCGGTGCAAACCACATCTATGTTTACAGCAGCACGGATGGTGCGGACGACACCTACACCCTTGCGGGGAGCTTCATTGCGACCAAGAACGGCTGGCGCACCGGGACCAGGATCCAGGCTTCGACCACGGGCGTCAGCGTCACGTACTTCCGCATCACGGCCGACAGCAGAGCCAAGAACGCGACCACCGCACAACTGAAGCTCGACAACGTCACCATCGACGGCTGCCCGCGGCTCCTCCTGCCGACGCTGACCAAAAACTTCGCGGACGAATCGATCTGCCAGGGCAACTATAGCGAACTGACCTTCACCTTCACCAACCCCAACCCCACCCCGCTCACCAACGTGGGCTTCCTCGACACCCTGCCGGAGGGCCTGGAGGTCGACATTTCCAACGGCGTGATATCGGTCGACTGCACCACCGGCTCCAGTTCCGGCCATACCATTACCGCCGAGCCCGGCAGCAGGATCATCAGCATGAGCGGCGCCACCCTGGCCGCGGACTCCAGCTGCAGTTTCTCGGTGTACGTCAAGGGCACGACCGCCGGGAGCTACACCAACACCAGCGGCAGCATCTTCTCCGACGAAACTGGTGCCAACACCACCGACACCGGCTACGGCACGGACAGCCTGACGGTGGTCGCCCCACCGGTGATCAGCAAGACCTTCGGCACAACCAACCTGATCACCGGAGAGACCACCAGCCTGACCTTCACCATCACCAATCCCAACGGCGCCACCTCGCTGACAGGCGTAGGCTTTACCGACACGCTGCCGGCCGGACTGGATGTTACTTCCGACACTGTGGATCTTCCCTGTAGTGATAGTGGAACTCTCACCCTGACGGATAACTATCCGAACCCGGATACGATTGTATTGAGCGGTGCCAGCCTGGATCCGGGTGAATCCTGCACCTTCTCGGTCACTGTCACCGGAACCACCGCCAACACTTATACCAACACGGTGCAGGTGACCTCCACCAACGGCTGCACGGGCAACACGGCCTCCGCCACGGTGATCGTCAGAGACCTGATCAGCTCCCTCGCGTTCCAGAAACAAATCAGCACGTCGCCAAGCGGGCCCTGGTACGATTACATGTCAGTCCTCATCGACACGCCGCTTTACTACCGGTTCCTCGTGGAAAACACCGGTGAGACGGAGTTGACCGGTGTGGAGGTGGCCGACCCGATCCTGAATCCCACAAGTCCTTACACCGTGTGCACCTTCTCCTCGTCGATCCCGGTTGCGGACGCCTTCGACGATGATCACATCGACACCTGCACGTTCCCGTCCTCCCCCTCTACGATCCTGGCGGTACTCGGCGAGCACACGAACTGGGCCACGGTCACCGCCGACGGCGATCTCGAAGATTCGGATGACGCCACGTATTACGGTCAGAATCCGACGGCGGTGGTCATCGGCCGAGTCGCCCTCGGCTACGCGCGGGTCACGGACTTTCTCCGCAGCATCGGCGTGCCGGAGATCGGCATCGCCGAGCTGCAGAACATCCTGCGCGTCTGGGCGCCGGATTCCCCAGCCGGGGAGAGCGCCGACCGCCAGGAATTGCTGGACGCCCTGATGGATTATCTCGATCCGGACGGTGACGGCCGGGTGGTGGTGTTCCGCTGGGAGACGCTGGAGGAGCGGGGCACCGTCGGGTTCTTCGCCGAACGGCTCGCCGACGGGGCCTGGGTGCGCATCAACGCGGGGATGCTGCCCGGCCTGATCGCCTCGCCCATGGGGGCGGAGTACTGGCTGGCGGACCCGGGCGCCTCCCCGGGCAATGACTACGTGTACCGGCTGATCGAAGTCGAGGCGCGCGGCACGACCCGTGAATATGGTCCGTTCGACCTGCGGGTCGACACGCCGCAGCAGTAACGGGAAGGAGCGAACATGAACGCGAAGGGAAAAACCATGAGGAACATACGTCAACTGCTGCCGATGGTCGTCTGCGGGCTCGTGCTCGCGTTGACACCGGTCATGGCTGAATCGACGCCGCCGGCGAGCGGGAACTCCCACGAGCTGGTTTGGGATTCCTGGCAACCGCTGGCCGGCGGCTACATGGCGCGGCGCCGCGTGCCGGCACGCCTGGAGCTGCCCGTCGAAGCGCGGCGCGCCCCCGCCACGCAATCCCGCGCGCAAGCGGATACGTTCAACAAGGCCTCGAGCGAACTGTCGCTCTGGCTCTACACCGGTATGCCGGGCATGTACAGCGTGGGCCTGGACGAGGTCGCCGCCGAAACGGGCATCAGCGCCAAGGCGTTGCAGGCGGCCGCGAAGTCCAGGCGGCTGGGCCTGACCAACGCGGGGCGGGACGTGCCCTATTATTACGACTCAACCTACCAGCGACTGCTGTTCGCCGGCGAAGCCTACACCACCTTCTACACGGACGAGAACGCTTACCGGTTGGTGACATCCCAAAAACCGCATCCGCGCCTGATCAGCGCCACGAATGTTCGCCCGACGGAGCTGCCGCCCGGCCAGCATCAGCCGTTTCGCGAGGTGCTGCAGTTCGTCGAGGAGACGGACTTGATGTACTTCACCTGGCTGTACCCCGGCGACCCGGACGCCCGGTACTGGTTCTGGGACTACCTGTACGGATCGTTCAGGCCCCAGATTCAAATCCCTCTTCATGTTCCGAATCCGGCGGCAGCCGGCACCGCCCGGTTGCGGGTGAAGTTGCATGGTTTCACCAACCTGTATCCCGGCGACGAGCACCGCGTTTATGCCGCCCTGAACGGTGTCCCGGTGGGTTCCGAGCTGGTGTGGGACGGCCTGGCGCCGGCGGAGCTGGTGGCGGAGTTCAATCCGTCGCTGTTGCATGCCGACGGCGAAAACACCCTGACCCTCCACAGCGGATATGATGCGGCGCATCCCAACCCGGGGCAGGTGCTGGAGTCGGTCGCGGTGGAGTACGACCGCCTGCCCGTGGCCACCGACGGGCAGCTTTGGCTGCGTGACGCGACCCAGGGGTTCCAGGAAGTGACGGGTTTTTCGAGCCCGGACATCCTCGTGGTCGAGTCGCCGGTTCAAAACGCCGTTTTGCGGAGCGACGCCTACATTCACCCGAGCGACGATGGAACGTGGGCAGTCACCTTCAAGGCAAGATCAGGCAAGGACTATCTGATTGCCGAAGCGCCGGCGTTCTTGGGTGCGGCGTTCGACGCCCGTCCGCAGACTAATCTTAATGCGTCCCGGCAGGGGGCCGACGTGCTGATCATCGCCCCGCGCGAGTTTGCCGGGACCGCGCAGGACCTGGCCGAGTTGCGGCGCGCCGGTCACGACGAGGCCGCGGTCGTCTGGCTGGACGACATCTACAAGTCTTTCAGCGCCGGGCGGGTGGATCCTTACGCCATCGGCCAATTCATGGACTGGGTTCGGACCGAGTGGAGCCGGGTCCCCGCGGCGGTGACGCTCATCGGCAAGGGTTCGCTGGACCGGAAGGATTGCATGGGGTACGGGGACAATTTCCTCCCGGTCCTCATGACCTCCAACCCCTGGGCGCTGGCCGCGTCCGACAGCCGGCTGCTTGGGATCGACGGCGGCGTGGCGCCCATGGCCGTGGGCCGGATCGCCATCACCAACGACGGCGAGGGCCGCGCCTACGTGAACAAGCTCCGCGCACACGCGTCGAGGGATAATACCCAGGCGGCGGAACGGGCCGTCGTGGTGGCGGACAATCCGGATTCCGGCGGCGCCTTCCACAAGGACGGCGACCTGTTGGCCATACGATTGCAGGACCTGGGGGTGTGGTGGGTCGAGACGCTGTATCATCCCACCGACCCGGTGCGCGCCACCCTGATCCAGTCGGCGGCCTGGGAGACCGGCCTGGTCTCCTTCAGCGGCCACGGTTCGGTGGCGCAACTGGGCACCAACTCGGAGAAATTCCTCAAAGCCAACGATGCCTCGGCATTGCGCAACGGTTCCTGCCCGGTGTTCCTGGCCCTGACGTGCGCGGCGGGCGATGATTCCCTGCCCGGCGTCCGGTCGCTTTCGAGCACCCTGGTGCTGAACCCGCAGGGGGGTGCCATTGCCTCGCTGGCGGCCTCCGGGTTGTCGTTCAATTCGGATTCCCACGTTCTGGCCCATGCCTTCATCCAGTACCTCTACGGGAGCCACATCAACGTCGGGGAGGCCCTGGTGGGCGCGAAGCAGGACACCGCCGGACAGATCGCGGTGTTCATGGCGCCGCTCTATTCAATCATCGGCGACCCTTCCGTGTACCCATGGTAGGGATGCAGAGGATGGAGCACGGACAGCGGTTGGCGACAAGCCGGATCTCAGATGCACCCGGCAACCCTTACAGATGCTTAAGAAGAGGAAGAAGAGTATGACCGAAAGCAATTTCAACGAAACCGGGTCAAATCAAATCCGGTCATCCAGGAATCCGGGGGATTCGTCTCCCGGTGAGATGCGACGGCCCTATACTCCGCCGCGCCTCCTCAGCAGCGAACCCCTTGAACTCTCCGCGGGGACTTGTGATCCGGCGTATGGGGGTTTCGGAAAGACTTATCCTTCACAGACTTGTAACAAATCAGGCTCGTGAAGACAGGAGTCATGGTTGAAAGATCTCAACCGTGGGGTCCGGAGTCCATCTGTCTTCACTTGCCCATGTGCCGGGTGTCGATCCAGGGATTGACCCCCGGGCAACGGCAGACCATTTTTCAAAACTTCCAGCAGTATGTCCCCGGCCCCGGCGAGACGGCCGGCGGGAGTGATTTGATCTGCCTGGCCGGCCGTCTGGATGGACCCATCGGGCTGCCGCCGGAGCACTTCGCGGCCAGCGGTCAGTACGCGCCGCTGAAACGGCGCACGAGCGGAGGGATCGAGATTACGGGCTTCGATTTCAGGGCGCAGCTTGCCGGCGGCGGAGCGGAGCCGCTGCGGGCTTCCCTGGCGGTGGCCGGGGAGGAGGATCTGGGCCGGCCGTTCGCCCTGGAGAACTTCCTGCGCATCGTGTTCGCCTACCATGTCCTCAACCGGGGGGGGCTGCTGCTGCACAGCGCCGGCGTGGTGTATCGGGGCGCGGCCTACCTGTTCAGCGGCCGCTCCAACGCCGGCAAGTCCACTCTGTCCCGGAAAGCGGCCGCGGCCGGCGCCGCCGTGCTGAGCGACGACATCAACCTGGTGTATCGGGAAGACGATGGCTATCACGTTCACCGGGTGCCCTTCACCGGCGAATTCCGGCGTCCCGGGGAGAGCTTTTCCGGATCCGGGACCTTCCGGCTCGGCGGCCTCGCCCTGCTGGAGAAGGCGCCGGCCCTGACCGCCGTCCCGGTGCTACCCGCCGAGGGCGTGGCCGGGCTCCTCACCGGTTGCCCGTACGTGAACGACGATCCCGAGGAGTTGCCCGCCTTGATGGATATCTTGACGATGCTCGTGTCCCATGCTCCGGTGATCCGCCTCGGCGTTGCCCGCGACGACTCCTTCGAGGCGATCATGGCGGCCCTGCTGAGGTGCAGTGAAAATGTCTGAACCAACCCGAGAATACAAAATCCGCCTGTCCAGCCGGGTGCGCTTCCGCGACGTGGCCGGTCAGGGGGTGCTGGTGCACCTGGAAGAGGGCCGGGTGCTGGTCGTGAACGACGTGGGCCTCTTCATCGTCCAGGCGCTCGGCCGGCAGGCGATGACGGAGTCGGAACTGGCCGCGGCGGTGGCGCAGGCCTTTGTTGTCGATGCGACCCGGGCGCAGTCGGACGTCGCCCTCTTCCTGGAGCAGTTGCGCGGGGAGAAGGCCCTTCAGACGGTCGGCGGGCCGGACGGCGGTCCAGCCGGGGGGTGAGCGGGGATGTACCGCCATACGGTGTTGAAAGCGGTCCGGGCGAATCGCCTGCTCCACGATGTGACTCTGGAGCTCACGTATTGCTGCAATTTTAACTGCTTCTACTGTTACAACGACCGGGACCGGCAGGGGACGCCGCTATCGCTGCCGCAGTACCGGGTCCTGCTCGAGGACCTGGCCCGCATGCAGACCCTGTTCCTGATGCTGACCGGGGGCGAGCCCATGGTCCACCCCCATTTTTTCGACATCGGCAACATGACCCGGGAGCTGGGTTTCGTGGTCCGGATCCGCACGAATGGCCACCTGTTAAACCCGCGCAATGTCGAACGGCTGCTCCGCGAGGTGGAGCCGTACATTGTCGAAGTCACCCTGCACGGAGCCACCGCCGAAGTGCATGACCGGCAGACCCGCGTCCCCGGCAGTTTCGAACGCCTGACGGGCAACCTGCGTCACGCGCGGGTGGCCGGCCTGCGCTGCGCCACGGTGGTCACGCCCACCGCCTGGAACGAGCACCAGATCGAGGCGATGATCGCACTGGGCGACGAGCTCGGGGCGCCCCTCCGATTTCAGGGGCCCGTGGGCCCGCGGGACAACGGCGACCGGGAGCCTTTGTCCATCCAGCCCAGCCGGGCCACCTGGGACCGGATCGAGACCCTGATGGCGGAGCGCCGGAAAAATGTCTCGGTGGAGCCCGAGTGTTCTGTGTCCAAAGACTCCCCGGAAGCCGATGCCGAAGAAATCGCCTCCTGCAGCGTGGGTTTGGCCGGCGTCGATATCGATCCCTTCGGCAACGTCCAGCCCTGCATGCACGTTCGGGAAGTTGCGGGGAACCTGCACCAGCAGTCCATTGAAGATATCTGGAACCGCTCGCCCCTGTTCGCGCAGGTCAGACAGCGCGCCGTCGCCGCGGCGTCCAGATGGAACGGGGAACGGCCCCGGCAATTTGGCTCGCCGTTGTTCTGCATGGCCATCGACGAGATGTGCGGCGAGGAAGATGGGAGGCGTGTCGGCCCATGAATCCGGACCAGTGGAACGCCGCAGCGGGTCCCGGAGGCTGTCTCGCCGAGGCCTTGACCGAAGGCGACGAAGCGGTTTTCCGCGTGGCCGGGGACTGCATGTCGCCCGAAGTCGACGATCTGGCCGCGGTGCGGGTGAAGCGCGCCCGGTTACTCGTGCCCGGCGATCTGGTGGCGTTTCGCGATCCGCAGCGCCACCGTCTGGTGGTCCATCGGTTTCTGGGGTACGTGCGGCGCCGGGGGGAGTGGCGGCTCATGATCAAGTCGGATCGGGGCGCGGGGCCCGATCCCCTGGTGGCGACCGCCTGCGTGCTCGGCAAGGCGATCGCCCGGGACGGCGAGGCCGTCCGGGTTTCCGTGGCGAAACGGTTGCAGGCGACGGGCCAGTATGCCGCCTGGTGTCTGCGGGGCCTTATCCGGCGGGCGCGGCCAACGGAAAAGTAGCGCCCGCAGTAGCGCCCGTCCGCCGGACGGGCGCCGTGACACGCAGCAGAAAGTAGCGCCCGTCCGCTGGACGGGCGACGTGACACTCGGCAGGAAGTAGCGCCCGTCCGCCGGACGGGCGCCGTGACACTTGGCAGGAAGTGGCGGGATTCCGATTCACACTCACCGAGACTCTGCACGAACCCGTGGGCGAATCGCTCAACCGTGCCGAGGGAACGGGCCGCGTCTGGAGTGCGGCGGCACGACGCCGCTCTGGATGGGCGCGGAGCGCGCCGGGTAAAATCCGGTTAGACAATTGAACGATCACTTGATGAGTTGCGGTGATCCAAAGACGCTGTGCGTCCATCCAAAGCGCAGTCAAGCCTGCGCACTCCAAAGATGCTGCGCATCCATCCAAAGCGCAGACATGTCTGCGCACTCCAGACCGCCGTGGCATGCCACGATCAAGACACGCGGTACGCCGCATTCGATGAATGCGGCAAGACGGCAGGCGTGAACGATATGTTCAACACCGCCACCGGTACAGCACGGAATATCCTGCCGTCCGCAAGCGATTTGGCGCCATACGCCTTCGGTAACATCCGCAGGCCGCGGCAGGATCCCGCCGCGCGAGCGGCTGCGGAGTGTAGCCCGGACCGAAAGGTCCGGGTTTGCGGATAGCACAAGCAATCTGCCAGCTCCGCAGGAGCGGGGGAAGTCGGAGTCGGGGAAACCGCGACCGGCGATTCATCCATGCCCCAACCCGAACCGGGTGCTTGGATCCCGCCGCCGCTTGCGCGACTGTCCCCTCCCGGTAGATTATCGTGGCCACCCGGACCTCTCGGCCCGGGCTACATGCCGCGGCCGCTGGCGCGGCCCGGCAGCCCGACCCATCATCAATCGGCATCAGCTGTCCTTTCCCGACGACAGTAGCCCTACGAAGCCCCGCAAACGTGGGGCAGCGCCTGGCTGTTTTGGTAGCGATTCGGCCGACGCTCCGACGGGTTGACCCGGGCGGGAGCCGCGGGTATGATGGACGGGACCATGTCATTCATCTCGATAGAGTCCAACACGACAATGACCGGGCGACGGCGGGCAGCGGCCCGCGCCGTCCGCGAGGAGGAAATCATGCGCCAGAGGAACGGTGCGCCGCTGCCGGCGGTGATGCTGACCGTGCTGATGACCCTGCTGTGGGCCACCCCCGTATCGGGCGGCGGGATCGATCCGGAATTGCTGGCCGGGATGAAGGCCCGCGTCATCGGGCCGGCGGGGATGAGCGGCCGGATCGCCGACATCGAGGCGGTGGAGGCCAACCCGGCGGTGGTGTACGCCGGCGCCGCCACCGGCGGCGTCTGGAAGTCCGTCAACGGCGGGCTAACCTGGACGCCCGTCTTCGACGACCAGCCCGTCGCCGCCATCGGCGCCGTGGCCGTGTTCCAGCCCAACCCGGACATCGTTTGGGTGGGTACCGGCGAGGGGAACCCGCGCAATTCCGCCTCGGTGGGCAACGGCGTCTACAAGTCCGTCGACGGCGGCCGCACGTGGAAGCACGTGGGGCTGGACGGCACCGAGCGGATTCATCGCCTCGTGCTGCACCCCACCGACCCCGACGTGGCCTACGCCGCGGCGATGGGCCGCGAGTGGGGCGAGAACCCGGAGCGCGGCGTCTTCAAGACCGTCGACGGCGGCAAAACCTGGACCCGGGTGCTGCACGTGGACGCGCGCACCGGCGCGGCCGACCTGGTCATGGATCCGGCCAACCCGGACAAGCTGTTCGCCGCCATGTGGCAATTCCGCCGCTGGCCCTACTATTTCCGCTCGGGCGGCCCCGGCTCGGGGCTGTTCGTGACCCACGACGGGGGCGGGAGCTGGCGGCGCCTTCAGCCGGCTGACGGCCTGCCCAAGGGCGAACTCGGCCGCATCGGCGTGGCCGTCTGCCGATCGCGGCCGGAGGTGGTGTACGCCCTGGTGGAAGCCGAGCAGAGCGCGCTCATCCGCTCCGATGACGGCGGCCGCAGCTGGCGCACCGTGAACGCGGAGCCCAACGTCGCCCCGCGCCCGTTCTACTACGCCGACATCGCGGTGGATCCGGCCTGGCCCCAGCGGGTGTACAGCCTGGACTACGTCGTCCGGGTCTCCGACGACGGCGGCAAGTCGTTCGAAACCCTGCCGGGCGCCCGCTTCGAGAACATCCACGGCGACTACCACGCCCTCTGGATCAATCCCCGCGATCCCGAGCACCTGTACGTGGGCAACGATGGCGGGGTGGCCGTGAGCCGCGACCGCGGCCGCACCATGCGCTTCGTGGGCAACCTGCCGCTGGCGCAGTATTACCACATCGCCGTGGACACCGCGATGCCGTACCACGTGCTGGGCGGCATGCAGGACAACGGTTCCTGGCGCGGTCCCGGCTGGGTCATGGAGCAGGGCGGCATCCGCAACCACCACTGGCGGATGCTGGGCTTCGGCGACGGCTTCGACGTGCTGGCCGATCCCGCCGACCCGGCCGCCGGCTACTCGATGTACCAGGGCGGCAACCTGGGGCGGTGGGACATCCGCACCGGCGAGTGGCGCCACATCCGGCCGCCGGAGCCCGCCGAGGGGAAGCTGCGCTTCAACTGGAACGCGGCGCTGGCCGTCGACCCGTTCGACCCGGCGGTCGTCTACTATGGCAGCCAGTTCGTCCATCGCTCCCCCGACCGGGGCGAAACGTGGCGGACGATCAGCCCGGATCTGACCACGAACACGCTGGAATGGCAGCGCCAGGACGGCAGCGGCGGCCTCACTCCGGACGTCACCGCCGCGGAGAATTTCTGCACCCTCGTCGCTCTGGCGCCCAGCCCGGTGGCCCGGGGCGTGATCTGGGCCGGCAGCGACGACGGGCGGATCCACGTCACCCGCGACGGCGGCGCCACCTGGGTCAGCGTCGAGGGGAATCTGCCCGGCGCGGCCGCGGGCGCCTGGGTGCCCCACATCGAAGCGTCCGCGTTCGACGCCGCCGAGGCGTTCGTGGTGCTCGACGACCACCGGCGCTCCAGCTGGACCCCGCACGTCTACAAGACCACCGACTACGGCCGATCCTGGACCAGCCTCGTAACGCCGGCGCTGCGCGGCTGGGCGCTGGTGGTGGAGCAGGATCCCGTGGACCGGAACCTGCTTTTCCTCGGCACCGAATTCGGGCTCTATATGTCGGTCGACGGCGGCCGGGAGTGGCTGCCGTGGTGTCACGGCGTGCCCACGGTTTCGGTGATGGACCTGGTGATCCACCCCACGGAGCATGACCTGGTCATCGGCACCCACGGCCGGTCGGCGCTGGTGATCGATGACATTCGTCCGCTGCGGGAGCTCGACGCCGCAACTCTGGCCAAGCCCCTGCACGTGTTCGCCGCGGCCGACGCCCGCCAGTACTGGCGCGACGCCGAGGCCGGCGGCTTCGGCCTGGGCGATGGCGAGTTCCGGGGCGAGAACAAACCGTACGGTGCGTTTCTCACCTACAGCCTGAACCTGCCGGGCCTCCCGCTCCCCGACGCTGAAAAGGAGAAGGCCCGGCTGGCGGCGGTGCAGGCGGAAAAAACCAGGGGCGCGACCTGGGAGCCGGCCCCCGTCGCACCGAAAACCGACACCAGCCCCGAGGAAAAACCCGACGAGCCGCCGCAGGTGGTGATCCGGATCGCCGACGCCACCGGCCGCGCGGTGCGCACACTCAAGGGGCCGGCGGTCCTCGGAGTGAATCGGACGGTGTGGGACCTGCGCCGCGACGGCTTCCGCGAGCCCGCCCAGCGGGGCGGTCGGCGCCGCTCCGGAGAGCCGGCGCCCGGACCCGAGCTGCCGCCCGGAGCCTACACGGCGACGGTGACCTTCCGCGATCAAAGCGCCGCCACCACGTTCCAGGTGCTGCCCGACCCGCGCTCGGCCAATACGCCGGCGGACTGGGCGCGTCGCCAGGCGGCCATCGAGCGGATCGGCCGGCTCCAGGAGACGGCCGCCGCCGCGGTGGACCAGGTCGCCGACGTCCGCGCCGACGTGGAGGCGGTCATGGAGCGGGTGCGCGCCGCGGAGATCCGCCGGCTCAAGGCGGCGCGGCTGGAGCCGGAGGAAGGCAAGCTCGCCGAGCTGCCCCTGGTCATGAGCGGGCGGTCGCTCAAGGCCCGCCTCGACGAGCTGGAGCGCCGCTTCCAGCAGCCACCGGGCACGGTGGGCATCGTCGGCGGGGTGCGGGTGATGGACCGCATCGGCAAGGCCATGGGCGCCGTGACGTCGTCCTGGGCGCCGCCGAGCCCCACGCATGCGGCGTACATCCAGGAGGCCGAGGGGCTGCTGGCGCCGGCGCTGGAAGCGCTGAACACGCTCATGGCCGGGGAAGTGGCGGCGTTCCGGCAGGCGGTGGCCACCGCCGGCATCGGACTGCTCCAGGCGCCGGCGCCGCTGGCATTGCCGGCGCCGGAGGGACGGTGAATCGGTGAGGCGGTGAATCGTGAATGGGTGAATCGGTGAATGGGTGAATGGGGCAGGGTTCTGAGACCCAGAACCCAGGACTCAGGTCCCAGGACCCAGGTCCGATTTCTGAAGTCTGATGTTCGCATTACAGGAACGAGCCTCTAGCCTCGAATCTCGAGCCTCGATCACGATTTCGATTACGAATTACGATCACGATTACGAATTACGATCACGAAAAGAACGAGCCCCGGGCCTCTAGTCCCGAGCCTCGATCCTTGTTTCCGGCCGGCCGCTGCGGCCGGCGAACAGGACGAGCAGCAGCACACCGAGAAAACAGCTGATGAGCGCGGCGATGAGGAATCGCTGGCGCAGCGTGGTCCGGGAGTCCCCCCAACTGCTGTAGGCGATGTTGTAGCGGACCGACAGCCGGTGGCGGCCCCACTCCTCGATGTGCGGCACGATGATATCCAGGTAGGTCCGATTCTGAACGTCGCGCATCAGCCGGCCGTTCAAGTCCAGCCCCTTCACTGCCAGGAGCGCCTCGGGCTCGGTGATCCGCGCCTGCGGTTCCCGGCTGCCGTCGCCGGGATTGGCCGAATCGAAGAGAATCCGCCCCTCCACGTCGATGATCCACAGGTGGTTCAAGTCCGTGCGGAGCGCCATCACGTTGCGGATCAGTTCCAGAAATTTGTTGTAGCCGGAGCTGTGGTAGGTATCGTAAGCCGCGACGACGGACGGGGTGGTCAGGCGGGCGTAGCCGATGGCATCCTGGTTGAACTGCTCCTGGATGGGCCCGGACGTGAGCCAGACCAGCAGGCCCGTGTGCACGGCGAGCATCAGCAGGTAGATGCCGATGATCCGAAATATGAAGCCGGTGACACGCATGATGGCTCCTCCCAAACCCGGCCTGTGATCACCGCCGGCTGCGGGGTCCGGGATGATTTCCCACCCGAACCCAGGATCCCCAACCGGCTCAGCGGCGCCGACCGATCTCGCGCACCTGCAGGGTGCTGTCGGCGCGGGGCTGCCACTGCAAGTCCTGGCGCAAGCCGTAACAATGGCTACGGGTGTACATGGGGATATACGGCAGATCCGCCATGACCAGCCGCATGGCCGCCTGCAGGAGTTCCTGCCGTTGGCGGGGATCAAACTCGCGATCGGCGGCCTGCGCCAACTGGTCCAGCTCGGGATTGGCGTATCCCACCACGTTTTCGGCGCCGTATTCGCCGTCGGCGCTGTGGCTGTGCAGCTGGCTGTTGAACAGCTCGCCGACGTCGCCGGAACTGGGAATGTAGCCAACCAGGAAGAACGACGACTCGCCTCGGGAGATGCGCGTGTAGAGTTCGGACCAGTCGCGCAGAGCCAATTGCAGGCGTACGCCGGCATCGGCGAGTTGGCGGCTCAGGAGCTGACCCTCCGCCATAGCCGCCCGAGACAAGTCGAGGGTGAGCGCCAGCCCGTCCCGGTAGCCGGCGGCCTGAAGCAGCTTCCGCGCCGCGTCCGGATCGTGGCGGATCACCGGCAGGTCGGGCGCGAAGCCCACCACCGACGACGGGACGAGCTGCGTCGCCACGGTGGCGAAGTGCGGGTAGACACTGTCGACGAGTTCCTGCCGGTTGATGGCCAGGGAGATGGCCTGCCGCACGCGGCGGTCGGCCAGGGGATTGCGGCGGGGGTCGCCCCGGACGTCCAGCCCGAGATGGGAGACCGACGAGCCGTGCCAGGTGAGGATGGCCAGATGGTCCTGCCACTCGACGCCCTCCGCCTCCGCCACCCCCAGCTCGGCGTCCAGGTCGATGTGTCCGTCGATGAGCGCCTGGGCACGCTGGTGGTCGTCGCCGATGAACCGCCAGGTGACCGTCTGGAACTCCGGCGCCGGACTGCGGTATTGCGGGAAGTGCGCCATGGTCAGTTCCTGGCGGGGGGTGTAGCGGATCATCCGGTAGGGGCCGGTGCCCCGGACGTCCCGGTCCGGGTGGAATCCCGCCGGAACAATGCCCACCAGGGCCAGCATGCGAATCAGGACCGGCTGGGGGCGCCGGGTGATGATCACGATGGTCCGGTCGTCCAGCTTGCGCACCTGGTGCACCACCGAGAGCATGGTTCGGTACACCGAATCGGGATGGGTGCGCGCCCGGTCCAGGCTGTAAATCACATCTTCCGGTGTCAGAGGCCGGCCGTCGTGAAACCGGACGTCGCGGCGCAGGGTGAATACCCAGGTCCGCTCATCGGGATTGTTGTATCCATCCGCCAGGACCGGCACCACCTTCAAATGGGGATCGAAGCCGACCAGCCCCTCGTACATGTTGCTCAGGATCGAGAAGGTGACCACCTCGTCCTGGGTGTGGGGATCCAGGCTCACGGGCCCGGTGGCCAAACCGATGACCAGCGCCGGCGGCGGTTCGGGCGCGCAGGCCGCGAGCGCCGACACGAGGGCGACAGCCAGAAAGTAAAGGAGCCGTTTGCTCATGGCGTGGGTCGGCGAACCTCCTTGGCCAGGATCCGCATGTCGAGCCGCGGCTTCCACACCACCGCCGGCGAGACTCCGTAGATCTCGTCTTCCACGAACAGCGGCACGCGCGGCATGTCCTGCATGATCATCACCATGAGCCGCTGCATGGTGTGAAGCCGCTGCGGCTGGTTCAGCAGTCCGCCCAGCGTCTCGATCATCCGGTCCACCTCCGGGTTGCGGTAGCGGCCGCGGTTGTCGCGGCCGTAGACGCCGGTGGTGGAATGGAACAGGTCGTCCATGAGATCGGACGCGTCGCCCGAGGTGGAGTTGAAGCCCGCCAGCCAGAACGGGGCCGTGTCCGCCGCCGCCCAGAAGGATTGCCGGTCCCGAATGTCCAGCTCGAGCCGGATGCCGGCCGGGGCCATCTGCCGCTGCATCTCCTCACCGAGGCGCGCCCGGACGCCCGACATCATCAGCGTCAGGGTGATGCCCCGGGGGTGGCCGGCCCGGGCGAGCAGTGCGCGGGCCTTGGCCGGGTCGTACGGCAGCTCCGGCAGCGAGGGATGAAAGCCGAACACGGCGTGCGGCACCATCTGGTTGGCCGGCTGGCCGAAGCCCAGCAGGATTCGCTCCACCAGCCGGTGGCGGTCGATGGCCAGGGCCACGGCTTCGCGGACCTCATGCCGGTTGAACGGCGGCCGGGTGGTGTCCATCACCAGCTGGCGGATCGCCATGCCGGGCCGGTTCTGGATCATGCTTTTCTGCTGCGGATTGCGCTCGATGTCCCGGGCCAGTTCCGGGCTGATGTCGGACACGATGTCGGCCCGCCCGTCCAGCAACATCTGGACGGCTTCGGTGGGCGTGTTGTACCGGGTGATGGTGAGCCGCGGAAAGACGGGCGCTCCGCCCCAGTAGCCGTTCCAGGCGGTCAGTCGGACGGCGTCGCCGGTCAGGGACTCGAACTGGTACGGCCCGGTGCCCACCGGCTGCCGGGCGAAGGCCTCGGTGTCGGCCTGTTCCAGGCGGCGGCGCGGGACGATGAAGGCATTGGTCAGCTTGTGGAGCAGGATGGGGCTGGGCTGGGCGGTGACCACCTTGACCGTGTCTTCGCCGACGCGCGCGATGCTGGCGATGGTGGAGCAGTTGCTCTTCAGGGCCGAGGTGGGGTGGCTGCGGGCGCGCTCGAGGGAGTAGACCACGTCATCGGCCGTCAGGAAGGTGCCGTCGTGGAACCGGACTCCGGAGCGGATCTTGAACAGCCAGGTCAGGTCGTCGGGATTCTCCCAGCTCACCGCGAGCAAGGGTGTGATTTTCATGTCGGCGTCGAAACCGGCCAGGCTTTCGAACATGTTCATGAGGACCGAGGTGGTGATCACTTCCTCGCGAGTGTGGGGCATGAGCGTCAGGGGCAGACCCCTGTGGGCGACCACCAGTTCGGTTTTCTCGACGGCGGGCGGCGCGCAGCCCGTCGGCCCGAGCAACAGGACCAGTGCCAGCAGCCCCGCGATCCGGCTCGTAGTGCCCATCATGGCTGTCTCCCCGCAGGAGGTGTCCGGGCCGCCGCTCCCGGATGAAACGCCCCGCCCCCCGGTCGAAGGCGTGAGCCTGCGGGGAGGCGCGTAGGCATAGTGTCGGTTGCGATCTGATTCTAGCTTAGTCTCTTGGGGAAGTCCTGTCAATCGTCATGATGGCGGGTGCGGGGCGGGATGGGCGAGCGCCCGGCCCCTGGGTGACCGGGCGCTCGCCGCAACGATGCCGCGGCGGGAGCGCCGCGTCAGCGCACGGTGATGTTGCCGCTGACGGTGTTGAGCTTGATCTGCCCGCGCCCCGCGCCCAACTGGCCCCGGAGCTGGGTGGAGATGCGGGCCTCGTGCTTCTCCACCTGATCCAGTTTCGGCCGGCAGGCGATGTCGCCACTCAGCGTGTTGGCGTGGAAACGGGCGTCCGCCCCGCGTCCCAGTTCCAATTCCAGCTCGCCGCTGACGCTGTTGAGGGACAATTGGCTGTCGTAGCTGTCCGGGCAGCGGCACACGGCGTGGCCGCTCACCGTGTTCAGCTTGACGCTGCCCGCCACGCTGTCGGCGGACAGGTCGCCGGAAACGGTGTTGCCCTTGAGCGCGGCGGCGCGGGGCACGTACACCTCGAAATGCACGGCGCCGTGATCGCCATGGACGGTGCTATCGTGCTTTTCGTTGATGCGGAGCCAGCCTTCGCCTTGCTCGAATTCGGGCTGGACGTAGTCGCCGACGATCTCGGCCTTCACCCGGACTTCGTCGGAGCGGTCCCAGGCGATGACCGTGATGTTGCCGGCCACCGTGTTGATCTTGACGGAAACGTCCTCGCGGACGGCGAAGGTTTTCTCCACCGTCTCCGCCGCCGAAACCATCGCGGTCAGGGCGGCTGCCAGCATCACCACCAACAGAACAGTGCGTGTCATGGAGCTTCCTCCCTAATGGATTTGCCCATGAGACGCCGGGCGCCAAGTTAAAGGTTGCATGGCGGGCGGTCTGAGGGATCGGGAGCCCGGGGGAGGACGATCAGGTCGATGTGTCGCCGGGTGGCTCCAGGTCGGCTTCGGCAATGGCCCGGAGCCGGCGGAACAGGGCGCGTCCGGCGCCGGCGGGTTTCCCTTCGCGCCGTTCCCGCTGGGCGGCCAGCACCAGCCGGCGCAGCTCCTGCCGGTCGGCGTCCGGATGCGCGGCCAGGAACTCGTCGAGCGATGGATCCCCCGCTTCCACGAGACGCTCCCGCCACTCCTCCAGCCAGTGGAATCGGGCGGCCTCCCGGCGAGCCGCCTGGCCATCCTGCGCCGCGAGTTGGCGGAGGGGCTCGGCTTCGGGTTCCTGGAGCAACCGGCGCAGATAGCGCAGATGCCGGCGGCGGGCGCCGAACGCGGTGATCCGCCGGCCCTCCGCGACAGCCTGTCGCAACGGCTCAGGCAGTCCCAGGCGGTCCACGGCCGCCGGATCCAGCCGGAGCACGCGCTCCACCACCGGATCGAGGGCCAGCACATCGCGCTTGCGCTGGGAGCGGCTGGGCGGGCGGGGATCGTCGAGCGGCCTGGGTGTCATGCGCCTCCGGATGATGCCCTGGCGGGCGGGAGTATTATGGCGCAAGTGCGGCGGCGGGCCAACGGGTATTTCGGGTCGTTTGTGGGTCGTGCCCGCCGGGCGGTCCGCCGTTTACAGAACCCCACGGGCGGGGTAGAATAATTTTTTCGTAAGGCGGCATCTAAGCAGCTGGGTGTCTGAACGATGGACCCCAGCCAACAGATGGCCGGCGTTCGTTGCGCGCGCGGCGGACGGCCAGAAAACCATGGAGGTCAGGAGCATGAAACCGAGACGAATCCGTGACGGCGTGCTGTGGATGGGCGCGGTGGACTGGAACCGCCGGCTGTTCGATTCGCTGATCCCGCTGCCGGACGGCACCAGCTACAACGCCTACCTCGTGCAGGGCACGGATAAGACGGCGCTGCTGGACACGGTGGATCCGCCCATGGCCGGCGTGCTGGAGCGCCAGCTGGCCGGCGTCGACCGGATCGATTACCTCATTTCGCAACACGCCGAGCAGGATCACTCGGGCACCATCCCCTGGGTGCTGACCGAATACCCCGAGGCCACCCTGCTGTGTTCCGCCAAGGCGGCGCCCATGCTGGTGGATCACCTGGGTGTCCCCGGCGAGCGGATCCGCGTCGTCGCCGACGGCGAAACCCTGGCGCTGGGCGGCAAGACCCTCCGCTTCGTGTACACCCCCTGGGTGCACTGGCCCGAGACCATGGTCACCCACCTGGCCGAGGACCGCATCCTGTTCTCGTGCGACTTCTTCGGTTCCCACCTGGCCACCTCCGAGTTGTGCGCCGGCGACAACCCGTACGTCCTGGACGCGGCCAAGCGATATTACGCCGAAATCATGATGCCGTTCCGCAAGCAGATCCAGAACAACCTGAAGAAGGTGCGGGCGCTCGAGTTCGACCTCATCGCGCCGAGCCACGGCCCGCTGTTCGACCAACCCGAGCGGATTCTCGCCGCCTACGAGGACTGGGTCTCGGACCGGGTGGCCAATGTCGTGGTCATCCCGTACATCTCGATGCACGGGAGCACCGAGATCATGGTGGATTACCTGCTGACCGCGCTGGCGGAGCGGGGGGTGCGGGTGGAGAAATTCGACCTGTCGGTCACCGACATCGGCAAGCTGGCCATGTCGCTCGTCGATGCGGCGACCATCGTGATCGGCACGCCCACGGTGCACATCGGCCCCCACCCCAGCGTGTTTGCGGCCACCCACCTGGCCAACGCGCTGCGGCCCAAGCTCAAGTACGCCGCGGTCATCGGTTCCTACGGCTGGGGCACCCAGGCGGCGGAGCAGATCGCGGGGCTGATCCCCAACCTGAAGGTGGAGGTCCTCGGCACCGTCATGTGCAAGGGCGTCCCGCGTGATGAGGCGTTCGCGGCCCTCGACGCCCTGGCCGCGGCCATCGCCGCGAAGCACGCGGCGCTGTAGCCCCGCCGGCGCGCTGCGCGCCGCCGCCCCCTCCTCGGGAATCGGCGGCGGCGGGCGGATGGCACCGCTATTTCGGCTTCTTCACTTCTTCGATCTTGCGGGCCACGGCCGCCAGGCCCACCACGATGAGACGGGCGCGGTTGGCGGCCGGGTCTTTCCGCTGGGGATCCAGATCCATCGCCTGTTTGAAGTCCCGGCCGGCTTCCTGGGTCCGACCCAGGCGCATCATCACCTCGCCCCGGTTCACCAGGACGGAGATGTCGTTGGGCGTCATCGCGTGGGCCCGGTTCAGGGTGGCCAGCGCCTCCTCGTTCCGGCCGGCCTTGACGTAGACTGCGCCGAGCGATCCCTGCACCGTCGCGTTGTCCGGGTCCACCGCGGCGAGTCCCTCCAGGATCGTCAGCGCCTTGTCCACCTGCCCCTGGCGATAGTAAAAGGATCCCAGCTGCAGCAGGTCGGTGACGTCCTGGTCGGACATCTTCATGACTGCCTTGAGGGGGATCGCGCCATCCAGCTTGCCGTCCTTGAAATTCTGGTAAGTGGCCATGTTCGCCTCCTGTGTAGCGTGTTCGTGACCGGCGATTCACATCTTGATGTTGCGGATGATGGACATGCTCATGTCGTGCAGGTCCTTCTGCAGGTTGCTGAGCAGCTCCGTCATCTGGGTGTACTTCGACATGGCCAACTGAATCGCGTTCAAGTCTCTCTCGTAAGTCTCACTGCCGGGAACGAGGTTGTTGATTGCCTGCTCCAGTTCGTTGTACATCGAATCCGCCTTCTCGGCCATGGTGCTGACGATATTGTTGGGACCGCCGCCCACCCCGCCGCCGGCGCTGGCCGCGCCGCCGACGCCGCCCTGCGCGATGCTGAAGGGAACATCCAGCGGCAGGATGCTCATGGGCAGCGGCGGCATCGGACTGGCCTGGATGGGCCCGAAGCCGCCGATCATGTTGCCCACCATGTCGGGAACGGTTTGCAGCGGGCTGAAGAACATGTCGGTGATCCCGCCCGCCACGTCACCCACCACGCTGCCGGCGGAGCTGATGCCGTCTCCCACCCAGCTGATGGCGTCGCCCACAATGGGGATGCCTACACTGTCGATGGCGTCGCCCACCATGTCGATGGCGCCGCCGACGAAATCCGCCACGCCTCCGATCACGTCGCCCATACGCACCTCCTGTCCTCGATGATGGATTATCTTTATCTGTTAGTCGACCCGATCGGCCGTTTTGACGGAATAATTAAAGTTTGGCAAGGATCCTGACTGTCCTTGTGCCGGATGTGTGGGGCCGACCGGCGATCGGGACATGCGCCAGGTCCCGGGCGTGAGGTCGTATAGAAATCTTACGGTTCTGAGGAGATTGCGATATAATTTGAGACACTGTTCGTGTTGAATCACTGATATCGGTGATGTTGGTTGAGTTGCTTGGAGGGTGTTATCCCGTCGGCCCTGGCGGCGGGCGCTGATCTGAGCCGTGCCTGCACGCCCAGCCGTGAACCGCGGGTTGAAAAGTCGCGGACCGGCTCTTCCGCCCTCAGATCCGTGAACTTGAGATTCTGTCCGTTTGAAACAGATCGCTTTCCGGGAGGGAAACATGAAACAACATGGGTCGCGGTGCCTGACGTGTCTGCTGATGGCGGCGGGGTTGCTCGCCGCGTTGCTGCCGGCGCAGGGCGACGGGCGGGAGATGCGACGGAACATCTTTCGCCTCGGGTTCACCCTGGGCGAGGCCAACGCCCTGATGGAGAAGCACCCGAACGATCCGAACTACCGGCGGATGATTTCCACGACCGATGATCTGGCCATCCCGCTGTTGCGCCTCATCATCGCCGATTATCAAGCCCCTTTTACTCCGGACGGATTGAACTACGTGATCCAGCGGCTGGAAGCGTTTGATGCGCAGGCGGCGGGGATGAACGGCGAACAGATCGCCGCTTACTTTGAAAGCACCAGGGGCGTGATCAAGCAATCCCTGGCGCTGACCTACGGGATGGAAACCCAGGGGCAGTTCAACACCGAACCCACCTGCGACTCCTGCCTCATGGATCTCGGCTACCACCTGGGCCGGTTGGCCGTATTCGCCGCGGATGTGGGCAACAGCAACCGGAGCAGCGCGCTGAGCGGCATCAACCAGGCATTGATCACGGGCCGGCATTGCGTGGAGCATCTGCGCTGCGCCTTCCTGAGCATGGAGGACTGGGACAGCCTCAACGTGCCGGCCGCCGCCACGGGCCAGCAGGTCTACCAGATCCGCGCCCAGTTGGAGGAGCGGATCTTCGGCCTGGTTTCGTCCGCCGTCGCCCCGTTCGGCATCCCCTCGTCGCCCCGAATTGCGAGAGACCCGTCCGGGAAGTGGCACTATGACAAGATCATCATCACGCGGGAGGGCAACCAGTACGTAGCCAGGGCCTATTTAGGTTTTACAGAATCCTCCAAGCGACAATATGGCGTGTTCGAGGGAGTGGTTTGGTTTGTTTTCGACGCCCAACCCCGGCCGGTGGCGGGTTTCACCGGACCGGTCTTCGTCGGCAAGCACATCTTCTATAATGATCAACACACGCTGCGCATGACGGATTGCTATTTTGAGTTAGAGACGAAGCAGACTTCGGCCGGCAAATATTTCCAGGTGTTGCGATTCCACCAGACTACTCCAGTTGGACCAAGCAAAGGTTCCTACTTCAGGGAATTCACCGAATGATGATCCCCCAAGGATCCGGATAGCCGGATCGGACATTCGGGATGGGGTGTTCGCTACTTCACATTTTGCGATCTGCCCACTCAGCAGATTGAGAGGAATAGATGGCCGCCAGACCCGCCGGGGAACTGCCGTGCGCGCCAGGTGTACCAGGCCGGGTTGATCCGGACACCTATGGTTGAGCCGTCCCTTACAGCGGTCGCCTAGAAAGTGACGCCCCGGGCGGCCAGCCAATCGATGCAGTCCTGCCAGGTCGCCGGGCCAAACACGATGGACGTATAGCCCGAGGTGGTGAGCTTGTAGGAGGCGGGGCCGTCGCCCGAATCGCAGGCGATGGCGTACCGGTAGGTGCCGTCCATCTCGCTCCGGGCGCCCACGTAACAGTCCTCACTCACCGGCCACCAGCGGTCGTTGGACGATTCCACCCAGGCGACGCATTGGTCAAATGTGGCGGGGCCGAAGGCGATGTGCGGGAATCCGGACTGGATCAACACGCCCATGGCGGAATTGGCCACCTGGTCGCAGGCGATGGCGCAGTAGACCCGGTTCACCCGGTACTTGCTGGACCGGGTGCCCACGTACCAGACCGCCGCGGCCTGGTTGCCCCCGCCTCCGGCGGTGAAGACTGAGCCGAATCCGCTGCCGCGCCGCCCGCCGCCGCCCCCGCCGCCGCCGCCCCAGTTGCCGCCGCCGCCGGAAGCCGGGCAGACCATCACTTTTTGGATGATCACCATGGCGCTGGGTCCGGCGTAGTTGTCGCCGAAGACAAGTTCCACCCGGCCGGTCAGCGTGGATAACTTCCCGGTACGGCTCAGCATCACCTGGCCGCCCTGGTTGTCGTAGTTGCCCCGACACACGGTGAGCTGGTAGTCGCCCGATGGGTTCACGTGCAGGTGGGCGAACAGCCACTGCTTTTCCGGCAGCACCACGCTGCCGGCCCAGGAGTGATGGGTGGTCATGTGGGGCACGCTCACGCCGGTGAACAGCGTGGGGAAGACGGCCATGTACTTGCCGCCTCCGTCCACGCCGAACACGAGGAACACGTCGCCGCCCCCCTGGAGGTTGAACTGGCTGGCGGACAGCACATGGTTGCCGTCATAGCGGCCGTTTTGCAGCCGGCCGTTGGTCCAGTTGTCGCCCCGGACCAGCAGGCTGTCCTGGATCGTCTCCAGCCGGCCGAACTTGTTCGGCCCCTGCAGCCAGTCCTGCGGCGCCAGCGACAGGGTGGTGCAGTTGGTGCCCTGGCCGGCGATCGGCGGGAGCATCAAGGCGATAGCGATCGCGAAAACCGTTCCGATTTTCATGATGGCTTCTCCAAGTGATTTTTTTCATTGTTGGAGCACCGAGACCGGATGTCAAGAAATTCTGTCTCTCAGAGATGTTGAATCCGCATTCTCGGCCGATGCGGCCATTCTTGACAGTCCGCCGGATTTTCCGTACCCTCGATCTCGGACACAGCATGGACGATCCCGTATATCTGTTTCTGAGCCGGTTCGCCCGCGTGGCGTGCGACGCCGAGCGGCGCCGCGAGCTGCGGGATGCCGCCCGGGATTTCTCCGCCCGGATGCCGGAATGGGCGGGCGTCGCCGAACAGGCGGAGGCGCAGGGCATGGCGCCATTGCTGCTCCACCTCCTCCGCCAGGCCGGCGGGGCGCCGCCGCCCCGCGTGGAGCGGGTGCTGCAGGGGCTGGCGCTGCAGCACCGCGCCGCCAACGCCGCGCGGTTCGGGGCGCTTCGCGAAGCGCTGGACAGCCTGGCGGGCGCCGGCATCCCCGTGCTGATGCTCAAAGGCGCCGCGCTGGCCCACCTGGTCTATCCGGAACCGGGTCTGCGGCCCATGGGCGATCTGGACCTGCTGGTGCCCCCCGACGTGCTCGCGCCGGCGCTCGAGACGCTCCGCGGACTGGGCTATCGCGACCTGCCTCCCAACCCAGGCGCCCTCTGGCAGGCCGAGCACCGCCATTCGCCGCCGGTGCGCCGGATCGCTGGCGGCACCCCGGTGGTGATCGAGCTGCACATGGATCTCTTCGCGCAATCCGGCGAACGATCGCCCGACACCGGGAACGTGTGGGCCGATCCGCGCCCCGTCCCCCTGCCCGGCGGTGCCGACGTCCGGACGCTGGGGCACGAGGCCATGCTCCTCCACCTGTGCTGGCATCTGGTCAACATCCGCCATCTGGCCGACCAGGTGATCCGGCCCCGCCTGATCTGGATCGCCGACATCGTCAGCTACGCCGAGGGGTATGCCGAGGACATCGACTGGGCGGCGCTCTGCGCCCGACGGCCCTTCATCCGGTCGACGCTGGCCCTGCTCCATCAGCTGATTCCGCTGTCCGCCGGCCTGCGCGACCGGTTGGGCGTCCGGGAAGCCGGGCGCCGGCCCCGGGGCGTGGGCGAGGGCTACCGGGGCTGGCCCACCCGCCCGCTGGCCTCGCCGGACCGGGACCGGCTGAGTCTCTTTCTCTGGGACACCTTCCATCCGCCGGAGTGGTGGTTGCGCCTCCACTACGGGCTTGGCCCCGAGGGGTCGCTCCTCTGGACCCGTTGGTTCCGCCACCCCGGCCGGATCGTCGGTGGTGTCGCGCATAAGCTGATCCGCCAGTATCGCTATTCCCCCGCGAGGTGACCGTTCATGAACCGACCCCGACCCGCGCCCGGCTACCGCCTGGAACCCATCGGCGATGAGGCGGTCCTGTATTTTCCCGGCGATAGCCGGGTGCTCTACTGCAATCCCACGGCGCTGCTCATCTGGCATCTGAGCGACGGCACGCGCACCGTGGCGGAGATCATCGCGGAGCTTGAGGCGGCCTATCCCGAAGCGGCCGGCGTCATCGGCGCCGACGTGGAGGCGACCGTGGCCACGCTGGCCGACTGCGGCGCCATCGAGTGGGTATGAGCGCCGCCAGCCGATACGCCATCCGCTTCGCCGGCGGCGCCGTCGATGTCGAGGCGTTGGGGCCGGCGGCCGGCGCCATCGCCGACTTCATCTGTGCGGCACTTCCCCTGGGTGGTGACTGTTCGGCGGCCGCAACCGTCTTCCGCCTGAGTGAGGATCCGGCCACCGGCGAGCTGGCCCTCTTTCAGGGCCGGCGGCGCCTCACCGCGAGCGACGACCGCGGCTGGCTGGCGGACCAGTTGCTGCGGGGCGTCTGCACGGCTCTTGCGGACGGGGCTTCGGCGGCGCCGGTGTTCCACGCCGCCGCCCTGAGCTGGCAGGCGCGGGGGGTGATCTTCCCCGGCGGGACCGCGGCCGGCAAGTCCACGCTGGCCGGCTGGCTGGCGCTGCAGGGGTGGGCGTACCACTCCGATGAACTGGTCGCCGTGTGGGCCGACGGACCGGCGCTGTGCGGGCTGCCCCGCCCCCTGAGCCTGAAGGGAGCCTCCCTCCGCCTGTTCGCGCCCCGCCTGGATTTCAGCGCCCCCGGCGCCGGCATCATGGTGACGCCCCACGGCGCCATGGTCGCCCCGTCCATGCTGCGAGGCTCCGGTCCGGGACCGGCGCCGCTGGCGCGGATCATCTTCACCAGCTACCGGGCGGACAGCGACTGCTCGTTCCAGCCGCTGTCGCCCGCCCGGGCCGCCGTGCGGTTGATGGGCTGCCTGGTCAACGCCCGGAACCTGCCGGACCACGGGTTGGCCGACACCGTCCGTCTGGCCGAGCGCATTCCCGCCTATCAATTGATATATGGCGGCTGCGCCCAGTTGAGCGAGCACGGCGAACGGTTGTGGGCGGAGCCTCCCGCCCGAGCCTGACCGAGCGCTCCCTTCCTCAATCACACCGCCACGACGCCGAGGCGCGGAGAATTCTCAAGAGTCCGATCTAAAACCCAATCCCTGCTTTGCGTCTTGGCGTCTTTGCGTGAGCAGCAGTCATTCCGGTTGGGCGAGCACGGCGAACGGTTGTGGGCGGAGCCTCCCGCCCGAGCCTGACCGAGCGCTCCCTACCTCAATCACACCGCCACGACGCGAAGGCGCAGAGAATTCTCAAGGGTCTGATCAATAACCAAAGCCCTGCTTGGCGTCTTGGCGTCTTTGCGTGATCAGCAGTCGTTCCGGATTCGTCACGGATGCAGGATTTCCAGGTTGGGCAGCGCCCAGCAGCGGTGACCCATGTCGCGCGCCAGAACAGCCAGGCCCTCGGTTTCGATGTGGCCCTTGTAGCTCGTGGCAGGGAACACCAGCCCTTCGCGGTGAAGGTCCGCCCGGATGAGCAGCATGGTGCCGCCCACGCCGTCCACCTCCACGCACGGGTGCTGCCGGAGTTCGGACAGGTACAGCCGGCCGAATCCCTTGGGCGGCTGCAGGATGCCGTCCAGGAGGTAGGGCGACCAATCGAGGGCTTCGGCGCCCGGCTTGAGCTTGAAGGTGTTGAGGTCGAAGGTCTCGCGGGTGTCCAGCGCGAGGCAGTGGGGCACGACGATGTCCCGGTCCGCGGCGAGGAGCTGTTCGATGACGTCCGCCGGCCACGCGGCCACGTCGGCGTCGATCCACAGCACCCACTCCTCGTCCGCCAGCGCGCGGGCCAGCAGATAGTTGCGGCTGCGGGCCAGGACCGACCGCCGCCGGTACTGCTGGCCGGGCTCCCAGCGGGGCTGGTCGGAGCGGTAGTGAAAATGCCGCCGGAAGAGCAGGGCGCGGGCAAACTCCGTCTGCAGCGCCGGCAGGCGCCGGCGAAGCCAGTCGGCGGTGCCGTCGCGGCTGTCGCTTTCCAGGAAGGCAACGGACAACTTCGCGTGCGGGTACGTCAGCTCCGCCAGGTTCGCCACCAGCCGCGGCAGGAACGGCTCGGCGTCCTTCACCGGGATCAGGATCAGGACGCGGGGCGGCGCGCCGCCGCGCCGGGGCCGGCCGGGCGGTGATGTCTCCGCCGGCACAGACTGCGTGGCGGGCGAGGCGGAGGCCGGCTCGGCGGGCTGCGGCTGCGGCACTGCCGGCGCCGACTCGGCGGTTTGTCTGCCGGGGGGTGCAGCCGGCGGATTGGGTTCGCCCAGCAGGTCGAGCCGGAGGCGGTGCCCGAGCTCCGCCAGCATCGGCTCGTAGATCTCGCCGTCGAACCGCTCGCCCGCTGCCCGCCAGTGCGCGTCCCAGTGGGCGGCCTCAAAGGTGTTGGCGCCGTGGAACACGTAGACGAACAGGTCCGGCCGGTCGAGCAGGGCGACGCGGCCCTCGCGGACGACGCGTTCCACGGCCGGCGTGTCCTCCCCTTTCGCCTGATCCGGGTACGGCGGCAGGCTCGCCCGGGCGCACAGCATCGAGCCTTCCCACAGCCGGGCGCACGACACCGCCAGGCGGCGCTGGTCAGGCCACCAGATGGACTGGCGCTCCAGGAGGCAGGCGTCCGTGCGGAGCGCCAGGACAACCGCTAGCTGGAGCTCCAGCCGGTCGGGGGCCGACAGGTCGTCGTCATCCCACTGGGCGAGGTAATCGCCTGTGGCGGTCGCCACAGCCAGGTTGCGCAAGGCGCCCAGGGTCATGGTGCCGGCGGGGAGCCGCCGGTGGACGATACGCGGGTCCGCCGCCGCCGCGATCCACCGGGCCAGGGTGTCGTCCTCCCCGTCATCCAAGATCACCAGCTCGCGCTGGGGCCAGCTCTGCTGCCAAAAGCACTGCACCGCCCGCCAGGCCAGCGGCGGCCGGTTTTTCGTCACCATGAGGCACGACACCCGGGGCGGCTCGGTCGCGCGGCGCAAGGCCGCCCGGCCCGGTTCCGCCGCCAGCCGGACGGCGGCCTGACGGTCTCCGTTGACCAGCAGCGTCACCGCCAGCGGCGGCGCCGGCGGCTTCGCCTTCTGCCGCCACCAGCCGCCCCGCCAGTGGTGGATCCCGTACGCCGTCCGCCGCACCCGGTCCTGTGCCTCCGGCGGCAGGTCGGCCCAGGCGGTCTCATTGTCGATGGGATACAGCAGTTCGGGGGGCACGAGCCGGATCGACTCCGGCGCCGGGAAGGATTCGAAGGCGCGGGTCAGGAAGAACGGCCCCGTGGCGTCCAACGGGCCGGAACAGCGGCAGAAGACGGCCAGTTTGGCGAACACGTGCTCCCAGAATGGATGGCCGGGCACCGACGCCATCCAGGCGTTGGCCACGATCCGGTCCAGCTTGCGCTCCCGGGCCTGGGGCCGGTCCCGATGCGTCGCGGGCTCCAGGCCGAGGACGACGGCATGGTCCGCCAGCAGCGGCGCCTGCGACCGCAGGCACTCGAAATCCAGGTCCGCATAAACGCCGCCGTAGCGGTGGAGGATGAAGTAGCGCGCCGCGTCCGCGCGCATGATCGGTTCGGGGTAGGCGTCGTAGACGGGCAGGAACCAGGGATAGTGCCGGCGGATGAGCTCGCGGTTGTCCGGATCCGTCCAGAGGTGGAGGGTCCAGCCGGGGTGATGGATCTGCCAGGTGCGCTGGAAGGCGGCCAGTGCCGCCGGCACGGCGGCGTCCCGCCAGGTCTGGTGGATGATCCGGGGAATGGCCGGCGGCGGCGATTCAGCCGTCCGGTCGCCGGCGGCAGCCGGCGCGCGGCCGAAGGCGTGGACGGGCGGCGGGTGGGGATTGGCCAGCGGCGCGGCGGATGCTTTCGGATCGCCGACCGCCGGCTCGGGCCGGGCCAGGTAGGTTTCGATGAGGCGGCAGGCCGTGGCCAGGCCGTCTTCCGCGCCGATCCGGGCGCCCAGCGCGCGGGCCCGGTCGCGGGCTGACGGGGTCAGCACCTTGTCCCGGAGCACCGCGGCCAGTCCGTCGGCGGTCATCCGGAAGGGGTGCATGGCCGCGCCCGCGCCCAGGTCCGCCACGCGGCTGGCGTTGTACACCTGATCGTTGCCGAACGGTTCGATGAGCAGGGGACAGCCCTGCCGCAGCGCCCGGGCGATGGAGCCGATGCCGCCGTGCTGGATGGCGGCGGCGGCGCGGGCGAAGAGCCAGTCGTGGGGCAGGTCGTCGGCGAACCGCACCGCCCGGCGGTCGGTGCCGGGGGGTAGGTCGCCGTCGGAGAAGCCGGTCCAGCCCCGCTGGACGAGGAGGGGCCGGCCCAGGCGGCCGGCCGCCGCCACGTGGGCGGCCAGGATGGCGCGCGGATCCTCCAGCGGCTGGCTGCTGAACGCCAGCACCAACGGCCCGCGCGCGCAGAACTCCCGCAGCGCGTCGTCCGGTTCCCAGCCGGACCACGCCGGATCCTCGAAGAACCAGAAACCGGTCTGCTCGAGGCTGGCGCGGGGCTGGAGCTGGTTCAGGTCCGGGCGGCTGAACCAGGGGCTGCTCCCCAGGATGACGTGGCGGGCGAACATCCAGCCGGGGCCGAACGGGGGCGGCGGCTTCGCCACGCCCAACCGGTCCAGCACGCAGGTGATCATGTCGCTGAGGATGCCGTGCTCCTTGAGCCGCGCCTGTTCGCAGACGGCCCGTTCCTCGTCCAGGGCCGGCTGCCAGAACGTGTACGGGTTCACGGAGAGGGTGAGCCAGGGAATGCCCGTCGCGGCGTGCGCGAGCAGGCCCTGCACCCGGATCGAGGTGGCCAGCAGCAGGTCCGCTCCCCGGCACAACTCGGCCAGCTCCCGGACCTGGAGCACGAGCGCCTCGGGCTCCATGAAGCGGGCGTTGGGGTGGGCGACCGGGTCGGGGTGGTTCCAGTGGTCCCAGGCCCAGGCGTTGGCCCGGGCCTCCTCGGGACCGCGCTCGATGTCCGTCAGAGCGACGGCATCCAGGCCGGCGCGGCGGGCGTACGCGTGCATGGCCTGGTTGATCGCCAGGCGCACCCCGTGGCCCCGGTCGGCCAGCGCCCGTCCCAGGGCGATGAAGGGGAGGTGGTCGCCCAGGGTGCCGGAAGTGTAGATGACGATGTTGGCCATGATCGGTCGGCGGAAACGATGCGCCCGGCCAGCGGTCGGCCGGGCGGCGGGGCGCTTCCCGTCGGAGGGAACCGCGAAAGGACTAGGTTGGCAGATCGAACAGATAACCGATCAACTCGTTGCTGTTCCGCGATCCCACCCCCATCCGCACGCTCATCGTCGAGTTGATGATGCTGCAGTTGAACGAGAACGGGAACGACACGTTGCCCACCGAGGCTGTCCCGCTCCGGAAGGCGCCGGGAACGCCGCTGATGGGGGTGCCGTTGAAGATGAGCTCGCCGCAGGGCGAGACCGAGACGTACAGGCTGGCGGAGTCCGTCACGCCGCTGGCCGGGTCCTCGTAGTCGAAGGCGGCCATCCGGTCGAACAGCGGCTGCTCGCCGGCGCGCTTCGGCGGCGTGAGGATCCTCAGATTGGTAAGCAGGATCATATCCAGGGAACCCTGCGCGTGGACGGGCAGTTCGACCATCTCCACCACCGGCCGGGTCCATTCGCGGGGCAGCACCTTGAGCGCCGCCGCCGCGCCGCCGGCGGCCACCAGCGTCCGGAGCAGCCGCCGCCGGCCGGCCCCCAGGTCGGCACTCGATTCGGGGAGTCCATCGTGTTCGTCGGCCATGATGCCTCCAGGCCCGATTCGATTACATGGAAGGAAAATTCTCTCCACTATTATCACAGTTGCGGTCAGTTTGTCAAACCTTTGGCCCGGGGTTATAATCCGATCCGGTCTCGGTACAGGAGGACCGCGGTGCGAATCGACCTCGACACGCTCCTGCGGACCGGCACCCTCCCCGGAGCGGAGGGGTGTCTGGACCACCGCCACGGCACCGTCCGCCGGGTGGTGGCGCTGCTGGCCCGCCGTCCGCCGGCGATCCTGGTGGAAACCGGGTGCCAGTCCAACCGCCTCCTGAGCGCGCACGGGATGTCCACGACCATCTTCGGCGCGCTGGCGGAGCGGCATCACGCCGTGCTGCACACGGTGGACATCGATGCCGACAAGATGCAGCGGTGCCGGGAGCTGACCGGCGCGTACGCCGCCCACATCCGGTACACAGTGGGCGATTCCGTCGCCTTTCTGTCGGCGTTTCAGGGGATCATCGATTTTCTTTACCTCGACTCGTACGATTTCTCCCCCGAGTGCGGCGAAACGTCCCGGGGGCACCAGCTCGCCGAGATCCGGGCGGCGCACGACAAACTCGGTCCCGGCGCCGTGGTGCTGCTCGACGACGCGAACGTGCAGCGCTACTTCCACTTCCAGCTGGACGCATTGGACGCGCAGGGGAAGACCCCGTACGCCCATCGCTTCCTGTTGGAACGGGGAGCGGTGTGCCTGGTCGACTACCCGAACGCGCAGCGGCTGTACGTGTTCGGTTGACCAGCCTGTCGGATCGATGCGCGCGCTCAGGCCGCCGGCGCGTCCGGCCAGGAGGGACGGATCCAGCGGGCGGCCGGGTGGTCATTCACCAGTCGCCCCAGGGCTTCCAGAAACCGGCCGGCGTCGGCGTCCAGGGCCCAGTGGTGGGTCAGCAGGCCGACGGGTGTCGCGCCGTCGATCAGGCCCAGCCGCCGGGCGCGCAAGGCGCCGAGGAGCCGCCGCACGGCCTCCGGCGCGCCGACGAAGCCGGGCGCGTTGCGCCATCGCACCAGGTCCACGTTTGCGCAGATGAGGGCGACACCGGGAGCGATCTCCGGCAGGTGCTGCCCCGCCGCCAGCATGGACACGCAGCGGATCCCCGCCTCCGGCAGGCGCGCCGCCACCCGCTGGGAGAGCGAGTGCCACGGCGGCACCAGCACCGGCGGCACCCGCGCCGCGCCGAACAGCTCCATCAGCCGGGCGCGACCTCGCGTCAGCTCGGCCAGGACGACGTTCGCCGGGCGGCCGTCGCCCAGTTCCGACTGGCCGCCGGCGGGTTCGTGGTTGACGTGCGCCCAGCCGTGCTGAAAGATGGACAAAAGGGCAGGATCGCCGGTCGCCTCAAGCAGCCCTGGCTGGGTGGCCGCCGGAATCACCGACAGGCTGACGGGAATGGCAAGGCTTTGGGAGATGGTCAGGATGCGGTCCAGCTCCGGCCGTGGGGCGGAGACGTCGTCGTCGCGCCACCAGAGCGCCGCGCGGCGGCCGGCCTCACCCCACCGATCCAGTTCGGCCGCGAGCGCGTTCACGACGACGGATCCATCCGACCGGCCGGCGGGATTCGGTCCAGAATGGCGCGGGGGTGTCCGCGCCGGTGCAGCAGGTGGGGGTAGCGCGGCGGCTCGTAATGGTTTTCGGCGGTGAACGGCTCGGCGAACTGCCCGGCCGCAAGGTCGCTGCGGACGAAGAACGCGTTGACGCCGGAGTAGTCGCAGCCCACCAGGCAGTACCCGAGGCGGCGGCCGAGGAGTTCGAACGCCTTCAGGCTGGCGCCGGCGTTTTGCGAACCATCCCACGCCCGGTTGGCGGCATAGTGAACCTGCCAGTCGATCGCCGGCGGGATGGCGGCGTTGTACTCCACCACCACCGCCCGCGGCGCGAACTCGTGTAACGCCTCCCAGACGTGGTAGGTGTTCTGGTCGATGTCCAGGGAGAGCAGGTCGAACTCCGGCGGCACGTCCAGCTCGCGCAACAGGCCGGCGGCGTTGTCCCGGTCCACGGCGGTGACGCGGTACGCCAGGCAGCCGTCCCGGAGGTCCGTCCGCGACGCGACCGTCGCGACGAACGCGTCCCGAGTGTCGATCCAGCAGCCCGTCCATCCCTGGGACAAGAGGAACGCCGTGTTGTTCTCGGTGCCGTCGCCGACGCCCACCTCGACGAACCGCCGGGAGGTGGCGCCGATGCGCCGGAAGATCTCGTGGATGATGCCGTCCTCGCCGTTCTGCGAATTCACCTGAAAGGCGTGGCGTGGCAGCCGGAGCGGCTCCTGATAGCGGGGTTCCCGCTCCAGCTCCTCGCGCTGCCACCGGATTGCCTCCATGTTCCGGACCGCCTGAATTTCCCGCCGGACCTGGTCCAATTCGTAGAACAGGGCCTGGGTGCCTTGCCGGTACTCCTCCCGGCTCCGTTCGGCCGACTCGAGGAGCCGGACCAACAGCTCCTCCTGCCGGCTCAGGATTTCCGCGATCGGGCGGTGTTCCGGCTCCTGCCGTCCATGGTCGGCCAATTCAGGTGAGGGGACGTCTGGCATTGCGGCCTCCCGGCTCATGACTTTCGGTATGCGGGGGATCGATGCCGCCAGCATAGAATCCCCTCTGTTCCCGGTCAAGAATTTTCACCGTTCAAACTGCAGGGCTCCAACAGGGCTTCGCCAGGACGTGATCGGATGTCCGGTGTGAATTCCGGAAGATTGCAGTCGGGACAGGTTGAGCAGGATTGGCCAGACAGGCCAACGGCCCGCTGACGCGGGCCGTTGATAAGTGGTACGCCTGGCGCGAATCGAACGCGCGACCCCTGGTTCCGGAGACCAGTGCTCTATCCCCTGAGCTACAGGCGCAAATAGAGAAGACCTTTTACCATGAATCGGGGAGGGAATCAAGATCAGAGTTGGGAGACAGGAGATAGGAGATAGGTAACAGGAGCGCCGAGTTAGTTGTGCTCGTGAGTCGTAATCGTAATTCGTAATCGTAATTCGTAATCGTGATCGTAATCGTAATCGAGGCTCGGGACTCGAGGCTCGAGATTCGTTCCCATAATGCGGACATCAGACTTCGGACATCAAACTTCGGTTATATGATGTGGCATGCAACTCCCTGGTCCAAATTTCAGCATCCAGCACCCAAGATCCAGCACCCAGTGCCCCCAGTACCCAGTGCCCAGCACCCGATCGTCCTTGGTGCCTTTGCGTCTTGGTGTGATGATCTACGCGGGCCGGCCGCCCGGCGCAGACCCGGCTTGCCCCGAACGGTGATGTGATAGTATGATGGCATTCCCCGATCACGAAACTTGGCATGCTCGTGGGGCGAGGGGAGACGCGCGATGCCCGACATTGTCATCCTGACGGCCCGGTTCGGCAACGGCCACTACAGCGCCGCCGCCAACATCGCCGAGGCCCTCCGCCTCGAGCGGCCGGACCTGAGCGTGGAGATCGCCGACGCCTACGACGCCGTGCAGCCGTGGCTCTACCGCCTGCTCCAGCGGCTGTACCGGCGGGTGATGAACCGCCACCCGCGGACCTGGCGCCTCTTCTTCCTCCTGGTGAGCCGCCGCGGCGCCGCCGCCGGCGCGGCGCTCCGCAACCGCCGGATGCGGGCGTTTTTTGCCACGTTCGTGGAGCGCTTCCAGCCGAAGGTGGTGGTCACCACCTACCCCATGTACAGCGCGGCGCTGGGCCGGTTGTACGGCGATGGGCCGGCGCGCCCGTTCCGCGTCGTCTCGGTGGTCACGGACTCCATCACCATCCACCCCACCTGGACGGAGGGACCCTCGGACCTCTACCTCGTGGCGGACGAGCTGACCGCCGCCCATCTGGTCCACGGCGGGATTCCCGCGGAGACGGTCCTCGTGACGGGATTCGCCGTGCCGCCGGTGTTTGCGGAGAAGGCGCAGGCCGCGGCGGCCGCCGCTCCCGCCGTCACCGGTGGGACCGCGGCGGTCGGACCGCGAATCCTCCTGCTCCCCAACCTGCCGCGGCGAGAGCTGTTCGAGGTGCTGGCGATCCTGGGGAGCCGGCCCGAGGCGAAGCTGGTGCTGTCGATGTTCAGCCGCAAGGAACTGATCCCGGCGACGGAGCGGTTCGCGCGGACTCTGCCTGCCGCGGTGGAGGTCCACCCGTGGATTCAGGACGTCAGCCACAAGCTGTTTGACATGGACCTGGTGGTGACCAAGGCAGGGGGCGCCCTGGTGCACGAGGCCATCGCGGCCGCATGTCCCATGGTGCTCGCCCAGGTCACGCCGGGGCAGGAGGAGGGGAACGCCCGGTTGGTGGAGGCCATGGGCCTGGGACTGGTGGCGCCCGATTACCGTCGGCTGCGCAAGGCGCTGGCGTTCCTGCGCGACACGGACTTCGGCGCGCTGCCGGCCATGCGCCGCAACCTGCTGGCCATGCGGCGCCTCGATGGCGCCCGGTGCATCGCCCGGGTGGCCGCATCAATCGCCGGCGGCGCCGAGCCGCCGGCCGCCGCAGCCGGGGAGCGCACCGCCCGGAGTTAGTCGATTTCGAACGCCAGCCGCATCACCACCTGGTATTCCACCGCCTTGCCGTTGACGATCCGGCCGCGCATCTCGGCCACCTCGAACCAGTTCAGGTTGTGCAGCGTCTTGGACGCCTTGGCGATGGCGTTGTCGATGGCCTGCTGGTAGCCCTCGGTGGAGACGGCCGCCACCTCGATCCGCTTGAACACCTTCTCGTGGCCCTTCGGCGCGGCGTCATGCTTGCCCTTGTTCTTGCCCATACGCACTCCTTCGGCGACAATATCGGTTGGGTCTATCGTACCACAAGCCGCCGGAGGAACCGTGGCCGGGATGGTCCTGATCCGCATCATCTGGAACCTGGCCGTCGGCGCCTGGCTCGTGATCACCGCGCTCCGCTTCGATTACTGCCAGTACCGCCGCCTGGGACGGCGGTGGTTCCGCTTCTCCGGGGAGAAATGGGCCTTTTCCCCCGAAGAGCGAAAGTGGTTGCACCGATTTATGATGGGCCTGGTGGCGGGACTGCTGGGCAACGCGGTGATCGCCGGTGTGGAGTTGATCGCCCTGGCGGCCGGGGCGCCGTGACATTCTTCGGGCGGGGGTGAGTGTGGAATCGCGTCGAGGGCACATCGAGATTGTCGCCACCGTGGGGCCGGTGAGTGAGGATTCCCGCACGCTGGCGGCGCTCCGGGTGGCGGGGGCGGACGCGTTCCGTCTGAACCTGGCCCACGCCTCGCCGGAATGGCTGGCCCGGACGGTGGACGCCGTCCGTCGAGCGGCGCCCGAGGTGGTGGAATCGCGGCTTATCGCCGATCTGCCGGGGCGCAAGCCGCGGACCGGAGCGCTGGAGCGGCCGCTGACCGTCCGGCCCGGCGACGCACTCTGGCTGGGGAGCGTGGCGGCGGCCCCCGCCGGCGTTGCGGTGGTGCCGTTCGACCTCGGCGCGGTGGACCCGGCGCCGGCACCGGGCGACACCCTCCGCCTGCGTGACGGGCAGGTCCGCCTCGCGGTGGGCGAAGTCGGACGAGATGGCTTGCGGACGCAATGTCTCGACGCGGGTGAGCTGACGAGCCGCATGGGAATCACCTGGGGCGACGGCGAGGCGCGGCTGCGCACGGAAGCGTGGGCGGGGGCGCTGGCGGCGTGTTGGGAGCTGGGCGTCCGCCGGTACCTCGTCTCTTACTGCGACGGACCGGCGGACCTGGCGGCGGTGGCCGAGCGGTTCCCCGGACCGGCGCGACTGATTCCAAAGATCGAGACCGAGGCGGCCGTGAGCGCGGCTGCGGCGCTCATCGACGCGGCGGCGTGCGGCTGCATTGCGCGCGGCGACCTGGGTACCCAGGTGCCGCCGGCCCGGTTGCCGGGGATCGAGCGGCGGTTGCTTGAGGCGGCCCGCGCTGCGGGCAAGGGCATGCTGCTGGCCGGCGGCCTCCTGCCGTCGGCCGCCGCGGGCCGGGCGGTGACCCGGGCGGAACGGGCGGCGCTCCACTACGCCCTGGCGCACGGCGCCACCGGCTTCATCCTGTCAGAGGAAACGGCCGTGGGGCCGGCGCCGGCGGCGGCGGTGGCGGAGCTGCGCGCGATCGTCGAGGCGTGGGAGGAGCAGGGAACCGGAGAATGGGTGAATGGGTGAATGGGTAAATAGGTACAGCTCCCAAGACCCAGAACCCAGGTCCCAGAACCCAGGCCCCAGGTCCGATTATCGAAGTCCAATGTACGCGAAATGAGAACAAGCCCCGAGCCTCGAGCCTCGATGACGATTACGAGCACGATTACGAATTACGATTACGATTGCGATTGCGATTGCGAAAAACACTAAGAGGCGAAGAGGGATTCGACGAAGTCCTCGGGGCTGAAGTCGATGAGGTCCTCCATCTTCTCGCCCACGCCCACGTAGCGGATAGGCAGCCGGAGCTCGCGGGCGATGGCCACGACAACGCCCCCCTTGGCGGTGCCGTCGAGCTTCGTCACGATGAGTCCCGTGACACCCGTGGTCTTGAGGAATTCGCGGGCCTGAACCAGGCCGTTCTGGCCGGTGGTGGCGTCGATGATGAGGTAGACGTCGTGGGGGGCGCCCGGCACCCGCTTGGCGGCCAGGCGGTGCATCTTCTCCAGCTCCTTCATCAGGTTGGTCTTGGTGTGGAGCCGGCCGGCGGTGTCCACGATGACCACGTCGGCGCGGTCCCGCGCCGCGACGTCCAGTGAATCGTGCAGCACCGCGGCGGGGTCGGCGCCCTGGCTCTTCTTGATGAGCGACGCGCCGGAGCGCTGGGCCCAGATCTCCACCTGCTCGATGGCCGCGGCGCGGAAGGTGTCCGATGCGCAGATGACCACTTTCCGGCCGGCCTGGCTCAGCCGGTGCGCCAGCTTGCCGATGGTGGTGGTCTTCCCCACGCCGTTGACGCCCACGATGAAGACCACCCGCGGCTGGCCGTCCGGCGGGACAGTCGGCGCCGGTTTGGCCGAACCCGGCCCGGCGGGGACCGCCGGCGCTGCGGGGGGCTGGGTGAGGATCTCGAGCAGGGTGCCCTTGATCAGGCCGGCCAGGGTGTCGAAATCGTGCAGGGCGTCGCGGGAGACCGCCTGCCGGACGCGGTCCAGGATCTCCTCGGTGGTCTTGACTCCGATGTCGGCGCCGATGAGGATGGTCTCGAGCTGCTCCAGCGTCGAAGCGCTGAACTGCTTCTCGCCCAGGACCAGGTTTTCGATGCGGCCCACCAGCTGGTCCTTGGTGTTCTTGACCGCGTGTTTGAGCTTGTTGAAGAAGCCGGTCACCATGGTGTCACGTCCCGTTCAGTATTCGAATATTTCGCCGTGGTAGAGCGCCTTGCGCTCGCCGCCCCGCAGCTGCACGCCGAGCGCCCCGTCGTCCATCAGGCCGCAGGTGGTGCCCAGGAGCGGCCGGCCCCGTTCGAAAAACTTGACCTTGCGGCCGTGGGCGAACGAGGAGGACTCCTCCCACTGCCGGCGCAGGTCCGGCCAGGCGCCGTCGCCCAAACGGCTGAGGTTTGCGTCGAGACAGCCCAGAACGCGCACCAGCAGATCGTGCCGGGAGACGATGGTACCGGCGGCCTGGGCCACCGAGACGGCGCGGGTCCGGATGTCCTCGGGGAACGCCGTCTGGGCCACGTTGATCCCGATCCCCACCACGAGGTGCCGCAGGGTGTTGTCCTGGAGGCTGGACTCCACGAGGATGCCGCCGAGCTTGCGACCCTGCCACAGGACGTCGTTGGGCCACTTGATGTCGAGGTGGCGGGCCAGCGCCGGATGGGCCTGGGCCAGGGCCTGGGCCACCGACAGTCCCGTCACCAGGGTCACGCAGTGTGCCTGCGGCAGCGGCACCATGGGCGCCAGAAACAGCGAGGCGTAGATCCCCTGGCCGGCCGGGGAGTGCCAGGTGTGGTCCAGGCGACCCCGCCCGGCGCGCTGGGAGTTGGCCACCACCAGGGTGCCCGGCGGGATGTCGCCGGCCTCGCCGAGCGCGCGGGCCGTGGAGTTGGTGGAGTCCACCGCTCCGAAGCCGCGGACGTGGCGGATGTGGCGGAACGATTCCAGCTCGCACGCCATGGGCGCATAGGGGCAGCTGTCCGGGCTTCCCGGGGTCCGGGACGATGCGGCGCCCGGATGGGAGTTGGATTGCGGCGGATGCGACTTGCGGTTCATGGTTGCTACGTCTCGCCGGGAGGCGGCGAAAAGATCACATTATACCTAAAATCGGCGGCGCGCCCAGCCACGGCTCCGTCACGGGCCAACACGCAGTCCGTCGATGGATGGCGCTGTGGGGGACGGATTGCACCGGCGGATGCACGGGCATGCGGCTGTCCGGGTCGTCACCGCGCGCCGCGGCCGGCCGAATCAGAACTTGCCTTCGCCCTTCAGCCGGTCCAGCTCGTTGCGGATGATGGTCTCGGACAGATCCGGCACCACTTCCCAGGCGATCTCCCGGACCACTTTTTCACTCAGGCGCTCGATGACCATCCGGGCGATCCGGGTGACCAGGTCTTCACTCAACTCGGTTGCGGCGGTCGGGGCCGGCGCCTCGGCCGGGGCTCTGGCGGGCATGACGGGCGCCGCGGCGGGGAAACTGACCACGGGAGCAGCGGGGGCCTCGGCTTCTTCGTACACGACCTCTGCGGGTGGCGCCACCGGCTCGGGCTCGGCCACGGCGGCGATCCGCGGGGCCGCGGCGGCCTCGCGCTCACGGCGCACCGCCTCCTCGAGACTGTGCTGCCGCGCAATGAGGCGGTCCAGGCCGATGAGCTCGAAGATGCCCAGAATGTCCTCGTCGGCGGGGCGCTGGATGCGACGGGCCAGCGGCGGCACCGCCAGCAGCTCGGGCTCGGCGGCGGGCGCAAACGCCACGGCGGGAGCCTCCGGGATGAACAGCTCCTCTTCCACAGCTTGCGGCGGCGCCGGCGGGACGATGAGCTCCTCCTCGGGTTCCAGGATCACCTCGTCGGGACCCAGCGCGGCTGCCGGCGGGACGGGCGCGGAGAGCAGGGTGCGCTCCAGATCCTGAGGCACCGGCTGCCGGGTTTTCAGGGCCGGGATGTCCAGGATCTCGGGGGGGGCGACCGGTTTGGGGGGCTGGGTGCGCCCGAGCCGCTCGTCCAGCTCCGAGAGCTGGATCTGGAACGTCCGGTCGGCGTCGAGGGTGGGCGGCATCACCGGCTTGGCGGGCGCCGGCTCGGGCTTGGGCGCGTTGGCCACCGACTGCCGGACCAGCCGGATGAGCGACGTGGTTTCGAACGGCTTGGTGACGTGGGCGTCGGCACCCACGCGGGCCGCCTCGTTCTTGTCGAACGGCTCGAACGTCCCGACGAGCAGAATGACGGGGATATGGCGCAGATGGGGTGTGCGCTTGACGAATTCGCACACCTCGTAACCGGTTTTTCGGGGCATGAAGATGTCGGCCAGGACCACGTCGGGCCGGATCTCACCTATTTTTTCGATTGCGATCTCGCCGTTGCCGACACAAATGACTTCGAAGTCCTCCTCGGCGAAGGTCAGGCTGACCACCTTCTGGATGGTGATGCTGTCGTCGGCGAGCAGCAGTTTGTGGGCCATCAGCGCCTCCTCATCCGGATTGGCGGACTTTCATCTATTACATCACAACTCGAAAAGTCACTCAAGTAAATTTGTGGATACATACAGTTAGGAGAAATCCCCGGGATGCGGGCCGGCGACGGTCGGTGGGAATCAGCCTACTTGGATTCCTTCGAAGCCGATTTCTCGGCCTTGCCGGCCTCGATCTTCAGACGCTCCCGCTCTTCCTTGTCGCGCTGCTTCTCCATCTGGCGCCACGGCTCATCCTTGCCGAGGCCGAAGGAGCCGAAGACGGCCTCCCGGGATCCGCCGAACAGCGATTTGCCTTCCTCATAGTATTTTTTGTTCTCTTCGGCCAGCCGCTGGTCCACTTCGGGTACCGGTTTCTCGAGCTTGCGCAGGCGGTCGCGCGCCTCCTCGAAGTATTTGCTGAACGGGAAGCCGCGGGCGAGCTGGGCGTAGTAGATGGTGCTCTCGTCGAAATTCTTGAGCTTGTCGAGGGAGTCCGCCAGCAGGAAGAGCGCCTCGTCGCGGTAGCGGAAGTGCGGATACTGGGCGACACACTCCCGCAGCCGGGAGGCGGACGCCTTGGTGAAATTTTTACGGTGATAGAACTTGGCCTTGAGGAAATTGCTCATCGCCAGCGTGTCCTCGATGTACTGCAGGCGCGCCCGCATCTCGTTCGCCAGCGGCGAGTCGGGGAACTCGTTGAGGAAGTTCTGCACCTCAACCCGGGACCGCAGCGCGTAGGTGGTGTCGCGGTTCGGTTCCTTCATCATGTGCATGTTGATCTTGATCACGTGGGCCTGGGCGTCGTCGGCCAGATCGGAGGCGGGGAAAAAGAGCTTGAAGTCCTTGAACGCCTGCTCCGCCTGGATGAGGTTCTCGATGCCCCCCTCGCGCAGGTAGGAGTAAGCGATGTAGTACTTGGCCTTCTCCAGGTAGGGGGACTCGTCGTAAGTGTTGATCAGGGTCTGGAACGACAGCCGCGCCTTGATGAACTGGCTCTTGGTGAGGAATTCCAGACCGTTCTCATGGAGGGTCTTGTCTGGCAGGACCGCCTGCTCCTGGAGGCCGGCCTTCTTGCCGCCGCAGGCGGTGAGCAGGATCAGGCCGGTCAATCCGGCTGCGAACAACCACTTCTTCCAGGGCAAGGCAGGACCTCCACGGGGCGAATGGCAACGGCCGACTATTGTAGCATAGCCTGCAAGTCCCGGATAGCGGCAGCCGGATCGGGCGCCCCGAACACGGCCGCGCCCGCCACGGCGATGGTCACGCCGGCCTCGACGAGCTGGGGGAGCGTGTCGGGGCCGACGCCGCCGTCCACCGAGATGTCCACGTCAAGGCCCTGGCGGTCGATGGCATCGCGCAGGGCCCGGATCTTGGGCAGCACTGTGGGGATGAACTTCTGGCCGCCGAAGCCCGGATTGACTGTCATGACCAGGATGAAATCCAGCCAGGGCAGGATCTCCTGCACGGCGGCGGCGGGGGTGGCCGGATTGAGCGCCACGCCGGCGCGCCGGCCGGCGTCGCGGATCCGGGTGATGGTGCGGTGCAGATGGGGATCGGCCTCGACGTGGACGCTGAGCATGTCGGCGCCCGCGGCGATGTAGTCGTCAACGCTCCGCTCCGGGTTGGCGATCATCAGGTGGACGTCGAGGCGGAGGGAGGTGATCCGGCGCAGGGCGCGGATCACCGGCGGGCCGATGGTCAGGTTGGGGACGAAATGGCCGTCCATGACGTCCAGGTGGATGAGCGCGGCACCGCTGGCTTCGACCAGGCGGACGGCCGACTCCAGGTTGGCGAAGTCGGCGGACAGCAGTGAGGGGGCCAGGTAACGTTTTCGGTTCATCGGGACACCACCAGCGTAATGGGCGAACTCCGGCTGAACGGATAGCCGGGTTCGGGATAATGCATCAGGATCAGGCCCGGCCGCTGCGTGAAGGAGACCTCGTTCTCGGTGGGACGCAGCAGGAAGCCGTTCCGGTTCAGGAAGGATGACACATCGTGGGCTTCGAGACCGCGGAAATCCGGCATGACATAGTTGAAGTCGCCGGACGGGACATTGACGAGCAGGTTCACGTACGGCGTGGCGATGTTCCGCTCGCCGGCCACCGGGATCTGCTCGACGATCTGCTCGCGGGGCGAGGCCAACAGGGCGGCGCGGCTGATCAGCCCGATCCGCAGGCCCACCTGGCCCAGCACCGCTTGCGCCTCCCGGAGGGTCATGCCCACCAGGCGGGGCACCTCCACCTGCTTGCGGCCTTCGCTGAGGACGAGCTTGACCTGTTTGCCCACCTTCACCCGGCTGCCTGCTTCAGGCGTCTGCTGGATCACCTGACCAGCGGGAAAATCGGATGAGAAGCGCGTGCCTGTGATCATGCCGCCGAGGCGGTTCTTCTTGAGCAAATCCAGGGCCACATCCTTCTCGATGCCGGCCAGGTTGGGCACGGCCACCTCGCGCCCGCGGATGGTGATCAGCATGGTCACGAACGCTCCGATGAGCAGCAGCGCGAGGGGCAGCGCGGTCAGGATGGCCGCCTTGGTGATTGTCAGCAGGAATTGTTTGATTCTGGACATGGGTTGCCCGTCCGTGAATGACCCGTAATCATTAGCACATCTGGCCCGCGGCATCAAGGGGTTTCAAGTCCGGCCGCCCGCGGCGAGGATGGCGAGCGGTCGCAGCGGCAGGCCGGGCCCGCCGCCGCTCCGGAGCCAGCTCTGGGTGCGCGGCGAGGTGATTGCCACCGCGCCGGCGCCGGTCGCGCCGGCCAGATGCAGCCAGCGCCGCGCCAAATCGCGCGCGGCGAGCGGATCGATGGGTGCCAGCGGTTCGGCGCGCAGCCCCCGGCTCTCGGCCGGCGGCGGCCGCCACGCGGCCGGGGCCAGGGCGCGCCACTGCGCCAGCCAGTCCCGCCAGTCGGCGGCGGCCATGGGCACGGGCGCCGGCAGCGCGGTGACAGACGGAGCGTCCAGCCGGATCGCCGCGCCGCCGCCGAGGAGCCAGCTCTCCAGATCGATCACCTGGGCCGGCGCGCCGTGCGCCCGCCACAGGGCCGCCAGCTCCGGCTCCAGAAAGAGCAGCGTGGTCGGCATCGGGGCGCCGGCGAACGCGGCCTCCAGGGCGGCCCGCAATCCTCCGGTGTCACCCCGCCAGTGCAGCCGGACGGGACTGGGGCCGCGAAGCACCTGGACAACCGGGTCGAGGCCGCCCCGGTGGAAGAGCGCCGCCGCGGCGACCAGCGCCGGTCCCCACACCGCGCGGCCCAGAGGGCTCACCAGCAGCGGCGCCGGACGGCCGACGCCGGCCGGTGTCACGGGCGGTAATGATGCCCGCGGCCGCGGGGGCAGGCGCGGCGGGGCGGTCCGGTTCCGCCGGACGGCGCGAACAATGAAGGCGGCCCGGCGCGCACCCGGCCGGCCGGGGATCGGCGCCAGACCGCAGGCGTGCAGGGCGGCCCTCGCGGCGTCCATGATCCGCATCAGCTCAAGGCCCGAGGGGCAGGCATCCTGGCAGCGAAGGCAGAGCAGGCAGCGCCAGAACAGCCGGGTGGCGGCAGGCGACGGAGGGAACCCCGCGCCCAGATGCCAGCGCAGCACGTTGAGCTTGCCGCGGATGCCGTCTTCTTCGCGGCGGGAGAGCTGGTACAGCGGACAGTCCGGCAGGCATTTGCCGCAGTTGACGCAGCCGGCCAGCGCCTCCTGCAGGGTCGTCCATGGGGCATCGCCGGTGGTGATGTCCGGCGGCCGAGTGGGTGGCGCCGTACGGCCGCGGCGGCTCATGGGGCGCCGCCCTCGCCGGCGAGCACGGAGCCGGTCGACAGCGTGCGGATCCGCTGGGCCAACCGCCGGAACAGGCGGCGCCGCAGGGCGGCGGTCTGCTCCGGTCGTCCGTGCTGTGCGGCGAACGTTTGGACCGCCGGCTCCAGCGCGGCGTAGGCGCGCTCCATCACGGGCAGGACCGCCGCCGTCTCCACCGGGTTGTACGGGATGAGGACCGAGTCGAGGCCCAGGCTGCCGAAGATCGCCAGGTAACGGGCGGTCACCTCGTCGGGGCAGCTCTTGCGGCAGCTGCCGAACTTGACCTCGTAGCCGAGCAGGGTCTTCATGATCCCGGCCCGGCAGACCCGGCCGGGCAGATCCACCCGGCGGGTGCGCCGGCCGATGACCAATCCGGCATAGAGATCGTCCAGCCCCGGCTCGATGAGTGTTTCGATGAGGTGACGGGTGTACAGGCGCGGTGGTGTCATGGTCGGTCGCGGGAGCAGCCCCTCGGCGGCGGGGTCACGGTTTGACCGCTTGGCGCAGCACTTTGTGAATACGGGTGTTGTCCATCACGCCGCTCAGGTCGCTGCTGCCTGCGCCCTGGGCGAAGACCGCCACCACCGCAGCCGAGTGATCGTCCGAGCCGTAGCCGCCTCCGGCGAACGTGTTCGCGGGCAGGGCGACGCCGGGGCCGAAGGATGGGGCCGGTCCGCGAGGGGATGGTTTGCCGGGTTGGCGCACCGCCAGCTCACCCGTTTCATGATCGGCGGTCACGACGAGCAGCGCGTTGTTCCAGGAGCTGTGGGCCTTCACCCATTCCTGAACCAGTCCCACGCAGCGATCGAACTCCAGCACCTCGCCCACCGCCCGTTCCAGCGAATTGTCGTGATTGGCCGTGTCGATGGAGCCGCCCTCGATCATGAGGATGAAACCGTCCGGGTCCGAACCGAGCCGGTCCAGGGCCGCCGAAACGAGATCGGATAGGTGCGGCAGGGCGGCGGTGTCTTTGCCCCAGTCCCATTCGTAGGGCAGGCGCTCGCCGCCGAACACGCCCAGCAGGGGCAGCGACCGGGTGGATTGGAGCGCTTCGGCGCTCGTGCAGACCGTGTAGCCGGCGGCGCGGGCCCGCCGGGCGAAGTCGGGCGGCAGATGCCGCCAGCGGGCGGTGGTGCCACCGCCCAACACCAGGTCCGGCTTGGTGCGGAGCAGCCAGTCGAAGATCTGGTGGTAGTTGTTTCGCTCGGGGACGTGGGCGTACGCCGCGGCGGGGGTGGCGTGCGTGACCGGTCCGGTGGTCACCAGTCCGACAGCAAGTCCCTCACGGGCGGCTTCCTCGAAAACCGTGGGGAGCACTTCGCCGTCCGGAGCCACGGAGAGATCCCCGTTGAGCACCTTCCGCCCGGTGTACAGCGCGGAGGCCGAGGCCGCGGAATCGGTCGTCAGGCGGTCGGCCGAATGCGTGTAGGCCAGGCCGGTGACCGGGAGGGATTCCATGACCAGGCGGTCGTCCAGCGAATCGGCCGTGGCCCCGAACCGGAAATAGTGGGCGTGCACCCAGGAGTTGATGCCCATCCCGTCGCCGATCATGAGGATGACGTGGCGGGGGGGTTTTCGAAACGGGCTGCCGGTGAGCGCCCACAGCGCCGACAGGGCGATCAGGAGCAGCACGGAGCCGATTATGGGTTTGAGAACGCTTTTGGTCATTCGTTGCCTTGACAGAATCGAATTCACTGCATCGTGCAAATCGGAGCGTCGGGCCACCGGTTCCGAACAGGGGCCGCGGCGCGGGAGGCGCCGGGCGGGAGATCAGCTGGGTTGCGGCGCTTTGGGGGAAGGCGGCCCGCCGGACGCCGCCACGGACGAGACGGCAAGGATGCGCGCGCCGTACCGGTTGTGCTGACCCTCTTTCCAGACGATCTGGATGCTGACGTCGGAGGTGTAATCCTTGCCCTTGAGCGAGACGTAAAGGATGTCGCCGTCCTCGAACCGGCGGTGGGAGCGGAAACCAATGCCGGCCACGCTGATATCGACCACCTCGATGTCGGTGTCGATGTCCTCGCCGCGGGAATTCAGTCCGCGCATCCGCAGCGGCACGTTGAGCACGTACCGGGGGTAGCCGCGCTTCTCGTCGAGCGCGTCGTTCAGAAAATCGGAACTGATCAGATCATCGTCCATAACAGGCGGCTATTATATCGGAAACGGCGGGTGATTGAAGGAAAAATACTGGCATCGGACGAATTCTGCTACAATTGGGTTTCCCGCCGGATCCGGACCCGCAGCCGGTCGCGGGGCGCCGCCGGGAGAAGTATCTACACGAAGCGAGGCAGCCATGGATGCGTTTGATGTTGTCGTCATCGGCAGCGGTCCCGGGGGGTATGTGGCGGCGATCAAGGCCGCCCAGCTCGGCCTCAAGACCGCCATCGTGGAGAAGGACGCCACCTTCGGGGGCACGTGCCTCAACGTGGGCTGCATCCCCACGAAAGCCATGATCCACAGCGCGGAGCTGTACGCCCACATGGCCCACCTGGGCGACCACGGGATCGTCGTCGACGGCTACCGCTTTGACATGGACCGCATGCACCAGCGCAAGGACAAGGTGGTGACCGGATTGACGAAGGGCGTGGCCTTTCTGCTCAAAAAGAACCACGTGACGACGTTCCGGGCGCACGCTGCGTTCGAAACCCCTCACACCCTGCGGCTGGAGGCCGCCGCCGGCGCCGCCCAGACCATCGAGGCCCGGCACGTCATCATCGCCACGGGCTCGGAGCCCAAGCAGCTCCCCCACATCCGTTTCGACGGCCGGGTGGTGCTCTCCAGCACCGACATGCTCCGCCTGCCGGAGCCGCCGAAGTCGCTGGCGGTGATCGGGGCCGGGGCGGTGGGCGTGGAGTTCGCCTCGATCTACGCCGCCCTCGGCAGCGAGGTCACGGTGATCGAGATGCTGCCCCACCTGCTCCCCCTCGAGGACGAGGAGGTGTCGGCGGAGTTGGAGAAGGCGTTCAAAAAACGGAAGATCCGTTACCAGGTGGGGGCGATGGTGGAGGCCCTGAAACCGGGCGCCGACGGCGCGGTGCTGACCGTCAAGGACGCCGTCGGCAAAGTGGCGGAAACCGCCTTCGAGAAGGTGCTGCTGGCCGTGGGCCGGGCGCCCTTCACCGCCGGCCTGGGGCTGGACAAGGCGGGCCTCGAGACCGCCCGCGGGTTCATCCCGGTGGACGCGTTCGGCCGGACCCGCGTGCCCCACATCTACGCCATCGGCGACGTGATCGACACGCCCCAGCTGGCGCACGTGGCGTCGGCCGAGGGGATCCTGGCCGCCCGGCACATCGCCGGCCGGCCCGCGCAGCCCATCAACTACCGCAACATCCCCGGCTGCACGTATTCCGCGCCGCAGGTGGCCTCCACCGGCCTGACCGAGAAGAAAGCCCGGGAACTGTTCGCCGAGGTCAAGGTGGGCAAGTTCCCCTTCGCCGGCATCGGCAAAAGCAAGATCGAGGACATGACGGAGGGCTTCATCAAGATCGTCACCGACGCCAAGACCGGCGAGATCCTCGGCGTACACATGATCGGCGCCATCGCCACCGAGCTGGTGGCCGAGACCGTGCTGGCGCTCCAGCTGGAGTGCACCGCTGAAGAGCTGGCTGCGGCGATCCACCCTCACCCGACCATTTCGGAGGCCATGATGGAAGCCGCGCACGCCGCCCACGACGCGGCGATCCACATGTGACACCGGGCCGGACGGATTCGACCGCCGACTGAATCGCGCTCAAGGAGACGCCCCATGCCGACGCCGAAGAGCCGGAACCCGATGCCCCGCCGCGGCAGCCTGCTGCTGCTTCTGCTGGCTCTGGCCGCCACCGCCGTTGCCGCCCAGTGCCGCCCGTTGATCCTGATGACCAACGACGACGGAGCGGGCGCTCCGGGCCTGGAGGCGATTTACCGTCAGCTGAAGGACGTCGCCGACATCTACGTGGTGGCCCCGGCTGAAAACCAGAGCGGCGTCAGCCACCAGATCGACACCTATGATCCGATCTACGTGAAGCCCTATGCCATCGACGGCCAGACGGTGGGCTGTTCGGTGGCCACGACGCCGGCCACCTGCGTGATCATGGGGCTGGAGGTGTTCCTGCCGCGCACGCCGGACCTCGTGGTGTCGGGGATCAACCGCGGCTCGAACCCGGGGGCCGTATCGTTGCTGTCGGGCACGGTGGCGGCGGCCCGCCAGGCCGCGCTGCGGGGGGTCAAGGCGATCGCGCTGTCGGTGGACGTGACGGACCCGCCCAATTACGACGCATTCGCTGCGGCGGTCAAGCCGCTGATCGTCCGGATGCTGACGGCGGCACTTCCGGCCGAGACGTTTCTCAACGTGAACGGACCGGCCCTGGCGGTGTATCCCAAGGGACTCCTCGTCACCAAGGCCAGCCGGGTGGAATTGATGTGGCAGTACGAACGGGTGACCAACATCCGCGGCCGGGACCTGTACTGGGTGAAGGGGGTGCTCGACCCCCGCAGCTATCCGGCAGACACGGACTGGGGGGCCATGCAGGCCGGGTACATCTCCGTCACGCCCATGACCTGGAGCTACGACCACGGCATCGATCTGGACGCCCTGGCCCGCGGCCTGGAACTCCCGAAGAAATGAAAACGGCGGCCGTCCGGCCGCCGTTTCCGCATTCCCGTCCGGGGTCCGCACGCTCAGCGGATCCGCTTCATGAACGCTGCCAGCTTGTCGTAGGCGGCCTCGAGGGTGGGCCGGTCCGGCAGGGTCACCACCCGGAAGTGCCGGGTGCCGGGTTTCTGGCCGAAGCCGGAACCGTGGACCACCAGCACGTGGCACTCGTTGAGCACCCGGAGGGTGAAGGCCTTGTCGTCCATGGGCACGTCGATGCTGGGGAAAGCGTAGAACGCGCCTTCCGGCTTGACGCAGGAGATACCCGGGATGGCGTTGAGCCGGTCGATGGTGTAGTCGCGCCGCTCGGTGAGGCGGGCGTTGACGTCGGCGAGATGATCCTGCGGGCCTTCGAGCGCCGGTTGGATCGCGAACTGCTCCGGATGGTTGGCGCACAGGCGCGCCCGGACGAACTTGTGCACGGCCTCGTCGAAGTCGCCCATGATCTCCCGCGGGCCGCTGATGACGGCCCAGCCCACGCGCCAACCCGGCACGAGATAGGATTTCGACAGCCCGTTGAACGTCACGAAGCCCACGTCGTCGGCGAGCGACGCGGTGGAGATGTGCTCCTTGCCGTCGAAGACCAGTTTGTCGTAGATCTCGTCGGAGAACACCACCAGGTTGTGCCGGCGGGCCAGCTCGATGACCTGAAGCAGGACGTCCCGGCGGTAGAGGGCGCCGGTGGGGTTGTTGGGATTGATCAGGCAGATGGCCTTCGTACGGGCGTCGATCTTGGCCTCGATGTCGGCCACGTCGGGCTGCCAGTCATTGGCCTCGTCAAGGTAATACGGCCGGATCTCCGACTGGATCTTCTGCATGACGGCGGTGTAGAGCGGATAGCCGGGATAGGGCATCAGGATGTTGTCGCCCGGATCGGCCAGGGCGCTGAGGCACAGCTCGATCGCTTCGCTGGCTCCGTGGGCCACGAACAGGGACAGGATGTTGCGGATGCCCTTCCGGGCGGCCTCCCGCTGGATGGCCTCGACGGCGGCGTCGATCCCGGTCGAGGGAGAATAGCCGTTCTGCTGGGCCAGCATTGCCTTGTAGGTCGCTTCAATCATGTGCCGGGGGGTGGCGAAATCGTACTTGAGCGGGTCGCCGATGTTCAGCGGCAGAATCTTGGCGCCCTGCTTGCGCAGCTTGTCGGCCTCGACGGCGATGTCCCGGATGGCGTACTCGATGTCCCGGGTGCGCGCGGCGGGGACCACGGGCGTCGGCCGGCAGGATTCCGGCGGGCGGGGGGCGTTCGGGGCGGATCGTTTCGTCATGGGTTTCCTCCTCAGGCGGCGGTCAGCAGACCTTCATCGCGAAGACGATGGACAGGAACTTCGTCTCGTCGGAGTCGGCCCGCGAGGTGAGCACGATGGGCTTGCGCGCGCCCACGATGATGCCGGCGGTCTTGGCCATGGCCAGGTAACCCATCACTTTGTAGAACACGTTGCCGGCCTCGATGTCGGGCGTGATGGCGATGTCGGCGTCCCCGCCGACCGGCGTGACGATGCCCTTGATCTCGCACGCTTTCTTCGAGAAGGCGTTGTCCACCGCCAGCGGGCCGTCGATGATGGCCTTCTTGATCTGGCCGCGGGCGCCCATCTGCGTCAGGATGGCGGCGTCGGCGGTGCAGGGCATGCTCTCCGGGTTGACCTTCTCCACCGCGGCGATGATCGCCACCTTGGGCGTCTCGATGCCCAACCGGTGGGCGACGGCGACGGCGTTCTCGGTGATGGCGACCTTGTCCTCGAGGGTCGGGGCGATGTTCATGGCGACGTCACTGACGATGATGAGCTTGTGGTAGGCGGGCACCTGGAACGCGGCCACGTGGCTCAGCAGTTTGGACTCGCGCAGGCCGGTCTGCTTGTCCAGCACCGCGCCGAGGATGGTGGAGGTGGAGCAGAGGCCCTTCATCAGCACGTCGGCCTGGCCTTCCCGGACCAGGTTCACGGCGGCCCGGGTGGCCTCCTTTTCGTCGGCGACGTCCACGATTTCGAAGGGCGCCAGGGAGACATTCACCGAGGCGGCCGCCTTCTCGATCTGGGCCTTCGGCCCCACCAGCACGCCCCGGGCGATGTCCTCGCGCTGGGCGGTCTGCAGGGCTTCCAGCACGTCGGGATCGTGGGCATACGCCACGGCGACCACTTTGGTCGGGCTCTTCTTGACGTCCGCCACCATTTCGTCGAATGTTCGGATCATGGGACCTTCCTTTGCGCTAGATATCGGCCGGTTCCCGCGGGAACCGGCGTGGCGGTGACTAGGCGTACACGCGCGCCGCTTCATCCCCGCCCAGGACTCGGAGCGCCCCCTCGGCCAGCGCGATCATCTCCTCCTCGCCGGGGTAGACGCGCACCGGGGCGATGTGCCGGACCCGCCGCTCCACGCCGGCGACGAAGGCGGCGTCGTGGGCGATGCCGCCGGTCAGGATGATGGCGTCCACCTGGCCCAGGAGCACGACGCTGTTCGCGCCGATCTCCTTGGCGACCTGGTAGATCATCGCCTCGAAAACGAGCTCCGCCTCCGCGTCGCCCGCCTCGATGCGCTGGGTCACCTTGCGCATGTCGTTGGTGCCGAGGTAGGCCATGACCCCGCCCTGGCCGGTGATCTTCTTCTCGATCTGGGCCAGGGTGAGGCGGCCGGAGAAGCAGAGCCGGGCCAGGCTGGCGGCGGGCAGCGTGCCGCTGCGCTCGGGGGTGAATGGCCCCTCGCCGTTCAGGGCGTTGTTGACATCGATCACCCGCCCGCGCCGGTGGGCGGCGACGGATATCCCGCCGCCCAGGTGGGCGATGATGAAATTGAAATCGGCGTACCTGCCCCCCAGGTCCTGAGCGGCGCGGTGGGCCACCGCCTTGTGGTTGAGAGCGTGAAAGATGCTGATGCGGGGCAGCTCGGGCAGCCCGGACATCCGGGCGATGGGCTCGAGCTCGTCCACCACCACCGGATCGACGATGAATGCCGGCGCGCCGCACCGCTGCGACAGCTCGTGGGCCAGGATGCCGCCGAGGTTGGAGGCGTGCTGGCCCATCTGGCTCTCGCGCAGGTCTATGAGCATCGCTTCGGACACGGCGTAGGTCCCTCCCTCGATGGGGCGCAGAAGCCCGCCGCGGCCGACGATGGCCTGCAGGGAATCGAGCGGGATGGATTCGGCCGCGAGGAAATCCAGAATCGCCTGGAGCCGGAAGGCGTACTGGTCCGTGATGGTGGCATACTGGCCGATCACGTGCTCGTCGTGGCGGAGGGTCTGGGCGCAGCGCAGGGACCGACCCTCAAACACCGCAATCTTGGTCGAGGTGGAGCCGGGATTGATCGCCAGTATCCGTTGGTGTGTTTCCGCCATCACATCGCTCCTACCGGTACAATATACTTATAAAAGTAAAAAAGAGGGAGCGGCATTATATCAAAATTAATCACGGTGAAGCGTTTTTTTGCGGGGCCGGCAAATTGAATCGGCGGCGGTGCGATTTGTGCTATAGTGCCGCTGGCCGAACACGGGCAGGAGGTGGCGATGAGCTGGACGCACACACGCCGGGTGCTGGTGCTGGCGGTTCTGGCGGTCGCGGGTTGCGGCGGCGGAACCGCGCCCCGGTATCACGCCCAGTCCATGCTGTATCTGGCCGTGGCGGTCCCCGCCGGAGCGAAGCTGCCGGAGGCGGTCGCCGGCAGCCTGCTGCCGCCGCTCGATGAGCTGGCCCGGCGCCGGCCGGACTGGGCGCCGGCGGTCGCGGCCGGTCGCCGCATGTTGTCCAAACCGGGCGCGGTCAAGCTCGAGATCCAGGCCCGCGACACCCTCGTGTTCCCTGACGGGGAGTACCTGCTGCGATTCGGCCAGGGATTCAGCGAGTCGGAGCTTGTGGCCGCGGCTTCCGCCGACCGCGCCCTCACCCTGGTGGCCATGGTGGCGCCGCCCGAGGTCGCGTCCGCCTACCCGGCGCTGCAGGCCGTGGCCCTGGCGGCGGCCGAGGCGTGGGGCGGCTACGTGTACGACGTCAGTGCGAAGCTGCCCGTGGCGCCCGCCGCCTACGCCGGATGGCGCTTCGATCCGGCGGCGTGCGACCTGCCGCGCCACGTGCTCATCCAGCAATATCCCTACCAGCCGGGCCGCCTGCGGATGGTCACGCTGGGCATGGCCAAATTCGCCTGTCCGGAGCTCGAGGTGCGGGACTACCCGCCCGAAAACGCCATCGCCGTGCGCAGCCTCCTGGCCGGCGCCGCCGGGGCGTTGATCGCGCGCAGCCTGGCCGCCGCCGGACCGGGTGAGTTCCCCCGGACGATGGATCTGCCCGCCGCGTTCCTCCAGGCGGCGGGATCGCGGAGCGTGCCGGTCAGCGAGGCCGCCGCCGCCGGCGGCGAGCGGGTGCGCGTGGCGGTGGCCGCCGGCGAAGCGGATAAGGGCGATCCGCAGGAGACCGTGGTCCGGCTCGGTCCGGTGGAGCCGGGCGGTGATCTGGGCCGCTGGACGGCGGAGCTGTCGCGGCAACTGATCGGCTTCGGCCAGCAGATCGATATCCAGCAGGGCCAGCCGCTCCATCCGGACGTCCTCCAGGCCGTCCAGGCGTCGCTGCCCGCCCTCCGGGACGAATTCCGGACCGGCCTGCCCGCCGGTTCGGCCTGCTTCGTCCAGTTCCGGCGGGAGGCTCCCGGCGCCGGTGTCGAGCTGCTGTGGGCCCAGGTGGTGGGCTGGCCCGACGGCGGCCTGGACCTCCAGGTGGTCAGCCAGCCGGTGCTCGCCCGGTCGCTCGCGGCGGGCGACCGGATCCGCTGCGCGGAGACGGATGTGGTGGACTGGGCGGTGCGCGGGGCCGACGGCGGCATGCGGTCGTTCCCGCGGCCGGCGAACAAACCGTGAGGGGAGGCAGTGATGAAAAAGCTCGAAGAGGAACTGAGCCATCCCCAGAAAATTCTCCTGCGCTTCTTCATGATGAAAGCGTGGGACAACATGAAGAACGTGGTCCGCAAGCTCCACCCCTCCGACCTGGCCGGGGTGTTTCACCGGCTCAACTTCCAGGAGCAGGAGGAATTTCTCGGCGTGCTGTTCGAGGAGGGGCTCGCCGCCAGCGTCATCACCTACCTGCCCGACGAGATGGCCCGCGACCTGCTGGCCGACATCGCCGAGGAGAGGATCGCCACGATGGTCCAGCGGCTGTCGGCCGATGACGCCACCGACTTCCTCGGCTATCTGACCGACGAGAAGAAGGCGGCGGTGCTGGCCAGCCTGCCGCCGGGCAGGCGGCTGTTCTTCGAGAAGATGCTGCTCTACGAGGAGGACACCGCCGGCGGCCTGATGAACACCGACTACCTGGCGCTGGGCCAGGACCTGTCGGTGGAAGAGGCGTTGCGCATCATCCGGACCCGGTTCCGGTCGGAGTACTACCTCTATGTATATGTCACCGATGAGCACAACAACCTGATCGGCGTGCTCTCCTTCCGCCGGCTGGTGTTCGCCGAGCCGGCCGTCCAGCTCAAGGACATCATGCTTCCCGACCCGGTGCGGGTGTCCACCGACACGGCGCAGGAGGAAGTGGCCAAGCTCGTGGCCAACTACGACCTGCTGGCTGTGCCGGTGGTGGACGAGAACAACAAGCTGCTCGGCGTGGTCACGGTGGACGACGTCATCGACGTCATCGAGGAGGAGGCCACCGAGGACATGTACCACCTGGCCAAGATCCACTCCGAGGAGAACGTGCTCACCCCGCTGCTGCGGACCTTCCGGCTGCGTTTCAACTGGGTGGCCGCAACGCTGGTCACGGCGATCCTGGGGGCCGTGGTGGTGGCTCTCTTTTGGGAGGCATTGGACCGCTGGGTCTGGCTGGCCGTGCTCATTCCCGTGCTGACGACGATGACGGCCACCACCTCCACCCAGACGCTTACCGTGGTGGTCCGCGGGCTGGTTCTCGGCGAGCTGGAATACCGGAAAGAGCTGCCGGTCCTGGCCAAGGAGCTGGCCGTGGGGCTGCTGCTCGGCCTGGTCTGCGGCCTGGTCCTGGCCGGGGTGGTTCTGGTCTGGTCGGGTCAGCTCACGCTGGCGCTGCTGGCGGGGGTGAGCCTGCTGCTCAGCACCCTGACGGCGAACCTGTTCGGCGCCCTGGTCCCGCTGGTGCTCAACTGGCTGAAGCTGGACCCGGCGCAGGGATCCAGCATCGTGACCACCACGGCCGCGAACATCGCCGGCTTTGTGGTTTTTCTCAGTCTGGCGCAGTTCTTCCTGTAAACGCCCGCCGCCGGGCCGGACGTCCGGCCGCCGGCCGCCGCGGTCCGGCACAAAAAAGTTAAAAAAACACTTGCATTCCGTTCCGCAATGGGTATAATCGCGGTTCTTTCTTTGAGGTGAGGTTTAGGACCTCCTTTTGAACTATAGGCCTGTTACGAACCGCCCCCGGTTCCAATTTCAGGCCTGACAAGCGGCAGTTAGACCGCAGCGCGGCACACCTTGGGCACTTTGACGCACGGTCCGGCGGGCATCCCCGTGCCAGCACGAGACCGATCGCGGCTCGCTCGAGGCGGCGGCTGCAGTGGCTGTCGGACGGACAACGACAACTTTGTTGAGCTGGTGAGGATATGATCAACGAAATCATCAGGATTCGTCTGAAGGCGTACGATTACCGGGTCTTGGACCAGTCCATCGCCGAGATCGTGGACATCACGCTCCGGACCGGGGCCAGGGTGTCGGGGCCCATTCCCCTCCCCACGACCGTCAACCGGTTCACCGTCAACCGCTCGCCCCACGTCGACAAGAAATCGCGCGAGCAGTTCGAGATCCGGACCCACAAACGGCTGATCGACATCCTGGAACCCACTCCCGAAACGCTGGAACAGTTGATGAAAATGGATCTCCCGGCGGCAATCGACGTCGAGATCAAGGCGTTCGGCTCCGATCATAAATAAATCAACAGCTGGAGTGACCGATGGTTGAAGGACTGATTGGCAAAAAGCTTGGCATGACTCAGATCTTTCACGAAGACGGACGGGTCATTCCCGTGACGGTGATACAGCTGGGCCCCTGCGTGGTCGTCCAGAAGAAATCGCTGGAGAAAGACGGCTACGAGGCCGTCCAGCTGGGTCTGATGGAGGAGCGGCCGGTGAAGAACGTGACCAAGCCGCGCCGCGGCCATTTCCTGAAGGCCAACACCGCGCCGACCCGGGTGCTGCGGGAATTCCGGCCCACCAAGGCGATGGCGGAGATCGAGCTGGGCCAGGAGATCAAGGCCGACGACGTCTTCCAGATCAACGAGAAGGTGGTCGTCATCGGCCAGAGCAAGGGCCGCGGTTTTCAAGGCGTCATCAAGCGCCACAACTTCGCCGGCGGCGGCGCGAGCCACGGCTCCATGTTCCACCGGGCGCCCGGTTCCATCGGCGCCTCGGCCTACCCGTCCCGCGTCGTCAAGGGCATGCGTATGGCCGGCCACCTCGGCGACAGCCGGGTGACGGTGAAGAATCTGGAAGTGGTCCGAATTCTGTCGGAGAAGAACATCATCCTGATCAAGGGCGCGGTGCCGGGCTACTCCGGCAGCTACGTCACGATCAAGAAGAACTAAGCGGAGTGCAGCCATGCCAGTCGTGGAAGTTAAAAATCTGCAGAACGAAACCGTTGAGCAATTGGAGCTCAATGAAAACGTCTTCGGGGTGCCCCTGAAGGAGACACTCATCTGGGAAGCGGTCCGGCACTACCAGGCCAGCGGCCGCCGGGGCACGCACGCCACCAAGACCCGGGGCGAAGTCAGCGGCAGCAACCGCAAGCCGTGGCGGCAGAAGGGCACCGGCCGCGCCCGCGCCGGCCAGACCCGCAACCCGATCTGGCGGAAAGGCGGCACGGTGTTCGGCCCGCAGCCGCGCGATTACGGCTACGCCTTCCCGAAGCGCAAACGCCAGGGCGCGCTGTGCTCCGTCCTGTCCGAGAAGCTGCGCCAGAACCAGCTGGTGATCGTGGACCGGCTGGAGATCCCGGCCCCCAAGACGAAGGAGTTCCTCGGCGTGATGGGCGCGCTGGAACTGGCGCGCAACCTGCTGGTGGTGGACTCGCTGGAGAACACCAACGCGATCCTGTCCGCGCGCAACCTCCCCAAGGTCAAGTACGTGACGGGCTCCGGACTCAACATCGTCGACCTGCTCAACCACGAGAAGGTGCTCTTCTCGAAGGACGCCATCCTCCAGGTCCAGGAGGTCCTTGGAAAATGAAAGACATCTACCAGATCCTGAGGAAGCCTCATCTGACCGAAAAATCGGTCACGCTCAAGAACGACGCCGGTTTCGTGGCGTTCCGGGTGCACCCCGACGCCAACAAGCCGGAGATCGCCGCGGCCATCGAGCGCCTGTTCAACGTCAAGGTCGAATCGATCCGGATCCTGAACATGCCCCAGAAGAAGCGGCGCATGGGCCGCTACGAGGGCCACAAGCCGGCGTACAAGAAAGCCCTGGTCAAGCTGAAGCCGGGCGAAAAGATGATCGAGTATTTCGACAACATTTAATCACGGGAAACAGGAAAGATAGCGATGGGCATCAAGACGCATAAACCAGTCACACCCAGCCGCCGGTACATCACCACCCTGGATTTCGAGGAGCTGACTCCGATCAAGCCCTTGAAATCGCTCCTGGAGCCCCAGCAGCGGACCAACGGCCGGAACAATATCGGCCGGGTCACCGTCCGCCACAAGGGCGGCGGCCACAAGCGGCGCTACCGCGTGGTGGATTTCAAGCGCAACATGGACGACATCCCGGCCAAGGTGGTCGCCATCGAGTACGACCCGAACCGGTCGGCCAACATCGCGCGGCTCCATTACAGCAACGGCGCCAAGAGCTACATCCTGGCCCCGGACACGCTGAAGGTGGGCGACACCGTCATGAGCGGCGAGAAGGCCGACGTGCAGGTGGGGAACTGCCTGCCGCTGCGGTCCATCCCGGTGGGCACCTTCATCCACAACCTGGAGATGCGCCCCGGCAAGGGCGGCCAGCTGGTCCGCAGCGCCGGTTGCGCCGCGCAGCTCCAGGCCAAGGAAGGGAAGTACGCCGTCATCCGGCTGCCCAGCGGTGAGCTGCGCCGGATCCTGATCGAATGCCGGGCCACGCTGGGCCAGGTGGGCAATCTGGACCACAGCAACATCACCACGGGCAAGGCCGGCCGGACCCGCTGGCTGGGCGTGCGGCCCACCGTCCGCGGCACGGCCATGAACCCGATCGACCACCCGCACGGCGGCGGCGAAGGCCGCACCAAGGGCGGCCGCCATCCGGTCACGCCCTGGGGCAAGCCCACCAAGGGCTACAAGACCCGCAACAGCAAGCGGACCGACAACGTCATCATCAGACGGCGGAAGTAAGCAGGAGGAAGTTCGTCATGACCCGCTCAATCAAGAAAGGCCCTTTCGTGGATGTGCACCTGGCGAAAAAGGTGGACGCCAACCGGGATACCGACAAGAAACAGGTCATCAAGACGTGGTCCCGCCGGTCCGTCGTCATCCCCGACATGGTGGGACTGACCATCGCGGTCCACAACGGGAAGAAGTTCATCCCCGTGTACGTCATGGAAAACATGGTGGGGCACAAGCTGGGCGAGTTCGCGCCGACCCGCTATTTCAAGGGCCACACCTCCAAGTCCGCCAAGAAGCTGGCGGCCAAGTAGCGAGCGAGAGGATGCTGCCATGGAAAAACGAGCCGTAGGAAAATACGTGCGCGGTTCGGCCCAGAAGGCCCGGCTGGTCATCGACCAGATCCGCGGCCTGCCGGTGGAGGACGCCCTCAACCGGCTGCGCTTCTCCCCGAAGCGGTCGGCCAAGCACATCGAGAAGGTACTCAAGTCGGCCATCGCCAACGTCGAGTACGCGGACGAATCCATCAGCCTGGACGACCTGGTGGTCTCCCAGGCATTTGTCGACATGGGCCCGACCAAGTGGCGCCGGCGGGTCCGTCCCGCCCCCATGGGCCGCGCGTACCGCGAGCGCCGGCACGGCTGCCACGTCACCATTTACGTTTCGGACAGCAGGAGGTAGACCTTGGGCCAGAAAGTACACCCATATGGTTTCCGGCTGGGCTACAACAAGACTTGGAAGTCCCGGTGGTACGAGAAGAAGAGCTTCGGCAAGCTGCTCAACGAGGATCTCAAGATCAAGAAGGCCCTGAAGGCGAAGTTCTACCACGCCGGAATCAGCCGGATCGAGATCGAGCGCGCGGCGGACAAGCTGAACGTGTTCATCTACGCCGCCCGGCCGGGCATCCTGATCGGCAAGAAGGGCAAGGAAATCGACAAGCTGCGGGGCGAGCTCAGCAAGTCCACCGGCCATGACGTGGACATCAAGGCCGTCGAGGTCAAGAATCCCGAACTCGACTCCCAGCTCGTGGCCGAGGCCATCGGGCTCCAGCTCGAGAAGCGCATCGCCTTCCGCCGGGCCATGAAGCGCGCCGTTGACTCCGCCACCAAGAACGGGGCCCTGGGCGTCAAGATCCGCTGCTCCGGACGGTTGAACGGCGTGGAGATCGCCCGCTCCGAGTGGTACCTCACCGGCCAGCTGCCGCTGCACACCCTCAAGGCGGACATCGACTACGGCTTCGCCCAGGCGTTCACCACCTACGGCACCATCGGCATCAAGGTCTGGATCTACAAAGGGGAACGGCTGAAGAAGGATCACCTCCCCGCCGTGGAGAAGTAAGTCATGCTACAGCCCAAGAAGGTCAAATATCGCAAGACGCAAAAGGGACGGATGAAGGGCTCCGCCCAGCGCGGCCACACGGTGGCGTTCGGCGACTACGGGCTCAAGTCGATTGAGGGCGGCTGGATCTCCGACCGCCAGATCGAGGCCGCCCGTATCGCCATGACCCGCTACATCAAGCGCGGCGGCAAGATCTGGATCCGCATCTTCCCCGACAAGCCCATCACCAAGAAGCCGGCGGAAACCCGCATGGGCAAGGGCAAGGGCGCGCCGGAGGGCTGGGTGGCGGTGGTTCGCCCCGGCCGGATGCTGTACGAACTGGAGGGCGTCGACCTCGCCACGGCTCAGGAGGCCTTCCGCCTGGCCGCCCACAAGCTGCCCCTCAAGACCAAATTCGTCAGCCGCTACGGAGAATGACCATGGCGAAAACGTCTGAACTCAGAGACAAGTCGCTGGATGAGCTGCGCGAAGAAGAGCGACGCCTCGCCCAGCAGGTGTTTAAAAACCGGATGGAGCTGGCCGCCGGCCAGCTGACCAATGTGAGAGTCCTGTCCGCGGTCAAGCGCGAGCTGGCCCGGGTGAAGACCCTCATCCGTGAGAAATCCAATCAACAGTAGGGCGGAAGTGCGGCAATGGAAAACCAGAGTGTAACCCGGAAGAACGAGAAGATCGGCACCGTCACCAGCAACGCCATGCAGAAAACCGTGGTGGTTTCGGTGGACCGGTTCTACCAGCACCCGGCGGTCAAGAAGATCGTCCGCCGGACCAGCAAGTTCATGGCTCATGACGAAGCGGGCGCCTGCAACGTGGGCGACAAGGTCCGGATCATGGAATGCCGGCCGCTCAGCCGGCGGAAACGCTGGAGAGTCATCGAGATCATCGAGAAGGCCAAGTAAGGAGAAGCCATCATGATTCAGATGCGGACCATGCTGAAAGTGGCCGATAACTCAGGGGCCAAAGAGATCATGGCCATCACGCCCCAGCACGGCGCCGCCCAGACCCGGGCGACCCTCGGCGATGTGATCTCGGCGACCGTCAAGCTGGCCAGCCCGGACGGCACGGTGAAGAAGGGCCAGGTGGTCAAGGCGGTGATCGTCCGGGTGCGGAAGGAATTCCGGCGCCGCGACGGGACCTACATCCGGTTCGACGAGAACGCGGCTGTGATCATCAACAACCAGGGCGAGCCGGTGGGCACCCGCGTGTTCGGCCCCATCGCCCGCGAGCTGCGCGACCGCAAGTTTATGAAGATCGTGTCGCTCGCGCCCGAAGTTCTGTAACGAGGATAGCGTCATGCCCAAGCTCAACATTCGCCGCAATGACACCGTGTACGTCCGCACCGGCAAGGACAAAGGCAAGACCGGCCGGGTGATCCATGTGGATCCCGACAAGGGACAGGTCATTGTGGAAAAGCTCAACCAGCTGTATGAGCACGTCCGGCCCAATCCGCAGAAGCAGATCAAGGGCGGGATCGTGCAGAAGGAAGGGGCCATGCCCGTGTCGAAGGTCCAGCTGGTGTGCCCCGCCTGCAACAAGCCCACCCGCGTCGGCCGGACCCGGCTCGGCGACGGCAAGTCCGCCCGGGTGTGCAAGAAGTGCAACACCACGATCGAATCGTGAGGATGGATATGAAATACACTAGCCGTTTGAAAGAGAAGTACCGCACCGAAGTGGTGGACGCCCTCCGCAAGCGCTTCGAGTACGCGAACGTGATGGCCGTCCCCCGCCTCGAGAAAATCGTCATCAACATGGGGATGGGCGAGACCATCAAGAACCCCAAGGTCATGGACGTGGCGGTGGATGAGCTCACCGGCATCGCCGGCCAGAAGCCCGTCATCACCAAGGCCAAGAAGCCCATTTCCAGCTTCAAGCTGCGCAAGGGGATGCCCATCGGCTGCTGCGTCACGCTCCGGCGCGACCGGATGTTCGAGTTCCTCGACCGCCTGGTCAACGTCGCCCTGCCGCGGGTGCGCGACTTCAAGGGCGTCAGCCCCCGCTCCTTCGACGGCCGGGGCAACTACACCCTGGGCCTGAAGGACCAGCTGATCTTTCCCGAGATCGATTATGGCAAGGTGGACAAGGCCCGCGGGATGAACATCACCATCGTCACCACCGCCCGTTCGGATGAAGAGGCCCGCGAGCTGTTGCGGCTCATGGGCATGCCGTTCAGCAAAAACTAGACGAGGAGCATTGCCGTGGCACGGAAATGTCTGATTGTCAAATCGCAACGCAAGCCGAAATTTCAGGTGCGCACCCGGAACCGCTGCAAACGCTGCGGCCGTCCGCGGGCGTACTTTCGCAAATTTGAACTCTGCCGGTTGTGCCTTCGCGACCTGGCGCTGGGTGGCGAAATCCCCGGCGTCATCAAGGCCAGCTGGTGATCACTGATCCGGGAGTAATGCCATGAGTGTGTCGGACCCCATTGCCAACGCCCTGACCAAGATCCGGAATGCGCTCCAGGCGAAGCATTTTGTCGTGGTGCTGCCGAAGTCGAAGCTGGTTCTCCGCCTGGTGGAGATCCTCAAGCAGGAAGGGTATGTCGAGGATTTCATCACCAAGCGGCGCGGCAAGATGGAAGATATCCACATCGCCTTGAAATATGAAACGGATGGCACGCCCGTCATCGAAGAGATCAAACGGGTGAGCACCCCCGGCCGCCGCGTCTACAAGGCCTCGGACGAACTGCCCGAGGTGCTCGGCGGACTGGGCGTGGCCATCGTGTCGACGTCCAAGGGGATCATGACCGCCGCGGACGCCCGCAAGCAGGGCGTGGGTGGCGAAGTGATCTGCACCGTATTCTGATTACGGATGGAGTGGTTCATACCATGTCGAGAATCGGAAAAAAACCTATCAAGCTGCCGTCCGGCGTATCCTTCCAGATCAAGGGCGGCGTGATCGAAGTCAAGGGGCCCAAGGGCGCCTTGCAGCAGGCCTGCCCGGACGGGATCACCTGCGAAGTCAAGGACGGCGCGATCCATGTCGCCCGCCGGGATGACTCCAAGCAGCAACGCACCGTTCACGGGCTGGTCCGCAGCCTCGTCAACAACATGGTCACCGGCACGTCCGCCGGCTTCCGCCGCGAGCTGGACGTGATCGGCATCGGGTACAAGGCCGAGGTCCAGGGCAAGAAACTGGTGCTGACCCTCGGCTACTCCCATCTGATCGAGTACCCCATCCCGGCCGGGATCCAGATCAAGGCGGAGAAGGGTCCGAAGAAGCTGAACAATTACGTCGCGACCATCACCGTCGAGGGGATCGACAAGCAGCAGGTCGGCCAGGTGGCCTCGGAGATCCGCGGATTCCGCAAACCCGACTCCTACAAGGGGAAGGGGATTCGCTATTCCGACGAGACCATCAAGCTCAAGGAAAGCAAGAAGACGGCTTAAGACTACTAACGAGCGGGTGACAGCATGTTTAAAGTCAAATCGCGAATGGAACGCCATCTCAAGAAGCACGTCCGGGTGCGGACCAAGGTCAGTGGCACCACCGACCGGCCCCGCCTGTGTGTCTTCCGGAGCCTGAAGCATATCTACGCCCAGGTCATCGACGACTCGAACGGCCAGACCATCGTGTCGGCCTCGACCGTCGACAAGGAACTCCGCGAAGCGGTGGCCAAGGGCAGCAACATCGATGCCGCCAAGAAAGTGGGGCAGCTGGTCGCCCAGCGGGCCCTGGCCAAGGGGGTGGCCCAGGTCGTGTTCGACCGGGGCGGGTACATCTACCACGGCCGGGTGAAGAACCTGGCCGAAGCCGCCCGCGAGGCGGGGCTGAAATTCTAACGTGGGGTGGAATGTCGTGACTATCAAGGACAACCAATTCAACACCGAAGAAGCCGAATTCATCGAGCGGGTGGTTTCCATCAACCGCGTGACGAAAGTCGTGAAGGGCGGCAAGAACCTGAGCTTCAGCGCCCTGGTCGTGGTCGGCGACGGCCACGGGAGCGTGGGCTTTGGCAAGGGCAAGGCCAAGGAAGTTCCCCAGGCCATCCGGAAGGGGATCGAACAGGCCAAGCGGCACATGGTCCAGGTTCCGATGAAGGGTACCTCCATCCCCCACGCCATCATGGGACGGTTCGGTTCGGCGCTGGTGGTTCTGAAGCCGGCGAGCCCGGGCACCGGCGTCATCGCCGGCGGCGGGGTGCGGGCGGTCATGGAGGCCGCGGGTATCCACAACATCCTGACCAAGTCGCTGGGCACCAAGAACCCGCACAATGTCATCCGCGCCGCGATCCAGGGTCTGAACAACCTGAAAAAGGTGGAGCATGTGGCCCGCAAGCGCGGCAAGTCCGTCGAGGAGTTCATGTCATGAGCGCCCGTACAGCCAAGAAGACCGAAGCCAAGAAGACCATCCGCGTCCAGTACGTGCGCAGCATGATCGGGACCCCCGAGAGCCAGCGGCTCGTGCTCAAGAGCCTGGGCCTGCGCAAACTCAACCAGGTGGTCGAGCGGGATGACACGCCCGCGATCCGGGGGATGGTGGCCAAGATCCCCCACCTGGTCAAAATCATCGGTTGAAGGTGAGATCATGGGAATCGGCTTGCATAACCTGAAGCGGAACGCCGGCGCCAACCGGCCGAGCAAGCGGCGGGGCCAGGGGCCCGGGTCCGGCAACGGCAAGACCGCCGGCCGTGGCTACAAGGGCCAGCGGTCGCGTTCCGGCTACTCGCACAAGATCGGCTTTGAGGGTGGCCAGATGCCCCTGTACCGCCGTCTGCCGAAGGTGGGTTTCACCAACATCTTCAAGAAGGAATACGCCATCATCAACCTGGCGGTGCTGAACCGGTTCGATGCCGGCACGGTGGTGACCCCCGAGCTGCTCGTCGAGGCGGGGGTGATCCGGAACCTGAAGCACGACGTCAAGGTGCTGGGCAACGGGAAGATCCAGAAAAAGCTCACCGTCCGGGCGCACAAATTCAGCCGCACCGCTGCCGAGAGCATCGCGGCGGCCGGTGGCAAAGTCGAGGTCATCAATGGCTAACGGCGAGACTCGCATCCTCGAGTCTTTCAAGAACATCTTCGCCATCCCGGAGTTGCGGAACCGGATCCTGTTCATGCTGGCCATGCTGGCCGTCTACCGTGTCGGATCCTGGATCCCGACTCCCGGCGTCGACGCCACCGCTTTGGAGGAGTTTTTCACCTCCCAGGCCGGCGGCTCGCTGGTGGGCTTTCTCGACCTATTCACAGGCGGCAATCTGCGGCGCTTCTCGATTTTCGCCCAGGGCATCATGCCCTACATCACGGCCTCCATCATCCTCCAGCTGCTGACCATCGTCTGGCCGTACCTGGAGCGCCTGTCGAAGGAAGGCGAACTGGGCCGCAAGAAGATTACCCAGTACACGCGGTACCTCACCATCGTGCTCAGCGTCTTCCAGTCGCTGGCCACCGCCTTCTTCCTGGAGCAGACCAGCATCTCGGCCAACCAGCCCATCGTCCTGAATCCCGGGCTCGGGTTCAAGTTGCTCACCATCCTGACCCTGACCACCGGCACGGCCTTCATCATGTGGCTGGGCGAACAGATCTCCGAGCGCGGCATCGGCAACGGCATCTCGCTGATCATCTTCGCCGGCATCGTGACCGGCCTGCCCGACGGCGTGGCCTGGATGATCAAGAAGGTCACGGACGGCGCCCTGATCCAGGTGCTGGTGCTCATCGCCCTGATGATCGTGGTGATCGCCTTCGTGGTCTTCGTGGAGCGCGGTCAGCGCAAGATCCCCATCCAGTACGCCAAGCGGATGGTGGGCCGCAAGGTGTACGGCGGCCAGAGCACCTTCCTGCCCTTGCGGGTCAACGCGGGCGGGGTCATCCCGATCATCTTCGCCGCGTCGCTCCTGGCGCTCCCCCAGACGCTGAAGTTCATGGTCAAGGCGTCGTGGATGGAGAAGATCTCCGAGCAGCTCTCCCACGGCTACCCGCTCTACATCCTGTTCTACGCGCTGGGGATCATCTTCTTCACCTTCTTCTACGTGGGCATCATCTACAACCCGAACGAGGTGGCGGACAACATCCGCAAGTTCGGCGGCTCCATCCCCGGTATCCGGCCGGGCAAGCCCACCGCCGAGCTCATTGACAAGATCATGACCCGGATGACCTTCGCCGCCGGCATCTACCTGGTGGTGGTGTCGCTGCTCCCCGACTTCCTCATCAGCGGCGTCCGGGTGGCGGCGTTCCCCTGGGTGGGCGACTGGCTGCACGACTCGCTGCCCGAGTTCATCACCCAGGGTCTGGGCGTGACGTTCTACTTCGGCGGCACATCGCTGCTGATCGTCGTCGGCGTGGCCATGGACACGGTCAACCAGATCGAGTCCCAGCTCATCATGCGCCACTACGACGGATTCCTGAAGCGCGGCCGGATTCGCGGCCGGCGAGGATAAGATGGCGCGGATGGTCATACTGCTCGGTGCCCCCGGTTCCGGGAAGGGCACCCAGGCGAAACGGATCGCCGAGGCGTATGGCTATCCGCAGATCTCCACCGGAGACATCCTCCGGGACGCGGTGCGCCGCGGCACCCCGCTGGGCCTGGCGGCCAAGGCGGCCATGGACCGGGGGGCGCTGGTGCCCGATGACGTGGTCATCGGCATCATCCGGGAGCGAATCCAGGAGTCCGATTGCGCCGCGGGGTGCACCCTGGACGGATTCCCCCGGACGGTGGCGCAGGCCCGGGCGTTGGCCGGACTGGCCGGCGCGTTCCGGGAAACGGTTCTGTTCTTTGATGTGTCCGACGAGCTGCTGATCCGGCGGCTGACCGGCCGGCGGAACTGCGCGGCGTGCGGGGCGATCTACAACGTGTTCTTCACACCGCCCGCGCAGGAAGGCCGGTGCGACCGGTGCGGCGGCGCCCTGGTCCAGCGGGACGACGATCGCGAGGACGTGGTGCGGAACCGGCTGGCGGTCTACCGGCAGCACACGGAACCGCTGACGGCGCACTACGCCGCGCAGGGGACGCTGGTCCGCCTGGACGGCAGCCTGGACATTGATCCGCTCTTTGAGCAAATCCGGCGGGTGCTGGCGGGATGATGATCAAGTCGGCCGCCCAGATCGAAAAGGTTCGACGGGCCTGCCGGGTGGTCGCCGAGGTCCTGCAGCAACTCCGCGAGCACGCCCGGCCCGGCGCGACCACCGGCGAGCTGGACGTTCTGGCCGAAGCGTACATTCGGGCCCAGGGTTGCCTGCCTGCGTTCAAGGGCTACCAGGGGTACCCCAAGACGCTTTGCACGTCGGTCAACGACCAGATCGTCCACGGCATCCCGTCCGGGTACGTGCTCAAGAACGGCGACCTGCTGAGCGTGGACGTGGGGGCCGTGTACGACGGCTTCTACGGCGACGGGGCGGTCACGCTGCTCATGGGCGAGGTGTCCGAGAAGCACCGCCTGCTGGCCGAGGTGACCGAAGGATCGCTCTACAAGGGCATCGCCCAGGCCCACGCCGGCAACCGGCTGAGCGACATCTCCCACGCGGTCCAGAGCCACGTGGAGCGGTTCGGTTTCGCCGTGGTGCGGGATTTTGTCGGGCACGGCATCGGCGCCCAGCTCCACGAGGAGCCGCAGCTGCCCAACTTCGGGCCGCCGGGCCAGGGGCCGCTGCTCAAGACCGGCATGCTGCTGGCGCTGGAGCCGATGGTGAACGAGTACACGCCCCACGTGCGCATTCTGTCCGACCGATGGACGGCGGTGACGGTGGACGGCGGCTACTCGGCCCACTTCGAGCACACGATCCTGGTCACCGACGACGGGCCGGAGATCCTGACTCGGCTGGGTGAGTAATTCGAGGAGTCCATGCCCAAAGAAGACGCGTTTGAACTGAATGGATCGATCATTGAGACGTTGCCCAACGCCATGTTTCGGGTGGAGTTGGAGAACAAGCACGTGGTGCTGGCCCACGTGTCCGGGAAGATGCGGAAGAACTTCATCCGGATCCTGCCCGGCGACAAGGTGCTGGTGGAGTTGTCGCCGTACGACCTGAGCCGCGGCCGGATCATTTACCGTTTCAAGTAATCTTGGGAGAAATATCCATGAAGGTGCGAGCGTCGGTAAAAAAGATTTGCCCGAAGTGCAAAATAATCAAGCGGAAGGGTGTCCTGCGTGTCATTTGTGAAAACAAGCGGCACAAGCAGAGACAAGGTTAGCATTCCGGAGTGATGGAGGACGATCTTGGCTAGAATCGAAGGTGTCAACCTGCCGGACCAGAAGAATGTCTTCATCGGTCTGACCCACATTTTCGGGATCGGAAGGTCCCGTTCCATGGAGATCCTGGAACGCGCGGGCATCGATCATACCAAAAAGGTGAAAGACCTGAGCGCGGACGAGATCGCCCGGATCCGGGCCATCCTCCTCGAGGAGGGCGGCTACGAGGGCGACCTGCGCAAGGAAACGTCGATGAACATCAAGCGCCTGATGGACATCGGCTGCTACCGGGGATTGCGCCACCGCAAGGGCCTGCCGGTCCGCGGCCAGCGCACCCACACCAACGCCCGGACCCGCAAGGGCCCGCGGCGGAAGAAGAAGTAATCGCAGGGACGACAGGAGTGAGACATGGCGAAGGAAACGAAAGCCCCCACCGGCAAGAAGACGCTCCGGAAGAAGGTGAAGAAGGTCGTCGCCCAGGGCGTGGCGCACGTCAATTCCACGTTCAACAACACCATCGTGACGCTGACGGACCCCGTGGGCAACACTGTCGCGTGCGCGAGCGGCGGATCCATCGGGTTCAAGGGCTCGCGCAAGGGCACGCCGTTTGCGGCCCAGCAGGCGGCGGAAGCCGCGGCCAAGCTGGCGTACGACAACGGCATGCGGGAAGTCGACGTGGAAGTGAAAGGACCCGGCCCCGGCCGTGAGTCGGCCATCCGGGCCCTGAGCATCGCCGGCCTGCGGATCCGCACCATCCGCGACGTGACGCCCATCCCCCATAACGGATGCCGGCCCAAGAAGCGCCGGAGAGTCTAACTTACTTTGTGAAGGAGATCAGCCGTGGCCAGATATAAAGAATCCGTATGCAGGCTGTGCCGCCGTGAGGGCACCAAGCTTTTCCTGAAAGGTGACCGCTGCTTCAAGGACACCTGCGCCGTCGCGCGCCGCCCCTATCCGCCCGGCGAGCACGGCCGGACCCGCAAGCAGAAGATCGTGGGCTACGGCCTGCAGCTTCGCGAGAAGCAGAAGGTGAAACGGATCTACGGCGTGCTGGAGGCCCAGTTCCGCCGCTATTTCCAGGAAGCCGAACGGCAGAAGGGGGTCACCGGCGAGGTGCTGCTCACCCTGCTGGAGCGGCGGCTCGATAACGTGGTCTACCGGTGCGGCTTCGCCGCGTCGCGGGCCCAGGGGCGGCAGTTCGTGCGCCACGGCCTCGTCCAGGTCAACGGCAAGCGCGTGAGCATCCCCTCCTTCCAGGTCAAGAAAGATGACGTCATCGGTGTGGCGGAGGGCTTTCGCAAAAACGCCTTCCTGTTCAACAATCTCGAGGCGGCCTTGAGCCGGGGCGTGCCGTCCTGGCTGTCCGTGGACAAGGACAACGTCCAGGTCCGGGTGCTGGAACTGCCCAATCGGGAAAACGTCGACCTGGAGATCAACGAGCAGCTCATCGTCGAGCTGTACTCCAAATAAGCGGGAGGGCCTGATCCATGACGATACCGAAACTGCAAAAGCCGAAACGGCTGATGCACGAAGCCGAGTCCGCTACGGCGACGTACACCAAGTTCCATGCCCAGCCGTTCGAGCGGGGCTTCGGCACCACCATCGGCCACTCCCTGCGGCGGATCCTGATGTCCTCCATCCCGGGCGCGGCCATCACCGCCGTCAAGATCGACGGCGTGCTGCATGAGTTTTCCTCGATGCGGGGGGTCCTGGAGGACGTCACCGACATCATCCTGAACCTGAAGCAGATCCCCATCCAGATGCACACCCAGAATGTGAAGACGGTCTACATCGACGTGGAGGGGCCGGCCACGGTCAGGTCCGCCGACATCAAGACCGATCCCGAGGTGGTCATCCTGGACCCCGACGTCCACATCGCCACGCTGGGCGAGGGGGGCCGCCTCAAGATCGAGCTGCGTGTCAAGATGGGACGCGGCTACCTGCCGGCGGAGGCCAACTTCGAAGAGGAGCTGGAAATCGGCTACATCCCCCTCGACTCGGTCCACTCCCCGATCAAGAAGGTGAACTACCAGGTGGAGGCTGCCCGCCTCGGGCAGGCGACCGACTACGACAAGCTGGTCCTGGAAGTGTGGACCAACGGGGCCGTCACGCCGGCCGACGCCGTCGGCCAGGCCGCCAAGATTCTGAAGGACCAGTTGATGCTCTTCATCAACTTCGAGGAGGAGCCGGAGGAAACCGAAGTCGAGGTCACCGAGGAAGAGAACGTCCTCAACGAGTACCTGCAGAAGTCGGTCGAGGAGCTGGAGCTCTCCGTGAGGGCGCAGAATTGCCTGCGCAACGCCGAGATCAAGTCGATCTCCGACCTGGTCCAGAAGACGGAAGCCGAGATGCTCAAGACGAAGAACTTCGGCCGGAAGTCGCTCAACGAGATCAAGGAAGTGCTCACCGAGATGGGTCTCGCCCTCGGTATGGCCCTGGACAAGAACGGACGGATCGTCCGGAAACCCATGGATAAATGACGGAGTGAAGGAGCTGCACCATGCGTCACCGTAAAGAAGGCCGCAAATTGGGACGGACCACGTCGCACCGCCGGGCCCTCCTGCGCAACCTGGCCACGGACTTTTTCCAGCGGGAGCGGATCATCACCACCCTGCCCAAGGCCAAGGAACTGCGCCCGGTAGTGGAGAAGCTGATCACCGACGGGAAGCGGGGCACGCTGCATGACCGGCGGAAGATCCTGGCCTACATCCAGACGAAGGAAGTCGCCCACAAGCTCTTCGAGGAAATCGCCCCGCGGTTTGCGGACCGCAACGGCGGCTACACCCGCATCATCAAGCTGGGGTACCGTACCGGCGACAAGGCCGAGATCGCCCTGATCGAACTGCTGGGCAGCGAGTTCGCCGCGGCCGAGAAGAAACCCGCCAAGGGAAAGGGCCGGGCCAAGAAGGCCGCCGAGCCCGCCGAGGCGAAGGACACCAAGAACGCCAAGGCCAAGGAACCGAAGGAAGCCAAGCCCCGGGCGCCCCGCGCCCGCAAGCCGAAGGCGGAGGAAACGCCCGAATCCTGATCCCCCGCCCGCCTGACGATCGCCATCCCAAAGCCAAGGTGAGCCTTGGCTTTTTTATTTGGAGATTGTAAGATAGGTGGCGGCGGTCGGTGCGAGGTGACGCGATGAAAATCAAACCGTTCGACGATTTCGAGGATCTGTTCCACCTCCAGAACCGGATGCAGCGGCTGATCCGGGAGAAGCGCAACTGTTTCCCGGCCGACGCGATGGTCTGGACGCCCTTGAGCGACATCTTCGAGACCGAGAACCGGTTCGTCATTCTGCTCGAAATCCCCGGCGTCCGGCGGGATGAGATCGATCTGGTCGTGGAAGCGGACGCCATCAAGGTCAAGGGATTCAAGAAGCCGTATCCGGACGCCGCCCAGGAGCATTTCCACCAACTGGGCCGGGAGTTCGGCGAGTGCTACCGGGTGTTCCGGTTCGAGACCCCCATCCGGCCCGACAGCGTCACCGCCAGCATCCGCGATGGCGTGCTTACCATCGAGGTGGGCAAGCAGCAGACACGGAAGGCCGTTCCGGTGGACGGCGACTGATACCATTTCGGCATAAGAGGGAGCGGTCATGGGTCACAGAATGTGGATCGCGGCGTGGGCCATCCTCCTGGCGGGTCTGGCCGTCGGCCAGACCGGCTCCGCCGGCCCGGCCGGCCGGACGCTGCTGGAGGAGGGCCGCCTGATCATCTACTTCCGGAACTCCGAAGTCGGATTTGAAAAGTACGTCTTGGCACGCCAGCCGGACGGCCGGATCGTGATGGAGACCGAGAGCGAGCTCTTGCTCCCGCGGGGCGCCGGCAACACCTTCTTCGCCTACCAGACGAAGGAGATCATGGACGACAAGTTCAACCCCATCGAGTACACCGACAATTTCACGGTCAACGACCGGCCGAGCAACGTGTACGTCACCTTCTCCGGTGGCAAGGCCCAGGACAGCGCCATCATGGGCGGGCAGGCGCTGAGCCGGACGGCCAAGGTGAGCGACAACTTCCGGATCCTCGAGGAGGCGGTCTTCAGCCAGTACGCGCTCATCCTCCGCAAGTACGGCCATTCCCGGGAGCCGAACGTGCCCATCCGCCTATATATCCCCAAGATCGCCCAGGAACTCGGCGGCAAGATCAGCTTTTCCGGCGAGCAGAAGGTGACCACCCCGCTCGGCGAGATGACTCTGCGCCGGTTCTTCATCGACGTGGGCGGATTCCAGGGCGTGGCCGTCGGCGTCAACGAGCGCAACCAGCTGATGGAGATGACCATCACGCGGCAGGAGCTCACCCTCGTCCGCGACCTCGCCTACGACATGAAACAGGCGCTGCCGGCCGCCCCCACCCAGTGACGCGCCGCCGGCCGGGCTCCCCATGAAGTACATTCAGGAATTCCGCGGCCGGGACGACGCCCGCCGGCTCGCGGAGGCGATTCGCGGTCTGCCGCTGGGGCGCCGGATCACCCTCATGGAGGTGTGCGGCTCCCACACCATGGCGATTCACCGCTTCGGGATCCGCGACCTGCTGCCCGAGACGGTGAACCTGATCTCCGGCCCGGGGTGCCCGGTTTGCGTGACCGAGATGGCCTACATCGACCGGGCCGTCGCCATCGGCCGGCTCCCGGGAGTGATGCTGACCACCTTCGGCGACATGATGAAGGTGCCCGGCGCGCGCACCACCCTCAGCCACGAGCGGGCAGCCGGGCGGGACGTCCGGGTTGTCTACTCGACCCTCGACGCGCTCGAGGTGGCCCGCCGCCGGCCCGACCGCCAGGTGGTCTTCCTGGGCGTGGGCTTCGAGACCACTGCCCCCACCGTCGCGGCGGCGGTGCAGCAGGCCCGGCGGGAGCGGCTGGACAACTTCTCCGTGCTCGTGGCCCACAAACTCATCCCGCCGGCGATGGACGTGCTGGCCCGCGACCCGGCGGTCGGGGTCCACGGCTACCTGTGCCCCGCCCACGTGAGCGCCGTCATCGGCGCGCGGGCCTACGAGTTCCTGCCGCAGCGCTACGGCGTCGCCTGCGCGGTGGTGGGCTTCGAGCCGCTGGACATCCTGCAGGGCGTTCGGCTGCTGGCGGAACAGATCATCCGCGGCGCGCCGACGGTGGACAACGAGTACGCTCGCGTGGTCCGGCCCGAGGGGAACCTGGCTGCCCAGCGCCTGCTGGCGGAGACCTTCCAGCCGTGCGACGACCGCTGGCGGGGGATCGGCCTCCTGCCGGGGAGCGGCCTGGAGCTGCGGGAAGAGTTCCGGGAGTTCGACGCCGCCGCGCGCTTTCCGGTCCCCTTGGAGCCGGCTGCGGAGCCGGCCGGCTGCCGGTGCGGCGACATCCTCAAGGGCATCTGCCAGCCGCCGGATTGCGCGTTGTTCGGAACCGCGTGCGGGCCGGAGTCGCCCGTCGGGGCGTGCATGGTGTCGTCGGAAGGCACCTGCGCCGCCTGGTACAAGTATCGGCGGGACTGAACGCCGCCGACCGTCGGGCGGGCGCGGCGGACGATGAATTTTGTTGTGGACGCCGGCCGAACCATCTATAATAAAAGCCCGTAGTCAAGGATGCTGCATCGTGGAACCAGTCCGGGCCGCAATCAATCGTGATCATCAGTCAGCTTAGGGAGGCATAATGAGCAAACAGTTTGTTTGGTTTTTCATGCTCCTATTGACCGTCGTTTTTCTACTCCTGTCCGCGGGCTGCGGCACGCAGCCGGAGCCGACGCCGGAACCGACGCCGGCGGAACCCGCCGAGCCGGTGATCGACTACAACGAGATGGTGTTCGTGCCGGCCGGCAAGTGCATCATCGGCGGCCCCTTCGAGGACGCGGTCACCAAGGCCAGTTCGCCGCCGCACGAGGTGAATCTCAAGGCGTTCTGGCTCGACAAGTACGAGGTGACCTACGAGCAGTTCCTCCAGTTCGTGGCCGAGTCCGGCTACGCCACCAAGGGCAACTGGCGCGTCTGCGACCCGAACAAGCCGCTGCACCCCATCTACAACGTCATCTACTCCGACGCCGAGGCGTACGCCAAGTGGGCCAAGAAGCGCCTGCCCTCCCAGGAGGAGTGGGAGAAGGCCGCGCTGTGGGACGAGAAGACCCAGAAGCCGCGCAAATTCCCCTGGGGCGACGAATGGGTTGACAGCGCCGCCAACAGCGGCAGCCGCGTACTGATGAACATCGGCGAGAGCAAGGGCGACGTGAGCTTCTACGGCGCCCACGACATGCTGGGCAACATCTTCGAATGGACCTCCAGTTACTACGATCCGTATCCCGGCACCAAGGCCAAGGATCGGAACTTCGGCATCAAGCTGATGGTGGTCAAGGGCGCGTCGCTGTACATCGACGGGACGAAGTACCCGCTGGCGGCCCGCGCCGCCTTCCCCAACAACTACCAACTGGGCGTGGGCTTCCGCTGCGCCAAGGACGCCACCCCCGAGGACGAGGCCAAGTACAAGGACCTGTACAAGTAAACCGAGTCGATTCCATCGGAAACTTTAAACCGGGCCCGCGCCCGGTTTTTTTTGTTGGTGAACAGTGAATAGTGAGGAGATAGGAGATAGGAGTTTAGAGTTAAGAGCTTCTTTTCGTGCTCGTAATTCGTAATCGTAAGTCGTAATCGTGATCGTAATCGTGATCGGACCTGGGACCTAGGTTCTGGGTCTTGGGGTCCATCTCCCAGGTGCCAGCACCCAGCACCCAGGTCCTTCTCCCCGTCTTTCCATTGACAAAAACAGTCTTCTTCGCGCCTTCGCGCCTTGGCGTGCCCCTCTCCCCTGGTCCCTCTCCCCAGGTCCCATCACCCAGGTCCAAGGTCCCGCCTCCCGTCTCCCGATTCACCGTATGAAATGCCCAATGACAAATGTCAGATGATCAATGAAACCGTGAAAGTCGGCAAGAAGTGGCGGGATTTCGATCGGTCCTCGCCGCGACGAAACTCGGCGCAGTGGGCGAATCGATCAATCGTGCCGAGAGATCGGGCCGCGCCCGGCGGGCGCGGCCTACTGTTCGCCGCTGAGTAGCGCCCGTCCGCCGGACGGGCGCGGTGACAATCGGCACGGTATGGGGGATTCCGATCCGTTCTCGCCGCGACTCGAACCAGAGGGTGAATGGCTCGACCATGCCTGGGGAGCGGGCAGCGTCCGGCGGCCGCGGCCTACGGGCCGCAATCGGTGTCCCGCCGCTCCATGACCGCGGCGAAGAAGCCCTCGCCTTCGGTGGCGACGGGGAAGGTTCGGAAATACCCGTCCCGGGTGATGAACTGCGTTTCGGCGGCGTCGGGAGGCAGCGGGCGGAAGGCTCCGGCGGCGTGCCCCAGGAACTCGTCCACCACCGCCTCGTTCTCCTCCGGCTCGGCGGAGCAGGTGGCGTAGACCAGGATGCCGCCGGGGGCCACCAGGCCGGCCGCCGCCGCCAGGATGGGGCGCTGCAGGCGGCTGAGGCGGAGGATGTCTTCCTCTTTGAGTTTCCAGCGCAGGTCGGGGTTGCGCTGGAGCGTGCCAGTGCCGGAGCAGGGAGCGTCCACGAGCACCAGGTCGAAGCCGGCGGCCGGCAGCGGCGGGGCGGCGGCGTCGCCGACCACGACGGCGATCCGGTCCAGGCCCAGCGCGGCGGCGCGGCGGGCCAGCACCGCCAACCGGGCGGGGTGGCTGTCCATGGCCGCCACGTGCGCGTCCGGAAAGCGCAAGGAGAGGGCGAAGCTCTTGCCGCCCGGCGCCGCGCAGAGGTCGGCCACAGCCCGGTAGGGCCGCTCCGGCACGAGCCGGCTGATGGCGAACGACCACAGGTCCTGCGGATAGCACAACCCCGCGTCCAGCTCGCCATCGATGTCGCGCAGGGAGCCGTCCACGGCGAGCACCGGCCAATCCGGCCGGGCCGGCCGGACGGCGACGCCCCGGGCCGCCCAGGCGGCGGCCAGCGCCGCGGCGTCGGTGCGCCGCGTATTGGTCACCAGGTAGTGCGCCGGCGGGCGGTTGGCCCGCCGCAGCCAGGCCTCGATCGCCTCGCGAGGATGCCGTTCCAGCCAGCGCTCCACCAGAAATTGTGGGTGCGACGTGAGCAGGGCCAGTCCGGTTGGCGTGGCGGGATCGACGTCCAGGACCGCTTCCGGCCGGCCCTGGCGGGCCGCGGCGCGCAGCACCCCGTTGGCGAACCCGCCCATGCCCCGGTACGGCGAGCGGCGGATCTCGCTGACGGCCTCGTCGACCGCGGCGTAGTCGGGCACCCGCTCGAGGTAGAACAGCTGGTACAGGGCAGTGCGGAGGAGGTTGCGCACCAGGGGCGGCTGGAAGCGCGGCGGCCGGCGGCAGAGCCGCTCCAGGACGGCGTCCACGAGAGCGAGGTGGCGCAGGGTGCCGAGCAGCAGCTCGAAGCAGAGCCGGCGGTCGGCGTTGTCCAGGCCCTGGTAGGCGGGCTCGTCGGCCAGCCCCTCGGGCGTGCAGCTGCGGCGGGCCAGCACCCGGCCCAGGTGCTCGGCGGCCAGCCGCCGCGGCGACGGGTGGGGCGCGCGGCTAGGCAAACGCATCCCCCTCGGCGATCCGGGCGCCCCGGGCGAACGCCTCGCCGTCCACGGCGGCGCGGCCAGGCAGCTGCAACTCAAGCAGATGCAGCCAGCCGCCGTCACCGGCCTGAACCGCCAGGCGCCGGCCGGCGAGCCGGAGCCGGCCCGGCTGAACCGTCTGCGAACCGTGGGCGGGGGCCTCCGCCGGTTCGGCGAGCCGGATTTTGCAGGTCCGGCCGCGGAAGGTGGTCTGGGCCACCGGCCACGGATTCAGGCCGCGGATCCGGTTGAGCACCTCGCCGGCGGGCCGGGTCCAATCGAGCGGGGCCATGGCCCGGTCCAGGGTGGGGGCGTACGACGCCTCACGCTCGTCCTGCGGCGTGTAGGTGGCCCGGCCGGCCCGGATCAGATCCAGCGCCTCCAGCAGGCAGCGGGCGCCCAGCTCCTTGAGCCGGTCGTGGAGGGTAGCGGCAGTGTCGTCGGGCCGGATGGGCTCCGGCTGCTGCACCAGGACGTCGCCGGCGTCGAGCCGGCGGACGATCCGCATGATGGAAATGCCCGTGCGGGTCTCTCCCTGCAGGATCGCCCACGCGATGGGCGCGGCGCCGCGGTAGCGGGGCAGCAGCGAGGCATGGACGTTCAGGGGCGCGATCCGCGGCACGGCGAGGATCCGCTGGGGGAGAATCTGGCCGTAGGCGGCCACCACCAGCAGATCGGGCCGCAGGGCGGCCAGCTCCGCATGCGCCTCCGCGCCCTTCATGGACGCGAACTGGAACACCGGCAGCCCCTGCGCCGCCGCGAACTGCTTCACCGGCGAAGGAGTCACCTTGAGGCCGCGGCCCGCCGGCCGGTCGGGCTGGGTGATCACCGCGGCCACCGCCTCGCCGGCGTCGACGAGCGCGGCCAGCGAGGCGACCGAAAATTCACTGGAACCCATGAACACGATGCGCATGCGGCCTCCGCCTCGGTAGGGCTGAGCTATTATCCCAGATTTTCGCCGGTGTGCGTAAGGGATTCAGAGGGCCAGCTTGGTGTCGGGGAGGGAAACGGTGCCGAAATGCTTCTTGAGGCGCTGCCGGGCCAGCCGGCGGCGGAACGACATGATCCGGTCGACGAACAGCACGCCGTCGAGGTGGTCGATCTCGTGGAGAAAGCAGCGGGCCAGCAGGTCCTGGGCGTCCACCTCGTAGGTGTTCCCCTGCAGGTCCTGGCCGCGGATGCGGGCCCAGCGCGGGCGGACCACCGATTCCGTGAAATCGGGCACGCTCAGGCACCCCTCCTCGCAGCGATCGGTTTCGGTGGCCGTCTCGATCACTTCCGGGTTGGCCATCACGTAGAGGCGGTCCTTGAAATCGCCGTGGGAGACATCCACGACGATGAACCGCAGGCTCACCCCCACCTGCGGGGCCGCCAGGCCGATGCCGGGTGCGTGGTACATGGTCTCGGCCATGTCCGCCGCCAGACGGGCCAACGCGTCATCGAACATGGTGACGGGAGCGGCTTTGCGCCGAAGCACCGGATCTCCGTACACCTTGATTGGCAAAATCATCGAAACTCTCCCACATACTCTCGCCTGGTGAGATGCACCAGGCGATGAATATGATACAAAAAGGAGCAGATGTCCGCCACAGGAATCTGTTCGGGTACTGTGTCCCGGTGGTAATTATGATTATATATATATCCGCTGATTATGGATATTTTCTAAACTCTTTTATTGGAGCTATTTGTGTTTGTTGTTAAAAGAAATTGTGTGAAAATATGGTATTTCATGCAGAATTTTGTTGATAAATGTGATTAATCGCATTAAAATCAGTTTTGTATTCATATCAGAAATTGTTTTAACAGGAGGTTCCGAACGTGAGCAAGTACGAACCGATCGAGAAGTATTTAGCCGCGCTGAAAGAGAGCGCCATCACCCTGACCTACGACCAGATGGAAGAACTGGCCACGTTCAAGCTGCCGGATTCCGCCTACAAGCACCGGGCCTGGTGGTCCAACGGCAAGAAAGGCGGCTCCAAGTTCTGGCTGCGCGTGAACTGGCTCGTGGACGCAGTCAAACTGGGCGAGTCGGTGTCCTTCCATCGCGGTGAGGACAAGCCGAAGCCGCGCAAGAAGGCCAAAGAGGCCGTGGAGGTGGGCGACCTGTTTGAGATCATGATGTCGCTGGATGTCGCCGACATTCCGGGGATCATCAAGGACCTGCAGGCCCTGATGGTGGAGGGACTCATCACCGCGGACGAATTCGAAGAGAAGAAGAATCGGCTGCTGGCCCTGCTCTAAAAAGACCGGCGGCTGCCGAACCGAGTACTGCGACTGCGACAGGATTGGGGCCGGCCCATGGGGCCGGTCCCTTTTTTCTTTTCATTCGGCCGCGCCCTTTGATAACATGGCCATTTATTTCTCCGTCGGGTGGGGCATCCCATGTTCGAACCGGAATTGAAGCGCCTCCATGAAGCCGCGCGGCAGGCCGGCCGGATCCTGATCACGGCCACCGAACGGGAGGACGGCGACTCCGTCGCGGCCGAGCTGGCCGTCAAGTACATGCTGGAGCAAGCATTCCCCGGCAGCGGCAAGGTCATCCACGTCGTCAACGAGCGCCCCTGTCCGGCCCGTTTCCTGTTCCTGCACGGCGCGCCGGAGATCATTCCGGTGGACCAGGCCGAGGCGGCCGGGGCGCGCTACGACCTGGGGATCGTGGTCGACTGCGGTGCCGACCGCTCGGGGCGGGTCCGGCCGCTGTTCATGGCGTGCCCGGTGCGGGTGAAGATCGACCACCACTCCTTCGGCAACGCCGGCACCTACGACATCGAGATCTGCAGCAGCCAGGTCGCCTCCACCACGGAGGTGCTGTTCGCCTTCGTCGACGATCCCACGTGGCGGATCCCCCTGGACGCCCGGCTCGCCAACCTCATCTACGTGGGCATCCTGTGCGACACCGGCGCCTTCCAGTACGATCTGACCCGGCCGTCGTCCCATCGGGTGGCGGCCCGGCTGCTGGAGACCGGCTTCAATTTCCCCGACACCGCCGAGCGGGTGCACCTGGTGCGCAGTTTTACGATGAAGAAGCTGCTGGGCCTGGTGCTGAACCGGATGGAGCGCGACCCGCACGGGCGCTACATCTGGTCGGTGATGGATCAGGAGATGATCCGCCGCTCGGGCGCCACCACCGACGACACCGGCGACATCATCGACGAGATCTGCTTCATCAACGGCGTCGAGGTGAGCCTGCTCTTCGTGGAGCAGCCGGGCGGCAACATCCGCATCTCGTTCCGCTCGCGGGGCGCCGTGAACGTGGGCGAGTTCGCCCGCAGCCTGACGCCGCTCGGGGGCGGACATCCCCGCGCCTCCGGCTGCATGCTGACGGGCTCCATGGACGCGGTGATCGCCGAAGTCCGGGCCCGGCTGGACGAGCTGCTCGGGCGGCCGGGGCTTATCGGCTGACCGGGACCGCGGGCGGAGCGGTGCATCCGGGTGCGGGCCGCATCATCGAACCCGATACAGGAGGTCCGGCATGGCGCAACGGCTGGCGGGCAAGCGGGCCATCGTCACCGGGGGCAGCAGCGGGATCGGCCGGGAGATCTGCCGGCAGTTCGTCGCGGAGGGAGCGGCCGTCGAAATCATCGGGCGCGACCGCGCCCGCCTCGAGGAGACCCGGGCCGGCTGCGCGGACCCGGGCCGGGTGCGGATCCACCGCGTGGACCTGGAGGACCTCGACGCGGTGCAGGCGTGGGTGCGCGGGCGGACCGACGCCGGCGACGCGGTCCATGTCCTGGTGAACAGCGCCGGCTTTTACCGGGACGCCCGCTCGGACGACGACCCCCGGGGGGATTACACGCGGGTCATGCGGGTGAACCTCGAGGCGGTGTTCATTCTCACCCAGGGTTTGATCCCGCTGCTGACGGCTGCCGGCGGCGGGTCGATCGTCAACATCGCCTCGACCCTCGGCTACATGCCCGTGCCGGGCTGCAGCGCGTACTCGGCGGCGAAGGCGGGAGTGCTGATGTTCACCCGGAGCGTGGCGCTGGAATATGCCGGACGCGGCATCCGCTGCAACGCCATCTCGCCGGGGGTGGTGCGCACGCCCATCTTCGAGGCGATCATGTCGCCCGACGAGATCCGCGCGCACCTGGCGCGGATGGCGCCCGCCCATCCCCTGGGCCGCGTGGGCGAGCCGGCGGACATCGCCCGCGCCGCCGTGTTCCTGGCTTCCGACGAGGCGGCCTGGATCACGGGGGTGAACCTGCCGGTGGACGGCGGGATATCGCTCACGTGACCCGCGGCCGCGGAACCGCCGCGCCGGGCAAGGAGAACGAGATGATCCTCATCACCAAGACCGTGACCTTCTGCGCCGCCCACCGCTACTGGCAGCCGGCGTGGGACGAGGCGAAAAATCGGGCCGTGTTCGGACCGTGCGCCAATCCGCACGGCCACGGGCACAACTACCGCCTGGAGCTGTCGCTGGCAGGAGAGCCGGACCCTGAGACCGGCATGATCATCGACCTGAAGGACGTCAAGGCCGTCCTGGAACAGACGGTGCTGGACCGTCTGGACCACCGGTTTCTCAACCAGGACATCCCCCATTTCCAGACCGTTATCCCCACCACCGAGAATCTGGTGCTGTACATCCGCGACCTCCTGCAGCCGGCCTTCCGGGGCGCGCGGGTCCACCGCATCCGGCTGTGGGAGAGCGACGATCTGTGCGTGGAATGGACCGCGGAGGAGTCATGCTCCGCCTGATCCGGCGCTACACCTTCTCGGCGGGCCACCGCCTGAGCCGGGCCCAGTGGGATCCGGAGCGGAACCGCCGCGTCTACGGCCGCTGCGCCAATCCGCACGGCCACGGCCACAACTACACGCTCTGGGTGGCGGTCTCCGGCAAGGTGGACCCGGCCAGCGGGATGATCGCGAATCTGGCCGAGCTGGACCGGGTGGTGCGCCGCCAGGTCGTGGACCGGCTGGATCACCGCTTCATCAACGACGAGATCCCCGACTTCCGCGACCGGGTGCCCACGTCCGAAAACCTGTGCCGGTGGATCTGGTCGGCCCTGCAGCCGGCGGTGCCGGGACGGCTCGCGACGATCACCCTTCAGGAGACCGACACCAACGGCTTCGAGTATTCCGGACCGTGAACGGCGCCCGAGGCCGGACCCGACCCCCCCCCCCCCCCCCCCCCCCCGCCCCGCCGCGACGCTCAGCCGGTCAGCGCCCGTTTGATGCGGGCGGCGCACCGATACCCCCAGCGCAGGGGCGGGTAGGCGGCGCGGATCCACCAAGCCCGGGGGCGGAAGCGAAGCCAGCCGGCGCGCACCCGTTCGATGCGGCCCAGGATGGCGTCTGCCGGAACGGGTCCCTCCACGTCGTGCCGGTTGTCCCCCTGGACGTAGAACAGCCGCCCCCGCTCGGGGTCATCGACGCGGCGCACCAGCCGGTGCGCCACGAGGCGCGTGCCGTCATGAAAGAGCAGCACGTCGCCGGGCCGCAGCTCCTCCGCCGGAACCGGCTGGACCTCCAGGTCGGCGCCGGGGAAGATGAGCGGCTTCATGCTGGAGCCGGCGGCGCGGCAGCGCACCGGGCGGCCGGCGCGCAGTTCCAGCTCGGCCACCTGCTCAGCCGGTGGTATCGGTGGGGGCATGGTCCGCGTCCGCCGCTTCGGTCGATTCCGCGTCCGGCCCGGTGGCAGCGGCCGCCTCGGCTTCCTCGGCCTTGGCCCGGGCGTTCTGCAGGACGCGTGTGAACGGCACGTTCTTCCGCTCGCGGATGGTGTCGGCGATCCGCTCGTACATCCGCTGCATGTCTTGCAGCTCGGCGATGGCTTCGGGATCCTTCGTCTTGTGGAAACCCACCGCGTCGATCGCGCCGTTCACCCGTTCGTCGTCGTCAGGCATGGCATCCTCCGGGTTCGAGTCGGGCAGTCGGGCGGGCCGCCGCCGGCCGGCCGGCGGCGACCAACTGGCCGCACGCCGCCTGGATGTCGCGGCCCCGCGACTTGCGGATCATGGCGGCGAACCGGGCATCGATGAGCACCTGCTTGAAGGCGAGGACCGCCGCTTCAGCCGGCGCGGCGAAGGGAAGGCCGGAGACTTCGTTGTACGGGATCAGGTTGATCTTGCAGCGGAGGGGCTTGAGCAGGCGCGCCAGCCGTCGGGCGTCCGCCGGCGTGTCGTTCACGCCGCGGATCAGGACGTATTCGAAGGTGATGCGCTCGCCCGGCGCCAGGGGGAAGTCGCGGCAGGCGCCGAGGAGCTCCGCCAGCGGATGGCGGCGGTTTACCGGCATCAGCCGGTCGCGGACCTCGTCGGTGGCGGCGTTGAGGGAGATCGCCAGCTTCGGGCGGACCGGCTCGGCGGCCAGACGGCGAATGCCGTCCACCAGGCCGGACGTGGACAGGGTGACGCCGCGCCTCGACAGGGCGATGCCGGCCGGATCGATGAACAGCCGGAAGGCGTCCATCACCGCGTCGTAGTTGAGCAGCGGCTCGCCCATGCCCATGAACACGATGTTGGCCGGCCGGCCCTGGAGGCCGAGGTCGGCGGCGATCCGGAAGTACTGACCCAGGATCTCGCCGGCGGCGAGGTTGCGGCGGGCGGTCATGCCGGCGGTGGCGCAGAAGGTGCACCCCATGGGGCAGCCCACCTGGGTGGACAGGCACAGCGTCACGCGGTCCGGTTCGGGGATGTGGACCGACTCGACCTCGCAACCGTCGGCCAGCCGGAACAGATACTTGTGGCAGCCGTCGGCGGACACGGCCCGGGCGGCCGTCTCGGGCAGGCTGATCCGGCAGCACGCGGCCAGCTCCTGGCGGAGCGACTTGGCCAGGTTGGTCATGGCGTCCAGCTCCGTGCACTGGCGCCGGTAGAGCTGGTGGTAGAGCTGCCGCGCCCGGAACGCCGGCTGGTTCCAGCGCGCCAGCACCGCCGTCAGCTCCGCCAGGGACATACCCAACAGGTTCTCCCGTTCCATGGTCCGGTACTATAGCACCGGGGTGGGGAAAAATCAAAAACGGTCCGGGCGGCCGGAGGCCGGTCCGCCGGCAGCGGCGAAGTCGAAGGGGTCAGTGGATCATCACCCGGAGCCCACCCAGGAAGGTGACGCCGGGCATGGGGTAGCCGGGCCGATAGTCATAGTCGGTGTCGGTCAGATTTTCCACGGCTCCGAACAGCGTGATCCGCTCCCGCCAGCTCTCGGGGGTGACATGGAGGTCGAGCCGGGCGTTGACGAGGGTGAAGCCGTCCATGGCGACGCGGGCGCCGGGATAGCGCGGATTGGCGGCGAAGCGGCGGCCGATGTACTGGGCGTCCACCGCGACGTCGAGCCGGCGGAGCGGCTTCCAGTTCCAGCCGGCGACGAACGTGTGGCGCGGCGCGTAGGGCGTGTCGTGGGGCTGGGCGTCCAGGAACGTGTAGGCCGCGAACAGGTGATGCGCTTCGGCCGGCCAGACCGTGACCGAGGTCTCCAGGCCGTTGAGCTCGTACTCGGCGATGTTCTCGTATTGCGGCGGCGGGGCGGTGAAGCGGAGGGCGTCGCGGCCGCGGTCGTGGAAGCAGGTGGCATCGAGGCGGAGCCACGTGTTGACCACCCGGGACACGCCCGCCTCCAGGTGGACCACCCGTTCCGGCTCGAGCTCGCGCCAGGCGTCGCCCCGGCCCCACTGGTCGTACGACACGGCCGCGTACACGCCGGGCAGGTTGAAGCCCCGCGAGAGGGAGACGTGCGCCGTGGTGCCGCCGCGGATCAGGCTGACACCGGCCTGGGGGGCCAGGAACGTGCCGAACGGGTCGCTGACGTTGACGCGCAGTCCGGCGACCGGAGCGATCTTCGTGCTGTCGCCGAACTCGGCGCTCGCCAGCGCATAGGGGGCGGCGTTGCGAAACCGCTCGCCCCGGGTGGGGCCCGCCACACCGCCGATGACGCTGGTGAAGTCGCCGCCGTAGTCGTCCCAGTCGAAGCCGGCCGTCAGCGCCACCCGGTCGCTGCCGCGCCACGTCTGGCGGGCGCGGAAGCCCCAGTTGTGATAGTCGGTGTCGCTGTCCTCGCTCTGCTGCCGGCCGGTGTTCCACTGCTGCCAGTTGATCATGCCGTTGTCGCTGTAGAAGCGGCAGTACCCGTCCCATTGGGTCAGCGTGTTCTCCAGCGTGACCACCGTGAGCCAGTCGTCGGTGTTGAACTGGGCGCGGGGCGGCGGCGGCAGGTCGGCGATGCCCGGGTCGCGGGCGTAGTTGTTCGTATGGGTCACCGCCAGGTCCAGCCGCCAGCCCGGGGCGACGGCGTAGCCCAGGCGGCCGAAGTAGTGCTGCAGCTCGCCATCGGCCCGGGGCCGGTGCCCGTCGGAGTGCTTGTATCCCAGCGAGACGTAGGTATCGAACCGGCCCTGCCGGTAGCCGCCGTTCAGGGCCGTGAGCAGCGTGCCGTAGGAGCCGCCGGCCGCGGAGAGTTCCAGCTCGTGCCCGTCCTGGAGCATGCGCCGGGTGCGGATGTCCACCGCGCCGAAGCTCGAGTTGCCGTACAGGACGGGGGACGCGCCCTTGACCACGTCGATCTGCGCCATGGTGTCAACGGCCAGCACGTCCATGAGCGGGTGGGCCCAGACGCCGGACGCGCGGGGGACGCCGTCAACGAGAAACTGGATCTCGGCGCCAGGGCGGCCCGAGCCCAGGCCGCGGATGAACAGGGTGCCGCCCTCGCCGCCGCCGTAGCTACCCACCAGGTTGTAGCGGGAGATGAGGATGCCGGGCACGCGGCGCACGCCGGTGAGGACGTCGTGGGCCATCAGGTCGTCCAGCTGTGTCCGTGTGACGCGGGAAAACGTGATCCCGTCGGCGGCGATGTGGTTGCCCTCCACGATCGGGGCGTCGGCGCGGACCTCGATCTCGGTGCGCAGCGGCGGCACGGGCGCATCCGGTTCGCGGCCCGCCGGTGATTCGACGGCCCAACCGGTGATGGCGGCCAGAGCAGCCCAGCAAAAAATCAGGGCGATTCGCGGAGACGTGGACATTGCACTCCGTGTTACGTATAATAAAACGGTAACACTATAGGAGTTGGCGACGGTGAGGTCAAGCGGTTTGTGCCATTTGAATCGAGAGACTGGCGCCCGTGAAGCCGGATCATGGATCGTCCGGGCGACAGGTTGGGGGATGCCGGCCGTCCTCCTGCTGACGCTGGCTGCGGCCGGCTGCGAGGGGTCGCTCGCCACGCCGGCGCCGGAGCTGCCGCGGCCGCAGGTGGTGGTCTCGTCCTCCCTGTTGTACGCGATGGTGCACAGCCTGGCCGGACCGGAGACGAAGCTGTACCTGCTCGTCCCGCCCGGTTCCTGTCCGGGCCATTACGACCTGGCCCCCGCCGACGCCCTGGCCATCCAGCGTTGTGACCTGGCTCTCACCCACGCCTTCCAAAAGGACCTCCGAACCCGCTGGTCCGGGCTGGCTCTGCCGGGAGCGCTGGATGTGCTGCCCGACCGGGGCTCCGCGCTCATCCCCGACAACTACCGGGCGGGGCTGGCCGATGCGGCTGATGTCCTGAGCCGCCGGTTTCCCCGACAGGCGCCGGTGATCCGCTCCCGCCACGCGGCGGCCGATGACACCGTGCGCCGGCACACCGAGACGGCGATGGCCGAACTGCGGCGGCTGGGTCGCGGGGTGGGGGTCGTCTGCGACAGCCGCCAGGCGGAATTCCTGCGGTTCCTGGGGATCGAGGTGCGCGGCACCTGGCTCGCCGGCGCCGACCCCTCGCCGGAGCTGATCCGGCGGCCGCCGGGAGACGTGGCTCTGTTGGTGGGCAACCTGCAGTCGGACCAGGCGGGCATCACCGGGCGGCTGGCGGAACAGTGGGGCCGGCCGCACGTCGTGCTCAGCAATTTCCCCACGGACCCGGCGGGACATTACGACTACCTGGCGTATTTCCAGTCGCAGACCCGCACGCTTCGGGAAGCCCTCAGCCATGTCCGCCACGCCGCTCGTTGAACTGACCGGTGTGAGCGTGGAGCGGGGCGGCCGCCGGCTCCTCCAGGACGTCAACCTGCGGGTGGCGCCCCGCGAGTTCATTCTGCTGCGCGGACCCAACGGTGCCGGCAAGACCACGCTGTTCGAGACGATCACCGGCTTTGCGGCGCCCACCGCCGGGCAGGTTCGCGTGGCCGGATTGCCCATGGACTGGTCGAACCGCCCGGCGCTGCGGCGCCGGATCGGCTACCTGCCGCAGCAGGCCTGGTTCGACACGCGCATCCCGATCCGGGCGGGCGAGTTCGCCGCGCTGGCCCAGTTCGGAGGGTGGGGGACGCGGCGCGGCAGCCGGCGCGGGCGCATCGCCCGCCTGGCGGAAATCGCCGGCTACACCGGCATCATCCCGCTCCTGGACCGGCCCCTGGCGGCGCTGTCGGGCGGTGAGCTGCAGAAGGTGGCCATCGCCCGGATCCTGCTCCAGGAACCGCAGCTCATCCTCATGGATGAGCCGATGAACCATCTGGACCGCTCCGCCCGGGAGCAGATCGCCCGGCTGCTGGCGCAGGTGAACCGGGAGCAGGGTCTGGCGGTGATCCTCGTCAGCCACCAGGCCGACGAGCCGCCGGAAGCGGCCACCCGCGTGTTGCACCTGGAGGACGGCCGGCTGTCGGCCGATCGACCGCTGGCGGCCGCCGGCGTGCCGCCGGAGGGGGCGTCATGAACCTGATCGACTGGCTGCACCTCCCGCTGATGCAGCGGGCCCTGTGGGCGGCCCTGGCCGGCGGTGTCGGCTGCGGCCTGCTGGGCGTGCTCATTGTGGGCCTGCGCATCCCGTTCATCGGCGTGGCGGCGGCCCACGGCGCCATGGCGGGGGCGGTGGCCGGGCACCTGTTGGGGGTGTCGCCGATGAGCGGCGCCTTCGCCGGTTCCTGTCTGGCCGTGTGGCTCATCGGTCCCATCATCGAGAAGTCCCGTCAGGAGCACGAGCTGGCGGTGGGCATCGTCTTCTCCACCATGCTCGGCCTGACCTTTATGGGGATGTCCCTGGCGGGCGGTGAGATCAACCGCCTGCTGGCCCTCCTGTGGGGCAGCATCCTGCTCCTGCCGCCGGACCGGCTGATCTGGATGGCGGGGGCCACGGCCCTCGTCGCGGCGCTCATTGTCGGGTTCTATCCCGGCCTGCGGGCGCTGCTGGTGAGCCGGAAGCTGGCCGCGGCGGCGGGGCTCCGGGACGCATTTCTGATGGGCCTGGTGCTGACGGTGGTGGGCCTGTCGGTGGCGGTCTATCTGGAAGCGCTGGGCGGCCTCCTGATCTTCGCGGTGCTCATCGCGCCGGCGGCCACCGCGCGGCTGTTTGCCCGCAGCCTGCCGGCGCTGTTCGTCGCCAGCGCCGCGCTGGGCGCGGGCGGCTGCCTCGCGGGTGTGCTGCTGTCGGCCTGGTGGAACGTGGGCACGGGCGCCATGGTGATCGTCGTGCTCTGTGCCGCGTTTTTTGTCGTCCTGATTTTCCGGCGCCGGGAGGCGACCCGCTATGACTGAAGCGCATGCCGACAAACGGGCCTTCTTCGACCGTCATGCCGACGGCTGGGACGCCGACTACCAGGATCCCCGCGAGTTGCCCCGCCTGCGGACGGTGCTGGCGGAAGCCGGCCTGCGCCCCGGGCAGCGGATCCTGGAGCCCGGCTGCGGCACCGGGCGGATCACGCCGGTGATCCTGGACCTCGTGGGACCGGGCGGCCGCGTGGTGGGCATGGACTTCTCGCTGCCCATGCTTCGCCAGGCCCGCCGCCGGGCGGCGGCGGCCGGCGCCGGCTGGGTGCTCGCCGACGCCCACCGGCCGTGCTTCGGTCCGGGCGCCTTCGACGCGGTGCTGCTCTACAATTTTTTTCCCCACCTGAGCCGCAAGGCCGAAGCCCTGGCCGTCCTGGCCCGGCTGCTGCGGCCGGCGGGCCGGCTGGTCATCTGTCATCTCACCGGCCGGGAGAAGCTCAACGCCTTCCACGCCGGCGTTGGGTCGGCGGTAGCCCACGACATGATCCCGCCGCGGGACGTCGTGAGCCGCATGCTGGCGGACGCCCGCCTCGGCCCGGTCATCTGGCGCGAGGCGGACGATCTGTACCTGGTGGTGGGGGCGGCAATCGACTGACGGCCGCCGCGGGGCCCCGCAGCGGCCGCCGGCCGGTCATTTCGAGATGCGGCTGATGGCGGTGTGCAGGCCGCCGAACTCGTTGATCAGGGTGACGAAGCGGTTGGGCACCGGCGCGATGAGCACCGTGCCCGTGCCGCGGAACACGTTCACGAACCCCTCGCCCGAAGCCCAGGAGCTGAACAGCTTTTTCGTGGCCTTCTCGACACGAAAGTCCAGGTTGCCGGTGCGGGCCACGGCGAAGCTGCCGTCCACGGTGAGCACCTCGTTGTTGAGCTGCAGCGTCTCCACCGGCCCCGGCGCGTTGTACATCACCTTGCCGTGGCCGGCTACGCTGGTCTGGAAGAAGCCCTCGCCGCCGAACAGGCCGGAAATCGCCTTGTTGGTGTACATGTCCACCGTGATGGAGCGGTCGCAGGCCAGGAAGGCGCCGCGGTCCAGGATCCAGGTTTCGCCGCGCAGCTCCAGGACGTTCACCTCGCCGAAGGTGGGCTCGAGGAAAATGGTTCCGCTGCCCCGGTACACCGGCTTGACGGAGCGCTCGCCGGTGAGCTTCGACTTGATGAAGCCGCCGGCCGAGGGCGTCTGGACCTCGATCTCGATGTTGCCGACCATGTAGTGGAGCGCGCCCGCCTCCAGCACCACTTCCGCCTGCTGGATGGTGATCTTGGGCATCTTGTAGTACTCGGTCTTCAGCACCTCAAACTGGGTCGCCCCCTGGAAGGCGGCGGCCGGCGCGGCCTGCACCGGCGCGGCCGGCGCGGGCGCGGCCGGGAACAGCTGGGGCAGCACCGTGCGCAACGGCTGCCAGTTGGGCATCCCGTCGCCCCAGCAGAAGGTCTCGCCGTTGACCCGGCCGGCCTGGACCATGGCCCCGATGTCCTGCGCCGACAGCGGTCCCACCTGCTGGTTGTTTTCCAGAATGAACAGCGTCTGGCTCATACTCTTCCTCCTCGGCACGTTAAAAAAAACACCGGACGCGGAGGTCCGGTGTGTGGTTTGCCGGCATTCCGCGCGCGGGCGTCAGCGTTTGCGCAGACGCTCGATGGCGGACTTCAAGCTGATGCGCATGCGGTCCAGCGAGTCGGCCAGACGGCCGATCTCGTCGCCGCCGGTCTTGACCTGGATCGGAACGTCCAGGTCGCCCAGCGAAATCTTGTTGGCGGCCTCGGTGATCATCTCGATGGGCTTGGTCATGCGGGTGGCGACGATGTACGTGAGCAGCACCGAGAACAGGATGGCCGCGCCGATGACGATGATGATGAAGTTCCGGATGTAGTTCTGGAACTGGCGGAACCAGGTTTCCCGGACGCTCACCGAGTAGATGCCGATGATCTGGTTCGAGATGTCCTTGATGGGGACGTAGGCGCTGACGTAGCTGATCTCACCGATGGTTTCGGTCCCGATGAACTCCTTGCCCTGGTTGAGAACGTAGTTGAAGATCTCCTGGGTGATCGTCTCGCCCACGCCGCGTCCGGTCGCGCCGCTGCGCGATGAGGCGACCGCCGTCTCCCCGAGGTACAGGGTGGCCGATCCCGCCTCGATGTTTTCCTTGTAGACCATCTGCTTGAGCTGGTCGACAAGCTGGTTGTCGTTGTTGAGGACGTCGCCGGCCACCAGCGCCCCGCGGACCTCCTCACCCATGATGAGCGGCACCACCACTTCCATCCCCAGCGCAGCTTCGATCTGCTTCTTCTGGGTGCCGACCGCCAGGGCATCCTCCAGCTTTTCCTGCGACATGTAGTCGATGGGCAGCTTGACCGAGCCGTACACCACCTTGCGGTTGCTCAGCGCCTCGCGCAGCATCGGGTCCATGGCGGCGAGGTCATCGTTGCGCTGGCTCGGGTTGTTGACGCGGTACAGCACGCGCCCCCGGCCGTCGGTCAGGGTCAGGTAATCGATGCGGAGCTGCTGTTTGACGATCTCCAGCACGTTGATCGCCTTGCGGCGTTCGAGGTCGGACTGGCCGGCCGCGGCCAGCGGGGCCGCCGCCGGGTTGATCGCGGTGATGAAATCGTACTGCAGCGCGTTGATGGCCAGCAGTTTGGTGTTTTCCTTGATCTCGTTCATCCGCTGCGCGTACTGGGTGGTGGCGATGTCCGAGTTGGCGCGGATCTTGCCCAGGGATTCGTCCAGTGTCTTCTGGGTGACGATCACCACGATGACCGCGGCGGAGATGATCAGCGGGATCACGATGGCAAAGAGGGATAAACCCAGCAGTTTAGTCCGGATTGTGAGTTTCAAAGTTCACCTCGCCAGGGGAATCGGTCAGACATTCTTGATCATTTCCAGCATGTTGCGCTGGAAGTCGATCATCTTCTTCGGGTCGTTGATTTCACCGCTGAGCAGCTCGATGAGCTCGGGCAGCTTGTCTTTGGGGAACGCTTCGCGCGATTCGCCGAGGTTGCCGATGTGATCGTCCATCACGATGGGAGCCAGGGGGCCGATGACCTTGGCCATCTCCCGCTCGATGAGCTGAAAGATGCCGGGGTCGATCCCCACCTTGCGCTCCTCCCGGGTCACCGCCTCGCCCATCATCTCGATCAGTCCGGCGTTGAAGAGCTTGCAGAACGCCTTGCTCACGTCGAGGATGGGGAGCTCCACCTTGCCGGCGATCTCGCTCACGCTGTCAATACCGTTGATGTGGCGGAGGATGTTCCACTCGGTGGCGTTGAGCGAGATCTCGCTGGGGGTCCCGTAACTCATCTTGAAGACCAGGTTGGTGTGGGGGATCACCTTGCGGATTTCCTGCCAGTCGGCGTCGATCTGTTCGCCGCGGCGGATGATGTCCTGGGCGCCGGTCAGGATGGTCTTGTTCTTAACGGAGATGTTGGGCAGGAAGGTGAAGATGCCGTCGGTCCATGACAGCAGCGCGTACACCGCATTCTCGCCCATGACCGTGTTGTACTTGGCATGGATGACTTCGCCGGAGAGGAAATACACGTCGCCGGTATCCTCGCCGCGCTGCAGTGACAGCTTGCCGGTCCGCTGGCTGTTGCAGAGGATCTTCATGATCTCCACCAATTTCAGCTGGCTCAGGTTCCCTTTTAGGGTTTCGCTCATAGTTCACAACCCTTCCGGAAGAATTAACCGACGATCTGGCGGATCCGCTCCGCCTGGGCAAACTCCTTCTCGTTCAGCTTCTCGCGCGAGAGCACCGAGGTCTTGCGTATCCGCACCGGCTGGGCCAGCTTCTTGTAGCGCTTGTCGGAGACCACCTTCGACAGCGCGACATTCATGGTCATCCGCAGATGGGCCTTGTTGAGGTTCTTGTCGCCCAGCAGGACCACAATGGTCTCCTGCACGCCCAGCTTGGTGGGGACCAGCAGACGCACGTTGTTGTACACGATCAGCTTGCCTTCGACAAAACTCACTTCGGCTTCGGTGATCTCGTCGCCGGGCAGCTCGAGGACACCCAGACACTGAACCATCTCCAGGGCCCCGGTGGCGGTGAGGTTGGCGCGGCCCAGCCGTTCGGTCTGGGGAAAGAGGAGCTCGCCGCGGTTGTTCACCAGGTAGGCGGAGCGAACGCCCATGACGGTGCTGACTTCATCCACGAATTTGCCGAGTAGATCTTCCATGGCTGTCCATTATTTGAGAATTTCGTAATACTTGTCCAAATCCAGGCTGGACGCGGCGTAGGCGTGATCCGCCGCCAGCAGGGCCCGGGTCCGTTCGCGGAACGGCTCGAGGGGGAAGGCGACCCGGGCTGCGATCATTTTCTCCAGAACGTGCCGGATGAGCCGGAACGTGGCTTCCGCGATGACTCTGGGTTTTTCCTCCGCGTGCAGCTCCAGCCGGCCGTCCTGGTAAGTGTACTCCGCCGCGAACGGATCCAGGAAGGGGAACTTGTCCGCCAGCTCCAGGCAGGACTCCCGGAAGAGGTGGTTGAAATCGAGTCCGCGTTTGTTGTCCGCCGGGAAATCCTTCCGGAATTCGTTCAGCAGCGTCTCCATGACCACGCGGACCTCGTCCTGGGTGATCTCCACCTCCGCCGGCGTGGGCTCGACTTCCTGCCCGGTGGCGCGGTAGACGTTGAACACCGCGCCCAGGTCGCGGGATCCCTCGATGATCTCATTGATGGCGGTCGCGCCGGCGATCAGGTCCTTGCCCAGCAGGGAAATCAGCGCGTCCACCGGCTGGCCGTCCTGGACGAACAGGAGGCCGTAGCCGATGTTCTTCTGGAAGATCACTTCCACGAAGTGGTCGTTGGGATCGCTTTCCAGGCGGCTCAGCAGCTTCTTGGGGTCGGTGAACTCGCTGGAGATGTTCTCGTGGATCTTCTCGCTGCCCAGGTAGCGCGAGATGAAAAAAACGGCTTCCGGGGGGAGCTGGTAGGTCGAGATGAGGAGGTTTTCCTTGCGGCCGATCTGGAGGATGGCGCCCAGGTGCTGGCGACCCAACAGGTTGGCATCCCCGCGGATCCGGACGTTGGCCACGGCGCCGCCTTCGAGCAGGATCTCGCCCTCGTGCTTGACCCCAACCAGTTCGATGAAACCGGAGAAGGAGTTGCCCTTGAGTTCCTCGAGCAGTTTACCAAGGTCCACGAAATAGGAGCTGAGTTCCTTATGAACCGGCTTCCCCTTCGGAATGATCATTATTGCCGCTCGTTGATATAGGTTTGGAGTTCCTTCATCACCTGGGGCTCAGCCAGTTTCAGGTTGGCCTGCGGATTGAAAAAAATGCCGATGAGGTGGGGATCCCGGTCCACCAACATCAAGGTTTTGTCGCTGAAGTTGACGGTGATGCTGTCGAAGTAGCTGATCCCGGAGTTCTTGCCGACGTTCTGCAGCTTGGCCGCGCAAAACGACAGAACCTGGGTGTAGAGTTCCACTTCCTCAAAGCTGCTGTTGGACAGGGGGGTCCCGTCCTTGAGCAGGGTGACCGCGGCGAGCACGCCGTCGATCTGCATCAGGTTCTTGATGAGCTTGATGTGGACCTGATCCTGGCCGGCCTGACTTTCATCGAAGATCCGCATGCCTTCGAGGATCAGCTCGGACCACTTGATCTCGTTGGTCTTGATGTTGGTGCGGATGCCGTCCTCGATCTTGAATTCGCCTTCCGTGAGATGGATCGCCTTGTACACGGCTTCCGGGCCCACCAGGTTGTCGAACTGGGCGTGGGGGATGTCGCCGTTCTCAAAGTAGATCACACCGATTTTCCCCCGGTAGTTGAAGGTCAGCTTGGCGGTCTTCTTCTCCAGGCAGTTCAACTGAATCAGATTGACCAGATTGACTTCCTTGAGATTCCCAATCAGTGCCATTTGGTTTATCCAGTTTTTAGAATAAGTTGCCCGGCCGTTGACGGCATAGCTAAAAGTATCACGGCCCGACAATTCATGTCAAGGACCATTACAGCCCGAAACGCGCGGAAAACAAAGACTTCAACGGTTTTTCCAGGCCGGCGGCCGCCGGTCCACCCAGGCGGCGACCCCTTCGCTGAAATCCTCCAGGTCGGTCAGAATGTTCAGGTAGTCGGTGTACGATTCGTCGATGGAGCGCTGGAAGGTCTCGTGCTTGGCCCGGCGGAGGTTGCGCAGCATCAGCCCGGTCACCGGCGTGCTGATGGTGGACAGGTGCGCCAGGGTCTTCTTGAGCTCGACCACGAGCTCTTCGCGCGGGTGCACCCGGGACACCAGCCCCAGTTCGAGGGCCTGGGCGGCTGTCATCTCGTGACCCGTCAGGAAGGTCTGGAGCGACGCGGCGAAACCGGCCGACTGCCCCAGCATGATCGCGCCCACCGCGGGGAAAGTGCCGATGGCCAGGTTGTCGTACTGGAAGGTGGCCGCCGAGCTGGCCAGCACCAGGTCGAAGAAGGGGAGCAGGTCGCAGCCCCAGTTGCGGACCTTGCCGTCGACGAGGGCGAGGGTGAGGTAATCCACGTTGAGGAGGAACTCGCAGATGTTGCGGAAGCGTTCCAGGGCGGAGAACACCATCTCCCGGGTGTGCTCCGAGAAGTCCAGGCCGCCGATGAAGCTGGGACCCGATGCGGACACAAGCAGGGCGGCCGTTTCCGCCTGGCCGGCGACCGACTCCATCAACTCGCTCCATTCGCCCAGCAGTTGCAGCGACAGGAGGTTGTCCGGCGGATTGTTCAGGGTGATGTGGGCCAGGCGGCCTTTAAGCTCGAAACGGAGCTTCTCGAACTGGGCCGAATCGTCTTGCATGGTCGCCTCCTCGCCATACGGAATGCCGCTACCGCCCTTCGCGAAAATGCGATATAATCAGCGGCTGAATTTTGCATCGTGGTGTCAGATATACCACCAAGATGGGGCGAATGCAAGAATCCACCACGGCCCGCGCGCAGGACGTCCAGGTCTCCCGGTGCGAGACGCTCGCCGGCGGCTATTTCCTCCTCGGCATCACCGCGCCGGAGGCCGCCGCCGCGGTCAAGCCGGGGCAGATATTCATGCTCGGCCTGCCCCGGCACACCCTGTCCGCCGATCCGTTGCTGAACCGCCCCCTGAGCGTCCTCGACGCGCCCGGCGCCGGCGCAGACGGAGAGATCCTCTTTCTGATCAAACAGGTGGGGCGGGGCACACGGCTGCTGGCCGGATTGCGGCCGGGCGACGGGCTGTTCGCCCACGGTCCGTTGGGCGGTACGTTCCCCGAGCCGCCGGCCGGCGGGACGACGGTCCTGGTGGGCGGCGGGGTGGGCATTGCGCCACTCTATTTCTGCCTGCGCCGCTTTCAGGTAAACGCCCGGCTGGTATTGTTCTATGGCGGGCGCACCGCAGCCGACCTGCCGCTGCGCGATCTCCTGGCGTCCACGGCGGGCCCGGACGTCCGGCTGGTGACCGAGGATGGCAGCCTCGGGGAACGGGGCCTGGTCACGGAGCCCGTCGCGCGCTACCTGAAACAGAATGCCGCGGACCGCATCTATTGCTGCGGCCCCAACGCGATGATGGCCGCCGTTCACTCCATCGGTGCCGCGGCCGGCCGGCCGGTGTGGGTGTCCATGGAGAATCGGATGGGTTGCGGCATGGGCGTGTGCCTGGGCTGCACGATTCCGGTGCGCGATAACCGCGGCGCCGCCATGCTGCGGGTATGCGCCGACGGCCCCGTCTTCGAGGCCGGGCGGATCGACTGGGAGCTCATCGCCCGGTCCCCAATCTAGTTTGCGGAGCACCGATGGCCAAGCTGAAACTGATCCTGATCGCCGTGCTGTTCGTCGGAGTGGTGGGCTACCTGATCTACTCGGGCCTGCAGGAAACCACCGTCTACTACCACACCGTGGACGAAGTGCTGGCCGGCCAGGCGCATGACGGCGGACGGGGCGTGCGGGTCACCGGCACCGTCGTGCCCGGCTCGGTCCGGCGGGCCGCGGACGAGCTGGCCATGGACTTCCGCATCGCCGATCAGGCCGATCGGCCCGCTCTGACGGTCCACTACCAGGGGGTGATCCCTGACAATTTCAAGGAGGGGATGGCCGTTGTCGTGGAAGGCGACCTCAAGCCCGGACGTCGCGAGTTCGACGCCACCACCATCCTGCTGAAGTGCCCCTCGAAGTACGAGAAGGCGCCGGAACAGTCCTGACACCCTTCATCGAAAGGCAGAGCATATGGTGCTGGTGGGCAATTTTCTGATAGTCGCCACATTCGTCCTGCTGCTTTACGCCGTCGCCGCTGCGGTGGTGCGGCTCCGCAGCGGCCGGCCGGCGTGGGCCGACACCGCCTGCCGGGCCATGTACGCCGCGGCCGCCCTGGCCACCGGCGCCGCCGGGCTTCTCCTCTGGGCGCTGGTCCGGAATGACTTCCGGCTGGAATACGTGGCGAGCTACACCTCCACGACGCTGCCCCTGGTCTACCGGATCACCGCCTTCTGGGCCGGCCAGGCGGGCTCGCTCCTCCTCTGGCTGCTCCTGCTGCTGCTGTTCGCCGCGGGGGCGCTGGCCGGGTTCCGCCGGCGCCACGCCGCGGTGGTCCCGCCCTTCATCCTCATCACGGCCGCCTCGGGTCTGTTCTTCAACCTGCTCCTGCTCCTGTTCACAAACCCGTTCCAGCGACTGGATGTGGCGATCGCCGAGGGGCGGGGCCTGAACCCGCTGCTCCAGAACGTGGGCATGATCTTCCATCCGCCGACGCTGTTCGTCGGCTACGTGGGCTTTACGGTGCCGTTCGCCTTCGTCATGGCCGCGTTGGCCGCCGGCGCCATGCCGCCCGACGGGCTGAAGATCATTCGCCGCTGGACGGTGTTCGCCTGGCTGTTCCTCACGGTCGGGATCATCCTCGGCGCGCAGTGGGCTTACGTGGAGCTGGGCTGGGGCGGCTACTGGGCCTGGGATCCGGTGGAAAACGCCTCGTTCATCCCGTGGCTCGCGGCGACGGCCTTCCTGCACACGTCCATCCTGCAGGAGCGCCACGGGGTGTTGAAAAAATGGAACGCGTTCCTGGTGGCGCTCACGTTCCTGCTGTGCATCTTCGGCACGTTCATCACCCGGAGCGGCTTCATCGAGTCGGTGCACGCCTTCGAACGCTCCACCATCGGGTATTACTTCCTGATCTTCATCGCCGCGATGCTGGCCCTGACCGGCGGCGTCATCGTCTGGCGCCGGCAGCTGCTGGCACCCGACCGGCCCACGGGCAGTTTCCGGTCCAAGGACGGACTGGTCGTGCTCACCAACCTGCTGTTGATGGGTTTCCTGGTCGTGGTGCTGGCGGGGACCATCCTGCCCACGCTGTCCGAACTGGCGGGCGGCCGGAAAATCGCCATCCAGGCGCCGTTCTTCAACGCGGCCGTCGTGCCGTTCGCCATCGCCTGCCTCGTTCTGCTGGGCGTCTGCCCGGTGGTGACCTGGTACCGGGCCACGGCGGCGGCGTTCCTGAAACCCGTGCTGGTGTTCCTGGCGGTGAGCCTGGCGGGCTTTGCGGCGACGGCGGTCTGGCTGCGGGGGCACCTCCCCGCGGCGGTCCTGGCCGGCCTCGGGCTGGGCGCCGCGGCGGCCATCGTCAGCGACGTGGCGCGCTCGGCGTGGATCCGCCGGCGGACCACCGGCGAGGGGTTCGGCGCGGCGCTGGCGAACCTGCTCCGGAAGAACACCCGCCGCTACGGGGCCTACCTGGTCCATCTGGGCGTGGTGGTGTTCTGCATGGGTGTCGTGGGCTCGGCCTACTTCAGCCAGTCGTTTGACGCCACGGTGGAGCCGGGGCAGTCGTTTGCGGCCGGACCGTACACCGTCCGTTACGAACGCTTCGACCGGGCTGCCGATCCGGAAAAGGAAATCCTCCGCGCCGAGCTTCGCGCGCTGGAGGGCGACCGGGCCGCGGCGACGCTCCGGCCCGAAAAGCACTTTCACCGCCTGTTCGAGCAGCCGATGACCGAGGTGGCCATTCATTGCACGCCGGTCCGCGACCTGTACGTGATCTTCTCGCCGCTCAGCCTGTCCGGCCGGGCCAACTTCAAGGTGCTCATCAACCCGCTGGTGCTCTGGATCTGGGTGGGTGGCATCGTGATCACCCTGGGCGGGCTGCTGGCGCTCCTGCCGCGGTCCCGTCGCGCCCTGCTCCGGGAGCTGCCGGCCGAGGAGGCGTCATGATCGCGTCGCTGCTGGTGCTGGCCATCGTCGTGGCCGCGGTGCTCTACGTGCTGTGGCCGTTGCTCGGCAGGGCGCCGGCGGCAACGGCCGCCGCGGATGTCATCCCGCCGGCAGCCGACCGCGAGGAGTTGGACGCGGCGCTGGCCGACCTGGAGTACGACCGGCGCGCCGGCAAACTGCCGGACGAGCCGTACGCCGAACTCAAGGCGCAGCTGGAGAGCCGGCGGCGCGAGATCCGATAGCCCGAGCGAGCGTTTCGGAATGCCCGACAACGGCGTGCCAGTCCTGTCCCTGCGGGAGGTGCGCAAGCACTTCGGCGACGTGCCGGTGCTGCGCGGCATCAGCCTGGATATCGCCCCGGGGACGTTCCTCGCCGTGGTGGGGCCCAACGGCGCCGGCAAGACCACCCTGTTCAACTGCATCTCCCGCGTCATGCGGCCCAGCTCCGGGACGATCCGGTTCCGGGGCGAGGACGTGAGCGGGCGCGACCTCGAGTTCCGCCGGGCGCTGGGCTACATCTCCCACCAGCTCTTTCTCTACCCCGAGCTGACCGGGCGGGAGAACCTCCGCTTCTTCGCGCGGCTCTACGACCGGCCCGGCGATCCGGCCGCCCTGGATGAGATCCTGGCCGGGATGGGCCTGGCGGCGGCCGCGGACCGGCCGGTCCGGACCTACTCCCGCGGCATGAAGCAGCGGCTGGCCATCGCCCGCGCCCTGCTGCACCAGCCGGAACTGGTGCTGCTGGACGAACCCTTCACCGGCCTGGACCAGCACGCCGCGGTGATCCTCCGGGACCTGCTCCGCAAGCTCAAAGGGGAGGGCCGGACGATCCTGATGATCAGCCACCAACTGGAGCACGCCGCCGAGCTGGGCGACCGGATCCTCGTGCTGGTCAACGGCCGGATCCGCGCCGATGTGGCCGCGGCCGAAACGGGGCCGGACCGTCTGGCGGCGCTCTATCTCGACGCCGTGAGCCGGCACGGGGGGGCGTCGTGAGCATCCTGCGCCTCGCCGCCTGGGTGGCCTGGAAAGATCTCCGCCTGGAGCTGCGCACCCGCCAGAATTTCCTGACGACCCTCCTGTTCGCCTTCATCGTCATCGTGGTGTTCAACTTCGCCTTCGATCCCGGCTCCCGGGCGGCGCGCGAGAGCGCCCCGGCCATCCTGTGGGTGGCGTTCCTGTTCGCCGGGATCCTCAGCCTGGCCAACGCCTTCGCCACGGAGCGCGAGGAGGGGTGCATGCTCGGCCTGCTGCTGGCCCCGGTGCCGCGCGGCGTGATCTTCCTGGGGAAATTCCTCGCCAACCTGGCGTTCCAGACTGCGATGGAGGCGCTGATCCTGCCCATCTTCGTCGTCTTTTTCAACATCCGGTTCGCCGGCGGCTTCCTGCCGTTCCTGCTGGTGGTGCTGCTGGTGAACGTGGGCTTCATCGCCGTGGGCACGCTGTTTTCGGCCATGACCATGGGCCTGCGCCTGCGCGAGGTGCTGCTGCCCATCCTGCTGTTCCCGGTGATCGTGCCGGTGGTCATCGCCGGCGTCAAGGCCACCGCGCTGCTGCTCCAGGCGCCGGCGGCGTCCGGCTGGATCCCCTGGGTGCGACTGCTGGCCGGCTTCGACTTGATCTTCGTGGTAGTATGTTACGCGGTCTTCCGTTACGTCGTCGAGGAAGCCGCCTGACGAACCGCCGGCGCGGGCCGGCATCTTGACCTCCGAACCGGCAGCATGACAACGGACACCCGACACGCTGACACCTGGGCCGCCTCTCCCGCCGGCGGCCGCGCCGGATTTGCGGCGCTGGCCGCCCTGACGGCGGCCGCCCTGGTGGGGGCGCTCTACATGGTGTTCCTCTACGCGCCGCGGGAGCGCGAGATGGGAGAGGTGCAGCGCATCTTCTATTTCCACGTGGCCTCGGCCTGGCTGGCCATGGTGGCGTTCGCGGTGGTGTTCGCGGGCAGCATCCTGTACCTGTGGCGCGGCCGGCTGCGCTTTGACCGCTGGGCGGCCGCCGCGGCCGAGATCGGCGTCCTGTTCACCACCATCGTGCTGGTGACCGGGCCGCTGTGGGCCCGGCCCGTCTGGAACACCTGGTGGACGTGGGACCCGCGCCTGACCTCGTCGCTGATCCTCTGGCTCATGTACCTGGTGTATCTCGTGCTGCGCGGCAGCCTGCCCGAGAGCCCCCGGATGCGCCAGTTCAGCGCCGTCTACGCCGTCGTCGCCTTCGCGGACATCCCCATCGTCTTCTTCTCCATCCGCTGGTGGCGCAGCATGCACCCGGTGGTGGTCTCCGGCCAGGGGATGAACCTGGAGCCGGAGATGGTCCATACCCTGATCGCCTCGTGCGTGGCGTTCACCCTGCTGTTCGCGCTGCTGTTCCGGATGCGCCTCGGGATCGAGTGGGCGCGGCTGGAGGCCCAGCGCCTGCGCCGGATTCTGCTCGAGAGGGAATGACAGATGAACGGCTACCTCTTTGCGGCCTACAGCTTCATCCTGCTGCTGCTCTTCGGTTACATCGTCGGCCTGCACGGCCGGCTGCGGCGGCTGGCCCGCGAGCTCGAAGCGCTCCGGCTGGCTCTGCGCGACGAGGAGGACGCCTGATGGGGATCGCCGGCTTCCGCTGCGGCGAATGCGGCGGGGAGAAATTTCCGGCGGGCGTCCGGCTCCTCCTGTGCCCAGCGTGCGGGGACAAGATCCATGCCGGCTGCTGGCCGCGCCACCGCGACCGCCACTTGGCGGCGGACCCCGGCGCCAAGCTGGACGCGGACGCGCGCCGCGGCACCATGGGCGACTACGGGATCATCCGCTGGGCGGATCCGCCCCCGTCCGGCCGCGGCGGCGACTGAATCGGACCCGCTCCCCCGCCGAGCATTTTTTTTGACAACGCCCGGCGGAGCATGTATATTAATTGGGTTTTTGCGAAACCCCGACCCACACCGCCACGATCAGAACTGGGATCATGAACTACTGGCTGACGCAATCATTTTCCGGCTACCTGTCGCAACACATGAACGAACTGATCGTCATCGGCATCGTCGTCTGCGCGCTGTTCATCGTGATCGTCTACCTGACCTTCTTCCGCCGGCGCCACGAGCCGGGCATCCAGCAGCTCATCGAGACCCAGTTTCTGGAAAAGACGCGCAATCTGCCCACGAAGGAAGAGATCCTCAACGCCATCGTCGAGTTCGACCGCTACCCTTCGTTCATCCGCATCCTGACCGCCGTGCTCAACCAGTTCACCATGGATTACCTGTACAGCTACGGCGAACTCGTCAAGGCTTTCAGCACCCTGGTGGACTTCCCCAAATCGGGTTTGGGCATCTCCGCCGCCCAGCGCGCCGCCATGATCACCATGGTGCGGGTGTTCACCAGTTCCGACTTCATCAGCCAGAAATGCGGCGAAGTCCTCGATGAGAACTTCGACCGCTTCATGGACGAAGCCTCCGCCAGCTGAACGGACACACCCGTTCCCAATCACCTCTTGCAGCACTGCCGCATATTCTGAAGGGTTGCACGGCTCGCGACGCGCCATCGAGTTGCGGCGTTTCGGGACGCCGTGCCCGCTCCCGGTCGGACGGGTCGTCCGTTCGCCGTCATGCGGCATCTTAGATGGGGTAAGATGCAACGCACATTCAGAACGGGAGGGCATATGAAATCATTGTGGCCCGTTGCTGTACTGCTGATGGGATTGACGTGGGCGGCCGCCGCGGCGCCGCCAACCGACGCACCGGAGGGCGGCGCCGACATGCTGCCCGTCCTGGTGACCGCCGACTGGCTGGGCGCCCGGCTGCAGGACCCCGACCTGGTGGTGATCCAGGTGTGCGCCACCCACCGCGAATACCGGCGGGGGCACATCCCCGGCGCCCGTTTTCTGTGGTCGTCATGGCTGATCCCGTCCACGCCGGAGGCCACCGCGGTGATGCCGGAGCTGGAGACCGCGCGGGCCATCCTGGCGGGATACGGCGTGGGCCCCGGTTCCCGGATCGTGCTGTACGGTGAACGAGGCCGTGAAACGGCCGTGGCGCGGATTTTCGTCACGCTCGAATACCTGGGCCTGGCCGGCCGGGTGGCAGCGCTGGACGGCGGCTTGCCGGCCTGGCTGGAGACGGGTCAGACCTTGTCGCTGGTTGCGCCGGCGGTCACAGCCGCACTCCCCGACCTGCGAGTCCGGCCGGAGCTGCTGGCCGACGCCGACTGGCTGAACACCGCGCGGACGCAGCCCGGCGTGGCCGTGGTGGACGCCCGCCCGACCCCGGCATTTCGGGGTGAAAGCGGCGGCGCGCCCCGGCCCGGCCACATCCCGGGCGCGGGCAACCTGCTGACCACCGAGTTGCTGGACAAAAACGGCCGGTTCAAACCGCGGCCGGCCCTCGAACAACTCTTCCAGGCGGCTGGCGTCGCGCCGGGCGATCAGGTGATTGCGACCTGCAACGTGGGCATGTCCGCGAGCCTGCTGTACCTGGCGGCGCGCCATCTCGGGTACGCGGCCCGATTGTACGACGGCTCGTTCGAGGAATGGAGCGACCGCGCCGAGCTGCCCCTGGAAATCACGCCGGCAGCGCCGCCGCCTGCCGGGAAATAACCCCCCCGGCATTCGAGTCGGGCCGAAAGAACCGAAGGCTCCCCGTGCGGGGAGCCTTCGATGGCGTCATCGGTTCGGGTCAGCGGCCGCGTCTAGGAGCAGCCGCTGGTCTCGCCGCAGTTGGGGCACTTGTAGCAGGCGCCGTTGCGGACCATGATGGAACCGCACTGGAAGCAGGGGGGCGCGTCGGGCTGCAGCTCCAGCAGCAGCGGCTTCTGGGTGGCGGGCTCGGTCCGGGCCGACTTCTTCGACTCGGCGGCCGGCGCGGCGGCGGGCTCCTCGACGGGGATGATGCCCAGCTTCTGGTGCTCCTCCTCCGGGAGGAACTTCAGCGCCAGCCATTTGAAGATGTAGTCGAACAGCGATTTGGCGTACGGGATGTGCGGGTTGCCGGTGAAACCGGACGGTTCGAACCGCGTGTGGGTGAACTTCTCGACGAGGACCTTGAGCGGCACGCCGTACTGCAGGGCCATGGACACGGCGGTGGCGAAGCCGTCCATGACGCCGGAGATCACGCTCCCCTCCTTGGCCATGACCACGAAGATCTCGCCCGGCGAGCCGTCCTCGTACATGCCCACCGTGATGTAGCCCTCGTGGCCGCCGATGGCGAACTTGTGGGTGATGGCCCGGCGCTCGTCGGGGAGCTTTTTCCGGACCGGCCGGTAGACCACTTTCTCCTCGGCCGCCGGCTTGGTTTCGGCGGTGGTGGACAGCGGCTGGATCTGCTTCGAGCCGTCGCGGTAGATGGCGATGGATTTGAGCCCCATCTTCCAGGCTTCCATGTAGGTCTGGGAGATGTCCTCCGGCGTGGACTCGTTGGGCATGTTGACCGTCTTGGAGATGGCGCCCGACAGGAACGGCTGGACGGCGGCCATCATCCGCACGTGGCCCATGTGGTGGATGGTGCGGCTGCCCTGCGCCGGTTTCAGCGCGCAGTCGAAGATGGCCAGGTGCTCTTCCTTCAGGAGCGGGCACCCCTCGATGGTGCCGTGTCCCTCGATGTAGTTGAGGATCTTGCGGACCTTCTCGTCGGGGTAGCCGAGGCGCGTCAGGGCGGCCGAGACGGTGCTGTTGACGATCTTGATGCCGCCGCCGCCGACGAGCTGCTTGTACTTGACGAGCGCCAGGTCGGGCTCGATGCCGGTGGTGTCGCAGTCCATCATGAAGCCGATGGTGCCGGTGGGGGCGAGCACCGTGGCCTGCGCGTTGCGGAAGCCGTGCTGCTCGCCTTCCTGGATCACCTGGTTCCAGACCTCGCGCGCCTGCTTGTACAGGTCGGGCGAGACGTTCTGCGGATCGATGTACTTGAGGGCGTCGCGGTGGTAATGCATGACCTCGAGGAACGAGGTCTTGTTCTTCGGATAATGGGCGAAGGGGCCGAGCTGCTCGGCGATCTTCGCCGAGGTGAGGTAGGCCTGGCCGGTCATGATCGCGGTGATGGTGGCTGCGTAGTCCCGGCCCTGGTAGCTGTCGTAGGGGAGGCCCATGAACATGAGCAGCGCGCCGAGATTGGCGAAGCCGAGGCCGATGGGGCGGAACTCGTGGGAGTTCCGGTCGATCCTCGGCGTCGGGTAGCTGGCCGCGTCGACGATGATCTCCTGGGCGGTGAACACCACCTCGATGGCCTTGCGGAAGCTGACGGCGTCGTACTGTCCGTCCTCGGTGGCGAAGCGGAGCAGGTTCAGGCTGGCCAGGTTGCAGGCGGAGTCGTCGAGGAACATGTATTCACTGCACGGGTTCGAGGCGTTGATGCGGCCGCTGCTCTTGCACGGGTTCCAGCGGTTGATGGTGGTGTCGAACTGGATGCCCGGATCGCCGCAGGCGTGGGCCGAATCGGCGATGAGGCGCATCAGGTCGCGGGCCTGGAATTCGTGAACCATCTCGCCGTTGGTGATGGCCTTGGTCCGCCAGGGTTCGTTGTTCTCCACGGCGCGCATGAAATCGTCGGTCACGCGGACGGAGTTGTTGGCGTTCTGGAAGAAGATGGAGCTGTACGCCTCGCCGTCGAGGGACGCCTCGTAGCCGGCGTGCACCAGGGCCTGGGCCTTGCGCTCCTCCTTCACCTTGCACTGGATGAAGTCGACGATGTCCGGGTGGTCGATGTTCAGGATGACCATCTTGGCCGCGCGGCGGGTTTTGCCGCCGGACTTGATCACGCCGGCGAAGGCGTCGTAGCCCTTCATGAACGAGACCGGCCCCGACGCGGAGCCGCCGCTGGCGAGCTTTTCCCGCGAGGAGCGGAGCGACGAGAGGTTGGTGCCGGTGCCCGAGCCGAACTTGAAGAGCCGGCCCTCGGTCTTGGCCAGCTCCAGAATCGAGTCCATGGTGTCCTCGACCGAGTTGATGAAGCAGGCCGAGCACTGGGGCTTCGGCTCGCAGCCCACGTTGAACCAGACGGGCGAATTGAAGGCGACCTTCTGGTTGACGAGCAGGCAGGTCAGCTCGTCGGCGAACACCCGGGCATCGCTCGCTTCCTGGAAGTAGCCCAGCTCGGTGCCCCAGCCGGTGATGGTTTCCACCACTCGGCTGATGAGCTGCTTGACGCTGTACTCGCGGCTGGGCGTGCCCAACTGGCCGTGAAAATACTTCGAAGCGACGATATTGGTCGCGGTCATGGACCAGTCGCTGGGCACTTCTACGCCCGGCTGCTCGAAGATCACCTCGCCCTTGCTGTTGGTGATGCGGGCATCGCGGGTTTCCCATTCCAACTCATCGAAGGGGTGGCGGTTTTCCTGGGTAAAAAACCGATGGAACGTCAATCCTTTCTTTGGTTTAGACTGCCGCCGGGTGTTTGAAGACGAAGGTTCCACAGCCAATTGTTTATCGAGTTCCATCCCTGAATCTCCTCCAGAATCGTGCGTAGCCCGTAGGTTTAGCGCAATTGTTCAAATTATGGCCCATGTGTCCGGGCATGTCAAACGAAAAGTACTATATTTTGTAGATATAAAAATCTCTAACACAATATATTGTATCTTTAGGACTACGTGTACTTTAGCGTCAACATGCGCTTCACAATCCGGCCAAACCCTTGCGGGGTGGACCGCTCCGCTGGAGACCCCGACTGGAGCGGCTTTGATGCAGATTGAGCATCGAATTTGTACTATAATTCACATTTCCTTGTCGGAGCCGACGGGACGACGGGCACTCGAGCGAGGCGGCGCCGGCCATTCCCGCCGTCGGGCGGGTAGGTGGGACGCAGCCGGTGAATCGCAACCACGCCGTCTTCGATCGGGAGTCGCCGCACATCGCCGCTGCGAGGGTGAGAGGTGAAACAGCTCATCGTGAACGCCGACGATTTCGGCGCCAACGCGGGCGTCAATCGGGGTGTCCTGGCGGCGTATCATGCCGGCGGGCTGTCCAGCGCCACGTTGATGGCGGCAGGGGAGGCGTTCGCCGAAGCGGCGGCAATGGCCCGCACCGCGCCGGAGCTTGGCGTCGGCGTCCACCTCGTGCTGGCCGGCGGGCTGCCGCCGGTAGCCCCGCCGGCCGACGTGCCGACCCTGGTGAGCGCGGACGGGCGGCTCTGGCGGGACCTCGGAGCGTTCGCCCGCCGCTGGGCCGCCGGTCGCATCGATCCGGCGGACGTGGAGATCGAGATCAGCGCCCAGCTCAACCGCGTGCGCGAGGCCGGCATCACGCCCACCCACGTGGACGCCCACAAGCACGTGTTCGTGATCCCCGGCGTGATGCGCCGGGTGGCGGCCGTCTGCCGCCGCCGCGGCATCGGGGCCGTGCGCAATCCGTTCGACGCCGATCCGCTGGCGCCCGGACTGGCACCGCCGGGCGGGCGGCCGCGCCGGATGCTGCAATGGCTGTTCGGACGATCCGTGCGGCTGGCGCGGCCGGGCTGGCGGCGGGCGGCGGCCGGCCTGTGGACGCCCGACCGTTTTTACGGCGTGGCCGCGACCGGGCTTTGGACGGCCGGCTACCTGGAACGGGTCATCGCCGGGCTGACGGGCGGGTGCGCGGAACTGATGACGCATCCCGGGGTGCTGGATGCGTCACTGCGCGCCAGCCGGACCCGGCTCAAGGAGTCCCGGCAGGCGGAGTTGGATCTGCTGTGCGGCGTGCTGCCGCCGCTCCTGGCGCGACACGGGGTGACCCTGCGCACGTTCGCGAACCCGGACGCGTAACCGCCGGCCGCGCTTCGCGTTCACCCGCGGCCACCGGAACATTTCCCGCTGATTGGATGATGTGACGGACGACGGTCGGATCCCGACCGGGAGCGGCTTCAGACGAGACGGCCGTCGGGGGCGCGCAGGTCGATGAAGCCCTGGCGCTTCAGATGATGGATGAAGGCGGAGAGGCGCTCGGCGGCGGGCCGGACCTCGTCGCCGAACCGCTCCACCAGATCCTCGGCGATCTGGCCCACGGACCGGTTGCCGTCGCAACGGCCCCAGACGAAGGAGCCGATGGCGTCCAGCTTGACCTGGACGTTGGGCTTGCGGCGCCGCGGCAGGAACAGTCGTTGGGCCCACGCCGACTTGAATCGCGGCACCTCGAGGGCCACCAACTCCCCCTCCAGATTGATGTGCCCCAGCCGTCGCAGCGGCACCAGCTCCATGAGATTCATTTCGGATTGTGCGCGTTTCCTGGCCATCGTGTCCTGCCCGTCTCCCGCGGATTTCACCAACGCCCCATTTCACCATAAAGCCGTCGGGAACTCAAAGGGAATGGGCGGCCGGCCGGAGAAAAAAACGGGCGGGACACGTGTCCCGCCCGGATCGGATCAACAAGAAAACCCGCGGCTACATGGCCCGCGGCGGCGCCGGTTCGTCAGGGCTGCCGGCGTTGGACACCGGAACCTTCACCAGGTACCAGCCCACGAACAGGAACACCAGCAGGGTGGGGAGGAACTGGAGCATGGAGCCGGTCTGCGCGAAGATGGCGGGCACGTTGATCTCCATGACCGCCAGGAAGGCGAAGAACAGGCCGATGAGCGCCTCGCCGGCGATGAGGCCGGAGGCGAGCAGCACGCCGGTGTTCTCCACCCGCGCCGACTGGGCTTCGTTGAGCTTCTTGCGGGCCACGACCTTGTCGGCGATCCCGCGGATCAGGCCGCCGAGGAAGATGGCGAACGTGGTCTCCAGCGGCAGGTACATGCCGACGCACACCAGCATCGGGCTCTTCACCCGCAGCAGGATGAAACCGATGGCCATGAGGATGCCGACGATGATGAGGGGCCAGGCCATGTCGCCGCCGACAATGCCCTGCGACAGGATGGCCATCAGACTGGCCTGGGGCGCCGGGTATTCGGCGCCGCCGAGGCCGGTGCCGCCCCGGGTGATGTCGCCCTGGTGGAGGATCCAGAGCGGGATGAACATGACGCCGGCGGAGAGGATCACGCCGAAGAAATCACCCACCTGCATCTTCCACGGCGTGCCGCCCAGGATGTGGCCGACTTTCAAGTCTTGCAGCATTTCACCGGCCACGGCGGCGGCGACGCAGATCACCGCGGCCACGCCGAGCACGGCGGCCACGCCGGGTTCACCGCTCACCCCCAACGCCACCATGAGCAACGCGGCGACGATGAGCGTGGACAGGGTCAGACCGCTGATCGGGTTGTTACTGGAGCCGATGAGCCCCACCAGGTAGCCGGAGACCGCGGCGAAGAAGAAGCCGGCGATCACCATGACGACGGTGGCCACCAGGGCCGCGCCGACGTGACCGCTGAAGTAGTAGTAGATGAAGAACGTGGCGATCGAAGCGAGGATGATGCCGATGAACACCCACTTGAATGGCATGTCCTTCTCGGTTCGTTCCTCGGCGACGCCGCCGGTGGCCGCTTTGCGCACGTCGCGGATGGCGCGCCCCAGACCGGCGGCCAGACTGTTGCGCATGCGGTACAGGGTGAAGGCGGCACTCATGAGCATGCCGCCGATGGCGATGGGTCGGACGACCTTGGACCAGACGCTGTTGGCCAGGGCGATCCAGAGCTGTTCCGCCCAGTGCGCCGGGTTGGGATCGGCCAGGAAAGCGTCCCAGTACTTCTTGTCCAGCAGGTCCTTGATCGCCTCCGGGTTCTTGGTCAGGGTGTCGGTCACCTGGGTCCAGAGGGCGGGGCCGAGGAAGTAGAGCAGCAGCGGCACGAACAGGCCCCAGGCCAGCAGGCCGCCGCTGAAGTTCAGGGCCGCCAGCTGCGGGCCGATGATGTAGCCGACGCCGATGTAAGCCGGCGACACGCCGGGGGTCGAGATGAGCGCGCCGCCGCCGGCCTGGGCGCTGCTGGCGGAGTTGATGCCCAGCAGCTTGTCCTTGAAGGCGATGAACGCCTCGCCTTTGGAGGCGAACAGCTTGAACTCCTTGAAGAACTGGATGGCGGCGCCGATGCCCATGGCGGTGAACAGGAACTTGGCCCCGCCGCCCTTGGCGCCGCGGCCGGCCTTGTGGATCTCGGAGGCGGCCACCGATTCGGGGAACGGCAGCTCCTTGTCCTCCACCATGACCCGCCGCAGGATGGTCACGAACAGAATGCCGATGAAACCACCCACCAGCATGATGGCGGTGGCCTCGAGGTAGTGGGACAGGGTCATGAAATCCCCCGTCCAGACTCCGGCGATCATGAACGCCGGAATCGTGAAGATGGCCCCGGCGGCGACCGATTCGCCGATGGAGCCGACGGTCCGGGTGATGTTCTCCTCGAGAATGCTGCCCTTGAACAGCTTCAGCAGGGCCATGCCGATGACGGCGGCCGGGTAGGTCGCGGCGATGGTCATGCCGGCCTTGAGGCCGAGGTAGGCGTTGGCGGCGCCGAGGATCACCGCCAGCGGCAGACCGATGGCCATGGCCCGAAGGGTGAACTCCTTCATGTCCGTCGTCACAGGAACGTAGGGGACGTGCTTCTGATCGGCCATACGCTTCTCCTTGGTGGAGTGGATGAAACGGGATGAGTAAACTGGGCTAGTGTAATGCAACCGTCCGTGAAGATCAATTGAATTTCCGGACGGACGCCGCCCGAACCGCCCGCGGGCGGAGGATTCCACGAAACGGATTCGGGCGAAGTGGGCGGTTGCGGCGGCTTACGGCTTGAGGGTGACGACCGCCGTCCGGTCGCCGATCTCGATCCGCTGCAGCCGCTCCGGGAGACGGAAGCCGTAGTCGGGGTCGTACTCGACGCCGGGCAGGCTTTTCCGGAGAAAGGGAATCACCAGGGCAGGCGGCACGGGGAGCCGGCCCATCTGGATGGACTCGACCTGGACGTAGCACCGGTTGATGATGTCCCGGGTGGGGGCCAGGCGGACCTGCAGCGTCCCGGTGGTCTTCAGGAGGTCGGGGAACGCGTCGCGCTTGTCCGCGGGCAGGTGGTCATGGACCGCCTGGCCGTTGATGCGGCAGACCAGATCCACCCGGCTCGGCGTCAGGCGGGCCACCGCGCTTTCCAGCCCGCGGGCCGGCAGGTTCTGACGCTGGAGCTCGTACTGGAGCTGCTCGTTGATCTCCTGTTCGGTCAGCCGCCAGGTCGTCGCGCCGGCGGCCGGCGCGACGGGCGGAACAGCCGCGGCGTCCGGCGTGGCCGCGTCAGCGGCTGCGGGCGCCGCCTCGGCGCCCCGCAGGGACTGCGCGAGCTGCTCCACTTTCGCCACCCGCCGGGGCGGTGGGGGTTTCAGCTCGGTCAGCTCGGGCGCGTCCAGGATCGGCCCCAGCAGGTCGGCCGGCCGCGGCATGAAGAGGAGCGCCGCCCCCACGGCGAGCACGGCCAGGCCGGCCAGCCCGGCCACGATCAGCAGGATGCGTTTCACGGTTTTATTCATCAGAGGTGTCCTCGGGGGTCGGGCCGGCGGCGGTCGTGTCCGGCCGGTGCTCCAGACCGCGGATGATGGCGTCGACGCGCTCCGCTTTCTCCTCGGCGTCGTCGTAGAAAAAGAGGAATTTGGGCGTGTGCTTCAACCCCAGGCTCGCCGCGGCCTGGGAGCGGATGAAAGGTGCGGCGTGCTCCAGGGCGTGCAGCACGTCGGGGCGCTCCTCCGGCGGGCCGTCGTTGAGCACGTACACGCGGCAGGTGTTCATGTCCGGCGCGAGCCGGATGCGGGTGACGCGGCAGCCGATCAAGCGCGGATCGTCCATCTCGAAGGGAATGACGCCCTCCAGCTCCTCGAACAAAAGCTCGGAAATGCGGGCCATGCGGATCGATGGGTCGGTCATGATGGATGTCCTGCGACGGAGATTTCCGGCAAACGGTTATGGATGATCCTTCCCCGGAAAAAGATGAACGCGGCGAATTCGTGTCGTCCCGGATCAGACCCCGCTCAGGAGCCGGTCAGCCAGGAACCCGGGCAGGTTCGACAGCTGGATCCGCCGGACGGTCTTGCCGATGTCGTACGGGATCTTGAGGAACGTGATCACGGCCTGGTCCGTGTCCAGGACCACGCAGGAGGCGCGCGGGTCGTAATCCCGCGGCTGCCCGACGGAGCCCGGGTTGATCAGGTAGCGGGTCTGACCGCTCAGGTCGAGCTTGGCCTCGAAGCGGTCGCGCGGGATGAAGTAGTAGAACGAGGAATTGCGCTCCTCCAGCACGAAGAGGCCGGGCACGTGGGTGTGCCCGAACAGGCAGATGGTGGTGTCGAAGCACTGGAAGCTCAGGTAGGCGTCATTCTCGTAGAGGATGTAATAGTCCTCATCCATGGGCGAGCCGTGGCAGATGGTGATCAGCGGATCCACCCGCAGCGGTCCGGCGGGCAGGGAGCGGACGTACTCCAGGTTGCGGGGATTGAGCTGCTCCTTCGTCCACATGGCGCTCAGCAGGGCGTTGGCGTTGAAGTTGTCGCCGTTCTCCACGCCGGAACACACCTTGTCATGATTGCCGCGGATGATGGCCGTGGGTTTGAGCCGCCGGACGCGCTGGATCACCTCGTTCGGGGTGGCGGCGTAGCCGATGAGATCGCCCAGGAACAGCAGGTGGTCGTACTCGGGCACGTGGGCCAGGACGGCCGTCAGCGCCTCGAGGTTGCTATGGATGTCCGACAAGATGAGATAGCGCATCGTTGTGAGCCGCCTCGGCCGCACTATATCACAGGCGCCGGCCGGCACCAACCCCGTATCCGGCGGACAGCGCGCGCGACTCCCTGTTGCCAGGCCGGGCTGGGATGCGTATGATGGAGGCACGTCCGCAACGCCCTGCAAGGAGTGGGTCGCATGAGGAGAATCCTACTGAGCAGCCTGTGGCTGATCCTGGCCGCCGCGGTGGTCTGGGGCGCCGACGCCGCCGTGACCGAATCGTCCACCGGCAAGAGTTTCCCGGCCGTGCGCCGGGTGGCCACCGATGCCGGAGACGTCGAGGTCGTCTGCGTGGGCACCGGCGTCCGCACGAAGCTGGTGATCAAGGTGTATGCGCTGGGTTTCTATGTCGAGGAGGCGTATCGTCAGAAGGTCCGTCCCGGCTGGCAGAAGCAGGCGCCCACCATCGATCGGCTGCAGGAGACGCCCGCGTTTTTCGACAGCCTGATGCGCGACGCCTATGTGCGCCAGTTCGAACTGCAGTTCGTCCGGGAGGTGGAGGCGGACAAGATCCAGGACGCCTTCGGCGAAGGGATCGAGGACAACCTGCCGGAGATGAAGAGCAATTCGCAGGTGGCGGCCGACGCCCGCCGGTTCATCGGCTGGTTCAAGAACACGGCCAAGGAAAACGACCGGCTGGTCATCACCATCGGCGCCGACGGCGCCATCACCGCGCACCAGAACCAGACCGAGCTGGGCCGGCTGAAGAATCCGGTGCTGGCCAAAGGGGTGACCGGTATCTGGCTCGGCCGGAAGTGCATCTCCGACAGCCTGAAGGAGGGCCTGGTCACGCGGTTCTACCGCTAGCGCGCGACTGCGGCCGTCTCGATTGAATGGGAGTGCATAGGCGCCCGGCCGCCGGACGGCGGCCGGGCAGGGCGGTCAAGAGTTCAGGGAGGCCTTGAGCCGGGTGAAGGTGGTGGCCAGGTCTTCGGGGAGGACGCGGGTTTCGCCCATCGCGGAGACCAGGTTGGAGTCGCCCACCCACCGCGGGATCAGGTGCAGGTGGAGATGCCCGGCGACGCCGGCGCCCGCGCACTTCCCCTGGTTCCAGCCGATGTTGAAACCCTCCGGTTCGTACACGGACTGGATGGCCCGCTGCAGCCGCTGGGCCATGGCGATGAGCTCCGTCGTCTCCGCCGGACTCATCTCGTGGAAAGCGGCGAAATGCCGATACGGCACGACCATGCTGTGACCGGAAGTGTAGGGGAAGCGGTTCAGCACCACGTAGCAGTGTTCCCCCCGGCCGAGCACGTACTCCTCGCCCGCTTGGAGCCGGGCCAGGCGGCAGAACACACAGGCATCATCCGTGTTGTGCTGTAATCCGGCGATGTACGCGTAGCGCCAGGGGGTCCAGAGAAAATCCATGCGTCACGAATTGATCAAATCCCGCAGTTCCTTGCCGGGCTTGAAATAGGGAATTTTTTTGCCGGGCACGTCGACCGTCTCGCCCGTCTTGGGGTTGCGTCCCTTGCGGGGGCCGCGCACCCGGATCTTGAAACTGCCGAAGCCGCGCAGCTCCACCTTCTCGCCGTCCTGGAGGGAGTTGATGATGCTGTCCAGCACGGTCTGGACCACCACGCTGGCATCGTGTTTGGTGAGGCTGGATTTTTGGACCAGTCGATTGACAAGTTCCGCTTTAGTCATGAAGACCTCCCGAGGGATATAGAATGGGATGTGGGATAACCCTAACAGAAAACGGTGTTTTTGTCCACATGAAAATCGCCGGAGCGGGCCGGCGGGCTCATGAGACGGGGCTGGTCAAGGTGGGCGTGACGGGAACGTCGCTGGGAACCTGGCGGGCGCTGAGACTGATCCGGCGGTCGGCGGGGTTGAGTTTGAGGAGGCGCACGCAGACCGGTTGGCCCACCCGGGCGAGGGCGGTGGCTTCGGGCGGGCAGCCTTCCGGAAATTCGCTGATGTGGCAGAGGCCCTCGAGCCCTTCGTTCAACCGGATGAAGGCGCCGAAATCCACGATCCGCGTCACCACGCCCTGCACCATGTCGCCGGGCTGATGGCGATCGAAGAACTTCTCCCACACGTTTTCCTCGAGCTGCTTGAGGCCCAGGATGAGCTTCTGGGCGGCCGGATTGAACTCCAGCACCACGGCCTGGAGCCGGGTGCCGACGACGCGCGCCGGATCGATCGGCTGGCGGATCCAGCTGAGGTCCGACCGGTGGATCCGGCCGACGACCTCGGGCGCCGCCTCCACGAGGAGGCCGTATCCGTCCGCCGCGCAGACGCGCACCTCCAGGCAGTCGCCGGGCTGGCACCGCGGCTGAAGCTGCTCCCACGGGTTGGGCAGCATCCGCTTGATGCTCAGCGAGAGACGGCGGGCCTGGACTTCGAGGCTGAGGATCTGGAGCCGGATCCGGTCGCCCGGCCGGTACCGTTCGCGGTACGAGCAATCGAAGGGGTTCCAGGAAATCTCGCTGCGGTGGAGCAGTCCTTCGATGCCGTGCTCCACTTCCACGAAGAGCCCGTACGGGGCGTAGCTCTGCACGCGCCCGGTGACGACGGTGCCCGGCGGGATGCGCTCGGCCGCGGTCTTCCACGGATCGGGCTCGAGTTGCTTGTAGCCGAGGCTCACCTTGTTGCTTTCGGGGTCGTGATGAAGGACCATGACCCGGATCCGCTGGCCCAGCTGGAAGTGGTCCGCCGGGTGATGCACCCGGCCCCAGGAGATGTCGGTCTTGTGCAGCAGACCGTCGAGTCCGCCCAGGTTGAGGAACACGCCGTACTCGGTGATGTTCTTGACCGTGCCCTCAAGAATCTGGCCGGGACTCAACTTGGCCAGGATTTCCTGGCGGAGGCGCTGCTGGCGGTCCTCCAGCAGCGCCCGGTGCGACACCACGATGTTGCGCCGCGGGCGGTTGAACTGGAGCACCACCAGTTCGAACTCCTGGTCCACCAGCCGGTACAGGTCCCGGACCGGATGAAGATCGATCTGCGATCCCGGCAGAAAGGCGCGGACCCCCACGTCCACCATCAGGCCGCCCTTCACCACCTCGACCACCCGGCCGCGGACCGTCCGGCGGTTGAGGTAGCATTTTTCAATGTCCTCGTAGATCTTGTTCTGGCCGGCCTTCTCGTACGACAGCAGGATATAGCCGTCGGCATCCTCGGTGCTCTCGACCACCGCCTCGATGAATTGACCGGGGGCGATGGCGTCAAAGATCGGCTCGTGCTGGATCTGCTCCAGGGGGATCTTGCCCTCGGACTTGTAATCAATGTTGACGTAGACGAAGTTGTCCTTGACGGACAGGACAGACCCGCTGACGAGGTTGCCGGGCCGCAGTTCCGCCTGCGCCTGTTCGAAACTGTCCAGCAACGACTGGAAATCTTCGGTTTCGAATCCGTCGCTGGAACTGTCCGACCGATCCCATGGGATGGGCTCGCGGTGCATGTCAGCAGGCGCCTCCGCGCGTGATCTGGCCGCGGTTGCCTGAACGGAGATACCGGGAGAAAAAGACGTGCAGAATCGGCTGGGGTTGAATGGTTAATAAAGGCATCCGCACAACTCAAGAAACAGGAAATCGCCCTCTTATACGTTAGCGGGCGGAGCCTTGTCAAGCCGGAAATGCCGTCAGCCCTCGTCGGCGCTGAGGAAGAGCGCGAGCAGCTCCACCTTGCACTGGTAGACATCCATGAGCGTTTCCCAGGTCTGCGGCGTGGCGTGACCGCCGGCGATGGTCCGTTCCCGGTCCTCGATCAGCTGGTCGAGCTGGGCCATCTCCGACTGGATGGGTTGCCGGAGTTCGGCGGGCGCCAGCGGCAGGAGTCCCGAGACCTGGGCCTCGAGGAAGGCCAGGGCGTACCGGTACTCCTGACGGGCATCGGCCAGGGGGTGGTCGATGGTCAGTTGGGCGCGGTCCGGTGCGGGGGCTGCGTCCGGCGGCATCGCGCGCCAGGTCAGCCCGGTGGCCAGCAGGATCAGTGCGGCGGCGGCGGCCCAGACCGGGCGGCCGGGCCGCAGGCGGCGGTCGCGGCGGAGCAGCCGCTCGGACTCGGCCTGCCGCCGGATGCGCTCGGCCAGGGCGGGGGGAAACTCCGCGGCGGGCAGCCGGTTCAGTTCGTCACGCAGGGCGCCGAGCTCGGCTGCCAGGTTGGCGCAGGGGGCGCAGGACGTCAGATGCGCCCGCACGGAGGCGGCTTCTTCGGCTGGCAAATCGTCGTCCAACCAATGAGACAACCTCGCCTCCGTCTCGGCGCACGGGTTGCGGTCGTCGGATCTCATGGTGTTTCTCCTTGCAGCAGGTCGCGCATCTGCATCCGGGCGTGGTGCAGCTGGGACTTGGATGTGCCCACCGAGATATCCAGGATCTCGGCGATCTCCTGGTGGCGGAGCCCCTCGACATCGTGCATGAGCAGCACCGCGCGGTAGCCGGGCGGCAGTCGCCCGATGGCCGCCTCGAGGTCCAGGCGACGGTGCAGGGCCGGCGCCGCCGAGGCGATGCGTAGCGCGGCCATGTCACCCTCAGCCGCCTCGGTGGCCGGGGGCTGCCGGCGGAACTCCGAGATGATCCGGTTGACGGCCACCCGGTAAATCCAGGTGGACAGCGCGGCCCGTCCGTCGTACTGCCGGATCTTGCGGAGCAGCAGCAGGAACACTTCCTGGGTGAGATCTTCGGCGGTGGCCGGGTTGCCGCTCATGCGCCGGGCCAGGTTGAAGATCCGCCGGCCGTACCGCTCGAGCAGCTCGCGAAAGGCGCCCTCCTCGCCGCGGACGATCCTGGCCACCAGGTTCAGATCCTCGGACCGGTCGGGCACGGGCCGCGGGAAGTGTTCCATCACCAGACTCACGCTTGAGCTGAGTGCCGGGATCGCGTTCATCGCATCCGTTGAGACGAGCGAAGGCGGACGAATGGTTGTACCGATGCCAGCAACTTCATTTCACCACACCGGGCGTCAAATGGAAACTTGAATCTGGCGGGGGATATGGTGAAATAGGGGGGCATCATCCGGAGGTGCGCACTCCATGCGGATCGCTGAATGGATTCAGGCCACGATCGCGCCACCCATCGTGGACATCTACGCGGTCGCCCGGGAATATGACCGGTCCGGGCAGCCGCTCATCAACATGGGCCAGGGCATCCCCGACATGATGCCGCCGGCCCCGTGCCTCGCGGCGCTGGCGGACCGGCTGGCCGATCCGGCGCTTCACCGCTACGGGCCCGACCAGGGCCTGCCCGAGCTGCGGGAGGCGCTCGCAGCCGACTACCAACGCCGCCTGGGCGTCCGGCTGGACCCCGACCGGGAGATCATCATCACCGCCGGGGCTAACCACGGCTTCGTCCTGGCCCTGCTGGCCCTGGTGCAGCCGGGGGAGCGGGTGGTGCTGGGGGCCCCCTACTATTTCAACCATCTCATGGCGCTGCAGCTGCTCGGCATGACCGGTGTGGAGTGGCCGCTGACCGTGCAGGGCGACCGCTTCGTCCTCGATCTGGACGGGCTGGCGCCGCGGCTGGCGGCCGGTGCGGCGGGCGTCGTCTGCGTCAATCCGAACAACCCTACCGGCGCGGTGTTCGGCGCCGAGGACATCGGCGGCGTGGTGGCTGCCTGTGTCCGGCGGGGCGTCCCCCTGTTCTACGACGAGGTGTACAGCCTCATCGCGTTCGGCGAGGAACCGGCGGGTCACCCGTACGGGTTCGCGGGCGGGCGGGAGCACACGATCGTCTTGGGCAGTTTCTCGAAGCTGTTCGGAATGACCGGCTGGCGGGTGGGTTATATCATCGCCCCGCCGCCGGTGGTGGAGCAGATGATGAAGGCGCAGGACACCACGGTGATCTGCGCGCCGGTTGCCGGCCAGGCGCTGGCGGCGGAGTGCCTGCGGCGCTGTCCCGACTACCCGGTCGTGTACTGCCGGGAACTGCGCCGCCGGGTGCACCGCCTGTCGGCGGCCGTCCGCGACATCCCGGCGCTGGCGTGGCGGGAGCCGGCGGGGGCCTTGTTCACCATGCTGCCCTACCGCCACCCGGAGCCGTCGCGGCAGCTCGCGGCGCGGCTGGTGCGCGAAGCCGGGGTGATGGCGATCCCCGGCGCGGCGTTCGGCGCGTCGGGCGAGGGCCACCTGCGGATTTCGTTCGGATTCAGCGACGAGGCGACGATTGCGGAAGCAGGGCGCCGGCTGGCGCGCTTCTTCACCGGGGATCGAAACCGGTCGGGCCGAAGCCGAACCGTGGCCCCTGGGGCCGGGGTCCGGACGGCCGGGGTCCGGACGGCCGGGGACCCTGGGGCGGACGGGACCCCTGGGGGCGCGGACCCTTGTTGAAGTCGCCGTGGTCCGACCGGAACGGTTTCTTCTCGGGGCGCTCGCGGACCGGCTGACGGTAACGGAAATCCTCCTTGGGGATGGCATCCACCACCGCATGCCGCAGGACCAGGATGGACACGTACCGGTCCAGCTTCAGCTCGAAATCGAATTCCGTCGTCCAGTTGACGGCGCCTTCGAAGATCTCACCCGTGTACAGGGTGATCCGGACCGGTTCCTGATCCTTGATCGCCGAGAGGTCGGCCTGCTTGCGCTCCGACGGTTTGTAGGCGGGCTTCTCCTTGACGTCCGACACGAACGGATCGCGCTTGATGTACTCGGGCAGCAGCCGGTGGATGCGGGAGTTGTAGATGAAGGCGGTGTCGATCTTCTCCAGGTAGCGCAGCCGGCCGCGGCACAGGATCAGGGTGTTGAACTTGCGGACCTTGAGCACCTTGCCCAGCACGACGCCCTTGTCGAACGTGCGGAAGGCCATCACGTATTTTTTCTTCTTGGCCGAGAGCAGCCAGCGCACCCCCAGGTTGAAAACGGGGCGCTCCAGGCCCTTGGCGTAATCCATGGTCCACTTTTCCTTCAGGACCATCTTGGCCGAGTAGTAGGCAATGTTGTGCTCCCGGGCCAGGGCCTTGATCGCATTTTTGTCAATTTTAGCCATTGGTCTCCCCGCCGCGATTGGAATCTCAGGCAGCAGACAGCGGTTCAGATGGAGATGAGCGACTCGAATTCGGGGATCTGTTCCTTCAGTTGACGTTCGATGCCGTACTTGAGTGTCATCCGGGCGCCGGGGCAATGGGCACAATGTCCCGTGAGGCGAACCTTGGCCGAGCGGCCGATGATCGCCACCAGCTCGACGTCCCCTCCATCCCGTTGCAGGAACGGCCTCACCTGTTCGATGACGGCTCGAACCCGGGCATCGAAATCATCCATCCCGCATCTCCATGCATCCTGCGCGACAGCCCGCGGGGCTCGCGCGTGCAACACGGAAGTATTAAAATCAAATCCCTCCGACGAGTCAATATAAAAGATTGCCGGGTGGGCCGGGCTGGATTATAGTTGAGCCCGAGTGAGGAGCCCGATGCGTCGTTCGTACTTCGTCCAAATCGCCGGGTTGCTGGTCGGGGCCGTGGTGTTCTGCCTGGGCGACGTGGTCGTGTACCGCAACGGCTCCCGGCTGGAGGTCCAGGACCTCAAAATCGGCGACCAGACCGTTTCGTACAGCATCAAGGGGATGACGGCCACCGTCCCGGTCCGGTACATCGATGTCGAGGCGACCCGACAGGCCAACGCCGAGCTCGAAGCGGAGCGCGCCCTCAAAGCCCAGGCTGAGGCGGAGGCAGCCGCCCGGCGCCGGGAGGCGGAAGCCGCCGCACCGCTGGACGCCGGCGGCACCGCGCTCGGCGACATGGCCCGGCGCAGCCTCAGCGATGCGGACGTCCAGAAGCTGCTCGACAAATGGGTCAAGCGCCACGCGGACAAGAGCCGTGAGGAGATCACTTCGGCCGGACCGGGCGGGATGACCTCCGCGCCCGTCGGCGCGTTCCGGTTGCCGTTCTTCATCGAATCCGGCGTGATGATGATCCACGCCCGGGTCAACGACCAGGACGGCGTTCCCTTCTGCTTCGACACGGGCGCGAGCTGGACCACCGTGACCCCCGAACTCGTCCGCCGCGCCGGCATCCCGGTGGACGTCGACACCTGGACCATGGCCCAGACGGGCAACGGCATGACGAAAGTGTACCTCGGCATGGTGGACCGGCTGGTGGTGGGCGACCTCGAGGTCCGCAACCTCCCCGTGACGGTGGCGGAGAACTGCACGGTCAACCTGCTCGGTCAGAACCTGCTGCAGAATTTCAAAGTCTCGTTCGACTACCAGGCCCGCGTCATCACCCTGGCCCGGTGATCTCCGCGCGCGGCGGCCCCGCCGCGCCTTTCAGACCCCTCAGGTTCCCCCGTACCCCACCGTGACCGAATCGCCTTGGACGATGACCGGCACGCTGCGCCGGTTGCCGCTGTGCCGCAGCATCTCGGCCATGTGGGCGTCCGATTCGAAGACGTTCCGGTAGACCACCTCGTGACCCTGCGCCGCGAAATCCCGCCGGGCGGCGTCGGTGTACGGTCAGGTGTCTTTGCCGAAGATCACCACGCGGTGTGTGTCCATGTTACAACCTCCCGCCATCGAGCTTTGGATGCATGCGGCCTGGCGAGCGGATTCAGGCGGCTTCCGCTCACGCCGGATCGGACGGATCGTCCGGCAACCCATCCAGCGCGATCCGGTAGGCGTCGTAGGTGGCGCGGTCGAACAGCACGAAGCGGACGCAGCGGGGATGCCCGCCGGCACGCAGACACTCGGCCACGGTCCGCAGGGCGATTGCGGCGGCGGCGGCGACCGGGTAACCGAACGCCCCCGTGCTGATGGAGGGGAATGCCACCGTGTCGAGCTCCTCGTCGGCCGCCAGTTGCAGGCAGGTGCGGTAGCAGGCGGCGAGCAGCTCCGGTTCGCCCGCGCCGCCGCCCCGCCACACAGGACCGACGGTGTGGAGCACCCGCCGGGCCGGCAGGCGCCCGCCGGTGGTGGCGACCGCCCGGCCCGTCGGCAGGCTGCCGATCCGGGCGATGATCCGACGACAGTCGTCGAGAATCGCCGGGCCGCCGGCCTGGTGGATGGCGCCGTCGACGCCCCCGCCGCCCATCAGGGTGGAGTTGGCGGCGTTCACGATGGCGTCGGCGGCCGTCCGGGTGATGTCGCCCTGCGACAGCTCGAGCACGCAGTCGCGGATCCGCCGGCTGGCCTTCGCTGGTGTCATGATTCACTCTCCGGTGCCTGCGCGTCCGTTGCGGTTGCCGCCGGCGGATTCAGGATGGTTTCGATCAGCCGGAGGAGCGCGACGGCGTCCACCGGTTTGTGCAGGAAGCCCCGGCAGCCGCGGCGGAGCATCTGGTAAACGGAGGCGTCCTCGCCGTAGCCGCTGAGCACGACCACCGGCACGTCCGTACGGATCGCTTGAATCTCCGCCAGAGCCGCATCGCCCGATTTGACCGGCATGTTGATGTCCAGGATGACACAATCGATGTCGTCCGCATGGTCCTGGAACACGCGGACGGCCTGCTGCCCGTCGGCGGCCTCGAGGGTGTCCGCCCCGGCGGTGCGCAGCAGGCGGCTGAGAAAGAGGCGGTTGATGGTCTCGTCATCGACCACGAGCAGCCGCCGCCCGACCAGGGGCAAGGCCGCTTCCGGAGCGGCGGCGGGCGCGCTCTCTGCCGCGGCGGGAGCCGGTGCGTCGGCGACCGGCAGAAAAATCAGCACGCGCGTGCCTCGGTCGGGCTCGCTGTCCAGATAAACATATCCCTGATGGTTTTTGACGATGCCATAGACCGTGGCCAGGCCCAGGCCGGAGCCCTGCCCCTGGGCCTTGGTGGTGAAGAACGGATCGAACACCCGGGGCAGGTTCACTGGATCGATGCCGGTGCCGGTGTCCGCGACCACCAGGCGGATGTACCGGCCGGTTTTAAGCACGTGGTTGTCACGCACCAGGTCGCCATCCACGTTGACGGGTTGGGTTTCCACCCGGATGCGGCCGCCGCTGGGCATGGCGTCACGGGCGTTGAGGAACAGGTTCAACAGGACCTGCTCCATCTGGGAGCGGTCGCCCCGCACCCAGAGCGGACCGGCATGAAACGCCCGGTCGAATTCGACGGTGAAGGGGATGGTCCGGCGCGAGAACGTGATCACGGAGTCGATCGCCTCGTGAATGTCGAACACCTGCACGACGTACTTGCCCTTGCGGGCGAAGCCGAGCAACTTGCGGGTCAGTACGGTGGCCCGCGCGGCGGCATCCTCGATCATGGCCAGGTCGCCCTGGAGCGGCGAGTCGGGCGGCACCTGCATCCGGACGAGGGACGTGTAGCCGGTGATGCCCTGCAGGATGTTGTTGAAGTCGTGGGCGATGCCGCCGGCCAGAGTGCCGATGGATTCGAGTTTCTGGTAATGGACCACCTGCTCCTGCAGGCGCTTGGTTTCCGTCAGGTCCACCAGGTTGGCCAGAATCGCCGGGCGTCCGTTGAACGTGCTCACCGTGGCCCGGATCAGCACCGACCGGATGACGCCGTCGCCGCACACGAACCGCGCTTCATACTCATGGGGCAGGATGTCCCCCGCGTCGCGCAACGCCATGTTCCGCTGCAGGACGGGAATGTCCTCGGGAAGGACGAACCGGATGAATTCGGTGCCGAGAATCTCGTCCGGGGGATGAAGCAGCAACTCGGTGATTACCGGATTGATGTACACAACCCGCCAGTCCTGCAGGATGCAGATGCCCACCAGCGATCCGTCCACGAGATGGCGGTATTTTTCCTCGGATTCGGCCAGCGCGGCGGTGCGGTCCTGAACCATCCGCCGCAGCTTGTCGCGCTCGGTCCGGTCCAGGTGGATTTTGTACGCCGCGAAGGTGCCGATGACCGCGGACACGCCGAGCAGGACCAGCAGGAAGAACCAGACGGTCCCCGTGAAGGGGGGACTGACCTCGACCGTCAGGGCGGGCGTCTCGCGGGAGACCACCCCCCGGGCGTTGATGGCCCGGAGGCGGAAGACCATCTGCCCCGGCGGAAGGTAGGGATAGACCACGTGCCGGTCTTCGGTGGGCGGCTGCCAGACGGAATCCACGCCCTCCAGTTGATACTGGAAGGTGTTGCCCGCCTCGTTGACGAAGCTCAGGCAGTCGAACCGGATCGTCAGCCGGTCATCATGATTCAGGCGGAGGCCGCCGGCGGGGGGCGCCAACTCGGTCTGGTTGACGGTGATCCCGGTGAGCCGGACGCGGGGCGGAGCCGAGAAGGCCGCCATCTGAGGATGGTACACCAGCAGGCTCCGGCTGGTGCCGAAATAGAAGGCGTCGTCGCTGTCGAGCAGGAAGCAGCGCTTGTTGGTGATCTCGGTGAACGGCAGGCCGTGGACGGCGTTGAAATTTTCGAACCGGTCGCCGACCAGCCGGGCGATGCCGCGGCTGGTGCCCACCCAGAGCTGACCGTGCCGGTCGTGTTGGAGCGCCCACACGTTGGCGTTGGCGTCGGGCAGGGCGAAGCCCAACGGCGCGAAGCGGCGGCCGTCCCAGCGAAAGACGCCCCGGCCGACAGTGCCGATGTAGATGTCGTCGTCGGCGCGCCGGGCGAAGCAGGAGACGTTGACATCACCGAGGACCGGCTGGGTCAGGTACCGCCACCGGTCGTTTTCGCGGCGGGCTTCGAACACGCCGTCGTCGGTGCCCACCCAGCAGCGGTCCGCGCCGAAGAGCAGGATGTCGTAGCAGGCGCGGCTTCGGAGAGCAGCCGGCGCCTCGACGGTCGCGAGTTCCGGCGGCCGGCCGCAATACAAGCCCCGGTCGGAGGCCATGAGCAGGCTGCCGTCGGGCAGGGGCTGCAGGCGGTACACGAACAGGTCCACCGGTTCGGGCCGGGTGAGGGCCGCCCGGGCCCGGCGACCCTGCAGACGGTAGATGCCGCGGTCCGTCCCCAGCCAGAGCGCGTCGGATCCGGCCGGAGCGATCTCGGTGACGATCCGGTCGGGAAGCAGGGCGTCCCGCTCCACCCCGTCGGCGCCGAGTGACTGCAGGCCGGCTTCGGTGCCCACGAGGACGCGCCCGCGCCAGCGGTGGACCACCCAGATCAGCTCGGACTCCAGGCCGTCGGCGACGCCGTAGTGACGGATGCTGCGGTCGGTGATCTTGTCCACGCCGCTGTCGGTGCAGAGCCAGACAATATCCTCGTAATCGATCATCACCCGGTACACCCAGCGGTTGGACAGCCCGTCGGCCACGCCGAGCCGGCGGAAGGGCGCGCCGGGGAACCGGTAGTAGACGCCCGTCGACGCCGCCACCCAGATGGTGCCCTGACGGTCAATGGCCGCATCCAGATAGATGGTGTCCGGGTGGGGGTCCGGGCGGATGTCGGTGCTCTGGCCGTCGGCGTTCAGCAGGGTCAGGCGGTCGGGCCGGCAGAGCAGGAGCTCGCCGGTCGCCGCATGGTGAAAGATGCTCAGGACGCTGGGTCGACCCGGGCCGTTGATCTGGGGGAGCGGCGCCAACCGGCCCTTGCGCAGCCGGCTCAAGCCCGCCTCGCTGCCGACGTACAGCGAATCGTCGGGGGCGACGGCCAGACAGTGCAGGAAGTCGCCGTGCGGGCGGTCGGCCTGGGAGAGCAGGCGCTCCTGGTCGCCGCGCAGTTCCACGAGGCCGCGGTTGGTGGCAAAATACAGCGTGCCGTCGGACAGCTCGGCGATGCTCCGCACCGACGGCGCCGGCTGAAGGGTTCGGAAGTTGTGGGCCGTGAACCGCGAGCCCGACCGCACCGCGGCGCCGGCCGGCGTGCCCACCCAGAGCCGCCCCTGCCGGTCGCTGTGGATGGCCATGACGGTCGGCGACGGCAGCCCGTCGGTGACGGAGTAGGTCGTGAACGCGCTGCCATCGTACCGGCTCAGACCGCCGAGAGTGCCGAACCAGATGTAGCCGTCCGCATCCTGGTGGATGGCGATGGGTTGGTCCTGGGCCAGCCCCTCCTGCACGGTGTAATGGTGGATGAAGAAACGCGAAGCCTGGGGCGCGGCGGCGGCGGCCGTCAAAAGCAGGGCTCCCAGCGCCCGGCGGAGCCAGATGCGGAGCGGGTGCGGCATCGCCACTCTCCTCGCGCGGTTCGCGCCCGTCACACCCTCACGATTTCCGCCGCGTCGATGGCGGCGGTCTCCAGATCCCGGAACTCACCGCCGGCCTCGACCGTCCGGAGATCCTCCAGGCGCGAGCGGGTATGCGGGTGACGGCCCACCAGGTAGGCGCAGCAGTCGCCGTAGGGCAGGATCGACAGCTCGTACGTTCCGTACTGCTGGGCCAGGTCCGTGATCTGGGCCTTGTTCATGCCGATGAGCGGGGTCAGGATCGGCCGCCGCGCCTCGGCGTAGATCGCATGCAGGTTCTCCAGGGTCTGCGAGGCGACCTGGCCCACCGAATCGCCGGTAACCAGGGCTTGGGCGCCCTCCCGGTCGGCGATCCGGTCGGCCAGGCGGATCATCATGCGTCGGTAGAGAATCATCCGCAGCTCCTCCGGTGCGGCGATGATGATCGCCCGCTGGAGCGGCCCGAACGGCACGAGGTAGAGGCGGCTGGCCGGCTGCCAGTCCTGCAGCAGGCGGACGATGCGGCGGACCTTGTCCTGGACGCTGGCGGCGTTCACCGTCACGTTGTGGAAGTGGACGTAGACAACGGGGCAACCCCGCTGGGCCATGAGCCGCGCCGCCACCGGGCTGTCGATGCCGCCCGACACGAGGGCGACGACCCGCCCCGACACGCCCACCGGCAGTCCGCCGGGGCCGCGGTGCTGCTGGAAGAAGACGAGGATGCTGTCCGGCAGCACATCCACGTGCACCGGCAGCTCCGGCGCGGTCAGGTCCACGGTCCAGCCGCGCGCCACCATCGTGTGACCCAGCTCCCGGCTGATCGCCGGCGAGTCGAGGGGGAACGCCTTCCAGGCCCGCCGGCAGCGGATGCCGAAGGTGCGCGGCGGCTGGGTTTCGGCCAATCGGGCGATGAAGGCCTGCAAGGCGGTGAAATCAGCGGGGAGACGGTGCGCGAAGGCGAAGGTTTCGACCCCGGGGATCCAGGCCAGCAGCCGGGCGACCGCGTCCGGGTCATCGCCGGGCAGCAGCGGCACCAGGTACTTGCCCATGGTTTCCTGGACATCCCGTGCACCCAGTGACTCGAAGGCGGCGACCAGGTTCTGGAGCAGGCGGCGGCCGAACCGGATCCGGTTCTTCCCTTTGAGGAACAGCTCGGACGAGTGGACCAGGACCACGTCATAGGGGCGGACACTCGGCTGCGTGATGGACGGCGCGCGCATGAGCTCCTTGGACCGGGCTGAATTGCCGCATGGTGCGGATAGCTACATTGTATCAGGTTAACACACGGAGCGGGAGGGGCTTGCAAACCGGATCGGCCTGGGCTAATATGGCCGCCATTGGGAGTTGATACCATGGAGATACGACGACACAAGGTTCTGGTCCTTGGCGCCGGCGGTTGGGGCACCGCGCTGGCGGTGGTGCTGCACGGCAACGGCCACAAGGTCAAGATCTGGGCCTATGAACAGGACGAGGTGGACAACATCCGCACCTACCGCGAGAACCGGCGGTTCCTCCCCGGCGTCACGGTCCCGGAAGGGATCGACGCCTCCACCGACATGGCCCGCCTGCTCGCCGGGGTCACTCTCATCGTGAACGCCACGCCGGCCCAGTTCACCCGCGGCGTGCTGCACCGGCTCGCGGCCTGCAAGATCTCGCCCTGCCCGGTGGTCAATGTCGCCAAGGGGATCGAGAACAAGACGCTCAAGCGGATGTCCCAGGTGATGGTCGAGGAGCTGCCGGCCTTTTTCCACAGCCTGCTGGCCACGCTGTCAGGACCAAGCCACGCCGAGGAGGTGGGGCGGTCCATTCCCACCGCCGTGGTTGCGGCGGCCGCCAATCCGCGGATCCCGCCGCTGATCCAGCAGGCGTTCATGTGCGAGACGCTCCGCGTGTACTCCAGCGACGACCTGGTGGGCGTGGAGCTGGCCGGTTCCATCAAGAACATCATCGCCGTGGCCGCCGGGATCTGCGACGGCCTCGGTTTCGGCGACAACGCCAAGGGGGCGTTGCTCACTCGTGGTCTGGCCGAGATCAGCCGCCTGGGCGTGGCCATGGGGGCCAAGCCGGCCACCTTCGCCGGTCTGGCGGGCATGGGCGACCTGGTGACCACCTGCACCAGCCGGCACTCGCGCAACCGCTACGTCGGGGAGCAGATCGGCCGGGGGCGCAAACTGCCCGAGATCCTCGCGGAGATGGTGATGGTGGCCGAGGGCGTGGCGACCACCGAATCGGCCCATGCCCTGAGCCGGCAGTTCGGGGTGGAGATGCCCATCACCGCCGAGGTGTACGCCGCCCTGTTCGAAGGGAAGGATCCCCGCGAGGCCGCCCGGAACCTGATGAGCCGCCCCGCCAAACCGGAGAACTGGTAGGTCGGTTTGCTCGAAGCCCGAGCAGCACTGGAAATCCTCATCGTCAAGAACCGGGTGTTCTTCGCCCGTCTGGCCCGGAAATACCTGCAGGATGCGTCTCTGGCGGAGGATTGCCTCCAGGACGGCTACCGGAAGTTCCTCGAGTCGAACCGCACCTTCACCAACGAGCAGGAGGCGGAGAAATTTCTCTGCCGGGTGCTCATCAACCATTTCATCGATGAAATCCGCCGCCGCCGGACGCAGGTCCAAAGCACGTGCGCGTTCGACGCGGAGCGGCACGACCACGCCGCGCCCGGCGCCGGTCCCGAGATCCGGGTGATCGTCCGCCAGAAAGCCGAGCTGCGGCAAAGCCTGGCCGGCCGGATCAGCCGCCGGCTGGACCGCCTGCCGCCGTTCCAGCGCGAGCTCGTGTACCTGATGCTGCTGCGGGAGCCGCCGCTGTCGCTCCGGCAGGTGAGTCAGCTGAAGAAGATTCCCATCAGCACCCTCCACAGCCGGTTTCGGAACGCCATCGACCGCCTCCGGGAACTGTGCCGGGAGCTGGGGGAGGAGTGGAAAAATTTGTGATAAGTTCGGACACTCGACGGGCGGATCCGTTTATACAGGTGAGGGCCCCCTGGCGGGGCGCCGAGGAGCGTGAACCATGATGGACTGCGATCCGGTCAAGATTTCGCTGTTTCTCAACGGCGAGATGCCGCCTGAAGAGATGAACGCAATGCTGGACCACCTGGAGGCGTGTCCCGAGTGCCGTGCGGCGTTCGATGATCTGCTGAAGTTCAAGACGCTGGCGCCGGAGATCCGCTCGGAGCTGACCGGCGGGTTCTTCAAGTTCGCCGCGGTGAGCCCGGCGCTGCGGCGGCGGGCCTGGCTCTTCGGCGCGGCGGCCGCCGCCGTGGTGGTGCTGGTGGCGGGCTTGTTCGTGCTTCGCCACATGGCCCTGCGACAGCTGGGCAGTCCGCTGGGCGATTTGCTGGAGACAGGGGCCATCGCGTACGTGCCGCCGGCGGTGCGGGGCGGGGAGTCGGCGCCCGCCGACGCGCGCGCGGGCGTCATGGCCGCATATGCCAACGGGGACTACGAGCGGTTCATCGCCGGCGCCGCCGAGTGGCTCAAGAGCCATCCCGACGATGAGGGGGTGATGCTCCATGCCGGTGTGGCGGCCTACCTCGAGGGGCGCCACGCCATCGCCGCCATCTATCTGAAGTGGGCCGTCGAGACGGGCGGGCCGCCCCGGCCCGAGGAGGAGTGGTATCTGGCCAACACGCTGCTGCGCCAGCGGCAGTACGACGAGGCGCGCCCGCTGCTCGAGCACCTGTCCCAGTTGGAGCACCCGTACGCCGCGCGGGCCCGGGCGATCCTCGCCGCGCTGGACAAGCAGGCGACCGTCAAAGGGTGACCGCTCGTTTCTGGGAATTGTTGATAGTTGATGGTTGATTGTTGATGGTGGTATAGGTTCGCAAGTTCACAGTTCGCCGGTTCACAGGTTCGCCGGTCTCCGTCTCCCGATTCACCCATTCACCGTTTCCTCAGTGCTGCCGCTTTAGGATGAAGTCGGTGATCTGCACCAGCGCTTTGCGGTGCGGGGACGAGGGGAAGGTCAGCAGCTCGGTGCGGGCCTGGTCGGCATAAGCGTGGGCGCAGGCCATGGTCCGCTCCAGGCAGCCGGCGCGGCGCAGCTCGCGCAGCAGGGCGTCGGGCTGGACGCTGGTGAACCCCTTCTCGGCCACGACGGTTTCCACCATGCGGCGCGCGGCGGCGCCATCCGACTGGAGCAGGTAGATCACCGGCAGGGTCAGCTTCCCCTCGCGCAGGTCACCCATGACCGGCTTGCCCAGCTTCTGTTCGTCGGCGGTGTAGTCGAGGACGTCATCCACGACCTGGAAGGCCAGGCCCAGGTTGAGGCCGATCCGGGTGAGCCGGTCGATGGCGGCGTCCTCGGCGCGGGCCGAGACGGCCGGCAGCGCGGTCGCCGCCGAGAACAGGTGCGCCGTCTTGCGGGCGGCGATGTCGAGGCTGGCTTCGGCGGTGAGGTCCAGCCGGCCCAGGACGTCGGCCTGGATCAGCTCCCCTTCCACCATCTTCCGGCTCACGTCCAGCAGCACGTCGAGGATCCGGAAGTTCTGCTGGGCCACCCCGACCTGGAACGCGGTCATGTACAGCCAGTCGCCCAGCAGCACCGACATGTGGTTGCCGTAGGCGGCGTTGACCGACGGGGAGCCCCGCCGGGTGTCGGCCTCGTCGATGATGTCGTCGTGGACCAGCGAGGCGGTGTGGATCAGCTCCACCAGCGCGCCCAGCGGGTAGAGGCGCTCGGGCTCGCAGCCGATCATGCGGCCGGCGAGGATCAGCAGCGCCGGCCGCAGCTTCTTGCCGCTCTGCCGGGCGACGTAGCGGCCGAGCTGGTCCACGATCCCCACGGAGGAATTGAGGTAGCCGTCGAAACAGGCCTGGACCCGCTCGAGGTCGGGCTGGATGCGTTTCAGGATCAAACTCGCGTTCACGGGCGTGTTCCTTTTCGTCAACGGAGCGAAATTATAACTTAAGGTCCGGCATTAGACAACGAAACGGTGAATGGGTGAATCGGGAGACGGCAGACGGCAGACGGGAGAGGAGAGACGGGAGACGAGCCCCTTAACGCTTGTGCCGATGTCCGATGTCCTAAGTCCGCGTTACGGGAACGAACCTCGAGCCTCGAGTCTCGAGCCTCGATCCTCACTTCTTCCCAAACACCTCGTGCGACATGACCGATTCGGCGTGGAACGGGTGGTTCAGCCGGAGGATGGGCGTGCGCCCCTCGGCGAAGGCGCTCATGAGGTCCTGGATCCCCGCGTCGATCGCCCGCTGGAAGACGCGGTCCACGGAGCGCACGCCGTCGTTGATGAGCCACTCGTCCACGATGGGCACCTTGACCAGCAGCGCATAGCTCCGGACCCATGCCTCAATCAATGCGTCGAGGTGGGCCCGCCGCCCGAATTTGTGGCAGAAGTATGCATAGTTGTCCAGCACGGAGCGGTCGCACACCACCATGTCGGCGCAGGCGCCCGCCTCGAGCTCCGCCACGATGTGCCGGTGGAGGATCCAGAGCTGGCCCTCCTCCGAGGTGGCTTCGTTGATGGGAAAGGGGCTGTGGCGGGCCATCTCCACAACCAGTTCCACCCGGTGGCCGCGCTTCTGCAGTTCGGTGCAGAGCGAGAAGGCCAGGGCGGTCTTGCCGCAGCCGTGGGTGCCGATGATGGCGATTTTCATGGATAACACTCCCCGTGGATTTCGATCGAGACTAGAGGCTCGAGGCTCGTGTCCGGACATCGAATCGCACGATTAGCACTTTACGCGACAAGCTGGTCAGGTGCAACATCCGGTCGATTCTGCCAGCCGATATCCTGTCAGGTTGTCCGAATTGATTCCCGGGTGGCTCGTGTGGTACGAGCCTCTAGTCTCGAGCCTCGAGCCTCGATCGGAACCGACTGAACAGCCGCCAGAAATTTTCCGTGGTGCGGCGCGCCATCTCGGCCTCCTCGATACCGTGCACCCGGGCCAGGGCGGCGGCCACGTGGCGGACGTGGGCCGGCTCGTTGCGCCGCCCGCGCAAAGGCACCGGCGCCAGGTACGGCGCGTCGGTCTCCACCAGCAGCCGGTCCACCGGCACCGCGGCGGCGGCGGTGCGGACGTTGTCGCCCTTGGGGAACGTGATGGGCCCGGCGAACGAGACGTGGAACCCCAGGGCCAGACAGCGCGCCGCCATGGCCGGGTCGCCGGCGAAGCAGTGCATGATGCCGCCCGGGTTGGGCGGCGTCCAGTGACGCTCCAGGATGTCCAGCAGGTCGGCGGTGGCGTCCCGGGCGTGGATGATCACGGGCCGGTCTGCCTCCCGCGCCATGACCAGCAGGTCGCGGAAGACGCCGCGTTGAGCGTCCCGCGGGGAGTGGTCGTAGTAGTAGTCGAGCCCGATCTCGCCCACCGCCCACACCTCCGGTTCCCGCAGCCGTTCCGCGAGGCGGGCGTACCACGCGTCGGAGGCGATCCGGGCGTCGTGGGGGTGGATGCCGGCGGTGGTGGCCAGGCCCGGGTGGCGGCGGCACAGCTCCAGCGCCCGGTCCATCGAGCCGCCCTCCGGGTGGGCGTTGCCGATGGCGAGGATGAAGCCGACGCCGGCGGCGCGCGCCCGTTCCAGCACGGCGTCGCGGTCGGCGTCGAAGGCGTCCATCTCCAGGTGGGCGTGGGAGTCGACGAGCATCAGGCGTCCCCGCGTTCGAGGCGGCGGACCCACCGCTCCCAGCCGGTGGTGACCGCGGCGGCGGCGGCCTGGTAGACGACGGCGACGGGCACGCCCGCGGCCGCGGCGAGGCGGCGGCAGTCCTCGAACTCCGGCGTGGCCTTGAGCAGGCGGCCGCGCCGCAGCCCCGCCTTGACCGAGACCGCGCCGTACGGCGTGTCCACGGCGAAGCTCTGCCGGTCCAGCACCTCCCGCGCGCAGCGGTGCATCCGCACGCCGAACGTGGTGCTCCGCGCCAGCAGCTCATCGGCGAAGCGCGGGGCTTCGGCGGGGCGGCACAGGAGCGTGAGCAGGGTGCCGGGCCGGGATTTTTTCATCTGGACGGGCGTGAGGTACACGTCGAGGGCGCCGGCGGCGCGCAAGGCGTCCGCCAGCTCCCCCACCAGCTCGGGGAGCATGTCGTCCAGGTTGCACTCCAGCACGGCCACCTCGGCGTCGGTGGCGCCGGCGTCCGCCGTTTCGATGACGAGCAGACGGAGCGCGTTGGGTCCGTCAGGATGCTCCCGGCCGCCGGCGCCCCAGCCGGTCCGGAGCAGGGTGCCGGCGGGCAGGCGGCCCGGCTCCGACACCAGCGTCCGCAGCACCGCGGCGCCGGTGGGGGTGACGAGCTCGCCGGCGAAGTGCGCCGAATAGACCGGGAAGCCCCGCAGCAGCTCGACGGTGGCGGGCGCCGGCACCGGCAGCACGCCGTGGGCGCACCGCACCGTGCCGGAGCCGACGTTGGCGGCGGAGCAGGCGAAGCCGTCGAATTCCAGTTGGTCCAGGGCCAGGCAGATGCCCACGATGTCCACGATGGAGTCCACCGCGCCCACCTCGTGGAAGTGGACCGTCTCGGGCGGCCGGCCGTGGATCTTCCCCTCGGCGACCGCCAGGTGCTCGAAGATCGCCGTGGCGCGCGCGCGCACCGCCGGCACCAGGGGTGCCGCCGCGATCATATCCCGGATCTGGGCGAACGTCCGGTGATGGTGCGTTGAGGGTTGAGGATCGATAGTTGAGGGTTGAGGGTTGAGGGTTGAGGGTTGATGGCTTCGCTCGTGCTCGTGCCCGTTACCGTGCTCGTGATCGTGATCGTGATCGTGCTCGTGATCGTGATCGTGCTCGTAATCGTAATCGTGATCGTGCTCGCCGGCATGCCCGTGATCGTCAGTATGCCCATGCCCGTGGCTGTGCGCATGTCCGGGCCCCTCGATGTGCACCTTCAACTGCATGGCGGCGACGCCGCCTCGGAGCACCCGGCCCACGTCCAGCCGGTAGCCGGTGACCGGGAGCGCGGCCAGCCCCTGCCGGACGGTCTCGAAGTCGGCGCCGAGGTCCAGCAGGGCGCCCAGGATCATGTCGCCGCTGCAGCCGGAGAACAGGTCGAAGTAGAGGATCTTCATGCGTCGCCTCGCGCGGTCATGGGTTCGGGATCCGGGCCCGGCGGCGGGATCATTCCGCCAGGCGCCGGTCCAGCTCCGGCAGGATCTCGCCGGATGGCCCGGTCAGGGTCACGTCCATGATGGGGCTGAGCGGCGTCTCGGCCACATTGACCTCGACGAGCCGGGCGCCCGCGGATCGGGCCATCATGGGCAGCCCGGCCACCGGGTACACCAGACCCGACGTCCCCACCACCAGCACCACGTCGGCGGCGCGGACGGCCTCGGCGCCGGCCTGGTATGCGTCCATGGGCAGGCTCTCGCCGAACCAGACCACGCCCGGGCGGAGCAACGCGCCGCAGGCGCAGCGCGGCGGGAGCTGGGGCAGCGGCACCCGTTCGTCGAGTTCTTCCCGTCCGCAGGCGGTGCAGCGCACCCGCCAGATGTCGCCGTGCACGCATAGGACGGCGCGGCTGCCGGCGCGCCGGTGCAGGCCGTCCACGTTTTGCGTGACGAGGGTGAAGGCCGGAAAGCGGCGCTCCCAGCGGGCCAGCGTCTCGTGTCCTGCGTTGGGGGCGCAGCCGGCGATGAGCCCGCGGCGCCAGTCGTACCACTCCCAGACGAGGCGCGGATCGCGGGCGAAGGCGTCGGGGGTGGCCAGCTCCTCGGCCCGGAAATTCTTCCACAGGCCGCCGGCGCCGCGGAACGTCGGCACGCCGCTTTCGGCGGAGATCCCGGCGCCCGTGACCACCGCCACAGCCCGGGCGCCGCGCAACCAGGTGGCGACCTGATTCAGCTTGTCGTTCATGCGCCCGCTCCCGTGCGGCGATTTTCCGCGTGCCGGCCGCGGCCGGCACGGCCGGCGCATCGCCCGTCTCGACAAGCCGGCCGGCTTTGTTATAATATACGCCTTTGGCGATTACAAGCCTCCATCCATCGGGAGTTTGCGTGACCGCACCCGCCGACCTCGACATCCGCTATCCCCATTGCACCGTCCCCGTTTTCTTCGCCGACGGACGGGAACCGGCCGAGCTGGAGCGCGCGGTGATCCGGTCGCTGGCGCCGGACCGGATCGCCCTCGTCTCCGATGCCAACGTTTTCGCCCGGCACGGCTACGCCCTCGAGACGCTGCTGGCACAGGCCGGCCATGTCGTCGCCACCGTCGTGCTCCAGCCGGGTGAAGGGACCAAGTCGCCGGAGGTGGCCGCCGAGGTGGCCGGCGCCTTCTGCGAAAACGGGCTGAGCCGACGCTCGCTCGTACTGGCCCTGGGCGGCGGCGTCGTGGGGGACCTGGCCGGGTTCGTCGCCGGGATCTACATGCGCGGCGTTCCCTACGTGCAGGTGCCCACCTCGCTCCTGGCCCAGGTGGACAGCGCCATCGGCGGCAAGGTGGGCATCAACCTGCACGACGCCAAAAACATGCTGGGCCTCTTCTACCAACCCGCCGCCATCTGGGTGGACGCCCGCTATCTCGCCACGTTGCCGGAGGCCGAGTACCATGGCGCCTTCGGCGAGGTGCTCAAGTATGCGCTGACCCTCGACGCGACCCTGTACGAGCGGCTGGCGGCATTGCCTGCCATCGCGGCGGTCCGCGGCGACACCGCCTTCAACGCCGAGCTGGTGCGGCGGTGCGTCGCGCGCAAGGCCGACGTGGCGGCCGCCGACGAGACGGAGCAGGGACTGCGCCGGGTGCTCAACTTCGGCCACACCGCCGGCCACGCCCTGGAGGCGGCCGGAAATTTCCGCCGGTTCCGCCACGGCGAGGCGGTGGCGGTGGGCATGATAATGGCACAGGAGCTGGGCCGGCGGCTGGGATGCGTCGACGCGGCGTGGGCCGCGGCCAGCATCGCCTGCATCCGGAGGCTGCTGCCGCCGCCGGCGCTGGCCGGCCTCGACGCCGAGGCGCTCCTGGCCGCCATGACCCACGACAAAAAATGGTCCGGAAGCCGCCGCTGCTTTGTCTTCTCCACGGGCCCGGGCCGCCATCGCATCGAGGACGACGTGCCCGCCGAGGCGGTCGCCGAGGCCCTCCGGCACGTGCTGGCGGCGGATCCGGCCGCATCGCCGTCGGCGTAGCCGCACTCCCCGGAGGCCCCCCTGAGCGAGCCGCTGCCGCCCCCCAGTCCCGCCCCCGACAAGGGCCGCCAGGTCCGGGCGATGTTCGCCGGAATCGCCCACCGCTACGACCTGCTCAACCACCTCCTGTCGCTGGGCACCGACATCCGCTGGCGCCGCGCGGCGGTTCGCCGGTGGGCGTCGCGGCTGCCGGCGGGACGTCCGGAGCTGCTGGACCTGTGCTGCGGCACCGGCGACCTGGCCCGGCTCATGGCCCGCTTCGGACCGGTGACCGGCTGCGACTTCTGCCTGCCCATGCTGGCGCGGGGCCGCGACAAGCTGCGTCGCCGCGCGCACCGCGGTCACGCCATCTGCCTGGCGGCGGGTGACGCCCTGGAACTGCCGTTTCCCGACGGCTGCTTCGACGGCCTGATGGTGGCCTTCGGCGTGCGCAACTTCGCCGACTTGGACGCCGGGCTCCGCGAGATGCGCCGGGTGCTGCGTCCGGGCGGGGTGGCGGGGATCCTGGAATTTTCCCAGCCGACCCTGCCGGTGTTCCGGCCGCTGTTCCTGTTCTACTTCCACCGCGTGTTGCCGGCGCTGGGGCGGCTGGTCTCCGGCCGCGGCGGCGCCTACCGCTATCTGCCTGAGTCGGTGGCCGCGTTCCCCGACACCCCGACGTTCGCGGCGCAGCTCGAGGCGGCGGGATTCCGCGACGTGGTCTGGCGGCGCTACACCTGCGGCGTGGCCGCGCTGCACACGGCCCGGCGGTGACGGCCGGCGCGGGAGCCGCGCCGCATTCGATTTTCTGCTACCGGTTCAGTATTTTGAAGGCCAGAAGGGAGGCCAGCCCGGGTCGTCGGGCACCTCGGCCTGAAGGTGCTCGAAGAGCCAGGCGGTGGCGCCGCCGGGCAGGGGCCACTGGCGGCGGAGGACGAACCGCTCCGGGTGCTGCCGGACGAACGCCACCAGGCGGGCGTTGTCCGCGGTGTTCCAGACCGGCCCCTGGTTGCCGTCGGCCAGCAGGATCCACCGGTAAGGCCGGAACGCGGCGCCGGCGGGGTCGAAGGAGCTGATCCGCCAGATGGCCAGCTCCTGCTTCATGAGCGCGGCCGTGGCCCGGAAGCTCCAGACGTTGAAACGCGGGGCGTCGGGCACCAGGCCGAGGCTGGCCCGGCCCGGGGCGGGATGCTTGCCGATGTGCTGCACGATCTCCGCCAGGCGCCAGTTTTCGCGCCGGGGCGGCGTCCAGATCTCGAAGGCGTCTTGCTGGTAGAGGAACCAGGCGTCCGGCCAGCGGCGGACGGATGCCGCCGGCACGCCGGCCGGCGCATCGCGGAGGAACCGTTCGGTGAAGGCGTCCGCCGACGCCGGCGCCACCTGCAGCCGCGGGGGGATGAGCGGACAGCCGAACGTGAGGAGCAGGAACTGGGCGGCGGCGATGCCGGCGCAGGCGCCGGTCAGGGTTCGCCGCAGCCACGCCCGTTCCAGGCCGAACACGAAGCTCACGATGAGAAGCGACACCGCCGGCAGCACGGGGCTGATGTGCCGGGGCGCCTTGTTCGCCAGCAGGGTGAAGACGATGTACGGCACCGCCACCCACACCAGCGCCAGCGCCAGGGACCAGGCGGCCGGAGCATCGACTCGCCGGCGCGCCAGCCGGACCAGCGCCGCCGCCGCCGCCGCGAGGAACACCAGGAAGAGCGGCCCGAACAGATGCCAGCCGCACAGGGCGCGCAGGTAGTAGCTCCAGCCGGCCAGGCTCCACACGACCGGATCCCCCTCCACGGGGCCCAGCCCCTGGGTGACCGGCAGGAACTGCGCCGCCAGAAAACCGGCCCGGTGCAGATACCACGGCCAGGCCACCGCGGCGGCCGCCACCGTAGCCCAGGCCACGTTGTCGGCGGCGGCGCGCCGGGTTGTCGCGTCGGGCGCCCGCCGCCAGGCCTGGACCGCCAGCAGCGCCAGCGGCCCGGCGGTGTAGAACAGGACGGTCCACTTGGTGAGCAGCGCCAGTCCGAAGACGATCCCGAGCCCCACCGTGAGCCGGCGGCGGCTGAAGCCCTCGGTGGCCGCGGCCAGGGCGACGATCAGCGCGGTGAGGGCCACCGTCTCAAGGTCGATGAGCAGATCGCGGCTCAGCCACACCACGTGCGGCCACGCGGCGGTGAGCGCGGCGGCCAAGAGCCCCGCTTCGGCCCGGCCCGTGGCGCGCCGGCCGAGGTAGAACACCGAGCCCAGCAGAGCCGCCAGGAACGGGAGGTGAATCAGCGTGGCCGTGTCGGGCCCGGCGCGCAAGGCCAGCAGGGGCGCCAGCAGGAGATAGAACAGGGGCGGGTAGAAGGGCGACAGGCCCAGCAGCGCCGTCAGGCCGCCGTCGCCGTGGCGGAAGAAGTCGAGGAAGCGCAGGGCGTGGGTCAGGTGGAGGGCGCTGTCCCACATGGGCGGGCGGTCGTTGGCCGCCAGCCACCACACCTGGGCTGCGGCCAGGGCCAATCCCAGTCCGCCCAGCGCGACCCAGACCCAGCGGGGCGTGTTGGCGGGAACCGGCGCGCGCATGGTCCGTCGTCCGCCGTCACAGGTAGGGGGTGTCGATCACCCGGTTGAGCAGCATCAGCAGCTCGTCCGGGTCGTTGAAGCCGCCCAGGGCGTGGCCCTTGCACCCCTTGCGGGTGCAGGCGTCCACCTTGCCGCCGCCGCGGATGCCCAGGGTGAACATGGGCGCGCCGCACAGGGTGCACGGGAAGTCGCGGTTGAGCGGGGCGTGGCAGTGGGGGCAGACGAACGTGACCACCGTGCCGTCCGCGATGTCGAAGGGGAGCCTGACGCCATAGTCGTTGAAGTAGGTGCTCAGCGCGACCTCGCCCGCCCGGCCATCGTCGTGGCGGAGCTTCAGCTCGATCCACTCGCCCCGGGTGAGCGCCGCCTGGCAATGGGGACAGATGGCTTCCAGCAGGATCTTCTTCATGGCGATGCCTCGATATTCAGATTTTCATGATCTTCTGGGTGTACAGGAACCGCTTGATCTTGCGGGTGGTGGTCTTGTCGAACTCCTCCCAGCGGATGGTGAACCGGCGCACCCGCTTGTAGGGCGGCAGCCCGGCGCAGCGGCGGCGGAGCTCGGTGCGCAGGATCTCTTCCACCAGCTCGTCGGAGAGCGTCACCCCCTTCTCCTGGCAGTGCTTGTCCACCGCTTCCATGTTGGGGACGATGATGGCCTGGATCTCCTCCACCTCGGGGCCGGTGGCCTCGGGGCCCTCCCAGACCAGACTCTCCAGAATGAACGGCGAACCGTTGAGGTAGTACTCCACCTCCTCGGGGTAGACGTTCTTGCCGTTGGCGAGCACGATCACCGCCTTCTTGCGGCCCTGGATGTGGACGAAGCCGTCGTCGTCGATGTAGCCGAGGTCGCCGGTGTGGAGCCAGCCGTCGCGGATCATCTCGGCGGTCGCCTCGGGATTTTCGAAGTAGCCCTGCATGATGTTGGGGCCGCGGGCGCAGATCTCGCCGTCCACGATCCGGATGTCCGCGTGCGGCAGCGGCAGGCCGGCGGCACCGTCCTTGAACAGCTTCGACCGGTTCACCGCCAGGATGGGGGCGCACTCGGTCAGGCCGTAGCCCTGGATGCAGTGGATGCCGAGCTCGCGGAAGAACTTCACCACGCCGGGGTCCACGGCGGCGCCGCCGCTGATGAGCAGGCGCAGCCGGCCGCCGAACTTCTGGTGCACGGCGCCGAACACCTTCTTGCGCAGGTCCAGGCCCAGCAGCCCGGTCATCCCCACCAGCCCCTTGGCCAGCCGGAACTTGCCCCGGCCGCGCTGGTCGATCCCCTCCTGGATCTTGCGGTACATCGACTCGATGAGCAGCGGCACGCCGAGCATCATCGTGGGCTGCGCCTCGCGCATGGTGTCGGCGACGCGCCGCAGGTTGTCGCAATAGACGATGGTGCAGCCGCGATAGAGCGGCGTCAGCAGCCCGCAGGTGCATTCGTAGGTGTGGTGCAGCGGCAGCACGGAGAGGAACGTGTCGTGCTCGTCGATGTAGACGGCGCGGCACATGTCCATCATGTTGGCGGTGATGTTGCGGTGGCTGAGCATGACGCCCTTGGAGCTGCCCATGGTGCCGGAGGTGTAGATGATGGCCGCCGTCGCCTCCGGGTCGATGGCCGGCGCCGGGGCGCCCTCGGCGCGGACCCGTTCCGCGCCCTCCTCCAGCAGTCGCGCCAGCGACAGCACGCCGCCGTCGTGGGCGGGGGTGTCCATGGAGATCACCGTCTTGAGCCGGGGCAGCGCGGCGCGGATCTCCCGGACCGGGTCGGCGAAGCGCTCCGAGGTGACGAGCAGCTCGGCGCGGGTGGCGTCGAGGATGTGGCGCACCTCGCCCTCGCGCAGATCCTTGTCCACCGGCACGTTGATGCCGCCGCTGCCGGCCCCGGCCAGGTAGGCGAGCGCCCATTCCCAGCGGCCCTCGGAGTAGATGCCCATGGTCGTGCCCGGCCGGTGCCCGCGGAGGGCCAGCGCCGCTTCCAGCGCCGCCACCCGCCGGGTGAACTCGGCGTAGGTGATCCCGGTCCATGTGTCGCCGTCCTTGACCCGGAAGGCGTCGCGGGGACCGTACAGGCGGGCGCTCTGGGCCAGCATGTCTCGCAGGTCCCGGATCTCCCGCACGTCGTACCAGGGATAATTTGGCATGCTTGATCCTTCCCGGTAAATCAATTACCACAGAGTACCCGGCGGACACAGTGTGGTATCTGGCCTGGAGAGATTGAAAAACGTTTTCATTATATCACCGGCAGGTAATTCTGTTCAGACAGATGGCTTCGGGTGGATCAGTCGGCGGATGCCGTCCTTGAGGCAGACCGCGCGGGAGTTGATCGGTCAGTTACTCACAACTGATTCTGACATTGTTTCAGGATGTTTCATCGGTTGCTCTACCCGGTCTCCCACCCCAAGATCGACCGACACCGAACACGCATTCACGACCCGCGGTCTTCGATTGAATTAAAATTTCCTGTGCCCGCCGCGTTCTCTGTACGACTGTCTCCAGAATTCTGGAAATTTTAACAAGATTTTCATGATCCTAGGTGTGGTTCGTGTGGCTCGTGGTTTAGATTCTTTGGGTTGCGGGTTATACCCGACGGAGAAGGACTACCACACCCGCATCCGCCGCGACCATCGCTGGGCGTGGCGCGGGGACTTCGATCCGGCGGCGCTCACCGGCGTCGCACCGGGCGAGGCGGTGCGCCTCGAGTCGGGCGCCGGTGAGTTCCTGGGCGTGGGCTATGCCAATCCGTTGCCGTACATCGCGGTCCGGGTCGCGGACTCGGCCGACCGCAGCATCGGGCCGGTCACACGATGGGTGTCGCTGCCCGCGCCCGATCTGCTACAGCCCGGCCGCGCCCAGAAAATCGAAATGGATCATTTTCTGAAAGGTGCCGATCCGGGCGAAGATTTCCTTCAGCAGGTTCTCTTCCAGGTGGTTCAGGCTTTTCGGATCCACCTCGTTATCCGCCGGAAGGCCGGCCAGCAGGCGCTCCGCCTGGCGGCGGAGGCGCAGTTTCAGCAGGAAGTCGTACGCTTGGGCGAGTTCCTCGTGGCCCGAGGGACTCAGCGCGTTCACCTCCTGCAGGCGGCGGAGCCGGTCAAAGGTGCTGGTCTCGCGGATGCCATTGCTCAGGGCATAGAGGCGGGCCAGATTTTCGATCGCGGCCGCGGCGTCCTTCGTGTCGATGCCGCCGGCACCGTGGGCCAGTCCCCCGAACAGGCCCTTGGGCGGTTTGTACTGCACCACGTCCCGGGCCAGCAGGGGGAAAAACGCCGGGGCATCGGCCAGCTCCCGCACGACGAAATCGCCCAGCTCCCGAGCCAGGCCGGGGTCGCCGTACACGCCCCGCAAGTCGAAAAAGGTGGTGAACTCCAGACGGTTCTGCGGCTCGGCGTGACGGATCCATTCGCGGAAGTACCGCTGCCACTCATCCATGGGTTGGCACCAGCGGGGATTGCTGGCCATCACGCCCCCCTTGCACGGCGGATACCCCGCCTCCTTCAGCCAGCCGGTCACCTTCTCGGCCAAGGTCTGGAAGTAGGCCATCGCGGCCTCTCCTTCCCCGCCGGCCGGCGGACTAAACAGGATGGCGCTGTCCTGATCCGCCAACAGCGTCTGTTCCCCCCGCCCCTGGCTGCCCAGGGCCAGATACACCCAGGGGACGGGCGCCGGACCCAACTGGGCCTGGGCGAAGGCCGCCAGTTTCTCCGTCACCGCGTCCGTGACGGCCGAGATGGCCCGACAGATATGCTTGGGCCGGGCGCCGCTGTCCAGCAGGCTGCCCACGACGGACGGCAGCCGCCCCCGGCGCTGGAACACCTCCTCCGGGCGGCTGGCCTCGCGGATGCCGCGGGCCAGGAGGGCCAGGGGATAGTGATCCACTTGCAGGAGGTCGCGGGCATGGAGTATGCCCACCACCGTGCCGTCGGACTCCTTCACCACCAGGTGGCCCACGCCCCGGTCATGCATCATCCCCAGCGCCTCGTGGCCCTGGGCCGAGCAGGAGATGCCGAAGATGGGCGCGCTCATGACTTCGTACGCGGGCGTGGACAGCGCCACGCCCCGGGCCACCACCCGCTCCCGCAGATCCCGGTCCGTGAGCATGCCCAACGGCTCGCCGGCGGGGCCCTGCACGATCAGGGCGTCCGATCCGTGCCGCACCATGAGTTGGGCGGCAAGTTCCAGTGATGTGGCGCAGTCGACGAACACCGCCGGCCGCATGAATCGCTCCACCGATTTGCCCAGGTACAACTGGGCCGATTGGAGGTCGGCGATGAGCGCTTCACGCTCGCGGGCCTCGCGCTGGCGGACGGTGACGTCTTCCGCGACCGCGTCGCAGAACCGGGGTTGGCCGTTCTCATCCTTCACCAGGGTGGCCGACAGGCTGATCTGGCCGCCGCCCACGCCCGGGTGCAGGTCCAGCACCTGGTCCCGCACTTCCCCCCGGGCCAGCAGCTCTTCCATCACGGCTGCCAGGGCACCCTGTTCCGCCAACACGTCGCGCAACCGGGGCAGTTCCTCTTCTTCGCCGGTCCGGAACAGGCGGCGGGCTTCCGGATTGGCTTCGATCAGGGGGAAACCGTCCGCCAGCGTGGCCCGGAAAACCCCCACCCGGAGGTTTTCCGCCACCGCCCGGAACTGGGCCTGGCTTTCCTCCAGCGCCGCCTGGATTTCCTTATGGCTGCTGAGATCCCGGACGACCACCGAGAAGCCCCGGCGATCCCCCACCCGGATGGGCTCGAGGCTGAGCAGCACGTCCAGGCTGCCCCCGCCGCGGGAATGCAGCCGGGCTTCCATGGGTTCGGGAGGAGGGGCACCTTCCGCCATCTTCTCCATGAGACGCTGGATGGGGCCGGCGCCGGGCACATCGAGCAGCTCGTCGATGTCCATGAGCGCCAGTTGGCCCTCGGTGTAGCCGGTGAGCGCGAGAAACGTCTGGTTGGCGCAGGTGCTGCGCCCGTTCAGGATGAGCACCGTGCCCTCCTTGGCGCTCTCCACCAGGGCGCGGTAACGTTCGTGGGAATCGTGCAGCGCTTCCTCCGCCCGGGAGCGCTGCCGCTCCAGGCGAAAACTCTGCAGGGCGACGAAGAACAGCAGCAGGGCGATGACCAGGGCGATGACCAGGGCGACGCGGATGATTCGATTCGTGTAATCCCGAATCTCGGCGTGGACGTCCTCGATGTACAAACCCGTCCCGATGACCCAGCCCCACGGCTCGAAATGCCGCACGTACGACTGCTTGGGCGCCATCCGCCGCACGTCGTCCTTCCACTGCCACACGTACTCCAGGTAGCCTTCCCGCCCCTGCCGCGCCAACCGCACCATTTCGACGAAGACCCGGTTGCCGGCGGGGTCGCGGTACTCCGACAGGTCCTGTCCGTTGAGATCGGTGCGGTAGGGATGCATCACCATTCGGGGGTGGTCGTCGGTGATCCAGAAGTAATCCTTGCCCTCTTTGCCGTAGCGGAGGTACTGGATGCGCATGATGGCGGCCGCCTGGGCATCCGCCCGGGTGAAGCGACCGTCCATTTCTTCCCGGTGGTATTCCTCCAGAATGCTGGCCGCGGATCGGGTCAGTTCCCGGATCATCTCCCGCTTGCGGGCCAGCAGGGCCTCTTCGAAGGCGGGGATCAGGTAGAGAAAGAGCGGGCCCACCAGCAGGCTGATGGCCAGCAGCGTGGGCAGCAGGATACGCAGCAGGAAGTTCTGCCAGTCCAGTTTTTGGGCCTTGTGCCGCCGCGGCGGCGGAGGAATCACCTGGGGCCGGGATGGGGCGGTTTCCATGACCAGCTCCCGGAACGCCCGCCAGGCGTCCAGGGGGAATTCGACCACCGCATCCGACAGTCCCGGCACGTGCGCGCCGTGGTAATCGCAGCCCGCACAGACGGCCAGTTCCAGCCGGCCGGCCATTTCCGTGAGCGCACGAATTTGCTCCGCCGTATAGGGCGCGTAGATGGCCTCGATGCCGTCCAGGCCGTGTCGCCGGTACCGGACCAGCCGGGCCTCCAGTCTGGCCAGGTCATCGTCGAGCACCAGGGGGTGTGCCAGGAAGGCCCGCCCGCCGGCCTGGTGGATCCGGGCAATGGCGTCCGCGACGGGCAGGCCGCCGCCTTCGGGGGCCTGCCGGGCGAGGGCCATGGCCTGGATCAGCGCCGGTGACTCGGGGTCGAAGCCATAGGCCAGCAGGTGCACCGCTCCCTCGTCGCCGGCGGTGAGCTCCAGGCCGGTGATGTGCCGCACGCCCAGGTTCTCCAGGGCTGCCTGGAAATGGGGCAGGCCGTCGACGGTGTCGTGGTCGGTGAGGGCGGCCACCTGCGCGCCGGCCCGGGCGAGCAGGGCGGCCAGGGCCTCGGGCGCCAGCGCTCCATCGCTCAGGCTGGAATGGCAATGCAGGTTCACCTTCAAACTGGCAACCATGGCTATGCCCGTAGTTGATGGCAACTGCCCGTGAGGCAGACTGCCGGGTGTGCCGCCTCCGGATTCAGGCCACCCCCGGCGAGGCCTTGGGCCGGGTGGCCAGCGAAACGGCCACCAGCACCAGGAAACTCAGGGGGATGGAAAAAATGCCCGGGTTGTCGAACGGAATAGGCGCCGTGGCCGGGTCCAGGCCGTACTGGCTGAACAGGCTGGGTGAGAAGGCGATGAGAGCCAGGGAACTGACCACGCCCACGGCGATGGAAGCGGCCACTCCCTTGGCGGTGGTGCGCCTCCAGAACAACAGCATGATCACGGCGGGCAGGTTGGCGCTGGCCGCCACTGCGAAGGCCAGGCCCACCAGAAAGCTGACGTTCTGCCCCTTGAACAGGATGCCCAACACGATGGCGACGAGGCCCACGGCGAAGGCGGCGAGTCGCCCGGCGCGGACTTTCTGCTTCTCGTTCATCTGCACCCCGGCGAAGCGGTCCATCAGGTCGTGGGCCACCGCGCCGGAAGCCGCCACGATCAGCCCGGCGACGGTCCCCAGCACCGTGGCGAAGGCGATGGCCGTGATGACGGCGAACAGGAAGGTGCCGAACGACCGGGCCAGCAGCGGCGCCGACATGTTGTTGTCCAGGGGATTGATGACGGCGTTGACCATGGCGCCCAGGCCCATGTAAAGCGTCAGGATGTAGAAGAAGCCGATGGCGGCGATGGCCACGATGGTGGACTTGCGGGCCGCGGCGGGGCTGGGGACGGTGTAGTAGCGGATGAGGATGTGGGGCAGGGCCGCGGTGCCCAGGAACAGGGCCAGCATCAGGCTGACGAAATCGATGCGCTCCAGCAGGCTGCCTTCGATCTTGAAGCGCGTGCCCGGCCGGAGGATCTTGTTGCCGGGGGTTGTGTAGGTGTGGTGCAGGGTGACATCGGCGCCCTCGGCGTCCTTGATGCGGGTCATCCGCCACTGGAGCACCTGGGTGTCCGGGGACCCGATCGCGGACAGGAAGCGAAACGGGTTCGTCGGACCGGTCCGGGCTTCAGGGCCGCTCCGGCCCTCGATGCTCACCAGATTGCCCACCTGGCGGAGCCGGCCGCCCGGCTCCCCGTTGACCACGGGCTCGGCGCCGGCGCGCCTTGACTCCCACTGGCACTCCTCCAGCATCGCCTGGCCGCCCTGGCTGGCGTCGATCCACCAGGAAATCCGTCCGTCGCGGCTCAGCTTGTAGAAGGTCCATGCCTTGATGGCGTGGGTTTCCACGACGGCGTAGGCCGGATCGGCGGGCGTCAGGCCGCCGGCCGCCGCGTGGGCGGCGAGGCGGACGTTGGGCTCGAAGGGCACCTGCCCCCCCTGGTCGGGCGCGGTGGAGAGGCCCCGCATCAGCACGGCGACGGTCACCACCAGGGAGAACACGATCAGCAGGGCGCCCTTGAGGAACTGCACGTAGGTGGTGGAAGTCATTCCCGCCGTGGCCACGATGATGATCACCACCGCGCCCACCAGGATGACGCCCACGGCGTGGGGCATGCCCAGCAGCGGCTCCACGAGCACGCCGGCGCCCACCATCTGGGGGATGAGGTAGCACAGCGAGACCACCAGGGTGCTGATGGCGGCCATGAGCTTGATGCCCCGGCTGTTGAACTTGGCGTCGACCGCATCGGTGAAGGTGTATTTGCCCATCCGCTTCATGGGCTCGGCCACCACGAACAGGGCCACGATCCAGCCCGCCAGGTAGCCGATCGAGTACAGAAACCCGTCGTAGCCGCTGGTGGCGATCATGCCGCAAATCCCCAGGAAAGAGGCTGCCGACAGGTAATCACCGGCGAAGGCGATGCCGTTGACGCCCCAATGGATCTGGCCGCCGGCGGCGTAGTATCCCGATGCGGAGCGGGTCTTGTTGGCGAAGTAGAAGGAAAGGCCCAGGACCATGCCCACAAACAGCAGGAAGATTGCGACGGCCATGTCAGCGCTCCCCACCGGGGGCGACGGTGTCTTTCAACTCGCGTTCCTTGGCGTTGCAGAGGCCGTTGTAGATCAGAGCCAGCACCAGGGCGAAGATGATCAGGAAGAATCCGTACACCACCGCCAGATTCAGCCCCCACAGTATCTCCCGTTCCATCAGCACCGGCCGGCCGATGTTGACGGCCACGAAACCGGCGTAGATGAGGGCGTACAGGCAGAACATCCAGGTGCCGATCCGGGTCTTGTACGGCGAAGCAGGATCCTTGCCGGACCGGGCTGCGGGTTCATGTAGCATGGGTGTCTCCGTTTCAGGGCCGGGGCGCCGAGCCGGCCCTGGAATGATGATGCCGGAACTGGTGATCCTCGAGTGGGCGATCGCCTGGCTCCGATTGTATTTCTGTGAATATACATAGGGGAGAACCGGTGATTTGACAAGCGGATTCTGGACGCCGCCCGAAATACTTCACCGTCCCCTGGATGGGGGTGGCTCTGGTGGAAGGTGATGTCCGCCGTCGTGTCAACCCCTCCGGACATGGGGCACTCCTGGCCAGATGAGAGTTGATGGTTGATTGTTGATGGTTGATGGTTTGAGCTCGTGACTCGTAATCGTCATCGCGGTTCAGGGCTCGGGGCTCGCGGCTTGCGGTTCGGGCTCGGGGCTCGCGGCTTGCGGTTCGGGCTCGGGGCTCGCGGTTCGGGGCTCGTTCCCAACGATCAACCATCAACTATCAACTATCAACCGTCCCGGCACTGGGCCGCCTGATTCACCGCAGAAGCGCAGAGGACGCGGAGGCTTTTTATGTTCTGATCCCTGATCGTAAGTCGTCTCCCGTCTCCCGATTCACCCATTCACCTATTCACCTATTCACCTATTCACCTATTCACCTATTCGCCTATTAACCGATTCACCCATTCACCGCCCCATCACCCGAAAGAACATGCATTTGAGATAGTGCGTCTCCGGCATCGCCGGCAGCACCGGGTGGTCCAGCGCCTGGCACCCCTCGGCCACGAGCTGGACCGCGCGCCCCGCCTCGGTCGCGGCGGCGATCGCTTCCCGGAGCAGCATCTCGCGGGTGGTGAACGACGAGCACGACGCCGCGGCCAGCACCCCGCCGGGCGCCACCCGGGCCAGCGCCAGAGCGATGTGACGGCGGTAGATCGCCAGGGCGTCGTCGAGGAAGCGCTTCTTCTTGGCAAACGCCGGCGGGTCCAGCACCACGAGGTCGAAGCGGCGGGTCTCGGTGGCCAGGTAGTCTTCGACGTTCTGCGTCACCGTCTCAAGCCGGTTCGCCCAGCCGTTGGCCGCCGCCGAGGCGCGCGCCAGCTCCAGCGCCGCCGCATCGCCGTCGACGCACACCGCGCGGCCGGCGCCGGCGGCGAGCAGGGTGTGGGCCCAGAGCCCGGAGTAGCTGAACAGGTCCAGGACGAATTCCCCCTCGTGCACCATCCGGCCGAGCAGCCGCCGGTTCTCGCGGTGATCCAGGAAGAGGCCGGTCTTGCGCCCGGCCCAGCAGTCCACCACCATGCGGACGCCGTCGTGGTCCACGGTGACGGGCCCGTCCCAGCGGCCGGAAAGCAGCCGCGTCTCCACCGCGAGCCCCTCGAGGCGGCGGAGCAGGTTCGTGTTGCGCAGGATCACGATGTCGAGGCCGAGGCGCCCCGCGAGCTCGTCGGCCACGAGGTCCGTCCAGCGCTCCATCCCGGCCACGCTCTGGGAGAGGACCAGGACCGGGCCGTAGCGGTCCGCCACGAGCCCGGGCAGGCCGTCGCTCTCGCCGTACACCAGGCGCGCCACGGCGGCGCCGGGGCGCACCCGCTCCCGCCACGCCAGCGCCGTCGCCAGGCGCGCGCGCACCAGCGCCGCGTCGGGCTCGCGGTCGTTGAAGTCCACCACCCGCACCGCGATGTGGGAGCGCGGATTGGCGTAGCCCACCCCCAGGAACTCGCCGGCGCCCGACTCGAGGCGCACCGCCTCGCCGGGCGAAACGGCGGCCAGCGCCGCCGGGTCGAAGTCCCCGCGCCAGGCCCAGCGGTGGCCGCGGCGGATGCGGGTGTGGTAGTCCTTTTCCATGCGGAGCGTGCGCATGGGCAAAGTGTAGCACAGGACAACTTTTCACCACAGGACACAGAGGGCACAGGGAATTTTAGATATCGACGACCGTTGCTGGACACTATTTGTTCGATGTTCTCTTGATCGGGATCCTGGCAGACCATTACACCCTCCGTTCCATTCCCAGCCGGCCAGAGAGCGAATTCAACGGCAAAATTCTCCTCCAGCCCCGCTCGGCGGGGCTTGTGCGCTCCCCTAGCCCGTCCGTTCACGGACGGGTGCAGGGCCGGCTGAACTTTCTTTCAGCCCGGTTCACCGGGCTTGGATGTCGTCCGGCCCCCGTCGAGACGGGGGCCGCGAGATACGCCTCATGATGAAGAAAAACCTGAACACTCGTCGGTGGATCCGTTATTAATAATAGAACCACCCAGGAGCCCCACATGACAGCCCATGCCTTCTCCGCCATCTATCTGCACATCACGTTCCACACCAAAAATAATCTCCGGGTCATCCGCGATCGCCTTCAGGAATGTCTCTACGCCTACCTAACCGCAAGGGCCCGAGAAACACCGAACTTGCGGCTCGAGGCGGTGGGCGGAATAGAGGATCATGTCCACCTGGCCGTCAAAGTGCCGCCGACGTTGAGGATCAGCGAATGGATAGGCCAGATGAAGGGCGCCGCGTCGCACCATATCAACCAGATGGCGGGCCGGAAGGTGCTGCAATGGCAGGACGGGTACGGTGCGGTGAGTTTCAGCCCGTCGGCACTTGATCGGGTCAAATCATACATCGCCAATCAGGCGGAGCACCATGCACACGGCACGTTGATCGAGTTGTTGGAAAGGATCGAGGCGGATGACTTGGACGCGCCCCGCTCAAGCTGCGGCACCACATCCAAGCCCCCTGAATGGGGCTGCGTGACATCCGAGTAGCCGTCACCCGTCGCTGAGGCGACGGGCTGATCCAATCCAAGGCCGGTGAACCGGCCTGGGGATCGCGTCGAGGAGGAAATCAGAATAGTGAGAGAAGAATGAATTCAACCCAAACGGGCAGAAGGGTAAATTTTTCTATCCCCCTGCGTCCTCCGCGGTTTTCCATGAACAAATGAAGCACCCGGCAACACCGCACCACCGGGGACACAGAGGGCACAGCGGAAAAAAACGAAGACAGCGGCTAGATGCTCATTTTCAAAGCTCTTGCAATTTGAATCCAGGCAACCCATCACACCCTCCGTTCAGTTCCCGGCCGGCCAGAGAGCGAATTCAACGGCAAAATTCTCCTCCAGCCCCGCTCGGCGGGGCTTGTGCCCCCCGTAGCCCGTCCGTTTACGGACGGGTTCATAGCCCTTGAAAATTCGCGCACAGCCCGGTTCACCGGGCTTGGCAGTTTTCCCGGCCCCCGTTGAACGGGGGCCGGACGATCCAAGCCCCCTGAAGGGGGCTGCGTGACATCCGAGTAGCCGTCACCCGTCGCTGAAGCGACGGGCTGATCTAATCCAAGGCCGGTGAACCGGCCTGGGATTGGCGCTGAGGATGAAATCAAGAATTTCGGAAATGATGGAGGCCAACCTGAACACCCGGCCTGATCCATCAACGATCAACCATCAACCGTTCCGGCGGGCACGCTCTCTCGGTCTGCTCACTTCAGCATCACGGCTTCGATGGACGGGCCGTCGGTGCGGCGCTTGTCGGCCCACTTCAGGAGCAGGGCGAAGGCGAAGCCCAGCACGCCCAGCGCCGCGAACAGGAGCATGGTGGAGGTGTAGTCCACCACGGGCTTGCCGTCGGCGCCGGGGACGGTGTGGGCGTCGGCGATCTTGCCGGCGATCCAGGGGAACAGCATCAGGCCCACGTTCTGGATGTAGCCGATGACGCCGAAGGCCGTCCCCAGGCGCGACTCGGGCACCATCATGGGGATGGCCGCCCAGAGAGCCGCCGGCACCAGGCTCAGCGCCACGCCCACGAAGAAGATGGGCACCACCGGCGGGAAGTGGGTGTACCCCAGGAGCAGGTGGCAGGGGATGAGGAGCAGCGAGCCGATGATCATCAGGGTGGCCCGCTTCCCCTTGTGGTCCACGAACCAGCCCAGGATGGGGGTGAAGATCATGGTGCCGAAGATGAGCGCCGAGGTGTAGTGGCCGGCGGCCGTCTCGGTGTAGCCGAACTTCTGCACCAGGATGTCGGGGGCGAATGCCTGGAACGGGAAGACCGCCGAGTAGAAGGTCACGCACAGGAGCGAGATGAACCAGAACGACGGAGTGAAGGAGAACGCCTCGCGCAGGCGGAAGGCCTCCTCAGGCGCCGGGCCGCCGGCCGGCTGCGGCGGACGGCCCATGCGCTCCAGGGCCAGGTAGACGAAGAAGCTGAAGAATCCCAGCAGCATGACCACCGCGGCGAACCAGAGCGCCCCGCGCAGGCCCCACGCCTCGGCCGCCGGCGCCTGGACGTTGAGCGCCAGGAACGTGCCCAGGCGCATGATGGTGAGGTTCATCCCGTAGGCGAACGCCAGCTCCTTCCCCTTGAACCAGCGCGCCAGCACCTTGTTGTTCACCACCAGGATGGCCTCGGCGCCCACGCCGTAGATGGTGCGGCCCAGGAGCATCACTTTCAGCTCCGGGCTCCAGTCCGGCAGGAACGCCGTCTGGAGCCACGGGTAGAGGGGCCCCAGCAGGTCGGGCAGACCCTGCCAGGCGCCGAGCGCCGTGAGGAAGGCGCCGAGGAAGCAGAGGAAGCCGTAAAGGATCCCCGAAATTTTCAGACCCAGCTTATCCACCAGGACGCCTGCCAGGAGCAGCATCACCAGAAAGACGTTGGCCGCCGCGTAGGCCGAGAACAACAGCCCGTAGTTCGCCCCGGAAAGGCCCAGGCCGCCCTGGGGAACCCCCGCCGGCTTCGTGTCGGAAAGCGCGACGGTAACAGCCTTCGGTTGGGCGCCTTCATCCCGGAACGCCACCACCGCCCAGCGTCCGCTCTGGATCTCCGCGGGGCTCAGCGACGGGGCCGCGGGGTCGTCGTTCGACGGTTGCTCGGTCCATAGCTTGACGATGGTTCGGGATTCCGGTTGGGGCTGCTCCGGCGAGGTTTTCGGCGTCGGAACGGAGAAGTTGACGGTGAATGTCCGTTGGCCCGCTTCGGTCTGGAGGGTCAGCGTCTGCGCGGCCGGGTCGAAGGCGAGGATCCGCCCCACGGCGTTGACGGGTTCCTTGATCATGGTCCCCAGCGGCGTGATGGAGTCGTAGATGAAGTACTGGGCGAAGCAGATCAGGCTCATGACCACCAGCACCAGCCAGCGGAAGCCGGGGTTCTGCTTGGGCGTCTCGCTCATGGGGCCTCCTGGGGCAGGGACTTACGGCCTGCCAGTGTACCACAGCGGCAGGCGGCGGCAAAGGATCGGGGCGGCAACAATGTGTTGATGGTTAATGGTTGATGGTTGATCAAACCATCCGAATTGGATACCCATCAACCATCAACCATCAACTATCAACTCTCAACATCGGATCCCGGAACCGTCCGGTCTGATCCGACGCCGGAGCGGATGCCTTGACAATCCCGCCCCCCTGAGGGATAATGCGCGATTGTTTGCGAGGAGGATTCATGGCTGGAAAAACGGAAGTGCACGAGGGGATCGTTCAGCTCGAGAAGGGTCTCAAGTTGATCCACAAGGGCAAGTACCAGGAGGCGGTGCCCGTGTTCAAGGCGCTGCAGGGCCGCGCCGATCTGCCGCCCGGCCTGAGCCAGCGGGCCGGCGTTTACCTCCGGGCCTGTCACCGCCACATGGCGCCGCCGCCGAAGGCGTCCACCGAGTTCGGCGATCTGCTGGACCGGATCGCCTGCCACCTGAACCTGGGGCAGACCGCCGAGGCGGCCGAGCTGCTCAAGAAGGCCCGCAAGCAGGATCCCAAGTCCGCCCAGGTGGCCTACCTGGAGGCGGTGCGGTTCACGCTGGAGCGGAACACCGACAAGGCGATGGTGGCGCTGGCCGAAGCGCTGGCCCAGGATCCCGCCATCCGCTTTCAGGCGCGGAACGACATGGACCTGGAACCGCTTCATCATCTCGAGGACTTCCGCCGGCTCATCGGCTGACCGTGGCTCGGGCGTCCCGCCTGACGTGGCTCGGGCAGCCTGCCTGAGCCGTTTCGAGCCGGCGGCGCGCCTCCCACTGGAGGTTCCATGGACGACGCCCTGCACGTGTTGATTCTCGCCGCCGGCAAGGGGACGCGGATGAAATCCGCCCAGCCCAAGGTGCTCCACACCGTCTGCGAACTCCCCATGCTGGAATGGGTGCTGCTGGCCGCCGAGGCGCTCCGGCCCGCCTCCGTCACCACCGTCGTCGGCGCCGACGCCGACGCCGTCCGGGCCGCCTTCGGCGGCCGCACCGGCTGGGCGGTCCAGGATCCGCCCCTCGGCTCCGGCCACGCCGTGGCCCAGGCGCTCCCCGCCCTGGCGGACCGGACCGGCGACCTGCTCGTGCTCATGGGCGACGTGCCACTGCTGACCGCCGCCACCCTCCGGCGCCTCGCCGACGCCCACCGCGCCGCCCGCCCCGCCGCCACCGTGCTCACCGCCACCCCGGCCGATCCGGCGGCTTACGGCCGGGTGCTGCGCGGCGCCGACGGCCGCGTCACCGCCATCCGCGAGGCCCGCGACGCCTCGCCCGAGGAGCTCGCGATCGGCGAAATCAACACCGGCATCTACCTCTTCTCTCTCGACACTCTGCGGCCGCGCCTGGCGCGCCTGCAGCCCGACAACGCCCAGGGCGAATACTACCTCACCGACCTCGTGGCGCTGCTCCACGGCGACGGCCTCCGGGTGGACGGATTGGCCGCCGCCGATCCGGCCGAGGTCATGGGCATCAACCACCGCGCCGACCTGGCCGCGGCCGAGGCGGTGCTTCAGGGGCGGATCATCCGCCACTGGATGCTGGCGGGCGTGACCGTTCACCGGCCCGACCGGGTCTGGATCGGCCCCCATGCCACGTTCGAACCCGACACCGCGCTCTGGTGGGACGTGACGGTCTCCGGCGCCACCCGGGTGGGTCCGCGCTGTGAGCTGGGTCCGGGCAGCCATCTGGAAAACGCCCGCCTCGGCGCCGGCGTCCGTGTCGAGTACTCGGTGATCCGCGACGCCGAGGTGGCCGACGGCACCACCGTGGGGCCGTACGCCCACATCCGGGGCGGCGCCCGCATCGGCCCCGACAACCGGGTGGGCAACTTCGTCGAGATCAAGAAGAGCACCACCGGCGCCGGCACCAAGGCGGCCCACCTGGCCTACCTGGGCGACGCCACCATCGGCGCCGGCGTCAACGTGGGCGCCGGCACCATCACCTGCAACTATGACGGCGTCCGGAAAAATCCCACCGTCATCGGCGACGGCGCCTTCATCGGCAGCGACTCCATCCTGGTGGCGCCGCTCACCATCGGCGCCGGCGCCTACACCGCCGCCGGTTCCGCCATCACCACCGACGTCCCGCCCGACGCGCTGGCCGTGGGCCGCGCCCACCAGCGCAACATTGAAGGCTGGGCGGCCAGGCGCCGCGCGAAGCTCGCCGGCGGCGCCGCATCTCCGCAACCGGACCCCAAGGACCGTAAGCCGTAGCAACCGGCAAGACGTTCGAAGTCCCCAACCGTCCACCGGATCCGAATCCGAGTCGGTCGCTTTGCGGCCACGTAACCGTGTTCACACGATTTGCAGCCGGTATGTCGCGGACGCGAAGTGGTCGGCCAGGGCGGCGGCCGGCCATCAGCGCTCGTCGTGGAATTGCATTAACTCGTTGAAAGATTCAAGGACTTGATCCGGCTGGATGTCGAGGATGCAGCGGGGGCGGGGGAAGGCGACGCAGGTGTAGCCGGGGCAGGGATTGCAGGGGAAGGGGAGCTGGACGATCCGCGCGGTCGTCCCCCAGGGGCGCCAGGCCACCGCGTTGGATGAGCCCCACACCACGAGGACCTTCTGCCCGACCGCCGCGGCGATGTGGGCGGGGCCGCTGTCGCAGCCCACGAACGCGGCCGCGTCCGCGATGAGGGCGGCCAGCTCGGCGACGGAGAGGTTGGTGAAGCGCGGCAGCTCGGCGCCCAGGGCGCCGCAGACCGCCTCGAGCACCGGCGCCTCGCGCGGGCCGGCGCTCAGCGCCACGCGGAGCGCCGGGTGCTGCCGGCGCACCTGCGCGATGAACGCGGCGAACGACTCGGGAGGCCACTGCTTCGTCGCCAGCGTCGCCGTGGGATGGACGAGCACGTAGCCGCCGGGAGCGAGCCCGGCGTCCGCCAGGCGCGTGCGGGTGCGCGCGGCCGCGTCCGCCGGCACGCTCACGTGCGGGTGGGGGACGGGATCCGGCACGGGCAGCCCCAGCTCGGCCAGGAGCGCCAGCTGATACTCCACGGTGTGCAGGGGGCGGCCGCCGAAGTGGCGGGACGGGTCGGCGGCCAGATGGGTGTAGAGCCGCGGATTGCGGTAGTGCGGGTAGCCGGCGCGCCACGGCGCCCCGGCGAGGCGCACCAGGAAGGCGCTGGTGGAGCCGCCGTGGTAGTTGAGCACCAGGTCGAAGCGGCGGCGGCGCAGCTCCCGCCCCATGGCCAGGCGCCGACGGAGAGTGCCCAGCGTGCCGCGGCCGCGTTCCAGGACCAGCAGCTCGTCCACCGCCGGATGGCCGGCGAAGACGTCGCGGAACGGCGCTTCCACGAGCACGGCCAGCCGGAGGTGCGGGTGGGCGCTCTTCAACGCCTGCAGCGACGGCGTCATGAGCACCGAGTCGCCCAGCGAGCGGAGGCGCACGAAGAGGACGGACCGGATGTCGGCGAAGGCGAAGGGGGCGATGGCCGCCTCCGGACGTCAGGACTTGAGGGAGATGCGATCGTCCGGGTCGGGCTTGGCCTCGTCGACGAGCATCACCGGGATGTCGTCCTGGATGGGATAGACCCGCTTGCAGGCCATGCACTTGAGCCCGGATTCGTCGGCGGTGAGGCGCACCTCGGTCTTACAGACGGGACAGGCCAGAATGTCCAACAGGTCCTTGGAAATCGGCATCTCGTCACTCCGGTAGATCATATTCACCCCAGAGGCACAGAGGACACAGAGTATTCATCTTTCATTGATTATCGGTCGTTTCAGAATATTTGGTAATGATTACTGATCATATTTTTGATGTTATATTTTAGCTTGTGATGTTGTGCCGTTATAAAAGTGACATCAGGTGTACGATTTCCGAAGCCCGAAGTCCAACTCCGATATCCTAAAAATCCAATGCCTTGTCTTCTCTGCCCTTCGGTACTCTGACCTGAATCCCCCTTTGTGCCCTCTGTGCCTCTGTGGTGAACATATTATCCGACGCCCGTTCACCGTTCACTGTTCACTCCTGTCTCCTCACTCCTCACTTTCTTCTGCCCCAACTTGCGCTCCTCGCCGCGGAAGAGCCGGCCGATGTTCTCGTAGTGCATCCCCACGATGAGGGCCACGCCGGGGATGGTCCCCAGGACGATCACCATGTGCGGATCGCCGTAGCCCAGGAGCCAGGTCCACAGGGGGAAGGTGCCGGTGCCCAGGATGGAGCCCAGCGACACATAGCGCGTGAGCAGGATGGTGACGATGAACACCGAGATGGTGATGAGCGCCGCGTACGGCGTGAGCGCCAGGTACGCGCCGAAGCCGGTGGCCGCGCCCTTGCCCCCCTTGAAGCCGAGGAACACGGGGAAGACGTGGCCCACCACGGCCAGGGTGGCCGCGGCGGGGAAGGCGGCGTAGGCCTCGGGGCCCAGCACCCAACGCGCGAGGCCCACCGCCAGCGCGCCCTTGCCGATGTCCAGCAGGAGGGTCAGGATGCCCACCCATTTGCCCCCGGCGCGCAGCACGTTCGTGGCGCCGGTGGAGCCGCTGCCCACGGAGCGGACGTCCTTCCCCTTGCTCAGGCGGATCAGGATGTAGCCGAAGGGGATGGCGCCGAGCACGTAGGCGGCCACCATGACCAGCACGGTCGGGAGGGTCATCGGGCACCTCCTCGGAGCGGATATCGGCGGAGCGCGGTGTAAACGGCGCCGTCGGGACGGAGGACGCTCTGGAACAGAATGACGTCGGGCACCGCGAAGGCACCGAGGTCGGTGCCTTCGGCCCGGGCTCGCAGGTGTTCGATCAATGCATCGAGACCGCGGCGTTCTCGCACCCGCCCCAGGGTCAGGTGCGGGTGGAAGGGGCGGGTCTCACGGGGGAAACCCAGAGGCGCCACGGCATCCTCGATCGTGCGATAGACGGCGGCGAAGTGGGGCTCCGCCGGCTCCAGGCCGAGCCAAATCACGCGGGGTCCGGACCAGCCGGGAAACACGCCCAGCCGGCGCACGGACAGCTCGAACGGCGCATGCGCCGCCACGGGAGCGAGCGCCGCCCCGATCTCCGCCTCGCGCTCGGGCGCCACCTCGCCGAGGAACTTCAGGGTGCCATGGAGCCCCGCAGGGCGGGTCCAGCTCACCGCTGCGCCGAATCGGCGCAGCGGTTCCTGCAGGGCGCGGACGGCCTCCTTGATCGATGCGGGCAGCTCCACGGCGACGAACAGGCGCACGGCGGTTTCCTCGCGCGGTCGGGAATGGGGTCGATTTTACTGCAAAAGGAAGGTGAGCGGAAGACGAAAGGGGAGCGGAAATTCAACGCAGCGGTCGCAGCGGTGGGGGAAGACGGCACGCGAAGGCGCAAAGACGCAACGAATCATTCTGGGTCAATGGAAAGATGAAGGGGGCGAGGCGGGAGTGAGCGGGGAGGCGCCGTATCGGCAAACGGGAGACGGGAAACGGGAGACGGGAGGCAAGAGATGAGAGGCGTTGGACTGATGAATCTTCGAACCTGCGAACCTCAAACCATTAAACCTTAAAACCGATCGATGACGATCACGATCACGATTACGAATTACGATTACGAATTACGAGCACGAACGCTCAACGACTTGCGAACCTGCGAGCTTGCGAACCCTCATGCTGATCCATGACGCTCGCGGGTTGGATCAATACTGTCGGATGGCCTGGACCAGCTCGTCGGGAGTGACCGTGGCGGTGCCCAGCTTGGCCACCACGAGGCCGGCGGCGACATTGGCCAGGATCGCCGACTCCTCGGGATTGGCCCCCGTGCTCATGGCCAGGGTCAGGGTGCCGATGACCGTGTCGCCGGCGCCGGTGACGTCGTACACCTCGCGGGCGGCGGTGGGAATGTGGCGGGAGTAGCCGGTGGGCCGGAACAGGGTCATGCCCCCTTCGCCGCGGGTGATGAGCAGATTCTCGGCGCGCGTCTTTTTCAGGATGATGTCGGCAGCCTGGCGGAGCGACTTGTCGTCGGTGATCCGGACGCCCGAGGCGAACTCGCTCTCCTTCAGGTTGGGTGTCAGGATGGTGGCGGGGCGGTAGATGCTGAAGTTCTGGAACTTGGGATCGATGGCCACGATAGTCCCCGCCTTCTGGGCCATGGGGAGCACGTTGCTGAGCAGCCGCTGGTTGACCAGCCCCTTGCCGTAATCCGATACCAGGATCGCCTCGGTGCGCGGCAGGACGGTTTGGAGAAAGCGGTGGGCCTTGCGGAACAGCTCCATGGACATGGGTGAGGGCGATTCCCGGTCCACCCGGCAGACCTGCTGATGGGCGGCGATGATCCGCGTCTTGACCACCGTGGGTCGGCCCACGTCGATGAGCAGGCCGGTGGAGCTCAGCTTTAGACGCTCCATCTCGTGCTGGATCCTCTCGCCGGAAGTGTCCGTGTTGATGACGCCCACCATGAGCGGTTCGCCGCCCAGCGCCTTGATGTTGGCGGCGACGTTGCCGGCGCCGCCGATCCGGAATTCCTCGCGGCGGACCACCACCACGGGGACCGGCGCCTCCGGAGAGATCCTCTCCACGTCGCCCCAGATGAACTGATCCAGGATGATGTCGCCCAGGACCATGATCTTCCGGTTGCGGCAGGCGCGCACGATGCCGATGAGGCGTTCCTTCTGCGACGTGGCCAGTTCCATCGGGGTACCCTCGAGTGAAAGGTATCGCTATTCTAGGGGATGGGCGGGTGCAATTCAATCGGGGATTGGGCGAATGGATGAATCGGTGAATGGATGAATCGGTGAATGGGTGAATCGGTGAATGGGTGAATAGGCACCAGGAGCTGAGTTTTTAGATTCAGGGCCCAGAACCCAGGACCCAGGTCCCAAATCCGATGTCCGATTTCCGATGTCCGCGTTACGGGAACGAGCCTCTAGCCTCGAGCCTCGATTACGATCACGATTACGAATGACGATTACGAATGACGAGCACGAATCCAACACCGTTCACCGTTTACTGTTCACTCCTATCTCCTATCTCCTCACTTCCTCCTGTGATTCCCCAGACCGTGGTCCCAGACGCGGGGAGAGGGTGGCGGCTGCACCCGCTCGCCGCGGGCGGCCAGCGTGGCGGCGGCCTCCCAGTCGCGGAAGTCCCATTTGCGCCCCAACCCGTTGAGCATGTCGGCCACGGCGCGATAGCCCCAGGCGGAACCGGGCCAGCGTCGGACGATGTCCTGATAGGCCATCAGCGCCTGCCGCCGGCGGCCGTGCCCCTCGGCGAACCGGCCCCACTCCAGCAGTGCGGAGAGGCATTCGCCTGTCCGGCCCAGGTGGTTTCGCAGCTCCGTCTCGGTGAAGGCGTTGCGCGGGCGCGCCATTTCGATGAACGCCACCAGCTCCCGGTAATCGCGGACGGCGGCGGCGTCGCGGCGCACCTGGAGCGCTTCCGGCTTTCCCTGCAGGAAGATCTCGGGGCTCGCCGCGCCGGCAGCCGCGGCTTCGGCGAACAGGGCCGTGCCCGGGTAGTAGCAGAGCGGCGAAACGATCCCGTCCTGGAGGCCGTGCTCGCGAAACAGCGCCTGGTCCAGCTCCAGGTCGGCCGCGGTCTGACCCGGCACGCCGGTGATGAAGTAGGCCGAGGTGCGCACGCCCGCCGTCCGGCACGCCCGCAGCGTCCGCGGGATATGCTCCGGCCGGACCGCCTTGTCCAGCCGCTCGAGGATTCGCGGCGAGGCCGACTCTACGCCGAACTGGATCTGGTCGCAGCCGGCCTGGCGCATGGCCACGGCTAACTCGTCGTCCATCAGATTGATCCGGGACTGGCAGTTCCAGAGCACGCCCAGACCGCGTTCCCGCAGCCGGCGGCAGAACTCGAGCACGTGCGCCCGATCGGCGGTGAAGCTGTCGTCGCGGATCCCGAAGTAGGTCACGCCGAAGCGCCGGCGGAGCATTTCCATTTCGTCCACCACGGCGGCGGCGCTGCGCCGGCGCAGCTGCCGACCCCAGAAGGCGGGGGTGCAGCAGAAGGTGCAGCGGCCGGGGCAGCCGCGGCTGGTGACGAGGAAGCCGGGCTGCTCGTCGGCGCGGACCCCGTCGAGGGCGTCCCACCGCTCCGGGCCGTGGAGCGCGTCCAGGTCGGGCCACGGTTCGGCATCGGGGGTGCGGATCACGCCGCCGCCGGCGCGCAGGCTCAACCCCGGCACCGCCGCGAAGTCGCGCGATCCAACCGCCAGCCGGCGGGCCAGCTCCAGCGCCGGTCCCTCGCCCTCGCCGCGCACCGCCAGGTCCAGTTCCGGGATGCGGGCCAGGAGCAGCTCGTCCAGGAAGGTGGGCTGCATCCCGCCGCCGGCCACCACGGCGCCCGGACAGGCCCGGCGGACCGTTTGGTACAGGCGCACGCTGGCGGCGTGGTTGTAGGTGAAATGGGAGACGCCCACGAGCATGGGCTTGAGCCCGGCCAGGGCGGCGCGCACGTCGGCCCAGGAGCGGCCGCTGAAGTTGAACAGACGGCTGTCGAAGCCCTCACGGCGGAGCAGCCCGTGGATGGCCAGCAGCCCGCTCGGGACGATCCGGTAGTAGATGTCGCCGGCGTCGCGATCCTCGCAACGGTAACACAGGGCGATGGGTCGGGCGGGGCTCATCGGGGCGGAGGGGCGGGCCCGCCCAGCGGCCGCAGGGTGATGTCGAGGGTCAGCCGGGCGCCGGAACGCTCGACGGAGATGCTCTGGGATTGCGACGCGGTGGACCGGCCGCCGCCGCGGCGTACGGCGTAGACGACGTAGGTGCCGGCGCGCAGCCCGCTCATGGCATAGCGGCCGTCCGGCCCGGTGATCGCCTGGGAGACCGCGCGGAACGAGGAGTCGCCGTACGGCCGGGCGATCACGTTGACGTTTGGGCAGGGGTTGCAGTCCTCGTCGGTCACTCGCCCCTCGAGCTGCGTGCCGCGGTCCACGGTGAGCGTCACGGGCACGTCCGCGCCGGCGGGCACCGCCAGGTTGTCCTGTTTCACCGGCAGGAAGCCGTTGGCGTTGATTTCCAGTGTCGCGATGCCGGCGGGCAGCAGGTCGAAGACAAAACGGCCGTCGGTGTCCGATGAGGCGGAGCGGCGCTGGACGCGGCCGCCGCTCTCGCGCATCGTCAGACTGACCCTGAAGTTCCGGGCGGATGAGCCGTCGGTGTTCCGGACCACGCCGTTGATGGCAGCGGCTCGGTCGAGGGTGATCGCCACCTCCTGGCCGGCGCCCTCGCGGAGCTCCACCGACCGCTCGGTGACGGGCAGGTAGAGCCGGCTGGCGGTCTCCACCTGCACCTGGTAGGTGCCGGCCTCCAGCCGGGTCAGCTCGCAGCGGCCCGTCGCGTCCGGCTGCGCCCGGAGCGGGCCGGCGCCGGCCGACCGGCTTCGGGGGGCGCTTCGGGGGCGCAGCGCCACATGGAGGTCTTCGGGCAGGTCGGAGCCGTCGGAGGTGATCACCTGCACCACCAGGCGGGCCGTGCCGGCCAGCACGATTTCGACGGTGTTGGGCCGGTCAGGCAGCACCTCCAGGGTGGGCCCGACGCGGGTGTAGGTCCCCTCGGCCCAGACCTGGAGGGTGACGCGGCCGGCCGGAACGCCCTCGAGCTCGAAGAGCCCCGCCGCGTCGGTTTGGGTGCTGACGGTGCCCAACCGCGCCGCGTCCGGCTGGGAGGACACCATGACATCCGGCAGCCCGCGGCCGGCGCCGTCGCGGACCACGCCGCTGACCACATAGCCGCTCTCCAGCAGGAGGGTGATGCCGGACTCGTCCTCGGCCTCCTCCAGCTGGAGATCCTTGCGCGCCGACGGCGTGAAACCGTCGGCCCGGGCGAAGAGCTGAAACTCGCCGGAGGGCACCCCGGCGATCTGAAAGCGGCCCGTCTCCGTCGTCCGGGTCACGAGGCGGACCTGCGCGTTGATCAGATACACGAAGGCTGGGAAAATGTGGCGGCCGGCGGCGTCCACCACCTCGCCCGAAACCTTGCCGCTGCCGGGGAGGACGACGTCCCGCACCAGCAGCTCGCCGGCGCCCACGGGGAGCACCTCCCGCTCGACCCCGCAGAGGAAGTAGTAGCGGTCCGGCTGCAGATCCATGAATGCGTAATAGCCGTTGCGGTCGGTGTGCGCCTTGGTGGTGGTGAAGAACTGGCTCGGCTGACCCAGCACCATGGCGTCGATGATCTCCACCATCACCCCGGCGGCCGGGCGCCCCTGGGCGTCGTGGACGTGTCCGGAGATCCCACCCTTGGTGGGATCGGTGTAGCGATCGCGGCGGAAGGTGGTGCCCAGCGGCGCGTCGGCGAAGACGTCCCAGTCGGCGGGGCCGTCCGGTCGCACCGGCGGCGGTTGCGCCGGCGGCCGGGCGGGGCCGTCCGCGGCGGTCGCCGGCGACGCCGGAGCAGACGGCGGCTCGCCGTCCCGGAAGATGACCAGCAGGGTCACCGCCGCCAGCAGGATGATCAGGAGGTAGAGCCAGATGGTGCGCAGTCGCATGGTGTTCCCCCGGCTCTCGTTTTACCCGAAACATCTCCGGGGGACAAGCGTAAAAATTGGAAACCGCCGATTGGGGACTGGTCCGCCACCTGCGCCGCGGGGGCGTCGGTTGGGTTGGGCGGGCACCGGGGCGGTTGCAGCAGGGAGAGACTCGCCATGATCCCGATGGGAGTGGGACGACTGCTGGCGCCGGCTGCGGTATTGCTCGGGCTCGCCGCGGCGGGGGGATGCGGGTCATCGCCGGATCCATCCCCGCCGCCCGCCACCGCCAAGGCACCGGTGCCGAAGCCCCTGCCCGACGTACACCGCCGGCTCGCCGCGTATCAGCCGGTGCGGCTCCAGCCCGACCTGGGGGCGCTCGACGGCGGGGAGCGCGCGGTGCTCCGCCACCTGGTGCGCGCGGCTCGTCACCTCGACGAGATCTTCTGGCGCCAGGTCTCCCCCGACAACATCCAACTGCGCGACTGGCTGGCCCAGTCCGCCGATCCGGCCAGCCGCCACGCCTACGAGTTTTTTCAGATCAACTACGGCTGCTACGACCGGATGCACCAGCACACCCCCTTTCTGGGCAACGCCGCCAAGCCGCGCGGCGCCAACTTCTATCCCGCCGACATGACCCGCGCGGAGTTCGAGGAGTGGGTCGCCGCGCATCCCGAAGACGCCGTCGCTTTCCGGAGCCGCACCACCGTCATCCGTCGCGACGGCGCCCGCCTTGTGGCGGTGCCGTTCAGCCGGGAATACCGCGCCTTGCTGGAGCCGGCGGCGGCCGAGCTGCGCCTGGCCGCGGCCGCGGCGGCCAATCCGAGCCTGAAGCGCTTCCTGGCGCTGCGCGCCGACGCGCTGCTCACCGACGATTACACCGCCAGCGAGCTGGCCTGGCTGGATCTGGCGGGCACGCGCATCGAGCCGCTGCTGGGACCGTACGAGGTGTACGAGGACCGGCTGTGCCACACCAAGGCCGCCTTCGAGGCGTTCGTCACGGTGCGCCTGCCGGATGTCACCGACCAGATCGCCGCCTACTCCCGGCACCTGCCCGGGCTCTACCGCCGGCTGCCCGCGCCGCGCGGCGCCACGCTGCCTCCCTGGCAGCAGGGCGCGCCCATCGTCGTCGCCGACGCGGTGGAGACCGCCGGCGATGCCCGCGCCGGCATCCAGACCGCCGCCTTCAACCTGCCCCTCGACGGGCGCATCCGGCGCGAGCGGGGCGCCAAGGTGGTCATGCTGCGCAACATCATGGCGGCCAAGTTCCGGCACAATATCCGGCCCATCCTGGAGCGCCTGCTCGCCGCCGACGAGATGCGGCACGTCGGCTTCGACGCCTTCTTTCACTTCATCCTGTTCCACGAGCTGAGCCACAGCCTGAGCCCCAACCAGCATGTGCTGGACGCCACGTGGGCGGCGCTGGGCGCGAGCGGTCCGCCCATCGAGGAGGCCCAGGCGGATGTGCTCGGCGTCTGGGGCCTGCTGCGCCTGTCGGACGCCGGCGTGGTCCCCCTGGGGCGGCGCGAGCTGATGACCGCCTACCTGGCCAATATGCTCCGGGGCGCCCGGTTCGGCACGTTCAACCCCCACGGCCAGGCCAACCTCATCGAGTTCAACTACCTGCGCGCCCACGCGGCGATCGTGGTGGACGACGCCACCGGCCGCTACCGGGTGGACCCGGTGCGGCTGCCGGTCGTGGTGCAGGAGCTGGCCCGGGAGTTGATCCGGCTGGAGCTGACCCTGGACCAGCCGGCGGCCGACGCCTTCGTGCAGCGCTACATGATCATCCCGCCGGAGCTCCAGCGCGCCCTGGCCGGCGTGCTGGACATTCCCGCCGACATCCGCCCGGAGTTCGCTCCCGTCCCGTCGCTGGATTGATGCGATCTCATCTCCGTCGTAGGCACTGTCGTACGCCGCGTTCGCCGAATGCGGCCGGTGCACCTCTCCGTACGCCGCGTTCGCCGAACGCGGCCCGCGGCACGATTCCGCCGCGCGAGCGGCGGCGGCGTGTAGCCCGGACCGACAGGTCCGGGTGCGCCGCGGGTCCGTGCGGCCGAGCTCCGCAGGAGCGACGGGAAAGAGCTGACGTTTGGGGGCCACATGTTCGGCCCCAATTCAGGGTTGTGCCGAACGGCGACGGGGGACAGCCATTCTCCCTAGAGGCATTTGCTCTGTCGCGTGTCCTTGGCTCTGCCTCGTTTCCGCCGCCGCTGCGCGGCTTCACCAGTCCCTCGATCTTCCCGCCACCCGGGCCTCGCGGCCCGGGCTACACACCGCGGCCGCTGGCGCGGCCGGACTAAGGGCTCGAACGATCAGATCCTCCGATCCCACGGATCGTGCGGATTCAGCAGGCCGCGTCCGGCGGACGCGGCCTACGGCCGAATCCAAAGCGGCGTCCAGCCGCCGCACTCCACAGCGCGGGCCGCGGCCGGCCCGCGCTATCCATGGCGCTCCCCCGCGGGCAGACACGCATCTACACCGTGTTGATGACCGCCTCGGGCTGTCCGCACTCCGCCGCGATGATACTTACTCGACGGCGCGGCGGCGGATGAGCCCCGGGTGGTACACCGCCAGGCGGCGGAGGACGCTGCGGTAACGCGCCATGTCTCCCTGGCTGCCCTGGACGTCGGCGCGGTAGAGGCGGACCAGGTTCTCGAACCAGGGATGCCGGGCCAGCGCGGCAAGCTCCACCTCGGGCAGGTCGCGGACCAGCTTGGGCAGCAGGTGATGGCGGACGTAGAACTGGACTTCCTCGACGAGCTCCCGCTCGAAGCCGAGGCGACGCAGGATCCGTCCGGCCATGGCCGCTCCGGCGGGGGAGTGGCCGGGGAACGAGACCGTCTTTTCCACCACCAGGGTGGCCGGCTTGGCGATGTCGTGGAGCAACAGCCCCAGCGCCAGCCCCAGCGGCAGCCGCCGGCAGCGGCGGAAGCACTCGAGGGTGTGCACCCAGACGTCGCCCTCGGGGTGATACTCCTTGTCCTGGGGGCAGCCGCGCAGCGCCGCCAGCTCCGGGATGATCCGCTCCAGCGCGCCCAGCTCCCCCAGCAGCTCCAGGCCGGCCATGGGGCGTCGGGCGGTGAGCACGGCGGCCAGCCCCGCGCGCGCCGCAGGGAGCAGCTCGCGGGTCAGCGCCACCGGCTCGGCCCGCAACTCCTCCAACAGGGCCGGATCGGGCTCGAGGGGCTCGTCCGCCGCCAGCGCCGCGGCGGACAGCAGACGCTCCAGCCGGGCGGCGGGGCGCGGACCCGGCGGGGCGAGCGCCCGGAGCACGCCGCGGCGGATGTCGTCGCGGCAGCCCAGCGGGTCGAGGTAGCGATCGCGCGCCGGGTCGTACAACAGGCCGTGGACGGTGAACCACGCCTGGCCGGCCACGCGGCGGGGGTCGGGGACGGCGCCGGCGCTCCGCCGGCGGGTGCCGGCGGCCAGCGGATCGCACGCCAGCAGCAGCCGGGTGGCGCCGAGCGCCGCCGAGGCGCTCCAGCGCTCCTCGCCGCACGGGTTCACGTCGTCGAGGGCGCGGGCGAGGTAAATGACGTCGGCGTCGGTCCAGAGGCGGATCTCCGCGGTGTCGCGCCGGCGGTAGAAGCGCCGGGCGGTCTCCTCGATCACGTAGAGCCGGTAGCCATCCCGCTGGAAGCGGCGGGCCAGCTCGCCCAGTTGCTGTCGGATCGCGATTTCAGTCACGCTCCCAGTTGTATCGCATCCGGAGAGGAAATGGAATCGGTGAATCGAGAGACGAAAGACGAGCGCAGGGAGACGGGAGAGGATGAACCCATCAACGATCAACCATCGATGATCAACCATCGACGATCAACAGTCCGCGAACCTTCAAACCTTCCAACTTTTAAACATTAAAACACCGGTTGACGTGCTCACATCATGGGATCGGGAACGAGCCCCGTCGGATCAGAGAAACCGCCGGCAGCGCTCGGCGGTCTGTTCCAGCATCTGGCCCGCCAGAATGCCGAACGTGAGGGTGGCCTCGAGATCGGGCGGTTCGGGGAGCCCCGCGGCGATGGCCGCCAGCAGGTCCTGGAACGCGGCGCGGTCGCTGAGCCGGTCCCGATAACGGGCGGCGAGGACGCTGGGGATGGCCTCCCCGTCCCCCGCGGCCAGTTCATCCAACCGGTGCCAGGCGCCGGGCCCCGGATCGGGCAGCTCGGCGTCCAGCTCCAGGCCGGCCAGGCAGGCGGCGAACAGCGTGAGGAATATCCGCCGGCCTCCCTCCGGATTCAGCCGCGTGAGGTGAGGCCGAAACAGCGAGCTGGGATTGAGGAAGAGCCAGTGGTCCATCTCCTGGGCGCTCAGCGCGGCGGCCAGGGCGCGGGCGCGCAGGGCCGGCGGGACCAGGCGGCGGCACTGCCGCACGAAGCGGCGTTCCAGCCGGCCGAAGCGCGCCTCGTAATCACGGTCGCCGGTGCCGAAGATGAACTCGGGCCACATGCACCCATTGTCGCCGCAGGCGGGCGTCGCTGCCAAGGGAATTCTGCAGGCCGCCCGGCAGCCGGCCGGATCCCATTTCCTTGTTGGGTCAATAAATCATGGATTGTTGATGGATGATAGTTGATGGTTGATCGTTGAGGTTTGGGGGTTCGTGCTCGTAGTCGTATTTCGTGCTCGTGCTCGTCATCGAGGCTCGAGGCTAGAGGCTCGTTCCCGCCTCCACCACTCGCACTCGTAATCGTAATCGCACTCGTAATCGTGATCGTAATCGTCATCGAGCGGATTGAAGGTTTAAAGGTTCGCAGATTCGCAGGTTCGCAGGTTCGCAGGTTCGGAAGTTCGAAAGCTCGGGGACGGTTGATAGTTGATCGTTGATGGTTGATAGTGTGCCAGAATTTGGGTTTTGTGATCCAGATCCCAGCACCCAGATTCCGGCACCCAGGTCCCGGAACCCGGGTCCCAGGTCCGAATTCCGAAATCCGATATCCGATGTCTGATCTCACCAATCCGCGTCCCGATTGATCAGCATCAACTGTCAACTATCAACGATCGACAGTTTCTTCTTGGCGGACGGGCGGCTTTGCGTGAAAATGGGGGAATCCATGACGGGAGGAGTCGCACCATGGCGGGACTGAAAGCAGGCAAGGCCGGCCGGCGGCTGAGCGGATCCGGACAGGGCGGCAAACGGGGCGCCACCGCCCGCGCCGCCGCCAAGGCCACGGCGGGCAAGGCCGGGGCGCTCACCGGTTCGGACCTGGCGGTGGCCGGGGTGTTTCTCAGCGGGGTCATCGTCGCCCTGGTGGCCTTCTCCACGGCCGTCCACCCCCTGAACGAATGGTTCATCGTCAAGCCGGCCCTCGCCGGCATGGCCATCGGCGCGGTGGCCGCGGTGATCCTCCACCGGATCAAGCGGCAGGAGAGCTTCTTCTTCGTCCTGGCCGTGGTGGCGTTCAGCATGGCGCTCTGGGCCGTCGGCGTCACCCTGGCGTTGAACCGCCCGCTGGACCGGAGCCCGATCAAGCACCACTTCATCTCCGTGGTCAACAAGTACGAACGCGGCTCGGGTCGCAACGCCGAGTATTACCTCGAGGTCGACGGCTTCACCGAAGACGGCGTGACGCTGCGCCACCTGCAGGTCCCCGAGGACGTCCATACCGGCGTCGCCGCCGGCGGCCGGGTGGACGTGCTCACCCGGAGCGGTTTCTTCGGCCTGACCTACCTGGAGCAGGTGCAGCTCGTGGGGCTGGACCTGCCGGCGGTGGATGAGCAGAAGCTGCCCGCCGTGCCGCCCACCATCCCGGTGGACAGCCTGCCGGGAAACTGACGGCGCGCGGCCGCGCGGGATTCGAACACAGTCGAGGTGCGGCATGCCCGTGATCTGCGGGATCCATCCGGTGAAGGAAGCCCTGGCGACGGGCGAGGTGGAGCGGCTGCTGGTCGCGGAGGGAAAACACCATCCGCGGATCCACGAGCTGGTGACGGCGGCTCGCGGGCGCGGGATCGAGGTGCGCGCCGTCCCGCGGGCGGTGCTGGACCGCCACGCTCCCGGCGCCAACCACCAGGGCGTGGTGGCGTTCTCCGCCGGCCGGGCGCTCTGCGACCTGGCGGAGCTGCTCCGGCCGGAGGCGGGCACGCCGCTGCTGCTGCTGCTGGACGGCGTCGAGGATCCCCACAACCTGGGCGCCATCCTGCGAAGCGCCGACGGCGCCGGAGCCACCGGCGTCATCCTGCCGAAGCGCCGGTCCGCCCCGTTGTCGGACGCGGTGTGGCGGGCGTCGGCCGGCGCCGCCGCCTACGTGCCGGTGGCCCGCGTGGTCAACGTGGCCGAGACCATCCGGGCCCTGCAGGCGGGCGGTGTCCGCGTGGTGGGGGCCGACGCGGCGGCCGGGCGACCGTTCTACGCCGAGGACCTCACCGGTCCGGTGGCGCTGGTGCTCGGCGGGGAGGGGCAGGGGTTGCACCGGCTGGTGCGGGAGCGCTGCGACGCGCTGGTGAGCCTGCCCATGCGCGGCCGAGTGTCGTCGCTCAATGTGTCGGTGAGCGCGGCGATCCTGCTGTACGAGGCGGTGCGTCAGCGGGCGACGGCGCTGTGAGCGTGGTGCGGGCGTCCTGCCTGCGGTGGTGCAGGCGTCTCGCCTGCGGGTGGAATCACCACAAAGCCTCGAAGGACACAAAGAAGCCGTTCCATCTGTCATCGATCATTGGTCATTTGGTCTGTCATTGGTCAGCGAACCTGCGAACCTGCGAACCTGTGAACCTGCGAACTTTTAAACGTTATAGACCTTCAATCCGCTCGATGACGATTACGAGCACGATTACGATTACGAATTACGAGCACGATTTCCGATGTCCGAAGTCCGATGTCCGAAGTCCGATGTCCGCTGTCCGTGGTAGAATTCCCCCATGATCCACATCGCCGACAACCTCTACCTCGATGCGGCACCGGACTTCGGGCCGGGTCCGACGTGCGAGGCCCGGCTCATGGAATACATCCGCTCCGGCATCGAAGTGGTGGTGTCGCTGCGGTCCTGGGAGCCGCTGGAGGCGGCGTACACCGTCCTGCAATTGGAGTTCCACCACATTCCCATCGACGATTTCGAGACACCCACCGGCGACGACGTCCGCCGCTTCGTGGACCTCGTGACCCGCAACCACGGCCGCAAGGTGCTGGTCCACTGCAAGGCCGGCCGCGGCCGCTCCGGCACCCTGGCGGCCCTGTATCTCAAGAGCCGCGGAATGGACGGGCCGGAGGCCATGCGGGTGGTGCGGGACGTGCGCCCCGGGGCCATCGAGACGCCCGAGCAGGAGGCGCTGGTGCTGGACTTCGTGTTCCCGGAACCGGTGCCGCTGGCGCGCCCCGCCACCCCGCCGGCGCCGCATCCGGCGGCGCTGCCTCTGCCGGTGGTGGCGGCGGTCATCGTGCGCGACGGCCGGGTCCTGTTGGCCCGCCGACGCGCCGGCGACCACCAGGGCGGACGCTGGGAGTTTCCCGGCGGCAAGCTCCATCCCGGCGAGGCGCCGGCCGCGTCGCTGGCGCGCGAGCTGGCCGAGGAGCTGGACATCGCCGTGGCGGTGGAGGAGCCGCTGGCGTTCGTCTACTGGGAGTACCCGGAGAAGCGGATCCTGCTGCTGTTCTACCGCTGCCGCGTCACCGCCGGGGAGCCGCGGGCCGTGGAGTGCGCCGCGGTGGACTATTTCCCGCCGGCGGAACTGGAAACCCTGGATCTGGCCGAGGCCGACCGCGCCGCGCTGCCGGCCTTGCGAAGGGCGATGGCGGGGGACAGTGAACGGTGAACAGTGAATAGTGCGGAAATGGGGAAATGGGAATGGGGAAATTCCGCTAGCCGTTCTTCAAGCCGCGAACCTTCAAACGTTCAAACGGCTCGATTACGATTACGGTAGTGAATCGTGAACGGTGAACAGTAAACAGTGCGAAGATGGGAAAAGGGGAGTGGGGGAATCCCGCCACCCGCTTTTAAGCCGCGAACATTCAAACCTTCAAACGGCTCGATTACGATCACGATTACGAATTACAATTACGATTACGAATCACGAGCACGAACTCTCAATCCTCAACCCTTCACCCCAGCCCGTCAATCCTCGTCGTCCAGATTGGTCAGCGCACGCCGGGCGGCTGCCGCCGCATCGCGGTCGTCGCCGGTGAGGGCCGCCGCCTTGGCGTAGGCGCGCCGGGCATCCTCGATTCGGTTGAGCCGGACGAGGCTGTGGCCGGTCTTGACCAGGCTCCAGCCGCGGATCCAGACGGGGAGGTCGGGCTGTTCCAGGGTGCGTGCATAGTAGCCGAGGGCGCCCGTCCAGTCGCCGCGGGCATACAGCGCCTGGCCCATGCCGAACAGGGCGCTCGCCTCGTCGGGGTGGGCGGCCAGCACCGTTTGGAGTTTCGCCTCGGCCTCCAGGGTCCGCCCCTCCTTGAGCAGATTCTCCGCTTCCCGCAGCGCCGTCACGCGCGCGTCGGGCGGCGCGGGGGCCGCCGGAGTCGCAACGGGGGCGGGCGGCGCCGGCGGGGCGGGCGCATCATGGGGATAGGCGCAGAGGACGTCCGGGGACGATTTCGCCAGCAGCGCGGCGACGAATTCCGTCAGCGGCTGCCCCGAGGCGGGGAAGGGGGCGAGGTGCTCGCGGAAGTAACGCTGGAAGGGAGAGTCGGGGCGCTGCCCATCGGCGGGGCGGCCCGGATCCAGCCGGGCCATCACCGCCGCCTGGACGGCGTTGACGAGCGACTCGGCCACCGCCCGCGACGGCGCGTCGAGCACCGCCGCCGGCACCAGCCGCGCGCCGAGGCAGCGGCGCAGCTCCACGCTCAGGTCGTAGTCCTCCGCCAGCGGAGCGAGGAGCGGATCGAGGAGCAGGTGGACGTACTCATGGACGAAGAACGTGCGGTAGCGGTCCCAGTCGCGCGCGGGCGAGGCCACGATATAGTAGGTTCCCTCGGCGTGGACGGCGTTCAGGATTCCCGGCGCGTTCACCAGATCCGGGATCAGCACCAGCCGCCGGTTCAGGTAGAGTTGGGCGGGAACGCGGCTGTAGTCGATGGCCGCGTGGATGGCGTCCTTCATGGCATCGTGCTGCCCGAGCTGCTCGCGGCCCAGCTCCGCCTGCCACTTGAGCCACAGGTCGCGGATGCGCGCCTCCTTGTAGAAGGGGCGGAGCAACTGCTCGAAGCCGGCCAGGTTGGACACGGCGGCGCCGGGAAGCCGATCCCGGTCGCGCAGGGCGAACCCGGGCGGCGGCCCCAGCAGCAGGGCGAAGGCGCCGTACTTCGACCCCTGGGCGAAAGCGTCCAGCTCCACGTTGTGGACGCGGTAAAAATCGCGCAGCCGTTCCCGAAGGGCGGTCTGAACAGGTGCCGTCTCCAGCTCGCGGACGATGCGGGCGCGGGCGCTGTCGGGCGCCTCCTTGTCCAGCTCCCAGTTGTAACCGGCCACGTGCAGGGCGCACATCACGGTGAAGACGCGCTCGTCGAGGCGAAACTCCACGTTGGCGATGTTGCCCACGGACTGGCCGGCCGCGGTGCCGGCGCCGAGTGCCGCCAGGAAAGCCGCGCCGATTATGATTCCCAGATGTCGCATGCGGTATCACCCCCGCCGGAAGTGCCGCGGGGCGCGCCCCGCGCCGGGGGCGCCGCGGCGAGCCATTGTAGCACAGCGCCGCCGCCGCGGTAAAAGAGTGCCGCCGCCGCCGGCCGTCTGATATAATGACGCACCCATTGGCGAAAAGGTGACACGCGATGCTGGACATTCTCCTCGAGTCGGTGCAGATCACCCTGCTGGTGTTCGTGTTCATGCTGGTGGTGGAACTGCTGGAGCTGCGCGTCGGCGGCTTCCTGAAGCGCCACATCACCAACAACCGCTGGCTCCAGTACGTGCTGGGCGCCGTGCTGGGGCTGGTGCCCGGCTGCAACGACGCCTTCGTCATGGTGACCTTCTACATCTCGGGCATCGTCACCTTCGGAGCGCTGGTCAGCGTCATGGTGGCCACGTTCGGCGATGAGGCGTTCGTGCTCATCTCCTACATGGGCGACCCCGCCCTGCAGGTGGACCGTGGCCGCGTGGCGGCGCTGCTCGGCGTCCTGTTCGTCGCCGCCCTGGTCGGCGGAGCGCTGGCCGACTGGCTGGCGCGGCGGTTCCGCCTGCCGCTGGCGGCCAAGTGCGAGATCGCCCACCACGACGAGTTTCACGCGCAGCACTTCCGCTGGGGCCACTTCTTCACCGAGCACGCCTTCCGGCACGTGTTCCTGAAGCACATCCCGTCGCTGTTCCTCTGGATGCTGGGGTCGCTCCTGGCGCTCCACCTGCTGGAGGAGCACCTGCAGATCTCCGGCTACATCCAGGGCACTCCCGCGGTGATGATCCTGATGGGCGCCGCGGTGGGCCTCCTCCCCTTCTCGGGGCCGCACCTGGTGTTCATCACCCTGTTCGTCAAGGGGACCATCCCCCTGTCGGTGGTGGTGGCCAACTCCATCGTCCAGGACGGCCACGGCCTTTTACCCCTGCTGAGCTATTCCCTTGCCGACGGTATCAAAATCAAGCTGTTCAAACTGGTATTCGGGCTGGTCATCGGTTTCGGCCTGCTGGCCGCCGGTTTTTGAACAGTCCTGAAACTTTCCCGAAACCCCGGACGTAATAGTGGATTGAATTCACTGACGCGTCGAATCCACGCATCACTTGAGGAGTGCGTATGAGCAGAAGCGGTTTCATCCAAAAGACATTTGCAATCATCGTCGTGGCCGCGCTGGTGCTGGCCTACGTGCCCCCGGTCCAGGCCCAGACCGAGGCCCAGGCCCAGGCGGCCGCGGCAGACACCAGCATGCTGTACACGACCATCCTGGAACGCGCGGTCAAGGACGGCAAGGCCCGCGACCTGCGCCTGAACGACTGCATCGACCTGGCCCTGCGGAAGAACCTGAGCATCGAAATCAACAGTTACCGGCCGCTGGTGCAGCAGCAGAGCCTGCTGGCCGCCAACGGCGTGTATGACTACACGATGAACGTCGACGGGACCTACCAGAACATGGAGGCGCCCATCACGGACATCCTCCGCCAGGAGGTGCTGGGTATCTCCGAGTACAAGAGCTCGGCCTACGACTTGAACTTCACCTTCTCCCGCTACCTCCCCACGGGCGGCACCGCTACCCTGGGTTTCCTGAACTCGCGCGACGCGTCCAACACCAACCTGTACAATCCCACCTACTCCGGCCGGATGACCGCGCAGTTCGTCCAGCCGCTGCTGAAGAACCGCGCCCTGGACGCCAACCGTCGGACGATCCAACTGGCGAAAAAGGACCAGACGATCTCCGAGATCGACTTTGAAAACCAGGTGTCCACCATCATCAAGTCGGTGGAGGACACCTACTGGGATCTGGTCAACGCCATCGAACAGCAGCGGATCCAGATCCAGAGCGCGGAGCTGGCCATGATCCAGCTGCGCGACAACCAGAAGCGCGTCGAGATCGGCACCCTGGCGCCCATCGTCATCACCCAGACCCGCGCCGAGGTGGCCCAGGCCATCCAGCGCGTGATCGCGGCCGAGGCCTCCATCATCCAGACCGAGAACGGGCTCAAGAACACCATCACCGACGACCCCAACGACCCGATCTGGGACGAGTTCCTGATCCCCGTTGACAAGCCGGAAATTCCCTCCGAAGTCCCCGACCTGCAGGGTGCGGTGGACCTGGCCTACAAGAACCGGCCGGAGATCCGCTCCCTGAACGTGGAGCTCGAAAAAGACGACATCGACATCAAGTATTACAACAGCCAGACGAAGCCAAAGCTGGACTTCACCGCCTACATCGGCCCCAACGGCGCGGCCTCACCCAACCTCCAGGTCGCGGTGCTGGACGAAAACGGCAACCCGGTGCTGGGCCCGGACGGCCAGCCGCTCTACCAGGACAGCGACCAGTTCACCGGCGGCCTGGGCAAGGTGTACGAGCAGATCTTCGGCTTCGACTACATGGACTGGTCACTCCGGTTCAACTTCCAGTACATCTTCGGCAACGACGCGGCGAAGGCCCAGCTCGCCATCGCCCGGCTGGGCAAGGACCAGAATCGGGCCAACCTGAAACAGACCTTCCAGAACGTCCGGGTGGACGTGCTCAACGCCATCCAGACCATCGAGGTCAACCGCAAGAGCCTCTACTCGGCCACCATCGCCCGGCAGTTCCAGGAAGAGCAGCTCACCGGCCAAAACAAGCGCTTCCAGGCCGGCCTGGCCACCAACTTCGAGGTGCTCCAGACCCAGCGCGACCTGGCGGACGCCCGGGCGGCCGAGCTGAGCTCGCTCATCAACCTGAAGAAATCCATCGTGGCCCTCAATAAATCCACCTTTACCCTCCTCACCCAAAACCAACTCGAAATCGCACTTACCCGCTGATCCCCTCTCACCGGACGGGCAGGCTCCGCGCCTGCCCGTCCCGGCCCACCCTAGATAGTGAACAGTGAACAGTGAACAGTAAATAGTGTTTGGTTAGGATTTTGAGGGGAGTTGGTGGTGGAGCCATCGACGCAAACCGAAGAGCAGGCGGACCACCTCAGCCAATCGAGTATCGACCATCTCCCATGTCTGCTGATTCAGTAAGCCGTCCCGGGCACTCACTTTCAGGAGGGTGTCCAACTCACTGGCGGATCCGGCTGCAATCTGAATGAAACGGGAAAACTCGCGCGGGTTCTGTCGGGCAGCGCCCTCCGCAAGATTGGCCACAATGGAGACGGCGGCGCGGCGGATCTGGCCCGATAATCCGAACCGCTCCGCAGCCGGGAAGGAGCGGGTGACTACGTAGACGGTCTGAACCAACTTCATCCCCTTGCGCCATGCCTCCAGGTTCTTGTGTGGCTTTTGCATGCGTTTCACTCCCCGTCTGTCGTCATCCCTCATTAATCTATAAACGTTTCACCTCTGGATCTGTCCAACTTGTCCGGCAAGATTTTTCATTCCTCCGACCATTTACCGTTCACTGTTCACCGTTCACTGTTCACCGTTCACTGTTCACTCTTGAGAGGCGCATCCCGGGGTGTTACACTCTGGCCCATGGAGCGCACGGTCCATTGCCCCGTCTGCCGCCAGCCCGTGTCCTGGGAGGACACGCCGTACCGGCCGTTCTGCAGCGAACGCTGCCGGCTCATGGATCTCGGCCGCTGGGCGGACGGCGCCTACCGGGTCGCCGCAGAATCCGCCGAGCCGGAGTCGATGACGCCCAATCCCGCGAGCGAGACGCCCCATGAGCCTGAACCCCGTTCGTAGAATCTGGCGGGCGCTGGCCTACGCGGTGGCCACCGCCCTGGGGCTCGGCTATTCGCCGGTGGCCCCCGGCACGGTGGGCGCCGCCGCCGCGGTGGGGATCTACCTCCTCTTTCGGGACGCGCTGGGCACGCAGCCGCTGCTCTTCGGCGGGATCATCCTGGCCGTCAGCCTGGCGGGCGTCCTCGCCGCGCGCGAGGTGAGCCGGGCGGAGAACAATCCGGACCCGAGCCACGTGGTGGTGGACGAGGTGGCGGGCCAATGGCTGGCGTTCTTCGGGGCGCCCGACAGCTGGCCGGCGCTGCTGGCGGCGTTCCTCCTCTTTCGCCTGTTCGACATCTGGAAGCCGTTCCCCATTCGGCAGGTGGAGCGGTGGGGCGGCGGCTGGGGCATCATGATGGACGACATCCTGGCCGGGCTCTACGCCCGGCTCCTGCTCGCCGGGGCGCTGGCCGTGCCGGCGGTCCGGGACTGGCTGGTTTAGCGAGACGTCATGGTCAAGGCCCATCTCATCGCCGTGGGCTCGGAGCTGTTCCTGCCGGGACATGAGGACTCCAACACCGTGTTCCTCCGCCAGCGCCTGTTCGAGCTCGGCATCCCGGTGACCGGCGTCTCGGTGGTGGGCGACGACGAGACCGCCCTGGTGCGGGTGCTGGAGGCCGTTCCCCGCGGCGCCAATGTGATCATCCTGACGGGCGGGCTGGGCCCCACCGAGGACGACGTCACCAAGAAGGCGGTGGCCCGCTGCCTGCACAAGAGCCTGCGTTACGACGACAAGGTCCAGGCCCAGCTGGAGCAGTTCTTCGCCGCCCGCAAGCGGAAGATGCCCGAAAACAACCTGCGCCAGGCGCTCATCCCGGTGGGCTCCCGGGTGCTGGACAACGCCGTGGGCACCGCCCCCGGCATCCTGCTGGAGGAGCGCGGCTGCCTGTATTTCCTCCTGCCGGGGCCGCCCCGCGAGATGGAGCCGATGTTCGAAGCCCAGGTGGTGCCCGTGCTGCGGCAGAAATTCGGGGAGCGGCGCATCGTCCAGCGCCACTTCCGCCTCACCGGGATCCCCGAGTCGGCCGCCGACCAGATCGCCGCGCCCATCTACCGGCGCTACGCCGACGTCACCACCACGATCCTGTCCAAACCGGGCGATATTCAGCTCATCCTCACCGCCTCCGACGACGCCGGCGGCGGCGCCGCCAGCCTGGAGCGGCTGTCGGGCGAGCTGGCCCGGGTGCTGCAGGAATACATTTACTCCGCCGACGGTGAGCCCCTCGAAGCGGTGGTGGGCCGCCTGCTGGCGGAGCGCCGCATGCGGCTGGTCGCGGCCGAGAGCTGCACCGGCGGCCTGCTGGCCAAGCGGATCACCGACGTCCCCGGCTCCTCGGCGTACTTCCTCGGGAGCGTCGTCTGCTACGACAACGCGCTGAAGCAGGAGCTGGCCGGCGTGCCGGCGGAGATCCTGGACCGCCACGGCGCGGTGAGCTCCACCACGGCTTCGGCGCTGGCCGCCGGGATCCGCCGCCGGACGGTCGCCGACCTCAGCGTGGCCATCACCGGTATCGCCGGTCCGGGCGGCGCGACACCCGACAAGCCGGTGGGCCTGGTGTACATCGGGCTGTCGTACGCCGACAAGCTCGCCGTCAAGAAGTTTCAGTTTTACGGCGACCGGGAGCGGATCCGCTTTCAGGCGACCCAGATGGCCATGGAGCTGCTCCGGCGGGTGCTCCTGGCCCGTCCGGTGGGTGACTGACCCGGCTGCCGGCGCCCCAGGCGAGCTGAAACAACCGCCTCCACCCCACCGTATCACTGGAGATGCCGCCCGGCGACCATCGCGGACAACAGAGCCGTTCAGCCGTAGCCGGACCCGGTCAAAGGCCGGCCGGCGACAGTACTGCAACGGGAAAAAACGCTTGCTTTCAAAACAGCCCTCGCATAGAATCGCCGCTTTGTTGCGAGCACGCTCTTTTCCTGAAACTTGCACCCCCAGATCCTATCTTAGCCGAATGAAATCAGCACCTGCGTGCTGAACCGAATGGAGGTAATATGAACAAGATCCTGTCCCTCATCCTGGTCATCCTGCTGGCCGGCTTCGCCGCCGCGCAGGCCGCCCAGACGCAGCCGGCGGAGAAGACGCCGGAGCAGCTCGCCCAGGAGCGGCAGCAGGCCGAAATGGCCCTGATCCAGCAGATCCAGGCCAACGCCAACAATCCGCAGGCCCAGGCCTTGGCGGCGGACGAGTTCGTCCAGAAATTCGCCGACTCGCCGAATATCGCGTTCGTCCGCTTTCAGGCCACGCTTGCCAATCAGCGGCTGAACAACTTCGACAAGATGGTGGAGCACGGTAACGCGTTCATGGCGTTGGTGCCCAATCACCCGGTCATCCCCATCATCCTGGCCAACGGGTACGCCGAGAACAACAAGCCGGAAGAAGCCGAGGCGCTGGCCACCAAGGCCCGCACCATGCTCAATGCCATGACCAAGCCCGAGGGTGTGCCCCAGGAGCAGTGGGACGCCCAGATCGGTGAGCTGAAGGGCACCCTGTCCTCGACCCTCGGTTACGTTCATCTCCAGAAGGCCGGCAAGCTGGACAAGAAGGACAACGCCCGCGAGACCGAACTGAACCAGGCGGTGGACGAGTTCAAGAATGCCGTGGCCGCCAACAAGATGGACGACATTTCCTGGTACCGGGTAGGCATCGCCTACGCCCTGCTGAACAAGGTGGACGAGTGCCTGGACGCTTACGCCAAGGCCATCGCCATCAACCAGTCGGTGGCCGAGCGGGCCAAGACCGACATGGGCAAGGTTCTGGACACGCTCAAGGAAAGCAACCAGCTCGGCGACCGCACTCTGGACGGGCTGGTGGCCAAGGCCAAGCAGGATCTCGGCATCGCATAGACGGACGCTCACGTCAGGGACGGAAGGTCCCCCGCGGCCTTCCGCCCCACAGGCATTCCGGAGCCCGGCTCCGGGATGCCTGTGGGGAGGCCTCCCGGCCGGCACCGATTGCATCCGCCATCACCTTCGACTCTGCGGGCGGCGCGCCCGCGTCGCCGCATTTGGAACGTCACCCGCGGGTGCACCAAGCTGTCAGAGCGTCAGCGAGCGGCAATGGAATTCATCTCTGAACATCATGACCGGCGCCTGGGCGAACTGGAGGCCAACCTCGGCTACACGTTCCGGGACCGCCGCCTGCTGCGTCAGGCGGTCACCCACAAGTCGTTCACCAACGAAAATCCCTCGCTGAATCTGCGGCACAACGAGGCGTTGGAATTCCTGGGCGATTCGGTGCTGAACTTCACCATCAGCACGCGCCTCTACGAGCTGTTCGCCGGATCCACCGAGGGGGAGTTGTCCCGCTTCCGCAGCGTGCTGGTGAGCGGTCAGCACCTGGTGGAGTTGGCCCGGACCCTGGACCTGGGCGGCTTTCTCCTGCTGGGCCGCGGCGAGCAGAAAACCGGCGGCGAGGCCAAGCCCAACATCCTCATCGACACGCTGGAGGCGGTGATCGGGGCGATTTACCTCGACAGCGGCATCCGCCCGGCGCGGGCGTTCGTCCACCGGATCTTCTCCGGCTCCCTCCGCCGCCTCAAGCGGCACGGCTTCCTCCTGGTGGACTACAAAACCCAGCTCCAGGAATACCTGGCCGACACCGGCCGCGTGCCGCCGCGCTACATCAAGGTGTCGGAGGAAGGGCCCGACCACGACAAGGTCTTTTCCATGCGGATCGAGGTGGGCGGCGAGATCCTGGGAGAGGGGCGGGGGCACTCCAAAAAGGAAGCCCAGCAGGCGGCCGCGCGGCAGGCGCTGGAGATTCTCCAGGGGCGGGACGGGGACAACTAATCAGCGAACTGGCGAGCCGGCGAAGCGGCGCGGAACCTGACAGATTACGGACGGTGGACATCGGATATCGGGCAGCCTGATTCACCACAAAAGCACAGAGGACACAAAGGCTTTAAGGAGTTCTGGACCCGAACCGAGGGCCGTCTCCCGATTCACCCATTCACCGGTTCCCCCATCAACCATCAACCGTCTCCCAACCTGCGAACTTGAGAACCTGGCACCTGTGGACCGTCTACCCATTCACCCGTTCACCGTTAGCTTCGATGACGATTACGAGCACGATTACGAGCACGAACCATCAACCATTAACCCTCAACTCCTCTTCAAGCTGAGAACTTGCGAACCTGCGAACTTGCGAACATGCGAACCCTTCTTCATCCAGAACCATCCCCGCCCGGTTCCTGACTTTTCATGGTCAGCGATCGGCGGATGGGCTTGACGTCCGCCTCAAGCTCCGCTAGTCTGTAGCCATCATGACACGATCGTCGCGTCAGCAATGCGACCGACAGCGGGTGCCGCCGGGCTGGGCCGTCGTCGGCCTGGGTTTCATTCTGATGGCCGGGACGGGCCGGGCCGAAAGCTGGGAGGTGCTGAACGAGGAGCTGCGCGGTCCGCTGACGGCGTTGACCCGCAGTTATTTCGGCCCCGAAGCGAAACCGTCCGCCGACGCGTTGTCCGCGACCACGCCGTCCTCGCACCTGTGGCTGGTGGTGGTGGGGTTCATCGGCGGTATCGAACCGCGGGACAGCTCGGCGTCGGGGGTGGTGGCCATCGAAAAGCACCTCGATGTGCAGTTGGAACCCCGTGAGGATGTCCTGTACCTCGCCTTCAACAACCTGCGGTGGCGCCGCGCCGCCGACGAGGTCGCCGCCGCCGTCGCGGCCGCCCGCGCCGAGGGCCGGCTGTGGCCCGGACTCCGCCAACCCCTGATCGTGGCGGTGGGGCACAGCTGGGGAGCCGGCGCCATCAAGGGCCTCGCCGAGCGGCTGGGTCAAAACGGACTGGACGTCTCGCTGGCGGTGTTCCTGGACGGCTTCGGCTGGAGCCGCCTGCAGGTGCCCCCCGGCGTCCGATTCGCAGTGAATTTTTATCAGCGGTCGGGCATTCTCGGCGGATTCCCCCTGCGGGGCAAGAGCGAGCTGGTCATTCAGGACCCCGCGCGCACCTGCGACCTGGGCAGCTTCCGGATCAAGCCGCGGGCCGACCACTGGGGCTGGAACTGGACCCTCGTGCAACCCCTGGTGTACCGCTGGCACCACCTGCTGGCTCATGATTACCGGGTGAAGGGCTACCTGGTGGATCTCGTCCGCCTCAGTCACGAGGTGCTGGCCCGGACCGTTCCCTGGCCGCCGCCCGGTTCCGACCGGCTGTTCGAGCGGATAGTGGTCATTGACGGTGACGAGCCGGCGCCGCCGGAGGTCTCACCCGGCGTGAGGCTGGCCCGCCGCGCCGGCACGACCGGGACCGAGATCGTCACCCTCGTCGACCAGGAGACTGACGGCGCCGACTGCCTGAAGCTGATGGCGGAGGTCACAGCCCTCTGCCCGTCGCTGGTGGTGGCTCTGGAGCTGTTCGACCGGCACTTTCCCGATCCTCAGGAATTTTCCGAAGGCCAGCGACGGCAGGTGGACCAACTGGTGCGCCATCTGACGAACACCGGAGCGGTCGTGGCGGTGGGCCTGCTGCCGGACGCGGACGCGGAACGGCCGGCGCCCGTCAACCGGTATCTCCGGCGGATTCAGGGCCAGTACCCCAACCTGTTGCTGGTGAACCGGCCGCAGACGGCTGATTCTTGGTCCCCGTGCCAGAATGCATCGGACACCGAGCAATCGGCCGGCCCGGGACCCGACCGCATGGCCGAGTTGCTGCTGGAGCAACTCCACGCCTATTGTCCGGACCGGATCCCGTCCGGAGTGACCACCGCCGTCGGCTCGCCTTCCGCCGCCACCGCTCCGGCCGCTGTCGCTCCGGCCGGAACACCCGAACGGTGAACAGCCGCTGCGTTCGCCGGCTCGCCAGTTCAGAAATTCTCAAATTCCACAACTGACGCCAGGTGTCGATTTTTTTTGAATTGTCGTGATACGCCGCATCTTGAATGCCGATGCCCGCGCTTTCGCAAACCGGGCACGTGATCCGGTTTTCGGCCGCGAGTCAGGATGCAGGGTCCGGCTGGTCATCCGTCGCGGCATGCTGCCCGAATCTTGCAGAGTCGCTCCTCACTCCACTACCGCACCTTGACCAGCGTGTAGCGGCCGCCCTGGTTGTCGTTGAGGCAGAGGAGCCGCCCGTTGTGCACCGCTTGGAAGTGGGCGGCGAAGGTGTCCGTCCGGCCCTGATAGCGGTTCGTGGCGGCAAGCTGCCAGTTATTGACGGTGTACCGGCCCCGGAACTCCTGCTGGAAGGTATTCATGCCGCCCACCACGGCGCCGCTGGCCCCGCTGTGGACGCTGGTGTAGCTGCCGTCCCGATTGAAGGTGAACACGGCGCCGCTGGCGGCGAGCGTGGCGCCGGCCGCCAGGCCCGTCACAGAGTCGTACCACTGGGTGGTGGTGCTGCCGCCGCTCTGCCAGGTGCCGACGACGTCCGCCGCGGCGACGGCGAATTTGTTGTAGCGGTTCATGGCGATGAGCGCGTCAGGCGAGGGGAACAGGCGGCAGGAGGTGTCCCGGTCGGGTGTGGCCGCCAGGAAGAAGTTGCCGTCCCAGACCATGGCCAGGTACACCCGCTCGCCGGTCTGCCGGTCGACGGCCTCGCCTTCCTTCCATTCGTGGATCATGGTCTTGCGGTTCTCGTTTTCCGAGACGATGGTGTACCGGGGCTTCACGAAACGGTGCCACAGGTTGTCCCGGATGTTGCCGTTGGGGGGGCGCATGTCCGCATTTACCGGGAAATAATAGTAGATATAGACCCGACTGGTCCCCTTCTGCACCAGGATCCAGTCGGCCTGCACGCTGGCGGTCCAGCCGTCGTCGAAGTTGGAGGAGGTGAACTGGAAGGCGCTCCGGGCCGCCGGAGAGGGCGGCTGGGGGGGCGGAGGGGCGGTGGCCGGAGCTGCGGCGGACGCCGTTCCGGCCAGGGTGACGGAGCGCAGGAACTTCTGAATGGTCGGGACGTAACTCTTCTGGTTGGTCAACCCAATGGCCGTGAGCCGCTTGCCGTGACCGGAAAATGTCTGGAATATAAGGGTGCCCGGCTGGCCCCCGTGGGTGAAGGTGCCGGTGGCGGACCGGCATTTCCAGCCGTTGGCGGCGGGGATGTCCGTGACACCGGAGGGCCCGGTGGCGGACAGTTTCTGGACCGCCACGTCCTGCCATTCGGCCTTGAAATCCTGCTCGAGGCTCCCCGCGCTGCCGAGGCTGTTGTACACGATGAGCTGGCACCACCCCTGGTTCGAGTCGACGCGGCTGTACATGACGGAAGAATTCGGCGAGACACTCCGCTGCCACCCGGCCGGCGGAGCGAAGCGGGCCAGGTCGTAAGTCTGGACAGCGGCCGGATTGCCTCCGCCTGCGGTCGAACCCTGCGCGCCGGCATCGGTGAGACCCGGCAAGCAGGCCAGGCTGAGCACGACGCCCGCAACGAGATGGTTGAAGGATGTCATGGTGATTCTCCGTTTTTGAGCAGTGAACAATTCACCGGAAGGCCGGTGAACATTAGAGTGGGGAAAACATCGATCAGATGCAGCGGTTCGACCGGTGCCCGACTTTCGAATGATCGGGAACGAGCCCTGCGCCCCGAGCCCCGATTACGAATCACGATTACGAATTACGATTACGAATTACGATTACGAATTACGATAACTGGACCCATTCACCCATTCACCCTGTTCCCCAATTGCCGCTCCTCGATGAGCCGGATCTTCTCCAGCCGGCGGGTGTGGCGGCCGCCGTCGAACGGCGCGTCCAGCCAGGCGCGCACCATGGCCAGCCCCGTCTCCACGCTGACGAATCGGCCCGGCAGAGCCAGGATGTTCGTGTCGTTGTGCCGGCGGCTCAGCTCGGCCATCTCCGGGGTGAAGCAGAGCCCGGCCCGGATGCCGCGGAACTTGTTGGCGGTGATGCTCATGCCGATGCCGCTGCCGCAGATCAGGATCCCGCGGTCGAACTCGCCGGCGGCCACCCGGCCGGCCACGGCGGCGCCGAAGTCCGGGTAGTCCACGGATGCGGCCGACGCCGGTCCGGCGTCGGTCAGATCCACGCCGAGGCGGCTGCATTCGGCCCGGATGGCCTCCTTGAGATCGAACCCCGCGTGGTCGCTGCCGATGATGATGCGCATCGTTCCTCCCGTCCCGGATCTCGGCGGTATTGTTCCCGATAACGGCCGGCGGGTCAACGCAAAACTGCTTGACAGCGCAAGGGTCCGCCCATATACTGCCGTTTTCGAGTTTGCGCCCAAAGGGAGGTGAGTCGTTTGGCGTACATCACCGTGCAGGACGGGGAAAGCCTGGAGAGCGCACTGCGCCGGTTCAAGCGGAAAGTCCAACAAGAAGATATCATCAAGGAAGTGAAGAAGCACTCCTTCTTCCTGAAACCCGGCGAGAAGCTGCGCATCAAGCAGGCCTTGGCCCGCAAGCGCCTGAGAAAGAAGATGCGCAACATCCAGCGCCGACTGGACTGAGTCACACCCCAGGGCTACCGGATCTCCTCCGGTAGCCCTTTTTGTCTTTACGGCAGCCGGCGCGGACGGGCCGGCCCCCTGCCGGAGACGGCGGACAGACGATCGGCCCGAAAGCGAGGTCCCCGTGAACTCCCTTGAAATCATCAAGAAGAAGCGCGACCGCTCGGCCCTGGCGGCGGACGAGATCCGCTTCATGGTGGACGGCTACACCGCCGGCGAGATTCCGGACTACCAGATCAGCGCGCTGCTCATGGCCATCCTCATCAACGGCATGGACACGGCCGAAACCCAGGCGCTCACCGAGGCGATGCTCCACTCCGGCGATGTGCTGGATTTCTCCGATATCCCCGGCGTCAAGGTGGACAAGCACAGCACCGGCGGCGTCGGCGACAAGACGTCGCTCATCCTGGGGCCCATCGCCGCCGCCGCGGGCGTCCGCGTGCCCATGATCAGCGGCCGCGGCCTGGGGCACACCGGCGGCACGCTGGACAAGTTGGAGGCGATCCCCGGCTTCGACGTGAACCTGTCGGTGGAGCGCTTCCGCGAGGGCGTCGAGCGGATCGGCCTCTGCCTCATCGGCCAGACCGCCCGGATCGCCCCCGCCGACAAGAAAATTTACGCCCTGCGCGATGTCACCGGGACCGTGGAGTCCATTCCCCTGATCACCGCCAGCATCATGAGCAAGAAGCTGGCCGAGGGGATCGACGCCCTGGTGCTCGACGTCAAGACGGGCCGCGGCGCCTTCATGAAGACGCTGGACGATTCCCGCCGGCTGGCCCGCAGCCTGGTGGACACCGGTCTGCGGGTGGGCAAGCGAATGTCGGCCCTCATCACCGACATGAACCAGCCGCTGGGCCGGTGGGCCGGCAACGCCGTCGAGGTGGCCGAGTCGGTGGCCACGCTGCGCGGCGAGGGACCGGCGGACCTGGAGACGCTCTCGGTGGAGCTGGCCGCGGAGATGATCCGGCTGGCCGGGCTGGCGCCGGACATCGACGCGGCGCGAGGTGTCGCGCGCCGGCAGATCGCGACGGGGCGGGCCCTCGAAGTGTTTGCCCGCTGCATCGAGTTCCACGGCGGCGACCCGCGGGTCACCGAATCGGATCAACACCTCCCCCGGGCGGCGCGGCGGCACGTGGTCACGGCGCCGCGGGCCGGCTGGGTGGCGCAGCTCGACGCCGAGGCCGTCGGTATGGCCATCGTCGTCCTGGGCGGCGGCCGCCTGCGCAAGGAGGACGGGATCGACCCGGCCGTCGGCGTCCGGCTGCACCGCAAGATCGGCGACCGCGTCGAGGCGGGCGAGCCGCTGGCCGAGATTCAGTACAACGACGCCGCCCGCTTCGACGACGCCCGCCGCCGGGTCGAGACGGCCTACGCCATCGCCGAAGCGCCGGTGGAAGCGCCGGTGCTCATCCGGGAACGGCTGGAATAGCGGGCCGACACGAATCGCTCCGTCTGGAGGTCTCCGCATGCATCTCACCGGCTTGATCGGTCTGGTTGTCATCCCACTCATTGCGTTCCTGCTCTCCACCAACCGCAAGGCCATCCGCTGGAAGACCGTGGGGTGGGGGTTCGGCCTCCAGATCGGGTTCGCCCTCATCGTGCTCAAGTGGCCGCCGGGAGTGCGCCTGTTCGAATACCTCGGCCAGGGGATCAACCACCTGCTGTCCTACTCCCAGTACGGATCCAACTTCGTGTTCGGGCCGCTCGGGTCCCGCGCCGCCATGGTCAAGTTCCTGGAGACGGTCACCGGTCGGACACTTGCCGAGAACGACCCGCTGATGGCCGGCGTCAGCATTTTCGCCCTGCAGGTGCTCCCCACCATCATCTTCATCGCCGCCCTGTTCGCCATCCTGTACTACCTGGGCGTGATGCAGTTCGTCGTCCGCGTCTTCGCCTGGGTGATGGCGCGGCTCATGGCCGCGAGCGGCGCCGAGTCGCTCAACGTGGCCGCCTCCATCTTCATGGGCCAGACCGAGGCTCCGCTCACCATCCGTCCCTACCTCAACGACATGACCGACTCCGAGCTCATGTGCGTCATGACGTCGGGGATGGCGCACATCTCTGGCGGGATCATGGCCGCCTACATCGCCTTCGGCGCGCGGCCGGAGCACCTGCTCACCGCCGTGATCATGACCGCGCCGGGCACCATCATGATGGCCAAGATGCTGGTGCCCGAGACGGGTGAGCCGAAGACCCTGGGCCAGGTGAAGCTGGAGGTGGAGAAAACCGACGTCAACATCATCGACGCCGCCTCCCGCGGCACCGGCGAGGGACTCCATCTGGCCATGAACGTGGCGGCGATGCTGATTTCCTTCATTGCCCTGATCTACCTGATCAACGGGCTGTTGGGCCTGATCCCCGTGGGCGGCGCGCCCTTGTCGATGCAGCGGATCTTCGGGTTGGTCTTGGCGCCGGTGGCCTGGATCATGGGCGTGCCGTGGCAAGACGCCGCCAATATCGGCAACCTGCTGGGCACGCGGCTGGTGCTCAACGAGTTCATCGCCTACAGCGGCCTGGGCGAGCTCAAGAGCGTGCTGGAGCCCCGTTCCTTCACCATCGCCACCTTCGCCCTGTGCGGTTTCGCCAATTTCTCGTCGATCGGCATCCAGATCGGCGGCATCGGCGCCCTGGCGCCGGCGCGCCGTCATGACCTGGCCCGGCTGGGCCTGCGGGCGGTGTTGGCCGGGACCATGGCCAATTTTCTGACGGCGAGCATCGCCGGCATCCTCATCTGAGGCCGCCGCGGACGGACGCCGCCGGACACTGCATCTGCGGAGAGACACCATGATGTACGAACAGGTCATCGAGCTTGTCGTCCAGTACCTGTCGGAGCGCGCCCCGGCGCCCCGTCCCCTCGGAGTGATCCTGGGTTCCGGCCTGGGGGCATACGCCGACGCCGTCGAGGACGCCGTGCGCATCCCCTTTTCCGAGATCCCCCACTTCCCCGCCAGCTCAGTCGCCGGGCACGCCGGCGTGCTGGTGGCGGGACGCCTGCACGGGCACGCCGTGGCGCTCATGCAGGGCCGTGTGCACTACTACGAGGGGCACGATCCCGACGACGTGATCTTCCCCGCCCGGGTGCTCCACGGCTTGGGTGTCCGGACGCTCATCGTCACCAACGCCGCCGGCGGGATCAACCCGGAGTACCGCCCCGGCGACCTGATGATCATCCGCGACCACATCAACTTCATGGGCTTCAACCCGCTGCGCGGCCGGGTGGCCGAGCGCTTCGGCCCCCGCTTCCCGGACATGAGCTACGCCTATCACCCGGAGTTGCGGACGCTGGCCCGCGAAGCGGCGGGCCGCCTGGGACTCGCCGTCCGGGAGGGCGTATACCTGGGGTTGTCGGGCCCGTCGTACGAGACGCCCGCCGAAATCCGCATGTTCCGCGCCTGGGGCGCCGACGCGGTGGGCATGTCCACGGTACCCGAGGTCATCGCCGCCAACCAGATGGGGATGCGGGTGCTGGGAATCAGCTGTATCACCAACATGGCGGCGGGCATCCTCGACCAGCCCCTGACCCACCAGGAGGTGCTCGACACCACCGAGCGGGTCAAGGACCAGTTCACCCGCCTGGTGGACCGGATCATCGCGGAGGTGCGGCTGTGAACGACGAGCTGGTTCGTGTGGCCACCGCCGCCCGGGAGCACGCCTTCGCGCCGTATTCCCGCTTCCGGGTCGGCGCGGCGCTGCGGGGCGAATCGGGCACCATCTACGGGGGCTGCAACGTGGAGAACGCTTCCTACGGCCTTACCGTCTGCGCCGAGCGGGTGGCGATCTGGAAGGCGGTCAGCGAGGGCGAGCGCCGTTTCCAGGCGATCTGCGTGGTGGCCGACACGGCGGAGCTGACGCCCCCCTGCGGGGCCTGCCGGCAGATCATCTGGGAGTTCTGCGGCGACATCCCCGTGATCCTGGCTAACCTGAAGGGGGATCGGGTGGTATACTCGATGGCAGAGCTGCTGCCGCGTCCGTTTGACGGGGGCTTTCTCGGCTGAGACCGCCCCTGTTCGGCCGCCCGGCCGGGGCGCCGGAGCCGCGACCGGAGGGATGTCCATGAAACCAGAGTGCGCGGACGATCCGCTCCTCGAGGTGCTGCGGCACCTGTTTCCGGCCTGTCCCGCCTTCCGCCTGCGGGTGGACGACCCCGGCCGGAGCGCGCCATGGGAGTGCGAGCTGCGGGCGGGGCGGACCCTGCCGCTGGCCCCGCGCGGCGGCAGGCAGGCGGCCCGCACCGGGCCGCGGATGGGCGAGATCAGCCTGGGCGGCCTGGAACGCGGCGTCACCGTGGGCCTCTCGGGCCCGGGCCTCCCCGCCGGCGAGGCGAAGCTGTCAGCGGACCAGGCGGCGCTGCTCCGTCAGGCGGTCCGGCTGTTCCTGATCCGGCAGGGGCATGAGCGGCTGGCGCGCCAGTTCGACGTCCTGTGCGAAATCAACCGCGAGATCAACTCCCAGTCCGAGCTCAAGCCGCTGGTGGAGATCATCGCCGAGAACACGGCCCGGCTGCTCGACGCCGACGCTGTCTCGGTCATGCTGTACGACGAGCGCCACGAGCGGTTCCGGACGTTCGCCGGCTGGCGCTCCTGGACCACCGATTCGGGCGCGGTGGTCTTCTATGCCACCGAGGGCATCATCGGCAAGGTGGCGGCCACCCTGCAGGGTGTGCGCGTGGCCGACACCGCCCGGAGCCCCGACTTCAAGCCGTCCGCGGACACCAGCCAGCCGCCCATCAAGTCGATGCTCTGCGTGCCGCTGGTGGACCTGGCCGGCGCGCGGCCCGTCCTGATCGGCGTCATCAACGCCTCGCGGCGCCTGTTCCCCGACCGGCCGTCGAAGGAGGGTTTCTCCGAGGAGGACCTGTCGCTCTTCGAGAAGTTCGCCGTGCAGGTCACGGCGGCGATTCAGCGCTCCCGCGTGTTCGAGGAGACCCGCCGGCGCACCCTGCAGCTCCAGATCGTCAACCAGATCGGCACCATCCTGGGCAGCTCCCTGGAGCGGAGCGACAACTTCCAGCGCGCCCTGGACCTGCTGGCGCGGTCATTTGCCCTGTCCTACGCCCAGCTGCTCGTCGTCGGCGGCGAGGAGCTGAAATACAACGTCAACACCCGGCGGAACCCCGATTTCATCCCGCCCGGCCTGGCGGGGCTGCTGCGGCGGGGGAAGTGGAACACCCGGTCCCGGTTCGTCGAGCGGGAGTCGCGCGCCAAGTACCTGTTCAGCCTGGGGCAGAACCCCCGCTCCATGACCTACCTGTACGTCGAGAGCGGCGACGCGCTGCTGTTCGAGGACGAGCACAACCGCCGGGTCATGGAAACGGTGCTCGACCAGCTCTCCATCGCCCTGGAGAATTTCACCCTGTTCGCCGACGTCTCCGACAACAACCGGAAGATGGCCGAGCTCGACCGGATGAAGAACGAGCTGATCAGCATCGTGTCCCACGATTTTCGGACGCCGCTCACCGTGATCCACGCCTACTCCGAGCTGCTGCTGCTGCAGCCGGAGATGGGGACTGAGGACCGGCGGGAGTACCTGAACTCCATCTTCGAGCAGATCGGTCACCTGCGCCGCCTGGCCGAGGGGCTGCTCAAGATCACCCGGATCGAGTCGGGCGAGATGACCTACGCGTTCGAAGCCATCGACTTCGCGGTGCTGGCCGAGAAGATCGGCTCCCGGCGCCTGCCCCGGCACCAGATCCGCTTCGAGGTGGAGGCCGGGCTGGCGCCGCTCAACGCCGACTACGACAAGCTGTTCGAGGTGCTGGACAACCTCATCTCCAACGCCATCAAGTTCTCGCCCGACGGCGGCGAGGTGGTGGTGCGGGCGCGGCGCCACAAAGACGGCTGCGCCCTCATCGAAGTGCGCGACCAGGGGATCGGCATCCCGCCGGAGCAGCTCGGGAACCTGTTCCGGAAGTACAGTCGCGTCTACAACGAGCAGACCAAGCACATCCGCGGCACGGGCCTCGGCTTGTACATCTGCAAGAAGCTGGTGGAAGGGCACGGCGGCAAGATCTCTGTGCGCAGCAAGCCGGGCGAAGGGGCCACCTTCAGCTTCACCGTCCCCTTTCACCAGCCGGTCCCGGTCACCCCGTGAGCGGTCCGGCCGGCGGCCCCCCGTTTGCACCCCCCGGACCGGTGTGGTATAGTGCCTGCCGGAAGCGGAAGGAGCCCCGATGAAGAAACATTTCACCCTGTTCGCGGTTATTTTCCTGGCGGGTGCGGCGCTGGTGGGCGGCCTGCTGGGGCGGAGGGTCAGCGCCGACTCCGGCCAGACCGACGAGCGGACCGAGCTGTTCCGCCGTTACTCGCTCGTGCTGAACACCATCGAGCAGAACGCCGCCGACTACCCCGGCAGCGCCGAGCTGATCTACAGTTCGGTCCGCGGGATGCTCCAGCGGCTGGATCCACACAGCAGCTTTTTCTCCCCCAAGGATTACAAGGCGGTGGAGGAGGAAAACAGCGGCCGGTATTTCGGCCTCGGCATCCGCATCCGGGCGTTGATGCCGGGCAGCGGCCGGATTGTGGTGATCGAACCGCCGGCGCCGGGCACCCCCGCGGCCCGGGTGGGCCTGCAGGCCGGCGACGTGATTTTCAAGGTCAACGACAAGCCCATCGACGACTGGGATGTCGACGACGTCATCGATCACCTGAAGGGGCCCAAGGGCACGAAGGTGCACATCACCGTGAACCGACCCGGCGAGGCCGAATCCCTCGAGCTGGACGTGATCCGCGACGAGATCCCCAAGCTCACCATCAACTTCGCCTACCGGGTCCGGCCGGGCATCGGCTTCATCAAGATCGAGCGGTTCTCCGAGACCACCCATCGCGAGATGATGGACGCGCTGCAGCGGATCGGCATCGATTCGCTGGACGGCCTGATCCTCGACCTGCGCGACAATCCGGGCGGCTATCTGACCCAGGCGATCCGGGTCTCGGAGGAGTTCCTACCCAAGGGCGCGCCCATCGTCAGCACCCGCGGCCGCAACGGCGCCGACGAGCAGCGCTATGCGGTGCGGGAGGGGGGCGACCTGAAGATCCCGATGGTCATCCTCATCAACGCCAGTTCCGCCAGCGCGTCCGAGATCGTGTCCGCCGCGGTCCAGGACAACGATCGCGGCCTGCTCGTGGGCGAGCAGAGCTTCGGGAAGGGGCTGGTCCAGTCGGTGTACCGGCTGTCCGACGGCTCGGGCCTGGCGCTCACCACGGGGCGCTACTACGCGCCCAGCGGGCGCTGCCTGCAGCGGCCGTTCAACGGCTCGGTGTACGACTACTACAACCAGCGCAACCGCAAGGCCGTCAAGCCCGATCAGTCGGAAGTCAAGTACACCCTGAGCGGACGCAAGGTTTACGGCAGCGGCGGCGTGCAGCCCGACATCGTCTACGTCTCCCGCAAGCTGAACCGCTTCGAGCTGACCCTGCTGTCGAAGGACGTGTTCTTCAAGTTTGCCAACCAGGCGGCGCAGGGGAAGGTCGCGTCGGTGAGCATCCTGGCCAACGGGAGCGCCGCCGCCGACCACGCCCGCCAGTTCGAGGTCAACGAGGCGGTGCTGCAGGAATTCCGCGAGTATCTCGACAGCCTCAAGATCACCTATACCGACGAGGAGTTCCAGCAGAACGTCGCCTTCAGCCAACGGGGCATCAAGGCGGAGCTGTTCACCCGCATCTACGGCGTGCTGGACGGTTTCAAGATCCGCGCCGAGGGTGACGACCAGATCGCCAAGGCGCTGGAGGCGATGCCGGAGGCCCGCAGCATGCTCGTCAAGACGAAGGAGATCCTGGCCACCATCGGCGACCGGAAGCGCCGGGGCGGGATATGAGCGACGCGCGAGTCTGGTACATCACGGTGGACGGCGCCACGCAGGGTCCGTTCACCGCCGGCGAAGTCCGAGACCAGCTGCAGGCAGGCAGCATCAATCCCCAGACGTACGTATTTCGGCAGGGACTGGGTAACTGGATTCCGCTGGCGCAGGCGCCCGAGTTGGGGGCTGCCGCGCCGGTTCCCCCGTTGCCCCGCGCCGCCGCGCCGGCGTCCGCTGCCGGGACGCCCGCCGGCCCGCGTTGTCATGAGATCGACTACCAAATCCACGGCGACGACATGCAATTCGTGGACGTGGTGCTGGACCCTGGCGAGGCGGTGATCGCCGAAGCCGGCACCATGATGTACATCACCAACGGCATCCAGATGGAGACGCGCTTCACCGACGGCAGCTCGCCCGACAAGGGGTTCATGGGCAAGCTCCTCGACGCCGGCAAGCGCGTGGTCACCGGCGAGAGCCTGTTCCTGACTCTTTATACGAACCGCGGCGCGGGCCGCGAGACGGCGGCCTTCGCCGCGCCCTACCCGGGCAAGATCATCGTCGCCGACCTCAAGGAGCATGACGGCACCCTGATCTGCCAGAAGGACTCCTTCCTCTGCGCCGCGTACGGCACGTCGCTCGGCATCGCCTTCACCAAGCGGCTCGGCGCCGGCTTTTTCGGCGGCGAGGGGTTCATCCTCCAGAAGATGGAGGGGGACGGCAAGGTGTTCATCCACGCCTGCGGCACCATCGTGAAGCGGGTGCTGGGGCCGGGCGAAACCCTGCGCGTGGACACCGGCTGTCTCGTGGCCATGGACCGGAGCGTGACCTACGATATTCAGTTTGTGGGCAGCGTCAAGACGGCGTTCTTCGGCGGCGAAGGCCTCTTTTTCGTCACCCTGACGGGCCCCGGCCAGGTGTTCCTGCAGTCGCTCCCCTTCAGCCGGCTGGCTGACCGGATTTATTCGCACGCTCCGAGCGCCGGCGGCTCCCGCAAGGAGGAAGGGTCGGTGCTGGGTGGGTTGGGCAGCCTGCTCGGGGGGGACCGCTAGGCGGCGGGTCGGCGGAACGGCGAACCAGCGAGTCGGCGGGGCGTCGGAATGGGAGATTGACGACGGTCGACCGCAGACGAATCTCCCCTCAACCCTTAACTGTCAATCCTCACCCATTAAGTTGCAACTCGAAACTTGGAACAGCGAACGTTCCAACCTTTAAACGCAAGCTCTTCGGCAAGAACGCCGAGACAGAAAACGAGCCTCGAGTCTCGAGCCCCGAACATCGTCCTAATCGCCGGACAGCCGCTCGATGAGCTGCTTGATCTCAGCCTCGATCCGGTTTTTCTGTGCCTCACCCAGCAACTCGCGGGCGGCTTTCATCTGTGACGTGAGGATTCGGAGGTAGACGTTGTAGACGTAGTCCGTCTTGTGGGGAGTGGACAGGTTCATGATGTTGAGGTCGAGCAGATCGGGGTCCAGCCAGCCCTTGCTGTTCATCTCCACGTTGTGGAGGAGGGTCTTTTCCTCCTGCCGAATCTCCTCGTAATAGTTGCGCAGGATCTTCTCGGCCATGGGGCCGGCGCCGGTTTTGAGAGTCTGGAGGATGCTCTCGAAGATCTGGTTGAAGAGCGCCTGCATGCGCTTGAGCTTGTCGATCTCCATGTCCAGCACCGGCTCCAGGACGAAGCTCTGGTGGTGCTGGATCCGGAACAGGTCGATGGTGATCAGCCCGGCCAGCAGGCGGCAGGTCTCGAAATCGTTCAGCAGGCTGTAATGAAGCACCTCGCGGATCGACTTGCCGCGGGCGTAGTTCATGATGTCCACTTCCTGGTCCGAGAGCTGGATTTCCTGGCGTTTCTGCTCGAATTCGGGGGATTCTTCCAGGACGTTGTCGATGCTCCCGATCATTCGCTCCAGGAAGAACCAGTCGGTGATCCGCTTGATGCCCGCCAGGATCAGGTCGGCCGAAGTGATGTTGAGCTTGATGGTCTCGATCTGCTTCTCTTCCTTCTCGAACTCGAACATGCCCTCGACCCACTCGAACACCGAGAAGATGATCTCCTTGACCTGCTGGTGGACGGCGGAGATCAATTCCTGGGTGCTGATGTACCCCTCGCGGAGCAGGATCTGGCCGTGGCGCAGGCCGGGCCGGATCTGGTTGGCGGTCTCCAGGTACTGCTCCAGGGTGATGATGCCGTTGCGCAGCAGGATGTCGCCCAGCGAGTCCTTGCGCTGGTTGGAGTAGGCGAACGCGATCTTGCCTTCCTCGAGGTAGATCTTCTTCTTGATGTTGAACTGCTGCAGCGTCAGAATGCCGGTCTCTTTGCTGATGCAGATGGAGTGCAGGATCTCGGGGAGGGTGGTGACCTTCAGGCTGCCTTTCAGAAGCATGGGTGCTCCTCGTGCCGGGCGCGGCGGAATCGCGCGTTCAGACCCGCCGCGCTCAGCGGAATTCGATCCGCTGGATGGTCTGCTTGATGATCGGGCGTTCGGCGAGATTGCCGGTGCCCACGGTGGCGGCGGCGATCTTCCGCACCGCGTCCATGCCCTCGACGACGTGACCGAATACGGTGTACTCGCCCTGCCACTCGGGGTGGTTCTTGACGCAGACGAAAAACTGGCAGCTGGCCGAGTTCCGGTCGTCCGCCCCGCGGGCCATGGCCACTGCGCCCGCGGTCATGGGCAGGTTGTTGACCTCGAACGGGAGAAACTCGCCGGTGGTGCCGAAGCCGTCGTTGTAGGGATCGGCGTCGCGGCTCAGCGGGTCGCCGCCCTGGATCAGGCTGCCGGCGATGATCCGGTGGAACGCGGTTCCGGTGTAGAAGCCGTCGGCCGCCAGCCGCTTGATCCGGGCGACGGTCTGCGGCGCCTGGTCGGGCTTCAGTTCGATGGTGAACGCGCCGGCCGGAGTCTCGACGACCATGCGGTTGGACGCGGGGAGGGGCGGCGGTTCGGGAGTCGCGGCCGGGGACGGCCCGGGGGCCGGCTGTTCGGTTTCTGCGGGCGCCGGTCCGCCGCAGGCGGCGAGCGCTAGCACGAGCAGGAGGGCGGCGAGACCGGGGCGGATGTGCCGGGCAGAGATCATGGGCGACACCTCATGATGGCGATGATGGCACGGGGCGGCCGCGTCGGGCCGGCCGGCCCGACGGTCACTGCAGCGTATCCTGGTCGGGGCGCTTGACCAGCACGCCCTGCTTCTCCAGGTTCTGGAAAATCTGGTCGATCTGCTGCTTGAGTTTGATGAAGGAGGTGATGCTCATGCCGAAGCGCTGGATGATGACCGCCTCCAGGTGGTCGTCGGGCTGGAGAGTGCGCGACTGGATTTTCTGGTTCATGTCCAGCACCAGCTTCGGATCCACGACGCCGACATCGACCACCACGTCCGTGTCGATCTGCGCGAACGCGAACTGGTTCACGAACCGGATGTTCTCTCGGCCCTCCGGGTACACGAACTTGACCGGGATGTTCTGACGGTTGCTCATCGACTCCACCTCACCGCGTCCTTCCGCCGGATGGCGCCGACGGTACGAACTGCTTTTTAATGCTGGAGATACGGGCCTGCTTCTTTTCTTCCGAGAGGATATTATCGGGGATTTGACCCAGGATTTCAATGGCTTTGTCGTAATCCTCCTGGATCTCCAGGATGTCGGACATCACCATCAGCGCCAGGTAGCGGCAATCGTCGCAGTGGGGCTCGCGGGTGACCGGTTCCAGGAATTCCCGCGCCCGCTGGTAGTTCTTCTGGTTGTAGTAGATCATGGCCAGCTGAATCACCGCCTGCTGCCGGGTGTGAGCATCGGTCACCGTGCCGATGAGGTTCTTCAGCTCGATGATCGCCACCTCCGGCCGCTCGGTCTTGACGTAGCAGCGGGCCAGCTCGAGGCGCAGGAGCGGGATGTCCGCGTGCGCCGGATGGCGGGCGATGAGGTACTTCAATTCCGCTTCGGCCCGGGACAGGTCGCCGATGACGTTGAGGTGGATCTCGGCCAGCCGCCGGTGGATCTCGAAATCGTGGGGGCTGGCGGGGTCGGCCGCCAGGGCCCGCTGCCAGAAGTCCATGGCGCCGTACAGGTTGTTTTCATGGAAGTACAGGATGTTGCCCTGGAGGTAGTACACCTCCGCCATCCGCTTCCAGTGGGGATACTCGCGCTCGATGGCGCGCAGGGTGTCCGCGGCGGCCCGGGGCTGGTTCGTGCCGATCTGCTCCTGGGCCAGCCGGAAAAGATCTTCGGCGTCCTTCTGGTTGAGCACCAGCAGGATGCACGAGGTCACGAAGGCGGTGGCAATCACCAGGACGATGAAGGTGAGGTGCTCGGACAGGAACCGGACGACGCCGTTAATCGCTTCCGTTCTCATCGCCGTTTTCGTCCTCGGCGCTCAGCAGCGTGATGGATGTGACCAGGTCCTCCGGCGCCAGCTCAATGAGCTTGACGCCCATGGTCGCCCGGCCGGCGGTGCGGATGGTGCCGGTGTTCATCCGGATGATCTGGCCGCCCGCGCTCACGAGGATCAGGTTGCAGTCCTCCCGCAGATAGCGCGCGTCCACCACCGGGCCCGTCTTGTCGGCGACCTTCAGGTTGATGATCCCGCTGCCGCCCCGTGACTGGACGCGGTACTCGGTGGTGGGTGTCTTCTTGCCGAAGCCGCACTGGGTGACGCTCAGGAACTCGCCCTCGGTGGTGCAGGTGGTCATGGAGACCACCTGGTCGCCCTTGCGCAGGCGGATGCCGATCACGCCCTGGGCCGTCCGGCCCATGGGGCGGACGTCGGTCTCGGCGAAGCGGATGCTGTGGCCCAGCCGCGTGGACAGGAACAGGAAGTGGTTGCCGGTGGTCTTGGTGGCGGCGATGAGGCGGTCCGTCTCGCGGACGGTCTGGGCGATGATGCCGGCGCTGCGCGGGTTGGAGAATTCCGACAGCGGCGTCTTCTTGATGATGCCGGCGGCCGTGGCCAGCACGACGTACTCCTGTTCGGAGAATTCCTTCACCGGGATGATGTCGGCGATCTTCTCCTCCGAATCCATCTTGACCAGGTTGACGACGGGGCGGCCCTTGCCGGTGGTGCCCACCTCGGGGATGCTGTACACCTTGAGCCAATGCACCTTGCCCCGGTCGGTGAAGACCAGCAGGTAGCTGTGGTTGGAGGCGACGAAGGCGTGCTCGGTGAAGTCGGTGGCGTGGGTGGTCATGCCGCGGCGCCCCTTGCCGCCCCGCCGCTGGACGCGGTAGGTGGAGGCGGGGATGCGCTTGATGTAGCCCGTGTGCGAGATGGTGATGAGCGCGTCCTCGTCGGGGATGAGGTCCTCGATCTGGAGCTCGGCCTCCTCGTCGACGATGCTTGTGCGGCGCTTGTTGGCGTACGTTTTCTTCAGGGCCAGCAGCTCGTCCTTGATCAGATTCATGAGCTTGAACGGGCTGGCCAGGATTTCCTCCAGGTCGGCGATGAGCTTGAGGGTCTGGCGGTACTCCTCGAGGATTTTCTCGCGCTCGAGGTTGGTCAGGCGCTGGAGGCGCATGTCGAGGATGGCCTGGGCCTGGACGTCGCTGAACTTGAAGCGCGCCATCAGCCGCTCCTTGGCCTCGGCCGGCGTCTTGGAGTTGCGGATGAGCTTGATCACCTCGTCCAGGTAGTCCAGGGCGATCTTGAGCCCCTCGAGGATGTGGGCGCGCTCCTTGGCCTTGCGCAGCTCGAAGCGCGTGCGGCGGGTGACCACCTCGCGGCGGTGGTCCAGAAAGATGACGAGCGAGTCGCGCAGGTTCAGCAGCTTGGGCTGGTTCCGGTCGATGGCCAGCAGGTTGATCCCGAAGCTGGTCTGCAGGTTGGTGTGCTTGTACAGGTTGTTCAGGATGATCGCCGGCTCGACGTCGCGGCGCAGCTCGATGACGATGCGCATCCCCTCGCGGTCGCTCTCGTCGCGAAGGTCGGTGATTCCGTCCACCTTGCGGTCCTTGACCAGGTTGGCGATCTGCTCGATGAGCTTGCTCTTGTTCACCTGGTAAGGGATCTCGGTGACCACCAGCGCCTCGCGGCCCTTGGTGAGCTCCTCGACGGCCACCCGCGCCCGCAGCTTGAGGATGCCGCGACCGGTGCGGTACGCCTCGCGGATCCCCGCCCGGCCGTAGATGAACGCGGCGGTGGGGAAGTCGGGTCCGGGGATGAACGTCATCAGTTCGTCGACGGGGGTCTCGGGGTGTTCGATGAGATGGACCAGGGCGTTGACCACCTCGCCCAGATTGTGGGGCGGGATGTTGGTGGCCATGCCCACGGCGATGCCCGCCGAGCCGTTGACCAGCAGGTTGGGCAGTTTCGATGGCAACACCAGCGGTTCGGTCAGGGACTCGTCGTAGTTGGGGCCGAAGTCGACCGTTTCCTTCTCGATGTCGGCGAGCATCTCCTCCGCCAGCCGCGACATCCGGATTTCGGTGTAGCGCATGGCCGCGGCGGAGTCGCCGTCGACGGAGCCGAAATTCCCCTGGCCGTCCACCAGCGGGCAGCGCATGGAGAAGTCCTGCTCCATGCGGACGATGGCGTCATAGACGGCCACGTCGCCGTGGGGATGGTACTTGCCGATCACGTCGCCGACGATGCGGGCGCTCTTCTTGTACGGCTTCGAGTGGGAGTTGCCCAGCTCGTTCATGGCGTGGAGGATGCGCCGGTGGACCGGCTTGAGGCCGTCGCGGGCGTCGGGGAGCGCGCGGCCGATGATGACCGACATGGCGTAGTCGAGGTACGACTTCTTGATTTCGTCCTCGATGTTGACCTGGACGAGGTTTTCGAGGGGGAGCTGGTCCTTCTGTTCCATGGGGATGATTCCTTTGAATTCGAGCCCTTCGGGCTCCGGCTATAAACGTGATATTCTACGCCAAAACGGCCCGAAAAACCAGCGCCATTCCCGCGGGCGGCATTCGTCTGCAAGATGGTGAAAACCGGGCGCCGAAGCGGCGGCCGGAAGCCGCCGCCGACCCTTCAGGGCCCCTCGGGTGGCGTGAGGGGGGCGGTGCGGCGCTGCCGGAGGGCCGGCAGCAGATATTTGCCCAGACCGCGCAGGTACTTGACGGCCACGCCGGGGCGCAGCAGGCTGGCCAGGAGCCGTCCCAGGCGTCGGGGCCGGGTGTAGAACAGGAAGTAGGCCGTGTAGTAGAGCCGCCGGAGGGTGCGCAGGTTGATCTCGCGGGTCTGGATGTGGGGGGTGGTGACGTCCATGTCGTCGGCGAGCATGCGGGTGGCCAGTCCCTGCGCCACGGTGAGGTCGTGGAGCTCGGTGCCGGGGTAGGGGGTGGCGAAGGCGAAGAAGGCGTAGTCGAGCTCGGAGCGGCGGGCGAAGCGGATGGTCTGCCAGACATCGGCGGCGGTCTCGCCGGGGAAGCCCATCATGAAGAAGCCGTGGGTCACCAGACGGTGCCGCCGGGCCAGGCGGAGAAACGCTTCCACCCGGTCGAGGCGGAGGTTCTTGCGGATGAGCTGCTGGATCCGCGGGCTGCCCGTCTCGACGCCGATGGTGATGGAGTGGGCGCCGGCGGCCACCATCGCCTCGATGAGCGGCTCATCCACCCGGTCGGCCCGGATGCCGTTGGGAAACTGCAGGCCGACGCGCATGCCCGAGTCCACGATGAGCTCGCAGATGCGCCGGGCCCGCGCCAGATCCATGGTGAAGTTGTCGTCATAGATCAGGAACTCGCGGACGCCGTACGCGTCATGCAGGTGGCGCATCTCGGCCACGACGTGCTCGGGCGACCGCGGGCGGAAGCCCTTGCCGAACAGATTGTGGCAGTAAATGCAATGGTAGGGGCAGCCCCGGCTGGTGAAGATCTGGAACGGCCGGGGGTGGCGGCTGGGGGAGCCGGGTATCTCCAGCTCGAAGTAGCGCTCCATGGCGAAGAGATGGTAGGCCGGCCACGGCAGGTCGTCCGGCGCTGGACAGTCGGTCCGCAGCGGATTGTGGGTGACGATGCCGTCCTGCTTGAAAGACAGGCTGCCCACCGCGTCGAAGCCGCTGCCGCGGCCGAGGGCGTCCAACAGCTCGAGAAAGGGCCGCTCGCCCTCGCCGCGGATGACGAAGCGCACCCCGTCGAGCGCCAGGACCTGGTCCGGGGCGATGGACGGGTGGGCGCCGCCGAACACCATGGGCGTGTCCGGGGCGAGCGCGTGGATCCGCGCCGCGGCGGCAACGGCTCCCAGGTACTGGACGCTCATGCAGCTGATGCCCACCAGGTCGAAGCGTTCGGCGGCCAGGGCGTCGGCGAGCACGGCCTCCCAGTCCGGGTGCAGGATGAGGTCCAGGGTGCGAACCCGGTGGCCCGCCGCCTCGGCGGCCGCAGCCAGGTAGGCGATGCCGATGGGGAAACCGGCCGGACGGTACCGGGTGTCGTAATGGGGGCGCAGCAGCAGGAGGTTCATGATGGTCTCATCTCGCCGATCGGTGCAACGGGCCAGCGGAATTCTACCACGGTTGCCGGCCCCGGACGCATCGTTTCGGGGGGTGCGCCGCCGGCCCGGAGCGGCGGACCGGCTGTCTGCTGCGTTGGGCGGTGGTATAATGAAAACAAATTTCTGCGGGGAGGACAGGCAGAGATCGCCTGTCCAGGAGGTGGTGATGGCGACGCGCATGCCGGCGGTGGCCGGACGATTCTATCCGGGTTCCCGCCAGGCGCTCCTGTCCGATCTCGACCGGTACACCGTGGCGGCCGACGAGCGGCTGGCGGCCAGAGGCGTCGTGGCGCCCCACGCCGGCTACATGTATTCCGGAGCCGTGGCCGGCGCGGTGTACGGCGCGGTGCAGGTGCCGGAGCGCCTGGTGATCCTGTGTCCCAACCACACCGGCCTGGGCGGAGATCTCGCGATGATGGGAAGCGGCTCGTGGCGGACGCCGCTGGGTGACGCGGCCATCGACGAGGCGCTGGCGGCGGCTCTGACGCGAGCGTTGCCCGAGCTGGCCGACGACGAGTCGGCGCACCGGTTCGAGCACTCCCTGGAGGTCCAGCTGCCGTTTGTTCAGCGCCAGAAACCCGAGGCGCGGTTCGTGCCGGTGTGCGTGGGCACGGCGAATCTGGCGCTGCTCCTCCGGCTGGGCGACGCGTTGGCCGCGGTGGTGGCGGCGGCCGGCGAGCCGGTGCTCCTGGTGGCCAGCTCCGACATGACCCATTACGAATCCGCCCGGAACGCCCACCGCAAGGACACGCTGGCCGTGGAGCGGATGGAGGCGCTGGACCCGGAAGGGCTGGCCGCGGTGGTGCGGCGCGAGTCCATCTCCATGTGCGGCTGGGCGCCGGCGGTGGCGGTGATGCAGGCGTGCATGAAACTCGGGGCGACGCGGGGCCAGCTCGTCCGCTACGCCACCTCGGGCGACGTGACCGGGGACCAGAGCAGCGTCGTGGGCTACGCCGGAGTGGCCTTTGTCTGAACGGTGAGTCGGTTAATCGGTGAGTCGGTGAATGGGTGAATGGGTGAATGGATTCTGTGAGCCAGGACCCAGAACCCAGGTCCCAGGTCCCAAATCCCAGGTCCTATCCCCGATGTCCGACAATCGAGAACGAGCCTCGATTACGATCACGATTACGATCACGATTACGATTACGAATTACGATTACGAACACGCATCAACCATCAACCATTAACCATCAACCTGCCCTACCGTACGAGCTTCGAAATCGCCTTGAACGTGGCGTCGCCGGCGCGGGCCTGGAGCTGGAACAGGACGATCTCGGTGGTGGTGACCACGGCGCCGGCGTCGGCCAGCAGCGCCAGCCCGGCCTCGTGGTTCTCGGGGCAACGGCTCAACGTCGCGTCCCGAACGACATGGACGAAGAAGCCCGCCTCCAGCAGATCCAGGGCGGTCTGGAGAACGCAAACGTGAGTCTCGATGCCGCAGAGGATGGCGTGGCTCCGACCGCGATCCTGCAGCCAGGCCGCCAGCGGCAGCTCGCCGCAGCAGCTGAACGCCAGCTTGGCGGCCGGTGCGACCGTCTGGGCGTGCGGGGTGAGCCGCGCCACGGTGGGACCGAGGCCTTGCGGGTACTGTTCGGTGAAGTAGACAGGGCAGTCAAGGATGTCGAATCCCACCAGAAGCCGCTCGGTGTTGGCCAGCACCGACTCGAAGCGGGCCGGATCCATGGCGGCGGCCAGGCGCTCCTGAATGTCGATGACCACCAGCGCGGTGTTGTTCCGGCCGGGGCGGAATCGGGTCAGGTCCATGGCGTCGCTCCTTGGCGCGGGGTGCGGGAGCCAGGTGCGTCCATCCGGAGGGTGGCACGGTACCGGCTGCGGGGCATTGTACCAGACAATCAACTTTCCGCCGAGGGGCCGAGACGCGAATAAGTTGAATCGGTGAATGGGTGAATGGATGAGTCGGTGAATGGGTACCAGGATCTGTGTTCTGTGGTCCAGGTCCCAGAACCCAGGTCCCGGGTCCCAGGTCCCAGGTCCGAACTCCGATGTCCGCGTTACGGGAACGAGCCTCTAGCCTCTAGCCTCTAGCCTCGAGCCTCGATTACGATCACGATTACGAATTACGATTACGAGCACGAACCCTCAACCCTCAACCCTCAACCCTCAACCCTCAACCCATAACCCATGACCGGCGGTGCAACCGGAATGAACATTTCCGTCGTAATTATCGTTATTCCTAGTGATCCTGCGAGGAGGTCCGGTCATGGCCAATCGAAAAGGGAGCACCACCCTGCGCATCGTCACCGTGGTGGTGATCATCGGGATCCTGGGTGGCGTCTACACCGCGTTCAGCATCCTGTTCCGCCGCGACGAGTCGATCCCGGCGGAAAAGATCGCCGCGGTGGCCCGCGGCGAAATGGTCCGGTCGGTGGTGGCCACGGGGAAGATCGAGCCGGTGTCCAAGATCGACGTCAAGTCGAAGGCAAGCGGCATCATCCGCTATCTCTACGTGGACGACGGCGACTCCGTGCGCGAGGGGCAGGTGCTCGTGGAACTGGACCGCGAGCAGCTCGAGGCGTCCCGCCGCGAGGCGCAGGCCAACGCCCAGGCCCGCAAGGCGATGCTCGAGAAGGCCGAGGCGGAAGTCCGCTCCACGGCGCTGGCGCTCGAGCGTGCCCGCGAGGAAGCCGCGAGCCGCGACCTGGAATTCATCCGCCGCGAGTGGGAGCGGATGCAGCAGCTGTACGCCGACAACCTCATCGCCAAGGCCGACCTCGACGAGACCGAGCAGCGGCTGCGGGCGGCGCAGGTCCGCGACAAGGTGCTGCAGAAGAACGTGCTGCTCGCCGAGAGCGAGCACGTCACCGCGCAGAAGGCGGTCCACCAGGCTCAGGCCGACCTGTACGCCGCCGAGGCCGCGCTGCAGCGCGCCGAGGAGGAGCTGGCCAACGCCACGCTCCGCAGCCCCATCAACGGCATGGTCCTGAAGCGCTACCTGGAGGTGGGCGACGCGGTGAGCTCCATCCTGCAGCTGGGGTCCAACGCCACGCTGGTGTTCACCATCGGCGACACCCGCGACCTCTACTTCAAGGGCGAAGTGGACGAGAGCGATGTGGGCCAGGTGCGCGTGGGCCTGCCGGTGAACATCACCGTCGAGACCTACCGGGACAAGGTCTTTCCAGGCGAGGTGACGCTCATCTCCCCCATGGGCCAGGAGCGCGACAACGTGACCCGGTTCGAGGTGCGGGTCCGCATCCCCGGCGAGACGGCGGGCCTGCGCGCCAACATGAGCGCCAACGCCGAGATCGTCCTGGAGAAGAAGGGCGGCGTGCTCATCATCCCCGAGACCGCCCTGGTGTACGACGAGCGGAAGGCGCCCTTCGTGGACCGGGTCACCGGCGAGGGCGACCGCCAGAAGGTGGATCGCGTGTCCGTGAAGGTGGGCATCAGCAACGGCTCCCGGGTGGAGCTGCTCGCGGGATTGAAGGAAGGCGAGCGGGTGGTGCTGCAGTGACGACGCCCGCGCCCCAGGAGTCCCGCCGGCCGGTCGGAGGCGCCGCGCGCCCCGGCGGCGGCGACCGGACGGCGGGGCGCGGATTCTCGTTCTCGCTGCGGGAGATCGTCCGCGAGACCGTGGCCGACCTCCGGCAGAACAAGCTCCGCGCCTTCCTGACCATGCTGGGCATCGCCTGGGGCGTGGCGTCGCTCATCATCCTCACCGCCATCGGCGAGGGGATGAGCCGGGGGATGCGCGACAAGAACGAGCTGTTGGGCAAGAACATCATCATCGTCTGGGGCGGCATGACCAGCCTGCCGGGTCCGGGCATCCGGCCGGGCAAGCCCGTCCGCTTGACGGTCGAGGATTACGAGGCGGTGCGGCGGGAGGCATACTGGGTGGTCCGCTGCTCGCCGGAGCTGGACCGCGGCGACCTGACCAGCGTCTCGGACCTGAACCGGGGCAACTTCGACGTCCACGGCGTGCTCACCGACTACATGCTCATGCGCAGCATGCGCGTGGCCAAGGGACGGCTGCTGGCCGAGCACGACATGCGCACCGCCGCGCGGGTCTGCCTCATCGGCGAGGAGGTGGACCGGCAGATGTTCAACGGGCGGGCCCAGCCGGGCGACCGGCTGGCCATCGGCGGGCTGGACTACCGGGTGGCGGGCGTGCTGCTGCGCAAGGACCAGAACAACAACTACAGCGGCCCCGACAACCGCAAGATCTTCGTCCCGTTTCCGGCCATGCGGCGCGACTTCCCGTACGGCGACTCGCCGCTGGGCGACCGCCACATCGCCGACATCATCGCCCAGCCCGCCGCGGTCGAGACGGCCGAGGCGGCGGAGGTTCAGATCCGCCAGGTCATCGGCAAGCGGAAACTGTTCGACCCCCTGGACGAGGACGCGCTCCCCATCTGGAACACGGCCACCCAGAACCGGCTGATCAACCAGATCTTCGTCTCGATGCAGATCTTTCTGGGCTTCGTGGCGGTGGTGACGCTGCTGCTGGGCGGCATCGGCGTCATGAACATCATGCTGGTGACGGTGCGGAGCCGCACCCGCGAAATCGGCCTGCGCAAGGCGGTGGGCGCCACGGCGCGCGACATCCTGGGGATGTTCTTCCTGCAGGCGCTGACCATCGCCCTGTTCAGCGGCTCGGTGGGCTACGTCGGCGCGCTGACCCTGTGTTACCTGATCAACCAGCTGCCGCTCCCCGACTTTTTCGCCGGCATGCTGGTGACGCCGTGGATGGGCGGGGCGGCGTTCGCCTTCCTGCTGTTCGTCGCGCTGGCCGCGGCCTACTACCCGTCCCAGACGGCGGCGGCGCTGGATCCGGTGGAGGCGCTGCGGTTCGAGGAATGACCCGGCCGGGCCGCCGGCCGGCAACTTGGGCAACGGAGGCGATCCCATGCGGTGGCTGGGCATCCTGAGTCAGGCGGTGCGGGCGGTCTGGGGCAACCCGGTCCGGACGGTGCTGACCGTGCTCGGGGTCACCTGGGGGATCATGTCGTTCATGATCCTGATGGCGTACGGCGACGGCTTCCAGCGGGCCATGAACCTGGGCCTGAGCTATTTCGGCGATTACGTGGTGGTGATCTGGAACGGGCAAACCAGCCTGCAGGCGGGCGGCCAGAAGGCCGGCCGGGCCATCGCCATGGAGTCGCGTGACGTCGAAATGATCCGCCAGGACGCCACCCTGATCAAGAAGGTCAGCGGCGAGGTGTTCCGCCGTTACAAGGTGGTTTACGAACAGCGGGTCAACACCGCCGGCATCCGGGCGGTGGAGTCGTGCTACGGCGACATCCGCGGCATGTTCATCGAGGACGGGCGGTTCTTCACCGATGAGGAGAACCGCCAGCTGACCCGGGTCGCCGTGCTGGGCTACGAGATCAAACGACGGCTATTCAGCCAGGCGCCGGCGGTGGGCCGGGAAATCCGCATCCAGGGCGTCCCGTTCCAGGTGGTGGGGGTGCTGCGCAAGAAGGTGGCCATTTCCAACTATTTCCAGCCCGACGACCAGTGCATCATGGTCCCCATCCGAACCATGAGCGTGCTCACCGACACCCGCTACCTCAGCGTCATGGTCTGGCAGCCGGTGAGCCCCCTGATGGAGGACAAAGCCCGGCAGCAGTTCATGACCCTCATGGGCGCCCGCCACCACTTCCAGCCGGCGGACGACAAGGCGCTCACCTACCACAGCTACTCCGAAGTCAAGGCGATCCTCGACGGCATGACCGGCGCCGTGAAGGTGACCGTGTTCCTGGTGGGGCTGATCACCCTGGGGATCGGGGGCGTGGGCGTCATGAACATCATGCTGCTGTCGGTGCGGAGCCGCACGCGGGAGATCGGCACCCTGATGGCGCTCGGGGCCAAGCGGCGCCACGTGATCGCCCAGTTCCTGGCCGAGACCTTCCTGATGACCCTGATGGGCGGCGCGCTGGGATTCCTGTTCGCCAGTTTGGTCACCCGGCTCATCGGCGGCATTCCGTTCCTGAGCAACATCTTTGACGACCCCACCGGGCAGGGGGACATCTACCTGCTCATCACCGCGGCCAGCTTCATGGTGGCCCTGGTGACGCTGGGCACCATCAGCCTGGTGTTCGGAATCTGGCCGGCGCTCCAGGCGGCGCGGCAGGATCCCATCGAAGCGCTGCGGTACGAATAGCCAGCCCTCGCGGGACTGGCGGACAGAACCATTCCATTGGTCAGTGATCATTTTTCATTGAATCGTTATTGATTATTGCGTAATCGTTATTGGCTATTTGGAGACGAGGTAGAATCTGCCGGAACCTGGGTCCTGGGACCTGGGGCTTGGGATTCGGGAACGAGGACCCAGAACCCGGGTCCCAGGTCCGATTTCCGATGTCCGAAGTCCGCATAAACGAAGAGCGCCCGGTCCGCGGTCTATCCTGCTATAATGCGCCCGGAGCGCCCATGGACATCTGCCTCATCAGCCTCGGCTGCCCCAAGAACACCGTCGACAGCGAGCTCATGCTCGGCCGCTTGCTGGAAGCCGGCCACCGGATCGTCCCGGAGCCGGAAGCGGCCGATGTGGTCATCGTGAACACCTGCGGGTTCATCGATCCGGCCAAGGAGGAGTCGCTGGGCGCCATCATGGAGGTGCTCCAGCTCAAGCGACGGCGGCCGGCCCTGCGCGTCATCGCCGCCGGCTGTCTGCCCCAGCGCTATCGCGCGGAACTCGAGCGCGAGATCCCCGAGCTCGACGCGCTCATGGGCGTGAACGACATCGCCCGTGTGGCGGAGATCGTCGCCGGCGCCCCGGCGCCGGCGCGCGCCCCTCTGTACCTGCACGATTGGCGGACACCCCGCCGCCGCATCACCCCCGCCCACATCGCCTACGTGAAGGTGTCCGAGGGGTGCTCCCACCGGTGCGCGTTCTGCGCCATCCCCGGGATCCGCGGCCCGTTCCGGAGCCGGCTCCCCGTCGACGTGCTGGCCGAGATCGCCGCGCTGGCTGCCGAGGGTGTCGGTGAGATCATCCTGATCGGGCAGGACACCACCGCCTACGGCCGCGATCTCGGTTGCGGTGTTTCGATCGCCGGCCTGCTCGAGGCGGCCGCGGCCGTCCCCGGCGACTTCTGGCTCCGTCTCATGTACACCTATCCGACCGAGGTGGACGACCGGCTCCTCGAGGTCATGGCCCGCCATTCGAAAATCTGTCCGTACCTGGACATTCCGTTCCAGCACGCCCACCGCGACGTCCTCCGGCGCATGGGCCGGCCCGGTGACGGCGGCGCCTACCTGCGGCTCCTGGAGCGGGCGCGCCGCGCGGTGCCGGAGCTCGCGGTGCGCACCGCGCTCATCACCGGCTTCCCCGGCGAGCGACCGGCGCACTTCGATTATCTGCTGGAGTTCGTCCGCGAGGCCCGCGTCGACCAGTTGGGCGTGTTCGCCTACTCCGACGAAGAGGGGACCTCGGCCCACCGCCTTGACGGCAAGGTCACGGCGCGCACCGCCGAGCGGCGGCGCGACCGGCTCATGGCGGCGCAGCAGGAGGTGCTGGCGGACAAGGCGTCGGCGTGGCTGGGTCGTGCGGTCCCCGTCATCGTGGACGGCTACTCCGCCGAAGCCGACTACCTGCTGCAAGCCCGCATGCCGCAGCAGGCGCCGGAAATCGACGGCGTCGTGTACCTGACCGACGGCTCCCTGGACAAGCTCAGACCGGGCGACTTCGTGACCGCGAAGCTGAAGCAGTACGTGGGCTATGACTTCACGGCCGCGGTGATTCGCCCGCGTCGCTCATCAGCGGAATCGTGATCGTGATTTGTAATTCGTTATCGTAATTCGTAATCGTCATCGAGGCTCGAGACTCGAGGCTGGAGGCTCGTTCCCGTAACGCGGACGTCGGAGATCGGAAATCGGATTTTGGAGTTCGCGGTTCGGGTCTCGCGGTTCGGGTTTTCCCTTTTGTCAGATGCTGCCCGTCTTACGTTTTCCGTCTCTCGTCTCCCGGTTCACGCGTTTACCCAATCACCGATTCACCAGTGCCTGTGATCGAAGACGATACGCCGCCATGCAGGCGATGTGCTGCCGCCACCGTGATGGAATGGCGTCGCGGTGCCGGCCGGTCGTGGCGGCTGGCCCCTGGCGCCGCTCGCTGCCGCTCGCGGCACCTCCGGCCTGCCGGCTGTTTGATGGTGCTCATGGCGTCAGTCAAGAAAATCTTGCCAAGATTTGGCATACAAACGGGAGTAACCGAGTAATCAAGGCGCGGGACTTGGGACTCGTTCCCGTGATGCAGACATCGGGTTCGCAGTCCGGGGTGCGATGAAGTGCGTGGGCACGATTGCGAATTACGAGCACGTACCATCAACCATCAACTATCAACTATCAACTATCAACTATCAACACACTCCGTGCCTTCCGTGTCCACTGTGGTGAATCTTCGGATATCGGTCCGCGCCCGGTCACTGTTTGCGCCGGATTTCGTTGGCCAGCAGGAACGTGTCCACGCGGGGAGTGAAGTCCAGCTCGGCGGACTGTACGTAAATGGTGTTCTCGGCGTACAGCGGAACCCGGGGCATCTTGTCCATCACCCGGGCCATGATGTCCTGAAGGGCGGCAAGCCGCTGTTTCCGGCTCCAGTACCCGTTCAGCCCTTCGATCAGCCGGTCGATCTCCGGGTTCACGAAACGGCCACGATTGTCCCGGCCGTAATGCTCGCTGGGGGAATGGAACAGGTCGTCGAACAGGTCCGACGCGTCGCCGGTGGTTGAAAAGCTGCCCAGCAGGAAGAATGTCGAGGTGGAGTCCACGAGCCGGAAAAATTCCTCACGGTCTTGGAGGTCGATGCGAAGGCGGATGCCTGCCCGCGCCATCTGCTGCCGCAACACTTCGCCCGCATCGGCTCGGTTCCGGGACACCAGGAGACTCAATTCCACGCCGTCCGGATGGCCGGCTTCGGCCAGCAGCCGGCGGGCGCCATCCGGGTCGTACGGCAACGGGGGCAGCCCGGGGTTGTATCCGAACACCGCCGGTGACACGAACTGGTTGGCCGGAGAGCCGTAGCCGTGGAGCAGATTGGCCACCAGCGCCGGGCGGTCCACGGCCAGGGCCAGGGCGCGGCGGACGCGAAGGTCGTCGAACGGCGCCACCCGCGTGTCCAGTCCCAGGTAGCGGATCATCAGGCCTTGCTTTGGAATCACCTCCATCCCCGGGACGGGACGGGCGGCGAGCGAGGCGGCGACACCAGGCGGAATGTTCTCCGCAATATCCACCCGGCGGTTCCGGATGAGCGCCTCCACCTCGTCGGGCGTCTCGAATCGAATGAACCGCGCGGCGGCGAAATCGGGAGGATCGCCCCAATACGCCTGGTGGGCAGCCAACCGGATCTCCCGCCCAGGCGTTTCGGTGGCCAGACGGTACGGCCCCGTCCCCACCGGCCGCCGGGCGAAAGCGTCCTCGCCCACCCGCTCCAGGTAGCGCCGGGGCAGGATGAAGACGGTGCGCAGCTTATGGATCAGCACCGGATGGGAATCGGTGGTGGTCACCCTTATGGTGTATTCATCTTTGAGGGTGACGGTGTCGATGGTGGCGCAATTGCTGTGCAGGGCGGAGCCCGGGTCGTCTCGCGCCCGGAGGATGGAGAAGACCACGTCGTCGGGGGTCAGGAGACTGCCGTCGTGGAAGGTCACGCCCCGGCGCAGGCGGAACAGCCAGGTCAGGGGGTCGGGGTTCTCCCAACTCACGGCCAGCAGGGGCACCAGTTTCATGTCGGAGTCGAATCCGGCCAATCCCTCGAATATATTGGACTGCAAAAGAAAGGAGATATTCTCGGCGCGTCGGTGGGGTACTAACGTCAGGGGCATACCAGGGAGGGCGATCACCAGTTCGTTCTTTTCTGGTCGCGGAGTCGTGCAGCCCGGAGCGAGCGCCGCATGCATCAGCAGCACCGACACTCCCACGAGGTCCGAGATGGTCCTTAAGGTTCGCGACATGGTCCTGGCCGGACGAAACAGGTTCGATTTGGACAACCGATATTCTGGATTGATTGTAATCGATGGGCAGAAAAAACGCCATGCGATAATCAGGCGCCCCGAACCCCAAGCCCATAGACCAGGATGACACCCGCAAGGGCGCACCGGCTAAACGCTCGCAGCTCCCTATGGATTGGGAAAACCGCGGGTTCAGTTCTTGCGCCGGATCTCGCGAACCAGGACGTAGTTGTCCACCCGGGGTGATCGGACGATGCCGACGGACTGCACAAACACGATGTCCTCGGCGAGGAGCGGCACGCGGGGCATCTCGGCCATGGTCCGGGCCATGGTCTCCTGCAGGGCGGCGAGACGCTGCGGCCGGTTCCAGAGCTCGCTCAGACCCTCGATCAGGCGGTCGATCTCCGGATTGTGAAAACGGCCGCCGTTGTCCCGGCCGTAAGAGCCGGTGGTCGAATGGATCATGTCTTCGAAGATATCGGAGGCGTCGCCGGTGTCCGACACGGCGCCCATCAAGAAGAACGGCGCCGTGTCCGCCGCCCGCCAGTACGCTTCGCGCTCGAGGGCGTTCAACTGAATGCGAAAACCCGCCGGCGCCATCTGCCGCCGGAGCTCTTCGCCGACGTCCCGTCGCTCCCGGGGGAGCAGCAGCGTGAGCGCCACGCCGTCCGGATGGCCGGCCTCGGCCAACAGCCGCCGGGCGCCGTCGGGATCGTACGCCAGTTCGGGCAGTTCGGGATTGAAGCCGAACACCGACTGGGACACGTACTGATTGGCCGGGGTGCCGTAGCCGTCGCGCAGCTTGAGCACCAGCGCCGGACGATCGACGGCCAGGGCCATGGCGCGGCGGACGCGGACGTCCTGGAACGGTTGCACCCGGGTGTCCATGCCCAAATAACGGATCAGCAAACCGCGGTGACGGATGATCTCCATGCCCGCGACGGGCCGGGCCGAGAGGGCGGCCGCGGCGGCGGGGGGGATGTCCGCAGCCATGTCGGCCGCCCCGTCACGCAGAAGGGATTCCACGTCATCCGCGCTCTGGAATCGGATGAACCGCGCGGCGGCGAATTCGGGCCGCCCGCCCCAGTAGGCGTCGTGTGCGGCCAGGCGGAGCTCGTCGCCCGGGATTTCGTTGACCAGGCGATACGGGCCGGTGCCGACGGGATTGCGGGTGAACGCCACCTCACCCAGCCGCTCGTACGTGCGCTTGGGCACGATGAAGACGGTGCGCAACCGGTGGAGCAGCACCGGGTCGGGCCGGGTGGTGGTGAGGCGGACCGTGTAGTCGTCGATGCGGGTGACGGCGGCGATGACGGCGCAGTTGCTGTGCCGGACGGAATTCGGATCGTCCCGCGCGCGCAGGATGGAGAAGACCACGTCATCGGCGGTCAGGGGACTGCCGTCGTGGAACACCACACCGCGGCGCAGCCGAAACTGCCAGGTGAGCAGATCGGGGTTCTCCCAGCTCGCCGCCAGCAGGGGCACCACCTTCATGTCGCGATCGAAGCCGGCCAGCCCCTCGAACAAGTTGGACTGAACCATGGTGGTGATGGACTCGGCGCGGCGGTGGGGCATCAGCGTCAGCGGCATGCCGCGCAGGGCGATCACCACCTCGGCTTTCTCCGATGGCGGCGTGGTGCAGCCCGGGGCGAACGCCAGCACTGCCAGCAACGCCAGCCCTCCGAGCCAGCCGGAGAATGTTCCTGCGGTTCGCGACATGATCCCGTGCCGGACGCGATGCGATCAGATTTACCAACCGATGAGCTAAATCAATTGTAAACGATGGTCACGGAAAACGCCAAGTGGAATCAAACGCCCGGGCGCCGGCTGGATCAGTCGACAGGCAATGGGTCGGGTGCGTCCTCGGCATCAGGGAAGAGCTGTGTTGTCAGGCGGCATCCACAGCATGAGCGCCAGGGGCTGGTCCACGCCGGCTGCGCGCGCGCGGTCGGCCAGCCGGATGATGTCGCCGTAGAAGACCCCGGGCCCGCCGCAGAGAAACACCTGGTAGCGGTCCACCCGCGCCATGAGCGCCTGCAGCTCGGGCTCGAGCCGGGCCGCCGCCACGGGCCGGCCGTTGATGGCGACGGCACCGTCGGCCCCGGCTTCGAGGACGATGGCGAAGGGACCTGGGGGCGGCGGCGCATCCCCCGTCAGCGGATCCGCGGGCAGGCGCACCGGGATGCCGTGGCTGGTGAAGGGTGTGATGACCATGAAGATGATGAGCAGCACCAGCAGGATGTCGATGTACGGTGTCACGTTGATGGCCTGGATGATCATGACCGCCTCCTCGGGCCGGTGTCCGGGGGTCGTTCGGGGCACGACTCCGGCCGGCCGGTGGGTTGTTTGAACTTTACAGACCCGCCAATTGGCCGGATGTTCCGCCGGCGGGGCTCGGTCGCCGGACCGGGTGGCCTGAACCTGGAGCGGCAAAATGACGTACAAATGCTGAGAATCGATACCGGCATGCGCCTCGGGCGACGGCGTACGAACGGACCGCCCGAGCCGAAAAGGAGGACTCATGAGACGCACTCTGTTTTTGCTGGGACTGATGCTCGGATTGGCGGCCGCCGCCGCCGGCGACGTCCGCATCCGGGAATCGCAGCATGTGGACGGATATTACAGCGGCGGCGTCACCGAGCCGGCGCGCGACCAGCAGAACGAGTACTGGTTCGCCGGCGACCGGCTGGCTTACCGCTCCGGCCTCAGGAGCTACATCGTGGACCAGGCCGCCGGCCGGTTCCTGTTCGTCAACCACACCGACAAGACCTACGTTGAAACGCCTCTGCCGCTGGACCTCCGGCGCATCGTACCGGAGATCCTGTCGGGCTATTTCGAACTGATCCGCCGGCGGGGGTCCGTCACGCTCACCGGGACCGTCGCCGACAAAGGCGGCCATCCGTGCCGGAGCTGCCTCCTGAAAATACACACGGGCGAATTTGATGCGGACATGACCCTGTGGCTCAGCACCGACGTGCCGTTCGATTGGCGCCGCCTGGGACAGTTGTTCAGCCAGGTGCGACGGATGGTGAATTACGGCGACGAGTTGATCGCCGCCATCGGGGCGCAGGAGGGATTCCCGCTGGCCTCCGAGTTCACCTACTACGTCGAAGGCATGCAGATCCGCGGGAACACCCGGGTGATCGACTGGACGGAACTCGAGGCGCCTCCCGGCACCTACGCCGCCCCGGCCGGCTACACCCGCAAGGAGCAGCTGCAGCCCCAGGACCTGGACAACTGAGCCTGGAGCCGGCGGCTGACGGCTGTCCGGGTGAGACGTCGGAATCCATCTTTGGTGTTTTCGCTTTTCTTTGGGATAATGAACGGCGATGTGGCAGTCCCCTGAAAATGAAATTGAATGACTCGTTGTGATATGGAGGTGTCCATGGATCGAGATGACCGTCTGCGTAACCGCCGCGACTTTCTGAAGGTCGGAGCCGCCGGAGTGGCCGGCGCCGCGCTGATACCTCATGCGATGGGGCAGGATCAGGCCTCGAGTGAACCCCCCGCCAAAGCCCGGTCGTTCCCCTGCCGCGTGCTGGGCCGGACCGGCCTGAAGCTGCCCGTCGTGAGCATGGGGGTGATGAACGCGGATAATCCGAACCTGGTCCGGGCGGCGCTCGACGCCGGCATCGTCCATCTGGACACCGCTCACAGCTACCAGTTCGGCCGCAACGAGGAGATGATCGGCGGCGTGATCAAGGGCCGCCCCCGCGACTCCTTCGTCATCGGCACCAAGGTGGTCCCCGACGGCGCGGACCGCCGCACCGGCCAGTTCACCGCCGAGACCAGGCCCGAGCCGTTCGTGGAGAAGTTCGAACTCAGCCTCAAGCGCCTGGGTCTGGACCATGTGGACATCTTCTACCTCCACAACGTCTCCACCCGCGAAGCCGCCCTGTTCGAGCCGCTGCTCGCGGCCATGGCCAAGCTCAAAGAGCAGGGGAAAGCGCGCTTCCTCGGGCTCAGCACCCACCGCAACGAGCCGGAGGTGATCCGCGCGGCGGTGGCGGGGAAGGTGCTCGACGTGGTGCTCACCGCCTACAACTTCCGCCAGCCCCACCTTGCGGACATGCACGCGGCCATGGCCGAGGCGGCCGCCGCCGGCGTCGGCCTCGTGGCCATGAAGACCCAGGCCGGCGCCTTCTGGGACAAGGAGCGGCAGCATCCGATCAACATGAAGGCGGCGCTCAAGTGGGCGCTGCGGAACCCGCACGTGGGCACCGCCATCCCCGGTTTCACCACCTTCGACCAGCTGGAAGAGGATCTCGCGGTCATGGCCGATCTGACGCTGTCCCCGAAGGAACTGGACGACCTGAAGCAGGGTGAGAAGCTGGGCGTGACCGGCCTTTACTGCCGGCAGTGCGGCGAGTGCGTGGCCCAGTGCCGCCTCGGGCTCGACATCCCGGCGGCCATGCGGGGCTACATGTACGCGTACGGCTACCGGAACCTGGCCGAAGCCCGGACGACCGTGGCCGCCGCGGTGCTGCCCGCGGACGCGTGCGGCGACTGCGACCGCTGCACCGTGCGGTGCGCCATGGGCCATGACATCCGCGGCCGCGTGGCCGACATCGCCCGCATCACCGCCATCCCGGAGGATTTCCTGGCGTGAGGCCCGGCGGGACTCCGGGCGGACGCCCCGGTCCCGAACTCCGAGCCCCGAGCCCCGAACCCCGAATCCCGAACCCCGGGCCCGCTCCGCGGCGCCCGGGGTTGTTGTCTGAATTCGATCCTATCCAGGACCGGCCCGTGATAAGCTGGGGCCGAATCGATCCCGCGCGGAGGCACAGCCCATGACCGACGATCTGGAATCGCGTTTCGCCGACCTCATCGCCCGCCGGACGGATTTTCCCGCGCTGGCCCGGCTGCACGAGGGCCGGACGCTGGCCCATTTCGACGGGCCGGGCGGCACCCAGGTGCCGCAGACGGTGATCGACGCGGTGTCCGGCTGCTACCGCACCGCCAACGCCAACACCCACGGCTTCTTCGTCACGACGGTGGAGACCGACCGGATGCTCCACGACGCCCGCGCCGCCATGGCCGACTTCCTCGGCGCCGACAATGCCCGCGACATCTCATTCGGCGCCAACATGACCACCCTGGCCTGGGGGCTGGCGCACGCCTTCGCCCGCCGCTTCCAGCCGGGCGACGAGGTGCTCGTGTCGAACCTGGACCACGAGGCCAACCGGGGACCGTGGCTCATGCTGCGCGAGCACGGCATGGTCGTGCGCGAGATCGCCATCCGCCCCGACGCCACCCTCGACTACGACGACTTCGCCGCCCAGGTCACGCCCCGCACCCGGCTGGTGGCCGTCGGCATGGCGTCGAACGCCTTCGGGACGGTGAACGACATCGCCCGCGCCCGGGAGCTGGCCTATCGCGCCGGCGCCTGGCTGCTGGTGGACGCCGTCCATTACGCGCCCCACTTTCCCCTGGACGTCCGGTCGCTCGGCGTGGACTTCCTGCTCTGCTCCGCCTACAAATTTTACGGGCCCCACGTGGGGGTGCTCTACAGCCGCAACGGGTTGCTGGACGGCCTGGCCACGGACCGGCTGCGCACCCAGGATCCCCGGGCGCCCCACCGGATCGAGACGGGCACCCTGAACCACGCGGCCATCGCGGGCACGCTGGCCGCCGTGGACTACCTCGCCTCGCTCGGCGCCGGCGCCAGCCGCCGCGAGCGCGTGATCGCCGCCCTGAACCGCGTGGCCGAGTACGAGCGGGAGCTGGCCCAGCGCATCTGGCGCGGCCTGCAGCGCCTGCCGGCGGTGACCCTCGTGGGGCCGCCCTTCGGCACCGGCCGGCGGGCGCCCACCGTGTCGTTCACCGTGGCGGGACTGGAGGCGGCCGAAGTCTGCCGGCGGCTGGCCGAACGCGGGATCTGCGCCTGGGACGGGCATTTCTACGCCATCCGCCCCATCGAGCTGCTGGGCCTGCTGGAGCGCGGCGGCGTCACCCGGGTGGGGATCTCGCTCTACAACAGCGTCGAGGACGTGGACCGCCTGCTGGCGGCCATGGCCGAGATCGTCGCGGGCGCCTGAGGCCCGCCGGCGCGTCGGGAGGCGAACCCATGAGCCCCAAACCGAAGCCGGCGCCCGATCCCGCGCACCTGGGCCCGCGGCTGCGCCTCGGTGTGAGCCGGTGCCTGCTGGGGGACGAGGTCCGCTACGACGGGCAGCACAAGCGCGACGAGTTTCTGGTGGACGTGCTGGGCCCCTACGTGGAGTGGGTGCCGGTGTGCCCGGAGGTGGAGATCGGCCTGCCCATCCCGCGGGAGAGCCTCCGCCTGGTGGGCGACCCAGCCGCGCCCCGGCTGGTGGCGCCGCGCTCCGGCGCCGACCTCACCGGGCGGATGCAGACCTGGGCCGCCGCGCGCCTCGACGGTCTGGCCGCCGAGGACCTGGTGGGTTTCGTCTTCAAGAAGGATTCGCCGAGCTCCGGTCTCTTCCGGGTCAAGGTGTACGGCGCGCAGGGCATGCCCGCCCGGACCGGCAGCGGCATCTTCGCCCGGGCCTTCACCGAGCGCTTCCCCGATCTGCCGGTGGAGGAGGAGGGGCGGCTCCACGACTGGCGCCTCCGCGAGAACTTCGTGGAGCGGATCTTCGCCGTGGCGCGGTGGCAGGGGCTCCTGCGCGACAATCCGACGCCCGCCGGGCTGGTCGCCTTCCATGCTGCGATCAAGCTCACGCTGCTGGCCCACAGTCCGGCGCACTACGCCGAGCTCGGCCGTTTGGTGGCCGGCGCCGGCCGGACGCCGTGGCCGGAGCTGACGGCGCGCTACTTCGGCCGGCTCATGGACGGCCTGAAGGCGCTGGCCACGCCGCGCAAGCACGCCAACGTCTTCCATCACCTGATGGGCTTCCTCAAGGATCACCTCGACGCCGGCGACAAGGCCGAACTGCTGGCGGCGGTGCAGGAGTACCGCGACGGCTTGGTGCCCCACATCGTGCCGTTCACCTTGCTGCGGCACCACCTGGCCAAGCATCCCGTCGGCGATTGGGTCCGCCGGCAGACCTACCTCAACCCGTACCCGAAAGAGATGATGCTCCGCAACCACGTCTAGCGGCGGCGGCGCGCGGGCGCCATCACATTTCCTTGGATAAATCGTGAATCTTTGCGTATATTTGAGGTCGGCCGGACGACGCCGGCCGACGTGCGGCCGCTGGATCGGGGCGGCATTCTCGGTGTGGACGGCAAGGGGTCATGGGTACGGACGTCCACAAATTCTACGGGCTCGAGCTCAAGGCGATCCGGGGCCGCTTGGGCCTGTCGGTGCGCCAGGTGGAATCGGCCAGCCGGGCCATCGCCCGAAAACTCAATGACCGACGCTACTTCGTCTCGGTGAGCCGGCTGTCGGAGCTGGAGAATCGCGGCCTCATCCCGGGCGTCTACAAGCTGTTCGCCTTGTCGGTGGTCTACAACATGCCGCTGCTGGAGATGCTGGCCCTGCTCGGCCTGGACGTGCACAAGCGGCAGGACTACAGCGAATGCATCCAGTCGGATCGGACGCGCCCCGTCGACCTGCTGGGCGCGCCCGAGACGCTGGAGGTGCCGCTGCGCTTCGACCCGTCGTTCTCGGCGCGCTCCACGGCGCTGCTCAACCGGGTCATCCAGGAATGGGGCCGGATCCCGTTCGAGATCATCCACAAGAAAATGGAGTTCTCCCGCTTCTTCTTCGTCCAGATCGGCGAGGCGGACAACCTCATGTATCCGCTGCTCCGGACCGGGTCTATCGTCAAAGCCGAGCGGCTGCGCCGGGCCGTGTCCAACGCCGGCTGGCAGACCGAGTACGACCGGCCGCTGTTCGTGGTGCAGACCGTCGAGGGGTACCGGTGCTGCTGGTGCCTCGTGGACGGCAAGGACCTGGTGCTCGTGCCGCACCCGCTGTCGAAGAAGTGCCAGGAGCGGTACCGGATGGTCCGGGAAGTCCAGATCCTGGGGCAGGTGATCGGGGTGTGGACGCCGCTTGTCCCTACCGAGGACGGGCCAGCGCCGCCAGCACCGCCGCGAAGTTGATCCGGAAACTCTCCCGCTCCAGCTCGCTCACTCCCACCGGCGCCAGCAGGTTGTAGGACTGGTCGCGGGTCCAGTTCTGGAGCAGGATCTTGCCGTCACCGGCGCGGCCGGCGACGAAGGCGCCCGCCTGCCGCGCCAACTCCGGCAACGGCAGGGCGTTCACCTCGCGGAAGACCGCCAGGTGCTCCTCGCGGAGCGCCCGCCGCGCGGCCTCGCGGCCGTGCAAATCCTCCAGACCCCAGTGGCTGTACTCGTCGGAGGAATACTCCCGCAGCGACGCGAGGTAGACCAGCCGGCTGAAGGCGTCGGGGAGCGGCGCCAGCGTCTGGGCGGCCAGGTCGGCCCGGGCGCGGAGCACCGCGTCGTCCCGTTCGTTCGGCTGGAGATCCCGTTGGTCCATGGTCGCCTCGCGCGGGGAGGGATCGGGCGCCCCAATTATGAGACCATCGCCGACCGGAATGCAACCGGTCCTTCGCCGTTCCGGATCCGGAAATAATTTGTCCGCTTCGCTCCAGCCGCCTGGGACCCCGTTAGACTGACCTCACGATATCCATCTTTGGAGGTCTTCCCATGATACAATCCGTCACGACGTTCCTGCTGATGTTGGCATTGGCGTTTTCACTCGGCGCCGGGCAGTCCGGCGATCAGGGCAGCGCATCCCGGCTGGAACCCGGCCAGGCCCGGCTCATGGATGGAAACGTGACCCCACCGCCGCCCCCTCCCCCGCCGCCCCCGAAGAGCTGATCGCCAGGCGGCAACAGGGGCGCTTGATCGACAGGTACGGCTGACGTCATGAGTCTATACACCCACCTGATGGCCCTGTTCTCGCTCGTGTTGCTGGGGCTGATGGTGCGGGCGGGTTTTCAGTGGAAATATCCGTCGTTTGTTGCGTACTACGCATTGGTGGTAGCGGGCGACGGTTTTTTCGGCTACGTCGGCCCCTGGTTCGATTTCAATTACCAAATGTGCTGGTACTACAACCTGTACTGGGTTCTGGAATGTGTGGAGCACCTGCTCAAGATCGTCATCGCGTTGGGATTCTACTGGACCGTGCTGGCTGATTATCCCAATTTGAGGCGAATGCTCGACGGTTTTTTCTACGGGGCGATTCTGCTGCTATCCGTCCTGTTTGTTGTGAGTTATGAACCGTCGGGGTCCTTGTTGTACACCATCAGTATTTTCCTTGGGAAGTGGGTGTTTCTCCTGGTCGCGGTGGTCTGCACGTTCATCCTGGTGGTTCGCCGGCTGACCGGGATTGTATTGGAACGGGCCCTGTTGTTCATCGTTTCCGGCTTTCTGGTGTTCAGCCTGACCCAGTGCCTGAACTTCTTTTACCTCGAGGCGGCTCATCCGCAACTGGACGGATTCTGGCGGTATTTCTACCAGCTGAGCTATGTTTGGCCGCAAATGCTCTGGCTGGTGGCGACGGTGATTCCAAAGGAGGTTGCCGTTGCAGGCACGAAACCGGTGGCGGGACTGCAGGGGGAACTGCTGCGACGCATGCGGCGGCTGGACGCGGCGTCGGGCGAGGCGCTGGGTCGGCTGAATCCGTTCCGGGCCCCGGGGGAGCCGCGTTGACAAGCCGCCGCCCCGGCGGGTATATCTAAAATCAGAATTCGCTGGAGGTGGGCGCCATGTGGCAAGCGATTCTGGTGACGGGGGTGGTGCTGGGACTGGCGGTGCTGGCGGCGGCGGCGCTGCGGCGACGCCCGGTCCCGCCGGAGTTCCGGGCCCTGCTTGCGGACGGGGCAGCCGATCCGCGCGCGGCGCTCGACGCGATCGTGCCCGCCGGCGACGTGCTGGCGGCCGTGCCCGCCCTGTTCCGTGACGACGACTACCGGTGGTTGCGCGATGAAGCGGGCCTGGCCGCGGAGGCCGAATGTCTGAAGCGGCGGCGCATCCGGCTGGCTCGTCTTTACTTGCGGGAGCTGCGCGACCAGTTCGAGCGCCTCTTGGCGCTCAGCGAACACCTCGACCGGCAGGGGCTGCTGGGTCCGGAGGCGCGCACACTCTCGGCCGAAACCGCGCTCCGCTTCCGCTGGCGCGTGTTCTGGGCCGGCGCGCTGCTGCCGCTGCAGCACGTCCGTTTCCACCTGGCGGGCATGGGTGAATTCGCCCGTCAGATGGGCGTTTTCACGGCGGAGGTCCGGCAACGGCTGGAATCGCACGCGTTCGCCGCCGCAGTTTGAAGGTACCGGGCATAAATCTAATATTCTATCACTTTTAATGGCGTCCGCAGCCGGTCGCACGGATTTTTTCCGGATCCGGAACACGGCGGGACCAAGGGCACGGGGCGGGGCATGGGGTCGTCGCGCACGTATTGATTTCAACTGCTAAATCATTTTTTTTCATACACTAAATCGTACATCGGTTTGTGCGTTCCAATTTCGGAACAGAAATGTCTGGGTATATCTCCATTTTTATCAATAATTTATAAATTTTAGCGGGAGTGCTGGGCCGGTGGTGCGGCGAAGACCTGGTCCGACACAGACTGGTGAAATCTTTAAAAATCTTTATTATCAATGATTTGTAAGTGAGTCAAATCGAGTTCGTTCCGGATCCGGAAAATCGTCCGAACTGGGGGAAAAATCCGAAAAATTGGTGTTATGAAGAGAATACAAGATTCCGATCCCAGTCTTTGACAGCCGATCGGTCACAGCACCCCGTGACGCATCCGTGTTGCGGGCCGTTGCCCCGCACCGCCGCGGGTAAGGGCGGTGGTGCGGAATGACCGGCCCCGGGAGGGAAGCCCGGGTCCGACGCCGCGAGCGGACCCGAACACCGTCAGCCGAAACCGTTGGGGAGGGTGCCGGCGGTGGGCCGCGGCGGCGCGGCCCACCGCCTGTTTTCCGAGGAGCAGGCCATGTCCGCGCAGACGCTCATCGACACCGAGAACATGCTGGTCTTCGCGCAGTGTGAGGGGCCGGCCAACCACGACGACTTCCGGCTCCAGTGCGACGAGCTCCTGCGCCTGTGCCGGCGGAACGGCCTCGGCAAGGTGCTGTTGGATGTGCGCCGGCAGCGGACCCGACTGAGCACCATCCAATGGTACGACCTCGGCGTGGACCTGTCGGTGCTGGGGCGGGGCATCCGCTTCGCCGTGGTCTGCGCCCCCGAAGAACGGGACATCAATTTTTTTGCCACCGTCGCTCTGAACCGCGGCGCCGTCATCCACACCTTCGACCGGACGGAGTGCGCCCTGGCCTGGCTCAACAACGGGGGCAACGGCCGTCGCTCCGGCGAGTGTCAGTAAACAGTGAACAGTGAACAGTAAATAGTGAACGGTGCACAGTGAGCAGTGGACTGTGGAAAGCCTGCAACTCACCGTTTACTGTTGACTGTTCACTATTTGTGGCGGCAGCTTGAGGATTGCTTCCCGGTCGACGCTGGCCGGTACGATATGCGGTCGAGTGTCGTCACAAGTCCGGTGTTCCGCGGTGACGACGTGGTCCATCGTGGGGAACTCCAGAACCCGGCGGAGTTCTGGAAGGTGCTGCCATCTCTGAAGGAATCCAACGAAAGGCAAGGGCGGTCGGGACGCTGCAGCGATGGGCGGCCGGGGGCTTGTAAGGGGCGGACGGCTCCGGTACAATGAAGTGCATATCAATTTCAGCGGAACCGGAGGAGCCATGTGCCGCAGCACGCTCGTCACCCTTTTCATCATCACCCTGGTCCTGGCCGTTCCGGCCCAAACGCCCGCGCCGTCGGCGGCAGCGGGCAAATGCCTGACCTGCCACAAGGAGAAAACACCCGGCCTGTACCAGCAGTGGTACGGCTCCGCCCACGCCCTCCACAAGGTCACCTGCCTGGACTGCCACCGGGCCGAGTCGGGTGACGCCGACGGCTTCATCCACTACGACGTCCGCATCGCCACGCTGGTCACGCCCACGGATTGCGGCCGCTGCCACAAGCGGGAGGCGGCCGAGGTGGGCGCCTCCTACCACGCCACGGCGGGGTTGATTTTGGAGTCGCAGGACGCGTACCTGGCCCACGTGCTGGCCGGCGCGCCCGTGGCGATCCTCGGCTGCGAGAGCTGCCACGGCGCCAAGATGAAGCTGGATCCCGGATCGCCCAATCGCCTGCACAAGGAGAGCTGGCCCAACTCCGGCATCGGCCGGATCAACCCCGACGGTTCCAAGGGCGCCTGCAACGCCTGCCATCCGCGGCACGCCTTTTCCAAGGCCCAGGCCCGCCAACCCGAAGCGTGCGGCAAGTGCCACCTCGGCCCGGACCATCCGCAGAAGGAGGTCTACGACGAGAGCAAGCACGGCAACACCTACTACACCCAAGTCGAAGCCATGAACCTGAAGGCCGACCGCTGGGTGGTGGGCGAGGACTACTCGGCGGCGCCCACCTGCGCCACGTGCCACATGGCCGCGTCCGCGCGGACCAAGTCCACCCACGACGTGGGCCAGCGGATTTACTGGACGCTGCGCCCGCCCGTCTCCACGGCCAAGGACAACGCCGGGCCGCGCCGCGTGGCCATGAAGAACGTCTGCGCCGCCTGCCACGGTCAGGTGTTCGTCAACGGCCACTTCTACCAGTACGACGCCGCGGTGCGGCTCTACAACGACAAGTTCGCCCGCCCGGCCACCGAGATCCTGGCGCTGGTGACCAAGAACAAGCTCCTGGAGCGCCCATCCAGCTTCGGCAACGACATCGAGTGGATCTACTGGGAGCTGTGGCACCACGAGGGGCGCCGCGCCCGCCACGGCGCCTCCATGATGGGCCCGGACTATACCTGGTGGCACGGCTTCTACGAGGTGGCCAAGCACTTCTACTTCGAGTTGATCCCCGAGGCGCGCCGCTACAACAACCCGGAGGTGAACGCCTACATCGATCGTCTCCTGCGCGACGATCCCATGCACCGCTGGGTGAACGAGCGGACCGACGGACTCAAGAAGCAGATCCGCTCCGGCGAGCTGCAGAATATCTACCGCCGCTTCTTCGCCGCCGGGAAGTGAGTCATGACCCTCGTCGAGCGATACCGGGCGTTCGTCCGCGGCTTGTCGGTGAACCCGGTGGGCCGGGCCGGCGTGGTCCTGACCACCTCGTCGTTTCTGACGTTCCTGTTCATGGAGCTGCTTCGGCTCCTGGGCGTGCTCACCAACGCCTACATCGGGCTCATCACCTATCTGCTGCTGCCGGCGCTCTTCGTCGTGGGCCTGGCGCTGATCCCGCTGGGCTGGTGGCTGTATCGCAAGGCCCGCGCCCGCGCCGACCGCGAGCTGCTGGCGGAGCGATTCTCGCCGGACGCGGTGGCGCCCCGGCCGGGTGGCTCGCGGCTGTTTGTCACGGTGGCCGTGTTCACCCTGGTCAACCTCCTCTTCCTGTCGGTTGCCTCAATGCGGATGCTCACCTTCATGGACACGCCGGTCTTCTGCGGCACCGCCTGCCACAAGGTGATGCACCCCGAGTGGGCCACCTACCAGGTCTCGCCCCACGCCCGGGTGCGCTGCGTCGACTGTCACGTGGGGGAGGGGGCCGGCGCCCTGGTCAGCTCCAAGCTCAACGGCGCCCGGCAGATGTTCCTGGCCATGTTCAACGCCTACGAGCGGCCGGTGCCCACGCCCGTGCGGCAGCTCCGCCCCGCCCGGGAGACGTGCGAAAAGTGCCACTGGCCGGACAAATTCTACGGTTACCGGCAGCAGGTCCGGGTGCATTACGGCATGGACCGCGATTCGACGCCGCGCTACACGACCCTGAACCTGAAGATCGACACCGGCGAGGCCGCCGGCCACGCCGGCATTCACTGGCACGTGGCCGAGGCCAACGCGGTCCGCTACGCCTCCGCGGAGGACGAGCGGGAGGAGATGCTCTGGGTGGAGGTGCGCCAGAAGGACGGCACCTGGCGGCGGTTCACCCGCCGCGGTCGGCCGGTGACGGTGGCGCCTGAAGAGTGGCAGCGCACGCTGGACTGCGTGGACTGCCACAACCGGGCCACCCACATCTACGAGGAGCCGGACGCGGCGGTGGACGAGCGGCTGCGCCGCGGGCTCATGGACCGGTCGCTGCCGTTCGTCCGGCGCGAGGTGCTGGGGGCGCTCCTGCCCGATTACCCGGACCGCGACGCGGCCATGGCCGGCATCGCCGCGCGCCTCGAGGGCGCCTACTCGCGGCTGCTGCCCGAGATGACGGCGACCCAGCGCCAGGCGCTCGAAAAAACCATCACTGCGACGCAGGCCGTGTACAACCGGAACATCCACCCGCTCATGGCGGTGCGGTGGGGCACCTACCCCAGCCACCTGGACCACCGCCGCGACGGCGGCTGCTTCCGCTGCCACAACCAGGAGCTCGTGGATGCCACCGGCGCGGCCGTTCCCCACGACTGCACGCTCTGCCACTCGTTCCTGGCGTACGACAGCGCGAGGCCGTACCAGTTTCTCGACGCTCCGGCTGACGACGATCCCGAGGCGGCGATGCACCGCTACCTGCGCGAGGAATTCATCAGGCAGGGCGAGTGAGGGGGATGAACAGTGAGGAGATAGGAGATAAGAGGTCGTGCTCGTAATTCGTAATCGTGATCGTAATCGTAATCGTAACTCGTCATCGAGGCTCGAGGCTCGAGACTAGAGGCTCGTTCCCGTAACGCGGACATCGGACATCGGAACTGGGACCTGGGTTCTGGGACCAGCTTTTTGGATCCGTGCTCGTAATCGTAATTCGTAATCGTAATCGTGATTCGTGCTCGTGATCGTCATCGAGGCTCGAGACTAGAGGCTCGTTCTCGTAACGCGGACGTCGGACATCGGACTTCGGAATTCAGGTGTCGACTCTCGGATTTCGTACCCGTAATTCGTATCTCCTACCTCCAATCTCCTATCTCCTATCTCCTATCTCCTATCTCCTATCTCCTATCTCTTCACTGTTCACTGTTCCCCGTTCACTGTTCACTATCCAAGGTTTCCGGATCGAACGAGCCCACGAACCGGCCGGCGACGATGTCCACCAGCAGCAGCAAGGGCGTTTCGCCCCCGGCCAGTCTCACCTCGGCGATGGCGCCGCGCTGGCCCTGGAGCCAGTACACCCGGCCCGCCGGCAGCGGGTCGCCCAGCGGCACGAGGCGGCCGTCCGCCAGGTCCACGAGGAGCAGGCGGTCCTCCGGCGCACCGCCACCGCGGGGTCGGCCCACGAGCAGGGCGCGGCCGTCGTGGCTGACGCCGCCCGAAAGGGCGTGGGGGAACGGGATCCGGTACGCCGGCTGGCCGTCGGACCAGCGGCGCAGTTCGAGCTGGCCGCCGGCCTCGACGAGGACGCCGGCGTCGGTGAACAGGGCGGTCGCGCCGGGTTCGTCCACCGCCAGCGTGCGGATCTCGCCGCCGGTCCGGGCCGCGAAGAGCGTGGCGCCGGCGAATGGAATGCCGCTGCGGGGAAAGCGGCCGGCCACCGCGAGGGTGGTCACGGATTTGGCCCAGGGCGCCGTCGATTCGGCGGGCGCCCCGCTCCGGCGAAAGGCGGCTTCCCAGTGGCGGTCGACGGACGACCACACCAGGCCGTCAATGGCGGCGGTGTCGAATCGGCGGGCCCAGAACAGCGTGTCGGAGTCCAGGAAACCGAAATCCTGCCAGTCGGTGGCGGGGGCTCCGGCGGGTGCGGCAGGGGCGGCGGCCAGCGGCAGCACGCTCTCCCGCCCCGACGGCAGCTCGATGCGGCGGATGTAGTCGGCCTGGACCAGGTAGAGCTCGGTGGCGCCGGGGCGCCAGAAGAGCAGGTTGGAGGCGGTCCGGCCCACTTCGTTCAACTGGAGGATGCGGCGGAGCACCGGCCGGCCGGCGGTGTCGAACACGCCGAACCGCATCCCGGGCGTGCGGGCGGCCGGTTCGGGATAACCCAGCATGGCCACGTAGCGGCCGTCATCGCTGGGGGTGATGAACTCCCATCGTTCCAGTCCGCCGAGGGGGATCAGGGTATCCCGGCCCGGCTCCGCCAGCACCGTCCGCTTCAGGCCGTATGGATCCTGAAGTCCGAGCCGGTCCATCAGCCCATACAGCCAGTCCGGTCGGCGCCAGTAGCCGTCAATGAGCAGACGGTCGCCGGCCAGCGGCTGGACCCCGACTAAAAACGTCGCCTCCGACCGGAGCGGCGGGGCGAACGCCCCGGCGACCAGTCCGGCGGCCGCGCCCAGCGTGCCCACCACCAGCGCGATCATGAGCGCCGCCGCCGCGAGCGCGTTGCGCAGAGGCCGATGCGGCCGCCGCAGCGCGTACTGCGCCGCCACGGCGCCCGCCGCCAGCACGATGGCGACCGCCGCCAGGGGAAATGAAACCGCGAGGGGATAGATCTTCAGGCAATGGAAAAAGGTCTGCCAGAGCCCGAGGAGCGCGGCCAGCCCGAACGCCGCCAGCGCCGACAAGGCGAGCCAGATCACGCCGGTTCCGAGCGATTCGGCGGCCAGGCCCGCCAGCAGGCCCACCAAGGCCGCGGCCAGTCCGGCCATGGCCGCCAGCGCCCACTGCAGGCTGTTGACGGGGAGCGGCTGGACCAGCGCCGTGCCCGCGGCGGCGGCGATCATTGCCAGCGCGGTCAGCAGCCCGGCGGCGCCCAGCTTGAGCCCCAGCACGCGGGCCCGGCTCATGGGCAATGTTTCCACCAGGGACCACCGCTCCTGCCCCACCAGGTTGAAGCCGGTGAGCGCGGCGGTCAGGGGGAAGACAACCAGCAGGTTGAGCACGAGCAGGATTTCGGCGACGTCGGCGGGGAGGTAGTCCCCCCACCGCAGACCGGCCAGCCGGATGATGCCGGCGGCCAGCGGCAGCACGAGCACAAGAGAAACGTTCCAGGCTTGATGGCGCAGGTCCTTAAGCAGCATGGTCACCTCCCCAGTGATGCAGGGCGATATCCTCGAGGGCGGCGCTGCGGCCCGCGGCCTCGGCCTCCCCCTTGAGATCCTCCAGCGCGCCGGCGGCGACGATCCGGCCGCCGGCGACGAACGCCGCATGGGTGAGCACGCCCTCCACCTCGGCGGGGAGGTGGGTGGCGAACAGGATTGTCACCGCGCGGGCCGCCAGCTCCTCCACCACCGCCGTGTAGAGCCGGCGGCGGGCCAGAACGTCGAGCCCCAGCGTGGGATCGTCCAGGAGCAGCACCTCGGCCGGCCGGCCCAGGGCCACGGCCAGCGACACCAGCCCCTGCTGGCCCCGGGACAGCGCGCCGCACGGCTGGTCCATGGGGATGGCCGCCTCGTCAAGGCGCCGCTGCGCCGCCGCCTCGTCCCAGCCGGGGCAGACGCGGCGGTAGAAGGCCAGGAATCCGGCCACGGTCAGCCACGGGTAGGCGGGCGGATGCTCCGGCACGAACGCGAGGCGCCGCTGCACCGCGACCCGCTCCCGCCAGGGTTCGCAGCCCAGCACCTGCACCGCGCCGGTGTCGGGCGGCATGAAGCCGTTGAGCAGGTGCATCAGGGTGGTCTTGCCGGCGCCGTTGGGGCCGAGAAAGCCCATCACCGCGCCGGCGGGCACGGCGAGGGACAGGTCGCGGAGCACGGGGCGCCCCGGTCGGTAGGCATAGCGCAACCGGTCGATGGCGATGGCCGGGTCACTCATGGGATTCCTCCTGGATGATGGCGATCAGCTCGGCGGCGGACAGGCCCACGGCGCGGGCCTTCTCCGCCAGCGCCCGGGCCTCGTTCCGGATGAGCGCGCGGCGCTCGTCGCGGCGCCGTCCGCCGGGGGGCGCCGCGGCGAAGCACCCCTTGCCGGGGTGGTTGGCCAGCAGCCCCTCCTGCTCCAGCTCCCGGTACACCTTGGCCACGGTGTTGGGGTTGACCGTGAGCTGGACGGCCAGCTGCCGCACCGACGGCAGCTGGTCCCCGGGGGCCAGGGTACCCGCCAGCAGCAGCAGGCGCAGGCGCTCCTTGATCTGCTCGTAGATGGGAATCGGAGATTTGGGGTTGACGGTAATTTGTATCATTGTATTACTACAGTAGTACAGTAGGCGGACGGTGTCAAGGATTTTTTTTAGCCGGATGCCGGCGCGGCCGCGGCCCAACTTTCGGGCCGCCGGCACGTATAATCGGATTCGTTCCGCTGGCCGTTTCTGCTATCATGGCCGGTTTAGTTTTGACGCGTGAGGCCGCCCCGTGGCTTATCTCGGACAAATCGCCGCCCTGGCCACCGCCCTGTGCTGGGTGTTCACCGCCCTGTGCTTCACCCGCGCCGGCGCGCGGGTGGGCTCCGAGACGGTGAACCACAACCGGCTCTGGTTGGCGCTCGTGCTCAACATCGTCATCCACACCGTCGCCTTCGGCCAGCCGCTGCCGCTGGACGCCGACGGCACGCGCTGGCTCTATCTCGGGCTGTCGGGGCTCATCGGGTTCCTGTTCGGCGACACGCTGCTGCTTGAGGCGTTCGTTCGCATCGGGCCCCAGCCCGCGCTCCTCGTGATGACGCTGGCCCCGGTGCTGGGCGCGCTGCTCGCATGGGTGTTCCTCGGCGAAGCGCTGACCGCCGGGCAGATGATCGCCATCGGGCTGACGCTGGCGGGCATCGCCACCGTCATCGGCGGGCACGCCCGGCGGCCGCGCGGCGGCGGCACGGCCGGCGCCGTCGGCGGACTGAGCCGCCGGGAACTGGTGGGCTACCTCTTCGCCGGCGGCGGCGCGCTGGGTCAGGCGGTGGGATTGTACCTGTCGAAGCTGGGGCTGCAGGGCGATTTCTCTCCGGTTTCGGCCAACGTCATCCGGGTGACGGCGGCCACCGTGGGCATCACCGTCATCGCCTTGGCCGGCGGCAAGATCCGTCAGCATGTGGCGCGCATGCGCGACCGGACGGCGGCGCTGGAACTGGCCGGCGGCGCTGTGCTCGGCCCCGTGGTGGGCGTGATCCTGTCGCTGGTGGCGGTGCAGCACGCGCCGCTCGGGATCGCTTCCACCATCATGCAGCTGTCGCCCGTGCTCATGATCCCCATCAACTTCCTGCTGTTCCGCGAGCGGGCCAGCCTGTCGGCCATCGCCGGGACGCTGCTGGCCGTCACCGGCGCCGCCTTGTTGTTCTGGCTGTGATCGCGCGGAAGGAGATGAGAGTAAACAGTAAATAGTGAACAGTGAACAGAAGGAAGACGATGAATGAAATGTTCGGCGGGAGCCGGGCGATTTTGATGGTGAATGGGTGAATCGGTGAATGGGTGAATGGGTGAATGGGTGAATCGGTGTATAGGTGATGGGTACTAGGATCTGGGTTTTAAGATCCAGAATTCAGAACCCAGGTCCCAGGTCCCAGAACCCAGGTCCCAGGTTCGATATCCGATATCCGATATCCGATGTCCGATGTCCGCATGGTGGGAACGAGCCTCTAGCCTCGAGTCTCGAGCCTCGATCACGAATTACGATCACGATTACGATTACGAATTACGAGCACGAACCCTCAACCCTCAACCCTCAACCCTGTCACGCCGTGGTCCAGCGCTCCACCCGGTTGCGGCCGCGGCTCTTGGCCTGGTACAACGCCTGGTCCGCCTGCTGGATCAGGACGTCCGGGGTCAGTTCGGCGGGGCGGCCGTCCCATGACGAAAGACCGATACTAACCTGCACTCGGACCGGCGGATCGTCGGGCGCCGTGTTCACCTCCAGCTCCGCTATTGCCGCCCGCAGTCTATCGGCGAGGGCCCAGCCGTCCTCGGCTGAAGTCTCGGGTAAGAAAAACGCCATCTCCTCGCCGCCGTAACGGCCCAGGCTGTCGACGCTGCGGATGCCGGACTGGAGGCTGTGCGCGATGTTCTTCAGGACCAGGTCGCCGGCGGCGTGACCGAATGTGTCGTTGATCCGCTTGAAGTGGTCCACGTCCAGCATCCCCACCACCAGAGGCCGCCGAAAGCGGCGCACCCGATCCATCTCGCGGCTGAGCGCGTCCATGAACGGGCCGCGTCGCAACAGACCCGTTAGTTCGTCGAAGGTGGCCGAACGGAACAGGCGGGCGTTCTCGATCATGGCGGCCGCCTGGCGGGCGAAGATGTCGAGCAGATCACGTTCCTCACCATCCAGCCGGTTGTCGGGTTCGCCGCCACCCAGGGTCAGGACCGCCACCAGCTTGTCCTGCAGCGAGAACGGGAGCAGCAGCTGGGGCTCCAGGCGCAGCAGCCAGCGATGGCCGGCGGTGCCGGCGGCGCCCTGCAGCTGGTTCAAGTGCAACAGCCGGCGCGCCTGCGCCAGAATCCGGATCACCGTTTCATCCGCGGCGAACATCACCTGCTGTTCCAGTCCGCGGCCCTGGATGGCCCCGAAGGTGGACCAGATGGTGTAGGTCGTCCCAGGCGCATTGGCGAGCAGAAAGGCGCCCGAGCGCATGCGCAGCAGCCGCTCCAACCCTTCCTGGATGGCGGGGATCAGCGTCTCCAACTGGGTTTGGCCCGCTACGCGCGCCGACAGGCGGGGCAGGTCGCGGCGCAGCTCGAAGCGTTCCGGATACAGGAGGCGGTCCACCCAGCGCTGGATCCGCTCTCGCAGCGGGTTGAACACCAGCGCCAGGAGCAGGGTGGCCGGGACCATGAGCCAGACGGGATGGATCGGATGAAACAGCAGGGTCGCCAGGCTGCCGCCCAGGCCGAGGGCCCCATAGTAGATGAGGAAGATGACACCGGTGAGCACCGTGTAGATGATGCTCTTGCGGATCACCACCTCCACGTCGAACAAGCGGTGGCGGAAGATGGCCAGGGCGAAGGCGACGGGCACCGGCACGATGGCGATCAGGTTGAACCAGATCACGAACTCGGTGACCCGGCCGACCATCAGCCAGCTGCCCAGCGCGAAGAACAGGCTGAACGCCCAAGGGATTACGCCGGCGAGCACCACGCGGGTCTGCCGTCGCGATGCGCCCGCGGGTAGCGTGAGGTGGGTGTGGGCCAGCGCGGCGAGCACGCCGGCGGGACCGAATCCCAGATACACCACCTGAAACTGGCGGACCAGGGCCAGCGCCACCGGCGGCGAGACCGTCGCTCCGGTTAGTTGGGCCAGATAGGGAAGCTGGGCGGCCACGGCGGACAGAATGCCAATGAGATACACGACCGGCAGCAACCAGGCGTGCCGGCGCACGATCGTCTTTGGTTCGGGGATCACCGAGGCCAGGTGAATCTCGGAGCCGATCAAGCCGCCGCGCGCCAGGGCCAGCGCCAGGGTCAGCACCACAGACAGCGCCTCCCCCTCTCCCAGGCAGTAATCCGGGATGAGCACGGTCAGGGGCGCCAGCACCGTGACGCGGAAAAACACACGGACCCGCGGGTCGGAGCGGCGCCGCCAGACGGAAAAACTGCCGATGCCCAGATACAGCAGAACGATGGCGGTCGTGATCGCCAGACTGACCCAGGGAACAGTCACGGAGTTGACCACGGCAACCCGCAACCGGCGCCCGTCCCGCTCCAGTTCCATGAGGACCGGCTGGTCGCCCGACAGGCTCTGTTCCGCCAGGCGGTAATCGACGGGCGTTCGTACGGCTCTTCCGTTGACGCGATGCAGTCGGTCGCCGGCTCGGAGTCCGGCGCGCTCCGCTGCGCCACCGGGGACCGTGGCGTGGATGGCCAGTCCGTCCGGAGGCGGCGACAGCCGGAAACCCGCGTTGCTCTGGAAATCCCACCGCCAGCTCAACCCGTTCAGCACGAACAGGCCGGCGTAGAGCAGAATGACCGCTGCGATCAGGACGTGCGTCCGCCAGACAGGCGCGCGGGCAAGGGGCGAGCCGAGGGCGGGTGTTCCCGTGTCAGCCGTCATTTCGGTAATCCTGTTCAGTTGGTTTCGATACTAAGTTCGCAGAAAAGACTGGATCCGTCAACCTCTACGATTCGGACGGTCGCCGGCAGGCCCGCCGTCAACTTGAGGAAATCGGCGGGGCTGAACGTGGTGGCGGTGAAGCCGTCGGTGCAGACGATGATGCCGTTTCCGGTGCGGGCCTCGTCGATGGCGCCCACCAGCCCGGCGGCCGCCTGGCGGCGGAACCAGTCCAGCCGGTGCTCCCAGAAGGCGTCGGCGTAACTCGAGAACAGCACGGTGCCCCCGGGGTGGACCACCCGGCAGGCTTCCCGGAGGAGCGCGGCCGGATCGCGGTGGAATGCCGAGATGCCGTTCTGGATGGCGACCACCGTGTCGAACGCGCCGTCGCGGAAGCCCAAGGTTGCGGCGTCCATGGCCAGGAGGCGGAGGTTGGGATGCGTCGCCAGATCCCGCCGGGCCGCGGCGAGGCTGGCGCGTGACGTGTCGACGCCCACCGCGAGCGCCGCCGCGGGAACGAGGGCGGCCAGCACGCGCCCGAAGCCGCACCCCAGTTCCAGTACGTGGCAGTCGTGAGAGAGATGATTCAGCACATGATGGATCTCCGCCTCCAGGTATTGGCGGACTCGGGGCGGAGCCAGCTCGTAACAACGCCGGAGCCGCTCCGCCGCGAGCTTCTCGTCGTAGTAGCCGTCCACCGCTGTGCCTACCCCTTGTGCGCCACCACCACCAACCGCCAGGCGGTGTGATCGTAGGGGCGGCCGTCCAGCCCGCCATGGAGCGTCACCGGCGCAAAGCCGACGCCCCGAAGCAGCGCCGCCAGCTCGGTGCCGGAGTACAAGCGGTGGCCCACGGTGCGGGTCTGGGTGCGGCCGTCGGGAAAGAGGAGGGTCCAGTCCGACTCGATCCAGGCCCAGTCCTGGCTCAGGCGCCGCTCCTCGAGGACGATGGGGCCTCCCGGGCCGGGCAGCCGGCTCCAGTCGCGCGCCCGGAAACCGCTCGCCAGCACCTCCCGGCTCATCAGCTCCATCACCAGGACGCCGCCGAAGCGGAGCGAGGCGAACAGGTTCTCGGCCACCCGCCGGTCGTCGGCGGGGTCGGGGAAGTAGCCGAACGAGGTGTAGAGGTTGAACGCCGCGTCGAACGCGCCGGGCCGGCGGAAAGCGCGCATGTCCTCCCGGACCAATTCCACGGCGACTCCGGCGGCGGCGGCCGCCCGTTCGGCCTCGGCCAGGTAGGCGGCGGTGCGGTCCACCCCGGTGACCCGGTAGCCGCGCCGCGCCAGCTCCACGGTGTGCCGGCCCGGCCCGCAGCACAGGTCCAGCACGGCGGCCCCGTCGGGCAGCGGCGCGGCGAGACGCAGCGACCGGTCCACGTCCCGCACCGGATCGCTGAGCTGCCCGCCCTGGAAGATGAACGTCTGGTAATCGGACCAGAACGCGTCGTCCTCAAACCACTGCGTCACGGCTGCCTCCTGTCATGGGTCGATGCGACGGAACCGCTGCCGTCCCGCGACCGGTAATAGTTGATAGTTGATGGTTGAGCGTTCGCACGTTCGTGCTCGTTATTCGTAATCGTGTTCGTAATCGTAATTCGTAATCGTAATCGTAATCGTAATCGAACCACGCTCCCCGATCCAGCCAAATTCACCACGAAGCCACGAAGGACACCAAGGGCTCGTTCCATGTGTCACCGGTCACTGATCATTCGTCATTTGAGCGGTGAATCGGTGAATGGGTGAATCGGGAGAAGGGCGACGGGAGAAGGTAGATGAACAGAACGAACGATCAACCAAAAACCATCAACTGATTGCGGACCTGCGAACTTGGAACCTGTGAACCTGTGAACATTCCAACCTTCAAACCTTCAAACCTTCAAACCTTCCAACCTTCCAACAGCTCGATTACGAGCACGATCACGAGTACGATTACGAATTACGATTACGAGCACGAGGGATCGGCAACGAGCCTCTGGCCTCGATGACGGATCACGATCACTCAGTCATCCCCGTTATTCATCCATGCCCAAGCCCCCGACCCGCCGGGCGGGTCGAACGTTGGTAGCCCCGGGCGCGAGCCCGGGGTCGGTGCCGCCGGCCGTCGCCAAGGCGCGACCCGCAAGGCGGGTCGAATGTGGTTTGGAACTCAATGGAGATGAAGGCGCGCCACCGGCGGGCGGACGTGGGATTCGGGGCCACCCATACTCCTCGCACTCGATCACATTCGACCCGCTTCGCGGGTCGTCCATCCGTTCAAGGGTGCGCCCAAGGCCCCGGGTTTCACCCGGGGTTACCCATGTTCGACCCGCGTCCCGCGGGTCGCCGGAGGGCTACAATGACAAATGAAAAATATCACTGACCAATGACAAATGGAAATGGCTGTTTGTGCCCTGTGTGACTTCGTGGTGAATGTCCGGCTCCCCCGATGTTCGCATTACGGGAACGAGCCTCAAGCCTCGAGCCTCGAGTCTCGATTACGATTCACGATTACGATCACGATTACGAATTACGATCACGATTACGAGCACGAGGGATCGGCAACGAGCCTCTGGCCTCGATGACGGATCACGATCACTCAGTCATCCCCGGTATTCATCCATGCCCAAGCCCCCGACCCGCCGGGCGGGTCGAACGTTGGTAGCCCCGGGCGCGAGCCCGGGGTCGGTGCCGCCGGCCGTCGCCAAGGCGCGACCCGCAAGGCGGGTCGAATGTGGTTTGGAACTCAAGGGAAATGACGACACGACACCGGCAGTCGGCCTTGGACTCCGGGACCATCCATTCCTCCCTCGCACTCGATCATATTCGACCCGCTTCGCGGGTCGTCCATCCGTTCAAGGGTGCGTCCAAGGCCCCGGGTTTCACCCGGGGTTACCCATGTTCGACCCGCGTCCCGCGGGTCGCCGGAGGGCTACAATGACAAATGAAAAATATCACTGATCAATGACAAATGGAAATGGCTGTTTGTGCCCGGTGTGACTTCGTGGTGAGTCCGGCTCCCCCGATGTCCGCATTACGGGAACGAGCCTCAAGCCTCGAGCCTCGAGTCTCGATTACGATTCACGATTACGATCACGATTACGAATTACGATCACGATTACGAGCACGAAGGATCGGAAACGAACCCCGAGCCCCACGCCCCGAACCCCGATTACGAATTACGAGCACGAAACTATGGGGCGGCGAGGATGGTCGTCCAGGTGCGGCCCGAGGAGGAGACGGTGACCCGCACGCCGGCGGCGGACGCCTCGCGCACGGCGGCCTCGGACGCGGCGGTTCCAATACCGCCGCCGTCGATGGGGGCGAAGAAGCAGACGCAGCGGCAGGGGCCGGCGAACTCCAGCACCAGCGCGTCGCCGGTCCAGCGCGCCGCCACCTCGCCGGCGGAGCGGACCACGCCGACGCTCCGCAGGCGCCCCGCCGCTCCCGAAAGCCGCACCGTGGCCGGCGCCGCCGCTTCGAGCTCCAGGCCCACCGCGAGGTAGGCCGGGGAGCGCGACAGCCGCGCCCGGCCGCCGGCGGCGGGGAGCGCCATGTCCGCCTCGGCCACCGTCCGGAAGCCCCGGCCCGCCGGGTCAAGGAGCGTGCCGGCGACGGCGTCGAGCCCCGGCTCGCCGGCCGGGCCGCCCGCGAGCAGCAGGCTCGCGGCGACGCCCAGCGCCACCCCCAGCGCCAGGGCCAGCCCGAACTGCACCGCCGGCCGGAAGGGGACGGCGGTCCAGGGCCAACCGGGCGCCGCCGCCGGGTAGCGGCCGGCGGGGAGCGCGGCCAGGATGTCGTCCTTGAGGCCCGCCGGGGGCGCCACGGGCGCCACGCGCGCCAGCGCCGCGGCCAGCGCCGCCAGTTCCTCGTAGCGGGTCCGGGCCGCCGGGTCGCGGGACAGCATCTCCTGCAGCCGGGAGCTGTCCGCGGCGCTGTTGGCGCCGTCGATCTCCCGCTGCATCAGGTCGTCGATGGTATGGTCAATCATGAATTTCCATCCCTCGCCGCGACAGGATGTCCCGCATGAGGTGGCGGGCCGTGAACAGCCGCGACTTGACCGTCTTCTCGGGCACGCCCAGCACGTCGGCGATCCGGCGGTACGAGCAGTTCAGGAAATGGCGCATCACGATGACGATCCGGTAGTCCACCCTGATCCGCCGCAGCGCGTCCAGGAGCCGGCCCTCGGCTTCGCCGGCGGTGCAGGCCGTCTCGGGATTGTGCGCCACGGGGGGCGCGTTCGCCTCCGACAGCGCCACCAGCCGGCGATTGCGCTTCAGGCAATTGATGGACTCGTTGACCGCGATCCGGAACACCCAGCTGAAGAATTCGTGGCGCGGCTGGTAACGGTCCAAATGGGTGTAGGCTTTGACAAAGACCGTCTGGGTGACGTCGCGGGCGTCTTCGGGCGTTCCGGTGATCCGGTAGGCGGCGTTGTAAATCACTCCCTGGTAGCGGTCCACCAGTTCGGCGAAGGCCGCCAGCTGGCCGTCCAGACAGGCCCGAACGAGTTGCGCGTCAGCCAGTTCCTTCATCTTCAATTACAACCCAAGTGCGCCGGGGTTGGTCCGCCCCGTCATAATTTCCGATCCAGCATGTAAATTTGCCACAGGTCGCGGCGCCGCGCCTGGAGCACCGGCGCCAGCGCCAGCCGGCCGGTGCGGCCGATGCTGCGGGCGAGGTAGCCGAGCTCTTCGAACTTGGCCGGGATCTCGGCATCCTCCGGCGGGGGCAGACCCATGCCCCGCAGCATCAGGATGCCCTTGGCACGGATCCACAGTTCCACGTGCAGCCGGATGTAGCAGAGCATGTCCGCCACCACCGGCCCGGGAAAGCGGGCCCGCAGCGCCTGGAGGTAGCGCCCCATGGGCGAGTCGGGGAACTCGCCCGACTCGATGAGCTCCAGCAGGGCGGTGTCGGCGTCGAAGCCGGCGCCGAGCCACCGCCGCAGCGCCCGCTCGCTGCGCATGAACACCAGCGAGATGAGGGCGGGGAACACCAGCATGATGACGAGGGTGGACACCGCCGGCGAGAAGAAGAAGTGGTTGAACATCGAATGCAGCGCCACCGCCGCGGCCAGCCCCGGCAGGCAGTCGGCGGCCAGCGCGGCGGCGCCGCTCCCGCTCCGTGCCGGCGGCCGATCCGCCGGGGCTGCGTCCGGGGCCGCCGGGGCGGCGGCGAGCGCCTCGCCGCGACGCCCCTCCAGCGTCTTGGCGATGATGCCGCAGATGGCGGTGGCGCCGCCGTGCATGGTGGCCGTCCCGAAGCCGCGCACCACCCAGACAAAGGGGGTGGCCTCGGGCAGCGCGTTGAGGTAGATGGCATTCTCCACGACGGCGAACCCCGTGCCCAGCGCGAATCCGTAGATGGCCGCGTCCACCATGAAGCCGACCCGCCCTGCGGCCATGAGCAGCACCAGCGGCGTGGCCTTGGCCGCTTCCTCCACCACCGGCGCGCCGTAGCGGGTGTACAGGGTCAGGTCCCCGCCGAACAGCGCCAGCAGCGGCGGTCCGGCCCACCAGGTCGCGGCCGCGGCCAGGCCGCCGGCGGCGATCGCCAGCAGCACCGCCGGCAGGCGGACGAGCTTGTAGCTGTCGAGCAGCAGCAGCCCGCCGAGGAAGAGCAGGATGGGCAGGACGGCCAGGATCATCAGAATATTTTCAGCGAGATCATGATCTCATCCACGGGTTTGCGCCCGTCCTCGAAGGCCATGGCATAGCCCAGCGAAACGGTCAGGTTCATGGTGGACAGCACGATGATCCGGAAATCCATCTGCGCGCCCACGTCGTACACCTCGCGCCGGAAGTCGGCGTTGTCGAAGTCGGTGGCCAGCGCCGCCACGAACAGCCCCGGGCGGACCCAGGTGGCGAAGCACTGGGTGGTGCCCAGGTGCTGGAACCGCAGCGGCGGCAGGCACCACTCCACCATTCCCTTGGCGTAGGTCTTGCCGCCGATCTCGTTGAGCTCCGCGCCGGGGAAGCTGTAGTACTCGCGGTAGCGCTGCACCTCCTGATGGTCCACCCAGTTGTTGCCGAAGCCGCCGAAGAAGAAGTTGGCGAACGGATCGGTCCGCCCGCCGTAGCAGTAGCCGGCCGAGGTGCGCAGCCACAGCGAGGAATGGGCCGGCCCGAACGGGACGCCGACGTCGAAGTTGGTCAGGGCGCGCGGGTAGGCCGTGCCGTTCACCACGCTGCAGCCGGCGGCGATGTCCCAGTCGTAGCCCTTCTCGTAGTTCACCGAGCCGAGCGAGGAGCGGCAGTTCGTGTAGTTCCACGAGGCGCCGAACTCCAGCATCTTGTCGTAGGGCGCCACGACATTCTGATAGTCGGGCAGGCGGTCCAGCCCGCCGTAGGCGGCCACTTCGAGGGTGTAGTCCATGGTGCGCGGCTCGTCGTAGATAAGGTTGCGGCGGTACTCCACCGCGCCGGAGTACCCCTTGCGGCTCGTCTTGGTGGGGCCAAACAGGTCGTAGAAGTCGCCGGCGTTGTACTTGGCGGTGACCTTCCAGTTCATGTAGGCGTAGTGGGCGTTCACGTGGAATCGTTCGTCGGAGGGGAGCGCCGTGTCGGGCGAGTAAGACAAGGTGACGTCCAGGTTGTGGAGCGCCATGGGGCCGAGGAAATGCAGCCGGGCGCCCACGGCGGCGGTGTCCTTGTACCCCTCCACCACCGGGTAGGCGGAGGCCAGGCGGATGTTGGACAGGCCCTTGAACGGCCCCTCGTAGCGCGTGAGCGCCGGCAGGTCAATGTCGGCGGGGGAGCCGGCTTTCCAGGTCTTGACGATGGGGTGCGTCTCCACCACCTCCTGTCCGAGGAACCGGATGGCCGCCGCCTGCGCCGGACCGGGGCGCTCGATTTCCACCGGCAGGAAGCCCTGGCTTGTGTAGCGCATCGCCAGCAGCCGCCCGTCGGCCAGGGGCACGGGGCGGAAGTAGCCGGTCTCGCAGTTGGTGAGGATGGCCATTTCCTTGGTGGCCAGTTCGTAGCGGAACAGGTTGGAGGCGCCGGTGTAGTAGGAGGAACCCACGAGGTGCCGGCCGTCGGGGGTGAAGACGAAGTCGGCGGGGACGGAGTTCTCGAAGTCAAACAGCGTCTCGTAGTCCTTGCCGCCGGCGAGCAGTGCCGCCGTGTCCAGCCGGATGAGCGTCTGGCGGCCGGTGATCTCGCCGAGCGCCGCGCAGACGGACGCTCCGTCCGGCGAGACGGCCAGGTTGTAGATGTCCTTGCCGTAGGGGAAGGTGTATACCTGGTTCCACTCGGTCCAGGGGTGCGGGATGCGCACCAACGTGGCGATGCCGTTGTAGTGCCGCACCCCCCACAGGGAGCGGTCGGCCGGGTTGAAGGCCAGGTCGCCCACCCGGGCGTCCTTGAGGAGGGTCCGGTCCTCGCCGGTGCGCACGTCCACCACGCGGATGTCGCGCCACTCGTTGTTGTCGGTGGTGTAGAAGAGCATGCCCGCGGCGGGATCGAAGGCGAGCGAGGCCACGAAGAACATCGCCGGTCCCTTGACGTCGAGGATCTTGCGCAGGGTGCCGCGGGCCGTGTCGATGGCGGCCAGGTGGGCGATCTGCCCGGGGTAGTTCACTGCGGCGTAGAGCGTGCCGGTGGCCGGGTCGTAGCCCGGCCGGGACACGGAGCCGAGGGGCGTGGGCGACAGCGGCTGGTCCACGGTGACGGGGTTGGCCCGGATGGCGGCGAGGTTCTTCGCCTGGAACTCCTTCTCCCAGCGGATCCAGTCGGCCCAGGCCTCGTGGACGGAGCGGCCGAACACCTGCCGGAACTGCCCGGCGAAATAGGCGGCGCTGCCGTCGGTGCGCTTCACCCAGGCGATGACCTTCTCGGGGCCGTACGTGAGGGCCAGGTAGCTCATGAACCGGGTGCCGTAGAGGTACGAGTTCACTCCGACGAGGAAGTCGATCTTGGTGCCGGCCGCCTCCAGCGCCACCAGGTCGAAGATGGGCTTGTTGTCCAGCACCATGGCGCGGAAGGCCATCTCGTCGTAGGCGCCCATGGCCCGGCCGAGGCCGCCGGCGAGCCACGTCTCCATGAAGGTGGCGATCCCCTCGTGGTACCAGCGGGGCGCGTACTCGCGGGGGCTGGTCATGTACCCGTACAGGAGCGACAGCGGGTTGTCGTCCACGGGACGGACCTTGCCGAAGAACAGACTCCGGCTGGTGCGATCGCCGCCGGCCGCCTGGTCCGAGGCCACCACGTGGACGAGCTCATGGTTCATGATGGCGTTCATGCTCTCGTTCACGCTCATGGTCTCGAAGTCGTGGGCGAACGGGGCCAGCCCGAGCATGACGTGGTTCACCGGGATGGCGCCGCCGGAGGCGTTGGCGTAGTCGTTGAAGTCGTGCAGCAGGACGGTGATCCTGCCGGTGGGCTCGTAGCCGAAGACCTCCCGGTGGGTCTTGAGGGAGTTCTCCAGGCAGCGGGCCACGTGGGGGACGATGTAGGCGTGCAGCTTGCCGAAGTAGATGAGCCGGAGGTTGTCCGTCTCGATGGTTTGCAGGCCGCCCCGCACGGGAATGGCGGCCACCACGACCGCCAGGAACGCCGCTACCCACGCCCGCCGGCAACTGCGCATGGTTCACCCCCGCATGCTAGTCAGGCCGCCGGCGACTCGCGCCGGCCAAACAGGACCGCCGGCGGTCCACACCCGGGCGGCAGCGCCTCCAATCTCAGACCGGATGTGCTGCCGTCGCAGGCGAACCGTCGGCCGGATCCAGGTATGATCCCGCGCCAGACGTCAAAAGCCGGGCCGGGGCGTCCGCCCCGGTCCGGAGGAGGTTCGGGAAGTTCTACTTCCCCTCGTTGGCTCTCAGGTCCCGGCTCATCATGTTGCTGAAGAAATCCCGGCTGCCCATCGCCGCGGCGAAGTTCCGGTCGGCCACGGCGGCGGCGAAGTTCTTGTCGGCCATGACGGCGGCGAAATCCTTGTTGGACATGGCAGCGAGGAAGTCGCGGTTGCCGAGGGCGGCGGCGAAATCCTTGTTGGACAGCGCGGCGAAGAAGTCCTTGTTGGACAGGGCCGCGAAGAAATCCTTGTTGGTCAGCGCGGCGGCGAAATCCCGGTTGGCCAGGGCGGCGACCATGTCGCGGTTGCCCAGGGCAGCGGCGAGGTCCTTGTTGGACAACGCGGCGAAGAAGCCCTTGTTGCCGAGCGCGGCGAAGAGATCCCGACTGGCCAGGGCGGAGAAGAAGTCCCGGCTGCTCATGGCGGCGAGCAGGTCCTTGCTGGCCAGGGCGGCGGCGAAGTCCTTGTTGGACATGGCGGCGAAGAAGTCCTTATTGGACATGGCGGCCAGCAGGTCCCGGCTCCCCAGGGCGGCCACGAGGTCCTTGTTGGACAGGGCCGCCAGCAGATCCTTGTTGGACATGGCGGCCAGCAGGTCCCGGCCGTCCAGGGCGGCCCGCACGTCACGGTTCGACAGCGCCGCGGCGAAGCCCTTGCTCGACAGCAGGTCCGCCATCTCCTTCCCCGACAGCGGCGATGCCGCATTCCGGCTGGCCAGGGCAGCGACCACGTCCCGGCTCGTCAGGGCGGCGAACAGATCCTTGTTGGACAGCGCGGCAAGCATATCCTTGCTGCCCATGGCGGCGAGCACGTCCTTGTTGGACAGGGCGGCGAGCACGTCCTTGTTGGACAAGGCGGCGAGCATGTCCTTGCCGGACAGCGCGGCCACCACGTCCCGGTTGCCCAGCGCCGCGGCGACATCCTTGCTCGAGAGCGCCAGCGCCAGATCCCGGCTCGTCAGGGCGGCGACGGCTTCGCGGCTGGTCAGCGCCGCTCGCACGTCCCGGCTGGACAGCGCGGCGAGCACATCCTTGTTGGCCAGCGCGGCCAGGGCGTCCCGGCTCCCCAGCGCGGCGAGCACGTCCTTGTTGGCCAGCGCGGCGATCACGTCGCGGCTGCCCAACGCGGCGGCGACGTCCCGGCCGGACAGCGCGGCCATCACGTCCTTGTTGGCGAGCGCCGCCAGCACATCCTTGTTGGCCAGGGCGGCGACCACGTCCTTGTTGGCCAGCGCGGCCTGGACTTCCTTCGCCGCGAAGGCCTTCTGGAAGCTGTCATCCTGGATCAGCTTCTGGACCTGGTCGTTCTGCAGGATGGCCTGCAGCTCGGTGTCCTGCAGGACCACGTCCTGCTCGCCGAGTTGCTGGGACTGGTACTTGTCCGCTTTCTGGGCCCCTGCGATGGTGCCGCCGGCCTCCTGGTTCGTCACCGGCGGGTAGAAAAACAGGAAATACACAACGACGCCAACGAGCGCCAGACCAAGCACAACCGGAAGCCAGTACTTGTTGCCGGTCTGAGGCGCGTTATCCCCGGTGGTCATAGCAACCTCCTTTTCCTGCCGGAGTTCGATCTCCGGACGGGATTTGATGCTGTCTTATTCCAATTACCGCCCAGGGCGGCAATGGTTGGTGAATTATGTCGCCGGCGCAACCCCTCCATCGTCCCGTGACGAACCGACCGCCAAAAATCCGACCCCAAAGAACATCCGGCCGGCCGCTTCCCCAGGCGGCGTCCGGGCGTCCCCCGCTTCACTCGATCTTGAAGATGTGCTCGAAGCCGGCGTACCGGAACACGTTCCGGATGTGCGGATTGAGGTGAACCAGCGTCAGCGCGTGCCTGGCGCCCATGAGCCGCCGCTGGGTGGCCAGCAGCACCTCGAGGCCGGCGCTGGAGATGTACTCCAGCGCGCTGAAGTCCACCCGGGCGGACGTGGTGATCGTGTCGAACACCGCCCGCGCGGTCTGGACCTGGGCGGCGTCGAAGCGCCCTTCGAGCCGGATCTCGCCGTCGATGCCGATCTTCACGTCTAGCATGCGGTCACCTCAATTTCTTGACGAAAATCACCGTGCTCCGGCCGTCGGCGTGGGCGTAGCGCAGATCGTCCACCATCTGCCGCACCAGGTGCAGGCCCAGGCCGCCCGGATGGCTCTTCGCCAGGGGCGGCTCCGCGGGGGCGGGCACGAGGGTCACGTCGAACGGCTCCACGTCGGAATCGGTCAGCGTGCCCACCAGCGCGTCGGCCACCCGCTCCAGGCGGATCACCACGTCCCGGCGGGACTCGGGGTGGTACTTCACCATGTTGGTGAACAGCTCCTCCAGCGCCAGGTTCACGGCGTAGAGGGGCTCGTCGGGAATGGGTTCCTGAAGGCGGAACTCGTCGACGAAGGCGAAGATCGCCTCGAGCGAATCGATTGCCTTCCTGAAGGCCCGTTCCATGGCCATGCCCGCACTCCCGGCGCACCGATCACGAAGCGGAATCCCGCTTCGATGCGCCCGTCGATCCGACGCATCCGGCCACATGCAGGTGAGACAGATTAGTTGTTCTTATTGTAACGGAGTAAAAACTGAAAGGTCAATCGGATAGTTAGGTGTTTACAGCGGTCGAATCCCACTGTATGCTTAAAGACAATCATCCGGTCATATGAAACAACGGCGGATGCGGGCCGCCGCACAGGGGTGTCCCATGAGCAGCGAGGATTTGGCCGCGAAGGTCCAGGCCCAGGAGGCGGAGCTCGGCCGGCTGCGCCGGTCGGTCAAGGAGCTGTCGATCCTCAACGAGATCGCCACCGCCATCGGCTCGGCGCTGGCGGTGCAGCAGATCCTGGACCTGATCACCCAGAAGTGCGTGAAGCACATGGAGGTGGAGCAGGGGGCGGTGCTGCTGCTGGACACCGGGCGGCAGGAAAACCAGTTCCACACCGTCGTGCGCCGCATCGACCAGTCGCGGTTCGACCGGCCCTACCGGCTCGACATGAGCCTCACCGGCTGGATGCTCAAGAACCAGCAGCCGCTCGTGGTGAACGACCTGGCGCGCGACCCGCGCTTCCAGTACGTCGCCGGCGAGGGCGCGTCCATCCGCTCCCTGCTCAGCGTGCCGCTGATGGCCAAGGGGAAGATGATCGGCCAGATTGCCCTGTTCAACAAGAAGACCGCGGACGGGTTCAGCAGCGAGGACCAGCGGCTGCTGGCCATCATCGCCACGCAGTCGGCCCAGGTGATCGAGAACGCCCGGCTGATGGAGGAGGAGGCGGCGCTGGCCCGGATGCAGGAGGACCTGCGGCTGGCCTACGAGATCCAGGTCAACCTGTTGCCCACGGAATCGCCGGCGCTGCCGGGGTACGAGCTCGTGGGCAAGAGCCTGCCGGCGAAAGATGTGGGTGGCGACTTCTACGACTTCATCCCGCTGGGAACGGACCGGCTGGCGTTTTCCATCGGCGACATCTCGGGGAAGGGGATGCCGGCGGCGCTGCTCATGTCCAACGTGCAGGCCACGGTCCGGACCCAGACTCTGCTGCACGCGACGCCGGCCGAATGCGTGCAGCGGGCCAACACCCAGATCTACCATTGCACCCGGCCGGGCAAGTTCGCCTCGATGTTCTATGCGCAGCTCCAGCGCGACAGCCACCGCCTGACGTACGTCAACGCCGGCCACAACTACCCGTACCTGATCTCCCGCGGCGGCGAGGTGCGCCGGCTGGAGGAGGGCGGCGTGGTGCTCGGGGTGATGGAGTCGTTCCCGTTCGCCGAGACGGCGATCCCGCTGGCGCCTGGCGATCTGCTCCTGCTGTATTCCGACGGGATCACCGAAGCCGTCAACGACAAGAACGAGGAGTTCAGCGAGGAGCGCATGGTGCGCGCCGTGGCCGACTACCGCCACAAGCCGGCGGAACAGCTCATCCGGCGCGTGGTCGGCGCCGTCCAGGACTTCGCCATGGGCTGCGCCCAGTCCGACGACATGACGCTGGTGATCCTCAAGCGCCTCGAATGAGCGGCGGTCCGAAAGACCATTCGCCACAAAAACACCAGGCACACAAAGGGATCATTCCATTTGTCAGCGGTCATTGATCATTTTTCCCTTGTCATTTGAGAGCGGTGAATGGGTGAAAGGGAGGAATTTATTGGTTATTGATCATTATTGAAATTTTAATGGTTGTTTGGAGTTCCAGTGAGGGATCAAGAAAACGTCTGATGGTTTGAAGGTTGAAAGGTTGGAATGGTGGGATCGGGAAACCTTTAAATCTTCTGCAAACCTTGAATCATTCAAACGTTCCCACAGTTCCGATTACGATCACGAACATTGGGACTGGGAAAGAATCCCGAACCGCGAGCCCCGATTTCGAGCACGATTACGAGCACGAATTTCGATTACGATTACGAATTACGAGCACGAACCCGTAACCCTCAACCCTCAACTATCAACCCTCAACTCTCAACGAATGGGAACGAGCCTCTAGCCTCAAGCCGCGATGACGGGCGAACGGTTCAGCGCCGGCCGCCGCGGGAGCCGCCGCCGGAGGAGCTTCGGGAACCGCCGCCGGAAGAACCGCCGCGGGAGCCGCCGCTCGAGTAGCTGCGAGAGCCGCCGCCGCCCGAGTAGCTGCGGGAGCCGCCACCAGAGTAGCTGCGGGTGCCGCCGCCGCCCGAGAAGCTGCGGGAGCTGCCGCCCGAGTAGCTGCGGGTGCCGCCGCTGTAGGAGCGCCCGCCCGACGGCGCGCTGTACGACCGGCTGCCCGAGTAGGCGCCAGAGTACGCGCGGCCGCCGGGGGAGCCGCCGGATGAGAACGAGCGGTTGCCGTATGACGGGCTGCTCGAGTAAGAGCGGTCACGCGACGCGCCACCCGAGGAATAAGTGCGGGCGCCGGACGAGCGGCTGCCTGAGTAGGCGGAGCTGCCGTAGGCGCTGCCGCTCCCATATGACCGGTTGCTGTACGCGCGGCTGCCGGCGGCGCTGCCGCTCCCGTACGACCGGGAGCTGTACGCGCGGACCCCGGAGCCGGTGTCGCCGGCGGCGCGGTCGCGGGCGAACGAGGCGTTGCCGGCGGCGCGGCTCCCGGAGTCGGCGCGGCCCCCGGACGACGGCGTGCCGGAGGCCCGGCTGGAGTAGGTGGACGTGCTCTCCGCCGTGCGGGTGCGCCCCGTGACCGTGTTGCGATAAGCGCCGGTGGTCGCGTCGCGGCTGAACGACCGGTTGACCGACGCGGTCCGGTCGCCGGAGCGGTTCGTCGTGACGGTCCCCGAACCCCCGGTGCGGGACGTGACGCTCCGGCCGGCGCCGGGACCGGCGTTCCGGTAGGCGCCGGTGCTTCGGCCCGCGGACTCGCCGGGCCCGCTGCGGGTGACGCCGGTGCGGCTCCGCGAGGCGTAATCGCCGCCGGTGCTGCGCCGGGCGCTGGCGGTGCGGCCGCCGTCGCCGCCGTAGCGCCGGGCCACATCGGTGGTCCGGTACGGCACGCCGCCGCGGTGGTAGGAGTCGTGCTGCCACTGGCCGCTGCGGTGATGACCGCCGTCGTGGTGGCCATGGTGGCCATGGTGATAGCCGTAGTGGTCGCAGAAATGGCCGTTGTAATAGACGCCGCCGTGCGGGCCCCAGCCGCAACCCCATCCCCAGCCGTGCCAACCCCAGCCGGGCCAACCCCAGCCCCAGCCGGGCCAGCCCCAGTTCCAGCCCCAGCTCCACGGCCAGCCGCCCCAGTACCAGTAGTTCCAGCCGGGGTAGTACCAACTCATGGTGATGCCGAGGCCGAAGCTGATCCAGTAATCGGCGGCCGACGGCCAGGCCGGGTACCAGAGCGCCGGGTAGTCATAGTAGACCGGGGCGCCCCAGATGACCCGCGGGCTGTAGATCGGGACGTAGATCACCTCCGGGTCGGCCGGGACGATCTCGACGACGGTCCGCTCCTCGATGACCTTCGCCGTCACCTCCTGCTCCCGCGTGGAGCGCAGCTTGCCGGCCGCCTGCGCCTCCAGGCGCAGGCGCTGCACGGCGTCCATGACGTCGGCCTGCTGGGCCAGGAAGGCGTTGCCGAGGTCGGTGGTCCACCCGATGTTCTCGGTGAGGCGGTTGAGGACGTCGGGGAAGGTCACCATGGCCTGGACGCTGGGATCCCAGTCCTGTTTGGCCGCCGCGTCGGTGAGTTCCTGCCCTCTGAGCTCGGGATGCCGCTCGAGCCACTGCTTGGCCTCGACCAGCTCCAGCGGATAGGTGGACGCCGCCAGGGTCTGGGCCAGCAGCGGATCGGGATAGAGGGCGATGGGCGCGACGAGGCTGTCCAGCTCCTCCGGGGTCCACGGCCGCGGGGCCGCGGAGCCGGGCTGGACGGCGGCGGCGCCGGCGGTCGGCGGCGGCTGGGTCTCGACGGCCGGCAGCCACGCGCTGCACGCCGCGGCCACCAGGGCTCCCAGCAGAATCCACCGCACTCCGAATCGATCACGATGCGTTTTCATGGCATGCCCCCATACACAGTTCGTTCGAACCGCAGGCCGCCGGCCAGGCTGGTCTCACCTTGGGGACGATTCACGGATCATCCCATTCCATTATAGCAGGCGGCGGTCCGGCCGCCGCGGCGCGCACGCCGGGATCCGCCATTGCGGACTCGTCCGGCCGGATGCGCTGACTCCGCCACAGAGATAGATCCACCTCAAGGCGGGATGGTTCACGGGAAGAGAAAATTTTGGGAGAAGGGTGAATGGGTGAATCGGTGAATGGGAGGGATGGGACCTGGGTCTCGGGTGCTGGGACCTGGGATCTCAAACCCAGGACCCAGAACCTGGGGCCCAGGTCCGATTACGATGACCATGACGAGCACAAGCACGAGCACGAAGTCCGATGTCCGATTCACCACAAAGGCATAGAGGGCACAAAGCATGTTGAGGGTTGAAAGTTCAGAGTTGAGGGTTGTGAACGAGCCCCGAGCCCCGAACCTCGATTACGATCACGATTACGAATTACGATTACGATGACGAGCACGAACCATCAACCATCAACGATCAACCATCAACCGTTTGCGGGCCTGCCAAGTCAGGGCGGGTCGGCTCAGACCAGGTTCCGCGTCGAGCCCATGGACATCTCGTTCAGGTTTTTCATAACCGTGGCGAGCAGGTTGAACAGTTGGTTCGCCTTCTGGTCGAAATTCTCGAATGCGGTGGCGACCGTCTGGCGCTCATTGCGGGCCTGTTCCATCTGGGATTCCGCACCCCGGATCGCATCCGACAATCCCCCGGGTTCCGGATGCGCCGAGTCGGCGGCCGATTTGCCCCCGGCCCAGTGGAGCCGTTCTTGCACCGTTTCGAAGGCGCCCCGCAGGAGGCCGTGGGTGCGGTCCAGCAGCTCGCGGCCGAAACCCGAATCGGGCAGCCGGCCCAGGTGGTCGAAGAAGGAATCGAGCAGACCGCCCACGGCATCGGGCAGGGCCGCTTGCCGACCGCCCGCCCCGGTGAGCGTCACGAGCTGTCCCAGCTCGGCGGTGCGATCCTGCCAGAACGCGGTTTCGTGCCCGGTGGAACGCAGCGCGGCGGGCAGGGCGGTCTGGAAGGCGGAAAAGGCTGCGGCGAAGTCCGGCGGCAGGCCGGCGCCGGCGTGCGCGGCAGCGAGCGGCGACGGGGCGGACGATTTATCGGCAGAGAGAATATCCTGGATGATGCCGAGCGCGCCCGTCCCGGCGGGGGCGATGGCGTCGCCGAATCCGGCCAGGTCCAGGGGCGGCGCCGAAGAGTCGGACTCGGACGGCCGGACCCTCTGGGCGGCGGGTTCCTGAAGCGGGTCCAGCGGCTGGTTGGCGGGAGACGAAAATCCGTCACCCGAAATCTTGACCATGGCAGTCACCTCATGCGTGTATTTGCTGCTTTATCGGCGGCGCGGCCGAAATGTTGCCTGTCTTGAACCCCGATATCCGACGAGTCACCACCAGGCACGGAGGGCACAAAGAATGTTGTGGGTTGAAAGTTTAGAGTTGAAAGTTGGGAACGAGGCTCAACGCCCGAACCGCGAGCCCCGAACTCCGAACCCCGATTACGAGCCCCGAACCCCGATTACGAGCAAGATTACGAATTACGATTACGAATTACGATTACGAATTACGATTACGATGACGATTACGAGCACGAACATTCGGGACGGGAACGAGCCTCTAACCTCGAGCCTCGATTACGATCACGATTACGAACCGCAGAGGTACTCGTGCATCGCTCGGGCCGCCTTGCGGCCGGCACCCATGGCCAGGATCACGGTGGCTGCCCCGGTGACGACGTCGCCACCCGCCCAGATCTTCGCCCGCGAGGTGCTCCCCGTGGCCTCGTCGGCCATGATGTTGCCTTTCTTGCCCAGCGTCAGGCCCGGCGTGGTGGACCCGATGAGCGGATTGGGGCTGTTGCCGATGGCGCACACCACGGCGTCCACCTCGAAGACGGTCTCATCCCCCTCGATGGGGATCGGCGAGCGCCGGCCGGACGCATCGGGCTCGCCCAGCCGCATGCGCTGGCAGACCATCCGCCGCACCCAACCGTTCGCGTCGCCCTCGTAGCGGACGGGCAGCGTCAGGAACTCGAAGATCACGCCCTCCTCTTCGGCGTTCTCGACCTCCTCCAGCCGCGCCGGCAGCTCCTCCCGCGAACGGCGGTAGACGATCCGGCTCTCCGCCCCCAGGCGCAGCGCGCTGCGCGCGCAGTCCATGGCGACGTTGCCGCCTCCCACCACCGCGACCCGTTTGTGCACCTTGATCGGGGTGTGGTACTCGGGGAAGCGGTACCCCTTCATCAGATTGAGACGGGTGAGGTACTCGTTGGCCGAGTAGACGCCGTTGAGGTTCTCGCCCGGGATCTCCATGAACCACGGCAGGCCGGCGCCGGAGCCGACGAAGATGGCGTCGTACTCCTCGAGCAGGCTGTCGATGGTCCGGGTCTTGCCCACGACGAAATCCGTCACCAACTTCACGCCCAACTGCTGCAGGTACTGGACCTCCCGGTTGACGATGGCCTTGGGGAGGCGGAATTCCGGGATGCCGTACACCAGCACGCCGCCCATCCGGTGCAGCGCCTCGTAGATGGTCACCGCGTAGCCGAGCTGGATCAGGTCGCCGGCCACGGTCAGGCCGGCCGGTCCGCCGCCGACCACCGCGACCTTCTTGCCGGTGGGGCCCTGGATCGCGGGCATTTCCGGCGCCCCCCGGGCGGCCTCCCAGTCGGCCAGGAAGCGTTCCAGACGGCCGATGGCGACCGTGCCGCCCAGCTTTTTCAGGGCGCAGGTCTTCTCGCACTGCTCCTCCTGCGGGCAGACGCGGCCGCAGACCGCGGGCAGGCAGTTCCGGCTCTTGAGAACGCGCACCCCCTCCTGGAAATCCCCCTTGGCGATATGGCCGATGAACCCGGGGATATCGATCTCCACCGGACAGCTGGGCACGCACTGGGGTTTCTTGCACTGGATGCACCGGCGGGCTTCGGCGACGGCCAGCTCCTCGGTGTAGCCCAGCGCCACCTCGAAGAAGTTGTGCCGCCGCACCTCGGGCGGCTGCTTGGGAATCTCGCGGCGCTCCAGGTCCGGTTTTTTCTTCTCGGCCATCAGCGCGTCTCCTCCGCGTGGAGCGAATGTTCCTCGCACCGGCTGGTGCGCAGCGGCACCACCTCCTCCGCCATGTAGGTCTTGCGGCGTTGCAGCAGTTCGGGCCAGTCCACCTGGTGACCGTCGAAATCGGGCCCGTGCACGCACGCGAACCGGGTGACGCCGCCGACGCTGACCCGGCAGACGCCGCACATCCCGGTCCCGTCGATCATGATCGGATTGAGGCTGACCATGGTGGGGATGCCCAGCGGCCGCGTGGCGTCGGAGCCGCGTTTGAGCAGGAAGGTGCATCCGTTCACGATGACGCGGTGCACGGGCTCAGCCAGCGCCTTGATCACTTCCGGCAGGCGGCCCACGTGGCCCTTGTAGCCCTTGGTGCCGTCCCGGGTGATGTGCACCAGCTTGTCGGAGAGCTGCCGGAAGCGCTCCTCCCAGTAGAACAGGAAGGAGCTGCGCGCCTCCAGCACCGTGATGATCCGGTTGCCCCGCTCCTTGAGCGCCCGGGCGATGGGGAACAGGCTGCCGATGCCGTAGCAACCGGCCAGGCACAGCACGGTGCCGTACGCGCCGATTTCGGCCGGGTTGCCCAGCGGGCCGACCACGGTCGGAATGCCGGAGCCCTCCTCCAGCCGGGCCAGGCGGTGGGTCGTGCTGCCGATGTTCAGGAAGACCAGGGTCACGGTGCCGCGATCCGCGTCCCAGTCCGACACGGACAGCGGGATTCGCTCGCCCTCCTCCTCGGCCCGGATGATCACGAATTGGCCGGGCTGCATGTCCCGCACGACGTCGGGCGCCTCGACCGTCAGCACGTGCACGTTCGGAACGATCATGCGGCTGGCGATGACTTTATACATGGGCCTTCCTTATGCTCACGGCCTGGGGGTTGGGGTGGATGCAGGCGCACTCGCGCAGCGCGGCGTGCAGGGTGCCCGGCGGCTGATCGCGGTGAAGCTTGGCGGGCCAGGTCATCTCCGCGTCGCCGCACACCACCGTCACCGGGTCGCCCGGGGCGATGCCCGCGGCGGCGGCATCGTCCGGATTGATCTCGAGCATCCCTTCCGTCAGGAGCATCCGGGAGCCCTCCACCCAGACGGACAGGGGGAAGCCGCGATGGGAGTGCTCCACGGCGGAAACGGTCAACCGGTAGGTCCCCCGTGCCGCCGGCCCGGCCGCTGCCTCCGCCCGGCCGCCCGGGCGGGTGTCCGCCATCCGGCCGCCCCAATGAAACGGTCTGGGATCCCGGCGGGCCAGGTCCGCCTCCCGGCGGTAGGCGTCGCTGAAGCGGCCCATCTCCGCGCGGATTTCTTCGGCGCTCGTGAACGCGAAGCCGGCGGCGCCCATCCGGCGGGCGATGCGGCAGAGGATCTCCCAGTCCGGCAGCGCGTTGCCGGGAGGCGGGACGGCCCGCCGGACCAGCTGCACCCGGCCCTCGCCGTTGATGAAGGTGCCGTCGGATTCGGTGGCCGCCGCCGCCGGCAGCACCAGGTCCGCGGAGCAGTAAGGTTCCGGCGGGTAGATGTTCTGGAAAACCAGGAAATCGGCCGGGACTGCCGGCGTGGGGGGCAGCTCGCCCAGCAGGTACAACACCCGGCTCCGCCGCCCCGCCCAGAGCTGCCAGGCGTTCCAGCTCCCGGCCGCGGGCGCCACGGGCACTCCCCAGATCTGTTCCGCGAGCCGGCGGTGCGCGTCGTCGTCCAGCGGCACGCCGCCCGGGAGCGCCTCCGGGTAGGCGCCGGCGGTCAGCGAACCGACCAGGTTGTTTTGCGCCGGCAGCGGCATGAACCCGGCGCCGGTGGCGTCGGCCAGCTCGGTCAGGATCGCGAGGATTTCCGCCGCCCCGTCGCACTGCATGAACTCGGAGCCGACCAGGATCACGGTGCGTTTGGATTCCCGCAGCAGCCGGGCGGCCTCACCGAGGTCGCTGTCCCGGCCGGCGGCGCTCGCCCCGGCCGGAGCCGCAGCCGCCGGCTGGACGCGGTCCAGCAGGCTGCGGAGCAGGCCGGCTTCGCCGCCCGACGGCGGTTGCAGCCAGATCTGGGCGAGCAGGCTGTAGCTGTGGCGATGCGGATTCACGGTGATGAGGCGGATCCCCTGCTTGAGCGCCCGCCGCAGGGCCACCCCGACCACCGAGCGTCCGAAGCGGGAATCCAGACCCACGGCCAGGATGACCTCGGCCGCGGACAGGGCCGACAGCGGCACGCTCCGGCCCAGGAGGCGGAGGTAGGGGTCGAACGCCGGCCCGTAGAAGATCCGGGCCGTGGTGTCCACCTGGTGGGAGCGCATGACCACCCGGGCGAACTTCTGGGCGACGTACAGGTCCTCGGTGCAGCAGTTGGTGGATGCCAGCAGGGCGAACTCCTCCGGCGGACAGGCGGCGAGCTTCTCGGCCATCAGCGCGGTGGCCTGGTCCCAGGAGATTTCCGTGGGGATCGAGCCGTAGCGGGCATAGGGGTTCCGGAGCCGCCGGTAGCCGCTGACCAGCTCCGTGTTGCAGAAGCGCCCCTTGACGCAGAGCTGCCCCTGGTTCACCACGGGATCGTCGGCGGGCAGGCTCCCGATGACCCGTTCGTCCTTCACCAGCAGCCGGAGCTGACAGCCCACGCCGCAGAACGAGCAGGTGGTGGTCTCCTCCCGGTCGGGCTTGCCCTCCCAGGCCCGGGCTTTCTCGCGCAGGGCGCCGGTCGGGCACACCGCCACGCAGGCGCCGCAGAACTCGCAGCCGCCCGCCATGTGGGTGCGGTGGAAGGCCGGCCCGATGATGGTGTTGCGCCCGCGGTTCTTGTACGCCAGCACGTTGGCGGTCCGGACCTCCTGGCACATCCGGACACACCGCCCGCAGAGGATGCACAGGTTGTAATCGCGGTCGTAGAAGGGATCCTCCGTCTCCACCCGGAGGTTGCGGTAGTAGATCGGGTGATCGATGCGGTCGATGCCCATGGATTCCGCCACCGCCTGCAGCTCGCACAGCGTGTCCTTGGGGCAGTACCGGCAGCCCGTGGTGACCCCGGACTTGCGGATGGTGGGCATGAACTCCTTGCACTCGGCCTTCTCGTCGCAGACCAGGCAGCTGGAGGTGTGCTCCGTCAGGAAGAGTTGCAGGATGTCCCGGCGCATGGCCTCGATCTGGGCGGTCCGGGTGCGCACGATCATCCCCTCTTCCACCGGGGTGGTGCAGGCGGTGGGAAAGGTCCGCACCCCCTCGACCTCGACGATGCACATGCGGCAACCGCCGTGCGGCGACAGGCCGGCGAGATAGCACAGGGTGGGGATCTCGATGCCGTGGGCGCGGGCCGCCTCCAGGATCGTGGCGCCCCGGGCGGCGGTGATCGTCCGGTTGTCGATGCTCAGCGTGATGGGGGACTGCTCGGTGCTCACTGTTGACTCCGCCGGGATTCGAAGATGACGGCGTTGCCCGCCAACTGGTCGTAGCGGCACACCTCGTAGCAGGCCTTGCATTTGATGCAGAGGGCCAGGTCGATCCGGTGCGCTTCG
>Ga0209605_1000025_pt1 | contig 228238 bp, 147 predicted proteins | sample AD_UKC035_MetaG_FD_184408 | JGI IMG/M metagenome (GOLD analysis project Ga0209605, IMG submission 184408) | Active sludge microbial communities of municipal wastewater-treating anaerobic digesters from USA - AD_UKC035_MetaG (SPAdes) (version 2) | ecosystem: Engineered > Bioreactor > Anaerobic...
AGAACCAAAGCGTGATAGAAGTAAGCCAACTCAGCAAAGGGGTTTACATGGTAGAGGTAAGGTCAAACAGTGCCAAACAACAGGTAAGACTGGTGGTGCAGTAAAATTCTAAGTAAACTAATCAGTATTAATAAATGTAAACAGGGCTACTCTTTGGAGTGGTCCTGTTTTTTTTATCAAGGGTATTTCAATTTTTTTAGCTGAACTTGTTTATCTCTTTCATTAAATTCGCACAAAAATCTAACGATGCAAATATTAATACCTATTGATTTTACTTCGGTAACTGAAAATGCATTAAAGTATGCCGTTGAATTTACAAAAGGAGGCGCTTTTGGAATTACCCTTTTCCATGTTGTCGAATCAGAAAAGGAAACTGCAAAAGCACAAGCTAAACTGACGGATATTGCCTCAAAATATCAGCAATCAACATCAGTACAAATAAGTATTAAAGTTGAAACCGGAAATATATTTGACTGTATTGGTGAAGCAGCGAAGGAAATGGAGGCATATTTGATAATTATGGCTACACACGGGATTAAAGGAATGCAGCATATAATTGGCAGCCGCGCTATGAGAGTTATAACTAATTCTCATACTCCTTATATTGTAATCCAAAATAAGCCCTGGCGTAATATTAGTAACGTTTTAGTTCCTGTAGATTTTACTAAGGAAGGAAAACAATTGCTTCCATTTCTGGGACAACTGGCAACACAATTTAAATCTGTATTGCACCTATTCAGGCAAAGGAGTGAGGATGATTTTTTGCAAAGAAGAATTGAGAATAATTTTTTATTCTTCAAAGATTTTTTTGAAGAAAATAGTATTTCATTTAAAGTTTTGGATGATACTTTTGAAAAGTTGAAATACAACATAATTCTTAATGAAGCCAATAAAATTGATGCTGATTTAATTGTTACAAGTATTGATCCTGAAACAAATATTACAGATTATATGATGGGCGTGGATGAACAAAAAATTGTTGCCAACGAGTCTCAAATCCCTGTACTTTGTATAAATACAAAAAGTGTTTCAAACATTAGCGGTAATGTGTTTGAGTCTTTGGGTTAAGACGTTACAAATAAAAATTTTAGAACTAAAATTCATTATCAGGCTTATTAAAAACAATATTTACTAACCAAACTAAGCCATTTATGCTAATAAAAACCTTTGGAAGCGCAGTTTACGGAATTAATGCCACTACTATTACCGTAGAGACATTTGTAGGGCAAGGCTCCAAATTTTTTTTGGTGGGATTACCAGATAATGCTGTTAAAGAAAGCTTACACAGAATAGAAACAGCACTAAAAAATACCGGATTTAAAATGCCCGGCAAAAAAGTGGTTGTAAACATGGCGCCTGCCGATATACGTAAAGAAGGAGCATCCTACGATTTAACGATTGCAATGGGAGTACTTTCAGCTTCGGAGCAAATTGTTGCATCCGAGATAGATAAGTTTATAATAATGGGAGAGCTTTCGCTTGATGGAGGATTGCAGCCTATGAAGGGAGCCTTACCAATTGCTATAGAAGCACGCAAACAAGGCTTTAAAGGGTTTGTTTTACCAAAAGAAAATGCCAGGGAGGCAGCTATTGTTTCTGATTTAGAAGTTTATGGAGCCCAAAATATTACTGAGGTAATAAAATTTTTTACAGGAGAAGCAACCCTTGAAAGAGAAATTGTAAATACAAGAGAGGAGTTTTACAACGCCCAGGCTAACCATGAATTTGATTTTAATGATGTTAAAGGCCAAATTAATATTAAACGGGCACTTGAAATTGCTGCTGCCGGTGGGCACAATGTTATTTTAATAGGACCACCGGGTGCGGGCAAAACCATGCTTGCCAAGAGACTTCCAACAATACTCCCACCGCTTACTTTACACGAAGCTTTAGAGACAACTAAAATACATTCGGTTGCAGGTAAAATGGGAAAACAAGCATCCCTAATCTCGGTGCGCCCTTTCAGGTCTCCCCACCATACCATTAGTGATGTTGCTTTGGTAGGAGGTGGTGGTGTTCCGCAGCCTGGCGAAATTTCCCTGGCACACAATGGGGTTTTATTTTTAGACGAGCTACCTGAATTTAAAAGAACAGTGCTTGAAGTTATGCGGCAACCTCTTGAGGAGAGACGTGTTACCATTTCGCGGGCTAAGTTTGCAGTTGAATATCCCGCTTCTTTTATGTTGGTGGCAAGTATGAATCCGTGCCCTTGCGGTTATTATAATCATCCAGAGAAGGAATGTGTTTGTGCGCCTGGTGTCGTTCAAAAATACCTCAACAAAATTTCGGGGCCCCTGCTAGACCGAATTGACTTACATGTGGAAGTTACACCCGTTGCCTTTAACGAACTAACTAAAGAAGTGCAGCAGGAAAAAAGTAGTAACATACGCGAGCGTGTTGTTAAAGCGCGAAATATACAGGAAGAAAGATTTAAAGATGCTGAAGGCATATATTGCAATGCGCAAATGCATAGTAGCCAACTACGCAACATCTGTAGAATTTCTGATGAGGGAACCCAACTTCTTAAAACAGCAATGGAAAAACTTGGGTTGAGTGCGCGTGCTTACGACAGAATTTTAAAAGTATCGCGTACAATTGCCGATTTAGCAGATAGCACCGATATTAAAACCGAGCATCTTGCAGAAGCAATTCAATTTCGAAGTTTGGATAGGGAAGGCTGGGCAGGATAGTGGAGGCGATTATATTTTTGACGTGTCTATTTGTTTTTCATCTACAAAAATTCCATTGATAGGGGTTTTGCAAAACATGGCATAACCCTTTTCGCTTAAAAAACTAACTATTGGATTTTGATTGATATTGCCTGCAACTTTAGTTTCTGTACAAATAATTTTTGGTCGAAACTTTTCAAAATTTAGGGTTTTTAAAATTTCTAAATCCAAACCTTCCACGTCTATTGATAAAATATCAGGAGGGGTTTTAAAGTGAGTTTCTAAAATTTCGTTAATAGTTATCAGTTTCACTTTAATCACTTGTTTGAGGTTGTTTTGACCTTTGTAGTGTTCTTGTGTTTCCTTTGCAACGGTTTCGGAGAATGTGTTAAACTCATGCCAGTCCATCATATAATAATTTGCTTCAGTAACCTCGCCCAATCCAATTCCGGCATTCAATAAAAAATCGTTCTGCCTTTTTGATTTTATTTTGTTGGCAAGATGTGGGTTAGGCTCTACCAATATGCCTTTGCCGTTTTTGTACTTATAAAAAAAATAAGTATTGTTTAAATACAAGGGATCGTTGCAGCCGACATCTAAGTATGTGGGGTTTTTAATAAACAACGCTTCAAGAATAAAATCTATCATCATGTCCTCACCACATTGCGAATATGACTTTCTGAATATTTTATTTGGTGTACCCCAAATTTTTTCAAGCAATTTCATTTACTACCAATTAAGTTAAGCAGCATAAAACTAAAAATAAAAATGCCGCTCACAACTTAAATTTTATGAGCGGCATAAGAATATCTAATTTTCAATTAATGTTCATTAGGTTTTGCCGGTTCTGATACTTTCTCCTCTTTAACACTTTCCTTCTGCATTTTCTCTCTTCTTTCCATCATTTTTTTTCTGCGCTCTTCTTGCAAAGTCTTTTGTTTTTCTTTTTGTTCGGGCGTCAACAGCGCATCCATTTTAGTTTGTATTTCACGAAATCCTGCACTTCTTTCTTCTGGCTTAAGATCTCTCAGGGCATCTTGTTGTGTGAGCAGTTCCTTTACTTTGGGTAATTGCTCTTCAGTTAATGAAAGCTCTGTTTTCAATCGTTCAAGCCTCATTTCGATTCTTTTTTCAGGAGTAATCTGGCGCTGTGGTGCCGTTTCTTGCGCTATAGCAACCTGTAATGATGTGGCAAAAATTATTGCCGATAATAATTTTCTCATATTAAATGTTTTTTGTTTTTGATATGTGCGAACCTATAAAGTTTAATGCAAATTAAATAAATGGTTTGGGTTTATGTATAGCCTTTAGATAATAAATTACACCTTTGTCCTAATTCAAATATTGTTGTTAATCCTGATTGGTGTGATTTAACGCATCAATTCTAGTAATCTTTTTTGCATCAAACACTTTTTTACTTTAGCAACCTCATAAAATTTTATGGCAGCTAAAAAATCATTTTCAAAAGAACAGTATTTAAAGTGGTACGAAGAAATGTTGCTGATGCGCAGGTTTGAAGAGCGTGCAGGACAACTTTATGGAATGCAAAAGATAAAAGGTTTTTGTCATTTGTACATAGGGCAGGAAGCTGTTGTATCAGGAGCAATGAGTGTATTGCAAAAAGATGATAATATGATTACCGCCTATCGCGACCACGCTCATGCTTTGGCAAAAGGTACGAGCGCACGTGCCGTAATGGCTGAGCTTTTTGCAAAAGCTACGGGTTGCAGTAAAGGTAAAGGAGGAAGCATGCACATGTTTGATGCTGCTAATCGTTTTTTTGGAGGGCACGGAATAGTTGGAGGGCAGATTCCATTAGGAGCGGGAATTGCATTTGCAGAGCAATACCTTGGAACAAAAAATGTAACTGTTTGTTACATGGGTGATGGCGCAGTGAGGCAAGGAGCATTACACGAAGCATTTAACATGGCAATGCTTTGGAAGCTTCCGGTTGTGTTTGTTATTGAAAACAACAACTATGCAATGGGTACTTCGGTTGAACGTACCAGCAATGTTACTGATTTATATACTTTAGGTGAGAGTTATGATATGCCGTCTGCGCCTGTGGATGGAATGACTGTTGAAGAAGTACACAACGCCATGGATAAAGCAGTTGATCATGCGCGCTCAGGTAAAGGTCCTTACTTATTGGAAATAAACACATACAGGTACAAGGGGCACAGCATGAGCGATCCGGCTAAATACCGCACCAAAGAAGAAGTTGAAAACTATAAATCTCAGGACCCAATTGAGAAAGTTTTAAAAACCATTACTGATAAGAAATATGCTACAACTGAACAGATTGAAGAGATAAACAAAAGAGTAACAGATATTGTGGAAGATAGCGTAAAATTTGCAGAAGAATCTCCTTACCCAACTATTGATGAGTTGTACAAAGATGTGTATGTGCAAAGTGATTATCCGTATATCTTAGACTAAAAAAGTTAATATTATAAACTTCAATAAAAAAATTAAGGACTATGGCAGAGGTGGTACGAATGCCCAAAATGAGCGATACAATGACTGAAGGAGTCGTTGCAAAGTGGCATAAAAAAGTAGGTGATACGGTAAAGAGTGGTGAGTTGGTTGCTGAGATTGAAACCGACAAAGCCACCATGGAGTTTGAGTCTTATAATAATGGCACTTTGCTCTACATTGGTGTGCCTGAAGGAAAGGCAGCACCTGTTGATGGCGTGCTGGCAATAGTTGGTAAACCGGGCGAAGATTTTCAATCGTTATTAGATGCAGAAACAAAATCCGCTCCGGTTGCAAAAACCGAAGAAAAAAACCCCGAACCTCAAGCAGAAGTAAAAAAAGAAGAACCAAAACCAGCAATGCAATCTGCTGCTCAGAAAGAAATAATTAAAACAGCTGTTACAACAGCAACTGAAAACAAAGGGGTTGAATCGGCTGATTCACGAATAAAGGCTTCACCGTTAGCGAAACGTTTGGCTGGTGAAAAAGGCATTGATCTGAATAAATTAAAGGGAACTGGCGAAAATGGCCGTGTAGTTAAAAGAGACATAGACTGGTACAAATCAGGGAGCTTTGTTGAATCGTCAAACGGTTTTTCCTCTAATGCAATTACCATCGAATCGTTTGAAGAAATAGCCGTTTCTCAAATGAGAAAAACTATTGCAAAGAGGCTAAGCGAAAGCATGTTTACTGCGCCCCACTTTTATCTCACTATGGATATTGATATGAGTCGTTGTATGGATGCTCGCGAGAGTATTGTGAATGTGGCAGGAGTTAAAGTGTCTTACAATGATCTTGTAATTAAAGCCTGTGCTTTGGCTTTACAACAACATCCTAAAGTAAATTCTTCGTGGCAGGGAGATACCATTCGTGCTAATCATCACATTAACATAGGTGTAGCGGTTGCTGTTGACGAAGGTTTATTAGTGCCCGTAGTTCGTTTTGCTGATTCTAAAACACTGTCTCAGATTAATGCAGAGGTAAAAGTCTTTGCGCAAAAAGCAAAAGATAAAAAACTGCAACCTGCCGACTGGGATGGTAATACCTTTACCATTTCAAACCTTGGCATGTTTGATATTGAAGAATTCACTGCCATTATCAATCCTCCAGATGCCTGCATACTTGCTGTAGGCGCTATCAAAGAAACACCAGTTGTTAAAAATGGTGTTGTTGTTGCCGGGCATACCATGCGTGTTACATTAAGTTGCGATCACAGGGTTGTAGATGGAGTAACAGGGGCTAAATTTCTTCAAACTATAAAAGGACTGTTGGAGAACCCGGTAATTTTGTTAGGACAGGCTTCAATCTGACGTATCAATTTTTGAATTGAGGAAGGTCAAATTTTATTTTTTAAAAGCAGATCTTATTTTCAGGAAGTATGCTTTTGTTTTTTTACCATTTATCTATTTAAGCATACAAGTTCCTTTTTTGACAGCTGATCCTGACTCACGTGTATCATGGAGCAGGGGTGCTTTTACTGATGAAGGGCTTTACCTTTCTCAAATTCGCAATCATATCAATGGGTATGAATTTGATCTAAAAGAATCAGATTGTTTTTTAAAGTCACCGCTATTTAGCGTTTGTTATTACCCTTGGCTAAAAATCTTTGGTGCGGGTCTATGGAAAGCACGCTTGTTTGCAATACTGATAACCACTATATTTCTTTCGTGGCTCCTCTTCCGTTTTTTTCATTTCGGAATATTAGTATTCAGTTTATTTTTCACCCAATATCATTTTTTTCATTACGCGCATTATGCGCAGGCAGAGGTATTACAATTAATATGTCTGATTTCTTCAATGCTTTTTTTTACAGAGGTTTTTAATGAAGTATGTACTTTTAAAGAACGGAGAAGATCATTGCAATTTTCTTGCTTGTTGGCAGGAATTTCGTTTTTGTTTAAGTTAAACACGCTTTATTTTATTACAGTTATTCCGTTAACTCTTTTTCTTTTAAATTTATTTAAAACATCACTGAGTAGAAAATTGATGCTTAATCTTTTGGGATACTCCATTTTATTCAGTGCTATAGTTCCTGTTATTTGGCTTGTGAGTTGGTATTTCCCCAATAAGAATTTTTTTGAAATTTTTCAAACAACTGTAACCGAATCAGAGTCTGCATTTAAAACAGGTTTTGCCAATTTCCACGAAAAATTTTCGCTCAACAAAAAAATAATTTTAGAGGATGTTTTTGCTGGAAGTTATTTTAGTGTATTTTATATATCTCTGTTTTTATTGGGGTTGAGGATGGTTTCTGCAATTGTACTTAAACACAAACTCCATTATTTACCTCAAACCTTGTTCTCTTTGTGTTGGATTATTATTGAACTGCATAAATTCGGATATCATTATTTACCATCAAGATATTTTTTAAGCACAATTGCAGCCGTCTGTTGTTTTGGTGCCTGGCAGGTGATTGGTTTGACGCAGTTAAATATTAGGAGTAATTGGTTGTTTATTCCTCTAATAGTTTTTTTAATGGTATTTAACGGAAATGAAATTTTTGCTTCTTACCAAAGCAGGAGGTATGCCATTCAGCGAATCAACAACTACTTAGGTCAGTATGATTTTAAGGGTAAAACATTATTAGGCACCTGGTCGCCAAGTCTTTCATGGCAGAGTAAAGCCCGTACTATTCCTCTTTGGAAGGAATATTTTTATCATCAGAATCCTTTGCAAAAATTTCGTCCAAGTGTGGTTATCACAGAAGAAAATGAAGCCGAAAGCGATAGTGCATTTATTAAAAGCCATATAGACTTGTCTGCAATTTCAGATTCAAGTAAAACTTTTAGGGTCAATTTTTGGAGAATAAATGTTCATTGGTTATCAAAAAAGTAGCTCATTTGCTCACATAAAGCAGATTTTTCGATTATAGTCTTTTTCACCCTTAACTAGGTATTCAAAATCAATTCTTAAAACATGATTGTTTAGGAGTTTTCCCCCGCTCAAACAAAGTACAAAGCACCCTTAAAAAATATTTACACAAACACTTGTTTGTAAAAAAACCTTTTCTACATTTGCCAACCCAAAATTTAGGGGTGTAGTGTGTTCTTTCAGTTCCGAGAAAAAAAGTGGTTTAAAGGCTGATTTTTAGCTCTCAAAACCAGAAAAAATATTTAAAAGCCGATGTAGCTCAGTTGGCCAGAGCTACTGATTTGTAATCAGTGGGTCGGGGGTTCGAATCCCTCCATCGGCTCTTTAAAGTTTGCAGTTTGTTGTATTTGGTTGTAAACAAATTCAATAAATGAAGCAGGGGGAGTTACCAGAGTGGCCAAATGGGACAGACTGTAAATCTGTTGTCTTACGACTTCGGTGGTTCGAATCCACCACTCCCCACACAAAAGTGCTGTCAGGTAAGTGTAGTAGTAACGTTCTTTAAAAGATTATTTGATTAACTGCGGAAGTAGCTCATTTGGTAGAGCGATAGCCTTCCAAGCTATAGGTGGCGGGTTCGAGCCCCGTCTTCCGCTCTATGTCAGTCGGCAATTTGCAGGTGACAATTAGCAAATTGTTAAACTGTAAACTCGCAACTGAGAAAAGCCGTTGTAGCTCAGTGGTAGAGCACTTCCTTGGTAAGGAAGAGGTCGAGAGTTCGATTCTCCTCAACGGCTCTGGAATGAAAATTCTAATTATCAATTATTAAAAATAAAAAACAACTATTTAAATCAATTATTAATAAAACAAAACAATGGCTAAAGAAAAATTTGATCGTTCCAAACCCCATGTAAACATTGGAACCATCGGTCACGTTGACCACGGAAAAACAACCTTAACTGCTGCTATTACTACAGTATTAGCCAAGCAAGGTCTTGCTGAACTACGTTCATTCGATTCTATTGATAATGCTCCAGAAGAAAAGGAGCGTGGTATTACTATCAACACAGCACACGTTGAGTACCAAACAAAAAACCGTCACTATGCACACGTTGACTGTCCTGGTCACGCTGACTATGTGAAAAACATGGTTACCGGTGCTGCACAAATGGATGGTGCTATTCTTGTTGTTGCTGCAACTGATGGTCCTATGCCTCAAACCCGCGAGCATATTCTTTTAGCCCGTCAGGTGGGTGTACCCAAAATTGTAGTGTTCATGAATAAAGTTGATATGGTTGACGATCCTGAATTGTTAGACCTTGTTGAAATGGAAATTCGTGACCTTTTATCTTTCTACGAATTTGACGGAGCAAATATTCCGATCATCCGTGGCTCTGCTTTAGGTGGATTGAATGCAGATGACAAATGGGTTCCAAAAATTAATGAATTGATGGATGCTGTTGATACCTACATCCCAATTCCTCCACGTATGGTTGAGTTGCCTTTCTTAATGCCTGTTGAAGATGTATTCTCTATCACAGGGCGTGGTACAGTTGCAACTGGTCGTATAGAAAGAGGTGTTATTAACTCTAACGAAGAGGTTGAGATAATCGGGTTCATGGACAAAACTTTAAAGTCAACTGTTACAGGTGTGGAAATGTTCCGCAAAATTCTTGACAGAGGCGAAGCTGGCGATAACGTAGGTTTGTTGTTACGTGGTGTTGAAAAAACTGATATCCGCAGGGGTATGGTTATAGCTAAACCAGGTTCTATCACTCCCCATACTGAATTTAAAGCTGAGATTTATGTATTGAAGAAAGAAGAAGGTGGTCGTCATACCCCTTTCCATAATAAATACCGTCCGCAGTTTTACTTACGTACTACTGATGTAACAGGTGAGATTAACTTACCAGAAGGACGCGAAATGGTTATGCCTGGTGATAACGTTACTATCTCTGTAAATCTTATCACTCCTGTTGCTATGGATAAAGGATTACGTTTCGCTATCCGCGAAGGTGGTCGTACAGTAGGTGCGGGTCAGGTAATTGAAATAATTAAATAGTTTGGAGAAAAGAGTTCGGAGTTGAAGATTAAAGTTTCACTCCGAACTCTAAACTCTTAACTCCAAACTATCCACGGGCATAGTTCAATGGTAGAATAGAGGTCTCCAAAACCTTTGATCAGGGTTCGAATCCTTGTGCCCGTGCAAAATAAAATCAGGTTAACTGAAAATTAAAGATTACCAATGCAAAAAATCAGAACATATTTCCGCGAGTCTTATCAGGAATTAATGACCAAGGTTACCTGGCCTACCTGGAGCGAACTACAAAGCAGTGCAATAATTGTATTGGTTGCATCTTTGATTATCGGATTGGTTGTATTCGGAATGGATGCCATATTCCAGGGTCTTGTTAATTTACTTTATCAAATGTTTTAATATTTAATAAGGGATGATAATGACTGATTCAGGAAAAAAGTGGTATGTTATACGTGCTATAAGCGGTAAGGAGAAGAAGGTAAAACAATATATCGAATCTGAAATAAACCGTTTAGGAATGAAGGATTATGTATCGCAAGTACTGATCCCCACCGAAAAAATATTCCAGATAAAAGACGGAAAGAAAGTAAGCAAAGAAAGAAGTTATTTGCCCGGTTATGTTTTGATAGAAGCAAACCTTACCGGAGAAATACCGCACATAATAGAAAACATTACAGGCGTTATCAATTTCCTTGGTCCTAAAGGAGAGGCGCCTGCACCGCTGCGTCAGTCAGAAGTAAACAGGATACTGGGTAAGGTTGATGAGTTGGCTGATTCAGAAGAAATCATCAATGTGCCTTACGTAGTAGGTGAGTCGGTAAAGGTAATTGATGGACCATTTAACAGTTTCTCAGGAATAATTGAAGAGATTTACGAAGACAAGAAGAAACTGAAAGTAATGGTAAAAATATTTGGAAGAAAAACTCCTCTGGAGTTAAGTTATATGCAGGTAGAAAAGGAATAAAACAGTTTGAAGTTAACAGTTTGAAGTCTGTGGGTAGCTTCCGGATCCCAACATCAAATTATAAACTACAAACCTCAAACAATTAAAAAAATGGCAAAAGAAATAGGTGCTCTTATAAAATTACAAGTTAAAGGTGGTGCTGCTAACCCGGCTCCTCCAATTGGTCCGGCATTAGGTGCTAAAGGTGTTAACATAATGGAGTTTTGCAAACAGTTTAATGCAAGAACTCAGGATCAGGCTGGTAAAGTATTACCGGTTATCATTACTGTTTACACTGACAAGTCGTTTGAATTTATTATCAAGCGTCCACCGGTTGCAATTCAGTTGTTGGATGCGGCTAAAATTAAATCAGGATCTGCTGAATCGAACCGTAAAAAGGCAGGTACAGTTAAGTGGGATCAGGTTAAGGCAATAGCTGAAGATAAAATGCCTGATTTAAATTGCTTCACCATTGAATCAGCAATGAGCATGGTTGCCGGTACTGCACGCAGTATGGGTATTGCAATTGAGGGGCAAAAGCCTTTCTAAAGAAAGATTGAATTTCATCGAAGGAGTTCATGATGCAGAATCAGAACGTTTGTACTTCACAAAACAAATAAAATGGCAAAGCTTACAAAGAACAGAAAACTTGTAGCGGGCAAGTATGATGCAGAAAAGTCCTACACACTTCAGGATGCATCTAAAATTGTAAAAGAAATTACCTTCACCAAATTTGATGCATCAGTTGATTTGAGTATTCGATTAGGTGTTGATCCCCGTAAAGCAAATCAAATGGTAAGAGGTGTGGTAACGTTACCGCACGGGACAGGAAAAACCAAAAAAGTATTAGTACTGTGTACACCCGACAAAGAAGCCGAGGCAAAAGCTGCCGGTGCTGATTTTGTTGGATTAGATGAGTTCATTCAAAAGATTGAACAAGGCTGGACAGACATTGATGTAGTTATTACCATGCCAAGCGTAATGGGTAAGGTGGGTAAATTGGGTAAAGTATTGGGACCTCGTAACTTAATGCCTAACCCTAAAACCGGAACTGTTACCAATGATGTGGGTAAAGCAGTTACTGAAGTTAAAGCCGGTAAAATTGATTTTAAGGTTGACAAAGCAGGTATCATTCAGGCTTCTGTTGGAAAGGTTTCTTTTGATCATAAAAAACTTTACGACAATGCCCACGAATTGCTTAACACTATTATTAAGTTAAAACCCTCTTCAGCAAAAGGAACTTACGTTAAGAGTGTGGCTTTATCCAGTACTATGAGCCCCGGAATTAAAATTGACACCAAATCAATAGGCGCGTAATTACCTCAACCATTTTAAAAAACTATTACAATGACTAAAGACGAAAAAAATAAAATTATAGACGCCCTTGCTACAGAAATATCGGCTTATCCTAATTTTTACATAACCGATGTAGCAACTTTAAACAGCGAAAAAACAACTAAACTTCGCAGACTTTGCCATTCTAAAAACGTAAAGTTACGCGTAGCAAAAAACACTTTGATAAAAAAGGCATTACAAAAGTTAGATGCATCGGCTTATGATGGTTTATTTACCGGTTTAAAAGGTACATCTGCCATTATGTTTAGCGAAACTGCTAACCTTCCTGCTAAACTAATTACCGAGTTTAGAAAGAGTAGTGACAGGCCTTTGCTTAAAGCGGCATGGATAGATTCATCGGTATTTGTTGGCGATACACAGTTAGCTGCATTGGCAAGCCTCAAATCTAAAAACGAGTTAATTGCCGATGTAATTATGTTGTTACAATCTCCTGCTAAAAATGTTATCTCTCAGCTTTCGAGTAGCGGACAAAAACTTACTGGTATTCTTAAAACTTTGGAAACTAGAAATGCATAAGGCTTCCACTTCATACATTTCTCAATTCATAAACAAATAAATTTAAAAACTCAAACAAAAAATAAAATGGCAGATTTAAATGCATTCGCAGAACAGTTAGTAAGCTTAACTGTAAAAGAAGTTCAGGAACTTTCAACAATTTTAAAAGATAAGTATGGTATTGAGCCTGCTGCTGCAGCTCCGGTTATGATGGCTGGCGGTGGCGGTGGTGGCGCTGCTGCTGCTGAAGAGAAAACATCTTTTGATGTAATCTTAAAATCAGCAGGTGCTGCTAAACTTGCAATCGTTAAAATTGTTAAAGAATTATCAGGACTTGGCTTAAAAGAAGCTAAAGACTTAGTTGATGGCGCTCCAAAACCGGTTAAAGAAGGTGTTTCTAAAGAAGAAGCAAACTCTATCAAGCAACAGCTTGAAGAAGCCGGTGCTGAAGTTGAAATCAAGTAACATCAGTTACTAAAGTTTACCAGACCTCTTCAGGCTGCAAAATCTGAAGAGGTCTATTCCCTTTTCTGACCATTGATTGAAATGGTAGTTCAACTGAGTAATAATTAATATTAAAACAAACAAATAACATTGGCTGCAATAACATCAACACACGACAAAGGCGCTAACAAACGCATCAACTTTGGTAAAATAAAACATACAGTCGATTATCCTGATTTTCTTGATTTACAATTAAAATCTTTCCAGGACTTTTTTCAATTAGAAACTACTCCCGAAAACCGTAACAGCGAAGGCTTATTCAAAGTGTTTGCCGAGAACTTTCCAATAAGTGACTCGCGCAACAACTTCGTACTGGAGTTTCTGGACTATTTTATTGACCCCCCGCGTTACTCTATCCAGGAGTGTTTGGAAAGAGGCTTAACGCACAGTGTTCCATTAAAAGCAAAACTTAAGCTTTACTGTACCGACCCCGAGCACGAAGATTTTGAAACCATTGTTCAGGATGTGTACCTCGGTACCATTCCTTACATGACACCAAAAGGTACCTTCGTAATTAACGGTGCTGAGCGTGTAGTTGTATCTCAATTGCACCGTTCACCAGGTGTGTTCTTCGGGCAGAGCCGACATGCTAACGGAACCAAATTATATTCAGCCCGTGTTATCCCTTTTAAAGGATCATGGATTGAATTTGCTACTGACATTAATAACGTGATGTACGCATATATAGACCGTAAGAAGAAATTCCCGGTTACTACCTTATTGCGTGCAATAGGTTACCAGAGTGATAAACAAATTTTAGAAATATTTGGTCTTGCTGACGAGGTAAAAGTTAGCAAGAGCGGATTAAAAGCGCATGTAGGCAGAAAACTTGCAGCACGTGTTTTAAAAACATGGGTAGAAGATTTTGTGGATGAGGATACCGGTGAGGTTGTTTCCATTGAGCGTAATGAGATTATCATTGAGCGTGAAACAATCATGGAAGACCATCACATTGACATGATTGTGGATGCAGGAGTTAAAGCAGTAATACTTCACAAAGAAGACAGTTACAGTGCAGACTTCGCCATCATTTACAACACGCTTCAAAAAGATACTTCAAACAGCGAAAAAGAAGCGGTTGAGCACATCTACCGACAATTACGTAATGCCGAGCCACCCGATGAGGAAACTGCACGCGGTATTATTGAAAAATTATTTTTCTCAGACAAGCGTTACGATTTAGGAGAAGTTGGTCGTTACCGTATCAACAAGAAACTAAACCTTAACACTACTGAAGATATTAAAGTGTTAACCAAAGAGGACATCATCTGCATCATAAAATATTTAATACAGCTGATTAACTCTAAAGCGGATGTGGATGATATTGACCACTTAAGCAACAGACGTGTGCGTACCGTTGGCGAGCAATTATATTCGCAGTTTGGTGTTGGTTTATCGCGTATGGCTCGTACCATTCGCGAGCGTATGAACGTGCGCGATAACGAGGTATTTACTCCAGCCGACCTTATCAATGCAAAAACATTGTCATCAGTAATCAATTCGTTCTTTGGAACCAACCAGCTTTCTCAGTTCATGGATCAAACCAATCCATTGGCAGAGATTACGCACAAGCGCAGGTTATCTGCCCTTGGACCCGGTGGTTTAAGTCGTGAGCGTGCAGGTTTTGAGGTGCGTGACGTACACTATACACACTACGGTCGTTTGTGTACCATTGAAACACCGGAGGGACCAAACATTGGTTTGATTTCTTCGCTTTGTGTTTTTGCTAAAGTAAACTCATTAGGATTTATTGAAACCCCATACCGCCAGGTTATTGATGGTAAGGTTGATATTTCTAAAGCTCCTATTTATTTAACTGCCGAAGAAGAAGATAATAAAGTAATAGCACAGGCTAATCACCAACTTAACGACAAAGGAAACTTTGTTGACAGCAAAGTAAAAGCCCGTATGGAAGGTGATTTCCCTGAAGTGGAGCCTACTAACGTACAGTTGATGGACGTTGCTCCTAACCAGATTGCTTCTATTGCTGCTTCTTTAATTCCATTTCTTGAGCACGATGATGCAAACCGTGCCCTGATGGGATCGAACATGCAACGTCAGGCTGTACCGCTGTTAAGACCAGAGGCACCGCTTGTAGGTACAGGTTTAGAAGGGCAAGTTATCCGCGATTCGCGCGTACTTGTAAATGCAGAGCACGATGGTATAGTTGAATACGTTGATGCTAAAGAAATACACATACGCAGCAACCGTTCGGACGATGAAAAGTTGTTGAGTTTTGATGATGATTTAAAAGTTTATAACCTTATTAAATTCCAGAAGACCAATCAGAACACCAATATCAACCTTAAGCCTATTGTAAGAAAAGGTGAGAAGGTTAAAGCCGGACAGGTTTTAACTGAAGGTTATGCCACACAAGGCGGTGAGCTGGCACTGGGACGTAACCTGATGGTTGCTTTCATGCCATGGAAAGGAAATAACTTTGAGGATGCTATTGTAATTTCTGAGAAAGTGGTGAGAGAAGATATTTTCACCTCACTTCACATTGATGAGTACAGCTTAGAGGTGCGCGATACCAAACGCGGACTGGAAGAGTTAACTGCGGATATACCTAACGTTAGCGAAGAAGCCACACGCGATTTGGATGAAAATGGTTTGATACGTGTAGGTGCTGAAGTAAAAGAAGGTGATATATTGATTGGAAAAATTACTCCTAAAGGAGAAACAGATCCATCGCCAGAAGAAAAACTTTTACGTGCCATATTTGGTGACAAAGCCGGTGATGTAAAAGATGCTTCTTTAAAAGTACCACCATCGGTTAAAGGTGTGGTTATAGACAAGAAACTTTTCTCACGTGCGGTAAAAGACAAAACTTCTAAAGAAGAAGATAAAAAGGCACTTGCTAAAATTGAAGACGAGCAGGCAAAAGAGTTAAATATCTTAAAGAACAAGCTCGTTGAAAAATTATATCAGCTGGTAAACGGAAAAACATCGCAAGGTGTGGTTGACATTGCAAAAGAAGTGGTGGTAGCAAAAGGCACTAAGTTTACACGTGCGCTGCTTGTGGATATTGATTACAACAATGTAAACCCCGGCAAATGGACTACTGATAAAGATACCAACGATCAGATAAAACAACTGATACATAACTATAGCATTAAGCTTAATGATGTTACCGGTATTTTCAAACGCAGAAAGTTTGCCATACAAGTAGGTGATGAGTTACCAGCAGGTATTATGCAATTGGCTAAAGTTTACATTGCTAAAAAGCGTAAGCTGACAGTGGGTGATAAGATGGCGGGGCGCCACGGTAACAAAGGTATTGTTGCGCGTATTGTAAGACAGGAAGACATGCCTTACTTAGAGGACGGAACACCTGTTGATATTGTACTGAACCCGCTTGGTGTACCATCGCGTATGAACCTGGGTCAGATATATGAAACAGTGCTTGCATGGGCTGCAAAAAAGCTGGGAGTAAAATTTGCTACTCCAATCTTTGATGGAGCATCACTTGCTGAGATTGATCATTACATAGAAAAGGCAAACCTTCCTAAGTTTGGTTCTACTTATTTGTATGATGGTGGCACAGGCGAGAAGTTTGACCAGCCTGCTACAGTAGGTATCATATACATGCTTAAGTTAGGTCACATGGTTGATGATAAGATGCACGCACGTTCTATTGGACCATACTCATTAATTACACAACAACCATTGGGCGGTAAAGCACAGTTTGGTGGTCAGCGTTTTGGTGAGATGGAGGTGTGGGCGCTTGAAGCATTTGGTGCATCAAACATATTACAGGAATTATTAACCGTTAAATCTGACGATGTGGTGGGAAGAGCAAAAGCTTACGAGAGCATTGTTAAAGGCGAAAATCCTCCTGTACCGGGCATACCGGAGTCATTCAACGTATTGTTGCATGAACTGCGCGGCTTAGGTTTAAAAATTACAATGGATTAAATACTAATTGGTGAAAGGGTGAATTAATGAGTTATTGATTCACCAGCTCATCAATTCAACAAATCAATAACTCAAAAACAAACAATGGCAAAAAAAGAGTTAAAACTTAAAAGTAATTTCTCAAGAATAACCATCAGTCTTGCTTCACCCGAAGACATCTTAAACCAGAGCAGCGGGGAAGTTTTAAAGCCTGAAACAATCAACTATCGTACTTATAAACCCGAGCGTGATGGTTTATTCTGCGAACGCATATTTGGTCCTGTAAAGGATTGGGAATGTCATTGCGGAAAATACAAACGCATACGCTATAAAGGCATTGTTTGCGACCGTTGTGGTGTGGAAGTTACCGAAAAGAAAGTAAGACGCGAGCGCATGGGACACATTCAGTTAGTGGTTCCGGTAGCTCACATCTGGTACTTCCGTTCTTTACCCAATAAAATTGGTTACCTTTTAGGATTACCAACCAAAAAATTAGATTTAATTATTTACTACGAGCGTTATGTAGTTATACAACCCGGTGTAAAAGCAGCTGATGGTGTAAACTATCTCGACTTTTTAACCGAAGAAGAATACCTTAACGTTTTAGATACCCTTCCAAAAGAAAACCAGCACTTAGATAACAACGACCCTAACAAGTTTGTGGCTATGATGGGTGCTGAGGCGCTTTTTGAATTGCTATCACGTTTAGATTTAGATGATCTTTCTTACAGACTGCGTCACCAGGCAAGTAACGAAACTTCACAGCAAAGAAAGAACGAAGCCTTAAAGCGTTTAAATGTTGTAGAAGCATTCCGTAATGCCAATCAAAACATATTAAACCGCCCCGAGTGGATGATAGTAAAAGTAGTTCCGGTTATACCACCAGAACTACGTCCGTTGGTACCGTTAGATGGCGGAAGATTTGCAACAAGTGATTTAAATGATTTGTACCGCAGGGTTATTATCCGTAACAATCGTTTAAAGCGCTTGTTAGAAATTAAAGCTCCTGATGTAATTTTACGTAACGAAAAACGTATGTTGCAGGAAGCTGTTGATAGTTTATTTGACAACTCGCGTAAAACAAACTCAGTAAAAACAGAAAGCAACCGTCCGCTTAAGTCTCTTTCCGATTCTTTGAAAGGTAAGCAGGGACGTTTCCGTCAGAACTTATTGGGTAAACGTGTTGACTACTCTGCACGTTCTGTAATTGTTGTAGGACCTGAGTTAAAACTACACGAGTGTGGTTTGCCAAAAGATATGGCGGCTGAATTATTTAAGCCGTTTATCATTCGTAAATTAATTGAAAGAGGTATAGTTAAAACGGTTAAGAGTGCCAAGAAAATTGTTGACCGCAAAGACTCTATCATCTGGGATATATTAGAGAACGTATTAAAAGGACATCCGGTTCTGTTAAACCGTGCCCCAACACTTCACCGTTTGGGTATCCAGGCCTTCCAGCCTAAGTTGGTAGAGGGTAAAGCTATTAACCTGCACCCATTGGTTTGTACAGCGTTTAATGCCGATTTTGACGGTGACCAGATGGCTGTGCACGTACCACTCGGACATGCTGCCATATTGGAAGCACAAATGCTGATGCTTGCTTCGCACAACATCCTTAACCCTGCTAACGGTGCACCGGTAACAGTTCCATCTCAGGACATGGTATTGGGCTTATACTACATTACCAAATCTAAAAAAACGATGGGTAAAGAGGTGGTAAAAGGCGAAGGCAGCACTTTTTATTCGGCAGAAGAAGTAATTATTGCTTACAACGAAAAGCGTGTTGATTTACATGCCATCATAAAAGTAAAAACAAACGTTAGAGAAGGCGATGAGCTGGTAAAACGTGTTATTGAAACCACTGTAGGTCGTGTACTCTTTAATGAAGTAGTGCCTGCCGAAATTGGTTACATCAATGAGTTGCTTACCAAAAAATCTTTGCGCGACATCATTGGTAAAGTGTTAAAGATTGCAGGTGTTGCAAAAACAGCGCAATTCCTTGACGATATTAAAGGCTTAGGTTTCCAGATGGCATTCCGCGGAGGTTTGTCATTTAACCTATCCGATGTACACATTCCTGAAATTAAAAAGGAACTGGTTAAAAAAGCGCAGGATGAAGTGGAAGAAGTTCGTAATAACTTCAACATGGGTTTTATTACAAACAACGAGCGTTACAACCAGATTATTGATATATGGACCCGCACCAACACACGCATTACCGAAAACCTGATGAAACAATTGTCAACCGACAAACAAGGGTTTAATGCTGTGTATATGATGTTGGATTCAGGTGCTCGTGGTAGTAAAGAGCAAATTCGTCAGTTGGGCGGTATGAGGGGATTGATGGCGAAGCCGCAAAAGAGCGGTGCAAGTGGCGGAGAGATTATAGAGAACCCTATCCTCTCTAACTTTAAAGAAGGATTATCAATTCTTGAATACTTTATTTCTACCCACGGTGCGCGTAAAGGTCTGGCCGATACGGCTCTTAAAACGGCTGATGCCGGTTACTTAACCCGCAGGCTGGTAGATGTAGCGCAGGATGTGGTTATTACCGAGCCGGATTGCGGCACATTGCGCGGCTTGAGCGAAACTGCCTTAAAGAATAACGAAGAGGTAGTTGAATCACTATATGATCGTATTTTAGGACGTGTATCATGCCACGATATTTACCATCCTTTAACCGGGGAACTGGTAATTAATGCAGGCGATGAGTTTACCGAAGTTATAGCCAAAGTAATTGAAGAATCTCCATTAGAGACCATAGAAATTCGTTCGGTATTAACCTGCGAAAGCAAGCAAGGCGTATGTGCAAAATGCTACGGACGTAACCTTGCCACCGGCCGCATGGTACAGCGTGGCGAAGCAGTGGGTGTAATAGCCGCTCAGTCTATTGGTGAGCCGGGTACACAGCTTACACTTCGTACCTTCCACGTGGGTGGTGTGGCTATGAAGAGCGCTTCTGAATCGCGCCACGAAGTTCGCTTTGGTGGTGTTATTGAGTTGGAAGAAATGCGTACCGTACAGTTAAAAGCTGATAAGAAAACAACAGAGATTGTAGTAGGTCGTTCGGGTGAGTTTAAAATTATTGACCCTAACACACGCTCAGTACTTCAAACCAACAACATACCTTACGGTGCTTCCCTTTATGTAAAGAGTGGCGAAACGGTTAAGAAAGGCGATTTAATTTGTGAGTGGGATCCGTACAATGCTGTTATCATTTCTGAAGCTGCCGGTAAAGTTGAGTTTGAACACCTGGAAGAAGGCATCACATTCCGCGAGGTAAGCGATGAGCAAACCGGTTATAAAGAGAAAGTGGTTATTGACAGCCGCGATAAAACCAAGAACCCTGCTATTAAAGTAGTAAACACATCTAAAGAAGTTGTTAAAGGGTATAACATTCCCGTTGGTGCACACATTGTGGTGAGCAAAGGGCAGAGCATATCAATAGGCGAAATAATTGTAAAGATTCCTCGCTCTATGGGTAAAACAGGCGATATTACCGGTGGTTTACCACGTGTTACCGAATTGTTTGAAGCACGTAACCCAAGTAACCCTGCTGTGGTTTCAGAAATTGATGGCGAGGTTAGCTTTGGCGGCATCAAGCGTGGTAACCGCGAAATAATGATTACCTCTAAAGAAGGTGAAGTGAAGAAGTACCTTGTGCCGTTGGCAAAACACATTCTGGTGCAGGATAACGATTACATTAAAGCGGGTATGCCTTTAAGTGACGGTGCCATTTCACCGGGCGATATATTGGATATTAAAGGACCGGCACAAGTGCAGGAGTATTTGGTTAACGAGGTGCAGGAAGTATATCGTTTGCAGGGTGTAAAAATTAACGACAAGCACTTTGAAGTTATTGTACGCCAAATGATGCGTAAAGTAATCATTGAAGATCCGGGCGATACACGTTTCTTAGAACATGAGTCGGTTAATAAGCTCGACTTTATGGAAGAGAATGATTGGATAATGGATAAAATGGTGGTAGATGATCCGGGTGACAGCGAAATGCGCCCAGGGCAAATTATTACCGTGCGTAAGCTGCGCGATGATAACTCAAACCTTAAGCGCCAGGATAAAAAACCAATTGAAGCACGTAATGCCATACCTGCTACCAGCACTCCGCTGTTGCAGGGTATTACCCAGGCATCGTTACATACCAAGAGTTGGATATCGGCAGCATCGTTCCAGGAAACTACCAAGGTACTTAACGAAGCAGCCATTAATGGTAAGATAGATTACTTATTAGGCTTAAAAGAAAACGTAATTGTAGGTCACTTAATACCTGCCGGAACAGGCTTGCGCGATTACGAGCGCATGATTGTAGGCTCGCAGGAAGAATACGACTTGCTTATGGCTAGTAAAGAAGGCAAAGAAGTATTCCAGGAAGAAGAGTAGTTTAAAGTGTATAACATAAGCCACCCCGCACAGTATTTTGTGCGGGTTTTTTTGTGGGTTAAATAACTTTAGGCAAGATGTAAACATTCGTAAAGGTGACAATACTAAAACATTCAAGGTTTTCAATAGAGAGTATAACTTTTTGTAGAAATTTCTTTTTATCACAATAGCTAAAATTCATTAGCACTTTTATTTTTCAACAAATATTGGAATTTAAATACCACCCAATATATTTGTAACCCCTCTAAAAGGTTTTTACAGGGCAACCAACCAAATTCTATTAGACCAAACAATTTTAACCAACTTAATAATCAAATCTATTATCATGACAAAAATTACCAAACAATTGTCAGCGATGACTTATCGCTGGTTTGCTGCAATGGCATTAATTGCAGTGTGCAGTTTAAACGCTGTGGGGCAATGTAACCAACCAGGAGGCCCCTTTCAGAACTTTGAGAGTTTTAGTGCAACCACTCCTACTTCAGGTGGAACCTGGACTGTAACTTCAATGAGTTATGGTACTACAGCTTCCAATATTCGAACTGGTAGTCATTACGCAATTTTTAATGCATTAGGAGATATTCTTGGCACACCGCAGATTGCAAATCCTTTGGTGTTTTCTTTTTGGTACAAAAGATCAAGTACAGCTACCGGAACACCACAATTTACTATAGAAACATCACCTAACAACTCAACATGGACTGTTAGAGGTACGGTAAGTACTTTTACTACTACCTATCAGCAATTTACCATTGATTTGAATGCACTTGGTCTTACAAACGTTTATGTAAGAGTAAGAGACACTCGTGCCAGTGGAACAGCCGAAAGATATATAGATGATATGTCATGGACTTCCACGGTAGGTGCAAACAATACAATTCAAATTGGGTTGGGGTCACCAATAACCATAGGAAGTTTGCCGTACTCCACAGGGACTGGTCAAACAACTTGTGGTAATGGTAATAATGTTACTTCAAGTAATGCCGCAGTTGTATGTGGTAGCTCGAGTTACTATGGTGCAGAAGATAAAACGTATATTTTTACGCCTACTTCTACGGGTATACATAACATTCTTTTAACTACTGTTTCCGATGATGATGCAGGCATTCAACTTTATCAGGGATGTCCATTATCAGGTGGTACCTGTATTGCAAATTCACAAAGCACAACCGGTTTAACAAGAACATTAGCACCTAACTTAACAAATGGAGTTACTTATTATCTTGTGGTAGATAATTTTCCGGCCCCATCATGTATAGGTAGTTATTCTTTAGATATTAACCCGCCTGCTGCTTGCCCTACTCCTACTGCAGTTACGGCAGGCAGTATAACACAAACTACGGCTTCAATTACATGGTCCTGTACAGGTTGTTCGGGTACGTATGAGTTAGACTACGGGCCCAATCCTCATACTGCAGGTACAGGAACTATTATTACAGGAGTTACCTCTCCTTATACTTTAAATCCTCCATTAACACCAAACACAAGTTATCAGGTTTTTGTAAGACAAGATTGTACAGGGGGTGGCAATGGTTTTAGCAACTGGTCTTCCGGTGCTACATTTACAACACTAGCTCCTCCTCCCGGTAATGATGATTGTGCAGGTGCTATGGTCATTCCATCAACGGGCCCGTTCCCATATACAACATCAGTTGTTAATAATAGCAGTGCAACCAACGGTTCAGATCCTATACCTACTTGCCAATCAAGCTCTAATAAAGGAGTTTGGTATGCATTCACACCTTCAGTAACAGGATCTTATACCCTTTCTACCTGCGTAAGCGATGCACCAGGTACTACTATTTCAGACGGTATTCTTGCTGTTTATACTGCTGCAGGCCCATGCACAGCACCTTACACTTCTGTTGCCTGTGATGATGATGGTTGTGTTACATCAGCTTTGCAATCAATTGTTACCACCAACCTAACATGCGGTACCCTTTATTACATAGTTGCGAGTGGGTACAATGCAAATGTGGGTGATATTCAATTAAAAATAACTGCTCCTGCTTGTACGGCTAATTTATATACAGTAACAGGCGGTGGTACATATTGTGCTGGCGGTTCAGGCGTTACCGTAGGACTCAGCAATTCTGATTTATGTTATAACTACCAATTATTTGAAGGAGCTAATCCAGTTGGGGCTCCTGTAGCCGGAACTGGCGCTGCTTTAAACTTCGGTTTGCAAACAACTGCGGGTACATATACCGTTACAGCTACAAATGCAATTGATCCTTCTTGTAATGCAATCATGACAGGAAGTGTTGGTGTTGCTATACAAGCCACTCCAACAGCCAATGCAGGTGGCAATGCTTCGGTTTGTGCATCTTCTCCTGATTACACTTTAAGCGGAGCAACTGCTGCCAATCAAAGTTCGGTTGCATGGTCAACTGCCGGTGATGGTACTTTTGATAATGCTGCTTTAGTTAACGCCACATATACCCCGGGTGCAAATGATTTAACAAACGGTACTGTTGTTTTAACACTTCAGGCAAATGCAACTTCTCCTTGTACCGGTTTTGTAACAAGCAATATGACGTTAACATTAGAAGCTGTACCAACAGCCAATGCAGGTGGCAATGGCGGTGCATGTGCAACGGGTAAAGTACTGACAGGTTCGGTTGGCGGCAGTGCCACAGGTGGTATTTGGTCAACCTCAGGCGATGGTACTTTTAACCCCAACAACACTACCTTAAACGCCACCTACGTTTCGGGCCCTAATGATATCACCAATGGTACAGTAACCCTAACACTTACCACCACCGGTTCGGTTGCATGTGCTGCTGTCAACGATCAGGTTACCTACGGTATCAGCAATGGTTTACCTGCTACCCCAACAGCCATTACCGGAGCTCCTGTAAGTGCATGTGCACCTGCAGGCCCGTTTACATTATCTACCACATCAGCAGGCGCAACTAACATCAACTGGTATGAAGCCCCTGGATCTAACGGTGTTAACTTTTTAAGTGCCAATGGCTCACCTTCAAGAGATGTAGAGTTTTTGGCAACCACCAACTCAACCTGGAACATAAGGGTTAACGGAGTAAATGCCTGTGGCCCTTCTGCCGCTTATGCAGTTGTAAGTGTTAGACAAAGTACCGGTGTGCCGGCAACCATTACAGGCGATGCATTTGCTTGTGGTGGCGATACCAAAACATACAGCCATGCTGCTGTAACCGGTGCAACATCTTATCAGTGGACTGCAGCAGCAGGTTGCTACTTTGATGGTAACCCTATTAATACTCCTCCTTATGTTACAACCAATACTTCGGTAACTGTTACTTTCCCTGGCGGATATACTACGGGTGTAGTAGGCGTTGCATCGCAGGTATCGTGCTTTACATCGGCATACAAAAACCTTACGGTTAACAATACACCTCCATTGCCAAGTGTAATAAGCGGTACTACTGTTGTATGTTCTCCGCAGGCTGGTGTTGCTTACTCTGTAACCAATACCCCCGGCTTAACTTATACATGGACAGCTCCTGCCAATGCTTCAATTGCTTCCGGTCAGGGAACCAATGCTGTTACAGTTAACTATGCTGCATCATTTGGCGGTGGTCAGTTGCAGGTGGTGGCAAACAGTGCATGTGGCACTAGTGCAGCACGCAAATTAAACGTAACTGTTACAGGTGGCGGTGGCGCAACCCCTCGTCCTACATCTATTACCGGTCAGCTTGCAAACCTTTGCTCTGCCAATGGTGTGCAATTAACAGCTAATCCGTTTGTTGCCGGAGCTACTTACACATTCTCTACAACAGTGCCGGGCGCTACACTTGTTAATACAGTTAACAACGTAGCTACATTTAACTTCCCTAATGGATGGGTTAATGGTACCGTTAGTGTAATTCAGCAAAATGCTTGTGCTACTGCCAGCTTACCTCGCACGGTTGATGTTAAGTCTCGTCCTGCTATTCCGGTTATTACTGGTCCGGTTAACGTTTCTCCAAACTCAACTGGTGTAGGCTACTCAGTACCTTTATTATCTCCTGCCGTTACTTACACATGGTTTGTGCCTGCAGGAGCTACTGTTGCCAGCGGACAAGGCACCAACTCTATTACTGTTGACTTTGGTGTTACAGGTGGCCAGGTTAAATGTTTTCAAACAAATGGTTGTGGCAATGCAACAGGAATATTAAATGTTTCTGTACCTCGCCTTGCAGGTTCTGCTCCTCAGGAGGAAGAAGATGCAATGAGCTTTAGCATTTATCCTAACCCTGCCGACAATTATGTAACCGTACAATTTGCTTCTCAAACCGAAGGAAATGCTACAGTTCAGATTATTGACCTTACAGGCAAGGTGGTTTCTTTAACACAATTAAATACAGTTAGCGGAATTAATACCAACACAATTGATGTTAGCAATATTGCAAAAGGAATGTACTTAATGAATGTGCAAACTCCTGATGGCAATGTGCAAACAAGAATTGCTGTTCAGTAAACAAACTGATTGAATAAATTTAAAAGCCCTCCAGGTAATTACCTGGAGGGCTTTTAAATTATAATGCTTCTGTCTGTTGCTAATGAATGCAGCTTTTACGCTACTTCCTCAGCATAGCTCTCCACATCGGGGCAGGTACAAATTAAATTACGGTCGCCATAAGCATTGTCAACACGTTTAACGCTGGGCCAAAATTTACTTTCAGCAACATAAGGTGCCGGGTAAGCAGCTTGTGTGCGTGAGTAAGCATGTGTCCACTCATCTGCTGTAACTTCCACCGCAGTGTGTGGGGCGTTAATCAGCACATTGTCGGTTTTTGATGCTGTGCCGTTGGCTATGTCTTCAATCTCTTTACGTATTAAAATCATAGCATCGCAAAAACGATCCAATTCTTCTTTGGGCTCGCTTTCTGTTGGCTCTACCATTAATGTTCCTGCAACCGGAAATGCCACTGTTGGCGCATGAAAACCATAATCCATTAATCGCTTTGCAATATCTGTTACTTCAATGCCTGCTGTGGTTTTAAATGCCCGGCAATCTAAAATCATTTCATGTGCACAAAAACCATTTTTGCCTTTGTATAAGATAGGATAGTGTTTCTCTAATCGTGATTTAATGTAGTTGGCATTAAGTATAGCCATTTCGGTTGCGCGTTTAACTCCATCAAATCCTAGCATGCGTATGTAGCCGTAAGAAATTAAAAGTATCAATGCACTTCCCCAAGGTGCTGCGCTCACGGCATGTACACCTTTCTCGCCACCTGTTTTTATAACGGGATGGGAGGGAAGATAAGGCACTAAATGTTTGGCAACACCAATAGGTCCCATGCCTGGTCCGCCACCACCATGTGGTATGGCAAATGTTTTATGCAAATTCAAATGGCATACATCAGCACCAATCATGGCAGGGCATGTTAAACCAACCTGTGCATTCATATTGGCGCCATCCATATAAACCTGTCCGCCATTGTCATGAATAATTTGGGTTATTTCTTTAATGGCTTCTTCGTAAACCCCATGTGTTGATGGGTAAGTTACCATTAAACAAGAAAGATTTTCTTTATACTGCTCAGCTTTGGCGCGCAAATCGGCAACGTCAATATTCCCGTTTTCATCACACTTTACTACTACCACTTTTAATCCTGCCATAACCGCACTTGCCGGGTTTGTACCATGCGCACTCTGCGGTATTAAGCAAATGTTACGGTGTGCCTGTCCTTTATCTTCGTGGTATTTATGTATCACCATTAGTCCGGCATATTCACCTTGTGCACCTGAATTTGGTTGAAGAGATACACCAGCAAAACCGGTAATCTTTCCTAAATAAAGTTCAAGTTCAGAAATAATTTGGGCATAACCCTTGGCTTGTTCAATTGGTGCAAAAGGATGTATGCTGTTAAAATGGCTCCAGCTTAATGGAATCATTTCACTTGTTGCATTCAGTTTCATAGTGCATGAGCCAAGAGAAATCATACTATGCACCATACTTAAATCTTTGTTTTCTAAACGCTTGATGTAACGCAGCATCTCATGCTCGCTGTGGTGGGTATTAAAAACAGCGTTATGCAAAAAATCTGAAGTGCGCTTTAGTTCTTTAGGTATTGAATTGTTACCTTTTTCATAGGTTGCATCTACTCCATTACTTTTTGCTTTAATGCCATTGGCTTCGGCAAAAATTCCAATTACTTCTTTTATATCTGCATCGGTGGTTGTTTCATCAACAGAAATACAAACTGTACTGCCATCATACCTGAAATTGATTTCATGTAGTAAAGCAATTTGCTCAATGGCCTTTGCATCTTTCACTTCCACACAAATGGTATCAAAATAATTATCGTGTTTAAGTTTATATCCTGCTTTTGTTATTCCTGCTGCAAGATTAGTTGTGCTTGTATGTATATCATTGGCAATGGCAGTTAATCCTTCCTTACCATGATAAACGGCATACATGCTTGCCATAACGGCAAGCAATACTTGCGCAGTGCAAATGTTTGAAGTTGCTTTTTCTCTGCGTATGTGTTGCTCACGTGTTTGCAAAGCCATGCGCAAGGCAGGTTTGCCGGCCGCGTCTAAACTCATACCAATAATACGTCCCGGTATATCTCTTTTAAATTCTTCGTGGGTAGCAAAAAATGCAGCATGGGGTCCGCCATAACCCATAGGCACACCAAACCTTTGTGATGTTCCTACCACGCAATCGGCTCCCCATTCACCTGGAGGAGTTAGCAGAGCCAAACTCATAATATCTGCCGCCACACAAACTCTTATTTGAAGAGCATGTGCCTGCTCACAAAAATTCTTATAGTTATTAATCTCTCCGTTTTTTGATGGGTACTGCAACAAGGCACCAAAGAAAGAATCGGTGGCAGTAAAAGTTTTTGCATTGCCAATCACCAATTCAATTCCCAATGGTTTGCTGCGGGTAAGTAAAATATCTATGGTTTGGGGAAAGCAGTCATCAGCCACAAAAAATTTATTGGCGTTTCTTTTTTCAGCATCCTTATTGCGCGTATGAAAAAACATGCTCATGGCCTCGGCAGCAGCAGTGCCCTCGTCAAGCAAACTTGCATTGGCAATTTGCATTCCGGTTAAATCACAAACCATTGTCTGGTAATTGAGCAATGCTTCCATTCTGCCTTGTGCAATTTCTGCCTGGTAAGGGGTATAAGCAGTGTACCATCCCGGATTTTCAAAAATATTTCTGAGAATAACCCCCGGTGTTATGGTGTTATAATATCCTAAACCAATATAGCTACGGAAGTTTTTATTTTTTAAAGAGGTTTCTTTCAGTTCTTTTAAATATTCAAACTCGCTAAGTGCAGCAGGTATATCTAAATTATTTTGAAGCCTTATTTGCGATGGCACTATTTTTTCTATCAGTTCGTTAACAGAATTTACACCAATTGCTTTAAGCATGGCATTAACCTGCATATCATCGGGGGCATTGTGCCTGTGGGAGAAATTATGGAATGGCATTTTTAATTCTTTAAATTTTATGGATTGCGAAAGTAAAGGAAACGCGTTAATGACTAAACAATGTGGATAATATTTTTGTTCAACTCAAGAGTATGGTCAGTTATTTTAACCTGCAAATTACACTTTTTATAAGATGAGTTTTATAGATTTGAAGCAAATTACATTTATGCACAGGTTACACGGAGTTTTAGCTGTATTGTTTTTAATGAGTACATCTGCTTTTGCACAAACCAAATTTACTCTTGTTAACGGGAAAGAAATTGATGTTTCTTCTTATGAAGTTAAAGGGGAATGGATAGTTTACAAGGGATTGGACAACAAAGAAAGGCGCAAGGATAAATACAAAGTATTTTCAGCAGTTACAGGCGATAAAGAAGAAATATTTTATGAGCCCGACCCATTGAATGAAGACCCTACTGTAGATTGGGTGCGCGATTATATAAAGGGCGAACAGTATGCCATGAAGCATGAAAAACAGTTATGGAACAGCAGCACCGGAGAGTGGAAAAAAAACAGAATAACTTTTAATCATGCTGCAGGTTTTGCCACAGGCTTTTCGGCAAGTATCTTAAATTTTTATGGCATAATTGTTCCGGCCGGTTATGCAACAGTATCATCATTGTTTCCGGTTAAAATGCCCCCTGCATCTGATTTAACTCCTGATCAAAGAAACAGTGAAGCTTTTAACTACGGCTACCAGCGCAGAATGAAAAACAAAAGAATAAAGCGCGGCTTCTTGTCTTCAATGGCTGGTTTTGCAGCTGGCATTATTACTTTTACTGCTTTAGAAAGAAGTAAATAGTTTTTTTTGAATAATATCTTATTTCGCATTTTTGAACTTACAAGGCAGTCGCAAATAATTCTTGGTTGCGGGGGTGCTTTACTTGCATCAGAAACGTACAGGTTGCTTTACAGTCAAATACTGCCTCTTAAAATTGTATTGTTTTTATTTTTTTCCATTATATCTGCATACACTTTTCTTGGAATAAAAATTTCTACTTCCCAACAAAAGCTATTTGTAGAAGTCCCAAAGTCTTCATTATTAAAAATTTTAATTGCATGGCTAAGCATTGGTGCAACTATGTCTTTGTTTTTTGTGCAGGAAAAAAAAGTGCAATCGGTAGCGGCATTGTTGCTGATATTTACGCTTGCTTACATGACACCATTTTATCTTAACAAAAGAAAAATAAAAGGTGTGCGCGATGTTTTTATTCTAAAAAGTTCCTGGCTTGCATTTGTGTGGAGCGTGGCAACGGTAATAATTCCTGTTGTGCATTTAAAAGGATTTGATTTCGGAAAAACAGAATTGATTTTTTTTGTACAGCGGTTTCTTTTTATAATGGCTATAGCGCTGGCATTTAATATCAGGGACTATAATTACGATTTGCAAAAGCACATGAAAACTATTGCAACAGTTGCCGGGGTTAACAAAACCAAAATAATTGCTACAACTCTGTTAGGTGTTTCATTTTTAATTTTAGTTTTTTTTAGCGAAGAGAATTTATTAGCCGCATTTGCCATAGCTATTTTTTACACTGTTATTCTTGTTATGCTCGCTAAACCATCGGCAAAAAACTTTTTTTATGTTGTGCTCATGGACGGGGTTTTGTTGGTACAAGGGTTGTTGTTGGTTTTGTTAAGCAGGTAATGTGTGTTTGCTAAAACCCTGTGTTTAGCTTATTCTTGCGCTTTAAATTTTTTAAAATACTATACACTTATATTAAGATGGAATTTACAGTTGCCGATAACCAAAGCATGATTGCCCAAACGGTAAAAGATTTTGCCGACAAACACATACGCCCTAAAATGATGGAGTGGGATGAGTCGCAGGAATTTCCTGTTGATACATTTAAGAAAATGGGCGAACAAGGTTTGCTTGGTATGTTGGTTCCTGCCGAATATGGCGGTGCAGGGCTTGGCTATTTTGAGTATGTGCAGGGTATAGTGGAGGTAGCTAAAGTTTGTGGTTCTATTGGTTTATCAATGGCAGCTCACAATAGTTTATGTACCGGACATATTATGCAGTTTGGTAACGATGCGCAAAAGAAAAAGTGGTTGCCAAAGCTTGCAAGTGGTGAGTGGATTGGTGCATGGGGCTTAACTGAAGCCAACACCGGAAGTGATGCTATGCGTATGAAATGTGTTGCAAAGCAAGACGGAGACCATTGGATAATAAATGGTGCAAAAAACTGGATTACGCATGGTAAAAGCGGAAACGTTGCAGTAGTGCTTGCACGCACCGGAGATTTATTGGACTCGCACGGTATAACAGCATTTGTTGTAGAAAGAGGTACTCCAGGTTTTAAAGCCGGTAAAAAAGAAAATAAATTAGGCATGCGCGCCAGCGAAACTGCCGAAATGATTTTTGAAGATTGCCGAGTGAATAAAGACAATATACTTGGTAATGTTGGAGATGGATTTATTCAATCTATGAAAGTGTTGGATGGCGGCAGAATTTCTATCGCAGCACTTTCATTGGGCATAGCAAAAGGCGCTTACGAAGCAAGTATTAAGTATGCAAAAGAGCGCGAACAGTTTGGTCAGCCTATTTCAAATTTTCAGGCAATAGCATTTAAACTTGCAGATATGGCAACGGAAATTGAAGCTGCCGAACTTTTAATAATGCAGGCTGCAGATTTAAAAAACCGCGGACAAAAAGTAACTAAAGAATCAGCCTTTGCAAAATATTATGCCAGCGAAGTTTGTGTAAGAGCAGCAACAGAAGCTGTTCAAATTTTTGGAGGCTATGGTTACACAAAAGATTTTCCGGTAGAAAAATTTTATCGCGACAGCAAACTTTGCACCATTGGTGAAGGTACCAGCGAAATTCAAAAGCTGGTTATTGCACGTGAGATTCTGAAGTAATTATTTTGTTGCGTTGTTGCCCATTAAATTTTAATAGTGCAAAAGCTAATTGGAATTTTTTCAACGCTGATCCTTTTTTATTTCAACCATAAAATTACTTTTGGCACCTTAGGGTAAGCCGAAAACCTGTTTTAAAGAGTAGGCGCAATAACTAAACTCAAATATCAAATGACAAAAAAACTTGTAATGGCAGCAATTGGATTTGCTGTATTAACCGGAAATGCTATGGCACAAAAGCTTGATAAGTTTGGTGCCGATATGGGCAAAAAATCAGTTATGGGAAAAGAAATTCGTGTACCATATACTGACAATATAAGTTATTATGGATACATAAAACCCGGAGCTCCACCAGATGAGGAACGCGATGGTAAAAAGTACTATTACGTTTATGTATGGATTCCGGCTGTTGCTCCAGAGATTGGTGTACGCATGATTTCACCGGTGCCTGAAAAAATGGAACCTGCTGAAGGTGATATGGCTGCACCCGACTATAAAGAAAACATGGGCGACAAAACAAATTATTTTGATACATGGATTTCGTTTGAGCGCGCTCTTGAAGTTACCAATGCTGCTGATGCAGCTACAAAGGGTAAAACTGCCAAATGGGTTTCTTACGGTAACAACGATGATTCAGGAGAAATGCCTGCTCAACCATCAGGAAGCAAGTACAATTCTCTGCTTCGCATAACCAGCGAAACGAGTGATCCATTAAAATCATTAGTTGCAGGGCTTTATCGCATAGGCTTCACTACTTATAAAAAAGGCGAAGTTCAGGGAAGTTTCCTTGCTCAAATAGGAGCGCCCGTAAAACTACCTGGTGTTAAAGTTGCAAAAACCTTAGAGGAAATTGCTAAATAAATTAGTATATCAGATGTAATTTTAAAATCCGTTTTGCCTTGGCAAAACGGATTTTATTTTTAATAGTGCCGCATGTTTCAATTACTGAAAATGTTGTTGAAATATTTTTTCATTGATTCTTTATTCTTTAAAAAAATATGTAGGTTTGCCCGTCATTAAAATAATCTCTTACCATATTCTATGTCAACAATAACAGCCGAAACAAGCACCAAAAAACCTTGGGGTGGTGGTATTTCTCCCTTTGGCGTAAGCTGGGGAAAAATGTTTATGTGGTTTTTCTTAGTTTCTGATGCTTTTACATTCTCATCATTACTTATTGCTTACGGAGCTTTGCGCCATCGTTTTACAGATATATGGCCTGCACCGGGCGATGTGTTTACTCACTTCCCGTTTATTCACGGGCATGTTCCTTTGGCCTATGTAGGATTGATGACCTTCATTCTTATTATGAGTTCGGTTACAATGGTTCTTGCAGTTGATGCCGGACACAGGAGGGATAATAAAAGTGTAGCGGTGTGGATGGGACTTACCATTGTTGGAGGATTTATGTTCTTGGGCTCTCAGGCTTGGGAGTGGTATCACTTTATCCATGGTTCAGAAAAGGGAGCATATATATTATCTGATGGGCGTTTTGCCCGCACAGATGATTTAGAACCAGGCAAATTATTTATTTGGCAAAATCATCAAAAAACTATTATTGAGGGCGCAGAAGCTGAAAAAGCAATAGCCACCTCAGTTAAAAATATAAAAGGTGCAAACCTCATAGAGAATGAATATGGAAACACACCATTGTTCGGTAACTTCTTCTTCTTTATAACGGGCTTTCACGGCTTTCACGTATTTAGCGGAGTCGTCATTAACATTATCATCTTTATAAATGTGCTTACAGGAGTTTATACAAGGCGAGGGCATTACGAGCAGGTTGAAAAAACCGGCTTGTATTGGCACTTTGTAGATTTGGTTTGGGTATTTGTATTTACATTCTTCTATTTAGTTTAACACGTAGTTTTAAAAAAAATATGTCTGATCAAAACAACGAACATCATGGAGGTTATTACACCGGTGATGTGCATAACCAATTTGTTCCTGAGCATTACGACCCCAAAAACAGAAAAAAGATTTGGACAACCTTTTGGATTTTACTTGCCGTAACCATTTTTGAAGTTGCTATTGCTTTTACATCTTTAAGCAAAGAACTTCTGATGTGGACGTTTGTATTACTTACCATTGTAAAATCGGGTTACATTGTTGGAATTTTTATGCATCTCAAAAGCGAAAAGAAAAGCCTACAGTATTCTATTTTACTTCCTTTTCTGTTAATAGTTTACTTTATTGCCATGGCAATTGCAGAAGGTAATTATTTGCATAAAATGTTTTAGGATTAGTTGTGCTTAAAAGATTAACCAGGTTAGCACCGGTATTACTTATTATACTGCTACCCTGGTTTTTTTATTGGCTTTTATCGGGCGGAAAACACCAAGCCAAACCAATTGGTTTTTACGGACCTAAAATTCCAATAACCAAAATTGTGGACGGAAAGCAAACTACCGATACAATTTATCATACCATTGGCGATTTTAATCTTTTAGGTAACGATGATAAACGTTATACCGACAAAGAATTACAAAAGTGTTTTCACGTAATTGGGGTATTTAATACCGGCAGTAAAGTGTCTGTTGCGCTTTTTGAGAAGTTATTTTTTTTGCAGGAAGAAGTTAAAGGTAAATCAGACATAAGAATTTTAACTGTTACTAATCAACCGTTGCATGATAGTGCTGAGGCGATTAAAAAATTTATTGATGGCAAACAAATAGACAAGCAAAAATGGTTCTTACTTACTGGCAGCGAACCAGAGATAGAGAACCTCTTAACAAAATCCTTGTTTCTCACCTATAATTCAAACCGTACTGCTGATAACGACCAACTTTTTTTAATTGACAAAGACAAAAGAATACGTGGTATCTATGACGGCACTGATGAGGTGGAATTGAAAAGATTATTTGACGAGTTAAAAGTTTTGAGGCTTGAGTATGCCCTTCAAAAACAAAAATTGTAATCATAAAATTTTACCTTAAGTAACATGTTTGATAAATTAATAAAAAACGAAAGGGCGGTGTTTCGCTTTGTAATGATAATTTCTGTTATTGTTTTTGTTTTGGTATTAGTACTTAACAGGAAAATTTTACCTCGTCCTGAAGTACTACCTGCATTCGCTACTAAATTGCCCTTACTTAATGCTATAATAAATGGATTGTGTTCAGTGCTTCTTGTCTCATCTTTGTATTTTATAAAGCGTAGGGATATCAACACACATAAAAAATTAAACCTAACAACTTTTTTTCTTTCATGCTTGTTCATTATCTCTTACGTGCTGTATCATTACTTAGCTGATGAAACAAAATTTCCGCTTGATAATTCTCTACGACCACTTTACCTCACTATACTTTTTTCTCATATTATTTTGGCTGCACTGGTTTTACCATTGGTTTTACTTTCTTTTTATCATGGGTTAAGAATGAATGTTGCAACACATAAGAAATTAACCCGCTGGAGTTTTCCCATTTGGTTGTATGTTACGGTTACAGGCGTAATTGTTTACCTGATGATTTCGCCTTATTATCCATTTTAAGTTTATTTCTTACACACCAATTTCAGTTTTTTTAAGTTGGCGTGGTTAATGTAAAGTACATAGTTGTTTTTAGAACTTTTACCATTACATATTAAAGTGTAAGGTTTTATTGTTTGTATTTATTTTTTTGATTGTAAACTTGTTTTTGGAGCAATTCTCTTTTTTTCTTACATCAATTTTGTAGCTTAATTTAATAGCGAACAGTATTGCTGTACTCTCATACACGAGTTTTATCAGTCGTTTTTTTAAAGCACTTTCCCTAAAAGTCTTACATCTGTATTACATACCTATTTGCATTGGAAATATTCTTCCTCCATTCATGTATAATGAACAGGATTAAAGTATTAAAATGCCAACATCCAGCGTATGATTAGAAATATACCACAAGCAATTTTATTTTTTCTGTTCCTGTCAAATGCGCTAAGCGCGCAATCGGTATTTACTGTTGCCGGTCAAACAGGCATATCTGGTTCAGCAAACGGAACAGGGATAGCAGCATCTTTCAACGGACCACACGGAGTTGTTTGTGATAGGTTTGGAAACATTTACATAGCCGACCGAAACAATAACAAAATAAGAAAGGTAAATGCCGGAGGAGTTGTTACCACCTTTGCAGGTTCGGGTGCAATAGGCGCTACCGATGGTAATGGAACTAATGCCACTTTTTTTGAACCATGGGGAATTACTTGTGATGCTGCGGGTAACGTGTACGTTGCTGATACAAAAAATTATAAGATCAGAAAAATAACTCCTGCCGGAATTGTAACAACCATTGCAGGTACCGGAACATCAGGAACCACCAATGGTCCTTCAGCATCTGCAGAATTCGCGTTTCCTACAGGAATAGCCGTTACAACAGACGGAACTATTTATGTAGCCGAGTTTATGACTCATACCATAAGAAAAATTTCAAACGGAAATGTTACCACACTTGCAGGTGCATCGTTTATGAGTGGTGATGTGGATGGCACCGGTGCCCTTGCTCGTTTAGACCACCCGCACTCATTGGCAATAGCAAAAGATGGAAATATTTTGGTGAGTGATGTTTTTAATCATAAAATAAAAAAGGTAACCGTTGGCGGTGTTGTAACAACCTTTGCCGGAAATGGTGTAGCAGGTTTTGCAAATGGTTCTGTTGCTTCAGCTCAGTTTGATTTTCCGTTATCTATAGCTGTTGACAGTACGGGTGGAATTTATATTGGAGATGTAAATAACTACATCATTAGAAAAATTGCAAGTGGCAGTGTAACAACATTTGCCGGTACACAAGGGATTACAGGTTATGCGGATGGACCGGCATTGCAGGCTCAATTTAATTCGCCTTCGGGTTTGGCTTTTAATTTTGCCGATAATTCAATTTGGGTAGGGGATGAGGGCAACGAACTCATCAGACGAATTACACTGTCTACTGTTACCACACAAACATTAACGCTTTCTACCAGCAACCCAAGTTTTACATATTGTTTAGGAGATACAGTTGCAATTACTGCTTCGCCTACAGGGTTACAGAGTTATGTTTTTAAAGATGGTGCAAACATTATTGCAACCAACGCAACAGGAGTCTTAAAAACTAATACGCTTATTTTAGGCACTCATGCTATTTCTTGCACAGCAACAGGAGGAGGAGGCAGCCAGTATGCAACGGTATCGGCAACCACAGTTACAGTTAATGCAGCGCCTGCACCTGCAACAGTTACACCTTCCGGTCCGGTAAGTTTATGCTATGGAAGCAGTACTTCATTAACTGCATCTTCGGGGTCGGGTTACTTATGGAGTAATGGATTAACAACGCAAACGATTCAGGTTTCATCAACTGGTTCTTACTCGGTAACGGTTTATCATAATGGTAGTTGCACTCAACATTCACCTTCAATACAAGTAAACGGGTCTCCTCAAGTTAATGCCTCAATTACACCTTCTGCGCCCATTGCTTCTTGTAATGGCGATTCGGTTTTGCTTACAGCAAATACAGCTAACTCTTACTTGTGGAGCAACGGAAAAACAACTCAAAGCATATACGTAAAAAGTCAAGGTAATTATTCTGTAACGGTATTTAATGCGCAGGGCTGCTCTGGAACATCGGCACCAGTTACTGTAACATTTAACCCAATTCCAACTGCAACTGTAACGCCCGGGGGCACTATAATGGTACCGCAAGGGCAATTACAAACGTTAAGTGCAAATACGGCAACAACCTATCAGTGGTCAACAGGTGCAACCACGCAAACAATAAACGTAAACACTTCCGGAACTTATTGGGTACGAATTAAAAATACAAATGGATGCTGGAGTATGCGTGACACTGTTGTTGTGCAGGTAATAAACTCATCAACCATTTTAACTGTACAAGGAAGTACCACATTTTGCCCTGGCGATTCTGTTATTTTGCATTCGACCTTTTCAACGGGCAATCAATGGTTTAAGGATAACATTGCCATAAGTGGTGGCGTATCTCAAAATTACACTGCTAAACTTGGCGGTTATTATAAAGTAAAGGTTACACAAACAGGTGGAGGCACTATTACATCAGATTCAATTTTGGTAACGCTTAAAACCTTACCAGCGTTACTAAGTAGTTCTTCCGATTCAGTTTGCAGTGGCGAAAGGGTTCAGCTTACGGTAAATGTTTCAGCCGGTGCAACTGCAAAATGGTATGATGTAATAACAGGAGGGACATTACTCGGTTCAGGATTAAATTATCTAACCCCGCCCATCACACTATCTACCAATTATTTTGTAGAGTTAACTGCAAGTGGTTGCACAAATACTCAACGTTCTGCTGTAACCGCATTTGTTTTTCCTGCCATTAATCCAAGCTTTACTACCACGGAACCCTTAACCACAGGAGGCGGATACGAAGTGCAGTTTACCCCGACTAACGGTTCTTCTTACGATTATGAATGGGATTTTGGCGATCCAAATTCTGCACACAATACTTCAAACTTAGCCACTCCAACTCACACCTATCTTGAACAAGGAGAATATATAGTAATGCTTGTTACTACTAGTGATATGGGCTGCAGCGATACGGTTTTTAAAACCATAAGCGTTGAGTTAGAAACAGATTTGTTTCTGCCAAATGCTTTTACTCCAAACAATGATGGGTTAAATGATGTGTTCAGATTAAGAGGAACACAAATAGAAAACTCATCAATGATTATTGTAAGCCAATGGGGAAATGTAATTTACAGAAACGATGATGCTGGAAAAGGATGGGATGGAACCATTAATGGTAAGTATGTTGAGAATGCCACCTACACTTATTTAGTAAAGGTAAAAAAGAGAGATGGGCCCGAAAAAATTTTAAAAGGAAATATTAGTTTAATCAGATAACACACGCTATGAGAAAACTTTTACTTACGATTATTTCAGCAATTGCGGTTACTCTTGCCACACATGGGCAGGATGCGCATTTGTCGCAGTATTTTAATCATGGCATTTTGGTTAATCCTGCCAATGCAGGAGCAAATATTCAGAACATACGTCTAACCGGAAATTACCGAAGCCAGTGGTCTCAAATTTCTCCTTTTAAAACACAGTCATTTACATTTGATAAGAGGGTTAACAAAGTTGGTTTTTGTTTTTTGGTTCAAAAAAACTCAGCAGGCAAAACCGGATTTACAAGATTAAAAATTGGTGGCGGGATTAGTTATCGTTATGCTTTTGGTGATGACGAAGAGCACGAACTTGCAGCCGGATTACAAGTGGGTATGTTGCAAAAAAGTTTTAATCCTGATAAGCTGACTTTTGATACACAATACCAGGAGGACATAGGCTTCGACCCAAATGCTCCCAGCTACGAAGTGTTTGCCAACACTAAAGCAACCCGACCCGTTATGAATACAGGCGTAACATATAGCTATGGCGTTAACAATGCTGATGTTAAAATAAAACCGTTTGCAGGAGTTGCTGTTTCGCAGTTTAATAAACCTAAAGAATCATTTATTGAAACAGATAATATAAACAGTATAAAGTTAAGCATAAACGGTGGAGCAGGTATAACTGTTGCCGAAAAAGTTGAGGTAAAACCAATAGTGATGTATGCTAAACAAGATGTATTTAATGAACTGAGTTATGGTGCCGTTACAAGTTTTGCTTTTGATAACACCAACACTTTTCACGTAGGATTATTTAACAGAAATAAAGATGCGGCAGTGATATATGCCGGCTATCAGTTAAACAAACTTTTAATCGGGACAAGCTATGATGTAAATACATCTGAAATTAAAGGGGCAAGCAAGGGGCAAGGTGGATTTGAAATTTCTTTGGTGTATACACCTCAGGGCAAAAAAGCAGGTAAGACCATTAAAAAACCAAAACCGGCTGAAAAGAAAAATATTAAGCCACCTGTTAAACTTATACCGCCCGCTTTTTACACAATTGCACCTGCGCTTGATGGTAAACTTGCCGAAGAAAAAACTAATTTACAATTGGCGGGCGAAAGACCCGAAGTTTTACCCAGCTTACAACAAACAAAAGCTAAAGAAAAACTTATTCCGCTAGACAAATTAATTGCAATGGAAAATGTAGCAGCAGAAAAAGCATCGACACCTGTTGCAGAAAAACAGCCTGAGGTTATAAGAGAACAAAAGGCAAAAGTAAAAGAAGAGATAACTCCTGCACAGCAATATGACATAAGCAAACTTACAAGAGTTAATTCTGTGCTATTTTCAAAAAACACTGTAATGTTTGATTTAAATAGCCGCTTTGATGTTGTTGAAGCTACCATAGATTACATGTACAAATACCCTAACAGTAAAGTATTGCTTTCTGGCAATGCAGAAACTATTGAGGTATCTAAAAAGCCAACGCTTGGTGCTATGAGGGCTCAGGCAGTGCGAGAGTACATGATGTCGAAAGGAATAAACGGTGAACGTATTAAAACTTCTGATAATAAAAACCTGATGCCTGTTTCTGTAGAAGAAAGTGAAGTTGCCCGCATGATGAACAGGCGTGTTGATATATATCTTTTAACAAAATAATCTAAGCAAAACAAAACATCAATAAAAGCAATATGACTTCTGTAGTTTTAAGTTTTATAATAGCATTTGCCATCTGCTATGCGGTGGTGCCAATGTGGATTAAATCTTGTACCAAATGGAATTTGTTTGAAAAAGGTGGTGAAAGAAAACATCATGTAAGACGAATTCCTTCAATGGGAGGATTGGCAATATTTGCCTCTGTATCAGTTTCATTTCTTACAGTTGCCGATTGTGCAAACCATCCCGAAATTAAATTTTTGATGGCCTCTTCAACTGCACTTTTCTTTACAGGTTTCTTTGATGATTTGTTGGACATAAACGCATTGAAAAAACTTTTTATTCAAATTATTGCTGCATGTATAGTAGTTTCAAATGGAATATCCCTTAATGCTACCGAAACTTTATTTGGTGTATCAACCATATCTGCATCATTTAATTTTTTTATTAGTGTTTTTGTAATTCTATTTATTACCAATGCATTTAATTTTATTGATGGGTTAGATGGGCTTGCTTCTTTTACTGGAATGTTAATCACATCTGTTTTCGGAATGATATTTATACTTAATGATCAGTATGCTTATTCAGGGTTGTCGTTTGCCATAGCAGGTGCATTGCTTGCATTTTTGTTTTTTAACTTTGAGCCTGCAAAAGTTTTTATGGGCGATTCGGGCTCGCTTGTAGTCGGATTCAGTATTTCAGTATTAGCCATTCAGTTATTCAATCTTTCAATGCAAACCGGCAACGCTGCGTTTTACGCATCTCCTAATTTGGTAGCTGCCACGCTGTTTATTTTAATTTTTGACTTATCTCGTGTATCATTTATTCGCATTGCAAACGGAGGTTCTCCGTTTAAAGCTGACCGCAGTCATATTCATCACATGATTGCCAGGCAGCAATTCGGGCACCGTGGTACCACATTTATTATGGTTTCATACAATGCATTTTTTATTTTATTGGCATTAATATTTCCATCCGCTTCATTCGTTACTTTTTTAATTGCTTGTTATGCATTTGCCATCTTTTTAATAAACAATAAAGTTGCAGGCATTATTGCAGGCGTTAGAAACAAGTTTGTGGGCGCTCCAAAATTAGAAGTAAACTAACTTCGGTTTCACTTGTTCCTTGTTAATTCAATATTATTGCAGGGAAATTTTTGAAGATTGAAAAAACAAATTGCCATTTGCGGTTCTGCCGGTTCTATTGGTACACAGGCTTTAGATGTAGTAAGAAGCCAGCCCGATTTTTTTGACGTTTCACTACTAACCACAAACAACAATGCAGACTTATTAATTGCACAGGCAAAAGAATTTAAGCCCAATGCAGTTGTAATTACTAATAGCGAAAAATATTTATATGTAAAAGATGCGCTTGCATCTGACCCCATAAAAGTTTATGCAGGAATAGAAGCGGTTGAGCAATGTGTAGCGTTTGATGAAATAGATATTGTATTAACTGCAATTGTTGGTTATGCAGGATTAAAACCAACCATTGCTGCCATTAATGCCGGAAAAAATATTGCGCTTGCCAATAAAGAAACACTTGTTGTTGCCGGAAACATCATTACACAATTAGCAAGAGAAAAAGGAGTGAACATTTATCCTGTCGATTCTGAGCACTCTGCTATTTTTCAATGTTTGCTTGGCGAATTTCACAACCCGATAGAAAAAATTTATCTCACCGCATCTGGCGGCCCTTTCAGGGGGAAGGATAAATTTTTTTTAGAAACCGTTACCAAACAACAGGCATTAAAACATCCTAACTGGAGTATGGGCGCAAAAATTACCATTGACTCTGCCTCGCTTATGAACAAAGGTTTGGAAATGATTGAAGCCAAATGGCTTTTTAATTTAAAGCCCGAACAAATAGATGTAATTGTACATCCCCAATCTATCATTCATTCGATTGTCCAGTTCATGGATGGAAGCATGAAAGCGCAAATGGGTTTGCCAGATATGAAGTTACCTATACAGTTTGCATTGGGTTATCCTCAAAGATTAAAATCTGATTTTCCGAGATTTAATTTTATGGATTACCCTCAGCTTACTTTTGAAAAACCTGACTTAGAAACATTCCGCAATCTTGATTTGGCAATAGCAGCCATGAAAGTGGATGGCAACATGCCTTGTATTTTAAATGCTGCTAACGAAATTGCCGTACAGGAATTTTTAAATGACCATATTGGCTTTAATGGAATGAGCCTGGTTATAGAAGAATGCATGGAAAAAATTCCTTTTATTGCTAACCCTGCTTATGAAGATTACGTAAAAACAGATTCGGAAACAAGAAGGCTTGCTTTATCTCTTATTAGAGAAAACAAAAAGTCATACCTTCGGCACTGAAAAAATTTAAAATTAGAAAACCACGTTTATAAATGAATGGATTAGTAATGACGGCTCAATTGATTTTATCGTTGAGCATATTGGTAACGTTGCACGAGTTGGGGCATTTTTTAGCCGCCCGCATGTTTGGCATTAAGGTTGAAAAATTTTACCTCTTTTTTGACGCTTGGGGAATAAGGCTTTTTAGGTTTAAAGTGGGCGAATGCGAATATGGTATTGGCTGGCTGCCTATTGGCGGATATGTAAAAATTGCAGGCATGGTTGATGAATCTTTAGATAAAGAAGCAATGGCGCAACCCGCACAGCCTTGGGAATTCAGAAGCAAACCGGCATGGCAGCGTTTAATTGTAATGGTAGCAGGTGTGGCAATGAATGTGGTTTTGGGCATAGCTATTTTTAGTGCTATGCTGTTGAATTACAAGCAGGAATATTTACCCAACTCTGAGGTAAAAAACGGAATTTATGTTTACAAACTTGGCGAAGAAATAGGTTTAAAACAAGGAGATAAAATTACGGCTATTGATGGTAAAAGTTTTGAACGATTTGATGATGTACTATCAACACGTGTATTGTTTGGCGCAACTTTAACAGTTCAGCGAAGCGGGCAATTGCTGGAAGTAGAAGTACCCGATAATTTTTACAGAAAAGTGAATGAAACCGGAAGGTGGAATTTTATTGGCACTGGTCCACTTATTTACAGAGTAGGCAGCATTGCTAAAGATGGTAATGCACAAAAAGCAGGAATAAAAGAAGGAGATGAAATAGTTGCCATTAATGGTAAACCAATTTCAACAGGTGATTTTATTTTGAAAGAATTATCAGCAGCAAAAGGAAAAACGGTTTCCTTAATTGTTGAACGTGAAAAGAAGCCATTAGAACTTATTGTTACTGTTAGTGATAAAGGCACAATTGGTATTGGTTATGATGCCGATACAAGAATTAGCCCTGACTACAAAATGGTTCCTTATACGCTATCATCAGCCTTTGCGTTTGGTACGAGTGATGCCGTTGAAACATTGGTAAGCAATGCAAAAGGGTTTAAAAAGCTATTTAAGGGAGAAGAAAAATTCCAGGAGAGTGTGCAAGGCCCAATTGGTATAGCACAATTATTTGGCGGTGAATGGAACTGGTCACGCTTTTGGGCGCTTACTGGTTTAATATCTATGGTACTTGCCTTTATGAATATATTGCCAATACCTGCTTTAGACGGTGGTCATGTTGTATTCCTTTTAATTGAAAGCGTAACCCGAAGAAAATTCAGCGATGCGTTTATGGAAAAAACGCAAATTGTAGGAATGGTAATTTTACTATCTCTAATGGTGTTTGTGTTGGGTAATGATATTTGGAGGAATTTTATAAAGTAATTCAGCTACTCTTTTTTCTTTTATAAGCAGGCAAAAAGTTTTAATTTTTTGCCTGTTGCCGAATTAGTTGAGAGAATAAAAATGCGAATGACTGATTGCAATTTCCTCATTGCTGAATTTTTTAAAAGAAGAATCTATTTGAAGTGAATTAACTTCTGAAACATTTCCCGGTCTGTTTTCAAAAAATGATACTGGAATATTAAGTTTATTATACATGTTAACATAATCCGGAAAGCGGAGGCGGTTTAAGGGCTGTATGGTATTATCAATCCATTTCCATTCGCCTTTAGAAAATTTCAAAAAATTGTAAATGGTAATTGATTTATCAAAGTGGGCGAAATGATCGCTCATATCAATAAAGTGTGAATTTACGCCCGATTTCTTTTTTGTAATTCGATTAAATTCAACAAGAATTTTCTTTAATACTTCGGGGTAAACATGCTCAAACGTGTTATTGGAGTGAACCAAATCAAAGTAATTATTTTCATAATTGGTTTTGGTAGCATCGGTTACAGAAAGTTTTAAATTAAGACATTCAGAAATTTCTGCCTCAGATAAAGTTGTCGCGTTTTCTGTCAACTGATTAAACAACTGCAACCTATCGGGTAAAAAAGGAATGGAAACAAAGTGTTTTTTCTTTTCGGAGTCATCAAAATATTCTTTAAACTTCAATAAGGTTGTAATCAATCTTTCTTTGTTGGTAAGTTTAGAAATATCAATGCTGTGAATTTGAGAAGAGCCACATAGGAAAAGAGTAAATGGTACCACGGGATACCACCCTGTTCCCAGTTCAAGTGTTCTTTCAGGAATACTTTTACCTGTTAGTTGTGTGTAGCCTTTAAGATGATTTGCGGCATGAGCTAATCGATCTTCAAAATATTCATCTGAAAGGTAAACACCTTTTGTAATATATTTTTGAAAGAAGAAATTAAACTGATGGGAGAAAGGAAAATAAGATATTGTTTTTTGAACAATAGCTTTAAGTATCCACTTTTTCATAAAAAAATTTTCGGATGCCGAAGGTATTAAACTTTAAACCATTTTCCTGAAATCAGTTTCAATATCATAAAGCTTACGTGCTGCGGTTAAGAATTTATCAAAAGACTTCAGGTGATGTTTAATAAGCATTTTAGGATGAGAAATAAAATGCATGTAATCATTCTTTTCTAAGTAACTCAGGTAATGATTTACCTTTGGCTTAGTGAGTAATTCAACAGATACGCGCTCGTGGTTTGAGGTTAAGATATTTTGCACCTTGCTTCCACCTTTTACTCCTTCGTTTTTTAATTGCTGCGCAATTTGACCCTTGCCTCTGTTATAACTATGGTCGTTAAAAACCCGGTGCAATGTTTTAAGCCACACCCTGTGCATAGCTCTTTGAAAAGCACTGGGTTTTATGGATGATAAATTAAACTCAGTAAATTCTCCGTTCGGGTCTTCAATAGTTACATCATTACTAAAGTTGTAGATACTTTTTTCAGGAGCTTTGGAGAAATCAAAGAATTGAACAGAACTGAACAAATAAAAACCGCCAAGCACACTAAAATCATATTTAATGTTATTCTTTTGAAAGAAAGGCTTAAAATCTTCAAATGGCTGAATGCACCATCCTCCCGATCGGTAGCTGTCAATTTTGTAATCAGGATTTACATAGGAGAGAATTTCGTAAAGCAAATTTACAGAACCATTAAAGAGTTTTTCTCTATCTTCATTGGCAATGGAATTGAACCGATATTTTATAACGTTACTTAAATCCCACTCATTTATCTCGGGTAAATAAACTGCATCAAGCCAATGGGGATGAATATGTGGAAACACATAATGTCCTTCACGAACCAGCGTCTGCAAATGTGTCTTTACTAATTCAAAATCGCGATGACACTTGTCATATCTCGCAGCATACTCCTTCAGTTTTAGAAGATGTGTTGTGTCTGCAAAAAATATGGCTTTCATATTATGCTTTAGCAAAACATCAAGAACGAGATTGGTTGGAGTAAGTAAACAATCATCAACACTACCGCTTCGCTGCCCTAAGAAAAGCTCATAATCGAAAGTGTTTAAAAGCAGTTTTTTGGATTTCATTTCTAACTATTGTTTTCCTGGTCTATTATATCTTTAAAAGAGGCAGATGGTTTTCGCATTTTCAAAAGTAAATCATAAACAGATGTTTTTACCGGATTTAAATCCATCTTCCAAAGAAACCCTTCTTTTAAATCACCGCCAAATCCTTTTTTAAAATTAAATATTCCTTGTAATGATTCGTCCTTGCTGTTGATTCTTACCCCTACAAAGTCAAATTTTTTTACTCCGTTTTTTTTTAATCTTTTAATACACTCCCAAATTAAATATTTCATTCTGCCGCTTAATTTGGTTTCGCCCAATGTGCCGGCATGCGTGTAAAGTGCTGTGTACTTAGTATGTATTACAAACAAAGAGCCAATTGGATTTTCGTTTTCGTAAACCACTCCAACCGTAATATTTTCATCACCAAAATACTTATAAAGGTTTTTAAAATATTCTATATCATCTACCGATTTGCCCGCCTTTAGCATGGTGTTTTTATAACACGCATAAAAATCACTCAAATATTCAAACCCGAATTTACAAACGGCACCACGACTTTCGGTTTGCTTTATTTCCGTTATGTAATTCTTCTTAAACCTGTTTAATATTTCCTCTTCTGTTTGGTTTTGCAGGTCAACTATATAGGTTCCGAAATGGCAATACCTGCTTTTAGCAGGTACAGATTTTAAAATTGCATAAGGGTGAGGTTGAATAAATCTTCCAATAATATTGCTGCTTTTACAGAATGATATTAACTCATCATAAAAAGTTACTTGTCCTTCGGCATCTAACTCAACGTTATTTTTAAGGGGAGCATGTTGTATCTGGCCAAATTTTAAAATGGAATTTCCCCACACCTTTATTGGCATGTAACTCTGTGAGTTTTCGGAGAAAAAAATGGAAAGACTACTTTTAAAATAGGTTTCGTTAAACAAAGTAAACGCGGGCAAAAACTGCAATGGCGACTCATCAGTAAAAACCGAAAGTTGCTGCCTGTGGCTTGCATTACTATGTGAAAAAACCTGCATAAGAGAAAAAGGTTGCTGCTAAATATCAATAAAATTATATGTTATACTAAAAAAATTTGACGGGTGGCTCTTACAACAGGGCAAAGCAGTTTTTAGGCCGCATTAACCTTGTCGGTATTTTTCAAACCAAGTACCATCATGCAATGTTCTAAAATTCTGTGGGTTGATTTTCCATCCCACATGGGCGGAATAATTCCTTTTTTATACCTACCTGTTTTTATTTCCTGAATTTTTCCCTCAACTAAATTAATATCAAACGGAACAAGCTCATTAGTGCCAACATCCACCGTACACGGTCTTTCGGTGTTGGGCCTTAACGTTAAACAAGGCACTCTCCTAAATGTAGTTTCTTCCTGTATTCCGCCACTGTCTGTTATAACGTAACTGCATTCTTTAGTCAGTTTCTGAAAGGCAAAATAATCCAGAGGCTCCGTTAAAATTATTTTTTTGTTCTGTTTTACTTTTTCCAATAAACCAAATTCGCTAAGCCTGTTTAACGTACGCGGGTGAATAGGAAAAACCAAAGCATCTTCTTTATTAATAAACTCAATTATACGGAGTAATTTTTCCAGGCCTTCTTTATTATCAACAGTTGCCGGGCGGTGCATGGTCATTAACACAAACTTTTTAGGCACAAGCCCTAATGTTTCAAGAATGTTACTTTGCACAATTTTATTTTCAAAGGCAACAATCGTGTCAATCATGGTATTGCCAACAAAGAAAATATTGGATGATGATCTGCCTTCCTTCAACAAATGTTTTTCGCCACTTTCTTCGGTTACAAAAAAATAATCAGTAACCTCATCAGTAAGCAGCCTGTTAAATTCTTCAGGCATGGTGCGGTCAAAACTTCGCAGTCCGCTTTCTATGTGCGCAATTTTAATTCCCATTTTATTGGCTGTAAGCGCAGCGGCAAAAGTTGAATTAACATCTCCGGGCACCATCAACAAATCAGGCATTTCTTCTAAAATTACTTTTTCAAGCCTTAGCATTATTTCAGCCATTTGTGTGTTGGCGCTTGCTGCCGGTATGTTTAACCAAATATCAGGCTCCATCTCAAACTGCTCAAAAAAAACGTCAGCCATTTTGCTGTCGTAATGCTGACCGGTATGCAAAATTTTAATGTCAAAAGGATTTCCCAACTCCTTGTTTACCCTCTTAAACTGGGTTATTTTTATAAAGTTGGGGCGGGTGCCTACTACAATAAGAATCTTCTTCATAACAAATTATAATACTAAACCTGTTCTACGAAAACCATTCGCAAATGTTCAAGCTGTGGGGTTTTATTTTTTTGAACTATGTGGGCTAAAATATTTAATACTGGTGCTTTAATGGTTGTGGTTTATAATTTCTTTTCACCATTATATACTGCTAAGTAGCATATTTCTTCACTACAAAATCTTTTTATATGCAATAAATATCTATATTTGGCATCGAAAGATTAAGGATTAAAGAGGGGACAGCGTCCCCTTTTTTATTACAATGGATACAGAACAAATTAAACAGTTGGTTGGAAAAAAGCTGCTCGGTACCGATCAGTTTCTTGTGGATGTCAAGCTATCTCTAAATCGCATAGCGGTTATGATAGACAAACCCACGGGTATTACAATTGATGAGTGTGCATTAATAAGTCGCTACTTATCAGAGCAATTAGAGAGCAGCGGGTTGTTAGAAACACATGAGTTGGAAGTGGGTTCTCCAGGCATGGATCAACCGCTTAAAGTGTATAGGCAGTATTTGCGCAGAATAGGAAATAGGTTGAGAATAATTACTCATGACGGAAAATTGCACAACGGTGTTCTTAAAGCTGCCAGCGAAAATTCTTTTACCGTATTGGAAACAATCATTAACAAAGAAGGAAACAAAAAAATAAAAACCGAAGAGGAAATAGTTTACGATTACAGCCAGGTAAAAGAAGCAAAAGTGGAAGTTGTATTTTCAAAATTATAATAACAGGTAAAAACAAAATAAATTTAAAATTATATCAATGAATCATTCAGTACTTATTGAGTCGTTTTCAGAATTTAAAGACTCAAAAAACATTGACAGGGCAACTCTTATGAGTATTATGGAAGATGTATTTCGCTCCATGATAAAACGTAAATATGGCGAAGGAAACAATGTTGACATCGTTATTAATACCGAAAAAGGTGACGTGGAAATTTACCGTAACCGTGTTATAGTTGAAGATGGAATGGTGGAGGACGAAAACACACAAATTGCATACAGCGATGCCATTAAAATTGAGCCCGATTTTGAAGTGGGCGAAGATGTTACTGAAGAAGTAAAGTTAGATGATTTTGGAAGAAGAGCTGTTCTATCTGCAAGACAAAATCTTGTTTCGAGAGTTTTGGAATTAGAGAAAGACGGTATCTACAAAAAGTATAAAGACAGAGTAGGTGAAATAATTTCAGGAGAAGTTTACCAGGTTTGGAAAAAAGAAATGCTGGTAATTGATGACGAAAACAATGAGTTGATTTTACCTAAGAACGAACAAATACCTGCTGACTTCTACAAAAAAGGAGATACGGTAAAAGCTGTGGTGCAAAGAGTAGAAATGCACAATGGTTCGCCCCGCATTGTTTTATCCCGCACATCTCCTGCCTTTTTAGAAAGATTATTTGAACAGGAAGTCCCCGAAGTGTTTGATGGATTAATAACCATTAAGAACATTGTTCGCGAGCCGGGCGAAAGAGCCAAGGTTGCTGTTGAATCTTATGACGACCGCATTGATCCCGTAGGTGCCTGCGTTGGTATGAAAGGCTCACGCATACACGGAATAGTACGCGAGTTGCGTAACGAAAATATTGATGTAATTAATTATACCAACAATATTTCATTGTTTATTCAACGTGCATTGAGCCCTGCAAAAATTACATCCATTAAAGCAGATGATGAAACAAAAAGAGCATCGGTCTTCATGCGTCCAGACCAGGTTTCGCTCGCCATAGGTAAAGGCGGTTACAACATTAGGTTGGCTGGTAAACTAACCGGCTACGAAATTGATGTTTACCGCGATGGCGATACAGATGATGAGGAAGACGTGGATTTGGAAGAATTTGCAGACGAGATAGACAGTTGGATAATAGACGAGTTTAAAAAAATAGGTTGCGATACGGCAAAAGATGTATTGGCATTAAGTGTTGAAGAACTTGTTTCAAGAACCGATTTAGAGGAAGAAACCATTAAAGAAGTAGTGCGCATTCTCAAAGAGGAATTTGAATAAATAAAAACTTGTGAAGATGTATTGGGAATAATTTAAGGTAGCGACTAACGGCTGCCACACACATTAAAAGATTTAAATGTCAGAAGAAAAAACAGCCATAAGATTAAGTAAAGCCACTAAGGAATTAGGGGTGGGTATTGACCATATAATTGATTTCCTCAACGGGAAGGGGATAAAGGTTGATAAAAACCCTAATACTAAAATTACGTCCGATGCATTCAGCCTGCTTGTTCAGGAATTTCAGAACGATATGCAGGCAAAAAATGATGCCCGCGATATTACCACTGAAAAGAAAAGCAGGGAGAATCTTGTAATTGAAGCAAAAGAAACCACAGGTAAGCAAGTTTTAAAAGAAGCCGAATCAGAAAGTGACGATGACTTGCAGCGTTCTTTACTCAACATTAAACAAAAGGCATCGGAGAAAGAAAAAGAATTAAAAGTAAAGGCGAAAAAAGAAGTTGCAGAGGAAACAATTGCTAAAGCCAAAACAGAAGCAGCAAAACCTACAAAGCAGGAAACTGCTAAAGCGGCTAAAGAAGATGCACCGGCTACCCAAGAAGAACCTCAGGTTATTAAAGCTAAAGCAAAATTAGAATCGCCAAAAGTTTTAGGTAAAATTGATTTAGCGGCAACTGAAAAACCAAAGAAGGGCGGTAAGAAAAAGGAGGAAAAAGTTGAAGAGGAAGCACCTAAATCTGCCAAAGGCAAAAAGAAAAAAGTTGAACAAGTAACTGAAGATAAAGTTGAAGAAGCAGTAATTCCTTCAAAGGCAAAAGGCAAAAAGAAGAAAGAAGATGTTGAAGAAGTTGTTGCAGAAACTCCCGTAGAAACCCCTCAGCCTGTTGCTGAAACAGAAGTAAAAGAGATTATTGTTGAAGCAACACCAGAGGCCACAACCCAGCCTCCTGCCGAGGAAGAACAGGAACAACAAAAAGACGTTTTCCGCACAGAGCGCGAAAAGTTAACAGGACCAACCATTCTTGGCAAAATTCAACTTCCTGTCGATCCACCAAAGAAAAAACCTGTTGCCACATCCTCACCCGATATTGACGACAGAAAGAAAAAACGCAAACGCAAAGACAAAAAAGTTGATTTAAAAAGTACCCCGGGCACCAACCAACCCCAGCAACCACGTGGCGATTTTAGAAAACCGGGTGGCGGCCAAGGTGGTCCTTTCCGTCCGGGTCAGCACAGAGGTCCGCGTAGAGACGAGCCGCAAAAACAGGAAGTAACCGATAAACAAATACAAGATCAGATTAAAGCTACGCTTGCTCGATTAAGTGGTGGCGGAAAATCTAAAGGCAGTAAGCTCCGCAAAATGAAACGCGACCAGGCTGCAGCCGCAGAGCAGGAGGCATTAGCCGAGCAATCAGAAAAGAAAGTAATTAAGGTTACAGAATTTGTGTCGGCAAATGAGTTGGCAAAAATGATGGCAGTGCCCGTTACAAATATTATTTCAGCATGCATGAGCCTTGGCTTATTTGTATCCATCAACCAAAGGTTAGATGCCGAAACAATTACCGTAGTTGCCGAAGAATTTGGATTTGCCGTTGAGTTTGTTTCTGCCGATGTGCAGGAAGCCATCCAGGATAAAGAAGATTCGTCTGAAGACTTAAAACCTCGTGCACCTATCGTTACGGTTATGGGTCACGTAGATCATGGTAAAACATCTTTGCTCGATTATGTGCGCAAAGCAAACGTAATTGCGGGCGAGGCCGGTGGTATTACCCAGCACATTGGCGCTTACGAAGTAACATTGGAGAGCGGAAAGAAAATAGCATTTCTTGATACACCCGGTCACGAAGCATTTACAGCCATGCGTGCACGTGGTGCAAAAGTTACTGATGTAGCCATTATTGTTATTTCTGCCGATGACAGCGTAATGCCTCAAACTACTGAGGCAATTAACCACGCTGCTGCTGCAAATGTTCCTATCGTTTTTGCAATTAATAAAATAGATAAACCCGGTGCTAACCCCGAGCGCATACGTGAGCAATTATCTAAAATGAATTACCTTGTAGAAGATTGGGGCGGCAAATACCAATGCCAGGAAATTTCTGCCAAACAGGGAAAAAATATTGACTTACTCCTTGAGAAAGTTTTACTGGAAGCAGAAATGCTCGACCTTAAAGCCAACCCCGATCGTATGGCTAAAGGTGCCGTTATAGAATCATCACTTGATAAGGGTAGGGGATACGTTGCAACCATTCTTGTACAAACCGGAACGCTTAAAGTGGGCGATGTAATGCTTGCCGGATGCTACAGTGGTCGTATAAAAGCTATGTTCAACGAGCGTGGCGGGCGCCTGCAGGAAGCCGGCCCTTCTACCCCTGTTTTAATTCTCGGATTAAACGGTGCACCACAAGCGGGCGATCAATTTAATGTAATGGAAGATGAGCGCGAAGCAAGAGACATTGCGAATAAACGTTTGCAGTTGCAACGCGAGCAGGGCATACGTACTCATAAGCATATAACGCTTGATGAAATTGGCAGACGACTTGCTATTGGTAATTTCAAAGAACTGAACGTAATTGTAAAAGGTGATGTGGATGGTTCTATTGAAGCATTGAGCGACTCATTACTCAAGCTTTCTAATCCCGAAATCCAGGTTAACGTTATTCATAAATCGGTTGGAGCTATTACCGAGTCTGATGTGTTGCTTGCAACAGCATCCGAGGCTATCATTATTGGCTTCCAGGTTCGCCCAACATTAAATGCTCGCAAAATTGCGGAGAAAGAAGAAATTGAAATCAGGTTGTATTCTATCATCTACGATGCCATTAACGAAATTAAAGCGGCAATGGAAGGAATGCTTGCCCCTGAGTTTGAAGAAAAAATTGTTTGTAACATAGAAGTGCGTGAAACATTTAAAATTCCTAAAGTGGGAACCATTGCAGGCTGTATGGTATTGGATGGAAAAATGTCACGCAACACAGCTGTGCGCGTAATTCGCGAAGGCATTGTTGTTTACGCAGGCAAACTGGCATCACTCAAGCGTTTTAAAGATGATGTAAAAGAAGTGTCTGCCGGCTTTGAGTGTGGTTTAAATATCGAAAACTTTAACGACATAAAAATTGGCGACATCATTGAAGGATACGAACAGGTTGCCGTTAAGCGTACACTTGCATAAGGCATGACTAAAATCATTAAAATAATTGGTGTTATGTTGCTGTTTGTTTTAACCGCAACAAATACTTTTGCCCAATGTAGTGTTTGCCGTGCAGGTGCCGAGTCTAATGTTGAACATGGTTACACAGCAGGCCTGGGCTTAAACTCCGGCATCATTTACCTGCTTTGTATGCCATACATTTTAGCAGCTATTGGTTTTTATATTTGGTACAGGCAACGCAAAAAGAACAAAACAAAATTGCAATTAGAACAATCTGCCGATTACTAAATTAAAATGCAACTCCGTAATATTTACAGCAAAGAAGATTTAAGAAAAAAACTTGCTGCTGAAAATTTTTCGCGCAAAACACTTTCCTTTTATCGCTACGTAATTATTAATGATGTTGATGCTTTCAGAGATACGCTTTATAAGGATTTTACCACACTCAGCATTTTAGGTCGCATTTATGTAGCGCACGAAGGCATTAATGCGCAAATAAATGTACCCGAACCACAGTGGCACACATTCCTCAATTACCTTGAGCAAAACCCATTGCTCAAAAACATGCCTCTTAAAATAGCTGTTGAAGACAGCCCCGAATCTTTTTTAAAACTCATCGTTCGCAAAAAAAACAAAATTGTTGCCGATGGTTTAAGTGATAATACCTATGACGTAACAAATGTAGGAACGCATCTAAATGCCGAAGAGTTTAATAACGCAATTGATAATGGTGCTATTGTAATTGACATGCGTAACCATTACGAAAGTGAAGTGGGCTATTTTCATAACGCCATAAAACCCGATGCCGACACTTTCAGGCAAGCCATGCATGATGCAGTGGATATGGTTAAAGGAAAGGAAGAAAAGGAAATTCTGCTTTACTGCACAGGCGGCATCCGTTGCGAAAAAGCAAGCGCATGGTTTAAGCACAACGGTTTCAAAAACGTAAACCAACTATATGGCGGCATTATAGAATATGCTAAAGAAATAAAGGAGAAAAACCTCCCCAATAAATTCCTCGGAAAAAATTTTGTGTTTGACCAGCGCATGGGTGAGCGTATTGGCAATCAAATTGTGAGCCAATGCCATCAGTGCGGCACACCTTGCGACACACACGTAAACTGCGCTAATGACGATTGCCACTTGCTTTTTATACAGTGCAATTCTTGCAAACAAAAAATGCAAGGCTGCTGCACCCCTGAGTGTCAGGCAATATTTAATCTTCCTTTAGAAGAACAAGTAAAACTGCGCAAAGGCAAAAGAAAAGAACATGCTCATGCAGTTTACAAAAGCAGGCTGCGCCCTAATCTTAAAAATATGCTGAAGGAAAAAGCAAAGGATTAAAATCTTTACTCTTTCACAAACTTAGCCCTACAAACATCCGTACCACTTTTCAGTTCAATGAAATAAATTGAAGAAGGAAAGTCGGCAACAGACAATTGGCAATTAGCAGAAGTAATTTGTTTTCTTAAAATGAGTTTACCAAAGACATCATACACTTTTACATCGCTGCCAATTGCTTTCTGCAAATTACCAATTGTTATTTCATCCTTTGCCGGATTCGGGAAAAGTGTCAACTGCCAATTGTCCTTTGCCAACTCGTTTATTGAAGTTGGTAAAACAATTTTTGTAACTGCAGTATTCGTTTCCACCGGTGCATTAAAATCAAAATAAATGTATGCTTTGTTTGTTACGCTATCTCCGTCAAGCAAACTTGTTTTTGGTTTTATGCGATACTTAACAAAGCCATGCGATTGTGGTTCGTTTACTCCACTATCCGGCAATAAAATATTCTCAAACAAAAACTCCATGTTACGATTGTAGTTTACCCATTTGAGTTGGACAGGGTGTGATGAGTTTACAAACTCAATTGAACTTAACTCTAATTTGTTTGTGTCAATAGGATTAATAATTTTTACGGTAAAGGCTGTATCGTTACCCGTGTTTTGAAAACGGATGGTGTAATCTAAAAATGGTTGTGTGGCAAGTTGAGTTGTTGTTAATGTGTCTTCACTTACTAAAATATCGTTAGGATCTAAACTGCCTGTTACAAAAACTTCCCATGCATGGTAATTGCAGCCGGGGTTGGCATCTCCAGCAACAGGTTCTATTCTTACACTTGAGTTTATTAATGAGCCAATTGGGGTTCCTGCGTTTACATTCACAGTAACTATTATGCTGCCTGTCTGAAAAGGTGAAAGCAACCCAGTGCTCCATACAATAGAATCTGTTGTGACACTTAAGGGTGTAACGTTACTTGAAAGGTATGTTACATTATTAAACGGGAAAAAGATTACATCTCCACTTAATGCTGTTGTACCCACGTTTTCATAGTTTATCATGTAGCTTGCATTGAAGCCTGCGCGAAAAGGACTAAGCGGTGTGATGGTTACACATAAATCGTTAAATGAACCAATTGGTTGAAATGCAAAATCGTTTAACGAATCTGTTTGGTTAATGCCGGTGAATGTTGCGGAATGAGAAACAGGAACAGCGGTGTAATAATTTATGGGAGCAAGCGAAACATAAAAACTTCCGCTGTCTAAAATCAGTACACTATATAAACCATTTTGCTGAGTGAAAGCAAAATTGCCTGTGTTTTGTTCGGTGATAGTTTTGTTAGTTAAAGGTGGCTCACCAATGTCCTGATTGTTGTTGGAGTTTAAATCGGCAAACACATTACCGGAAATGGAATTGTATTTATCTGTGAGTTTTACGATCCAGTAATCATTATTCCCATTACTATTTTCCGTTTTATCACCTGAAATGTCAGAATTGGAATATCCGCCAAGAATATATCCCCCGTCAGTGGTTTGTTGAATGGGTTCAACTGCATCTGATGAATTTCCACCAATGGTATTTTGCCACTGAATATTTCCTGACGAATCAGTTTTTATTATCCACCAATCCAGACCTCCATTACTATTTTCCGTTTTATCACCTGAAATGTCAGAATTGGAATATCCGCCCAAAATATATCCACTATCAACGGTTTGCTGAATGGATGTAAGCCAATCAGCATCATTTCCACCAATCGTATTCTGCCATTGTATAGCTCCTGATGAATCAGTTTTTATTATCCAATAATCATCTGATCCATAACTGTTTTCGGTTTTATCACCAGAAATATTTGATGCGGAAGTTCCACCCAGAATATATCCCCCATCTGTAGTCTGCTGAACGGAGTTAAGTAAATCACCGCCACTTCCTCCGATTGTATTCTGCCACAGTATATTGCCTGATGCATCGGTTTTTATTATCCAATAATCTGGGGTGGCTTGAGAAGAATCCCAATTACTTTCCGTTTTATCACCTGAAATATTAGATTCGGAAAATCCACCCAGAATATATCCTCCGTCAGAAGTTTGCTGAACAGAAAAAAGCATTTCATTATCATTTCCGCCAATGCTATTTTGCCATTGAATGTTTCCACCTGAATCAGTTTTTACAATCCAGTAATCAGTGGAACCGTTGTTATTTTCCGTTTTATCGCCTGATATATTTGAAAAAGAATATCCCCCGAGTATATATCCCCTATCAGCAGTTTGCTGAACGGAATAAAGCATATCAGCATCATTTCCGCCAATGCTGTTTTGCCATTGAATGTTTCCTACTGAATCGGTTTTCACAATCCAGTAATCATGGGAGCCATTGCTATTTTCAGTTTTATCGCCTGAAATATCAGACCCAGAGTGACCACCAAGTATATATCCCTTGTCAAGGGTTTGCTGAACGGAATAAAGCATATCAGCATTACCACCTCCAATGGTATTTTCCCACTCTATATTTCCAGCTGAATCGATTTTAATTATCCAATAATCAAAATTGCCATTGCTGTTTTCCGTTTTATCTCCTGAGATGCTTGAAAGGGAATTTCCACCAAGAATATACCCCCTGTCAGCAGTTTGTTGAATAGAATAAAGCCAATCAACATCATTTCCCCCAATCGTATTCTGCCACTCAATCTCCTGCGCATTTAAGATAGAAATAAATGAAAAACAAACAGCAACAATCAAAAAGAAAAATTTACCACCCGTAAGTTTTTTAAAAGAGGAAGTTAGCATGTTTTTGTTTTTTGTAAGAAGCAAATGTATTAAAGGGTTTTGAAATAAGCTATAACACAGAGCTACACAAAGGAGCACAGAGTTTTTCAAAGGGTCATTTTAAGCTCTTTATTGGCGTAGCTTTGTGCTTCTCTGCGCTCTTTGTGTAACCTGTTAAAAAGCTATAATACAAAGTTGCACTCCCTAAGTTTCGGGAGTGTCCTTTGTGAAACAATACCTTTACCATCACCTTTCACAAAGTTTTAAACTGTCCTAAAGGTTAACACCAAAAAATAAAAAAAAACCAACCCACCTCAAAACAAAACCCCCCAATCCACCCGCTTAACCATTTTCAGCAACAATGGCAGCCTTTTCAGCATTAATGTCCTATCTTTTCTAATATCCCTTTGCCGAAGCCATATTTCCCTTTGCCAAAGTCATATCTCTCATTGCCGTAACCGCATAGGTCATTGCCGTAACCACATAAGTCTTTGCCGAAACCGTATAGGTCATTGCCGAAACCGTATAAGTCTTTGCTGTAATGCCATAGGTCATTGCCGAAACCATATAGGTCGTTGCCGAAACCGCATAGGTCTTAGCCGTAACCACATAAGGCATTGCCGTAACCGCATAAGTCTTTGCCGTAACCACATAAGTCATTGTCGAAAATATTACTATAAACCTAAGCCAATCATCTATCACCAATAACCCCCCACGGCTTCGGGGCATTCATCATTAATTAAATAATTCTATTTTCGTCCTCACAAAAAACAAAGCAAAAATGAATTTACCCGAAACACTCAAATACACCAAAGACCACGAATGGATTAAAGTAGATGGCGACATTGCCACTGTTGGCATTACCGACTTTGCACAAGGCGAACTGGGCGATATTGTTTATGTTGACATTACCACCGTTGGCGAAACCCTCAGCCAGCACGATATCTTCGGTACCGTAGAAGCCGTAAAAACAGTTAGCGATTTATTTATGCCCGTTAGTGGAGAGGTTCTTGAAGTAAACCCTGCATTAGACTCATCACCCGATTCGGTTAACAAAGACCCTTACGGAAACGGATGGATGATAAAAATAAAAATGATCGAACCATCAGAAGCAGCCGCATTAATGAACGCTGCCGATTATAAAAACGTAGTAGGCGTTTAACATCCGCCAATGTTTAACAAAACTTTACTGCCCGGTTTTATCTGGGCAGTTTTTATTTACGCACTCTGCGCATTGCCCGGCAAAAGTTTACCAGCGTGGGAGTGGGCCGATTTATTATCCGTAGATAAACTCGTGCATTGTTTTATTTTTTTCACCCTCACCATTTTATTTATAAAAGGAACAGAGCTGAATAAAACCACCAACAAAAAACACTTAACCATAATTGCAATTGCATGTATTGCCTATGGCGCCTTCCTCGAACTGCTTCAAGAGTATTTTTTTACCGACCGCACCGGTAGCCTCCCCGATTTTATTGCAAATTCTGTTGGAACTCTGTTGGCTGTGTTTTTCTACCACCGTATAAAAAATTACAAATGGTTAACAATGGTTTTTAAGTTCGTAAAATAAACAGAGGTTTAAACAAATCATTTTTATAATTTTACCTCATGCCAATCAATAAAAAACTTCTTACAGTTTTATTAGCTATTGCAATTATAAGTGGATGTAAAAAAGACAACACCGTATCTGATGATGTTTATCTTGGTTACAATTATTTTCCACAACAACCCGGTGATACTTTAATTTACGAAGTAAGAGCAAGATATAAAGACGCGTTAATAACCACACCTGCCGATTCAACCTACCAATTGCTCGAAAGAGTTGAATCTGTTTATAACGATAACTCAAACCGCCCTACACTCAGACTCGAAAGATATGTACGCAACACACCTAACGATCCATGGATAATTTACAAAGTCTGGACTGCCAACCTTACATCAACCAATGCCGAAAAAAGAGAAGACAACATTCCCTACGTAAAACTTATTTTTCCGGTTGAGCAAAATGCCGAATGGAATGGAAACATACTCAACCCTAATTCCAACTCTGCCCAAGATTATTATTACACATATACAAATCAGCCTGCAACTTTAAATAACCTGAGTTTTGATTCAACACTAATGGTTACCCAAAAAGAAGAGCAACTGTTTAACTCCGGGGCTTACGATTTCGAAAAATATGCAACCAATGTTGGGTTAATTCAAAAACAAAATTTCATTTACGAGGTTAATACAAATAACCCCAACGACACAACATATCAATCACTCTACACCGAAAAATTAATTTACCATAATTAAAATCTCTTTTCAAATGAAAAAATATTTACTTGCATTAAGTTTAATAACAGCCTTCAGCAATTTAGTTTTTGCTCAGGACAAATATGTCGTTAAGCTCACCGATAAAAACGGCACACCTTTTACAATTGGTAATCCATCTGCTTATTTATCCCCTCGTGCCATTCAGCGAAGAACCCACCAAAACATTGCCATCACCACAACCGATTTGCCTGTTAATCCTAATTATGTAAGCCAAATTTCGGGTGCAGGTGCCACTATCCTTGGGCACAGCAAGTGGTTAAACACAGTTACAATTCAAACCAGCAACCCAACTGTACTCTCAACAATTCAAGGGTTTTCATTTGTTCAATCGGTAAGTAACGTTGCACGCACTACTGGCGGAGGAAGTGTAAATGATAAATTTGAATTGGAAAAAAACTTTGCTGAAAGAAAACCCAATCAACTTGTGCAGCAGCGCACCTCATCTTTTAATTATGCCGATGCACTTAACCAAATACAAATGGTAAATGGTGTTTTATTGCACGATGCAGGCTCTACCGGCAACGGTATGGTAATAGCTGTTATTGATGCCGGTTTTTTTAATGCCGATAATATGAATGTGTTTGACTCATTACGCGCCTCTAATAAAATTATTGCCACTTGGGATTTTGTTTCGGACAATGCAAATGTGTATGACGATAATACTCATGGTTCGCATTGTTTTTCAATTATGGGTGCAAACCTGCCGGGAGTTATGGTAGGCACTGCTCCGCATGCCAGCTATTATTTATTGAGGAGTGAAGATGCTCCCACCGAAAATATTATTGAAGAATACAACTGGGCTGAAGCTGCTGAGTATGCCGACAGCGTTGGTGCTGATGTAATTTCATCATCACTGGGCTACAGCGAATTTGATGACCCCGCTATGAACCATACTTATGCCGATATGGATGGTAACACTGCGCCATCTTCTATTGCTGCAGACATTGCTGCGTCAACAGGCATGGTGGTGGTAAATGCTGCAGGCAACCAGGGCGGAGGATCATGGCAATATATTACAGCACCCAGCGATGCTGATAGCATTATATGCGTAGGAGCTGTGGATGATGCAGGAAATTATGCCGGATTTAGCAGCACCGGACCCAGTAGCGATGGGCAAGTAAAACCAACGGTGGCTGCACAAGGTGCCGGATGTTATGTTGCCGATATTGGCAATGGTGGAACTTTTCCCGGTAACGGAACTTCTTTTGCATGCCCCGTTATAGCAGGTATGGTTGCATGTTTATGGCAGTGCAATCCGCAGGCTACCAACATGCAAATTATTAATGCCATCAAACAAAGTGCTTCTCAATTCTCTTCTCCCGATTCATTAAAAGGATATGGCATTCCTGATTTTTTAAACGCATGCAGTATTTTGCTTAATGTTAATGCAGGCTTTATTGGTAAAGGAGATAGGGTTGATGTTTTTCCTAATCCTGTTTACAGCAATGAAATAAACTTTAATTATTATGCCGATGTTACAGGTAAGGAAATTAATATTTCGTTGTTTGATGTAAGCGGAAAAATAATTTTTAAAGATGATAAGTTTGTAGCTCCACGAAGAAATAATGTTGTTACCATCAATAAATCTCTTGCAAAAGGAATTTATTTTTTACAGGTAAATACACCTGATGATGTTTTCACCGAAAAAATTATCAGACAATAAAAGGTTTTAATGTGGAAAGCACTACTCATTAATTTTGCAGTATTGCTGCTTTTGCTTTTATGTTTTGAAATTGTTTTACGTGCAACCGGAATTGGTTTCGACAGTGCAGCATTTGTTCCCGATAAAATCCTGCATCACGCACACAAAAAGAATTATACTTTTATAAATGATAACCCGGCTGCAAGCGAGTATTCTGATATTGTTATCAGTTACGATAGCGAAGGAAGAGTAACAAACCATGATGTAAACCAACGTATTGATACTACAAAAGCTAAACTAAAAATTGCATTGCTTGGCGATTCTTTTACCGAAGCTGTCCAGGTTAGTTTCTCCGAATCGTTTACAGGATTACTTCAAAAAAGATTTGCAGACACCGTTGCATTTTTCAATTATGGAGTAGGGGAGTACAGCCCCGTTTTTTATTATTTGCAAGCGATAAATTCTTTTAAAAATCAAAGGTTTAATTATGCAATCATTCTATTGTATAGTAACGATGTGCGAGATGATTCTGTTTATTATGCAAAGGCAAATAAAGATGCAACAGGAAATGTGGTTGCCATTAGTGGCGAGGAAAATAGCAGATTGGCGCAGTTTGCACGCAAATCTTATTTGTTAAGGTTGATTAGAAAATATTACATACGTTTTGTTTACTGGAAGGATCATAGGAATAAACCGGAGGAAAAAACAGTAGGCGGATTTATTGAAGAAAGCCCAGTACTTTCCCCACTCACCAAAAAACTCATTCAGCAAACCGATTCTGTTCTTGCACTTCGCGGCACGCAGCTTGTTTTATCTGCGGTTCCATCTAAATATAAATTGATAAACCACATCCCGCATGATTCAACAGACTTTGCAAACAAGGTTAAATCTTATGCTATAGAAATGAATTACCATTACATTGATCTTGTGCAAGCATTTGAAATAAAAAGTCAAACCTCATTACTTTTTTTTCATAAGGATATTCACTTCAATAAAAATGGGCATGAAGTTGTAGCGCAACAATTTCAAGAATATATTTATAAGACTGCTTATTGGTAGCAATACTTATAGTTTAACTAAAAACAAGACTTATCAATTTCTCAACATTTCTTGTATTGCTGAAATTTTCTTCAAGTATGTCTTTTCTCAATGCTAAATCAAACTCATTAAAATCATTTTTCATTAAGTGCAAACATTGTTCTTTTAAGGACGAGGCAGTATCCTTAACTACACACAATTGTTCTAAACCTGTATTGGCAACCATTGGTGTATTTACCAAACAAAATTTTCCGTTATATAATGCAGAAAGCAACTTGAGTTTGATTCCCGTTGGCTGAAATGTTGGTAACACATTAATGTGTGCATCGGCAATAAGTTGGTGAATTTGTTTTGTGGTTAGGTCGCTTAGTAATGTAATGTTGCTTCTTCTTTGAACAGCATTGCGTAACTCTACAGCGGGCTTACTGCCGGCAATAATGAGTGTTACCGGTAATTGTCTAAAAACTTCATTCACTAAAAAAAATGCAGCCTCATTATTCTCCCCAATAGCAAGGTTCCCATGGTAAAAAGCAAACTGCCCTCTTCCTGTTGTTGAGTTTACTTTTTCGTTTGAATGAAATGCAGGAATGTATTTTGCTTTTTTGTATTTGGAATTGAGGTACGATGAATCATTTGGTGATATGGCTGCAATGTACGTAGCCTTGGTTAACACCGATTCATATTGCTGTAACTTAGATGCTTCGTTGAGGAAATAATACTTTTTAAAAATATTTGTTTCTACGCGTGCAAGACTGTTGTAGTAATCATGCTCTATGTTATGGGTGCGAACAATAGTTTTTCTGCCATCTAACTTTCCTTCGTTTAAGAAAAAGGTAGTGTGCAGCCCTTCAAACAAAATAGGGTATTTATCCTTTTGCAAATTTTTTAAAAGCTGCTCATCACTGCGCGATGTAATAATATAAGGTATACTTTTAAATAGCTGCGATTTGGAAACATCCCTATTGTAATAATGCACTTCATGGCATAGCTCTTTTAACCTGTCACTTTTTGTTCTGCCATATTGAAAACAATGCAAATGAATTTTAATACCTCGTTCCGCAAGTGCCTTTACCTTGTAGTAAACGTCAATCACACCGCCATAATTAGCAGGAAATGGAATATCAAAACTTACTATGTGTATATGCTTACCGGAGTGTTTCACGCTTTTGCAAAAATAGTACGGATTAGGTCTTCTAACTTTTTTCTTTCCACGCTCCAGTTTAATTCTGCTGCAGCTGCTTTGGTGTTATTGCGGTAAGTAGTGTACGTTTCATTATCTCTGAAAAGATTTTTTATTGCATTAGCAATTTCGGATGGTGTAACATTATTTATCACCATGCCAATATCAAATTTTTTTACAATGGCAGTTACCTCCGTTAAATCACTTGAAATAACAGGTATGCCTGCCTGTATGTAGTCAAAAAGTTTGTTGGGCAAACTGTAGCGGTAATTAATGTTGGTGTTTTTATCGAGCGTAAGTCCTACATCAGCAATTTGAGTAAATTCCATTAAATCAGAATAAGGTAAGCGCGATATAAAAACAATTCTCTCACCAACATTGTGCTCAGCACTTAGTTTTAACAACGTGTTATATACATCGCCACTTCCGATAACTAATAGTACACAATCGGGCAAATGCTTCATGGCTTCAACTGCTTCTTCGGCACCGCGCTGTATGTTTATGCCTGCGCCCTGTATAATTATTATTTTCTTGTCTTCTGGAATTTCGTTTTCTGTTTTGAAAAATGCTATGTTGTTTACACGATTAAAATTATTTGCAAGCGGCACATTTCGTACCACCAAAGGTTTTTTACCGTAGTTTTTATAAAACAAACCGGCAATAGAATCATTAACAGTAATGGTGTGTTTTAATCTTGGAAAGATATATTGCTCCACACGTTTCCATACTTTTTTTCTGAAAGGATTGTTTTGCAATTCCGGCACTTCGGTAAAATACTCATGGCTGTCGTAAATTATAGGTAACTGATAAATTTTGGAAGCAAGGTAATTAGGCAGTAGCGTGTCTAAATCATTTGCAAAAAGCAAACAACATTTGTTAAGTAATAGATAAAAAAATAACCTGACGTGCCACTCAGCATACATGAAAACACCTTTTTCAAAAAGCAAATTAAGCCTTATAGTTTTATACGGTCTTTCGTCTAATGCTAAACTTTTACGCAGCTTTCTGCCAACTAATGAAACATCATAGCCCATTTCATGCAACGTAAGCGCAGAACGATGCACGCGCTGGTCAGTTGCCAAATCGCTGATAACAGATATAATTACTTTTTTTGAAGTAGGCACTGAGAAAATGAGTTGCTAAAAATAGCAATAGCAACACTGTCTATCAAGTTGCCTTATTTCTCGTCAATAACCACAAACTTTACCACACTCCTTTTATTATCTGCAGTAAGCACAACAGAGTAAATACCTGTATTAAAATATGCCCTGAATTGATGTATGCTGCTCCATTGCACTAAAGTATTTTTATAAACCATGTTACCCGTTATATCAAACACCTCAAGCAAGCCTGTTTTGTTTTTTGGTAGCTGGTAATTGATTGAAATATAATTGTCACTTAAAACAGGATTAGGAAATACTTTAAGTTTAAAATCTTTTAACTCTAAATTTGTAATTGCAGTAAGCGTATCACAAGGGCTGCCTTGCAATGCTCCCAACGAAAAATTAGGCGCATTGGGCATTGCATAATTATTTAAAACCGGAAGTGTAAAATTGTTTTGTATTACATTGCAGTTTGTGTCAATTAAATCAGGATTGTTAATGTAGTGTAATGTTGTGGAACTTTGAAAAGTACTCAAATAAATTTTTCCATCCGGTGCAAGTTGTTGAAAATAAAATGGAGTGTAAATGCTATCAGGTGTAGCAACCAATTTTACACTTGTATTAATGTTTGTACTCCATGTATCGTACTGAAAAAGGCTAAGAGGAGTACTTATATAAAAAAATCTACCGCTTGGAGAAAAAGAACATCCGGTTGCAATGGTAAATGAATCAGGGATTGAAATAGACTGATGATTACTTAACAAACCTGTGCAGCGGTCAAAGTCGTATAAGTCTATTACATTGTAAAGCGTTTGCTTATCTACAGTTAGTATAATTCCGTATTTGTCTCCCTGAGGACTGAATACAGCCTGCTCATAAAATTTTTCCCATCTGTGATAACTTCCAATGTTTTGTGATGTATTAATAATGGTATCTGGAGTAACCAAAGTTTTATAAATAAGATTGCTATCGCTGCGATGTGTTACTATCCACCAATCTCTGCCGTTGCCATGTTTTGTTCCTGTTATTCTTCCGTAAATTAAAGTGTCGTACAATGCCATTAAGTTTTTTTTACCTTGCACAATGCCCCCCATCCCATTATCAAGACTCATATCAATAAAAGAATAAGAAAGTTTAACAGGTTGCGAAACCTGAATGCTGTCAACATAAACTAACTCTCCTGATTCATGAAATAAATAATATTGCCCGTGGTAACCAGGACGCGGTATTATAAAACAACCTTGTGGTAAACCTAACCCTCCAAAGTAATAATTTGTGAGCCACCCCGGATTATAGTTTTGAGAGTTTAATAATGTATCATGATTTCTATTAGCAACATATTTTCCATTAGTGTAAAACAGTAATTGCCCCGCGCTATCGCAAATGCTTGCATTGGTTAGAAAAAATAAATAAGAAGCATTTACAATACCTATTGTTGGTTGAATAGTATTAAAATCTATAAAAGTGTTACCTCCAGTGGCAGGATAACCAGACATCATCCAGTAATTGTTTTCTTTTTGAGAAAAGGAGAACAAAGGCAGAAGAAATAATAACGGGATTACTATCTTTTTCATAACAGAAAAAGTGCAGCAGAACGTTTCTGCTGCACTTTTTTAATAATATTACTTAACTATTTCAAATTTGTTTTGATAAACCGATGAGTTTCCGTTTATAATTAAATTATAAAAACCAGCAGGAATGCTTTGTAAACTAATTTTCAAAAACTGCTCATTAAAACTGCTTTTAAAAATTAATTTACCATATAAATCAAATATTGAAACTATTCCATTATCAGAAACAGGGAGTTCAATAAGCAATCTGTCAATTGCAGGATTAGGATACAATTTAATGTCTGTAACTTTTTGTTGTAAATCCTTATCCTTTGATTTTATTCTTGCCGCATTTGCTCCACCACACAAATCAGCATCATTAAATAAATAAAACGGATACTGCGTATGCACCATTAATCTCGCACTTAGTACAGCCGGTCCGCCATCATAAACACATTGGTTGGCAACCATCATGGCATCTGCCAACTCTTGTTGTGTAAGTATGTAGCGTTTACGCGCAAACGAGTTGAGGTAAACACTGTTTACTACACGCTGGTTGTATTCCGGTAATAAATCGGGTACAATGTTATTGTTAATATTAATTGCCTGCATACGTAAAGAATCCTGTGCTGTTGTATCTTCTTCTATAATTGTATCAAGCGCAGCTTCCATTGCTTCTTCTATTGCTGTTAGTGCTCCAATATTTTCGGTGGCTGTAGTTGCATAAAAACTTTGCAAAACAGTACTTGAGTTTAGTAGTGCGGCATCTTCACTTAATTCTTTATACAATGCCTTCTTTGCTTTCCATGCTGCAACTAAATCCATATTCATAATAGGTAACTGGCTTTGCGCAATCTGTTCCGCTACCATTAAACTAAGGCTGCCTGAGTCATCGGGTGGTGCCATTGTAGGTATGTTACAGGTAGCACAGGGTTGGTATAAATTTAAACCTGATACAAAAGGATTAATCGCAGCTCCTCCAGTTGAGGAATTTACGGTTGGATAGTCTGGATTACCCTGTCCATTCTTCGCCCACAAATCAGGCGCAGAGCCTTGGTAATAAGTATGTGTATCGTTTAAGTTGCCATACCATTTATTGTTGGGTACTTCGTTGGCAGTGTTTGTGTTGGTTAATGGTGTAACGGTGGTGGCAACCGTTGTGGTTTTATCGCCTACCAATAAAGCATCGGTGGCATTGTGCATTTCGTTACCCGCTATTAGTGCATTTTCGTTTCTGCCAATAAACTGCATGCCGGTTTCGTTATCTAATGAGTAGTTACAGCTAATGGTATTTTTTAAAGCATCAAAAAAACTAAAACCGGTTTTAAATCGGGCATCACTTACCACTTGGTCAACTTCGTTACATTCTATTTCATTTACATGGGTTTCGTCAAACTTAAATCCATAAGCATCTGAGCTCAATCCGGTATGGTCCATGTAAACTCTGTTGTTGCGAAAGCGTGAATAGCCAGTACTATATAAATAAACTCCTGCCCATCCTCTGCTGTGTATTACGTTATCCTGCACATCAATAAAAGAAGGGTCGCCACCTAAATTAAAAAACCAATCGGTTGCATAAATACCTGTTGGCGAATAACCGGGAGCGCTTATTACGCTAATGCGATTATTTATAATTGTAACAGGAGTTTTAAAATTGCTAAATGAGGCTATACCATTACCCATGTTATTCATTATGTTATCAGAAATGGTAATGTTTTGTGCATAGACATTAAACATGGCAAAAACACCTTGCTGGCAATTATTAAAATTGTTTAAAACCACATCTGCATCATTGCATTGTAAAAGCCATACGCCAAGCGGACAATTAGTAAATGAATTTTCGTAACCAATGCCTGTACCAATATTTAGCATTTGACTGCGGTTAGCAAACACCCCTATACCGCCTGTTAAATTTTGAGGAGTGGTATTTATCATGTTGTTAAAGCTGTTATTGAAAACATTAAAATCAGAAGACTCGCTAAAAATACCAAACTCAGCGTCTCTAAAATCATTCTGCGGCATCCAAGGTGCGCCAATTTCCAATCCTATAACATTTTCTAATTTAATCTGGTATTGCGAAATGTTTCTTGCATTTAACGGGGGTTTTAAGTTATCTGTACACTTAAATGTATTACCTGTTATTTGAGCACTTGAATAATTACCATTGCTAATGTTTAAAGCTTTAAGGTTTTTATCATAGACACCATCACGTAAAATTATGTTGCCTCCATTTGGTGCCTGTATGGCATTAAAAGCATCTTGTATTTGAGTGCCTCCTTCAATAATTAATGTTGAAGTTGGGTCAAGCAACAGTATTCCCTTCCACATTTCTACACAGCCATTAATAAGAGAGGTGTTTGTAATGTGTAAAGTAGCATTGGGTTCAATAAATATTTGCCCGCCCGGATAAATTTCTACATTGCAAGCATCTAATGTTAATGAACTGCCGTTAGCAATAGTAATATTGTTGTTGGCATTAAAGCTTGAGTTAACAATTATGCCTGTGCTGCCGTAAGGAAACTCCTGCGCATAATTTGTACAACAGCCTGCGGTAAAGGAATAAACATGAGAGCCAAAACAATCGGTAACGGTAACCGTATAAGTGCCTGGAGTTGTAACGGTGATAGATTGTGTAGTTGCTCCCGTACTCCATAAAAAACTGCCATAGCCACCATGCGCTAATAATACTGCGCTGCCTCCATTGCAAAGATCGTTTGAGGCAACAACAACAGGATTTGACATGGCAATTGCTTTAGTGTCGTAATTTTCTCCATCAATTTGGTCGGGTAGGGAGTGTATGTTGCCTGTATATGCACCATACCCACCACCGGTGCAAGGCTGGTTGTGTTTAATTGTAACAGCGGTAGGAAATGTAATTGCATTATCAACCCACGATAAACATGCTAAAGTTGGATCATTGGGATTATCTAAATAAGCAAGCCTGTTTCCTGCATTAAAATATAATCTCTGATGAGATTGATTTGTGGTGTTATCAACGTCATAAGCAAGTTCAATCATACTATGTTTAAAATCAAACTCTGTAGCTATTGAGGTTGCACAAAAAGAGCCCGAGCCGGGAGCTGCTGGACCAAACAAAGAATTAGAAACAGAGCCACCGGGAAAAACTTCACCAATATAAATATGATGCATGGGAGCAGGCTGGTTGTCGCAAGGATAACGTATGGTATAATACAAATACTCACCACTTGGTGAAAACTCTAAGCCTGCCGGAATTGTTTTATAGATTGAGCATGGGTCAGGGTCAGTTTCGGGCATTAGCAATGGCGATAAAAAACTATGACTTAAACTTCCATTATTTAATGTGAAATCAATCATAGCAATTCCAAAGCTGGGTTGACCATCACCCATTGGATGCGATGGGCAACCACCTGTTCCGTAAGAATATGGCACAGCTACTCTAAATACACCTTGCGAAATATTTATACACTCCATTTCTGTTTTTATGTTTAGAGAATTAAAGTCAGGGATTGCAGCCTGAAAGTCAAAATCATATAAAAAAGTTATTCCATTAACCGTTACCTCATAAACCTGTATGTGTGAGTTGGGATGTAAAACAAATAATAATCGTTTAAACTGTGCATTTTCAACATACTCTTTTGATACAGCATAATTATACCTATTACTTCCAGTAGCCGAACTTGGGCTTGCAAGACGCGGACTCAGTTGTTGTAATGGATAACAATTATCAATATAGTCACTGCAAGCATCATAAACCTGATACGCTCCCGGCAAAATGATATAATACTGGTCATAATTCCCGGGTATGGGAATAATAGGAATTTCAGTATAGTTGTCTAGCGCAACCCTAACTCCCGGATCCAGATTACTTGGAGATGATGGGTCATTTAAATAAGGAAAGCATGGCTCACCTAAACCAACCAAATTAGTCCCTATTGGACCAAAAGATGAATAAAGAATGTCATCAACAACATAAAATTCCGGTGTGCCTTGAGCCGTATAAACACCATTAAAGTAACGAGTGACATTAGTTGGAAAACTACTTAAAGGTAAATTTCCAACTGCTGGATTAGGAAACCCACTTAAATAGTAAGGAGGCACAGCCCAATCTTTTAATTGTTCCTGTGCATAGATTAGTTGAAAGTTAAAAAGAATGATTAATACAAATTGCGAAATGATTTTTTTGGAATACATAGTAATTTATTTTTAGGTAAAGTACATACCGCTCTTTTACGTGGCGATACTTTGTTTCACGTTAGCCTGTAATCTATGTTCCGGAAAAAGAAAAGCAAGCGAATGTATATAACTAATTTTTGAAAAACCCAAATTTGGGCGAACTATATTTTTCAACAGCCTCAATTTTCGGCCGTGAAATATTTTCGGGACGAGAAGTTTTTAAAAAAATTAGGGGGGCGTATTAAGGCGCTGCGCCAGTCTCAAAACATGTCACAATCTCAGCTTGCTTTTGAAGCGGAGGTGCCTATCAACCAAATAGGAAGAATAGAACGCGGAGAAATTAATGCAGGAATCTGTACGCTTAATGCGTTGGCAAAGGCGTTTGGAGTAGAAATAAACGAGCTTTTCAGTTTTTAAAAATAAAAACCGCTGCAAGAAAACTTCTCTTGCAGCAGTTACATTAACAACCAACCTTTTATTTTATAGATGTAATCTTAAATTCTGTTCTGCGGTTTTGCTGGTGCTCTTCCTCTGTACATGGCACTTTTCTGTCTCCTTCACATTCGCATTTGTTTACCAATTCGCTTTCACCGTAACCTTTATACATAAGACGCTTGCCATCAATTCCGTTTTTGTCGACATATTCAACTGCACTTTTTGCACGTTTTTGCGATAAGTCCATGTTGTATTTTGCACTGGCGCGGCAATCGGTGTGGGAGCCCAATTCAATGTTCATGTTAGGGTACTTTTTAAGTATGGCAACCAACTTATCCAATTCTTTTGCTGCATCGGGGCGTATGTTCCACTTTGCAAGATCGTAATAAATGTTGTCAATTTTAATAATGTCTCCTTCGCAGAAGAAACCAATGTCGGCACGTATAACTGCAGATACTTTTAATCCTCGAGTAGTTTTTACAAAATTATTATCAGCACATTTTTCTTTAGAGCAGGTAATGCGGTAATCAGTTTCGGCATCCAAATCAAAATGATACATTCCTTGTGCATCCGTTAACATTTCACGCTTTTCTTTGGTAATCAAATTTTCGCAATACACAGGTATGCCTACAATTGAACTTTTATCTTCTTCTAAATAAACTCTTCCTTCAATGGCAAACATGGGGGTTTTTTCCATTGGTATTTTTGTTTCCATGTCTTCATCGCCCACATTATTGAGTTGCACTTTTGCAGGCTTGTAGGCTTCTTTGGTAGAAATTAATTCATAGCTTTTTCCTACTGCCAAACAATAACTGAATTTACCATTGGCATCTGTTTTAACTACATCTTTATCGGTACCTGCTTCCACAATTTTTACATCAGCCATGCTGATGGGTTCACCTGTTGCTTTGTCATACACCAATCCATTAAGATTTACACAAGTACGTTTGTACATATACAAATCATCATTTTCGTTTTTGCTGTCGCGGTTAGACGCAAAGTATCCGCATAAATTTTTCTTGTCGTACACAGCGCCAAAATCATCGTAGCTGCTGTTCATTGGTGAACCGGCATTTTGCGGAGAGGCAAAGCTGCCATCACCCGATGCATTCGCAGTAAAAATATCCAGGCCCCCTAAGCCTCCCATTCCGTTAGATGAATACATCAAATTTCCTTTGTCATCAAGAGATGGAAATATTTCAGTGCCGCGCGTGTTGATGGATGCACCTAAATTTTTTGGTGTGTCCCATCCGTTTTCTGTGTTGTTACAAAACCAAATATCCATACCGCCAAAACCTCCGGGCATATCACTTGCGAAAAAAAGTTTTTTGCCATCAGAAGATAAAAAGGGATGTGCGCAACTATGTGTTTCACTGTTGTATTGAAAACTTTTCAGTTCGCTCCATTTACCATTTGCTTGTTGAGTTGAAAATAATTTTAAACGAACCACACGGTTCTGATCCATTTTCACTTTACCGTCTTCAATATTGTTACGTGTAATAAACATTTCGCTGGCATCGGCATTAAACGCTACAGGTCCGTCATTGAATTTAGACGCAATTTCCGTAGCAAATGGCATAGGTGCACCAAATTCTGTTTGCTTTCCTTCTGAATAAAATAATTTATGGTAAGGCTTCCCGGTTAATGCCTGGGTTTTTCCACCACCCTCTTCTCGTGCCGATGAAAACACAATACCGTTTTTGTAAACTGCAGGAGTTATATCTGAATTTGGAGAACTTAGCGATGTAATTTTTCTTACCGTCCACAGTTTTTTATCCTTGCTTATGCTATCCATAATATCAATAGAAGCAATAGCGGAATTTGCACGTGAATCGCCTGGGTTGTTTGAAAGATACGTTTGCATGTGCTTGCGTGCTTTCTCTGTTTTACCAAGACTCATCAGAACCTGTGCATACAATAAATGTTGTTGAGTGCCGCATGTGGTATCGGCAACTACTTTCTCGTACCACTTCTCTGCATTGCGGTAATCGTTAATTCTACGGTAGCAATCGGCTAAGCGTTCTACTGCCTGCAAGGTTGATTTTTTTTCAATCACTTTTTCATACAGTGGTATGGCTTTGCTGTAACTGAATTTTTCGTACAGTTTGTTTGCAAGTATTAAATCATCGCTTTGTGCAAGTACAATGTTTCCCATAGCACAAAAGGCTATAGCGAAAAATGCAATTTTTAAAAAGAGTTTCTTCATATCAATAGCGTTTTAAGTTTTATTAGAAATAGCGTGGGCTTAGCACACCTGTTTTTTGCAAAGGAATATCATACCCCAAAGTAATTTCGTGCGAACCATGTCCATAGTCGTTCAGTTTGGTAAGTGTGTAATCAAACGAATAACCAAGACGCAATTGTTTGGTAATGTTTATTTGCGTGAATAGGGCAATTGCGTCACCTGAACGTACTGTTGTTCCTATCCAGAAAATTTCTTTGAACTGTGCAGCAACAGAAAAATCCATTTGCATAGGCGCACCTTCCGATGCTTTTATCATGGTCATAGGTTTCAGTTTTACGGTGCTGCTTAAATCAAACACATAACCACCTGTTAGGAAGTAGTGGAAATTTTTTGAATCAAATTTGTTTTCAAAGTTCAAACCATTCTCCACATCTAAATAATTATCTATCAAGCGCGGAATAGAAAGTCCGGCATACATTTTTTTGGTGTTGTAGTAAATTCCAAATCCTGCATTGGGCACAACCGATTGGGCATTTTCGCTAAACTGCGGATCGCCCGGATCGTGTTCTATAACTTCTAAAAAGTTTTGACGAAGGTTAATAATGCCCGCATTTAATCCGAATGAAAGATGACCTTCATCACTCGTTTGAATTCGGTAAGCATACGTACCAAACACACCTACTTTCTTTTCAATGCCAATTGATTCATTCATCACAGAAAATCCCAACCCCATTTTTTTGTTGCGAACTGGGCCATGTATTGCAAGCGTTTGCGTTTTTGGCGCGCCATCAATGCCAGCCCATTGGTCGCGATACAGCGCTGTTGACGAAATAGCTTCACGTGAGCCTGCATAAGCCGGGTTAATAAACATTTCGTTAAACATGTATTGCGTAAATAACGGGTCGTACTGTGCATGAGCCGTGCTGCAAGCCGCAACAAGTGCAGCCATAAGTATTATTCTTTTTAATTGATTCATATCTGCGTTTGTTTATTTGCTGATGTTATTTTTTAAGTGTGATGTATCCCTGCATTGGTTTAGAACCATTGTTAAGGTCAAGTATAAAGAAGTAGGTACCATTAGGTAATTGTTTTCCTAAGTATATACCCGATACGTTAGACGTACCATCCCATGTGTTGTCGTAATCCTTTTTCTTATAAACCAAATTGCCCCAACGGTTGTAGACATAAATTTTGTTCCCTGGGTATTTGCTTAATCCGTCAATCACATACGTATCGTTCATTGCATTACCATCAGGAGAAAATCCGGTGGGGACAAACAGTGTGTCACATACTACATTGATAGTAACTTCTGCCGATGCCGAGCAACCTTCTGTACTTGTTACGGTAACCTGATACGTAGTTGTGGCCGCAGGCGTGGCAACAGGATTTGCAATGGTTGAATCGCTCAATCCAAAGCCCGGTGTCCATTTATATGATGAACCACCATACGCACTCAAGGTGGCAAATTCACCCAATGCAGGGCATATCATTTGGTTTGCACTTACTGATATGGTTCCTACCTGGTAAACTTTTACTTCAACAGGATTAGAGTTAAATGTTCCGCACTGATTAGTTACCGAAACATAATAAGTACCGGCTACCGGAGTTGCATATACATTTTGATTTGCCCCTGTTAATACATTGTTGTTATGATACCACTGATAAACTCCGTTGGCAACATTTTGTGTTTGCAGGTTGGCAATACCACCCATACAAAACTCTGTTGGCCCGGCAGCACTCATTGTTAAATTTGATTCATCAATAACTGTTTTTGATAAAAAGAACTGACAGCCATTGGCATCGGTTACAGTTACGGTATATGTTCCTGCGCCTAATCCTGCAACGTTTTGTGTGGTTGCACCATTACTCCACAAGTAAGTGAATGGAGGCGTACCGCCTGTTATATTAATGTCAACAGCACCGGGCACCTGATTTAAACAATTTGAATTTGTTTCATAACCTTTTACGGTAAGTGCCGATGCAGGCTGCGTGATAGAAGCGCTGCTATCCCATGTACAACCATTGGCATCTGTAACAGTTACAGTGTAAGTTCCTATTGCAATACCTGTTGCATTTTGTGTAGTGGCACCGTTGTTCCATAAGAAAGTGTACGGAGCAGTACCGCCATTAACTACAAGAGTAATTACACCACTGCTATCGTTATAACAAGCTACATTATTAGGTGTAAGCGTTGCATTCATTGCCTGTGCAGGTTGGTTAACAATTGAAGTTACCACACGTGTACATCCATAATTATCTGTTACAGTTGCAGTGTATGTTCCTGCTGCAACATTTTGTATTGATGATGTGGTTGCGCCATTACTCCACACATAAGTGTATGGAGCTATTCCACCTGTTGCAGTTAAGGTTACCGAACCTGTTTGCATTCCATTACAGCCTGCATTGGTTGTTGAAGAAGTCACTGCAAATAATTGTGTAGGACCAACTACATTTACGCTTGTAGCAAACGTACATCCGTTGGCATCGGTAATGGTTACTGAGTAAGTTCCTGCACCAACGTTTAATAAATTTTGTGATGTGTTACCGGTGCTCCAGCTAAAATTGTATGGGGGAGATCCGCCAAAAGGATTAGAAATAATGTCAACAGAATTTAATGTATCGCAATTAACGGTATTAAAACTTGGCGATGCTGATAATGCTCCGCTCGGTTGTTGCACATTAGCTGTTGCTGTGTTGGTACATCCGTTTGCATCAGTAACTGTTACGGTATAACTACCCGCAGCTACGTTGCTTAAGCTTTGTGTGGTTGCACCGTTGTTCCAAATAAACTGATATGGCTGTGTTCCTCCTGTTATAGTTAAAGTTACTGATCCGGTACTGTTTCCATAACATCCGACATTTCCTGTTGAAGAAATAGTTGGGGTTAAGCTACCGGAAGGTTGTGTGATGGTAACTGAAGCGCTGAACGTACATCCGTTCTGGTCTGTAATTGTAACGTTGTATGTTCCTGCCGGAATATTTGAAAGGTCTTCTGTTGTTTCGCCATTGCTCCAGTTGTATGAGTAAGGTGATGTACCACCAGTTACCACTAAGTCTATTGATGCATCGTTACCACCATGACAAAGTATAGGTGCAGTTTGTGTAATGTTTCCTGATAATGCTGCCTGCGGTTGCGTAATGGTTGCTGCACTTGTTAAAGTACATCCGTTTGCATCAGTTATTGAAACAGTGTATGTTCCTGCTACAAGATTGTTAATGTCTTCTGATGTGGCACCGTTGCTCCAGTTATAAGAATATGGAGGAGTACCGCCTGCAACTGTTAAATCAACACTTGCATTGTTTCCTCCAAAGCATGATACCTGCTGATTGATTGAAACAGTTGAAGCAAGCGCGCCCTGCGGCTCGGTAATATTGGTGTTTAAAGTATAAGTACATCCTTGCGCATCGGTTACTGTTACAGTATATGAACCTGCATGTAAGCTGTCAAGATCTTCATTAACTGATCCGTTACTCCAGCTATATACGTATGGAGATGTACCGCCTGTTACGCTTATATCAATGCTACCGGTGTTGTTACCAAAACATAATACTGGTTGCGAAGCTGCTATGGATGTATTTAATGCTCCTGATGGTTCGCTAATGGTAATACCTGTTGTGCTGCTGCAACCTTGTGCATCTGTTACGGTAACGTTATATGTACCTGCTGTTAATCCATTTAAGTTTTGTGTACTTGCACCATTGCTCCATGATATGGTGTATGGCATTGTGCCACCTGTTACCGTTAAATCTATAAAGCCATTATTACCACCGTTACAGAAAATATTTTGCGAGTTAGTAATTGCACTTGCTAATGAAGCAGCAGGCTGACTTAAGAATACTGAATTTACTGACGTACATCCGTTGGCATCAGTAACAGTTACGTTATACGTTCCTGAACTCAATCCCGATAAATCTTCTGATGTTGCTCCGTTATCCCAGTTGAATGAGTATGGTGTTGTCCCACCGGTTACTGTTAAATCAATAGCACCATTGTTTCCGCCATAGCAATTTATGTTTTGCGATGATGCCACTGCTGATGATAAGGTTGCCGTGGGTTGTGTAATGGTAACGGTGTTTCCTGTTGTGCAACCTTGTGCATCGGTTACTGTTACGGTGTAAACCCCGGACACTAAGTTGTTAATGTCTTCGGTAGTTTCACCATTGCTCCATACAAAATTGTAAGGAGTTGTTCCGCCATTTACCGTTAAATCCACCGAACCATTATTTCCGCCAAAACAGTTTACGTTGGTGCTTGCGTTTACATTGCTACCAACAACGTTTGCGGGTTGCGTTACGTTTGCCGTTATGTTTGATGTGCAGCCATTAACATCAGTTACTGTTACAGTATAAGTTCCGGCCACTAATCCGGATAAATCTTCTGTAATTGCTCCTGTATTCCATTGATAAGAGTATGGAGTTGTACCACCTGTTACTGTTAAGTCAACTGTGCCGTTTGCACCACCTGTGCAATTTACATTTTGCGATGATGTTACTATTGCGCTAAGTGCCGCAGCAGGTTCATTAACTGCTATGGAATTAATAGCTGTTGTACAATTGTTGGCATCTGTAATGGTAACACTATATGTTCCGGCAACTAAGTTTGTTATTGATGATGCGTTGGCACCATTGCTCCAAACGTAATTATATGGTGAAGTACCGCCATTTACATTTAATGAAATGGAGCCTGTGCTCTGCCCGAAGCAGTTGACATTTTGTGATGCGCCTATGGCAGCATTAAGTGGCTGCGCAGGTTGTGAAATTGCAATTGCATTAATGTTTTCGATACAACCGTTTGCATCGGTAACTGTTACTGAATAAACACCAGCCTGCAAACCTGTTAAGTTTTGTGTGGTTGCACCATTGCTCCAGTTATATGAATAAGGAGATGTCCCACCAGTTACATTAATGTTGATAGAGCCATCACCAATTCCAAAGCAGTTTACATTTTGTGTTGCGGTAGTAGAAGCACTTAATGCAGCCGTTGGTTGTGATAAAGTTACTGATGATGTGCTGATACAATTATTGGCATCGGTTACTGTTACTGAATAGCTGCCTGAGGCAACGTTGTTTATGTTTTGTGTAGTTGCACCATTGCTCCAGTTATAAGAGTAAGGAGCTGTGCCGCCTGTTACATTTAATGTTACACTACCAGTGTTTTGGCTATAGCAAAGGATATTTTGTGAGGTTGCAATACTGCTTGCCAATGCACCTGCCGGTTGCGAAACCGTAGCGCTTGAATTTGCGGTACATCCGTTAGCATCCGTAATTGAAACGTTGTAAGTGCCTGCATAAAGGTTGTTTATGTCTTCTGTTGTTGCACCATTGCTCCAGGTAAAAGTGTATGGTGATGTTCCGCCAGCAACTGTTAAATCAACAGAACCATTTCCACCACCATTACAAGCTACGTTGCCGGTGCTGGTAACTGAAGCACTTAATCCTGCCGTTGGTTGTGTAATGGTTATGGATGCAATGGTTGAACTGCAGCCTTGCGCATCTGTAACACTTACTGTATAAGTTCCAGATGGAATATTTGTTAAATCTTGTGTAGTTGCACCATTGCTCCATGAGTAACTGTAAGGTGATGTTCCTCCTGTAATAGTTAAATCTATTGAGCCAGTGCTGTTGCCATAACATGCAACAGGAACTGTTCCTGTTACATTTGACGCAAGCGCTGCTGCCGGTTGTTGTATGCTTAATGTTGAGTTTCCCACTGTGCAACCTTGTGCATCGGTAACGGTAACCGTATATGTTCCTGCTGCAACGTTTGTTAAATCTTCTGTAGTTGCACCGTTACTCCATACATAAGAGTATGGCATAGTACCACCATTTATTGTTAAATCAATAGAACCCGTATTTCCTCCAAAGCAGTTTACATCATCAATGGCATTGTTTATAGACAGTGCCGCTGAAGGCTGTGTAATTTGCATGCTTGCCACTCCACTTGTACAACCGTTGGCATCGGTAACTGTTACCGTATAGGTTCCTACAGGTACATTAATTAAATTTTGTTGTGTAGAACCATTGCTCCACTGGTAAGAGTAAGGCAATGTTCCTCCGTTTATTGTTAATGTAATGGCTCCCGATGCATTTCCAAAACAGCTTACGTCCGTCACATTAAATCCTGTGCTTAATGCTGCTGTTGGCTGTGTAACCGAAAGTGCATTGTTTGCTACTGTACATCCGTTGGCATCGGTAACATTTACAGTGTAAATACCGGCCGATATGTTTGTTAAATCCTGTGTAGTTGCTCCATTGCTCCATAAGTAAGAATAAGGAGAAGTACCTCCTGTAACCGTTAAGTCAATTGCTCCTGTATTGTTTCCAAAACAGTTTACACTACTCACGTTTACAGTTGATGCAAGTGCTGCGGATGGCTGAGATATAATTACTGATGGCAATGTTGTTTTACAACCGTTGGCATCAGTAACTGTTACAGTAAACGACCCTGCGCTTAATCCTGTTAAATCTTGTGTAGATGCACCGTTACTCCATTGATAAGAGTAAGGTGCTGTTCCACCAGTTATGGTTACATCAATGCTACCATTGTTTCCACCATTACATAAAACTGCGTTGGCAGAAGCTACCAATGCAGATAATGCTGCATCCGGTTGCGTAATTACTGCTGATGAGGTGCTTATACAACCATTTCCATCCGTAACTGTTACTGCAAATGTTCCTGCAGAAAGTCCAGTTAAATTTTGTGTAGTAGCGCCATTGCTCCATGCAAATGTGTAAGGAGCCGTTCCGCCCGATGCTGATAATGTGATAGAACCATTATTGCCTGCATGACATAAAATATTTTGTGATGAAGCGATAGAAGTACTTAATGCTCCGGCTGGTTGACTAACAGTACCCGTAGCCGCAGCGGTACATCCGTTGGCATCTGTAATTGCTACACCATAAGTACCTGCATATAAGTTTGAAATATCCTGTGTGGTGGCGCCATTGCTCCAGTTATATGAATAAGGAGAAGTTCCGCCTGTTACTGTTAAATCTATAGAACCATTACCTCCACCGTTGCAAGACACATTTTGTCCTGTAGTAACAGAAGTTGTTATTGGGTTTGTTGGTTGATTAATTCCTATCGGATTAATTTGTCTGGTACATCCGTTGGCATCAGTAATGGTTACAGAATAAATTCCTGCAACAACTCCACTTATATCCTGTGTAACAGCACCGTTGCTCCAGTTATAAGAGTAGGGAGCAGTGCCACCGTTTACAGTTAAATTGATAGAACCATTTTGTCCGCCATTACAGCTTACATCAACTGTGCTTGCAACGGAGGCTGCAAGTGCAGCAGAAGGTTGCGCAATCGCAAGAGATGTTTGTTGTGATGTACATCCATTGGCATCGGTAACTGTTACAGTGTAGTTACCGGCAGCAATGTTTGTTAAGTTTTGCGAAGTAGCTCCATTGCTCCATGAATAAGTATAAGGCGATGTTCCTCCAGTTACTGTTAAGTTGATGGCGCCTGTGCTGTTTCCAAAACATAAAACCTGAGTTGATGACGCAGAAGTAAATAAAGCTGCGGCAGGCTGAGTAATGGTAACTACAGCTCCATTAGCAGTACATCCGTTGGCATCGGTTACAACTACGCTGTATGTACCTGCAGGTATGTTTGTTAAACTTTGTGTGCTTGCGCCATTACTCCAGTTATATGAGTAAGGCGAAGTTCCGCCATTTACAGTTAAGTTGACAGAGGCCGTTGCACTTCCAAAACAACCAACATTGGTTGAAGTTGTTGAGGTAGAAACTGCAGCGGCAGGTTGTGTAATGGTTATTGATGATTGTTGAATAGTACAACCATTTGCATCGGTAACTGTTACACCATAGGTGCCTGCTGGAATTCCGCTTAAGTCTTGAGTTGTTGAGCCGTTACTCCAGTTGTATGAGTATGGTTGAGTACCTCCGCTAACATTTAAATCAACAGATGCATTATTTCCACCAAAACATGAAACATTTTGTGTTGCCGCAACCGAAGTTGCAAGTGATGCACCAGGTTGTGAAATGGCTATTGCATTAACAAATGTGGTACAGCCATTGGCATCGGTAACTGTTACCGAATAACTGCCTGCCTGTAAGTTCGAAATATTTTGCGTGGTAGCACCGTTGCTCCATGAATATGAGTAAGGGGATGTACCACCCGTTGCATTTAAGCTGATAGAACCTGTTGCACCTCCAAAGCATCCTACATTTTGGGTTGCATTAACTGATGATGCCAAGGCTGCACCAGGTTGAGAAACTGCAATACCGTTAGCGGTAGTAACACAACTATTGGCATCGGTAACAGTAACGCTGTAAGAACCTGCCGGAATATTGTTAATGTTTTGTGTGCTTGCACCGTTGCTCCACTGATAACTGTATGGTGATGTTCCTCCATTTACTGTTAAAGTTATTGCGCCATTGCTCAATCCATGACAAGAAACATTTTGTGATGACGCTCCCGAAGCGCTTAACGCACCCGTTGGCTGAGTTATGGTTTGTGTTGCAGTGTTTGTACAGCCGTTTGCATCAGTAACAGTAACTGAATATGTTCCTGCTGGAAGCCCGTTAAGGTCTTGTGTGGTTGTGCTGTTACTCCATACATAAGAATAAGGTGCTGTTCCGCCCGCTACATTTAAATTGATAGCACCGTTGTTTCCGCCAAAGCAAAGCACGTTTGACGAACTGCTCACTGATGTGGCTAATGCTCCTGCCGGCTGTGTTACCGTTGCATTTACAGATGTTGTACATCCATTTGCATCAGTTATAGTTGCAGTATATGAACCGGTGTTAAGACCGCTTATGTCTTGTGTGGTTGCTCCGTTGCTCCATTGATATGTATAAGGAGTTGTTCCACCATTAACAGTTAAATCTACTGAGCCGTTTCCACCACCGTTACACGATACGTTTTGCGAACCGGTAACAGAAGCAGATAAACTTGCCGATGGTTGTGAAATATTGATAGATGCAATGGTTGAATTACATCCATTGGCATCTGTAACATTTACTGAGTAAGTTCCTGATGGTACATTTGAAATATTTTGTGTGGTTGCTCCATTACTCCATAAATAAGTGTATGGCGATGTGCCCCCTGTTACATTAATGTTTACACCGCCTGTTGCATTTCCAAAACAGTTTACTTGTTGTGTACCTGCAATGGTTGAAGCAAGTGCAGCAGCCGGCTGATTTACATTCATGCTCATGCTTGCTGTTGTACATCCGTTGGCATCAGTAATTGTTACAGTATATGTTCCAGAAGCAATATTGTTTATGTCTTGGGATGTTGCTCCATTGCTCCATTGATAACTGTAAGGAATGGTGCCACCTTGTACGGTAATATCAATCGCACCTGTGTTATTTCCAAAGCAGTTTACATTGGTTACATAATTATTGGAACTTAAGGCAGCAGCAGGTTGTGTTACTGCCATTGTTGCAACGGCATTGGTGCATCCGTTGGCATCTGTTATTGTTACTGAATAATTTCCGGCTGCAATGTTTGTTAAGCTTTGTGTGTTGGCACCATTGCTCCATAAAAATGTGTAAGGAGTTGTACCGCCTGTTACAGTTTGTGTAATGGCGCCTGTGTTGTTTCCAAAGCAATTTACGTTGGTAATAGTATGGCTGTTAGAAAGCGCAGCCGAAGGTTGCGTTATGGTAATTGAGTTTTGTGCTGATGTACATCCGTTGGCATCGGTAACAGTTACTGAATAAGTTGCTGCTGTTATGCCAGAAAGATTTTGTGTGGTTGCTCCATTGCTCCAAGCAAATGTGTAAGGAGTAGTACCACCGTTGGCAGTAAGATTAATACTGCCTGTTGCGTTGGCAAAGCAGTTTACATTTCCTGATGTGATGGATGATGTTAATGCTGCAGCAGGTTGTGAAATAGCAATACCTGTTGCAGTTGTTGAACATCCCTTACTATCGGTAATTGTTACAGAATAAGTTCCGGCTGTAATGTTACTAAGGTCTTGTGTATTTGCGCCATTGCTCCATGCATAAGAGTAAGGAGCGGTTCCACCGGCAGGTGTAATGTTGATAGCACCTGTGTTATTCCCAAAACAGTTTACCTGTGTTTGTGCAGTAGTAACCGACAATTCAACAACAGGTTGAGTAATATTTACTGAAACCTGTGAATCGGTACAGCCATTTCCATCGGTAACGGTAACCGTGTATGCACCGGCAGGTACATTTGAAATATTTTGTGTAGTGGCGCCATTGCTCCATGCGTAAGTATAAGGTGCGGTGCCACCTGTGGTTGTTAAATTAATTGCACCCGTTGAATTGCCAAAGCAATTTACATTGGTAACTGTATTATTTAAGTTAATTGCCGCTGCAGGTTGTGTAATGTTTACCGAAAATGATTTTGTACACAAAGCACCATCGGTTACTGTTACTGAATAATTTCCCGCTGGCACATTCGTTAAATCCTGAGTAGTTACTCCGTTACTCCACAGGTAAGTGTAACTTCCGCTTCCATCAGCTACGCTTAAATCCGCAGAGCCTGTGTTAGCACCGTTACACAATACATTGGTAGCAGTTATGCTTCCCGAAATATTTGATGTGGTATTTACCACAGGGTTCATTACCTTGGTGCAACTGTTGGCATCCGTAACGGTAACCGTATAGGTTCCGGCACATAATCCGGTTACATCCTGCGTTGTTTGACCATTACTCCAGGCATAAGATAAAGTTCCTGTTCCACCGGTGGCTGTTAAATCAACACCACCATTGCACTGGCCCACACAAACTACATTGGTAACTGTGGTTCCAACAGTAAGTTCTGTAGGTTGTGTTATGGTAACAGATTTTGTCATTGAACAGCCGCCTGCATTGGTTACCGTTACTGCATAAGTGCCGGGTGCGAGATTGGTAGCTGTTGGTGTTGTTTGAACTGGAGTGGTGTTCCATGAGTATGTTAAACCGTTTCCGGAAACGGGTGTTGCAGTTGCTGTACCATTGTTAGCACCGTTACAAGTAATATTGGTTGATGTTACATTAAAGTTTGGTCCGGGTACATATATATTGTACGAAAATGTTTGTACACCGTTTGTAGGGCAGGCATTGTCTTGTACCGTAACTGTAAATGTATTTGGGTTAGGACCAATATCTGCCGAAGTGGGTGTCCAGCAAAAAGTTAAGGTAGGGCGGTTTCCGCTGCCAACGGTTACCGTAGCAGTTGGAATACTTTGTGCAATGTTGTTTGCAATGCTTACTACCTGTGTTGCATCGGCATCGTTGGTGTTAATATTAAAACAAACCTGTTGGTTTGGGCAAACATCAATGCTGAAGCTATTGGTTCCGTTAATGCCCGATGCCGTTGGTAAACTGTTGGAGCATGGTACTGTGTAAACCTGCATGTCGCGTATTACACTTCCTATTTGCACACCATTACGGTATTCCTTTACCAAAATTGCAAGAATACCAATCTGCTGTAGTGTAGGTGTAAAGTTCATATCACCAGTTAAAGTATTTACTGTAAATGGTGTACTCGATTGCACAGGCATGGTAGTGCTGTTGGGTGATATATAAGTTACGTTAGATGTCTCACTGATTTTTGGAGTGATAATTTGATATGCTAAGGAGTCTCCATCGGCATCTAACACACCATGGTTGTAATTAAAGTTCTGCCCTATGCATACAAATGCAATAGGTACATTTGAAAATACCGGAGAACTATTGCAGGATGCTGCCTGGTTATTCAGTTTGGCTTCCACATAAATTAAGCTTGAGTTGGCACATGGGTTTTGAATGGTGGTAATGGCGCAGTTACGGCAGCAAACACTGTAGCTAAAAACCCAGTCGGTAGATGCAGATGGAAGTGTTATCGTGGCACGGTAAACAAACTTCCTGATACCAACAGATGAACCGTTGTTGCAGGTACTAGCTGATGTCTGACATGGAACAGTAATCTCCTGTCCGGTGCCAGCAATTTTATTAGCAGTAAGTGTAAGGTTTACGTTTTTAATTACCGATTTGTAATTAATCGTGATGGATGAAGGCTCAGCAACACCACCGCAATCGCGGTAGAAGGTGGCTTCAATCTCATACTGCAATCCTCCAAGGCAGCGGTAGGTTAAATCGGCACCAGCAGCATGTGTTGCCTGTACTTTTTGAGAGGATAAAACTGTGGTTGCAACAGTTAAAATGGTAAGCAAACAAAGCTTATTTAGTTTGTTGCCAAGTTGGTTAATAAATGTAAAGGTGTTCATATAAAAACATTTTTTCACACGTCTTTATACTACACACGCACACTAAAGTTCCGTTTTTCTTACAGTAAATTGAAAATATTTGGCCTGAAAAAAATCTTTTTTAAAAAACGTAACTTTTATTTTTTGATGTTCGTTTTAAGGGGATTTTTATGAGAGAAGAGCATTGACATCAAAAAAGGCTGTATCTCCTAAGGAGATACAGCCTTTTTTGATTTATCTATACTTACGGTATTACTTATTCAGTACTAATTTTTGTACCTGAACTTTTTTACCACTTTCTATCACAATGTGATAAACTCCATTTGAAAAACCGTTCATATCAAATTGTTTCCTTAAACTTGAGTTAACAAGATTTAATTTTTCTGAAACAACAGTTTCTCCTAATATGTTTACAATTTTTAAGTTTAAATTGTCAGTAGCATTATTTAAGGCGTTAATCTCTAAACTGAAAACACCAGAAGATGGATTTGGAACTATGCTGAAAGCAATGTCATTGTCAATGTTACTTACAGCAGTATTGGTGCAGATAACGGGAACCATTAAATGAGAAAGCGTTAATCCCCACGAGGTAGGAGTCTCAGAGTAGGCATGCCAGTCGTTTGTAGAAAACTGTTCGTAGCCGGTATTAACAGTAGAATCTAAATCACTTGAAGTTATTATAGCCAATGTATCACCCGCAGTGTAAGTTAATCCTATTCCTACATATATATCACCTGAAACAGCAATATCCGGAGTAAAATCAATATAAGTTGGAACCAGATTTGAAGCATCAGCTGCTGCAGTTGAATAAGTAGCTGTGGCAGTTCCAAGTACAGTTAGTGGCAAGCCCCCTGCTCCGTCATTATCCCAAACATTTATCGGAAAAGTATTGGTTGTATTACTTGCTGTAGCTACACCAAATGAAATATAAACACCATCAATAACAGAGTTGGCAGCCACTCCAAAATATTTTTCAGCTTTTGCTATATCCAGGTAATCGTTATGTCCGCTTACATACCCCCATCCTGAGCTAGCATAAACAGTTGGCGTGCCTGTTGTCGGAAAGTTGGTGATGGAATCGCAAGCCGTACCACCACTGTTTCCTACTACAATGTAACCGGTTTTAGTTTCTGTGTCATTGCCTGATGCATTGGTAGCTGTAAGTGTAACGGTGTAAGTACCTGCTGTATTGTAAACTACATTGGATGGATTTTGTACAGTGGAAGAGGCTGGGGTACCGCCAGCGAATGTCCATGACCATGATGTAGGAGTGTTCGTACTTAGGTCAGTAAAGTTAACACTTCCGCCAACAGGTATACTGGTAACGTTAGCCGAAAAGTTAGCGTTAGGCGCTAGCGATGGCGCCTGGCAACCCAAGGAGGTTGTAAGACTTAATCTTGACCCAGCAAGGCATGCAAGTATTCTGTTAGTTTGACCTTGAGAAAACATATACATACAAGCATCATCCACATAATCCATATAATTCATTGTTTGATCGTTTTGATCTGAAGTGTATGGTGCAGGGAATGGTGCAGTTTCTGTACATGAGTTTTGAGTGCCCGGACAGCCAAAGTTTGAACCTGAAGTTGGAGGAGTATCACATACATTATCACCAGAAGTGGAGCAGTTATTATTGTTACCACCAGCGCAGCCGCCCTGAAAAGTGTGGTAAAGATTTAACCAATGCCCAACCTCATGTGTTAAGGTTCTTCCAAGGTGATAAGGGTTTGCTGTTCCTAATGCACCAGGTCCTCCAACAGCAGAATAAAGAACAACAACGCCATCAGTTGCAGCAGATCCACCCGGGAACTGTGCATACCCTAATAAACCGCTTCCTAAGTTACAAACCCAAACATTTAAGTACTGGTTTCTATTCCAAATGTCAGCACCGCCTTGCGCAGTGTATTTTACATTATTATTCTGAGACCATGAAGTTACTGTGGTGCTTACACGGTTAATACCTGTAGTTGCATTACCGTTAGGATCACGCTGGGCAAGGCAAAATTGTACGGTGGTGTTGGCAGCAATAGGCTTGAAGGCAGCAGGAATTAGGTTGGTATCCGCATTGGCTTTTGCATAATCTAAATTGAGCCTTTCTAACTGCGCATTGATGCGTGCTGTAGAAATGTTTTGTGCGGTGTTTGCATAAATTACGTGAAACACAACCGGAATAGTAATTACCATTTGTCCGTTTCTATATTGAACATTTTGCGGATTAAAATTCCTGGTAAATTCTTCGATTTTCTCTCTTTCAAGAATTAATGATGGATCAGCTTTTTCAAGTTGCTCCTGGTATTCTGTGGTTCCGCAACGCTGGAAGGTTTGTGCGTTTGCAAAAGTTGATACAGCCAATGCTGCAATTAGTAGAATTTTTTTCATTTTAATTTTTATGGATTTTAATTTAGTTGCGCGAAATTAATTTTAAAACAATATAAGAAGGAAATGGTTAATAATTACCTCAAATTGTGAATAACTGAGCATACATCTTTAGAAAAAATAGTATTTGGTTAAAAACTTTACAAGTTGTTATTGAAGTGTTTTCTTATATTTCTGAAATACCGAACCATTTTTCTAGATCTAAATCCACCATTTTTACAGAGATAATTAACTTAAAATTCCCTCTCTCATCCCTCATTATTTTATCTTTGGAGCTTTATTTTTTATAAATGATTGTATTAAATAATATCAGTTTTGATTATGGCGGGAGGTACCTTTACCGCGACACATCCTGGCATATAAAACCCAATGAGCATATTGGATTAATAGGAGCAAATGGCACCGGTAAATCAACCTTGCTGAGGGTTATTACAGGAGAGTATTCTTTATCGGGCGGAGAAATTACAGGCAGGCGTAACCTGGCCATTGGTTTCTTAAACCAGGATTTGCTTTCGTATGAAAGTGAAAACAACATACTGCATGTTGCCATGGAAGCATTTGAAAGGGAAAATGCCTTGCATGATGAGATCGAAGAGATTTTAAAGAAGTTGGAAACCGACCATAGCGAGGAAATCTTACATCGCCTGCACGATTTGCAAACGGAGTACGAGCACTTAGATGGTTACAACATCCAATACAAAGCCGAAGAAATTTTGGAAGGACTTGGGTTTACCACCAAAGATTTGCAGCGCCCGTTAAAAGAGTTTAGCGGTGGATGGCGTATGCGCGTGATGCTCGCAAAAATTCTGCTCAAGAAACCAGACTTGTTATTACTTGATGAGCCTACCAACCACCTTGACTTACCATCTATACAGTGGTTAGAGGAGTATTTAAAAAATTACGAAGGCGCTTTTATCATCGTTTCTCACGATAGATATTTCCTTGATAAAACCATTGACATTACTGCCGAAATTGCCAATGAGAAAATCACACTTTATCCCGGCAACTATTCTTTTTTCTTAGAAGAAAAGGCGCAACGGCAAGAGTTGCAGCACGCACAATTTAAAAACCAGCAAAAATATTTCAGCGAACAACAAAAGCTTATTGACCGTTTCAGAGCCAAGGCCTCAAAAGCAAAAATGGCTCAGTCAAGAATGAAAATGTTGGAGCGCGTAGAGCGTATTGATGATGTGGAAAGTGATGCACCAACGGTGAGAATAAAATTTGATGTAGGTCATCAGCCCGGCAAGGTGTTGTATGAAATGAAAAATGTTTCGAAGAGCTATCCTGATATAAAAATATTAGACCATACTTCTTTTGCGATAAACCGTGGCGATAAAATTGGATTCATTGGCGCCAACGGAAAGGGCAAATCAACTTTGCTGCGAATGATTAACGGCACCGAGTCGTTTACCGGTCAAAAAATTGACGGGCACAATGTGGTGCCTTCTTTTTATGCACAGCATCAGTTAGAGAGTTTGGGATTGGATAATACTTTGCTGGAAGAATTACAAAAACATGCTCCCGAAGAAAAGGACAGCACTTTTCGTGCGCTGCTGGGAGCATTTCTATTTAGAGGCGATGATGTGTTTAAGAAAATAAAAGTGTTGAGCGGTGGCGAAAAAGCGCGTGTGGCTTTGGCAAAAACTATTCTTACCAAAGCCAACTTCCTGTTACTTGATGAGCCCACCAACCACCTTGATATGAAAACGGTAAACATCCTAATTGATGTGATGCAGGAGTATGAAGGAAGTTATGTGGTGGTATCACACGATAGATATTTTGTTAGTGAAATAGCTAATAAGATTTGGTTTATCGAAAACCATCAGCTAAAAGAGTACCCAGGGACTTACGATGAGTATGAAGCCTGGCGCCTTCGTTTAAAAAACGAAAAGAAAAACATCCCTGCATCCAAACCAGTTGTTGAAGTGAAAGAAGAAAAGAATGATTTACAAAAGCAGCGTGAGCAAAGTAAAGAAAAGCAAAAACAGCTGAATCAGTTAAATAAGCAAATAGAAAATTTAGAAAAGGAGTTGAAGAATTTGATTGGTGATAAGGAAAAAGTAATGGCTGAACTCAATGAACTCTCCTTAACTACTCAGACTGATAAAATAAAATCAACTCAAATTAAGTTTAACGATATAGAGAAGTTAGAGCAACAGTTGCGCGAGCAATGCGATGCATTGTTATTGCAGCAAATGGAAATGGAAGAAGAAAATTAATATTTACATCACTAAATGAAATCACTTTTTATCTCTTTTTATTTGTTTTTAATGTTTTCGGTTCCATTTGCAATTGCCGACAGTGCTGATTATTTCAGCAACAATTTTTTGCGTTACACAGATTTTATTTATCGTGAAAACATTAAAACAGTAAAGCTTAATCCCGTTCAGTACGAGTTTGGTTCTCCAATTATAGAGTTGAACAGCAACGAACAACTAAGGCTATCTTTTGATGATTTAGATGCCGATACCAAGGATTATTGGTACACTTATGTACATTGCGATGCAAACTGGCAACCATCTCAGCTTAGCCAAATGCAGTACATTAATGGTTTTACTGAAAACCGGATTGCGGATTACCGCTTTTCTTACGGTACACTGCAACGTTTTACACATTACGAGTTAAAGTTCCCTATTGAAGAAAGCCGTCCATTGTATTCCGGCAATTACTTGCTGAAGATAATTCTTGGAAACAACCCCGACAGCCTTGTACTTACCAAAAGATTTATGGTGGTTGAAAAATCGGTGGAGGTGGTTGCACGCACCCACCAAGGAACCAGTATTGAAGAAAGAAATGCAAAACAGGAAGTTGATTTTTCCATCAGGTATGAAAGTTATCAGATCCAAAATCCATTTGGCGATTTAAAAACGGTGGTATTACAAAATGGCAGATGGGATAACGCTATTACTAACCTTAAACCACTTTACCTAAAGGACAAAGAACTGGATTACGATTATGACGAAGAAAATAATTTTTGGGGAGGGAATGAATTCAGGCACTTCGACCTGAGAAGCCTGAGATATGAAACGGAGTATATCAAATCGATAAATAAAAGCGAAGATCAGATTGATGTTTACCTGATGTCTGATGGCAAACGAAGTTTTGACCGATACAGTACCAAACCCGACATTAACGGCAAGTATGAAATCAGGAATTATGATGGTAATGAAAGCGACTTAGCTGCTGACTATGCATTTGTACACTTTACACTTTTATATGACGAGCCGTTACAACGTTCCAGCTTTTACATATTGGGTGAGCTTACTAACTGGCAGTTAAGAAAGGAAAACCGTCTTACCTATAATTATGATACAAAGGTTTACGAAGGTATTCTTTATCTGAAACAAGGCTATTATAATTATCAGTATGTTTTGTTAGAGGATGGCAAAACCGTTGCCGATGAAACCTACATTGAAGGCAGCCATTGGGAAACAACCAATGAGTATTTGATTCTTGTTTATCATCGCCCACCAGGTGCACGTTATGATAAGTTGATCGGGTTTACCCGAACAGGAATGTGACCGCAACTATATTTCTTCTTGTTATTTTTGTGCCTTTAATTCTCTTTTAAAATGACTCAGCTTTATCTTGAAAGCACCATAAGGCAATTTGAGTATTACAAACTGCTTGGCGAAAAAACTTTTGATCAATTGTCAGATGAGAAACTATTTTGGCAATACAATATCGATAGCAACAGTATTGCCACCATTGTAAAACATTTATGGGGAAATATGCTTAGCAGATGGACAGACTTTTTAACTACAGATGGAGAGAAGCCATCGCGCCAGCGTGATGCGGAATTTGAGAACAATATAAATTCCAGAGCTGAATTGCTGCAGAAATGGAATGAAGGATGGGCTTGTCTGTTTAATGCAATCAGAAATTTAAAGGACGAAGATTTTAAAACAGAAGTGTTTATTCGCAACCAGGGACATTCAGTTATTGATGCTATCAACAGGCAATTGGCTCATTATTCATACCACGTTGGGCAAATTGTTTACATAGGAAAGATGGCATCTGAAAATTGGAACTTTTTGTCAATTCCCAAAAACCAATCAAAAGCTTTTAATGAAAGTAAATTTTCTAAGCCAAAACATACTGAACATTTTACGGAGGAGGTTTTAAAAAACAAGAAAATATAACATGTACGTAATATGTTTATAAGAGAAGCCGTAGTGAAAGACATTAGTCAGATACAGATTGTGAGAAATTCTGTAAAAGAAAATATGCTTTCGAATCCGGCATTGGTAACAGACGCTGACTGCGAAGAATTTATAACCAGAAGAGGTAAGGGATGGGTGTGTGAAGTGGATAATCAGGTTGTTGGTTTTGCCATTGCCGATTTAAAAGAGCATAATATTTGGGCACTGTTTCTTAAACCTGAATTTGAAGGAAAGGGTATAGGCAGAAGGCTGCATGATATAATGATGGATTGGTATTTTTCTCAAACAAAAAACAAAGTTTGGTTAAGTACAACTCCGGGAACAAGAGCCGAAAAGTTTTATAAGGATAGTGGATGGACTCCTGTTGGCATGTATGGCAAAGGTGAAGTTAAATTTGAAATGACTTTTGATGAGTGGTAACGGCAAAAAGCAAAAAATGCAATAGCTTTAACAGTTATAAAAACAAACTTAAACTAAAAAGTCATATTAGCACCAATACTCGGAAGTATGGGCAATTGGTTAATACGTCTGTAACGCACTCTGTCAAAATAAAAAATATTTTCTCTGTCATAAGCATTTACCACACTTGCCACAACTTGTATTTCGCTGTTTTTTCCAACATAAAAATTCTTCTTAACAGAAAAATCCAAACGGTGATAATCAGGCAAACGCTTTTGGTTGTAGTCGCCATAAATAATTCCTATTTGTCCGTTAGAGGTGGTGTAATTTGTTTGCAAGCCCCCGCTTTGGAAGTTTAAATATGGATAATAACCTTGTGTTTGCGTAAATGGAAATCCTGATCCATAATTCCAACGCATATCTGCTTCCCAATCATTCTTTTTTCCAAACTTGTATGTTACCACTACATTAACATTGTGCCTTCTGTCAAAATGCGGATAATATTCATAATTACCATTATCACGTGTTGAAAAGCCAAGCGAGTAAACCAACCAAACATATAATCTTCTGTAATCGTACTTGAGTGTAAAATCAGCACCTTGTGCCAATCCTCTTTCAATGATAAAATCTTTTTTAATAGAATCAGGCTCATCGCGGTGTACGCCATCATCAGGGTAAATTTTATCGCGGTTAAGATTAATAAGCTGATTAAAATCTTTCATGTAAGCCTCAGCATTGAAAGTAATGCGCTTGGTTACATCATACTCCACACCGGCAAGAATATGCTTTGCATGTTGCAGGCGGCTGTCCACGCCCCTGTTTTTAAACTCTTCCTGTAAGTTATCAGGGTCAGATAAAAAACCATAAAATAAATTTACCACATCCCGGTCTGACACGGCAGCCAAAAGATTTTGTGCATACAAGCCGCCTGCAGCTTTCAGTCTTATTTTATCACTGATATTATATTTTAAACCAAGGCGCGGCTCTGGAGAAAACTCATTTAAAGATGCATAGTACTGAAATCTAATAGAAGGATCGACCACCAATTTCTTTACAACAAACTTGTACTTAAAAAATACACCAAGCTCTGTAGTGTTTTCAACGGCAGAAATTTTAGTATTAACATAGTTGTAAAATGTGTAATCGGTTTTAAAACCCGAAATTTCAAAACCATAATTAATATCGTTCTTGCCAATAAAGTAAGTCCATCCCAAGCCCATATTAAAGCCGTTGACAAGGCTTGTTCGGGGTTTTTCATCACCTTCAACTTGCGTTATTTTATATTTACTGTAAGCAAAGTTGCCATCAAGCAATGTTGCTGATGAACCCGGAACCAAAATAAAGTTGCTCCCAAACCCTGTACTCTCCCAATTCAACTTTGCCTGGTTTGTATAGTTAACTTTATCTGTAAAATTAAAGCCAAAGAAATTTACCTTACTGCCGTTGGCACCATTCAAGTTCACTTTAGCATATACATCATTAAATGAGTAGGGTAAACCATCTTCGTTAACATGCTTGTATATAACTTTTGAAGATTGATTGAGATAAGAATTTTTAAGTGAAACTATAAATGATGCACTTCCACCACCATCTTCTTTTTGTTTGGCAAGCGGTCCTTCCAGCAAAACTTTAGATTGAAAAGTTCCTGTAGAAACTTTTCCTGCAAAACGTTTTTTATTTCCATCGCGTGTGGTTATATCCATTACAGATGAAATGCGCCCACCAAACTGACCACCAAACCCTCCTGTATATATGTCGGCATTTTTCATTATGTCGGTATCAAATACACTAAACAATCCTATTGAGTGAAAAGGATTGTAAATGGTCATTCCATCTAACAATACTTTGTTTTGTATCGGAGTTCCTCCTCTGATGTAGAGTTGCCCGCCCTGGTCTCCTGAGAAAACTACACCTGGTAAAACCTGTAGGTACTGCACCAAATCTGGATCAGCACCTATGGTGGGTATTTGTTTAATGTCTTTAGGTGTGAGTGTGGCTACACTCATTTTTACTTCTGTTTTTTGCGCTTCGCGCTCGGCACTAATTTCTACCGATTGCAGTGTAACTGCTTTTTTAGGCAGATAAAGTTTGCGCGTAATTATCTCCTCTTCAGCAACAATAACTTCCTGAGTAATGGTGTCAAACCCAATGCCTGTAGCAGTTAAAATATAGCTACCCTTTGGCACTTTAACAATTGAGTAATATCCGTTAATGTCGGTATTAACACCCAATGTGGTGCCTTTTAAATAGACATTAACGAAAATGGCGGGCTCACCGGTTTCTTTTTCGTAAACAAAACCACGTATGGTTGTTGTTTGAGCTTTTGTTAATTGTGTGCCGAGTATGAGAATTAAAAAGGCACTGAAAATTTTATTTTTTAAATACATAAATCTATTTGCTCATTCTTATTATTACATCAAACTCGTCTTTAGTTAGCGGCTGAACAGAAAGGCGTCCTATGCGAACGAGGGCAATATCTTTTAATTTTTTTTCAGCTTTAATTGCTGCCAGCGTTACATGTTTTTTAAGCGCTTTGTGTGGCTTAATATCAACAGCTACCCATTTGTTTTCCGAAGTAGTAGGATCCTGATAAGCTTCTTTAATTACTTCAGCAACTCCAACCACTGCCAATCCTTCATTGCTATGATAAAAAAGAACCTTGTCGCCATTTTTCATTGTATTAAGGTGAATACGTGCAGCAAAATTGCGTACACCCGTCCATGCAGTTTGCCCATCTTTAACAAAATTATCCCATGAATAAGCAGAGGGTTCTGATTTTACAAGCCAATAATTCATATACAAAGTTATTTTTTAAGGGATTGCAAAGAAAGAATTTTTTGTTTACGACACAGGTGTTAAGGAAGAATTTAATCAATTGAACTGTAAGATTTGAAAATATAAAAGAATCTAATGGAGGTTTTTATGCCGCAATTATTTCGACATTCATTTAAACATTAAAATTGTAAATTAAATTTTCCGTATGAATAAATTTATATTATGCCTTATCGTAATTCTGAGTATGAGTTGCGACACTTCTTTTAACAAAAGGAAATTTGTTGGAAAACAGGTAATTTCGGAACTAAATATGAATGTAATGACAGGCTATGCACCCGTTAAAGGATTAAAAATGTATTACGAAATAAGCGGTAAAGGCGAACCACTTGTTTTAATACATGGTGGCGGATCTACCATTGAAACAACTTTTGGTAGAGTTAAAAATGAGTTCGCTAGAACACACAAAGTAATTGCTGTAGAAATGCAGGCTCACGGACATACTGCAAACATTGACAGACCGCTAAGTTTTGTTCAGGACGCTGATGATATTGCAGAACTGCTGAAATACTTAAATATAACCAAAGCTAGTATTTTCGGTTTTAGCAATGGAGCAAGCACTGCTTTACAATTTGCGTTACGTCATCCTGGTTTAACTAATAAAATAATTGTTGCTTCTACATTTTATAACAAGAAAGGCGCACCATCATGGTTTTGGGATATGATGAGTAAACCAACTTTTGAAAGCATGCCCCAACCATATAAAGATGCTTTTTTGAAAATTAATCCTGACACCAATGCACTACACCGTATGTATGAAAGAGATGTGGCAAGAATGCAATCGTTCACTGAAATGACTGTAGAAGAAATAAAAAACATAAAAGCGCCCACGCTGATTATAGCAGGAGAAAAGGATGTGGTAACAACCGAGCACGTAACAGAGATGCACATGCTAATACAAAACTCAAGGCTTGCCATTTTACCCGGTGGGCATGGTGATTATATTGGTGAAATTACCACTCCACAAAATCCTGCACAGATAGCCACCACGGTGGAAATGATTAATGAGTTTTTGAAATAAGTAACTTCTGTTTCTGTTGATGTAGTTACATTAACCAACATTTTCCTTTTAATAATTTTTCAATTCTATGACTTTTAACTATACTGAATAATTTTAAGTTTGAACCACTTTAAAAACAACAAAACATTTTTATGGGCAAGCGATTAATAAGGCAGGTGGTAGTGCTGGGTTCGGGTGTAATGGGTTCGCGTATTGCATGCCATTTTGCAAATATTGGCGCTGAGGTTTTGTTGCTTGATATTGCTCCTAAAGAATTAACTCCGGAGGAGCAGGCAAAAGGTTTAAAGCTTGAAAGCCCGGCAGTAAAGAACAGGATTGTAAATGCATCGTTGCAGGCTGCCATCAAGTCGAACCCTAATCCTCTTTACCACAAATCTTTTGCATCAAGAATTAAAACCGGAAATTTTACTGATAATTTAAAAGATATTTCGGCTGCCGATTGGATTATTGAAGTTGTGGTAGAAAATCTGGAAATAAAAAAATCTCTTTTTACGGAAGTAGAAAAGTATCGCAAAACAGGTACACTCATTACTTCCAACACATCCGGCATTCCTATTCGCATGATGTGTGAAGGACGAAGTGATGATTTTAAAAAGAACTTTTGCGGAACACATTTTTTCAATCCTCCACGCTATCTTCCCTTATTGGAGATTATTCCGGGACCAGAAACAGATAAAACGGTTTTGGATTTTTTAATGGAGTATGGCAGCGTTTATCTTGGCAAGCGCACCATTCTTTGTAAAGACACGCCTGCATTTATTGCTAACCGTATTGGCGTGTTTGGTATTATGGCTTTGTTTCATTTGGTTGATGAAATGGGATTAACTGTTGAGCAGGTTGATAAACTTACCGGACCCGTTATAGGCAGACCAAAATCTGCAACTTTCCGTACGTGCGATGTTGTGGGATTGGATACACTCATTCATGTTGCTAATGATGCTTACGTAAATTTACCTGACGATAGCCAGCGGGAAAAATTTAAACTGCCTCCATACATAACCATGATGTCGGTAAAAAAATGGTATGGTGATAAAACAAAACAAGGCTTTTATAAAAAGACAAAAAACGAAAAAGGCAAAACCGAAATACTTGCACTCAACCTAAAAACGCTCGACTATCAACATCAGCAAAAAGCAAAATTTGCCACGCTTGAACAAACAAAAACCATTGACGATTTAGCCACGCGCCTTAAAGTTTTGATTGCAGGCAAGGATGTTGCCGGAGAATTTTACCGCAAAAGTTTTTATGGTTTGTTTCAATATGTAAGTGAGCGCATCCCCGAAATTACCGATCAGCTTTATAAAATAGATTACGCAATGAAAGCAGGATTCGGATGGGAAATGGGCCCGTTTGAAATCTGGGATGCACTGGGAGTAAAAGCAACTGTAACCGAAATGGAGAAAGCAGGATATAAACCTGCGCAGTGGGTTTATGACATGCTAGCCAAAGGCATTGAAAGTTTTTGGTCGCAGTCAAACAACTTTATAACCTACTATCACATTGAAACAGGCACATATAAATTTATTGGTGAAGATGCCAATGTTGTAAAACTGAAACGTTACAACGCTGAAAAAACTATCTGGAAAAATTCGGGAACAACATTAACCGATATTGGTGAGGGTATTGTTAACCTATCCTTTCACACCAAAATGAATACCATTGGTGGCGAAGTTTTACAGGGAATAAACAAAGCCATTGAAATTGCGGAAAAAGATTTCAGGGGACTGGTGATAGGCAATGAAGGTGCAAACTTTAGTGCAGGTGCAAACCTCGCTATGATTTTTATGATGGCTGTGGAGCAGGAGTTTGATGAAATAGATTTTGCTGTCCGTGCTTTTCAGAATACGAGCATGCGTATCAGGTATTCAGGTATTCCTGTTGTGGTTGCACCACATGGTTTAACCCTGGGTGGTGGTTGCGAAATGAGTTTACATGCCGATAAAGTACAGGCAGCTGCCGAAACGTATATCGGTCTCGTTGAATTTGGTGTTGGCTTAATACCCGGTGGTGGTGGTAGTAAAGAGTTTACAGTTCGTTTTGCCGATGAAGTAAAAACCGGTGACATTGAACTGAATATTTTACGCGAAAGATTTTTAACCATAGGCACTGCAAAGGTTGCAACAAGCGCCAGCGAAGCTTTTGATATGGGCATATTGCGCAAAGGACACGATGCAATTACGCTTAATAAAGAACGTTTACTTACTGATGCAAAAAACTCCTGCATAGCACTTGCCGAAGCAGGTTATATTAAACCCGTTCCAAGAAAAGATATAAGAGTATTGGGAAAACAGGGATTGGGAATGATATATGCCGGAGCCAATGCAATGGTAAGCGGACATTACATGAGTGAATATGATAAACATATTTCGTTAAAGTTGGGTCATGTAATGTGTGGCGGAGAACTATCAGGGCCAACATTAGTAAGCGAGCAATATCTGTTGGACTTAGAGCGTGAAGCATTCCTGTCTCTTTGTGGCGAAAAGAAAACACTTGAAAGAATTCAATTAATTTTAACAACAGGTAAACCGCTGAGAAATTAATTCTGAAATAATACCCCACCTAAATCCTGCCCGAAGGGGGCTTGCAGATGACAAAATCAGTATTTAAAAAACAAATGAATTAACTTTTCAGTTATAATCAATCAACAATAAACAATAAATTAGCGCACTTATTACTTATTCAATAAACCACAGGCAATCATGGTAAAAATTTTAAAGATATTTTTTGTTTGCATTTGCATGCCTCTGTTTTTGCTTTCTCAATCGGAAGAAAAACCAAAGTATGCGCCAGGCAAAGAAAAACACCGTAATAAAACTGATGAGTTAGGTCAGAAGCAGGGAGTTTGGAAATTCTATAACGAATCGGGTGAGATAACACAGGAAGTTGAATATGTGGATGATGTAAGACATGGTCTTTCTAAAAAGTATTATCCTTTTAACAAGGTAATGGAAGAAACCGAATACCAGAATGGCATTAAAGAAGGAGAGTTTAAACGTTATTACTACAACGGACAGTCAAAAGTTGAAGGAGAATATTTAGGTGGAAAAAAAACCAGCAAGTGGACAACTTATTACAGTGATGGTGAAATAAAGAATGAGGGCACTTACAAAAACAATTTAAAGGATGGCATGTGGCGTTCGTTTGACCGTAAGGGAAAAATGATTAGTCAGACACAATTTAAAAACGGTGAAGATGTAAAAGCGCTGATGGAAGCCAAAGCTGCCGAAGAAAAAGCCAAGAAAGCTGCTGCAGCAAAAAAAGCTGCTGAAAAAGGCGGCAAAGGTGCCCCTCCTGCCGGTAAGGGAGCAACAGCCACACCTCCTGCTCCTGCTAAAAAATAATTATTGAATTATTGTATAAGAGTATAAGTGAGCTGACACATATATTTTTCTAATCAGCAATTCACTCATACTTCAAATCAAAAATTAAAAATGGCATACATCATATCAGGATTCAGGACTGCTGTAGGCAAAGCGCCAAGGGGTAAGTTTAAAAACACCCGCCCCGATGATTTGGCTGTTGCCGTTATTAAAAAATTGGTGTCATCGGTTCCTAATCTTGATAAAGAATTAATTGATGATGTGATATGTGGTAACGCTACACCCGAAGCTGAGCAGGGGTTAAACATGGGCAGAATGATTTCACTCATGGGATTGGATACGGAAAAAGTTCCGGGCATGACGGTGAATCGTTATTGCGCATCGGGCTTGGAAACCATTGCCATTGCCTCTGCTAAAATTGATGCAGGCTATGCCGATTGCATTATTGCAGGCGGTGCCGAAAGTTTGAGCCCTATACCCTTTGGCGGTTGGCGCATTGTGCCAAATTACGAAGTAGCTAAAAATCATTCGGACTGGTACTGGAACATGGGGCTTACAGCCGAAGAAGTTGCACGCGAGTACAAAGTTTCGCGCCAAGACCAGGATGTGTTTTCTTATAACTCACACCAAAAAGCAATTAACGCCATCAACAAGGGTTTTTTTAAAGATGAGATTGTGCCTGTTGAAGTAGAAGAAATTTTTTTAGACGAAAAAGAAAAAAAGAAAACTACCTCCTCATTTGTAGATATTGACGAAGGACCGCGTGCCGATACTTCTGTTGAAAAACTATCAACCCTTAAACCGGTGTTTGATGCCAAAGGTTGTATAACTGCCGGCAACAGTTCGCAAACAAGTGATGGTGCTGCTTTTGTGTTAGTGGTTTCGGAAAAAATGCTGAAACAACTAAACGCAACGCCTATAGCACGCTTAGTTGCTTATGATGTAGCTGCGCTGGCGCCTCGCATTATGGGCGTGGGTCCTGTTTATGCCATACCCAAAGCACTGAAGCGCGCAGGACTGAAACAAAACGACATTCAACTGATAGAGCTGAACGAAGCATTTGCATCGCAGTCGTTAGCCGTAATACGCACGCTGGATTTAAACCCTGAAATTATAAATGTAAACGGTGGCGCTATTGCTTTAGGACACCCGCTCGGGTGCAGTGGTGCAAAATTATCTGTGCAGCTTTTTAACGAAATGCGCAGGCGAAAACTCAAATACGGAATGGTTACCATGTGCGTGGGCACAGGGCAGGGTGCTGCCGGGGTGTTTGAGTTGCTGAATTAAGAATTTACAGCGGAGGGGTTTAAGTTTTGATCAGAGAACCCAATGAGATTTTTATTAAATTAATAACCGCTTTCTGTCTGATGCTACTTTTTACATGAGCCTTTAATACATTTGCTTCTCTCAAAAAACAAAACATGCTAACTTCCTTTTTTAAAAAACTTACGGGTGGTAAATTTTTGGTTTTGCTTATTACTGTTTACTTATCGCTTAGTACTAAGTTAAATGGGCAGGAAATTGAGTGGCAGAATACCATAGGAGGGAATAGTAGCGATGTTCTGTATTGCATTCAACAGACAGTTGATGGGGGGTATATTCTTGGTGGGTATTCGGCTTCTAATATTTATGGAGATAAAACTGAAAGCAGTCATGGAGGATATGATTACTGGATTGTAAAAACCGATGCCACAGGAAACATACAATGGCAGAATACCATTGGGGGAATTAGTAATGATGAACTTTACTCCATTCAACAAACTGCTGATGGAGGATATATTCTTGGGGGACAGTCCGAATCAAATATTTCAGGCGATAAAACCGAAAACAGCAATGGGGATTATGATTATTGGATAGTAAAAACTGATGCCACAGGAAACGTACAATGGCAGAATACCATTGGGGGGAATGGCAAGGATTGGCTATTCTCAATTAAACAAACTACTGACGGAGGATATATTTTGGGTGGCCGTTCTGACTCAAATATTTCAGGTGATAAAACCGAAAACAGCAATGGGTATTATGATTACTGGATAGTTAAAACCGATGCAACAGGAAACATACAATGGCAGAATACCATTGGAGGAAATAGTACTGACTACTTACACTCCGTTCAACAAACTACAGACGGGGGATATATTTTGTGTGGATATTCTCAGTCAATTATTTCAGGTGATAAAACAGAAAATTGCATTGGAGGATATGATTATTGGATAGTAAAAACCAATGCAACAGGAAACATACAATGGCAGAATACCATTGGAGGGAACGATATAGATGAGATTTACTCGATTCAACAAACAGCTGATGGAGGATATATATTGGGCGGATATTCAGCTTCAAATATTTCAGGCGATAAAACCGAAAACAGCAATGGGCTTTTAGATTACTGGATAGTAAAAACCGATGCAACAGGAAACATACAATGGCAAAATACTTTAGGTGGAGGAAGTCTCGATTATCTAACCTCCATTCAGCAGGCTACTGATGGGGGATATATTTTGGGCGGATATTCTTATTCAAGTATTTCGGGCGATAAAACAGAAAACAGCATTGTAGGTCCAGATTATTGGATAGTAAAAACCGATGCAATAGGAAACGTACAATGGCAGAATACCATTGGAGGGAGTTTTGATGATGTGCTATGGTCCATTCAACAAACTGCTGACGGGGGATGTATTCTGGGCGGATATTCTTGGTCAAATATTTCAGGTGATAAAACGGAAAACAGCATCGGAGGTTATGATTGCTGGATTATAAAACTCACCGATCAATACAACTTCATCACCGGCAAAACATTTTTAGATTTAAACTCCAACTCCACTCAAGACATTGGCGAACCTTCAATTCCAAACAAAACCATTACTGAAATAAACACCAACCGTTTTGGATTTACACAACCTAATGGTTTTTACAGTGTGAGTGTTTTAGATACAGGTAACTTTTCTGTTTCTCCCACACCAATAAATTATTACACCGCTGTTCCTGTTTCTCATGCTGCAACATTTACAGGCATTAACCAAACAGATTCGTTAAACGATTTTGCATTTCAGCCATTGGGTACATTTAATGATTTATGCGTTACGCTTACACCGCTTGGCGCATTCCGCCAGGGATTTACTGCAAGTTATAAGATTAACTATGAGAACGTAGGTACAACAGCATTAAACGGCACCGTAAAAATATACCCTGATAATGCATTGAGCTATTTTTCATCATCACAAACACCTGTTAGTGTTAATGCTGATTCTGTTGTTTGGAATGTAGGCACACTTTCTCCATTTCAATCGGGAAGTTTTGTAGCAACATATATAGTTTCACCATCGGCACCAATTGGCTCATCAGCAAATTCAATCGTGCAGATAGAACCAATTATTAACGATGCAAACCCTGCCTGCAATATTGATACTGCCACCGTAACCATAACAGGCAGTTTTGACCCTAACGATATTCTTGTAAACGAAGACACATTAACCACAACACAACTTGCCGCGCAACCATTTTTAGATTACACCATCAGGTTTCAAAACACCGGTAACGATACAGCCTTTACAGTAAAAATTATTAACCCCATTGATACAAATAAGTTAGAGTTAAGCTCAATTGAGTTTGTAAATTCATCTCACCCTTTTCAACTCAAATGGATAAACTACAACCGCAACATGGAGTTTTTGTTTGAGAATATTTTGTTGCCCGATTCAAACATTAACGAACTACAATCGCACGGTTTTATAACCTACCGCATAAAACCAAAAACAAGTTTGCTTGTTGGAGATAGCATCACCAACAGAGGATATATTTATTTTGATTTTAACGCCCCGGTGGGAACAAACACTGCAACCACGCACATAGTGTTACCTACTTCTATTTCGGATTTGGGAATTGAGATTTCGGATTTGAAAATATTTCCCAATCCTGCCAATGATGAATTGAATATTCAAATCAATAATACAAGAATAAATGGCGTAATAACAATTTCCATTTTTGATATATTAGGAAATATTGTGAGAAAAGAGACCTCCGTAAATCCCCATTCCCAAATCCGAAATCTCAAATCCTTTTCTCCAGGTATTTATTTTGTTGAAGTAAAAACAGGAAAGGAAATTTGCAGGGCAAAGTTTGTGAAGGATTAGGCTTTAATTTATTTCCCTCTATCAGAACTTAGGAAATACTAGGGGCTTATTGCGCTACGGACAATACTCTCTCAAAACTTGTTAGCTATGTGCAGCAATTACTGATAACAGCACCTGGGAGATTAATTGTACTTCTTAAATGCAAAAAACCATCAAAGTTTTAAAACTTTGATGGTTTAGCTTCTTCACTTAACAGATTAACCCATCATAATTCATCTCCCGAAACTTCAGGACATATTTTCCAAATTATCTTCTGGAGTTAATATACTTATCCAAATCGCTAATGCTCGATTCAAAATCAAACATATCGTTTACCTTAAAATAATTTCCCTGGTCATAAGTATAACTATAAGCATACTTTGCAAAATCAAGCTTCGTATTTTCAAAAGTAAACAAGCCCATTAAATCTTTTACCTGGCTAACAAAAAGGCAATGGTTTTTTAAAACCGATTTGGCAATAGTCATTCTTGTATCTTCAAAATCTTTACTTGCTATGGTGTTTTTTAAATCGGCAAAATCACCTGGGTTCATCGGCACCGGGCAACCAACGGGTCCTGTATAACCCGGTAAATAACTTGGGGGAGGGGGAGGAGGAGTGCTGTTGCTACTACTCGATGTAGTTGTGGTGGTGGTATGGCTGTGTGTGGTAGTGGTTGTTGATGAGCCGTTTATATCCATCCCTCCCACATTCATATTAATACTGCCCCCTGTTTCACCCACATTAACTCCCATGTTAAAACTAATGTTTTCTCCATCACCCATATTACCACTTCCTTGTGTAGTAGTGGTGGTAGTGGTTGTATGAGTTACACTTCCACCTTCCTGATATACAGGAGCGCTTGGGTTATAAACCACCACTTGCTGTTGTGGTGCTGGTGGTGGTGCTTGTGCCAAAGGGGTTTCACTAATTGGGCGCAATACATACTTTCCCTTGTTGTTTTTCTTTATGGCATAGGCTACTTCATTACCAAGACTCAAAGCCAAATTAAAATTTTCTTCGCCCAATGTCTTATCTTCAAAAATAACTTTCATTTTATACCAGTCAGCAGTCAGTTCCGTTAGTTTAACATTAGTTTGCGCCTGATCATTCATGCGCAAGCCATTTAGTATAACATAAAAACGTTCACCATTTTCGGTAAACAACACTGCATTTGCAGTTTGCGCTTTTGCCATAGTTATAAATAACAAAAGCATTGCTGAGATTGCTAATTTTTTAATCATATTGTGTGTTTTAGTTTTTAATGGCTTTACATCTTTTAAGCCAAAGCACCGCGAAACTATGAATTCTCAATTAATCAACTTTGTTGCACAACCAACAAATTACTCACACCCATATTGTTACTTTCGCCAACCAATTAACAGTAAAACATTCACGATTCACCATTTTCAACTCACAACCCACTAACACATGCGCAACATCTTAGTGCTCGGTGCCGGCAAATCATCTCCTTACTTAATTAAATATTTTTTAGACAATGCTTCCTCTGGTAGTTGGAACGTTACGGTGGCTGATAATTTACTTAGCAATGCCCAACAAAAAATTGGTAATAACCCTTTAGGCAATGCTGTTCAAGTAAACATTAATGATGATGAACAAAGAAAAAATCTTATAGCTAAAGCAGATATAGTTGTTTCACTTCTTCCTCCTGCACTTCACGAAATTATAGCCGACAATTGTTTAGAACTCAACAAGAACCTTGCAACTGCATCTTATGTTTCACTTCAAATGCAGGCGCGGCATCACCATGTATTTGATAAAGGCTTGATTTTTTTAAATGAATGTGGTCTTGATCCGGGCTTAGACCACATGAGCGCCATGAAAATAATAGAAAAAATAAAAGCCGATGGAGGAGAAATAAAATCATTCAAATCATACACCGGTGGATTAATAGCACCTCAATCAAACAATAACCCTTGGGGATATAAGTTTACATGGAACCCTCGTAACGTAATTCTTGCGGGGCAGTCAACAGCTAAGTTTATAGAACATGGAACATTTAAGTATATTCCATACCAACGCCTTTTTTCCGACATAGAAAAAATTAAAGTTAATGATGTAATTTATGATGGCTATGCTAACCGCGATTCTTTATCCTATATAAAGCAATATGGGTTAGAGGGAATTCCTACCATGATTCGCGGGACACTTCGCAATCAAGGTTTCTGTGCGGCTTGGAATATCTTTGTTCAACTTGGCTTAACGGACGATACATATTTAATTGATGCTCCCGTACCACTTTCATATCGCACATTTCTATCGGGATTTCTCCGGCATGTTTCTATTAACTATATCGAGGAGGCATTAAAACAATTTATAAACCGATATACAAATGATGAATCGGTATTTGAGAAAATAATTTCTACCGGAATAACTTCAAATGAGGTAGTGCCCATTACAAATGTTTCTCCTGCGGTGATCCTCCAGCAATTATTAGAAAAAAAATGGGCGCTTCAACCCTTAGACCTTGATCAGATAGTAATGAGCCACATATTTGTGTATAATGATATAAATGGTAAAAAACATCAACTTACCTCCAACCTTATTGTCACGGGTGAAGATGCGTCATATACTGCAATGGCAAAAACCGTAGGATTACCATTAGCAATAGCAGTAAAAAATATACTAAACGGGGCTATAAAGTTAAAAGGGGTGGTAATTCCTAATCATGTATCTGTATATGACCACACTTTAAAGGAATTGGAAAAATATGGAATCACTTTTAACGATTCAGGAGGAATTATCTAACCTTTCAGAGATTAGGTAAGCCAGGTAAATGAGTATAGTAAGGACTCGTTAAGGCAATAAACTCCTTACTGTATTCCCCGTTCTCGTTTTGAATATAAAGTTTATCAGTTTCCACGGTTGTTCTTGTTTTTCCAAAAGTCATTAGTAGTCTTTTTTCAGTTTTATCTGGTTTGGTATAAACCCTCACAAGTCTGTTACAAAACAAACCTGATTTTTCTGCTATAGTGGTAAACAAATTTCCTTCTCTCAAAGGAAGTATAACATTAAAACGACCATTTTCCTTCAATAAAATGTAAACTGCATTAACCAAATCCTCTGGGGATAGTGACTCATCCATGTGTCTTGCTGTAGCCCTTGCATCAATATTTGATTTAGGGGAATTAATAAAGTATGGAGGATTGCTCACGATCAAGTCATATCTTTTGTTTGTATTCCTCGAGTAATCCTGAATAGCAATCTTAAAGCAGTTAAGTCTATCTTTCCATGGTGATGTTTCAAAATTTTCCTTTGATTGCTCGAAAGAATTTATATCTATATCTAAAGCATCAATCAAAATATTGCTTTTTTGAGCAACCATCAATGCAATAAGTCCGGTACCTGTACCTACATCTAATATACTTTTAGCATCCTCAACCTTCGTCCAAGCCCCAAGCAAAACACCATCGGTGCCAATTTTCATGGCACATTTGTTTTGCTTTACATTAAACTGTTTGAACTGAAATACACTCTCATGCGGGTACATAAATTATACTACAATAAGCCCTCATTTGAGGTAATTAACAATTGTTTAAAAAAAAGTTTCAGCATTATTTGTAAATTAAATAAAGGGCTTTACATTTGCAGCCCCATTTAACGGAATGGAGTTCTTAAAAAGCCGGAGTTAAAAATAACTTTAAAAAACTTTAAAAAAAATTTGGAAGTTATATTTAGAGTATATACTTTCGCGCTCCCAATTTGAAAACAAGTATTTAGTAATATACTTAACGTTCTTTGAAGATTAATAGGAAATGACAAGCACTAGTCTTAGTTTACTAAGACAGTAAGGAAATCCCAGAGCAATAATTTAAAACAAACTTTACAATGGAGAGTTTGATCCTGGCTCAGGATTAACGCTAGCGGCAGGCCTAATACATGCAAGTCGAACGGGATTAATTGTAGCAATACGATTATGAGAGTGGCGCACGGGTGCGTAACACGTATGCAACCTACCTTTAACTGGGGAATAGCTCACCGAAAGGTGAATTAATACCGCATAACATTATGAAGTGGCATTACTTTATAATTAAACTTTCGAGGGTTAAAGATGGGCATGCGTCCGATTAGCTAGTTGGCGGGGTAAAAGCCCACCAAGGCTACGATCGGTAGGGGGTCTGAGAGGATGATCCCCCACACTGGTACTGAGACACGGACCAGACTCCTACGGGAGGCAGCAGTAAGGAATATTGGACAATGGAGGAAACTCTGATCCAGCCATGCCGCGTGAAGGATTAAGGCCCTATGGGTTGTAAACTTCTTTTATACGGGACAAAACCCCTCTACGTGTAGAGGGTTGATGGTACTGTAAGAATAAGGGTCGGCTAACTTCGTGCCAGCAGCCGCGGTAATACGAAGGACCCAAGCGTTATCCGGATTTATTGGGTTTAAAGGGTGCGTAGGTGGACTTATAAGTCAGTGGTGAAAGCCTGTTGCTTAACAACAGAACTGCCATTGATACTGTAGGTCTTGAGTACAGTTGAGGTGGGCGGAATGTGTCAAGTAGCGGTGAAATGCTTAGATATGACACAGAACACCAATTGCGAAGGCAGCTCGCTAAGCTGTAACTGACACTGAGGCACGAAAGCGTGGGTAGCAAACAGGATTAGATACCCTGGTAGTCCACGCCCTAAACCATGATTACTCGCTGTTGGCGATATACAGTCAGCGGCTAAGCGAAAGCGTTAAGTAATCCACCTGGGGAGTACGGTCGCAAGACTGAAACTCAAAGGAATTGACGGGGGCCCGCACAAGCGGAGGAGCATGTGGTTTAATTCGATGATACGCGAGGAACCTTACCTGGGCTTGAAAGTTAGTGAAGCAAGCAGAAACGTTTGCGTCCGCAAGGACACGAAACTAGGTGCTGCATGGCTGTCGTCAGCTCGTGCCGTGAGGTGTTGGGTTAAGTCCCGCAACGAGCGCAACCCCTATCTTTAGTTACCAACAGGTTATGCTGGGAACTCTAAAGAGACTGCCCGCGCAAGCGGTGAGGAAGGTGGGGATGACGTCAAGTCATCACGGCCCTTACGTCCAGGGCTACACACGTGCTACAATGGTCGGTACAATGGGTTGCCACATGGTAACATGGAGCTAATCCCTAAAACCGATCTCAGTTCGGATTGAGGTCTGCAACTCGACCTCATGAAGCTGGATTCGCTAGTAATCGGAAATCAGCAATGTTCCGGTGAATACGTTCCCGGGCCTTGTACACACCGCCCGTCAAACAATGGAAGCCGAGGGGACCTGAAGTCGATAACCGCAAGGAGTCGCCTAGGGTAAAATCGGTGACTGGTGTTAAGTCGTAACAAGGTAGCCGTACCGGAAGGTGCGGCTGGAATACCTCCTTTCTGGAGTGATTTCCTTCTTGTCATTTCCTTATTTAATCTTTTACACTTAAAAAATTCCCACATCGAGTTATCGTGGTGCTCATCACTGAAGTAAATCAAAACTTCTGATCTTCAGGCATAGTCCCGTAGCTCAGTTGGTTAGAGCACTACACTGATAATGTAGGGGTCAGCAGTTCAAATCTGCTCGGGACTACATAAACTATTGTAGTTTAGCTTCATAGTTAAACACAAACTCGTTTGGGGAATTAGCTCAGCTGGCTAGAGCACCTGCCTTGCACGCAGGGGGTCATCGGTTCGAATCCGTTATTCTCCACCAGTTTCACATCGTGTGAAATTTAAGTTCTTTGACATATTGGAAAAAAATTAATCAAGTAAAAAAAATTAAAAAGTTACTTAGAGCACATGGTGAATGCCTTGGCTCTTGAAGGCGATGAAGGACGTGACTACCTGCGATAAGCCTCGGGAAGGTGGAAATAACCTTTGATCCGGGGATCTCCGAATGGGGCAACCCTCTTAGTTGAAGACTAAGAATTTATATAAAGCCAACCCAGGGAACTGAAACATCTAAGTACCTGGAGGAAGAGAAAACAATAGTGATTCCCTGAGTAGTGGCGAGCGAAAAGGGAACAGCCTAAACCTGAATTGTTTCGGCAAATCAGGGGTTGTAGGACTACAATATGGACTTTGAATTTATAGTGGAAGCAGATGGAATTATGCGCTACAAAAGGTGAGAGCCCTGTACACAAAATAGATTTAATACCTAGTAGTATCCTGAGTACCGCGGGGTCGGAGACGCCCTGCGGGAATCTGGCGGCACCATCCGCTAAGGCTAAATACTCTCAAGAGACCGATAGTGAACCAGTACTGTGAAGGAAAGGTGAAAAGAACCTCGAACAGAGGAGTGAAATAGAACCTGAAACCATGTGCTTACAAGCGGTTGGAGTCCTTCGGGATGACAGCGTGCCTTTTGCATAATGAGCCTACGAGTTACTTCTCTCTGGCAAGGTTAATCCCATGGATGGGAAAAGCCGTAGCGAAAGCAAGTCTTAATAGGGCGTTTAGTCAGAGGGAGTAGACGCGAAACCTTGTGATCTACCCTTGGTCAGGATGAAGGATCGGTAACACGGTCTGGAGGTCCGAACTGGTAAGCGTTGAAAAGCTTTCGGATGAACTGAGGGTAGGGGTGAAAGGCTAATCAAACTGGGAAATAGCTCGTACTCCCCGAAATGTTTTTAGGAACAGCCTCAAGATAGTGTCATAGAGGTAGAGCTACTAATTGGGCTAGGGGGCTTCATCGCCTACCAAACCCAGATAAACTCCGAATACTATTGACATATTTCTTGGGAGTGAGGCTGCGGGTGCTAAGGTCCGTGGCCGAGAGGGAAACAACCCAGACCATCAGCTAAGGTCCCCAAATTTATGCTAAGTTGTTAAAACGTGGTCAAATTGCATTGACAGCTAGGATGTTTGCTTGGAAGCAGCAATTCATTTAAAGAGTGCGTAACAGCTCACTAGTCGAGCGATTAGGCGTGAATAATAATCGGGCATTAAGCATAATACCGAAGCTATGGGATCGAAAGATCGGTAGGGGAGCATTCCAATAGCGTTGAAGATTTAGCGTCAGCTGAATTGGAGCGACTGGAAAAGCCAATGTAGGCATAAGTAACGATAATGAGGGCGAGAAACCCTCACACCGATAGACTAAGGTTTCCTGATCAACGTTAATCGGATCAGGGTCAGTCGGGTCCTAAGAAGAAACTGAAGAGATTATTCGATGGACAACAGGTTAATATTCCTGTACCAGTTAATGTAGTGATGGAGAGACGGAGAAGTGAAAAGTTTGCGTGGCAACGGATGTTCACGTTAAAGCATGTAGATCTATTTTACCAGGCAAATCCGGTAGAATTATCGAATGTGACAGTACCACAAGTCTTCGGATGAGTGGATAATAACTCTAATCAGGCTCCCAAGAAAATCTTCTAAACTTATACATTAACTGCCCGTACCGCAATCCGACACAGGTAGTCAAGGAGAGAATCCTAAGGTGCTCGAGTGAATCATGGCTAAGGAACTCGGCAAATTAACCCTGTAACTTCGGGAAAAAGGGTGCCCCGTGAGGGGCCACAGTAAATAGGTCCAGGCGACTGTTTAACAAAAACACATGGCTTTGCTAAATCTTTAGATTACGTATAAGGCCTGACACCTGCCCGGTGCTGGAAGGTTAAGAGGAGATGTTAGTAGCAATACAAAGCATTGAATCGAAGCCCCAGTAAACGGCGGCCGTAACTATAACGGTCCTAAGGTAGCGAAATTCCTTGTCGGGTAAGTTCCGACCTGCACGAATGGTGTAACGATCTGGACGCTGTCTCAGTCATGAGCTCGGTGAAATTGTAGTATCGGTGAAGATGCCGATTACCCGCAACGGGACGGAAAGACCCCGTGCACCTTCACTATAACTTTGCATTGACTTTGGGTAATTGATGTGTAGGATAGGTGGGAGACTTTGAAGTGGTGGCGCTAGCCATCATGGAGTCAACCTTGAAATACCACCCTTTAATTATTTGAAGTCTAATCCCTAAAAAGGGAAACAGTGCATGGTGGGTAGTTTGACTGGGGTGGTCGCCTCCCAAATTGTAACGGAGGCTTTCAAAGGTACCCTCAGCACGCTTGGTAACCGTGCGTAGAGTGCATTAGCATAAGGGTGCTTAACTGTAAGACTTACAAGTCGAGCAGAGTCGAAAGACGGATAAAGTGATCCGGTGGTTCTGTATGGAAGGGCCATCGCTCAAAGGATAAAAGGTACGCCGGGGATAACAGGCTGATCTCCCCCAAGAGCTCACATCGACGGGGAGGTTTGGCACCTCGATGTCGGCTCGTCACATCCTGGGGCTGGAGAAGGTCCCAAGGGTTGAGCTGTTCGCTCATTAAAGTGGCACGCGAGCTGGGTTCAGAACGTCGTGAGACAGTTCGGTCCCTATCTGTTGTGGGCGTTAGAAATTTGAGAGGGCCCGACTCTAGTACGAGAGGACCGAGTTGGACGAACCTCTAGTGTACCTGTTGTGGCGCCAGCTGCATTGCAGGGTAGCTACGTTCGGTTAAGATAAGCGCTGAAAGCATCTAAGCACGAAACTTGCCTCAAGATAAGATTTCTTTAAAAAGGTCGTCAGAGATTATGACGTTGATAGGTTGTAAGTGTAAAGACAGTAATGTCAAAGCTGAGCAATACTAATTACCTCTAAACTTTCAATTAGATTTATTTGATTAATTTTTTTCCTAAAATGTCATTTAGTAAAGTATTTATGGTGACTATAGCAAGGGTGTTCACCTCTTCCCATACCGAACAGAGAAGTTAAGCCCCTTAGCGCAGATGGTACTGCAATACAATGTGGGATAGTATGTTGTTGCCGTTAAATTTAAAAAACCTCGTCTTATCAGGCGAGGTTTTTTTATTTATAATATTACCGGTTGAAATGTGCTTTTATCTATCAATTAAATTTTTTTTGTTTTCTGCATTGGCTGTGTTATTGTTTTCTAATACATTCTCACAGAATTTACCTTCTGGTTTTTTAGAAAATGGTATTGACAGTCCTTTTCTCATTGACCAGACTAATCAAACCTCAATTGATCATCAATTCCTTAATTTACTCAAAGGGAATAACAATTTTCAATCAAATTTTAAAAGACAACATTTGCTTGAAATGATTTTAAAAAGAGAAAATTGGAATTTTTATTGCGACTCTTGTAGTTCTAATTCAGATTTAAGATTTGTAACAGGGTCAAAAAAAACTAACGGACTACGTCTTATTCACGAACAAAAACTGGGGAGCTTTGGTAGTTTTGTGTTAGACTTTTCTACAAAATCTTCAATCGGTTTTTTTCAAAGGGATAAGTATAATAGTATTTTTTTAAAGCCCCTATTGAAATTATACTCTGCAAATAAGAAATATAATTTTTCTGCCGGGTATAAGTCTTATAAGTTCAAGAGAGAATTAAACGGAGGACTATCATCTGATTCTCTTTTCTTAGAGTCAAAAAATCTATCTGCAAATCTTAACCCTATTAACTTAAAATCATCAGAGTCTGCTTTAAAGAACAGGTCAATATTTCTTTCCAATTCGTATTCTTTTTATAAAATAATGCCAGATTCAATAATAAGAACCAAGTTTAAATTGAAAGAGGTACTTGCTAAATCACAATATAATTATTCAATAAACAAATATGGCTTCTATTCTCAAGATAAGAACTTTTTTGTGAATTATTTTTTAGATACCATACAAACCAAGGATACATTAGCTTTTAAATCCCAAAGTCATTTGTTTGGTTTTGGAGTTGATTTCGGTTCTGATTTTACTTCCTTTCAGATTATGCCATATTTTCTAAACGGGCAACATGAATATAAAAATTTGGAAAGTAAGAGTGGGTATAAATCATACAGCACGGGACTGAAGGTAAATTACTATAATAAAGAAAAAAAATTGCACGGAGAGTTCCAATATCAAAATGATAATGTTGAAACATTTGATGTTAATCATAACAAAATTAGCGGGCGTGTTGACAAAGCAGTTGTTAATGATTATTGGGTTTTTGCTGAGTTTAATTTTTCTGAGAATTTCACCCCTCTTCTAATGCGAAGGTATTATTCAAATAATTTTATATGGAACAATAACTTTGATAATGAAAAAAAAGTTTTGCTGAGTGCTGGACTTTCAAGTTTGACTAAAGACAATGTTTTAACTTTTGAATACACTTTGATCAGAAATTATATTTATTTTAATGCATTGGCAGTTCCAGATCAATACAACAATGGGCTCTCAATAGTGACCGTGGATTTAACTAAAGAGATTGATGTTGGACAATTTAAGTTTATTCCCAAAGTTAGATTTACATCGGTAAGCAATATTAACGTATATCATTATCCTATATTTGTTTTTAAACCAGAGGTTAATTACTCAAGAGACGTGTTTAAGAAAAAATTGAACTTTAGTACCGGCATTCGATTTTTTTATTTCTCATCTTTTTATGCAGATGTTTATATGCCTGTTACAGATCAGTATTACTTACAGAGTGAAATTAAAACTGGCAATTACCCAATGTTAGATTTTTTTCTAAAGCTTAAAATTAAGCGCGCTCAATTATTTTTAGAACTTAATCATTTAAATGAGGGGCTATCTGGGAAGAATTATTTTTTAACTCCTCATTATCCAATGCCCGGCAGGAATATATTTTTTGGGATTAACTGGCAGTTAATTAATTAAAGTAAGGTTTTAAAATGAGTAGGTTTTTGTTTTCTTGACCAATTGTATTAAGGTTCATTAGCATTCTACGATAGTTGTTTTGGGCATACATTTGAGATTGATCAGAGTAATGTTTGCTGAAAAAATATCCGGATTGACCGGTTGGTAAGCATGAGTAACCTGAATCAATTTTATAGAAGTCGATAGCGATGCGCATTGCAGGGCCATATTTTGTATAAAAAGATGCTGAAGTATCTAAGTTGAACCCTGCATTATTTACTGTTTCGTTTCCTCCGTTAATTCCTTTCATATTGACATTAAAAATTTTGTCTAAAGGTTTTTGCTGCCCAAGCGCATGTATATGTTCGAGTGTATGGTAGTTTTTCCAATTCCATTTGGCTATCTCATTTTCTGATTTTGTTTTTAATACTTCAACAGCTTTTACAAATGAGTTAAATATTATTTGACTTTGGGTTTCTTTTTCCTTCGTATCTATATTGTCCCACCAGACAGAGTTAGGATGGTTTAATAATTTTATTTGTGATTCTTTAAGTGTATGTGTGTTTACTAATTTGCTATAAGAACTGCTACCGATTTCGTCCTGCATGGTGAGTTGCATGATGAAAGAAAGTGTTGTATAGAATATGGATGGTGTAATAGAATCAGCATCATGATTGCCATTCCAATTTTCTAAATTTTTTATTGCGTCTTTCTGAAGTTGACTGAACGAATTGCTTTTTTGTTTGAGTGCAAGTACAATAATTTGTGCTATTTGTTTTTTGGACGAACTGGTTGATGAGGCTTGTAGTTTTTTTAAATCTTCAATTGAGAATTTATTTTTTGACTGCAAAAAAGTGTTTATTTCAATTGCTCTGTCGGGAGGCGCGTAATAACCCGGGATGTATTTTTTTTCTTCGGTATGTGGATAATTATTCGCACTGAAAATATAATTGCAGGCCGGATTTATTGAATGTGGGTTTTCTTCAAATGGAATTGTGTCAGTAGGGTCATGTTCAACAAGCGTTCCATCAAGAATGAGTTTGGTATTTACATTTTTATGATATTCTAGAAGTTTAGCGGCAGCCCACCAAGCAATATTGCCTTCGGCATCACCATATACAATATTAAGTCCGGGGGCATTTATGAGTGATGCTCCGCTTTGCATTTCTTTTATATTCTTTGCAAAAGCCATTTGCCATGCAGCCTGAATAGTGGTGGCAGGAAAATGATTGTAAGTCCAATATACTGAAATAGGATTTGTAAAAGTTGAATCAACCTCTTCAACAATATTGTTAATTATAGCACCGTGATGAGTGGACCTCACTTCAAATGAGACAGGCTCCTCATTTTTTATTTTTATTATTTCTTTTCTTGACTCAAGCGGAAGCCATTTATTATTATGCCAATATTGATTGGGTTTTTCGTTATTTAGTTTTTCCTGATAGAGATTTATGTCATCGTTTTCAAACATAGTAAGCCCCCATGAATGATGACGTGTATGACCAACCAAAGGAAAAGGAAAACCAGCAAGAAAATTTCCGTACAATGTGTCGGTTGGTGTTTGCAAGTGTGCTTCATACCAAACGCAAGGTGCAGCGTAGCCTATGTGGGTATCGTTACAGAATAGAACTTTTCCACTTTCAGATTTTTTTGGACCGACTACCCATGCATTACTACCAATAAAAGTGGGGGCAGGGTTTTTGCAAAGAATGTCAGATAATGATGAAAGAATTTTTTCACTCAAATTAGCAGTACTATCATCAACATTATTTGGTAATGTGGTAAAACGCAGGCTATCAGATATAAGAATATCTGATAGATAGTTTTCGCCAAGTTTGTTTTTTATTGAAGTTAGAATGGGGTCTGTGCGAAAGGCTTCAGCAAACGAAAACGCCATGTAACCGCTTATGAGATAAACATCTTCAACAGTAAATTTTTCTTTCTTTATCCCAAGTAACGTAAATTCAATAGGAGTTTTTCCATTTTCAATATAATTGTTGATGCCTTGCAGGTATGCAAGCGTTAGTTGCTGATATGACTGAGATTGGTCTTTAAAATAATCGCCTGCTGATTTTTTCGCAACCTTCGCAATGCCAAGGGCTCTAAAGAGTTTATCAACTTTAACGAGATCTTTTCCGAAAATTTCTGAAAGTCTGCCACCACCAACTCTTCTAAGCAATTCCATTTGGAACAAGCGGTCTTGCGCATGTGCATAGCCAAGTGCAATAAATGCATCTTCATTACTTTGAGCAAAAATGTGCGGCACAGCAAACTCATCGTACAAAATTTTTACTTCATTTTTAATACCTGCAATTTTTCTTTCGCCATCGTAACAAGGTAACAAATAGTACAAGTAACCAAATACGCCTATCAATATCAAAACAATCAATGATAATAATCCGATGGTTATTTTTCTTAAAATAAACATACTCGAAAAGGAGAGATTACTTAATCTGAAATTACAATTTTGGTTTTATAATTTCTGTTTTTGTAATAGAGGTTTATAAAATAAACTCCAGCCTGTAGTCTCTCTCTTTTTAAATGAATCTGATTTTTACCGGCTGAAAATTTTTTATGGAAAGTGTTTCTGACTATACGACCCGATAAATCGCTAATACCAAAAGAACAAATGCCGCTCTGCGGAATAAAAAATTCTAAGGTAGTACTTTGTGAGAAGGGATTAGGATTTGCCTGAGTAAACACTCCATTATGTTGTTGTTGACTAATTTCATTAAAAGAGGTGGTAAAAGAAGTATCGTTTCCGAAACAAAAGTCATCAATACTAAACCCATCTCTTGTTACCACACCATCTGAACAAAATGAAAAACGGAGTTGAATATTTTGACCATTTAAAAAATACAAATTTTTATATTGAATAGCACGCCAACCCGCACTTGAGTTACTCCAGCCTGGTAAATTACTGCATGTTACAGTTTGTGTATTGTACCAGTTTGTACCAGAAGTATCGCCAACGGTGCCAATGGTATTCCAAACAATTCCATCCGCTGAAAATTCCAATCGAACACCATCCCAAAAATTTTCAACATTATAGTTTGCCCAAAAAGATAGATTAGGATTAGCATTTGCACTTACGCTAAAGTATGGAGATATTAAAACAGTGTTAGCGTTGTTTGAGTAAACCGAATCAAGGTTTATATCCCATGCATTGATTCCTGAATGAGTAGAATTTGTTTGTCCCACAGAAGGCAAGCCTAATTCCCATTTAGTTGAACTATTTCCCAATGCTTCAATTTTACTTTGCCAACCATTATTTCCGTTTTCAAAATTATCGCAGTAAGTATTTGTATCTGTTATGGCTATGGTTATAACAGAGCTTGTTAATGTACATGATGTATCGTTCGCACTGAAGCTATCCTGAAGATAATCTGTCCATGCACAAATGGAATAGGCACCGGAAGGCACTGTGTAGGTAAGTCCGGGTATTGTAAACAGGGGTGAGGATTGTAAGGGCTGAATAGTGTCAGTGTAAATATACGGACCAAAGGCAGCCCCATTATTTATTGCAAAATACACCGGAATATTTTGAATGGGGTTTCCGCCATAATTTTTTAGAGTAACGTTTATGCTATCCGCTGTTCCGGCAGCCGGCAGGTTTTGTTGCGCTGAAGACACAGTTGTAACTCCGGCATCATCGTAAGTAGGAACAGAAATGCAGAAGTCATCAATGGCAAAGCCGTTGTCCTGAACTGAACCATCGGATGTGAAAACGAAACGTAATAGCACGTTGGGCTGATTGTTAAGTACACTTAAATTGTGCTGTGCATTTAACCACAATGAACCGCCTCCTGTGCTTAAGCCATTACCCGTCCAGCCCGGTAATAAACTTGAATTTAAAGAAGCATCGTTATACCAATTTACCCCGGTACCTAAACCTCCAAGTGTTACCCATGAAGTCCCATTGTCAATAGAATATTCCATCCGAGTACCATCCCAAGTGTTTTCGCAATCGGAATAAAACCAAAAGTTAAGATTGGCATTTGTAATATTTATAAAGCTTAAGGGAGGTGAAGTAAGATATGATTGTGTATTGCCAACATACTGCGAGTTTAGCGCTACCTCCCACACATTAGGTGTTGAATATGCTGATGGCGGAGATGTATTTGGTGAACCAATTTGCCAGGGGGAACCGGTTAATATAGTTGGAGTCCAAAAATTATTGAAATCAAAACTATCGCAAAACGGAATGGTTAAACCTGACAACGCAAGAAAATTAATGCACCCCGATGAAGGATAAGCGATAGAATTAAAACATGTAGAAAAATCGCGTGCAGAAAAATAATAACAAACCGAATCGCTATCGGAAACGGCTGGGATAATCCCAGAGAAAATATTTCCTGATGTGTTTATCATCAACACGCTATCTGGCAATCCGTTATTTAATGTGTAAATTAAAAAAACGTTATTAGTGTCAATACCTGATACGTCTGCTAAATTTATATTGAGTGTATAAGGACCGGTGCTAAGTACCGTGTTTTGCAAGATGGGAGTTAGCTGAGTGAGCGATGGTGGTTGCAGTTCACAAGGGGCTGCAATTACATTTACGTCATCAATAAACCAGCCTGCACGAAAATCTCCTCCGGGCGTTCCAAAATCTATTGCTGACCAGCGGATTTTTGCATTAGACACATTGGCAAGCAATGCTGAAACATCAAAGGCAACATTCCGCCACCATGAATTATCGGGAGAAACAATTTGCCCGGGCAGCCATGCAGGATTAACAGCTTCTGAAAAAACATTAGCAAGTCCAGCAAAAGCCACACTATCTGTTTGGCCAGCAACCATGTGTTGTGATGTTAGTTGAATCCATACACTGCCATTAAAAACTTCAACTATTCCTTTATCAAAAAAACTAAGCTTACATATATGATTAAAATTAAAAAGCACGTAAGTGTAACCTGTTAAATCAAAACTTTGTGTTTCTAAAAATGATGTATCACTTATGGTTATGGAAGTGGAATCGGATTGTGTGCCGCTTGTTTGCAACCTTGTATTTGCAAACCAACCCGGATTACCCGATGAAAAAACACTGTCAATGTTTTCCATGTTTTCGTGAAAAATATTTGTTTGGGCTTTGGCAAGGTTGCAGGCAACTGCCATTATCAGTAAGTAGATAGTTTTTTTCATAACAGAATGATGAAGTGCTAAAAGTATTAAAGAAAACGAATAATGGTAACTACAGGTAATTTTACACACAGTTAAATAAAAGATACACTAAAAAAATTCCAGAGGCTTTCATCTGGTGGTGGAGCTGTAATAAGCACTTCTTCTTTTTTTACCGGATGGGTAAACGAAAGTTTCCGTGCGTGCAAACAAATGCTGCCATCGGTATTGCTCCTATTAAATCCATATTTTAAATCTCCTTTAATTGGGCAACCAATGTGTGCAAGCTGCACTCTTATCTGATGATGCCTGCCTGTATGAGGATTAAGTTCTAACAGAAAATAATTGTCTGATTGAGCTATTACTTTGTATGAAAGTTCGCAGCGAAGTGCTCCTTTTGTTTCGGTGTTGTAGGCAAAGCTTTTATTTTTTGCTTCGTTTTTTACAAGGTAGTTAACTAATAGGTCCTCGGTTTTTGGCGGAGCATTTTTTACAATTGCCCAATAAGTTTTCTTAATTGTTTTTTCCCGAAATGCTTCGTTCATTCTTTCAAGAGCTTTGCTGGTGCGTGCATAAAGTATAACACCACTTACAGGCCTGTCTAACCGGTGTATGGTTCCCAAAAAAACATCACCCGGTTTCTTGTATTTTTCTTTGATGTAGTTTTTTATAGAATCACTTAAAGAGTCATCGCCAGTTTTATCGCCTTGTGCAAGCTCACCGGGCTTTTTGTTTACGGCAATAAGGTGGTTATCTTCAAAAAGAATTTGCATGGTGCGAATAGTGAATTAACAAAAGAAGATATTCGAAATACGAAAGTCGAAAAAATTCTCAAACAACTTTGAGATTCAATAGCAACAATTTTCACCTCAACAAATACATCTTACCCCAACCCTTTGTAAAAAATTTATCGGCACTTGTAAAACGTTGTTCTATAGCAGAGCCGTTTATTGATGTAACTACTCTATAAAGGTAAACACCCTTGGCAAGTTGGTCGCCAAATTCATCTTTTCCATCCCAGGCATATTCGGTTACGTTGCGCCCAATATGTATGGAACCAATTTGATCATGCGTTATTTCGCGCACAATTTTTCCGGTAACTGTTGCTATCTGTATTTTTAAATACGTGGGCACCACGCTGCCCGTGAGTGTAAATACAAATTTGGTTGATGTTGTAAACGGGTTAGGGTAGTTAATAAAATTGGTAATAGTGCTTTTATTAATTACTTCGAATGAAATACGGTAATCGTTGTTGCCGCTGGCATTCCCGCTTTCATCGCGTGCCTGCGCTTTTAATTCATATATGCCATCAGTTAAAAGTTCGGGCGAGAATGTAATCCTGAAACTGTTATCGGGCAGTTGAGCAGGCGTCCATTTTAATAAATCTTTTGAAGTGCTTAATCCTTGTGCTCCTTCAAAATAAACCTGCTTAGGGCTGCCATCGGGTACGGTTAAATAAATTTTGTATTTGGTGGTATCGTTCAATGCCAGAAAACGGTTTTCGTCTTTCAACTTAATTTCAATCATTGGTTTGGCAGAAACTATATCGCCATTGAGTATGTGCTGGCCGTCAAAAGTAACATCCAATATTGGGTTAGTAATATCGCGGTCAACATTAAATTTAATTTCTGCGTAGTTGTTGTAATGGTATTTCTCGCGCTGGTCGTTGCGTGGGTTGGCTTCTATCCATAAAGAATTTAAGCCTAAATAATTTTCTGTGCTTAGTCTTAAATTTGTACTAAGTGATTGACCAGCAGGCAGCGGATTGTAACGTGGTGATGAAATATTATGGCGCACATTGTCTTTATCATACAAATAAAAATCAACCAATAAACTATCCATGTTACTGTTGCTGATATTCTCAACAGGAATCGTCCATGAAACGCTATCGCCTTCCATCAGTTGAGGTGCATAAAACTGCGCCAGGTTTGGGTTCACAACTGCTTCGGGCACTTCATCGTAATAAATTTGCCAACGTGTAAACTGGCGCGGAGTGCGCAGGCTATCGTCCTCTATATACGTTCTTAAATATAAATAAGGATATGTAATTGCATCTATGTTCAAATTTAAATCTCCGGCTGATGATGCAATATTGTTGATGAGTGTAACCTGTTTGCCTGTGGTATCAACACCAATTACTTCCAAAGAAATACTATCACGTGTGGTTCCGGTTTCTAAACTGCGGCTTGCCCAGTGTAGCGATGTCCAGTTAATAGCAGGACCAATAAGCTCAGAAGTGATGTACCCTTTGTACCAGTTGCCGCCAAGCAAAGTATCTAATTGTATTATTGGATTGGAGGGAGAGATATTATTTCCTAATACTTCTTTTGCGGAAGACTGATTTCCTTTTTGTGCAAAGAATAACCATGGGTAATAATTTTGAATGGTGTCAATACTATTAAATCCCAAATCTTTAAAAACGTTTTTAAGAGTTGGAGACCATGCGTTATATGTTGTGTCATTTGTATTTAAACTTGAAATGTTCAACATCAAAACATAATTGCTATCTGGAATTTGGTTGAGTAAAGATTCAAGACTATCTAACTGCGCAGGAAATGAAGCTGTATTTTTTGTATTAAAGATAAACCATTTTTGTTGAGGCTTTGCAGAGCAACTACCATTAATCTGCTGGTTAAATCCATAAGAATTTAAGTTGCCAAAGTACATCTGATCTGTTTGCCAGGGTTCAATCGAAACGTAATCAAGAACTGCAACGTGTATTTTATCTAACCCACAAACTACCGATTCCTGCAAGGCATTATTCAAATAGTATTGTGCTTTGTTAAACTGCGAAAGGTTTGCGTAAATGGTATTCTCTGCTTTGAGATATGTTTGAGTTGTTTCAAAATCGAACCCGCGTTGTGGTTTATTGTAAATGATGTTGTTGTACTTATCATCCTTAAACTGAAAAATATGTTCCTGGCTCCAGCCTGTTAAACCGGGCATATAAACGAAAGAACTTTCTTTCCATTTAGAAGTTGGATATTGGTTGGGGTCTAATGCCACACGCCAAAACCAAACTTCGCCACTATCAAGAGCAAACGGCAATGTCCAACTTACAATGCCACCGTTTTGGGTAACACTATGCGAAAGTTTTTTGGGAGAGTTAAAAGCATCGGTTGTGTCAGCTTCAAACACGTAAGTTTTCGATGTATTACTTGTACTCGCAGCAGTTGCTTTAAGTGTTACAGTATTAGCGGGCACTATGGCATATTTATATGGATAGATTGGAGATATATCTGAAGTTTGAATAAGCAGTGGAACATTTAATGCACGGTTGTTATTTTCAAAAGGACCTTCGTCTATTAAATTGGTATTGTCAACAAATACATCAAAATAATTTAAGCCTGCTCCGTTAAGTGGGTCAACAGGTAACGTAATTACTAAAGTGTCTTTGTAAGGCACATATTGAATTAGAGTGTCTGACACAAAATCGGGAGTGTTGTTTGGAAATTTTCTTACCAACTCAACCCTGAATGAATCGGGTACGGACTTACCCAGATTGGTTACAATAATATTTACATCAAAGGTTGAAAGATCGGTAGTAACCGTATCGGGTTTAAAAAATACACGTGAGTTATTGGTGGTATAATCTGGATATTGATGCCCACCTAACTTAATTGCAGGGTCGCCATGCAACATCATGCTAAGCATTACGCTTTTCATTGCAAGGTTCGGATTTAAATTATAGTTAGCAATAATTGTATCGAGCCCAAATAAAATAGCATCGCCAATGGGTTTGCCATAAGTATTGTAGGATAATGCTTTATAAAATGGAGTGGTGTAAGCTCCAAGCGTATACAAGTCGCCTAAACTTGGTGTAGAGAAAAAACCGATTGAACCCTTATTGGGTAATAAAACAAAATCTTCGTTAAGTAATCTTGAGGGAGAAAAAATATCGCCCACATTACAAGAGTTTGCAACAACTAAAGGATATTTACCATTGTTGCTCCAATCTTGCGGAGGCGCAGTGGCAATATCAAAAGTGCTGCCTGCAGCGTGACCAAAAAAAGTCATTAAAGCAACACCGCTGTCTATCCTTGCCTGCAATTCCTGAGCTTGTATGTATTGAATAGGGTCGGTAGAAATTTTATAGTAAGACGTAACGTTAGCGCCAAACAAAGTATCTTCAATAGCAGCCTCGTAGTTGTCCATGAATGCGCGTATGTTATTTTGTTCATTCAAGTCATCACCACCTACAAAATGCAAAACCTGTTTTTGCCAGTCTTGTGCCTGCCCGCCTTGCTGCGATTCGTTGGCTAAGATTTTATCGAGATAATAATTTGCAATGGTGTCAGTTTGTGCTGCAAGTCTGCCGGTAGCCAAACGGGGAACTAAAGTAGTATCTGTTAATCGGTTGCTGAACATCCAATCGCTTGGCGGATAACAAAAGGTAGGAACAAGGTCTTGATTGTAAAAGGCACTTGCAAGTCTTACAGCAGGAGGATAAACTGCTTTACCAAAAAGAAATAGATAACGTGCAGTGGGGTTATTGTTTTGGTCTTTAAAAGTTTTAATTGCAAAATTGCAAAAGTTTTTAATGGCAAGCGGATGTTTTAAAGTTCCATAAGCAAACTGGTCATACAATTCATTAACATCAGTTAACAGCGGAGTGTATTCAAGCGTGCGATGATTGTAGTATGCCTGCGCACTTGCCCATAATTTTTTATGAGAGATGATTAGGTAGTTGTAAGCGGGAGAGTTGTAATTGTAGTTGTTAAACCTTGCAAAAGAAGAAGGGTTTGATGTAACGGGCTCAATTAAAAAATCGGTGCTACTGTTAAAAACTGCCGACTCATAAGTGAGTAAACATTTTTTTTCAGAACCATTAACAGGCACCAACGCCTGCAACTGGTTCCCTGTTCTTACTACGGTTACTCGTCTAATAGTATCATTGCTAACAATATAAATATATCTTGTAGAAAGATCACTTACATTAAAGTCATCCAAGTCAAGCCTTACTTTTGTTGGATTGGAGGCACTGCCAGTGTAAAAAAACTGGTTTGAAGTTGTTTCTCCGGAAAATGTTGTGGAGTGTGCGTAACTAACAATTGCGTAAGTAAAGTGAAAAGAAGTGTTTGCGCTGTTAGGATTAAGATAATTCATTTGTAACTGCAACGAACCACCTGACAATGCTGTATTGCTACTTAAGTTTTGGTTAAAATCGTATTTATGGTATCCTAAAACATTGGGCTCCTGAATAAAAGTGTTGCCGTTGGCTTTAATGTCAATAGTATAACTATTACCTCCGGCATCGGAGTTACTGTTTATGACACTCACTGTTACATTTGGCAACGGACCATTTAAGGATGCGTTAGGAGTTGGAATGGTATAAGAAATCCAATTATTTCTTGCGCCCGTAAAGCCTGAGGCGAGATCAAAACTTGGGTCAACAATTTCGGTATAAGGTTCACCTTCAACATAGCCCATTGTATCTTGCTCTAACACCCGGCTTATGATAAATTGCTCGGGTGAGTAAGCCGAAAAATTCACATCCGTTTCAATAATCATTCTGTTTCCGGTAATTCCCGAATTAAAAGCAACGGTGAGGAAATAGACGCTCGTATCTGAGTACATACTATAGTTCGGGTTTACTTGATTGGCTGGATTGTTATACAAATTCGCATCAAGCCATCCATCATTTCTTCTCCCATAAAATTCAATATAATCCGTTGCATCAAAAACACCATCACTTTCGCCATCTATATAAATACATTGTTCTTTGCCCCGGTAAAAAATCTGATACTTACGTGGGTCTTCGTTAACAGGAAATCCGGCAGCCTGAAGTTGTGGTTGTGTTACACGAAAAATTCCATTCTTGCTTACTTTTATTTTAAAATATTGCTGAACGGAATAAGGCTGGCTGTTGTTAAAGTTTATCCAGTTGTTGGTAAATGGCTGTGCATTTACAACCGTAAAAAGAAAAAGAGAAACTATTAATGCGTAAAGTTTATTCATGCGTTATGATGAACTGTTTCGTTTTTGTTTATTGATTGCAAGTTTTAAAGAGAAAATATTTGAATACAATACGTTATCGCTTCCACCAATATTTGTAAGGGCATAATCAATAGAAAAGTTTCCAAGTTTCACGCCTATACCAAAATTGGGCTGTGCTGTTTTTGATTCTTTATTATTAACATCCAATACAGTTTGAATGTTTTGAATGCCTCCTCTCAGGAAAATAAAATTATTGTAGCCGACTTCTACTCCAAAATGCGGGTCAATACTTACAGGGTTTGATTTGATTAGTACGTTACGCTTACCATCAAACGTCACATCTAAATCAAGAGCAGGGGTAACAGAAATTTTTTTAAAGCTTGCTTTGTAACCAACCCCCAATACCAAACGCGGTAGTGTTATTTCTAATCCGTTTTCGGGGAGTTCGTTTCCTGTCTGAATTAAAGTTTCGGCTTCCTCATCAGTTAAAGTATAGCTCCATGCATTAAAGGTAGAAGTAATGTCTCTTGCCATTGCACCAAGCCGCCATTTGTCTTTTTGGTACTGCAATCCGGCATCTAAACCAAAGCCCCATGCTTTTGCAAACGAACCTACCTTACGATGCACAATTTTAAAATTTGCACCATAATTAAGTCCTGTAATTTTTGTTCGCGATGCGTAAGAAAATATAAAACCATAATCAGCCGTGCTAAATGTTTTTAAACGGTCGTAATCTATTTGCCCATTTTTATCAATCAGTTCAAGAGAATTAATAATATCATCAACAGCAAATCTTATTGCAGAAAAGCCGACAGTGCGCATAGAATCTATTGGAGCAGCCACCGCACCATAATCATATTTTGCAATGCCTGCAAAATATTCGGAGTGCATTAAAGAAAACTGCAAATCAGATTTGATGTTAACCAACCCGGCAGGATTCCAGTAACCTGCGGTAACATCATTTACAGTTGCCGATTGCGCAGCGCCCATGCCCAATGCGCGCGCACCAACACCTATTTGTAAAAATTCGTTGGAGTATTTGGGGGCGTCCTGCGCTTTTAATGTAATGGTTGCTATTGCAAACAGTGAGGTAAATAAAACAGACTTAGTCATAGTAAATTTTATGGTTGAGAGCCATTATAACGCACCAAACCATATTATAGTATTTTAAATGTGCCTTTATTGGTTAACGTATTTTCTTAATTGAGTAAAATTATAATACTTATACCTAACAAAGAAGGATGAGGTCAAGTTTTTTACACATTATTATGAGGTAACCTTAGCCAACACAAACAAATTTGCCATCTAAATTCATAATGTCCATTTTTGGCAAAAAATAAGTTCAATCAAAAGCATAATAAAACATATCCCCAATTTTTTGACCTGCTTAAATTTATTATGTGGGTGCTTTGCTATTATTTTAATTTTTCAAAACGAATTTATTTATGCTGCATACCTGGTTTTTGCAGCTGCCGTTATTGATTTTTTTGATGGATTTGCAGCGCGAATGCTCAAGGCATATTCAGTAATTGGAAAAGATTTGGATTCACTGGCAGATATGGTAACTTTTGGGGTGGTGCCAGGGGTAATTATGTACCAGTTATTTCAAAAAATTGGAACTGACTTAACAGAATCTACTTCCGGTTGGCACACCGAATTATCTGCTATAGATAATATTGGAATTACTGCATTACTTATACCCTTATTTTCTGCCATTCGTTTAGCAAAGTTCAACAATGATACTCGTCAAACAGAATCATTTATTGGGTTACCCACTCCGGCTAATGCAATGCTTATATGTTCTCTTCCTTTTATTTTAGAACCATGTCTTAACATGCAAACAGCAAGCTGTACAGACGGTATTTCTTGTTATGTTGAATCTCTTTTTTTAAATCCTTGGTTATTTGTAGGTTTCTGTTGCCTTATGTCATTTTTATTAGTTGCTGAATTGCCATTATTCTCCCTCAAGTTTAAAACCTTTGTTTTTAAAGGAAATGAAATACGATATGTGATGATTGCAGCATCTGTTATTTTACTTTCAACATTAAAGTTTGCGGGAATTCCTGTTATCATTTTCTTATACATACTTTTGTCCATCATTAACAATATCTTTTTTAAAAAAGAAAATAAAGTTCACTTCAAGTAATTAAAAAGTTTTATCCCAAACTCCGAACCCAAAACTCAAAACAATGAAATACACAGCACAAATAAACATAATGCCACTAAAGGCTTTATTAGACCCTCAAGGAAAAGCGGTAACAGGCAGCATGAAAAATCTGAACCTTTCTGAAATAGAAAACGTGCGAATTGGCAAACACATTACGCTTGAAATAGAAGCCTCTGATAAAAACTCAGCACAGCAAAAAGTGGATGAGGCCTGCAAAAAACTTTTGGCCAACCCAATTATGGAGAGTTATGAGTTTAACCTTACCGAGGCTTAACGCAGATATTAATCCGCTTGTTTTTAATGTTTTGTATTTAGCGGAAAGTGTTTAATTTGCGAGAAAATAAACAAAGGGAGCAGCCCTCTGTTTATACACTTAGTACGCTTTCTACCTTATTAATTAAAATATTTCTAACCCCTTTAAAAAATCAAATTACATGATGCGAATAATTACAACTGCGTTGCTGCTACTTATTTACATAACAGCATTTTCACATGAGAGCCATTACAAATTTGACGGTAACTCCGATCCTGCTCTTAAAACTTTTATAAAAGACAGGAAAAAAACACTTAATGCTGATTTGCAAAAGCAATTGGCTCAACAACCTGCCTGGAAAAGTTTTCTTGGCTCTAACGGAAACTGGATGGTATGGTTTAATGAACAAACCGGCAAACCTCGTAAAGCCGTTGGACAACCTGTTTCGTTAGGCTTGCCATTAAATGCACGTGCAATTGCAGATGGTTTTATAAGCCAGAAACTTTCAGGTTTTGAAGTGCCTGTTAGCCAGCTAGTGTTTAATAATGTTGCCTCTAGCACTAAGTATGATTTTGTAAACTACAAACAGTTTTATAATGGTGTGGAAGTTTTGTGGGCACGCATGCAAATTAAAATGATGCACGATGGCAGGATTATGCAATTTGAAAACGATGTATTTAACGATATCAGCCTTAACATTACTCCTGCAATATCTGAGGCAAGTGCTGTTGCTGTTGCTTCGCAAAATGTTGGCATCACCATCACCCAAACAATTATTAATTCTAATTTAAAGATTGTTGCAGAGCCTGCGGGCAATAAAAATGTTTATCATCTTGTTTACGAGGTAAACGTAAAAGGAACTGATGCGGAAAATATTCCAAGAAACTATTACACTTTGGTTGATGCTCATAGCGGTGAAATTATTTACCGCGATAATATGGTGCGCCATTTTGCAAATACAGACGTTACAGTTACAGCAAATTTGTATGCTACCAATCCTTATAACCCATCAAGTATTGAACCTTTAAAATATTTGAGAGTTAATGATGGTGCTACAACTTATTATACAGACAATACAGGTTATTTAGGTTTAACAAATACCACCAGTTTTTCTGCCACCATGCCTTTGAGAGGGCAGTGGGCAAGAATTTACACCAACAATGTTACTCCAAACCTAACGGTTACCCTAAACCCCGGCACAAATAATATTACTTACGGCACTCCGGCTAATATTAAAGAACTAAGCGCCTACCATGCGGTACAGGAAGTGCACGACCATTTTAAAGCACAACACGCAGGCATGCCAGCAGAGATGTTGATGGATTTTGAAATGACAACAAATGTTGATGTAGCCGGAAGCTGTAATGCTTTTTATGATGGAGATATAAACTTCTTTGATGCCGGGGGCACTGCCCCTAATATCTGTAACGCCACATCTACAGTTGCCGATGTTGTATATCACGAGTACGGGCACGGCATTAACTCAGACTTATATGGTTTTTATGGCGCAGGGGGTATGGGCAATGGGGCAATGAATGAAGGATATGCAGACACCTGGGCAAATGGAATTACTGATGACCCGATTCTTGGTATTGGCTTTTACCAAAACAATCCAACCGGATACGTTAGAAGTTATAATTTGAGAAAAGTTTATCCGCAAGATTTGCAGGGCGAAGTACATGCCGATGGCGAAATTATTGCCGGTGCATGGTGGGATTTAAGATTACTGATGAATGACCTTGCATTTCGTAATAATCTTTTTAAAGAAACAATGCCTGCAACTGTTGATGGGCCTAATGGCGATGAAGGCACAATATTTTTAGATGTATTAATTGAGGCTTTGACAGCAGATGATAATGATGGTAACATCAGTAATGGTACTCCTAATTATTGCAACATTGTAACTGCATTTGGTTATCATGGTATTTTCCTATCAGGCACTGCAAGCAATGTCAGTCATACCGATGGTATTGTGGCTAATGCTGCTGCTCCTATAGTTATTGATGCAACCATTGCAAGCCCACCTCCAGGGTTTACAATTAGTGGAAACTATCGTGTTAATAATAGTACCACATGGATCCCTTTTACTCTTAACAACACCGGGGGCAATAACTGGCAGGGAAATATTCCCCCACAAAATAATGGCGATATTGTATATTATTATTTAGGCTTGGCAAATGATTGTGGTGTTTTAATTAATACAATACCTGCAAGAGTTACAGATGCAAATCCAAATATCCCTTTTAATGCATTGGTTGGTTTTAATCTTTTAAATACTGATGATTTTGATAATAACTATGGCAATTGGAATACTCCGGATCCAACCGATAATGCCTCAACAGGTTTATGGGTAATTGCTGATATTCCAATTCCATCTTTCTTAGATCCTGGTACGCAATCGGGCATGGTTCAAACAGACCAACAACATACACCAGGCGGTATATACTCATGTTTTACAGGTAATGCCAACTCCCCCGGTGACGGTGCAGGTACTGAAGATATAGATGGAGGTAAAACAACTTTATTCTCACTTTCTTGGGATATGAGTACTTATAATAATCCCTTGATTACTTATTGGAGATATTACTCAAACGACCAAGGCGCAACTCCCGAAACTGATTATTGGCAGACTGCTATTTCCAATGATGGAGGCGCTACATGGGTGCCTGTAGAAAATATAAACGTGCCCGACCACAGTTACAGGCGCTTTGCGGTAAAAGTTACCGATTACGTAACTCCTACAGCCAACGTAATGATGCGCTTTATTGCGGAAGATGCCAATGCCGGTAGTTTAATTGAAGCGGCTTTAGATGATTACCAGATTTGGGATGGACTTCCGGTATCTGTCGATAATATTGAAACACAAAACATTTTTTCTCTGTTTCCCAACCCGGCAAAAAACCAAATCAGAATTAATTACAATGTAAAAACCAACGATAACATTTCTATTGTTATATCTGACAAAATTGGGAAAGTGGTTTATTCGCAAAAAGAAGAAGCTATGTTTGGAACAGGTTATAAAACAGTTGACCTGAGCAAATTTGCCAATGGAATTTATACTGTTTCTATTAACGGTGCCAAAACAAATTTCAATAAAAAGGTATCTGTTGTAAAATAAATTAATTATTATTTTAAAAACACTAAGGGCGGTTTGCGAAGCAAACCGCCCTTAGTGTTTTATGGATATTTGGTAACTGAACTTACCTTAAACCGATCAAATTTTTTTCTTGTTGTTTTAGAACATGCACATGCTAAATGATCATAGCTATTGCTTAACAAATTTTTTCGTTTCAACTTTTGCATCGCTTTCTGCCATTACAAAATAAATTCCTGACGGAAGTTGTTCAACGTTTATTGATGCGCGTTCTTTGCCTTTTGTAGTTTGAGAAATGATGGTGTTGCCTAAAATATTTTTTATAGTAATAGAGTAAGAGTGAGCAGGCTTAAAGTTTGAAAGTGTAATGAAGGAGGAGGTAGGGTTGGGAAAAAGGAAGAAGGAATTGTGTAGGGAATTATTTTCATCAACACCTAATACACCAATAGGAGTTTGGGTAGTATTGGTTATAACAGGCACATTAAAATCAAAAACAATATGAGCAGTGTTTTCTATAGTCATACCGTTGTTTAAACCCACATGCGGTTTTATACTGTACTTTACAAAACCACAACTGCCAATAAAATTAGTACCGCTGTCCGGCAAAAAAATATTTCTAAAAGTAAACTCAATAATACCATTGCCCGAAATTACGTAAGTGCAGGCATGGCTCATGGCCTCCAACACAAAGGTTGAAACGTTAAGCAAATCGCTTAGCGTATCAACTAATATAACAGTAAAAGCAGTATCGGTGCCGGTGTTTTGAAAATGTATGGTGTAGGTTAATAAGGTGGTGTCGGCTTGTGAAGCCAGTAATGCACCCTGCGGAAACACTTCCTTATAGTTAGGATCCCAACTGCCCTGGGCAATAAGATTTAGCTTGTCTTTATTATTGGTTGGCGTAAGGTCGGCACTGTCAGGATATATACGGCACTCGGTTGTAACCGTATCGCCAAGGTTGGCCGCAACTATAAATTCAGATAGCAAATTGGTGCTTTGCGATGGAAAAAGTGTATCAACATTCCACGCAAGGTGATAAGGCAAAATGGTATCGGCAACGGGTGCTGCGGAGTAATAAATTAAGTCATTGTCATAGTCAAAAGTAGCCGTAGCAGGTAAAGCAACGGTGCCCACATTGGCAGCCGAAGTAACATAAGCACCCACAAACCCGGGACGCATGGGTCCAAGGTTGGTCATACTTATTTTTAAATCCTGTGCATTGGGCTCGGGGCGCAGCGCAAAGTGGTTAGCCGTATCAACCTGCGAAGTAAGCGGCATAAACACTGCCGTATCACTAAATGGAAAACTAACAGTATAATGCACAGGCGGTGTGGGTATAGTAATAGTATAGTTGCCCTGCGGCACATAGCAATAATAATTTCCATCAGCACTAGTAGAGGCAAAATAATTGCCAGGCGTTACTTGCACAATAACATTTTGCAAAGGTGCATCGCCAGTATTAAATATGGAATCGTTATTTAAATCAGAATAAACCTTGCCGGAAATTAAAAAGTGTTCGTCTTTTAGGAGGTATTTGGTGAGGAAGAAATCAGTACCACCACTTGAAAAAACAGGTGCCAATCCGGTTGAAAGGTCAAAGTCAACAGCCCCACAAAATGCCCCAGTTAAAACAAGCTCATCATTATTTACAATATGTAATGAATAAGGAGAAAAGCCACACAGTTGATTATTAACCGATGCAGTTAAAGATTTCAATGAAATATTGTAACCTGAAGGATCAAACTTGGCAACAAAACCGCTCAATACACCAGTTGATAATTGAGGCAAGCCAAAGGTCGGTTTAGACGTTATAACATCATAAAAATAACCATAGGCATAAATGTTTCCAGCCGTATCAATATCAATGCTACTGCAATAGTCACCGCCTGGTCCACCAAAAACATTGCACCATTTAAAATTACCCGCGCTGTCAAACTTTGCAATAAGTGCCTCCGTTGCTCCATTGGCTTCAGCAATAAATACTCCAGGACCAGGGTCAATATCAAAGTCGAGGTCGTGCATATAGTTCCCAATAATGATATTGTTTGATGGATCAATATCTATTTCCCCAAAAATATTTAAGTCACCGGTAATTCGTTTGTGATATATATAATTACCCAAACTATCATACTTTGCAAAGAAGTTGCATGTTACTACATTGCCATTTCCTAAATTAGCACTTCCATCTATCATACCGACCGTAATAATATTACCGGAATTATCAGTTTTTATATCATGAATATAAAAAGTTGTCATGAATACGGATGGAAATATTTTGTAGAATAAAAGGTCTCCGCTTGAATTATATTTTGCGAAGAAACCGGTATTGTTTGTTGGATTGGCAATACTAGTACCTGGTCCGGGATCAAAATCTATTTGACCAGAGGAAAATTGACCACAAAGAAAAATATTGTCATGCATATCAATATATAGATTCTCCAAAGAGCACCCAGTAGCTTGAATGGTTTTCAGAAAATTTAAACTCCCTAAAGAAGAAAATTTTAAAAAGACTATATTATAATGTGCTCCGCCTCCACTTGAAACGATTGTGTCAAATCCGCCATTTCCATTTTCAACTACTGCAGTACCCTTAAAATAACCTGCAACAACAATATTGTTTGACACGTCTGTAGATACCCAATTTAAATGAACAATTCCAAATGCAAATCTCCTGTGCCAATTATAATTTCCCAATGAATCGTATTTGGATAATACATTACAAATAGGAGAAAGTAAGCCAATATTGTTTACAATAGTAGTGTCAGGGTTTAAGTCAAAATCCTGTGTAGCCTGAAACAACAAAAGAGTGCTTGCCTCTTTATCAACTGCGGACCAATTCCAGTACTCATATCCAGCGCTTCCGCTTGTTGTAGTCCACTCATGTTTATACTGACCAAAACCACTAACAAAGCACAAAGCAAAAAAAGCCAGCAGTAAAATTTTTCTCATTATATCAATTTTGGTTAATCATCTTAGACAATAATTCAGCCAGAGCACAAAATATCACTTACTAAACAAAAACAAAAGTATTGACAAATAATTTTAATAGAATGCTTCACAAACTTTTTTACTATTGCATTTCCATCGCCTTAAGCAACTATAAAATAAATACCTGCACCATAGATTTTAAAAGTTACATATTCCTCCTATACTGCCCGCCCACTTCAAACAAAGCATTCGTTATTTGCCCCAACGAACAGTACTTGCTAACTTCCATCAACTTCTCAAACATATTCTCATTGTGTATGGCAGTTGACTGTAATTCGTGCAGCATATCTTTTGTTACAGATGCGTTCCGCGCATGTAAGTTGTTAAGCGTTTGTATCTGTTGCTCTTTTTCTTCTTCCGTTGCGCGGATAACTTCTTTGGGCAGGATTGTTGGAGAACCTTTGCTCGATAAAAATGTATTCACTCCAATAATCGGAAACTCGCCCGTGTGTTTCAACGTTTCGTAATACAAGCTCTCTTCCTGTATCTTGCCACGCTGATACATCGTCTCCATCGCGCCAAGTACACCACCACGCTCGGTAATCCTGTCGAACTCTGCAAGCACTGCTTCTTCTACCAGATCAGTCAGCTCTTCAATAATAAAAGAACCTTGTAATGGATTTTCGTTTTTAGCAAGCCCCAATTCTCTGTTAATGATTAACTGAATAGCCATAGCCCTGCGCACACTTTCTTCTGTGGGGGTGGTAATAGCTTCGTCATAAGCATTGGTGTGAAGTGAGTTGCAGTTATCGTAAATAGCATACAATGCCTGAAGCGTAGTACGTATATCATTAAAGTCAATTTCCTGTGCATGCAAACTACGTCCGCTGGTTTGTATATGATACTTGAGCATTTGCGAACGTTCGTTAGCTTTATACTTAAGCTTCATTGCCTTTGCCCAAATACGCCTTGCAACGCGACCGATAACCGAATACTCGGGGTCAATACCGTTTGAAAAGAAAAACGAAAGATTAGGAGCGAAGGCATTAATATCCATGCCACGGCTTAAATAATATTCAACGTAAGTAAAACCATTGCTCAATGTAAATGCCAATTGCGAAATAGGATTAGCACCCGCTTCTGCAATGTGGTAACCACTGATAGAAACAGAATAAAAATTACGAATGTTTTTATCAATAAAGTATTGTTGCATGTCGCCCATCAGGCGGAGAGAAAACTCAGTAGAGAAAATACAGGTGTTCTGTGCCTGGTCTTCTTTTAAAATGTCAGCCTGCACGGTGCCGCGTACCTGCTTTAAAGTATCGGCTTTAATTTTATCGTAAACATCTTTAGGTAAAACCTCATCTCCTGTAACACCTAAAAGCATCAGCCCCAATCCATCGTTACCTTCAGGTATATCGTAATTGTATTTAGGTTGCTCTACTTTTTTATCTTTAAAAATAGCATTAATCTTTTTCTGAACTTCCTTTTCCAGTTTATTTTCTTTGATGTAAAGTTCGCACTGCTGGTCTATGGCTGCATTCATAAAGTAAGCGCATATAATAGACGAAGGTCCATTGATAGTCATACTTACAGATGTGGCCGGATTGCAAAGATTAAATCCGCTGTATAATTTCTTGGCATCATCCAAACAACAAACACTTACACCACTGTTTCCAACTTTACCATAAATATCAGGACGGTAATCTGGGTCGTGTCCATAAAGTGTAACGCTGTCAAAAGCCGTTGAAAGTCTTTTGGCAGGTAAACCCAGCGATACGTAATGAAAGCGTTTGTTGGTTCTCTCAGGACAACCTTCTCCGGCAAACATTCGTGTTGGGTCCTCGCCTTCGCGCTTAAAGCGGAACACACCGGCAGTAAAAGGAAACTCTCCCGGAACATTTTCCTGTAAAATCCATTTCAGCAAATCGCCCCACGCTTTATACTTTGGAAAAGCAACTTTAGGAATACGATTACGCGAAAGCGATTCATCAAACGTTTTCAATTTTAAAACTTTCTCACGCACTTTAAACTCATAAAAATCCTGTTTGTATAAATCAGCTTTCGCAGGAAAATCTTCTAATGCTTTTTTGTTGTTACCATCAAAATTTCTTTCAAGAGAAGCATATTCTTTCTTTAATTCTTCAACTGCAACAGACTTACCCAGTATCTCAATAGACTGGTGCAATGAATAAAGTTTCTGAGCTAAATCACTTTGCTCTTCAACCCACTTATCGTAACTGCGGTTGTTCTCAGAAATCTCACTAAGGTAACGTGTGCGGTTAGGAGGGATGATGTAAACTTTCTCACTCATCTCTTCAGTGGTATGATAATCACTCTTTAAATCGGCACCGGTTTTTTCAGCCACCTTATTCATCACCGCTTTGTAAAGCTGATTCATACCGGGGTCGTTAAACTGCGATGCAATGGTTCCAAACACCGGAATTTTATCATCGTCAATATCAAACAATTTATGATTGCGCTTGTATTGTTTCTTTACATCACGCAAAGCATCCATAGCGCCTCGCTTATCAAACTTGTTGAGGGCAATTAAATCTGCAAAGTCAAGCATATCTATTTTCTCCAACTGCGTAGCGGCACCATATTCAGGTGTCATTACGTATAGCGATGCATCACTGTGTTCGGTAATCTCCGTATCACTTTGCCCGATGCCCGAAGTTTCAAGAATAATTAAATCGTATTGTGCGGCTTTAACAATATCCAAAGCTTCTTTCACATGTTTACTCAAAGCCAAATTGCTTTGTCGTGTAGCAAGTGAACGCATGTACACACGCTCGTTACGTATGCTATTCATGCGTATGCGGTCGCCAAGTAAAGCACCACCGGTTTTTCTTTTGCTGGGGTCAACAGAGATAATGGCAATGGTTTTGTCTTTAAATTCTAAAAGAAATCGTCTTACCAATTCATCAACTAAACTACTCTTACCTGCACCGCCTGTACCAGTAATCCCAAGCACCGGAGATAACCCAAACCCAGCCCTCCCCGATTGGGAGGGAGTGGCTGACTGCAATTTTATTTTAGGATAAAATTTTTCAAACTCCGTATGATTATTTTCAGCGCACGAAATCAAACGTGCAATTGCTTTAGGGTTTTTCTTTGTTAACTCATCTACTTCGCCATTTAAATTAACGCCTGTTGCAAAGTCGCACTTCTGCAGCATGTCGTTTATCATCCCCTGCAAACCCATGGAACGGCCATCATCAGGATGATATATTCGTGTAATACCGTAAGCCTGAAGTTCTTTTATTTCTTCAGGCAAAATAGTTCCGCCACCGCCACCAAAAATTTTAATGTGACTGCACCCACGTTCTTTGAGTAAATCAAACATGTATTTAAAATACTCCACGTGCCCGCCCTGGTAGCTCGTCATAGCAATAGCATTGGCATCCTCCTGTATGGCACACTCCACCACCTCCTGTGCGGAGCGGTCGTGCCCTAAGTGAATAACCTCGGCACCGCTTGCCTGAATGATCCTTCGCATGATATTGATAGATGCATCGTGCCCGTCAAAAAGCGAGGCGGCTGTAACAATGCGTATTTTGTTTTTAGGAGAATATATAGTGGTATCCATAGTCAAGTAATTGAGGCAAATTTAAAAAGTAATGCATTGATTTGAGAGGTGATTTTTTGGTCGCTTTATAGTAATTTATACATGGTGTACAGATTTAAAGAGAGCATTTAAAGCTAATTTTGCTATCTTGGTAAAAAAATAATGATAATCAGGCAACGGGTATGGAGCAGGCAGAGTCTTGTATTCAACTTTTGCCTATGCTGCACAGGGCTTTAATGGACGAGAAACAATTGATAGAGGGCTGTATCCGCAACGACAGGCTTTGCCAGGAGGCATTGTTCAAGCGTTATGCGGGTAAGATGAAGGCTGTGTGCATGCGTTACATGAGGCAGCGTGATGAAGCTGAAGATGTATTACAGGAAGGCTTTATTAAGTTATTTAAAAGTTTGCATCAGTATACTTTTCAAGGATCGTTTGAGGGTTGGATAAGAAGGATTATGGTTAATACAGCTCTTACTAAAATGAATCGGATGAGTTTTAAATCGGAGGTAGATCTGATAGAAAATTACCACGACACGTTTGACTTCCGCGATATTATTGACACTATAAGTGCCAAAGAAATACGGAATATGATAGCAGAACTACCCGAAGGTTACAGAGTTGTGTTTAACCTTTATGTGGTGGAGGGATATTCGCATAAGGAAATTGCAGAAACACTTGGGATAACAGAAAACACATCGCGCAGTCAGTTACTTAAGGCGAGACTTGCACTTCAAAATAAACTAAAAAAAACTGAAATAGACATTGCACATGCTTCATGATAATAATTCGTTTGACGATTCGGTAAGGCGAAAGTTGCAGGAGGACGAAGAGCCTGTAAGTGGCGCGCTATGGGAAAATATTGCCAAAGAAATTCCTGCAAATTCTTCCAACAAAAGAAAGATTGCTTACTACTTAATTGCTGCACTGCTTTTAATTAGTGGTAGCGGGTATTATTTTATAAATGATGAAAATAAAACTGAGATAGCTGCGGTTAAGGTCAAAAGCAATTTGGAAGTGCAAAGTCCATCAGATAAAGATTTAAGTGAGACTACATTAAACGTTGCGAATAATGAGGCTGATAAATCAGAAGAAAAAAGTAATGAGTCCAATGCAGTTGCTGAACCTGTGGTTGTGTCGGTTAATTTATCAAAACCACACACTAAGAATGAACAAACCAAAAAAGGCAACATTAAAAAATCAGATGTGTCCACTACTTTGGAAGAACCTGTGCTGATCAGTGATAACTCTACAGTTGATATTAAAGAAGATGCTACAAATGGAACAGAACTGAAAAATGTTGAAGCTACAGGCAACGAAAACACTGATACCATTCAAATTACAGATTCAGCATCAGTCCTGGCTAACCAAGAGCCAATACAACAAGCTGCTGCGCAGGCAGCACCGGTAGTTAACGATTCTGCAATAATTGCTGGCGGATTAAAAAATAATGTTGGTATTGAAGTATCATTTTCTCCTGATTTTATTTTCAAAAAATGGATTGTAAATTATGGAACCCAAGAGTATTTAGATACAAGAAGAGAAACCGAATCATTTCTGTTTGCACATACCTATGGCGCCAAAATTTATTTTAAAGTTGCTAAAGGGGTTTTTCTTAAAACCGGTATTTATCTTACAGAAGTTACAGAGTTGCTTCATTACTCTTATTTGCAGGTTGAGCCAAATGATTTATTTACAAAACTTGGCGGATATAATGGAACATGGTTTAATCCATTAACCAATCAAATAACCGGAGATACATCTGTTGCTAATTTTGTTTATCCCGATGATATTGTTTCTACCAACAATTACAAGTATTTTAATATTCCGTTGCAGTTAGCTGCTTATAAGGAATTAAAAAGATTTAGGGTTGGTGTCTCTGCAGGGGTTACCATGAATTATTCTTTTAAACAAAAAGGATCTATCATGAAAGATGATAAGTATGGTAAAATTATTTTGAGTGATAAAAACAGAAGTCCATATAAATCAACAATAGGTTTGGGCATTACAACAAGTACATTTGCATCTTACAAAATAAGAAGGAATATTAATTTCTTTTTAGAGCCTGAATACAGGGTTTACTTGCAACCTATAAGCAAAAGTGATGCACCCTTAACAGAAAAACTTAGCTCTTTAAGCATCATGTCAGGACTGCAATTTGAATTTTAAATATTGTGGGCAACGCTAACCATCCCCAATGAGTCTTATGAAAGTATTCGGTTAGTTTAGTGATCCCGTCCCGCCAAATGGCGGGACGGGATTTTTTTGCAGTTTTGCGTACTATGTTTTTTATCGTTTCAAAAATCCTTTCCTTTCTTATTTCTCCACTTACATGGATTGTTTTTTTATTTGCTGTTGCAGTATTTGCAAAAAAAGCTGCCCGCAAGCAAAAGAGCCTGAAATGGGGTTTGGCAATTTTAATATTTTTTACCAATCCCTTTTTTTTCAACTTAATAATGGGCTGGTGGGAATTACCCGCAACAAAAATCAATGCTGTAAATGAACATTATGAAGCATGTGTAATGCTGGGCGGCACCATCCGATACATGAATAGTGAAATGAGCAGACCTGTTTTCGGACAAGCAGCAGACAGGTATTTACAGAGCATAGAATTGCTTGCAAATAAAAAAGTAAAAAAAGTTATACTAAGCAGTGGCTCAGGTAGCATACTTTATAAAGATGCTAAGGAGGCGGACTTTTTAAAAGCGCAAATGATACGGCTAGGGATTGATTCTAATCTTGTAATAGCAGAAAGTAATTCAAAAAATACTTATGAAAATGCTGTGGAATCGGCTAAAATTTTAAAGCAGCAAAATATTAATGGAGAAGTGTTGCTGGTAACTTCAGCTTTTCACATGCGAAGGGCTTTGGCATGTTTCAAAAAGCAGGGGGTTGATGCAGTGCCGTTTTGTGTTGACCAGCGCTCGGGCAAACAAATGTTTACGCCTGATAAATTATTTATTCCTGATACAGAAAAACTATCTGATTGGTATCTGTTAATTCACGAGTGGTTTGGTTATGCCACGTATAAAATTGCGGGATATATTTAATAGCAAAAACCTTCAAGGTCTTCTTTCAGATTTTGAAAGCTTCAAGATGTCAAAGTCTCCCTCCTAAATTTCTGAGTGGAAGATTTGGAGGGCTTTCAGTTTAAATTTGTTCTTATGGCTCTTGATTTTTGCTGATACTGTTCAGCCAAAACTTTTTTGCCTTGTAATTTAAAAACGCGGCTAAGGCTGTCATACGATGCAAAGCAGTTGGGAAATTTTTCAATGTTGAGCTTTAAAATTTTTTCGGCATCGGCAAGTTTGCCTTTGCGCATTAAGTGGCTGCCTAATGCTGTAAAATGAGTTGACTCATACAAGTTGCCGTTCTTCTGGCTTTTAACCAATGCAATTTCTTTGTTGAGTGTTTTGGTTTTGTTTAAAAAATAATCGGTGGTAATGGTGCCATCAATCAAGTCGGTTCCGTAGGCTTTATTAATTGCAGTAAGTTCTGCTGCTATTTTATCATCACTGTAAATAAGTTTGTTTCTTTTCAACTCCGCAAACAAGCGGTCGCCTTCAATGGTGTAAACCGTATCGTTAAATTTATTTACAAACTCATCAAACAATAAAATGTTTGCCAATGCTATTTGTGAATAGTTCTGAGATTCGTTTTTAAATCCTCCACATTCTGTTTTCCAAATTTGCCTGAACAAATCTACACCACCTTCAGTAGGATTAAGTTGGTTTATTACGCAAACAACATTACCAGGTCCGGCATGGTAAGCATGCAATACCAATAAACGGAACCACAAATCGGTTTCGTTGTATTCAATACCTTTACTCTCAAGCAATTCTTTCACTTTTGGAATAAAAGAATTTTTTAAAAGTTTGGCAGCTGCCATTGCCGATCGGCTAAGGTTGGTGCGCTCATCCATTTTTTTATTAACACGCAAGCCATAACGCACTGCTACATCACGCATTAGTTGAAACGGACCGTTAGCACCCACGTATGATTTTGCTTTATGCCTTCCCGGGCTTTCAATCAATAATATGGATTGTGCGTACCAAGGGTCGGTGCCGTTATCAATAAATATTTCTACACTTTTATCAATACAGTCAAGCACTTTTTTAAACTCATAAAAATCTTTTTTACCAGCCGTTACATACAAATTTGTCTCAAGTGGCAAATCATAAACCTGGCAAGTAAATTCTTTAAATTGTTTTTTCTCCGGTTCTGTTTGGCAATGCCAATCACAAGCAGGAATCTTATGCAAAGGTTTTCTGATGCCTGCAATATTTATTAAACAAGTATCAGGGGTAAGGTTAATTACTTGTTTCCAAAATAATGGTTGAGGCAATGTATCCCATTTTTGTAGGTACAACTGCTCATTTTTTACAAAATGCATTTTAACTGTATCGGTTTGCATAAACACTGTTTTGGTGTTTAGCAATTGACGAAAATCTGTTTGCGCAAACGATATCTGTAAAAACAAAAAAGAAATAACTGATAGGCTATAAACTATGATTCTCATGCTTTTATGTGACTTTGCTTTTTAAACGATAGATTACTCTTCAGGTTACCTATTTGGTAAAGCAAATTTTGATAAATGTAAGTTACGATAATCAATCTACTTGCGCAAAAATGACTGATTTATTTTGGATAACATGTTAAAGTGTCCTTTCCACTAAGAGTTTAAATGTCATTGTTACCATTATATTACATTGGCAAAATTAATGAGGAATAAAAATCATAAAAGTTTCAGGTAATAACTGAAACAATCAAAGTAAAATCATGGATCAAAATAAATTAACAATCAAATCGCAGGAAGCTTTGCAGCAGGCGCAGTTTCTTGCAACATCTAATAGCCAACAAGCAATTGAAAATGCCCATTTACTAAAGGCATTGCTTGAAGTAGATGAAAATGTAGTGCCCTACTTACTGAAGAAAAGTAACGTCAATTTACAACAACTTAACGCAACACTTGATGCTCAAATAAAATCTTTTCCTAAGGTGGAAGGTGGGAATGCTTATTTAAGTACCGATGCAAATAAAAGTGTAACCAAAGCATTTTCATATCTTAAAGATTTTAAAGATGAGTTTGTATCACTTGAACATTTACTGCTAGGAATTTTAACCGGAAAAGATAGCGTCTCACAACTTTTAAAAGATGCTGGGGTTACAGAAAAAAATTTAAAATCTGCAATAACAGAATTGCGTAAAGGGGAACGAGTAACTTCGGCTACTGCTGAAGAAACCTATCAGTCGTTGAGCAAATATGCTAAAAACCTAAATGAGCTTGCTCAATCAGGAAAGCTCGATCCTGTTATTGGTAGGGATGAGGAGATAAGGCGAGTACTACAAATTCTTTCGCGCAGAACTAAAAATAATCCGGTTTTAATTGGGGAACCAGGGGTAGGAAAAACTGCTATTGCAGAAGGCTTGGCGCATCGCATCATAAATGGTGATGTACCCGAAAATTTAAAATCAAAGACAATTTACTCGCTTGATATGGGAGCATTGGTTGCCGGTGCTAAGTATAAAGGTGAGTTTGAAGAACGATTAAAATCGGTTGTAAAAGAAGTGATAAGCGGTGAAGGAGAAATTGTTTTGTTTATTGATGAGATACATACCCTTGTTGGCGCAGGTGGAGGTGGAGAAGGTGCTATGGATGCCGCAAATATTTTGAAACCGGCTTTGGCTCGAGGAGAATTGCGTGCAATTGGTGCAACTACATTAAACGAATATCAAAAATACATAGAAAAGGATAAAGCATTAGAAAGGCGATTTCAGAAGGTGATGGTAGAAGAACCGGATACAGAGGATGCTATTTCTATTCTGCGTGGATTAAAAGAGCGTTACGAAACACATCATAAAGTGCGAATTAAAGATGATGCAATTATTGCAGCCGTTGAACTTTCGCAGCGCTATATCAGCGACAGGTTTTTACCTGATAAAGCTATTGATTTGGTTGATGAGTCTGCTGCAAAACTCCGCCTGGAAATGGATTCGGTTCCTGAAGAGTTAGATGAGCTCAATCGTAAAATAATGCAATTGGAAATTGAGCGTGAAGCTATCAAGCGTGAAAAAGATGAAAAAAAACTTGCTGAGCTTAACGAAGAAATTGCCAACCTCAATGAGTCACGCACTGAGTTAAAAGCAAAGTGGCAACAGGAAAAAGATGTGGTAGAAAAAATTCAATCGGTAAAAGAAAAAATTGAGCAATATAAATTGGAAGCCGAGCGTGCTGAGCGCGCCAGTGATTTTGGAAAAGTAGCTGAAATACGTTATGGAAAAATAAAAGAAGAAGAAAAGCAACTTGACACGTTAATGAAACTGTTGCAGGAAACTCAGAGCAAAGGATCAATGCTTAAAGAAGAAGTAGATAGCGAAGATATTGCTGAGGTGGTGGCTCGCTGGACTGGCATTCCCGTGAAGCGCATGTTGCAAAGTGAGCGGGAAAAATTGTTGCATTTAGAAGAGGAATTACATAAACGTGTGGTCGGGCAGGATGATGCAATTGCTGCTGTAAGTGATGCTGTGAGAAGAAGCCGTGCAGGTTTGCAGGATTCAAAGAAACCTATTGGTTCATTTATATTTTTAGGTTCTACAGGTGTTGGGAAAACGGAATTGGCAAAAGCATTAGCAGAGTTTTTATTTAATGACGAAAATTCAATGACTCGTATTGATATGAGCGAGTACCAGGAACGACATGCGGTGTCAAGATTGATAGGTGCTCCTCCGGGTTATGTTGGTTATGATGAAGGCGGTCAGTTAACTGAAGCCGTTCGCAGACGACCTTATTCAGTTGTGTTGCTGGACGAAATTGAAAAGGCACATCCTGATGTATTTAATATTTTATTGCAGGTATTGGATGACGGAAGGTTGACAGACAACAAAGGGAGAACTGCCAATTTTAAAAATACTATCATTATCATGACTTCAAATATTGGAGCACATCTTATACAAGAAAAATTTGAAAGCATAAATGATAAAAACCGTGAGGAGATAATTGCAAAGACCCGTAATGTAGTTTACGAGCAATTAAAGAAAACCATTCGTCCTGAATTTTTGAACAGAATTGATGAGGTGATAATGTTTAATCCACTCTCAAGAAATGAAATTGAGCAAATTGTAAAAATTCATTTTAATGATGTGGTAAAAATGCTTTCTAAGAATGATATTAAAGTTTCTGTAAGCGATAAGGCAATTGAATGGCTTGCTCAGCTTGGTTACGACCCTCAGTTTGGCGCACGTCCTTTAAAGCGCGTTATGCAAAAGAAAATACTTAATGAATTGTCAAAGGAGATTCTGGCGGGAAAAATCAATAAGGAGAATGAAATAAAAATTGATTTGAATAAGAAAAATGAGTTTGTATTTGAGAATTAAGTTTAAATATATTTGCGACAGTAAAAAAAAGAGCTTAGTGGAAAAGTAGTTTTGCATGAAGAGGCGCAGAGAGCACAGAGGTAAAATTTTTGAAATCAAAAACTCTGTGCTCTCTGCGTTTCTGTTTGAAAATTATAAACTGGATTTTTTGCATTCCCCTTTTTTATTACCTCAACAAACTAACCCTTCCCTCATATCGGTGAGGCTTTCCAAACATATCTGTTACTTCAATAAAATAAACATATACACCAACAGGACATTGGTTGCCGTCAAGGCTTTTTCCATTCCACTTTCCATTTACAGAGGAGCTTTCAAAAAGTTTATTGCCCCACCGGTTAAATATTAATGTCTTCATCGATGTTATTCCAAAGCCATTGGCAAAAAAGAAATCGTTTTTGTTATCGTTGTTTGGCGTAAAGGCATTAGGTATATATAAAGTGTAAGCACCTGTAATTTCTATTTGCGCGTAAGTAGTATCATAACACTGCTCATTGCTTCCCACAATTAATTGCACGGTGTAAATGCCGGTGTCAGGGTAAGTGTATGCCGGATTTTGCAATTGAGAAAAACCAATTCCATTGCCAAAATTCCACTGCCAGGTTGCACCAAGGAAACTGTTATCGGTAAAATCTATTTCGGCATCTAAAATAGTAGCAGTTGAAGGTGAAGAAGTGAAAGCTGCAACAGGGTTTTCAAAAACATTTACAGCATTTGGTTTAACTAAAGAATCAGTACACATTTCGGGTGTAGTAATTGTTAAAGTTACATCATAACTACCATGTTCCGTATAAATATAATTCGTGTTTGAATTATTATCTGTAAATCCATTACCCAAATTCCATTGATAGGTTGAACCTACAGATGTTATACTTTGATTGATAAAAGAAACTTCAAGAGGCATACAACCTTCGTTTGGAGAAATTGTAAAATCAACATCGGGTAATGGGTTAACAACGATATCAGAATTTGCAGAAGCAGGAAGTGTTGTGCAATTATCAGTAATGCTTACCGTAAATGTTGCATCGCTGTTGGGAGAATAACTTACCGTTTGTGCATTTGCATTAACAGGTGACCATATATAGCTGTAAGGTCCACCATTTCCACCATTGGGCATTGCGGTAAGAGAAATTATTTCTCCTTCGCAAATTGTATCCAAAGCATTTAACGAAACCTGCAAAGGGGGAAACACATTTACATTTACGCTTAAAGGGTTTGAAAAACATCCGGCACTATCTGTTGCAATCACAGTATAAGAGGTAGTTGATGAAGGACTAATATTTAGCGTATCACTTACCGCTCCAGTATTCCATGTATAACTAAAGTTGCCGTTACCACCACTTGCAGTTGCAATTGCTATGACGTTTTGTCCAATGCAAATTGTATCGGGAGTAGTTGATGTAATAAGAACAGGAGTTGGCTCGGTTACTAAAAACGAAACATCTTTTAGGCAATTATTGTCATCAATAATGTTAACAGAATAATTTCCGGCAGAAAGCTGTGAGGCGATTGATGTAACTGAACCTGTTGACCAGGTATAATTGTATGGCTGTACACCACCACTTATGTTTAAGGAAATACTTCCGTTGCTGTAACCATTGCAACTTGCAGCAGTAATGGTTCCAAAAACATTTATTGCCGTTGGCTGGTTAATTGAAACAGTTTGCTGATAGGTGCAGCCATTGTTATCGGTAATAACTACATCATAACTTCCGGCAGCAAGTGAATCAACTATGCTATCGTTACTGTTTAGCGAAAGCCAGTAAAACGAATATGGAGCATAACCACCGGAAGGTGTGATAAGCGCGCTTCCGTTATCGCCACCAAAACAAGTTACATCAATAGCGTTTACTGCTGAGCTAACGGGTAATGGATCAACAATATTAATCTGATATGATTGTGTGCACAAATTGTTATCTGTAACGGTAACCGTATATGCACCTGCCGAAAGATTTGCCGCATAGTTTGTATTGCTGCTGATGGGGCTCCATGCATAGCTATAAGGAGTAGTTCCACCTGAAACACTTACTGTTGCAGTTGCATTGGCAGCACCCGCACATGAACCATTGGTGGCATTGTGTGCTATTGCTAAAGCATTAGGTTGTGTAACTAATGCTGAATCGCTCCTCAAACAATTGTGGCTATCGGTAACAATGTATAAATAATTTCCTGCCTGTAGATTGCCTAAAGAAAAATCGTTGCTTATTCCTGTTGACCACTGTATGCTGTATGGAGATGTTCCGCCACTAACAGAAACCACAACAGAACCATCGGCATTGCCAAAACATTTTGCGTTTGTAATACTTTCAGAAGAGTAAAGCGCACTGGGCTGCAACACATTTACACTTACACTGTCTGCGCACTGGTTGGTATCTGTAACAACAATGGTATAACTTCCGGCAACAAGCGAATCAAAAATATTTGAAGTTTGAGTGAGTGTATTATTTAAAGTGTAAAGCAAAGTTCCATTGCCATTTGTAGTTACTGGTTGTAATACACCATTACTCTCGCCAAAACAATTAACATTGGTGACGAGTGTATTGTTAATTTGAGGAGCAACAAGGTCATTAATGATAATTTGTTCAAATGTTTTACAGCCTTTATTATCTTTTACAATTATGTTGTAGGTTCCTGAATTTAGAGAAGTATAATTGAATGTGTTTGTATAAATCGTACCGCTATCTGTGCTGTATAAGTAAGGTGAGGTGCCTCCGGTTGCACTAATAGAAATTGCCCCGTTGTTGAAACTACACAACTCATTGCTGAAAGTAATGTTGTTTGCAAGTGAATCGGGTTGGTTAACTGTAATTGTTGTGTTTGCAATACACCCATTGGCATCTTTTACAGCAACAGCATAATTACCTGCAGCAATGGGATTAAAAGTGTTCGATGCATGGTAACTTGTTCCGTTATTTATGCTGTAACTTAAAGCACCAAAGCCACCTGCTGCAAAAATTTTTATTTCACCGGAATTGTTGTTAAAGCAGGTTAAATCTTTTTTGGTAACATTGGTAATGGAAGGAGCAAGTATGTTGTTCACGTTGGTGTCGTAGTAAACCAAACAGTTGTTGGCATCTTTAACAGTTATTGTATATGCTCCTGCAAATAAGTTGGGGAAAGAATCAACTGTCGAAAAAGTAACCGAATCAATTGCAAATAATAAATTACCTGTTCCGCCACTAGCCGCAACAGCAATTGCGCCATTGCTTTGCCCACAGGCAGTGTTGTAATTTGTGCTTGCCACCATAATTGCAGTGGGTTGTAAGATGTCAATAACTGCTGTTTCGTTGCAACCTGCTGTATCTGCTACTATAATTTGATAAGTGCCCGCAATTAAATTGGTAAAAGCATTTGAAGCAAAAAAACTACTTCCGTTATTTATACTGAACTGCAATGCACCTGATCCGCCATTTGCATTTATTACAATTGTCCCATCATTATCACCATAACAATCTAAATCTGTTTTTACAATACTTGAAATGACAGGTCCGTTTAAATTACTTACCGAAACCGGTAAAGCAGCAGCGCAGCTATTTGAATCTCTTACATATACTGTATAATTACCTGCTGCCAGGTTGTTAAATGTATTGCTAGTAACAAATGCAATACTGTCTAAGCTATAATTTAAAATTCCTGTTCCTCCTTGCGCGTTTATAGTTATACTTCCGTTGCTTTGGTTGCAATTGGCTGTTACAGTTTGTGTTTGAGCAGTAATTTGCAATGGTTGAGTAATAGTTATAAGCGAGTCATCAATACAGCCGTTTTGATCAGTAACCACAATTTGATAATTACCGGCTGGTAAGCTATCCCACAAAGAAACTGACGTTAATAAACCTCCGTTTATTGTAAAACTCAAAGCACCCGTTCCGCCCGAAGCATTAAGGTTGATAATCCCCAACTCGTCATCGTAACATTTGTTTTGCGTAAGCGAAACTGAATTAATGGAGGGAGCCAGTAAATTATTAACAGAAATTATTTTTGACTCCTTGCAGTTGTTGGCATCTTTTACCGTCACAAAATAAGTTCCTGCAAAAAGATTGTTGAAGTTAGGTGATACCTGATAAGTCAATCCGCTATCAACCGAATACTGAATAATACCAGTGCCGCCTGTAACATTTAATGCAATGCTTCCATTGCTTTGCCCGCAGGCTGCATCGGTTGTAAGAGAATTAATTACAAGTGCATCAGGTTCTGTTATAGAAATTGCATTGGTGGCTTCGCAACCTGCGGCATCTTTTACAATAACTGCATAATTACCTGACGGAAGATTTTGAAAGGTACTATTCGCAGAAAAATTAATGCCATTGTCAATGCTGTAAGTTAAAGCACCCGTGCCTCCGTTGGCTGATATGCTTATTTGTGCAGTGCTGTCAGCATTACAAAATAATGTAGTGTTGTTTATGTTTTGAATTACCGGTCCGTTCAGGTTATTTACCGATGCAACAAAATCTTCAGTGCAGCCATTGGCATCTTTAACTGTTACGGTATAATTGCCGGATGCCAAATTGTTAAATGTTGGATTTGAAGTAAAATTAATTCCATTTATGCTGTAAGTTAAAACACCTGTTCCGCCTGTTACATTAACTGTAAAAGACCCATTGGAGAAGTTACAGTTTGCATCCGTAGAAATAAAAGAAAAGTTAAAACCCGCAGGCTCATTAATAACAACAACGGAATCGGTTTTGCAATTATTGGTATCAATTACAGATAAAATGTAATTGCCTGCGGCTAGGCTGTCAAATACATTTAAAGTTTGGTTATTAAAACCGCCATCAATAGTATATTGCAAATTTCCATTACCGGATGATGCTATGGTTATAATTCCATTATCACTCAGTCTGCATGTTTCATCACTCAATAAAACAGAATTGATTGTTGGGGCTGATAAAAAAGAAACCAAAACAGAAACAGAATCTTCACAACCATTTAAATCAACTATATGAATGTTGTATGTTCCTGAATCAAGTGAACTGAAAACAGAATCATTAATTAATGGATTGTTATTTTGAGAAAATAAATATCCTGGTGTGCCACCACTGCCATACAAGAATATTTCGCCATCGCCTCTAAAACATCTTTCAGGAATTGTAGTTGATGTTACATTTAACTGATTGGGTTGGATAAGTAAAATGGTGTCTCTTGCTTCGCACTGATTTGTATCTTCAGTAATTACAATGTAACTACCCGCAGCAAGAGAATCGTAATACGTATCGGTAGAAAAAATACCACCGTTATTTATGCTGTACAAAAGCGCGCCATTGCCACCGCTTGCTGCAATTTGAATTGTGCCATTGGCAGATTGATAGCATGAAAGGTTGGTGGCATTTATTAAATTGATTTGCGGAGAAGCAAAGATACTAACGGGAACTACAACACTATCTTTGCAACCGTTTACATCTTCTACATAAGCGTAGTAAGTTCCACCGCTAAGGTTGTTAAAAACGTTTGATGTTTGTTGGGTTATTCCGCTATCAATACTAAATTGTAACACACCAGTGCCACTAACAGCAGTAAGGTTAATGGATGCGTTGGTTGTACCTGTACAAATTTGCGGAGAAGTTGTAAATGCTGTTATTCTTGGTCCCACTGCATCCAAAATGGTTACAGTTGAGGCTTCCACACAACCGTTGTCATCCATTACAACAACTTTATAGTTACCGGCAGGTAAAGAATTAAAATTATTGGTAACACCAAAACTTAATCCTCCATCGTTACTATATGTGTAAGGAACCGTTCCACCTGAGCCTGACAGCGACAATGTGCCATTTGGTAAACCACAAATTGCATCAGTTGAATTTACATTAAGAACAAGTTGTGAAGGTTGGTTTATTACAAATGGAGTAGTGGAACTGCATCCCCCCACATCCTGAACAATTATATTATAGTTGCCTGCAACCAATCCGTTAAATGTTCCGGAGTTTACAAAAGTTATTCCCCCATCAATACTAAATTTTATTGGAGGGGTTCCCCCGGTTGTGTTTACCGATATAGAGCCTGTAACGGCACCAAAACAAGTTGCATCAACTATAGTGCTTGAGGAAACAGATGGCTCTGATGAACTGGTTATATTGAAGACTCTTGTGCGGGTACACCCCGTGGCATCGGTAATTACTACAGTATAATTTCCGGCACCAAGATTCTGAAACAAGTCGGTTGGAAAAAATGTTGCACCGTTATCAATAGAATATTGAAATGGTGCAATACCGTTGGTAAGATTAATATTTATTGTACCGTTACTCAATCCGCATTGGGTATGAACCAGGTCAGCGCTAAGGCTTATTGGCGCAGGTTCAGTTATGTTTACATTGGTGGAACTAATGCAGCCATTGGCATCTTTAACTACAACTTTATAATTGGCGTCAGGCAAATTGTTAAAGAAGTTAGTGGCAAAAAAAGTTGTTCCGTTATTAATGCTGTATTGAATAACACCTACACCACCACTTGCATTGATTGTAATTGAACCATTGTTACTTCCATAACAAGTAGAATTTGTAAGAACAATATTATTGATAACAGGGGCATTAAGATTATTAACCGTGGCAGTATCATAAGCAAGGCAGCCGTTTGCATCCTGAATTACTATTGTGTAAAGTCCGGGTAATAAACCATTAAACTGGTTTGATGATTGAAACGCCTGCCCGCCATTAATGCTGTAAAGTAATGACCCAACTCCGCCTGATACAACATTAATAGTTATAGCTCCGTTGTTTAATCCGCAATCAGCCGCAATTACAAGTGAATTAATGTTTACAGGAGGCGGTTGTCCTACATTTACACTTGTAGAAGTTGTACAGCCAAAAACATCGCTCACGACAATTGTGTAATTCTCTGATTCAAGATTTGAAAACAGATTGGATGCCTGAAAGCCTGCTCCAACACTATATGTATAAGGGGCAATTCCTCCGGAAGCATTTATGGTAATGCTTCCATCAGTACCATTAAAACAAGTTACATCTACAATATTAACAGAGTTAATCGCAGGCAAGGTTGATGGGTCAACAGTTACTGTGGAGGAAAATGTACATCCATTAATATCTTCAACAAGAATATCGTAATTGCCGGGAGCAAGGGTAGAAAAGTAATTTGCACCCTGAAAAGTAGTGCCGTTGTTTTTGCTGTAAATGTAAGGCGCAGTTCCACCGGTTACATTTACAGTAATCACTCCATTGTTTACAGCGCACTTGGTATCATTAACAATAATTGTTGCATTTAATATTTGTGGTTCTGTAATTACAAAAACAGTTTGTGATTCGCATCCAAATGCATCAACAGTTATGAGGGTATATTGACCCGGCTGAGCATTAAGTATTGAATCTTTTGTAAAACTTGAGTGCTGCCTGATAATTATTCCCGCAGCATCTTTCCAGATAAAAGTCCAGGGAGAATTGCCTAGCCCGGTGCCAACAGCGCTTCCTGTTTGCCCATTGCATAAAGCATTGGTAACTGAAATAGTTGGAGGAATGCAACACGCTATGCTTGCATAGAAATCGTTTACAGGGTCGCTTGAGCAGGCTATGCTTGTCCATGCACCGCTCTCACCATCACTGTATGTGTCAATAAATACATTTAGGTTTTCGCCATGAATACAATCTATTTGCTCTTTCGTTTTAATAGTAAAACAGAAGTTGAGGTTGCAGCCATTTGCGATATTATCTCCAAAATTGTTTCCTGGGTTTAAATCAACAACACCAAGTGGATTACCTGCAGCCGTTTCATAAAAAAATCCGGGTCCTACACTAAATCCTGCATTACCCGATGAAGTAATTTGCTGGTTGTACCAATTCCATGTACCGTTACCACTACATGAGACCGGAGAAGAAAAAGTAAGAGTGGTGGTATCCCATCCATCACCAAAAGTTGGAATAACAGCATGTAGCCAATTGGCAGATGCTGGACTAAAATCAGAAATGCTTAAACAAAATTGCACCTGTTGCCCGGCAAGATATATTCCATTTTGTGGTGGTGGGTTTACGTTAAGAGCACTTTGCAAAACACAACCCTGGCAGTCAAAATTATTTTGAAGTGATAAAGTATAATTACATTGATCGGTTAAAGTACCACCACTAACGCGCAAGTAATACGTACCTGCAGCCAGCCCGCTGAAAGATGCATTAAGCAAACCACCCCCTCCAATAGCGCAACCGCGAGGAACCAAATTATTACAACCGCTTCCGCTGTATAAACCCACTTGCGGTGTAATCATTCCATTAATAGTAACATTTAGTATTGGCGCAGTTAGCGTAAATCTGTACCATACATCACTGGAAGGTGTTGCCATATTACCAACAGGGTCGCAGTTCTGAAGTGCGTTGTATGGAATTTCGGCAGTGGCGCAAATGTTTGTTGTGTTAAAACTGGCAACTGCTCCTGTTCCTACAGGACATGCAACCGGTATAGGCAGCACGCCTAAATTTTGTGCCCCGCTGCAGGCATCGTTTACAGGAGGTAAACCGCCTGTGCAAGTTGGGCATCCGTTAACCGGGCAAGGGGCGCAATTAATAATTCCGCTCCAGCCGTTTTTGCTTACCGTATAATCACTTACAAATTTTACGGTAAGGCAGCCGCTTGTAGCCGTTATAGTTCCGGGCGAGGTGCTGCCGGTGTATGTTCCTATTAAAGGACTATTGGAGGATGGTCCGTTATAGGCATACAAAAAATCAAATCCATTTTCTAAATCAAACTGCGTAAACTGAATGCTTACACACATGCCCGGCACATCACTGCAAAATGTCATTACTGCATTTTCATTTGCTTGATAAGTGGCAGTATCTTTTCCGCTATCGTAAAAAAAACCGCTGCATGTACTTTCCACGGTGCTTTGCATGGTATACACCTGTGCGACTACATCAACTGTAAAAAATAAAATTGCAACAAAGGCAATAAACCTCTTCACTTCAGTAGATTTAATTTTAAGTGGTTTTTTTAAGGGATGGTAAATTTAGTTTTTTAGAGTAGTTCTGCAAGCATTTTTTCAATTACAGAGTGTAATTGGGTATGAGCGGGCTTTATACGGCATATTTCACCCAAAAAATGGATTTGTTTGCCCAAAATAAGTCATGCTCACCCGGCTTCGCACGCATCTTTGAATCATTAAAACAACAAAATGATAACAGCTTCAGCAGTTTTAATTTCAATACTTGTGCTTACAATTAGCTTAAAGAAAATTGATAATAATTTAGAAAAGAAATAATAAACCCTTAATCGAAAAAATATGTCAGTACAAACCGCAACAGATTTTAATAAACTTACACATGATGAACAGGCATGGTATATTTGGAATGGTGCCATTCATTTAAATGTTAGAGAAGTTTATGGCTACAGGGTTAACCTGTTTTCTTACAACGATTACTACATTGAACTTTGGTACAGTGTTTATGAAAATCAGATAAAAAAGATAAAAGCTTTTGATTCTACTGCCTTACTAGCTCCTTATTTAGAGAATATTAAGCTTGATGAATTGTTTGAGGTTTAGGCGGTATGCACTGCCGCTACTTTAATTCTAAAAGTGGTTTTAAGTTTTAGTTTTGCAAGCACTTTTCAAAAAAACCACTTGAAACATAATTGCATATTAAAAAGATATTCGGGTAACCAGCCATCCAAACTTAATTTTACTGTTTATGATAATGTAATTGATATTCCTGCCAATGAATGGAGTATTACTGCTGAAACTGACAAGGTATTTTTTAATCTTAATTATTTAAAATCGCTTGAAGATTCTAAGCCTGTAGCGTTAAATTTCAATTACGCTATTTTGCATGAAGGTAATTTACCCATTGCCTGTTTTTGTTTTCAGTTATTAAATGTTGCAAGTAATGAATTGGGCAGCATACTCAATCTTGAAAAATATGGTTGGCTTGCCGGGAAGGTAACTTCAGCAATTGATAAGGTTGTTTTCAAAAGAAAAAACGGGCATGCAAATTATATTCTTTGTTGTGGAAGTTTTTTTGTAAGCGGGGAGTATGGTATTTCTTTTCGCGATAGAAACAAATCGCAGCTTGTTTACCAGGCACTGATTCAAATAATTGATAAGGTAAAAGAAAGAAAAGAAAAAAATGGTGATGATGTATGCGCATTGATTGTAAAAGATTTTTTTGATGCAAGTTCCATTGATAATATTTTGATGGATGAGGGTTACTCGTCATTACCTATGGACCCTGAAATGATTTTTCATGTTCACAAAGAGTGGAATAATTTTGACGATTATTTAGGAGCGTTGGCTGCCAAGTACAGGCTAAGAGCCAATAACTCTTTAAAGAGACTGGAATCTGTAAAAGTTAAATTTCTCACGCTAAAAGAAATTGAAAAGCATGGCGATGAGATTTTAGCATTGTATAAACAGGTGCAGGAAAATGCATCTGTAAGATTGGTAAGAGCTAATATTGACTACTTTATAAATCTGAAAAAAAATTTAGAGGATAATTTTTACATCAAAGCTTTTTTTCTTGATGATAAGTTAATTGCTTTTAAGAGCGGAATATATTATCACTCAAATCATGAAGCGCATTTAATTGGAATGGATTATGCGCTTAATAAACCATTGCTTATTTATCAAAACCTCTTGTATTCATTTATAACAGATGCTATAGCAATGAAATCTTCACGTTTGTTTTTTGGGAGGACGGCATTAGAGATTAAGACAACGGTTGGCGCCAAGCCATATCCGCTCTATAGTTATTTCAGGCTAAATAATTCCTTGTTAAACAGTATGATTAAACCACTGATAAGCCGCAGTAAAACTGAAGAATGGACACCTCGCGATCCGTTTAAAAAGGAATCATAACAGGGTTTATAATTTTATTTTTGCAGGCTTTAATACCATTATGCGTTATCTTTTTTACTTCGGGCATCCTGCTCATTTTCATCTTTTTAAAAACACTGTTGCCGGGTTAAAAAATCTTGGGCATGAGGTGGAGATTCTAATCAAGAAGAAAGATATTCTTGAAGAGCTACTTCAAAATGCAGGCTGGCAATATTTAAACATTAACCCGAAAGGTAGAGCCGACAATAAAATTGCAATAGCATGGAGCTTGCTTAAAAGAGATGTAGAGTTTTATAAAGTATGCCGTGCATTTAAACCTCAATTAATGATTGGTACCTCGGCAGAAATTGCGCATGTAGGAAAATTACTTTCCATACCAAGCATTGTTGTGAATGAAGACGATGCGGAAATTGTGCCGTTGTTTGCAAAACTCGCTTATCCATTTGCTACATATATTCTTGCACCTGAATGTTGTAGTGTAGGAAAGTGGAAGCAAAAAAAAATTGCTTATAAAAGCTATCACGAACTTGCATACTTGCATCCCAATCATTTTGTGCCTGATGTTAATCGCCTTAAAGGCATTGATTCTACCAAACCGTATTTCATACTTCGCTTTGCCAAACTTACTGCCCATCACGATGAAGGAAGAACAGGAATTAATGCAGGAATTGCAAGTCAAATTATTGAAATTCTTTCACATAAAGGAAACGTTTACATTACAAGCGAGAGAGAGTTAGAACCACAGTTTGAACCATTTCGAATTAAAATAAACCCGCTTGACATGCATCACGCCATGTACTTTGCACATATGTACATTGGCGATAGTCAGACGATGGCTGCGGAAGCGGCTGTGCTTGGTACACCTTCCATTCGCTATAACGATTTTGTTGGTGAGATAAGCTACCTTGAAGAGCTTGAGCATTTATACCAACTTACTTTCGGATTTAAAACAAACAACCGCCAAGGAATGATTGATAAAATTACTGAACTTGCTTTTGATTTAAATGCTGCAAAACAAACGTGGAAAGCACGAAGAGAGAGGATGCTTAGTGAGAGAATTGATTTTAATCACTTTATGACTGATTTGTTTTCTGGTTATGATAAAAGATATTGACATTATAAATCAATAACTACAGCTCCATCCTTTAATACGTTTTTGTATTTTATTTTTAGTGTAACTAATTCCTCAGCATATTTTTTCATTTTGTAAACCGGTACCGAAGAGTCAAAAATAATTTCCTTTGGGTTTAGCCTGTCTAAAATGTTTAGAGCTTTTCCTTTATAGTTTCCGGTAATAATCAAAAAATCAACTTGCTGTTTTATAATATTTTTAGCTGGTGCAAAGTATTTATCTGCAATAAAAACTGTTTTGTTTTCAAACAATACAAATCCTTTTTTTTGATAATAGAATTGCAGGTTGGGGCGATTATCCAAAATGTTTTCGGGGTAAACATTTATTGCAGGATTTAATCCTAAGTCATCCCAATTATGTTGTACGAAAAACCGCAACTGACTGGCATTTTCAATTAGATTTTTATCAGCAACAAACACATGATCATTACCGGAAATAAAATCAATAGCAGTTTTACGAGGAACGCTGTAGACAATTAGTTTTTGTTGCTGCTTTTGAACTATCTTTTCGTTTATTTGAAGTACACATAAAATAATTGAAAGCAACAAAGAAGCAAAAATGAGTTTACGGTTTCTGTAAATAATAAAACCAAGCATGGTTGCAATCAATGCATAAATAAGCCACGTTTCAAAAACAGTAATTGAAAGCCCGTTTAATGTAAGGGATTTTAAAGAATCAATGTATTTTACAATCAAATTTAGGAATCGTGTTAGGTGGTATCCTGCCTGCCATAAAAAATCAGAAACAAAAGGAATAAAAAACAAAATCAATGCTCCAATGCCTATATAAATAATTATGGTGGTTATTGGAATAATAATAAGGTTGGAAATTAAAAACAGCAACGGAAACTGATGAAAGTATAGCAAGCCCAATGGAAAGGTCATAAGCTGTGCTGTAAGAGATACAGATGTAAGTTGCCATATCCAGTGCATAATTTTATTTGGAGCAACATATTGTTGTGCCAGCATAGGATGTAAATAAACGATGCCAAATACAGCAAGGTAACTCAATTGAAAACCCACTTCAGTAATGTAAAACGGATTGTAGCAAAGCAAAAGAAATGCGGAGCCCAACATTGCGTTGAGTGTATCTGATTCGCGTTTTCTAACTTTTGAAAAAATTACCAAACTTACCATTACCACCGAGCGCAAAACCGATGGAGAAAAACCTGTCATTAATGCGTAAAACCAAATTAAAGAAACAAGTATGATGTATTTAATTATAAGCAGCATTTTCTTTTTATCCATAAATGATAAAAGCCATGAAAGGCAAATAAAAACAAGCCCAACGTGCATACCGCTAACCGATAAAACATGTAGGGCACCGGTCGAAGAAAAAGCTTGTATAATTTCAGGATCGAGATAATCTTCAAAACCCACCAGTAATGCCGAAGCAACTGCTAATTCATCGCGGGTTATAAAAAAATCTTTTAGCTGCTCAACTAACTTATCGCGGAGAGAGTAGGATATTTTTAAGAGCCATTTTGCATCATTAAAGTCTGTTATGTAATAATTGTATTTGGTTAGTGTAAAGCGACTTGAAATATTATGAAAGGATAAGTACTCTTTGTAATCGAATTGAGAAGGATTTTGAGGTGGAGGAATTTCTTCGGGTTGTGCATTGGTTAAAATGTAATCTCCATAAACAGGAATCTGAGTAGAGTCGCTTGCCATAATAGTAAGCAGTACTTCACCTGAGGTTTTTATAAAAGTTTTATTTGCAAGAACTCCCTTAACCTCTGCATTTACTCTGTAAGAATTAGTTTTTTGATGACAGGACTCGCTAATCCTTATCAAGTATATGGCTGATGGCTTTTCATGTTTTAAAAAATGATCAGGAGCATTTAATGAGGAATAAAGAAATACATAAGTCTGAGTTACTGACCACATAAGTAAACAAAGGAATACTCCGTAAACCCATCGCCATTTGTATTTTTTATAAAAAAACGGAACAAGGGTAAAAAGTGTAACAAGCGCTAATGCAAATAACCCGGTAGTTATTGATACTATGGGCAAAACAGGGAAGAAAATTGAAGCAACTATTCCTGTACAAAAAAGGAGTAGAATTCTACCCATAGGAAGTTCTGAGAAATTTATCATCGTATAGGTAAGGTCTTGAAAATGTAAATCTATGTTTTTTATCAAAACGCCTGTCATTTTTTCAAACAATACGATTAGATTAGGTACATGATGTCAGAAAAACCAGCAGAGAAAATAAATTATGTCAGTAAAAAAGTAATGGTATGCCATTTGACAAATGTTGAGTAACAAACCAATTAAATTTTAAAACAATAATCAAACAATTAAAAGAAGTTAAGCCATGACACTATTAAAATTAAAAAACGAACCGGCATCAAGAATGATGGACCGCTCACCCCTCATGTTCAACGAATTGTTTAACGATTTCTTTGATAATGTGTTAAACAACAACGCGCAACGTTTTACCTCTCCTGCAGTAAACATTACTGAAACAGACGACAACTTTAAACTTTCGCTTGCTGCTCCAGGGCTTGCTAAAGAGGATTTTAAAATCAGTATTGACAATGATTTATTAAGTATAAGCGCAGAAAAGAAAGAAGAGAAAAATTCGTCAGGAGAAAAATTTACCCGTAAGGAATTTTCTTTCTCCAGTTTTAAAAGAAGTTTTAGTTTGCCTGAACATGTTGATGCAGAAAAAGTAACAGCAGGTTATGAAAATGGAGTAATGATTTTGGTTCTTCCAAAACGTGAAGAAGCCAAACCGAAACCTGCGCGCGAAATAAAAATTGGATAAGGATTAAGTTTAGTTAGTTTAGGTTAGATTGAACCCGTTCTCTCCAAAGGAGGGACGGGTTTTTTATTTAAACACCTTGTTTGCTTTAATAAAAAAAATTAGTTTTGATGCACAGTTATGAAAACCAATAAAACCAAATCGTCCGAAAAGTTGATGTATCAGGAGAAAGCACAACGCTTTCACCCCTATAAAACCTTTTTGTTTTTCGCCTTGCTTGGTTCTTCTGTTATTTTTTTAGCTATTTCTTTTCTATACATTACTGCGGTTTCAAAAATACCTGATTTGCAGAATTTTCGTTTACCCAAGGCATTTACATTGAGCACCATACTTATGCTATTCAGCAGTTATTCTGTTTCACTTTCATTAAAAGCGTTTAATAACGATTCCTTTAACGGAGTAATCAAGTCTTTAGTCATTACTCTTACCCTTACTCTTTTGTTTTGTGTGAGCCAGTTTTTTGGCTGGAAGGAAATGTATGATGGCGGTTTTTTTATTTCAACAAACCTTGGAGTTTCTTACTTGTACATTATAAGTGGGCTACATTTGCTGCATGTGTTAGGCGGATTGGGAGTGCTTGTTTACACAACCTACAAATGTTATAATAAATCTTTGGATATGGTTGACTCGTTGCTTTTTTTCAGCAACAAAATGGAATATATTAAATTAGAATTGCTTGGTATTTTCTGGCATTTTATTGATGTGGTTTGGTTATGCCTTTTTTTAATGTTTCTATTTACATTTTAATTTTTTATGAGGGGTTTTGTTTTCTTTTTGTTGCCATTCTTTTTTTTAATTGGCTGCAAAAAGGAAAAGTTGAATATTCCTTTTAATGAAATAGATACCCGAACAAGTTTAGACTTAAATCAATTACAGGCATTAAGTAGTGATACTTTGTTTTTATGCGGTGGGAGAAATGAAAAGGGAATTATATTAAAGTCTGTAAATGCGGGCAAAAGTTGGAATACATTAGCTGAGTTTGAACGAAATGTTTATAGCGTATTTTTTATAAATGAAAAAAAGGGTTTTGTTGGATGCGATTCGTCTGTAATTTTAAAAACTATTGATGGTGGAATAACCTGGCAGCAGTTTATTGATTATGATGGCGTACCCCAGTTACACAAGGTACCATTAAGGAAGTTTAGCTTTTTAAATGAAACAACAGGATTTGTATGCGGGGGTAAAGGTTTTGGAAAAGGAATTATTTATCAAACAAATGATGGAGGAAACAGTTGGACAAAAATTTTAACTGACCATGAAATGCGTTCTTTGGAATTTAACCAAAACGGCAATGGAGTATGCGCGGGCTATGGCGCTATTTATAATTATGCAAATGAGTGGAATTTGCTTAATGTAGTTTCAGGTGAATTTTACACAGGCGTTATTTACAATAGTTCTTTTTTTAGCTGCGGTTTTAACGGAGGGATTTATAAGTCGGATAATGGAGTAAACTGGAGTTGTATTAATAAAGCCAACAAAAGTTATTCCGCAAGACAACACTACAATTGTATTGCAGCTATGGATAATATAGTTTTTTGTGCAGGTATTAGTGGGATGTGTGCATACAGCACTAATGGTGGGAACAGTTTTGAAAAAGGAGAAACGTTTGGCGGAACCAATATTAATTCTGTAGCTCTTTTATCAAATAAAAAAGGTTTGGCAATAGGAGAGAGCGGAAAGCTTTTTGAGTTTAGTTTACCGGAATACTAAGCATTTCGGGGAAAGGTTTTTTAAAAAATTTTAAGTAAAAGTTTTTAACTATCACTGCATAATCATAATAAATTCTGAATCATTTATTGTAAATAATTGCAGATACAAAACACGTTTTTCAAAAGTATAAAAAACAAAAGCCCGGAGATGTCTCATCTGCGGGCTTTTTGCCGGCTAAAAAATCAGCCTGTGTATAACATAACTAAAATTCTATTGAACAGAAAGTCTTATGCTCTTAGTGTTTCCGTTTTCGGTAGTTATATTTACTAAGTATAAGCCTTTAGGCAAATTATCTAATCTTAAATCATATACATTCAATCCACCCATATAAACTTCATTTATTTGTTTTACTAACCTACCGCTCAAATCTGTTAGCTTAATCTGAAGAGTTCCGCTGTTTTCTGTTTGGAAAACAAGTTGACTTATATCTGTTGCCGGATTTGGATAAAGTTTAAACTCATCCTCTGAAGAAATATTTAAAAGATTTGTGGTTTCGTCACCACCGTAAGCCAAATACATTGGTTCAAATCCGGTAGTACTATAAACTGATAAAGAATCTTCAATTATCCTCAAAGCAGGAGTAGTAAATGAATTGGCTGAACTGTAAGTGGAAAATGTTGTCCCGCATTTAGCTCTTACCCACCATGTATAATTTGTAGATGCTGTTGTAGCAATGATTATGGAACTAACAGTATTTACAAGCCCACCACTAAAGTATTGGTAACCGGTTGAGTTGTTATTTAAGCGAACCTGAAAGCTGTCGGCAGATACAATATTCCAGTTTAGTTTAGCACTTAAGTTGGTAATATTTGTAGTTGACATAACAGTAGGAGGATTACATGCTCCGCAGTTTGTTACCGTTACAACAGTCTTTGCAGATTGTTTACTGCAACCGGCTGAGTTTGTGATAACAACATAATATGACCCACTTGAAGTTACATTAATACTCCTTGTTGTTTGCCCGCCAGGATACCACTTATAGGAGTATGTAGAATTATATTTTGCAGTTAACCTCACATTTAATCCTGCGCAAAAAGTTGTTGGCCCATTGGCGGTTATTGTAGCCGTTGGCAAGGAGTTAACTGTTACTGTTGTTGGGGAAGATGTAAATGATCCAGATGCAGATGTTACAGTTACCGTATAACTACCAGATGTGGTTACCGTAATAGATTTGGTAGTAGCACCGGTACTCCATAGATAAGAATTGCCGGTGTTTGCAGATAACGTAACAGTGCCGCCTGAGCAGAATGTTGTTGGGCCATTAGGAGTAATGGTGGCAGTATTGGCAGGAGGGATAACCGTTACCACAGTAATATTGCTTGTAGCGGAGCATCCGGCTGCATTTGTAACTCTTACTTGGTAGTTCCCCGATTGAGTTACAGTAATACTTTTAGTTGTTTGTCCGTAAGGAAACCAATAGTATGACGAATTGGTAGGTGCTGTTAATGTTACGCTACCACCCTGATTAAAAGTTGTAGGGCCACTTGCTGTTACTGTAGCAGTCGGGTTTGAGTTCACAACCACAGGTGTAATAGCAGATGTTCCAGAGCATCCATATTGGTTGGTCATTCGCACACTATAGTTGCCGGCAGTGTTTACATTAATTGATTTTGTTGTTTGTCCGCCTGGGCTCCATAAAAAACTCACACCACCGGTTGAGGTTAATGTAACACTCGCTCCCTGACACAGAGAGGTGGAGCCGCCTGGTGTTATAGTAACAATTGGTAATTGATTTACTGTTACGGTAACGGGCAATGAAGTTCCGCTGCCTGACGCTGAGGTAACAGTTACAGAATAACTACCAGCAGTAGTAACTGTAATGGTTCGTGTAGTAGCGCCTGTGCTCCATAAGTAACTCGTTCCTACCGATGCTGTAAGTGTTACCGAACCACCTGAACAGAATGTTGTAGACCCGCTTGCGGTAACTGTTGGAATAACTACACTATTAACCGTTACCACTGTTGCGGCAGATGTTGCCGAACATCCATTACCATTTGTTACCCTTACTGTATAAGAGCCCCCTTGTGTAACAGTTATAGATTGTGTTGTTTGATTCCCCGGGCTCCACAAATAAGAACTTCCGGCACTTGCGGTAAGTGTTACATTTCCTCCTTGATTAAACGTGGTTGGACCACTCGCTGTTATAGTTGCAGTTGGAGATGGGTTAACTGTTACTGTTACCGCTTGCGAAATATTTGCACAACCGTTTGAGTTGGTCATTGTAACACGATAAGATCCTGATGAAGTTACATTTAAAGACTGAGTAGTTTGCCCACCCGGTGTCCATGAGTACGAAGAACCTGCTGTAGAGGTAAGAGTAACACTTCCACCTTGGCAAAAAGTTGTAGAACCACTTGGTGTGGCAGTTACTGTTGGTAATGGATTAACAGTTACAATTGTTGGTGCTGATGTTCCGGTGCCCGAAGCTGATGTAACAGTTACAATGTAACTTCCGGCATTAGAAACAACAATAGATCGAGAAGTTGCGCCAGTTGACCAAAGGTAACTTGTGCCAGCACTTGCAGTCAATGTTACTGTGCCTCCATTACAAAAAGTAGTTGATCCGCTTGCTGTAATTGTTGGAACTGTGGCTGAGTTAACAGTTACTACCGTTGCAGCAGAAGTGGCTGAGCATCCGTTAGCATTGGTAACTCTTACAGTGTAAGAGCCACCTTGTGTAACAGTTATAGATTGTGTTGTTTGATTTCCCGGGCTCCATAAATAAAAACTTCCGGCACTTGCAGTAAGTGTTACATTTCCTCCCTGATTAAATGTGGTAGGGCCACTTGCTGTTATAGTTGCAGTTGGAGATGGGTTAACTGTTACTGTTACCGCTTGAGAAATATTTGCACAACCGTTTGAGTTGGTCATTGTAACACGATAGGTACCGGATGCTGTTACGTTGATTGCCTGTGTAGTTTGACCACCTGGAGTCCATGAATATGAGGAACCCGTTGATGATGTAAGCGTAACACTACCGCCCTGGCAGAAAGTGGTTGCTCCACTTGCAGTAGCAGTAACTGACGGCAAAGGATTAACAGTAATAACTGTAGGTGCCGATGTTCCGGTACCCGATGCTGACACAACTGTTACACTATAGCTACCAGATGCTGATGCTGTTATTGATTGAGTAGTAGCACCTGTTGACCATAAATAACTTGTGCCGGCACTTGCGGTTAAAGTAACACTGCCTCCATTGCAAAATGTTGTAGCACCGCTTGCAGTAATAGTGGGCACTGTACTTGATGTAACAGTAACAGTAAGTGCAGAAGATGTTGCAGAACATCCGGTTGAATTAGTAACTCTTACTGTATAAACCCCTGCCTGATTTACTATTATAGATTGCGTTGTTTGATTACCTGGACTCCACAAGTAGGAACTACCGGCACTAGCGGTTAGTGTAACGCTGCCACCTGGTGCAAAAGTTGTAGGACCATTAGGGGTTATTGTTGCTGTTGGCAATGAGTTAACATTTACAGAAGTTGGAGCAGATGTAGCAGAACATCCACTTGCATTTGTTACCCTTACTGTATAGCTGCCCGATGCGTTAGCTGTAATAGATTGAGTAGTTTGGTTACCCGGACTCCACAAATAACTGGAGCCTGATGATGCGGTTAATGTTACATTTCCGCCCTGGCAAAATGATGTTGGTCCGCCTACAGTTATTGTTGATGTAGGATTGGCATTTACAGTAACAGGAATGGTTGATGACATGGCAGAACAGCCATTTGCACTGTAAACATTTACTGAATAGTTTCCACTTGAATAAACGGTTAGTGATGAAGAGGTTTGTCCACCCGGATTCCACAGATATGAACTTCCTCCGCTGGCAGTAAGAGTTACGCTTCCTCCTGTACAAAAAGTAGTTGCACCTGATGCAGAAATAGATGCTGTAGGTTTCGCGTTAACCGTAACAACAGTAGGTAAAGAAGTGCCTGTTCCTGATGCTGAAGTAACGGTAACAGAATAAGAGCCTGCGGTGTTTACAGTTATTGACTGTGTTGTTGCACCTGTGCTCCAAGAATAACTGGTTCCGCTGCTTGCTGTCAATGTTACGCTGTTGCCTTGGCAAATTGTAGTTGAACCACTTGGAGTAATAGTTGGCACAGCCGATGCGCTGCATGGAGCAGGGGACGTGTATATTGCAGATGGATTCACGGTTAAGTGAATGAGATCAATTTCTAAGTTGGTGTTTGAAGGAGTAATCTTTAACTGATGATCAACATTTGTAGCCAGATTCAAATAAGATATAGCTGTTTGATCTGCTAAGTTGTATCTGTACCAAACCCAGTTTGTATCTGCAATGCAACCAATTTGTTTTGCAGTGCCGTTATCCAAAGAAACATTCATTACCGTGGTTTGTCCGTTTTTGCTTCGTGCTTTTATCCATAAGTAATAATTAGCATTAGAATTGGCTCTTGGTTGAAAGTTATAGATAAGATCACTTACTGCATTAAAACCAACGTAAGTAGTAGCATCAACAAAGTTTCCGGCTTGTGTTCCGGCAGCGCGTTTGGTTCTAAGGTAGACACTAGAATTAACATTATCATTCAGTTCAGCCTCTAATTTAATATCCTTACTCCATTGCGTAGGATAAGTGTTTTCATGCCATGCATCTAATTGATAAAATACCGGGTTTGCAGCATCAGTTTTGTCATATATATATGTTGAACCTTGTCTTCTTACTTTAAATTTAATGCTTTGACCATCTAACTTTATTTGAGCAATACCTTCAAGTTCTGTAGATCCAATCATGTTAGACAAAGGCTGTATGGTTCCTGTAATTGCAAACCTTGCAAGCGTAGTGTGTTTACGTGCTACAACCAATTTTCTTGGGTCACCTGCATAAAATGAATAGGCATTCCATTGTGGATTTGTCGGGCTGTTTGGAACATCTCCTGCCAAAAGATCTCCATTTTTAAACATGTCTTCGTACCTGCTTGTAATTGCTTGAGCGTATGAAGGCATTACTGTTTGCCAAACCCATCCTTTAGGATCCTGAAAAGGAGTAACAGTTGTAAAATATCCTGTATAGAAAAACTCTGCGCCTAACATGGAATAGGCTTTAAGCAAACCTAGCCATTGTGCAGGCCTTATATTATTTTCTTCGTTATTATCCCAGCCTGGAGATATTGCCGGACTAAAATATTTGTCTCCAGCGGCAAATTGTTCATGGCGAGATTCTACCACGTACTGCCATCCTTTCCATGCTGCCAACCAATATCTCCAGTTGTTAGGCCACCTGGTATAAATATCGCCTGAAGCATAACGTACTCCATTGATAGTAGTATTTACATCTCTTACCTGATTCCATTTTAAGTTCCACTGCGGGTGTCCATCCAAATAATAGTAAACAAATTTTGTATTGCTCAAGCCCGAGATGGTTGGCATAAACTGATCTCTGTAAGCTTTAATTTTATCGGCATGGCGCTTGCTTTCGTAAGAATACCAATCAAGTCCCGAAGCATTTTTTTCTGCCAATACTGCCGGGTCTTTAGAGAGGGTATTCCCATCTCCATAGAAATAAGGAATAATTTCTCCGTTTTCAAACACTAAATCCAAAGGGCGTGTAAGTTTATTTACTAAACTATTCAAATAGAGTTTTTGAGTTAAGCCATCCTTGTAAAGCGAATCAAGCGGAGCTGCAGGGCTCAAAATCCTGCTTGAGGAAGAAACGTTACCCCAATTGTCAAGATAATTTCCTGAAGAGTTTCTAAAATAGTGGTTGGGTGAAAGGCATCCACAACTTGCATATTGTGTTTGGCTAGCAAATCCAGCGTTTTTTGGCGTAAGTTGAGGCCAATAAGAGAAGGCGCATGTTTTCCATGATGGATTTTGGTTTGCCATTTTTATCCATGCTCCCGGAAAAGTATTCGTATCGCTAAAGTTATTATACTCGCCTGTATTGCTTGAAACAAGCATTGAGTAACCGAAGTTCTTTACATAATCAGGAAACATTACCTTACTGTTGTTAACTGCCTGCTGATAATTTGAAGCGTAGGTAAGGTAGCCAAACAAATATGTTGGTGAGAATAGTGGTATGTTTGGTAATAATGTGTGCCCCGGTTTGTATCTGGCTACAGGAAAATTCTTTAACTGATCTAAAACAGATACACTTGGATTTGGGTGTCCGGTAGCATACTCACTAATGTCTATACCTGCTGTAACAGGGGAAGGTGTGGGCACAGTAATGGCTGCATTAGCATACTGGTAATGAGCAAAATTATTTTTAAAATCTATGTAATGCTTATAAATCATGTTAGGAGGCAAGCTAAAATGGTATATAGCAAACTCATCTAACCCTCCCAAAATTTTATTGTAAACAGAACTTGAGTTAATCACAGTTTCCTTATTGGTTCCAGCTGAATTATCAAACGCACCAGTGGCAGTTGTTTTTGAAAAACCTGTAGGGTTCTCTCCATCAATCCAAATTTCTTTTTTGCCTGTAATGGTAGAATATTTAAAAACAAAGTGATGCCATTCACCATCTATGTAATAACCGTAGGACTTTCTGCCAATTCCATCAAAAGTTACTTTTAACTGATCAGAAATTACAGTGCTTCCATTTTTAATGTTAGTATTAAAAGTTATGAATGGGTAACCAATCTGAATCTGAAAGGCTCCGTCAAATCTTCTAATTATATCGGTAGTTTCATTAAAGTACAAACCGGGCTTAAATAAAAACTCAAAGGTAATAGAAGTATCAGGCGTCACACTGCCTGCCCGTATATAATGCCCCGTTGAATCCAGTTGCAGGTTTTTTCCTACACCTCTCAAGTTTGTTGCAGGAATAGAGTAGCCACTTAAAAAATATGCCGCATCTAAATTAAAGAACCCTGTTGAGTCCTTAAAAGGATTTGCAGTATTTTCAAATGTGTAATAGCTTTTGGGAGTATAAGTTTGCGCTATTGTGTTTTTGCCAAACATTACTCCAAACAGCCCAAGCACTGCCAGGGCCAGTTTACTGGTCTTTTTTAAATTGTCCATTTTTACAGTTGGTGTTAATTATTTAAGTACTCGTAAAATTTAACCGGACTTAGGTTCATCCGGACGCTTCTTTTTTAAACTTTACTTTTATTCGAAAAGGACGGTGCCAAATGTATCTGAAAATCATTCTCTTGCAAGTGAAGAGGACGTGTCTTTGTGTAATATACCTGTAAATCAGATATTTAAGAAATAAACACTATGTTAATAAGTCAATTTCGCCCAATATTTTAAGATATTCGCCAAAACAAAAATGCTATTCGCCCAAATCTAAATTAGAATTTATAGGCACAGCCCAATGAAATGTTAGATACTGAGACCCTTGTTGTTTGAGCGTAGAGAAAATTTCTATCACGGTCAAAAACTTCAAACTGAACTTCAGTATTTAAAAAAGAGAAGTCTATCAGAGCGTCAAATTGATTTACCATTGGAATACGAAGCGAAAAATCTAACTCAAAAGTTGGAACCATTTTGCTTCTTGCATCTATAAACAATTCGTCTTTTTGGGTGCCTTCCTGTAACTCAATAAATACGTTTGGGAACTTAACACTTGCATAACCAATAAGGAATTTTACATCTGCGTAATTATTTTCAAGTTCAAAAGTACCATACAAACCTCCGGCTATACCTTTAAACTCCCAAGGATTAGTAGTAACTTTAAAAAATTGATTGGGAGCTGCATTTTGAAGAAAATTATTAAGCCAAACATCTGGATCTTGAGGGTTATAAAAATAGAACGCTTTAGTTCCTATCCCGAAACTTTCGCCTATGAGATAGTCAAAACAAATTTGGTAATTGAGCCCGGTTTTAGCCAGACCTGACGATGGATCGTTTAAATCTTTATTACCGTAATCCGATAGAGGAACACTTGGACCTATTCCTACGGTGGTTAAAAATCGCGTTTCGGATTCTTCTTTAACCTCCTGTGAGTATGCTTTGTTTGCAAGTATGAATACAAACACAAGCAATGCAATTATTTGAATATGTGATTTTTGCATTTTGCTTTTATATCTACAAAAATAAAAACGTTTTTAATTTGCAATCATATCCTATTCAAAAGCATAAATGAATAACTTTATTTTTTTTTTAGCGTAATATGGTAGTAAAAATTTGGCGACTCCAATATGGCAAAGATGTTAGCGAAACAATTGCTTAAAAAAATTTTTCTGGTTGATATAAAAAGATCAATTGCTGATGATGACCTCATTGCTAAGCAAAGACTTAACTTATTTATAATTTTTTCCTTTACCGTAACACTTGCTTTAAGTGCAATAGCATATCAGGTGGTTTTTGTTTTTCATATCAAGCCAATACTTGCCTACACAGTTTATGCTCTTGTTGGAATTATTATTCTTAACTACTTTTTGTTGAATTGGCATAAAAATAAGCGCCTTGCTGTTTTTATTTCTGTTCTTGCGTGTTTTCTGGCTTTACATTACATCACTTACTTTGCCGGAGGTATCAGAAATTCAGGTATGTTTTATTTATCTGCATTAATGCTGGTAACTTTTATGCTGTTAGGAAGCAGAGAAGGAAAATGGTTTACGGCATTATCTATTATTCATATTGTTTATTTCTATTTGGTCACTGAATATACGGAATGGGTTAATTACGATTTTATTGGATATGAAAACACATTAGTAAATCAGGATTATTTATTTACAGGACTTATAAGCGTATTTTTAGTTGGCAGCCTCATTAATCATTTAGAGAGTAACAAGAACATCATTATCTCATCAATAACAGAATCAAGAAACAAACTTGCGGAAAACAACAGAGAACTTGAAAAATTATCTTTAGTGGCAAGTAAAACAGATAATGGCGTTGCAATTACCAACAATAACGGAGATATAGAATGGGTAAATGATGGTTTCACGAGACTTACAAGCTATTCTCTCGCTGATTGTAAAGGAAAAAGTATGTTTGATTTTTTAAATGGTAATGAAACAGACCTATCAGTAATTCAGGAAATAAAAACACAATTAAGAAAGAAAGAAGCGGTATCTTCCGATTTATTAAGAAGTAAAAAAGACGGAAGTAATACGTGGTTACATGAAAACATTACACCCATTTTAAATGATAAAGGATTTGTTACCCGCTACATTTTTATAATGAGTGATATAAATGACAGAAAGTTAACTGAGATTAAAATGGAGGAGTACCTTCATTCATTGGAAAAATCAAACAAAGAGTTGGATCAGTTTGCGTATGTAGTCTCACACGATTTAAAAGCTCCTTTACGTACTATTGGTAATCTGACTGACTGGATTATGGAAGATGCAGGTAAAAATTTAGATAAGCAAAGTCAGGAAAATTTTAATCTTATACGAGGAAGAGTGAAGAGAATGGAACAGCTTATTAATGGAATTTTAGAATATTCAAAATCTACAAAGGCTGCTGAGGTTGAGAATTTTTTCAGTATGAACGAAATAGTTTCTGATGCTGTTGAAATGATTGCAACACCTCAGGATTGTGAAGTAGAAGTGGAAAACAATATGCCGCTATACTATGGAGATAAAACCAAGTACAAACAGGTGTTTTTAAATTTTATTTCTAACTCTGTAAAGCATAATGATAAACCCAAAATAAAAGTTCAGGTTAAATGCCATGAGCTTGATCATTTTTGGAAGTTTTCTATAACCGATAATGGCCCAGGAATAGATCCTAAATATCACGAAAAAATATTTGTAATCTTTCAAACTCTTAAGGCAAGAGATGAGTTTGAATCAACAGGTGTGGGGTTGGCAATAGTTAAAAAAATTATTGAAGAGTCGGGTGGCAAAATTTGGGTTGAGTCTCAACTGGGAGAGGGCACTACTTTTAACTTTATTTTACCTAAACAAAATTTAACTGGCGGAAATAATATTGCCTCCCAGGCTAAATTAAGTGCAAAGACAGTTTAAAAATTTGTAAAAGCATAACCTTTTTTGAGTAATGACGTATCACCCATAAAGTATTAAAAAGGGTAAGATGTCAAAATACAGAGGAACAGTTAAGGCTGAAACAATAATTCACGATTTACTTGAACGCAAACGATACGATTTGCTTTTTCAGATAATGGCTGAACTTGATGTGGATGCCCGAAAAAGTTTTTTAAATGACATTTTACGATATGTGTTGGCAGATGAAAAATTGACCACAGAAGTTTTTAGGAAAAACATTAAAAAGAGTGCGGCAAAAAAGAGCAGAAGAATAGAGTTATCTGTAGCAGAAAATGCGTTGATAACCACTGTTGGCAAAGAAATAAAAAAGCTTAAAAAAATATTGGAAAGCAAATAGTTAAGCTTCTTTGTTTTTCTGGTTTAGTGTCCAAAAATCCTTGAGTACATCAAATACATTTTCAAATTCCATGGCGTTAATTGGCTTAATAATATAGCCTGATACATTGTACTCATACGCTGATTTTTTATCGTTCACGTCATCAGAGGTGGTAAGTACGTAAACCTTTATTGATTTTAAATCATCATCAGCACGCAATTCCTTAAGAAACTCAAGCCCGCTCATTTTGGGCATGTTTAGGTCTAGTAATATAATCTCGGGTCTTATGTTTTTTCCATTCTTTCCTCTAAGAAGATCTAGAGCCTCAACACCGTTTTTGGCATGATACAATTCAGATACAAGATTTTTTTTCCTGAGGATTCTTTCAACGACCATTGTGTCAACAATATCATCCTCAATATGGAGTATAGAAAATTTATGTCCGTCCATTATATAAAAATGTTGTACAGGCTGCTAAAGTTTTAATTCGCAAAAAAATTTATCCCCTCCGTTAATTATTGGTAAAAGTAGAAGATATTTTATTAATCCTGCAAATTTTTTTATCTAAAGGCTTTTTCCTAAAAAAATAAATAATAAAACCAAAAACGCCTTTGCAGATAACCTTATTGCGTATGTAAGGTTTTGAAATTCTTAGCTTAACAAATATTCTGTTTGACAAGTAAAAAAAGCAATAGAGAACTACAAATTAGATAAGACAGATTATGGCAGAAAAAGAAATAAACAAAAACAGCCTCAACGATAAAATAAGAATTGTAACTGGCATGGTTGAAGATTTGGATAAAGACCTGAAAATACATTTTTACAAGAGCATGCTTACTGCAAATGTGACAGGGAATTACCGCGAACAAATTTTTAAAGAAGGTAATCCGCGTCTTCAAAATAACAATGGGGAACTCAGCCATGCTGAATATGCCTTAATTAATGAAATAGCAACATCAATGGATGAAATAAATTTTCTCTTAAACTTTGAAAGCCTGTTGCTGAACCCATAATCAACTGACTTTTGGACATTAGTCATAATTTTAATTTTGCTCAGTATTTTAATTAAAGCACTATGAGCAAGGATTCTTTCCCAAAGCCTAACTTAACTTCTGATTCAGGTATAGAAATAGAAAAAGTTTATAACCAGCCAAGGTCAGATGCTGATGAGATGCCTGGTAAATTTCCGTTTACCAGAGGAGTGCAGGAAGATATGTATAGAGCTAAACTATGGACGATGCGGCAATATGCCGGTTTTTCTACAGCCGAGGAATCAAACAAACGCTATCACTACTTATTAAAGCAAGGAACCACCGGACTAAGCGTTGCTTTTGATTTGCCAACACAAATAGGATATGACAGTAGCCATGATTTATCGGAGGGCGAAGTGGGTAAATCGGGTGTGGCAATAGATTCTCTTGCAGATATTGAAATTCTTTTTGAGGGAATTAATTTGCAGGACATTACCACCTCAATGACCATTAATTCCACTGCTTCAATTTTATTATGCATGTATATTGCACTTGCAAAAAAGCAAGGTGCCGATTTAAAAAACATTTCAGGTACAATTCAAAACGATATTTTAAAAGAGTATGCAGCGCGTGGTACTTATATATATCCTCCAAAACCCAGCATGAGAATTATTACAGATATCTTTGAGTATTGCAGCAAAGAGGTGCCTAAATGGAATACCATATCTATTTCAGGATATCATATAAGAGAAGCCGGCTCAAATGCTGTACAAGAACTTGCGTTTACATTAGCAAACGGAAAAGCCTATGTTAAAGCTGCTTTAGAAAAAGGTTTAGACATTAATGTTTTTGCCAAGCGCTTGTCTTTCTTTTTTAATGCGCACAATAATTTATTCGAAGAAGTTGCAAAGTTCAGAGCAGCGCGCAGAATGTGGGCACATATAACAAAAGAATTAGGCGCTACAGACGCACGTGCGCAAATGCTAAGGTTTCATACACAAACCGGGGGCAGCACATTAACTGCACAACAGCCGTACAATAATATTATGCGGGTTACCATACAGGCATTGTCCGCAGTGTTAGGCGGTACACAATCTTTGCACACAAATGGATTTGATGAGGCTTTATCATTGCCAACTGAAGATGCAGCACAAATTGCGCTAAGAACCCAACAGGTAATTGCTCATGAGAGTGGTGTAACTCAAACTGTTGATCCGTTAGGGGGCTCATTTTACGTAGAAGCGCTTACAAATGAGGTGGAAAAAAAAGCATGGGATTATATTAGAAGAATTGATGAAATGGGGGGCGCTGTAGCGGCTATTGAAAAGGATTTTATTCAAAATGAAATAGCTTCATCTGCTTACAAGTATCAAAATAATATAGAAAATGGAAGTAAAATAATTGTTGGTGTAAATAAATTTGCGGTTAAAGAAAAACCATTTAACAATATTTTTTATGTAGATGACTCTGTAAGAAAAGTGCAGATTGAAAAAATTAAAGCCGTTAAAGAAAAAAGAAACAACACACAAGTTGTGCAATCACTGAGTGCTTTAGAAGAAGCATGTAAAAACGGAACAAACGTTATGCCTCACATACTAAATGCCGTAGAGGTATACGCAACATTAGGCGAAATTGCCGATGCAATGAGAAAAGTTTTTGGAGAGTATAAATAGCTTTAGGCTTTCTCTTGATTTTTCAAACTGAAAATTGCAATTGTTAGTTCATCAAACTGTTCCCAACTGAGTTGCTCCGGTCTTTTGTTTAAATAAGGTATGTTTGATTTATCTGCCGGAAGCAAAGGTTTAAGCGAATTGTTTAATGTTTTTCTACGTTTATTAAAGCCTGATTTAACAATCAACTTAAATTTTTGCTCCTCGCTTTTTAATTTTTTATGATGGGTTCTTATTAACCTTATTACCCCCGATTTAACTTTAGGAGGTGGATTGAAAACATTTTCGTTTACCGTAAAAAGGTATTCAATATCAAAAAATGCTTGCAGCAAAACACTTGGTATTCCATAATTTTTATTACCCGGTGCAGAAGCGACCCTCTCTGCAACTTCCTTTTGAAACATTCCAACTACCTCCGTTACAAAATCTTTATTTTCTAAAACCTTAAAAAGTATTTCTGTAGAAATATTATAAGGAAAGTTGCCGATTATACTTAGCGGTTCGTTAAAAATTGTTTTTATATCTAACTCTAAAAAATCTCCTTCAATGATTTTACCCTTAAAACCTGCAAAATTTTTCTTTAAATAATTTACCGACTCTCCATCTATTTCTATCAGTTTTAAATTGCAATTTTTATCAATCAGGAATTGGGTCAACACTCCAGTACCCGGACCTATTTCAAGAATATTGTTAGTTCTTAATAAAAGCGCATCCGCAATTTTCTTTGCAGTATTAAGGTCAGTCAAAAAATGTTGCCCTAAGTGCTTTTTGGGTTTTACATTCATGGATTAAAAAAAAGAAGTCCGCATTTTAAGTATGCGGACTTCAAAATATTTCAATAACTTGTATTAAAGTTTGTCAAGCATTTGATTCCAATCTGCCATATTAAATTCAGGAATAAAGGCGGCTGGATCTATTCCTGCAGCAAAATCCTTTAACGATTGCTTTAGTGCGGCATTTGACGAAACCTTAGCATTGCTTTTAGCCCATTTGTTTTTTTGAGATTTAAAGGTAGTTTGCAAGGCATCATCGCTTATGTTACCCGAAAACTCGTTCATAAGTTTTGAAGCAGCAGCAGCATCAGTAACAACAGCGGTGCTTTGCATCCATGCATGTGCATTAGACCAATTGCTGCTTATATGGTTCATTTTAATTCCCTTCAGCAAATAAAGCATAGCCTCACCGGTTGGTGTAAGTGTTACTTGTTGTGGAGCAGCCTGTGCAAATACATTAAACGATAATGCAACAAAGGCTAAAGCAAATAATATTCTGTTTCTCATGATATTTAAAGTTTATAAACGGAATCAAAAATATAAAATCAAACCTAAAAAGCAATGCTTTTAAAAAATTATTTTACCCAATCATATAAATTTTATACAGCTGCGAATAGCAGTTTCGTAAAACATAATGAGTTAAGAATATTGAATTAAGTTTGCCAAACACTCTTTGCAGTAAAATTCTATAAAACTCATTGGCACTAAAGCATTTAAATTAAATGGAAATAAACAAAAAGGCTGGGGCTATAGTAGATAAAATGCTCCGACATGATAGATTCAGTCAGTGGTTGGGGATTAAAAAACTTAAAGCTGAACCGGGGCATTGTATTTTGCAAATGACCATAAGAGAAGAAATGGTAAATGGTTTTGGCATTGCCCATGGAGGTATTGCTTTTTCTTTGGCAGATAGTGCGCTGGCATTTTCATCAAACGCCTATGGAAGATTAAGTGTGGCATTAGAATGTTCCATCAGTTTTCCAGTGGCTGTTAATGTAAATGATGTTCTTACCTGCGAATCAAAAGAACTGAGCCTTACAAACAAAACCGCCACTTATCATATTGAAATCTCAAACCAAAAAAACCAGAAAGTAGCCTTTTTTAAAGGAACGGTTTATCGCACTTCTAAAGAGTGGGAGGTGTAGGTATTTGTCAGCCGAGAAGCGTAAAAACTCGGAGGTTTGTTTTTATTTTTGGTACAAATTTTCCAGCAAAAAAGTAAGCAAGCGGTTTTTTGTTTTGCCGCAAAACTTTAAAAAAAAACACGTAGGTTTGAGCACTGTCTAAAACCAAGTATTTTAATCACCATAAAAAATTATTGTAATGAAGTTTGAACTTACCGAAGAGCATTTAATGATTCAGAAAGCAGCAAGAGATTTTGCGCAGAACGAACTTTTACCTGGCGTTATCGAGCGTGACGAGCACCAAAAATTTCCTGCTGAACAGATAAGGAAATTAGGAGAACTTGGTTTCCTTGGAATGATGGTTGATCCCAAATATGGAGGTGCCGGTTTAGATACCATCAGTTATGTGCTGGCTATGGAAGAAATCAGCAAGGTTGATGCATCTGCCAGTGTGGTTATGAGTGTAAACAACTCTCTTGTTTGCTGGGGTTTAGAAACCTATGGCTCAGAGGAGCAGAAACAAAAATATTTAACCTCAATGGCTAAGGGCGAAAAGATTGGTGCATTTTGCCTGAGTGAGCCCGAAGCAGGTAGTGATGCAACATCACAACGTACTACTGCCATTGATAAAGGTGATCACTACTTACTTAACGGAACAAAAAACTGGATTACAAACGGAAGCACGGCCTCTTATTATTTAGTAATGGCACAAACCGATGCCGACAAAAAACACAAAGGCATTAACTGCTTAATAGTGGAGAAAGGAATGCCCGGTTTTACCATTGGCCCTAAGGAAAATAAATTAGGCATACGCGGCAGCGACACCCACTCACTCATGTTTACCGATGTAAAGGTTCCCAAAGCAAATAGAATAGGGGAAGACGGCTTCGGCTTTAAGTTTGCCATGAAGACATTAAGTGGCGGAAGAATAGGAATTGCTTCACAAGCTCTTGGTATTGCCAGTGGCGCTTACGAATTAGCACTTGCATACTCTAAACAACGTAAAGCTTTTGGTAAAGAAATAAGTAAACATCAGGCAATTCAGTTTAAGCTAGCTGATATGGCTACACAAATTGAAGCCGCTCGTTTAATGTGTTTGAAAGCAGCATGGTTAAAAGATAAGCACGAGAATTATGATTTGGCTGGCTCTATGGCGAAACTGTATTCTTCAAAAGTTGCTATGGACACAACCATTGAAGCTGTGCAAATACATGGTGGCTATGGCTTTGTAAAAGAATACCATGTTGAACGCTTAATGCGCGATGCTAAAATCACGCAGATATATGAAGGTACCAGTGAGGTTCAGAAAATAGTTATTTCAAGAGCGGTTATTGGGTAATTGAGGCAGTTAAATTGATTGAGTTGCAAATTATTTTTTCCTGACAACAGATTTCAAAACTTGAAACAGCATAACTTTCTTTCATACTTTGTGCTTTGTGCTTTATACTTTGTGCTCTCAACATCATGCACTCCACAAAAAAAAGTTGTGTACCTGCAAGGCGGCAGCAGTTCACAGTCATCTGCTATAAAACCTTTTGAAGTTTTAATTAACGTAGGCGATATACTTAGTGTGGAGATTTTTATGGAAAACCCAGATGCTTTTCCCGGACTTAACACATCACAGGACAGAAGTTTTACTGACAACAGAAGCGCTTATGAAAAAGGATACACGGTTGATGTAAATGGTTATATTGATTTGCCATTAGTGGGAAAAGTATTGTTAAAAGACAAAACCATTGCTGAAGCAAAAACAGCATTAGTAAATGCTTACGGCAGGTACATGGAAAACCCAATAGTAATTCTTAAAAAACTGAGTTTTAAAGTTACCATACTCGGAGAGGTTAACAAACCTGGGTTGTATTACATACCCAATGAGCGGCTAACTTTTCTGGAAGCCTTAGGAATGGCAGGCGATCTGAACCAATATGCTGATAGAACAGAAATTAAATTAATTCGTCATCAAAACGGCACGACAAGTGAAGTATCAATTGATTTAACATCTAAGCAACCCCTGCAGCAGGATTATTATTACGTTTATCCTGATGATGTAATTTACATAAAACCAATGAGGCGAAAAGGATTGGCAAACATTAATCCGGGTGTAGCGGTAATAACATCAATTATTACCACTGCTGCGGTGGTTACAAGTATCATTTTAACCAACAGTAAATAGAATTTTGATTAGCAAGAAAAAAGCCGGTGATGATGAAATTGATGTGGGGTTACTTATTAAATCCCTTACATCCAAATGGCATTACTTTCTAATATCCGGCTTGCTGTGCATTGTTGCTGCTTTTATTTATATACATTATTCGCTGCCTGTTTATCAGGCTAAGGGTAGTGTGTTAATCAAAGACAATAAGTCAACTTCTAAAGACATTACCGATTTTATTGCAGGTGGTTTTCTTGGCGACCAAACAAGTGTTGCAACTGAAATGGGAATACTAAGTTCTCAAACGGTAATTAAACAAGCCATCAAAAAACTCAATCTTCAAAATTTTGTGGAGGATGAAGGCGTTTTTCCTAATGTGCCGCTCTACAAAAAATCTTCTGTTGAAATTATAGCAGACAGTATTTCTCCTCTTGCATTAGATATTCCTTTTACAATAAGTATATCGGATGCCAATGGTTTTATTGTTTCGTTTGATGGGATAAATAACTTTAATTACAACAAGTCTCATCGCTTTGGTGAGAAAATTAACACTCCTTATTTTTCCTTTACAGTAAATAAAACTACTGTAACATCTTCCATGAATAAACTTAGGGTAACCTTTAAATCAAATGCCAAGTTGGTTGAAGAAATTCAGGAAAACCTTAAAGTAAACACCATAGACCGTGATGCAAGCATTATTGCATTAACGTATAATGATAACGATGCGCAAAGGGCGTTAGACATTATCAATACCATTTGCGAAAAATATATTGAGATGGATGTGAATGATAAAACAGCCATTGCATCTCTTACTCTCAAGTTTGTTGAAGAGCAGTTAACATCAACCAAAAATACTTTGGCCGAGATTGAAACAAAGCTCCAGGCTTTTAAAGAACAAAACAAAACCGTTAACCTCAGCGAAGAATCAAAAAATATTTTAGCGCGCCTTAGCGATATTGATGCTGACAAAATTAAGAGTGATATACAGGTAAAATCTTTAGATAATCTTTATAACTACGTAAATCAAAATAAAGATTTGTCGCAGCTTGCACCGGGTACACTTGGCATACCCGACCCGTTGCTTGTACAGCTTATACAAAGCTATCAGGAGTTGCAAAGCAAGCGGAAAAATTTAGAAGCAGGAACAAAAGGTGAAACTCCTGCACTTACTATTATTGATAAGCAAATAACCAGCACCAAAAAATCTTTGCTTGAAAATATTTCATCGCTTAAAAGCAATTCACAGGTTACTGCCAATTCGTTAAGCAGTAAAATGAGTGAGTATGAATCTAAAATAAAATCGGTTCCTGAAATTGAACGTGAGCTGTTAAACATTCAGCGCGATTTTGAAGTAAACCAGAATATTTACGTTTTTCTCTTGCAGAAAAAAGCGGAATCGTCAATTGCAAAAGCCACTGCAGTTAGCGATAATAAGGTTTTAGATGAAGCAAGCCTGGAAACAGAACCCGTTGCACCTGATAAAAAACTGATATTGGTGGTGGCATTATTGTTTGCCGTAATTATTCCTTCCATTATTATTCTGCTTCAAAAATTGTTTAAGCAAACTATTAATGGAAGAGATGATATAACTAATCATACACAGCTACCTGTGTTAGGGGCAATAGGGCACATGAAAAAGGCGGACAACCTTGTTGTTACACATAATCCTAAATCAATTATTGCGGAGGCCTTCCGCTCCATAAGAACCAACCTTAAATTTTTTGGAATAGCAAATAATAAAAAAATAATCCTTATTACCTCCTCTGTAGGTGGAGAAGGAAAATCTTTTGTTACACTTAATCTTGCTTCTGTATTCGCTTTACAAAATCATAAAGTTGCGGTGGTTGGGTTAGATTTGCGAAAGCCACGGCTCTACCAGGATTTAGAAGTGAGTAATGATTTGGGCGTGAGTTCTTATTTAAGTGGTCAGGCAACTTTGGATCAAATAGTCCATAAAACTCCTGTGAGCAATCTATTTCTTGTGCCTGCAGGTCCTGTTCCTCCAAATCCATCAGAGCTTATAAGCAAAAAAGAATTGACGGAACTTGTTAAATCACTCTCCGAAAAATTTGATTATGTATTTATTGACACTGCTCCTCTTGGCATTGTTAGTGATGCTTTAATACTGATGAACCTTTCAGACATTAACATTTTTATTTTAAGAGAAGATTACAGCAAACGTGAATACATACATGCCATTAATGATTTGGTGTCTGAAAGTAAAATCAATAACTTATGTGTACTTCTAAATGATTCTTCTTTTAATAAATCATATGGCTACGGATATGGTTATAGCATGAATGGCTATGGCTATTATGAGGAAGAGCAAAATAAAAAAGGAATATTTTCTGTTTTTAAAAACTGATTTCTGTCGTGAAATCGAGTGCACACTCTGTTTTTATTTTTAGTTTTATTCTGTATTACACACTCGCCAATTTTCAGCCAGCACATTTAAATGTTGTCACAAAATTTGAAAAAAAGGATTCTATCACTTATTTCGAGCGACTAATGATAAATGCCGGGTTAAAACTGGTAGTTGATTATGATTCAACTATTAAAGTAAAGCTACTTTATTCAACCACCGATAATTTTATGCGAAAAGATATTTATGGCGATTTTGATAAAGCTTATTTGTTGCCATATGTATGCAAGCGACTTGCCGCAGCACAAAAGTATTTAAAGTCAAAGCATCCGGGTTATTCGCTTATTATTTATGATGCTGCACGCCCTTTTATTTGCCAGCAAATGTTGTGGGACTATGCCCCGCTTAGCGCTTCTCAAAAACCTCTTTATGTTTCCAATCCTAAAAAAACTTCTCTGCACAATTACGGTGCTGCTGTAGATGTTGCTATTGTAAATGAAAACAATGTTCAATTGGATTTTGGAACACCCTTCGATTTTTTTGAAGAAGAATCTCAACCACAAAAGGAACAACAACTTTTAACGCAAGGAAAGTTGACATCCAAACAAATTGAAAACAGAAAATTATTACGAGACGTAATGAAAGCCGGAGGTTTTAGTTCTATAAAAACAGAATGGTGGCACTTTAATGCCGCAAGTAGAAAAATTGCAATGGAAAAGTTTAAACTTATAAAATAGTTCTAAGGCTAAAACAAAAAAAGCATATCAGAATTGATATGCTTTTTTTGTGTATGATAATATAATCTATTGACCTAAGTATGCTTTTAATAATTTGCTTTTAGAATTTTGACGAAGCGTTTTGATGGCTTTTTCTTTTAACTGACGCACACGCTCACGGGTCAAATCAAACTTTTCACCAATCTCTTCTAACGATAATCCGTGCTCAACACCAATTCCATAAAACAAACGGATAACATCGCTTTCTCTTTCTGGCAAAGTTGCTAAAGAACGGTTTATTTCTTTGTGTAAAGATTCAGCCATTAAAGTGCTATCAGCATAAGGAGCATCAGGGTTTGTCAATACATCCAATAAAGTATTGTCTTCGCCAGCAACAAACGGAGCATCCATTGATACATGACGACCTGGCATTTTCATTGTATAGGAAATACGCTCAGTGTCTAAGTCAAGTTCCTTTGCCAATTCATCGGCAGTAGGTTCGCGCTCATATTTTTGCTCTAAATTGCTGAAAGCCTTCTTTACTTTATTGGCAGCACCAATCTGGTTCAACGGCAAACGCACAATACGAGCCTGCTCAGCCAAAGCCTGCATGATAGATTGACGAATCCACCAAACGGCATAAGAAATAAATTTGAAACCACGCGTTTCATCAAAGCGTTTAGCGGCTTTAATCAATCCGAGATTTCCTTCGTTAATCAAATCAGGCAAACTTAATCCCTGACTTTGGTACTGCTTGGCAACCGATACAACGAAACGTAAATTAGCTCTTACCAATTTCTCCAAAGCACGCTGGTCTCCGGCTTTAATTCTTCTTGCCAAATCAACTTCTTCGTTGGCTGTTAAAAGCTCCTCTTTGCCAATTTCTTGTAAATATTTTTCGAAGGAGGCGCTTTCGCGGTTAGTGATGGATTTCGTAATCTTTAACTGTCTCATCTATGTCTGTTTTTAAATTATCGTTTTATTCCGTAAATGTACTACAAAAGAACGGGAAAAACATCTTTTTCTTGCTGTAGTTTTTCTGAAGAGGTGGCAAATATATGCTGCCAGGATCGCTTATGCTACATTTATTTTTTCAGCCCTATTCATTTCTCTGCTTTTCAGTAACTTAACTTTGATTTTTGGGGTTACTCCTTTTGATACCTTACGTAAAACAAACCTTAACTAGCTTGCTTTAGTACTTCATAGGGTTCATAAGTTTTTAACCCCAACATAAATCTTGATTTTAAATTTGCAACCATTATTAAAATATTAAAAATCTGAATGTTATGTTTAGAAAATCTTTCGTTTTCATACTCACAATTATCGCTTGCAGCCAATTTTCGCTTGCTCAAACAGGTGAGCCTACGAAATGCACGTGTATTAGTGACTCCATTGATTTAAAAAAAATGAATGTTGAAACCGCTCTCAGGCTTTTTGATGCAGCACCTATTAAGGTTAAATGTGATAACAATAAAACCTATAAAATGAAGGGATTTGAGTTTACATACCTATCATTAAAGCCATTTGAAAGCAAAACTTTTGGTATTGGTGATGACAGGGGAATTCCATTAATGGGGAGAAGGCAAGTGGTAAAATCAAAACCAACCGATACAATTATCTTTAAGGAAGTAATTGGGTTGGACGATAAAGGAGTTGAAACTAAACTTCCCAATGTGTCTGTTAAATTGGAGGAATAAAATCTTTTTCAACACAGGATTATAACCTCAAAACCCCTTTCATTTTATCGTTACTTTCGCGCAATTTTATAAGAAAAAAAAGTAATGCCGAAAGATAACAGAATAAAGTCAGTACTTATAATTGGAAGTGGTCCTATCATTATAGGACAAGCTTGCGAATTTGATTATTCAGGGTCCCAAGCTTCAAGGTCATTAAAAGAAGAAGGAATAGAAGTTTCTCTTATCAACTCAAATCCTGCCACCATTATGACTGACAAGGTTACCGCTGATCATATTTATTTAAGACCTTTAACAGTAGAATCGATTATACAGATTTTAGAAGAAAGAAACATTGATGCTGTACTGCCAACTATGGGTGGGCAAACTGCTTTGAACCTTTGTAAAGAAGCCGATGAAAGAGGTGTGTGGACAAAGTACAATGTAAAAATTATTGGCGTTAACATTGATGCGATAGAAACCACAGAAAACAGAGAGGCATTCAGGAAACTGATGATAGAAATTGGCGTTGGTGTTCCACCATCTGCTGTTGCCAATTCGTTTTTAGAAGGGAAAGAGATTGCACAGAAAATTGGATTCCCGTTAGTTATTCGTCCATCTTATACATTGGGAGGAACCGGTGGAAGTTTTGTTTTGAAAAAAGAAGATTTTGAAGAAAGACTTTCCAGAGGGCTGCAAGCTTCTCCAATTCATGAGGTGCTTGTTGAAAAAGCAGTACTTGGTTGGAAAGAATATGAGCTTGAGTTATTGAGAGATGCTGCCGATAATGTTATTATTATTTGCTCCATAGAAAATATGGATCCTATGGGGATTCATACTGGTGACAGCATTACCATAGCTCCTGCAATGACATTGAGCGATCGTACTTATCAGCGCATGCGCGATATGGCAATAAAGATGATGCGTGCCATTGGAAAATTTGCAGGCGGATGTAATGTGCAGTTCGCTGTAGATCCGGATAGTGAAGATATTATAGCTGTTGAAATAAATCCGCGTGTTTCGCGCTCATCAGCATTGGCCTCAAAAGCAACCGGTTATCCTATTGCAAAAATCGCTGCCAAACTTGCTATCGGTTATCACTTAGATGAATTAAAAAATCAAATTACCGGAAGCACTTCAGCATTTTTTGAACCAACGCTTGATTATGTTATTGTAAAAGTTCCGCGCTGGAATTTTGACAAGTTTCATGGTGCTGACAAGCAACTTGGTTTGCAAATGAAATCTGTGGGTGAAGTAATGGCTATTGGAAGAAGCTTTAACGAAGCTTTACAAAAAGCATGTCAATCTCTTGAAATAAACAAACATGGATTGGGAGCTGATGGAACACTTTCAAATGTTAGTGTTGATGAATTGGTTACAAAGCTTGAACAACCCAGTTGGGACAGGCTGTTTCATCTTAAAGAGGCAATGCGTTTAGGTGTTCCAATTCAATCAGTATTTAATCTTACTAAAATTGACAAGTGGTTTTTAAACGAGATAAACCGATTGGTTATTCTTGAACAAGAACTAAGAAAATATTCATTGCAAAATATTCCTGCCGATTTTATGCTTGAGCTAAAACAAAATGGTTTTAGCGATGCACAAATTGCATATATCATAACCAACACCTCAGCCGAAGAAGTTTATGAGCAAAGAAAAAAATTAGGTATTAAGCGCGTTTACAAAATGGTTGACACCTGCGCAGCTGAGTTCCCCGCCAAAACTCCTTACTTCTATTCAACTTTTGAGAAAGCGCCAGTAGATGCAAATGGAAGTTTTTTAAATAACAACGAAAGTTCAGCGAGTGATAAAAAGAAGATTGTTGTTTTAGGCTCAGGACCAAACAGAATTGGACAAGGCATTGAGTTTGATTACTCATGTGTTCACGGAATATTGGCGGCTAAAGAATGTGGATATGAGGCCATTATGGTAAACTGTAATCCCGAAACTGTTTCAACTGATTTTGATATTGCTGATAAACTATTTTTCGAGCCCGTTTATTGGGAACATATTTTTGAATTGATTGAGTACGAAAAACCAGAAGGCGTAATTGTACAACTTGGTGGACAAACAGCTTTAAAATTATCGGAGAGGCTGCACGAAAAAGGAATAAAAATTATTGGAACCGATTTTTCCAACATGGATTTAGCCGAAGACCGTGGACGTTTTTCTGATTTACTTCGCGATTTGAATATTCCTTATCCTCCTTATGGCGTGGCTGAAAGTGCAGAAGAGGCATTGGTAGTGGCAAACAAAGTTGGCTATCCGGTTTTGGTACGACCAAGTTATGTTTTAGGTGGGCAGGGCATGAGTATTGTAATTAATGACGAAGAGTTAGAGCGTGCGGTAATTAAACTTTTAAAAAATCTTCCTGGCAATCGTGTTTTAATTGACCATTTTTTAGATAGGGCAGAGGAAGCCGAAGTTGATTTAATATGCGATGGTGCTGATGTGCAGATTGTAGGCATGATGGAACACATAGAACCAGCCGGCATACACAGTGGCGATTCCTATGCAGTTCTTCCTCCATTCAATCTTTCGGAAAATGTTATGAAACAAATGGAAGATTATTCGCGCAAGCTTGCTTTTGCTTTAAATGTGAGGGGATTGCTCAATATTCAGTTTGCCATTAAAGATGAAAAGGTTTATGTGATAGAAGCCAATCCACGCGCATCTCGCACGGTTCCATTTATTGCAAAAGCGCATCAGGTTCCTTATGTAAATATTGCTACCAAGGTTATGCTTGGCGCAAAAAAATTAAAAGACTTTAAGATTGAAAAGGCTAAGTTTGGTTATGCAATTAAAGAGCCAGTGTTTTCGTTTGAGAAATTTCCGAATGTCAATAAGACTCTGGGTCCCGAAATGAAATCAACAGGAGAAGCGATTAGGTTTATTGATGGTTTGGAAGACAATTATTTCAGGCATTTGTATAAAGAGAAAAGTATGTACTTAAGTAAATAAATAAAAAATTGCGCGATATATTTTATACCATTGTTATAGTTTGGCTTGTTTATAAAATTTGGCAGGCATTTTCCCCTTCATCTCAAAAAAATCCCAATCAAAAAAGGGATGGAGATGTTACGGTTCACAACTATTCGCCCGATAAAAAAAGTAATGATAAGGGTGAGTATGTTGACTACGAAGAAATAAAAGATTGATTTTTGATTTTACTTTTTGTTAAATGACTTCAGTTTAAAATTTATGATGCTTAAAAAACTAACACCGCATATTATTGCTGTTCTCATTTTTTTGCTCCTAACTTGTGTTTATATGATGCCTTTGTTTAGTGGCAAAGATTTGTCGCAACATGATATTGCGCAATGGACAGGCATGAGCAAAGAAATTGTTGATTTCAGAAATACATATCACACCGAACCATTGTGGACGGGAAGCATGTTTAGTGGTATGCCTGCCTATCAGGTTTCGGCTCTGTATCCTGCAAATCTGATTGAGTACGTAAGCGATTTACTTTTCTTTTTTTTACCACCACCTGCCTCTTACATTTTTTGCGCATTCGTTGCTTTCTATCTCTTATTAATTGCTTTACGTGTCGATTATCGTTTGAGTATTGCTGGTGCTGTGGCGTTTGCACTATCATCTTACAATATGGTAATACTTGTTGCCGGGCATAATTCAAAAGCACATGCCATTGCGCTTATGCCTTTGGTTATTGCCGGAATATTACTGACACTTCAAAAGCGATTTCTGTTTGGAGGTGCGGTTACAGCATTAGGTCTATCATTGCAAGTGTATGCTAACCATCTTCAAATAACCTATTATCTTGCGTTATGCATTCTCGTTTTAATGCTTGCGTTTTTTATTCAGAGTATAATTGGTAAAACGCTTGCCGATTTCTTTAAAGCATCTGCTGTATTAATTGTTGCTGTAATTTTTGCAATACTTCCTAACATTACGAGTTTAATGGTTACTGAAGAGTATGGTAAATATTCAACACGTAGCCAGAGCGAGCTTACAGAAAAAAAATCTTCAACAGGGTTGGATAAAGATTATGCTTTCAGCTACAGTTACGGCATTAGCGAAACATTTACTTTGCTTATTCCAAAATTTCATGGTGGCGCATCGGTAAGTGATGTGGGAGAAAATAGTGCAACCTATAAAGCGCTTACAGAAAACAATGTACCTCGCCAGCAGGCAAAGGAGTTTGTACAATCAGCGCCTTTGTATTGGGGAAACATGATGTCTACTTCAGGTCCTCCTTATGTGGGAGCGCTTATTTGTTTCTTTTTTGTCTTGGGCTTATTCGTAATAAATGGCGCAGAAAAATGGTGGCTGCTTGGAGCAACAATTTTTTCTTTTTTGCTTTCGTGGGGTGAATATGCTTTATGGTTTAATGATTTTATGTTTTATCATTTTCCTGCTTACAATAAATTCAGAGCGGTGAGCATGGCTTTAACAATAGCACAGTTTACTATACCCTTGTTTGCCATATTAGCAGCACATAAAATTTTTTCTGGCAAGCCGGATTTTAATTCTTACAAAAAACCTTTGTTGTATTCTTTATATATAACCGGTGGATTTTGTTTGTTGTTTTCTCTCATGCCAGGCATTGCCGGAAGTTTTATAGGAAAGGCTGACAAACAATTAGAACAGTATGAGTGGTTATTAACTGCCATAAGAGAAGACCGTGCAAATGCTTTGCGTATGGATGCTTTCCGTTCTTTGTTTTTTATTGGTGTTGCTTTTTCCGCAGCATGGTTTTATTTAAAGAGCAAATTGAAGTTAAATTATGCACTTATCGGATTAGCTGTTTTTATCACACTTGATTTATGGACAGTTGGCAAACGTTATTTAAACAACGACAGTTTTGTAGAAAAAAACAAAACAGAAAAACCATTCCCTAAAACAGCGGCAGATGAGCAAATTTTGGCTGATAAATCTTTAAGCTATCGTGTTGCAAATTTTACAGTAAGCACCTTTAACGATGCGGGCACAAGTTACTGGCATAAATCGATTGGCGGATATCATGGAGCAAAACTAAAACGCTACCAGGAGTTGATTGAATTTCAGATTTCAAAAAACAATCAGGATGTGTTAAATATGCTCAATACAAAATATTTTATTGTACCTGATAACAACAAACAACCTGTTGCGCAGCTCAACCCAGTTGCATGTGGCAATGCATGGTTTGTAAAGGAAATAAAAATGGTTGCTGATGCTGATGCTGAGTTAAAATCTCTTGACAAGTTTAGTCCAAAGGAAACGGTATTTATTGATAAACGATTTGAAGATTATCTTAAAGGATTTAATATGCAGTTTGATTCTTCAGCAACTATCAATCTTACAGATTACAAAGCCAATTATTTATCTTATCAAAGCAATTCAGCCACTGAGCAGTTTGCGGTCTTGTCAGAAGTATATTATCCTAAAGGATGGAATGCATATTTGGATGGAAAGCTGGTTGAGCATATAAGAGTAAATTATGTCCTACGCGGTATGCGTGTACCTGCCGGTAATCATAAAATTGAATTTAAATTTGAACCTGCTACCTACTACACTGGAGAAAAAATTGCATTTGCATCATCCGCTACGCTTATCTTACTTTTTGCAGGTGTGATGGTAATGGAAATCAGAAAAACTTTGAAAGCATAATTGTATTGAGGATTGTTGTGAAAAAAAAAGTCCTCATCATAACTTACTACTGGCCCCCCAGCGGAGGTGGTGGTGTGCAACGATGGCTTAAGTTCGCAAAATATTTAGGCGACTATAATTGGGAACCTGTTATTTATACAGTTAAAAACGGAGAATATCCCGAATTGGATTATACGCTTGAGAAGGATATTCCGGAAAATCTCACTGTTATTAAAACAAAAATTTGGGAGCCTTATCTTCTCTATAAAAAATTTATTGGTCAAAAGTCAACCGATAAAATCAATACCGGTTTTTTAACCGAAAAGAAAAAACCGGGATTGGCTGAACGTATATCTGTTTGGCTGCGCGGAAATTTATTTATTCCTGATGCAAGAATTTTTTGGATTAAACCTTCTGTAAAATATTTACTTAGGTACATTCCGCAGAATAATATTGATGCCGTAATTACCACCGGGCCACCACACAGTTTGCATTTAATTGGATTAAAGTTAAAACAGCAACTCAACATCAAGTGGCTTGCTGATTTCAGAGATCCGTGGACAAACATTGATTATTATGCTGATTTAAAACTTACGAAGTATGCTGATAAGAAGCACCATCAAATGGAAGCATCTGTTATTAATAGTGCAGATGTTGTTAGCGTAGTGGGTAAGACCATGAAGGATGAATTTGAAGCTGCATACAAAAAGAAAGTAGAAGTAATTACTAATGGTTATGATGAGCATGATGTACCTGCCGGAAATGTTGTGCTGGATAAAAAATTTTCCATAGCCCATATTGGATCCATGACCAAAACACGTAACCCCGAGTGTTTGTGGCAAGCTATAAAGGAATTAGTAGCAGAAGAGAAAGATTTTGCAAATCATTTGCAGATAGAGTTAATAGGCAAAGCCGATATTTCTGTTACAGATAATTTAATTAAATATGATTTGTTAAAATATTTTTTAAAGAAGGATTATTTACCGCACACCGAAGTAACCACCGCTCAGCAGCAGGCGCAGGTTTTGCTTCTGGTTGTTAACCGAACAAAAAATCAAAAAGGAATTTTAACAGGAAAGCTATTTGAATATATGCTTGCAAAGCGTCCTATACTTTGTGTTGGACCTATTGATGGAGATGCTGCTGAAATTATTAAAGATACAAATGCAGGCAGTGTAGTTCATTACGATAATAAGGATGAGATTAAGCGCATTGTTAAAGATTATTATTTAAAGTTTTTAAAAAATGAATTGAAAGCTGAAAGTTTCAATACAGAAAAATATTCAAGAAAAAATCTTACTGCTAGTCTTTCACAATTATTAAATAATTTAACAGCCTGATAGCATTCTCGTGAGTAAGTTAAAAGTGGTAACCATAGTAGGTGCGCGCCCGCAAATTATAAAGGCTGCTGCATTAAGCCGTGTGATAAAAAATTCTTTCAGTAATCAAATAGAAGAAGTTATTGTACATACCGGGCAGCACTACGATGAAAACATGTCGGCAGTGTTTTTTGATGAGCTTGAAATACCCAAAGAAAAATACAACCTTGGTGTAGGTTCTCAAACACATGCTCAGCAAACGGCAATGATGATAACAGAGCTGGAAAAAGTTTTGCTTATAGAAAAACCTCATGCAGTTGTAGTATATGGAGACACAAACTCAACATTGGCTGCTGCCCTTACTGCATCTAAAATGTTTATTCCGGTTGTGCATATTGAAGCTGGCTTGCGTTCTTTTAATAAAAAAATGCCTGAAGAAATTAACCGCATCTGCTGCGATCATGTTTCAACATTATTATTTGTACCAACTGTTACTGCTGTAAAAAATCTCACAAAGGAAAATTTTGCAGTAAACGCCAAACCTCCTTTTACCATTGATAATCCTGCTGTATTTCATTGTGGCGATGTTATGTTTGATAACAGCATATACTTTAAAGAAAAAGCTGAAAGCCAATCAACAATTATTAAACAGCTTGGCATTTCAAAAGATAATTTTGTGTTAGTAACCATCCATCGCGATAGCAATACCGACAATACCGTTAACCTTACCAACATTTTTAAATCCATTGTGGAAATTGCGGAAGAAAGGGAAATTGATTTTGTGATTCCTTTGCATCCGCGCACGCGAAAAATGATGGAATCTTTGTTTAGCAAAAGTTTTTTTAATAAGATAAAGGACAATAAAAGATTAAAAATAATTCTTCCCATTCCTTTTCTTGACATAATTGCGCTTGAGGCTAACTGTAAATTAATAATTACTGATAGCGGAGGCGTGCAAAAAGAAAGTTACTTCTTTAAAAAACCATGCATTATTCTAAGAAACGAAACCGAATGGATTGAATTGGTAAAACAAGGAACAGCAAAAATTTGTGGCGCCAACAAAACCAAAATTAAAAATGCTTTTACCTTCTTTAATTCAAAAACCGACTTGCAGTTCCCTTCAATATTTGGTGATGGCAATGCAGCAGAATTTATTTGCAAGCAAATTGTTTCAAATATTGTAGCTCCACAAATTCATAACTCATAATATTAATGTGTGGCATAGCTGGTTTTATTGATCCAAAAATTTCTAATGAAAATGCAAATGTTGTGTTGGAGAAAATGCTGCAAGCAATTTCGCATCGCGGACCTGATGCTCGTGGCATTTATAATAACAATTCAGTTTGGCTGGGACATAATCGTCTTTCCATTATTGATTTAAGTGAAGAAGCGAATCAGCCATTTCACTACGAAAAATATATTATCATTTTTAATGGTGAGATTTATAACTACCTAGAAATAAAATCAGACTTAATTAAGCAAGGGCATAGCTTTAGAACCAATTCGGACACTGAAGTTATTTGCGCTGCTTATAAAAAATGGGGTGCAGATTGTGTGAAGCAATTTGTGGGCATGTGGGCATTTGTAATCTACGATACGGAAAATGGAGATATTTTTTGCTCGCGCGACAGGTTTGGCATAAAACCTTTTTATTACATGATGAGTGATGGCAGGTTTTATTTTGCAAGTGAAATAAAAGCGCTGAAGCAGTCACCAATTTTCAGAAATGACATCAATCTTAAACAGGTTGCACGCGGTTTACAGCTGGGTTGGTTGAGTTACGATGATGAAACTTACTTTGAAAAGATAAAGCAACTTCCCGCAGCGCATTCTTTAATATGCACAAAAGATAAAGGAGAATTAAATATCAACCGGTATTGGAATGTTACTACGGGCAATTATTCAAGCTTAAATTTTGAAGAAAAGAAAAATACTTTCCGCAAATTATTTGAAGATAGCATAAAGTTGCACTTGAGAAGTGATGTGCCTGTTGCAAGCTGCCTTAGTGGGGGCTTAGATAGTTCTGCAATTGTGAGCATGGTGCAGGAGTTAAACCCGGGACATCCTTATAAATCATTCAGTATTTATTACGATGAAAGCGGTGATGTGGATGAGCGACCATTTATACAAGAGGTAATAAAAAAATTTCCTGCTATAGAGCCTTATTATTTTAAACCAACAAATGATGATGTAGCCGAAGCTTTCGCAAGGGCAATGCACCATGCAGATGTTCCCGCTGCAGGTTCATCTTTTATTTCGCAGTATTTTTTAATGAAACTTATTGCACAGCATAAAATAAAAGTGGTGTTAGATGGACAGGGTAGCGATGAATATCTTGGTGGTTACATGCACACCTTTTATCGTGTTATAGCCGATATGATGGCTCTATTAAAATTTTCTTCCGCATTCAACATTTCAAAACATGTAAATTCTGCGCAAGGAAAATCTTCCTCAGCAATTTTTGCGCATCTAGGAAAAAGTGCCATGAGTTTATTTTGTGATGAACAGAAGTTATATTCAACAGAGTATAAACATTACCATCCTTTCACTGCCAACATAAGTTCTTCAAAAAAAGTTTTTGAATTAGAAAAAGTAAAAGGAAGCAAAACCGACAATTTCCTTTTTCACCTTTTGTTTACTACCAGCCTGCCATCCTTGTTGCAGTACGAAGACAGAAATAGCATGGCATTTTCAATAGAATCGCGCGTGCCGTTTTTAGATCACCGCTTAGTTGAGTTTGCGTTTACTTTAAATAACGAGGACAAGATAAATGGTATTTCAACCAAATATATTTTAAGAGAATCGTTAAAAGGAATTTTGCCAGATGCGGTTTACAATCGCAAAGACAAGAAGGGTTTTGTTACACCCGGAGAAAATAAATGGCTGCGTGGCCCGTTATCACATTTACTTGAAGCTAATTTTTCAAACAATAATTTATTAAGAAAAGAAAAAGTAAAACAGTTGGTTGATGAATATAAAAAGGGAAACAATGCCCACGCACAATTAATATGGCGAATTGCTTCACTTAATTACTGGATAAAAAATGTTGCATAGCTGCTTGAATGCCAAAAAATACTTCTAAAAAAATTAAATCAATAGTAAAAGTGAAACCCCCAATAAAAATTTTTACAATAATTGTTTTAATTGCAACATCAATTGTTTTGTTTACTTCCTTTAATGTTTCACGCCAGGAAAAAACAAACTATGACAACAGTAAGTATAAGCCAGTAAGTGATTTTGGGTGGATTAAACAATATGCCTGCATTTACGAAATATTTAATCAGGATCAATGGGAAAAGAATTCCACACGGTCTTTTGACAGTGTTGGAGTTCATTTAACAAATAAAAATTACCATCCGGTTAATGCATGTCATTACGCTTTGTACTGTTATGATGAATATAATGCAACCGGGAAGGAGAAATTTAAAACTGCATTTTTAGCTCAGATTAAATACCTGCGCGATTCTACAAAATATCGGGAGTTTGATGGTGATAAGGTTGGTTACCCTTACCATATTACATTTCATGATTTAAAACCACCTTGGTACTCCGCGCTTGCTCAGAGTGAGGCTATATCTGTTTTAGTAAGGTATTATGCACTTACAAATGATGAAACAATTCTTACACTTATTATTAAACTAAAAAATTTTATGGTTGCTCCTATGGAAAAGGATAAGGGCACTATGACAAAAACTCCCGAGGGGCATTTGTGGTATGAAGAGTATCCTAATTCAAAACAGGAGAAGTTAGTATTAAACGGTTTTTTTCTTTCGATAGTGGCTCTGCATGACTATGTGAACTTATTTCCTGACGATTTTGAAACAAGATGCCTTTATGACTCTTGCATAATTTCTGCAAAGGCTTCTATTAAATTTTATGATACCGGAACATGGCTTAAATATAACAGGGGAGATGGGCGCCTTGTTGCAAATGGTTATATGAAATGGCAGATTCTTGAAATGAAGTTTCTTTATAACATTACCAACGATATTTTCTTTAAAAACCAATATATGCTTTGGAGTACCTATGCATATAATAAGCCTTACGAAACGGTTGGTTGTAAATTAACTGACTATAATTTTTCGGTGCCGCTCAATTTTAATGATGGAAAATTTACTGTAGAGCCGAATGTAACCATAATTAAATACGCTGAAAAAATTAGGGAATTTGGCAGCAGCCTCACAGATACTATTCAAACTAAAAAAATTTTTGATAACAACAAAGCTACCGTTTGCGCCATAAAAAATACGATTGAAAGGTCAGAGTCCAATCGTTCCGTCTATTTTAAACTAAAGGAGCCTATTGATCTAGACAGAATAAAATTAAAATTCAGAAGTACAGATACAACTGTCTTTAGTGGGCTGATTGTGTATTATATGCAAAATGAAAAAAAAGGTTGGAAACAGCTTAAGTACAATCATATTTCAGGAAGCCAAAAATCAATTGCTGTTTTAGTTAATCAGCCACAAGTAACCGGCATTAAAATTATGTTTGCGGGGTTACGTGAGGTTATGGAATGGCAGTTTGAAGACATTGAATGTTACGAGCAAGCAAAAGTACAAGCTTCAGATTTTATACATTACCAAACCGGAATTATAAAAAGCGATTCTTCTATTTTAAAATTCGATGTATCACTAAGTTCTACCAAAGATTTTATTGTTTATTACAAAGAAGCAAAAGACAGCATCTCCTGTTTAAAACAAACCTGGACGCAGGAAAAGTTCTTTAAAACAACCTCAACAACCATTAACTCACCAGGTAATAAATATTTTGGTTTTTTAATAATTGCAAAAAGAGAAGGAGAGGATGTTGGGATCAAAAGTGTTACGATAAAAAACTAATTTACAAAAGCCAGCTTACCGCTTGTTATTAAAAAGTTATTTTTTGACACAGTATATAGATAAACTCCGTTACGGAATTTTTGCTTAGGTATTTTAAATGTTTTTGTTTTAATTGATTGTGAAAAAATCTCCACTCCATTTGAAGTAAATAATTTAAATGTTGGTTTGCTCGGCTCAAGGTGTAAAAAAATCAGTTCAATAAAATTATTTGAATAAACAATTGAAATGTTGTTTTGAGTTTGTGTTTCAGGTATGCTCACTACGGGGGCGTATTCCCAAAAGTCGTTGTACAAAACAGCAAAGTCATTACCCATGCCCATGTAACCTTTGTTGCCAATAGAGAAACCTGCAGCCGCCCAACGAATGCCACCACCAAAATTTACTAATTGTGACCATGAATTTGTTACAGGGTTATATTTGTAAAAATCATTTAAGGCAACAAAGTTTTCTCCACCACACAGGTAGCCTTCGTTATTAATTGTAAAACAAGTTGGGTAGTTACGTCCAATGCCAGCTAGGTTTGCTTTTTGCTGCCAAGTATTTGTTGCGGGAGTGTACTCAAAAAGATCATCATAAAATTGTACCCCAAAACTTTCGTTTAAGCCCAAGCCTGCATAACCTGCTGTACCAATTGAAAAACCAGCCATACCATAACGTGGGTTGCCAGGAAAATTAGACTTAGTTGCCCAGCTATCGTTTGCTGGATCATACTCATAAAAATCGTTAAGGCAGGGATTGGTGCCACTGCCGGGGTTACCACCGCCAACATAACCTTTGCCATTAACAGCAAAAGCAAATCCCCCGTATCTTCCTGCAGCTGGCATTGGTGTTTTATTTACCCACATATTTGTAATAGGATTATACTCTTGCAAGTCATTATAAAAAGTTGAGCCTACACCCATGCACACGTAGGCTTTATTGCCGATAACAAAACTTACAGCAGCAGCCCTTCCTGATGTCACACTTGCCTTTTGTGTCCAAAGATTAGATACGGGATCGTACTCCCATATATCATTAAAATTAGAAGATGCATTAAAACCACAACCTATATAACCTTTGTTACCAATAGAAAAACCAACAGGTGCATACCGAGATGCGCCTCCAAAGTTTGCCATTTGTGTCCACACGTTTTGTGCAAATGTGTTGTTGCATAAAAGCGCAAGTAAAAACAAAAATGATTTAAGCCGCATTGTTTTAATTTTTGATTAGCAATTTACCGCTTTTAATTTTGTTATTGCCAGTTATTGAATATAAGTAGATGCCTGATGAAAGTTTAGGCAAACTAATTGTTACTTGTTTTAGATTAAAGGAAATTTGCTTGGAGAAAACTTTTTTTGCTTGCAATGTAAATAATTCAAATTGGAATTGACTGTTGATAGTTTGTTGAAGGTTTATTTGAATTGTGTTGGTCGTTGGATGATAGGTGATAGTATATATATCGTGATTAAAGTCATTTAAACCTGTATTTACACAATACTTCCAAACATCGTTAAGCTCATTAGGAGAAACAACACCTCCATTAGAACCTGTGCCAACATAAAAGCAGCCATTCAATTCAAAACCAAATGCAGAATAACGTGATGCACCTGAATAGCTTGTAAGTTGATTCCATTGATCTGTTGTGGGATTATATTCCCAAAAATTATTTGTGTAATTTACATCATCAAAACCAGAGGTTACATAACCAAAATGATTGAAAGAAAAACTTACCAAGCCGCGACAACCCATTGTCGGGCAACTTGTCTTTTGAACCCAAGAATCGGATAACGGGGAATACTGCCATAAATCGTTATAACTTGTTCCATTTTTATAACCAAATCCAATGTAGCCCAATGTATCAATAGAAAATCCAACAACATGTTGCCGTGCGTTACCAGTAAAGTTGGCCTTAGATTGCCATGAATCATTTACAGGGTCATATTGCCAAAAATCACTTAAGTAACTACCGTTATAACCAGTTCCTGCATAACCAAGGTTACCAATTGAAAAACCAATTGATGAATATCTTGCCGCTCCTGGGAAATTAGTTTTTTGAGACCATGAGTTTAATATAGGGTCATACTCCCAAAAATCATTAAGGTAACCTGCTCCAGTAGAGCCAAAGCCTACATAACCTTTATTGTATATCGCGAAACAAATTGCGCTTGCTCTTGGTTGTCCTGGCAAGTTCGCTTTTTGTGTCCAGATATTTGCTATATCATTATACTCCCACAAATCATTAAAATAAACGCCATTGTTTCTACCTCCACCAACATAACCTTTATTATTTGCAGAGAAGAAATAAGTTAGCTCTACATTTCCACCTCCATAATTTGAAACTTGAAACCAGTTAGCATTTACTTTAGAAAGAAGACCTAAATAAAAGATCCACAGAATCAGGAGCAAAATTTTACTTTTCATATTGTGGCATATTATAATGCCTAAAGTATATTTTATTTCTCAAACTCCAATGCCCTGATTGCATTTTTATTTACAAGGTGATTTCGCTTTTTTAATAGTTCTTTTTGCACAAAGTTGTTTTTTTTATTTAGCCCCTCTCTACCTTTTAAACAAAAAATAGAAATATCAGACATTGGCTTACTCAACCATGCAGGCATTGACAGCACAAAAATTACGAATAACAGCATCCACTTTTCATACAAAGAATACAAACGAATGTTTTGAAAAATATGAGATGCTGTCTTTTTTCGTTCCTTTTCATTATCCACAAAAACTCCACATTGCAAAATATTGAAGACTTGTTGTGGTAGGCTTTTTTGCAAATAAGATTTTGCAGCATTATAAACTTCTTTACTTATCAAACCTTTTATGCTATTAATTGAATTCGTTAATTCAAAATAACATGTTCGCCACAAATAGAATGAATTATAAATCATAACATCTCCATGAATACTACCAGAATGGATATGAAGATTAGAGATATAACACTTATAGTTTGGTTTTTGGAACACACCAAGAATCATGCATTGGGTTTGGGGCCAGCATTCATTAAAAAAATTGTAATCATATTTATGTCTAAGCTCTTTAATGAAATCTGTCTTTAAAATAAAAAGACCCGCATTCCCAATATACCAATAGAAGTTTTGAATAAGATTTACTAGCGAGATTTCCCCCTTTGAAAAGTTATCTTTCTCTTTAGACAAACAGATATCAATTAAAACTCCAACGTTTTTTAAAGATTTCAGTGAGTCAATGATTTCAACTAAACAATTCTTTCTTACCCTATCATCATCACCAAGCACCATTACAAATTCTGAACTTGCCAACTCCATAGACTTAATAACATTAGATTTTGCACCAATGTTAGTTTCGTTTTTGTTATATGAAATAAATTGGAATTTACTCGTAAAGAGGCTTATTAGTTCCTCAGTATTATCCTCTGAATTATTGTTTGAAACCAAAAGTTCAATGTCACTTTCAAGTTGAAAAGCTGTGATCTGAAAAGTAAGTTGCTCTAAGAGTTCCTTAAGATAGTTTGATCTGTTCCATGTAGGAATTGAAATCGTCAATAACTTTTTTGAAGCTTCCAAACTCTAAAGACTTATGCTGTGCTGCGAATTTTCAATTTCAGTGATTCCATCCGGTGACAAAATTTTTACCTGTGATTTGAAATTGTTTTCTTTCAAAATATTCAAAATCTCATCCGTATAAGCAAGGTTGGTAATTATCAACAAATCAACCTCTGAATCTGAAAATAAAACTGAAGGTTTTTTAACAAGTATTCCTGACGATGGCAAATGCTTATCTTGTTTGAATGGGTCAGAGTCAACAACGTATTTTATTTTTGAGGCATCCTTTAATGACCCCATTGCAGCAATCCCCTTACCTCCTGCTCCCCACACAACAATATTTTTGTAACTCAAAAATATTTTTTCAAAATCCAATTGAATTTTATTTTTTGCGTTGATGAGCTTTTTATTTTCAACAGAATGATTCTGGGCTATTGCATAAATAAATTCCGCATCCATTCCGTAAAATATTTCTACATTCTTAAACCCACTAATAAGCATAGCGGCCGTCAAAGATTCGCGAGTAAAATACGATAGGTGGTCAGGGAACATATCATAGTAACGCAAGTCTTTTAAAGCCTTTTCAAAATTTGGCACTTCTATCAAAGCTACTCCCTCAGGTTTCAAAACTCTGCGAATGTTCTTTAAAAATTCTATTGGTTCAGGAACATGTTCCATCACCTCTCTGGAAATAACAGCATCAAACGGAGCATTAGGGTGCATATATTTCTCATCAACAAAATATTCATCAACCTCAAGCCCTCGTTTCAATGCAAGTTCACGAAACGGGGTCGAGGGTTCATTTCCAAAAGCGTTTACTTTTCTTTCCTTAAGAACACTCAGAAAATTACCATCCCCGCACCCAACTTCTAAAACATTTTTGTTCGCGAGATTAAATTTATCAATAAAGAATTCAGCTTGCTCAATTTGAAAGTTATTCATCTTTTTTGAATGACTAACTGTCATAATATAGTCCTCATAGAACTCTTGAGGCATATCTTCAGCAATTTGGACATGATGGCAATAATCGCATTGGACAAATGAAATTTTTGCAAAATCCTGTTTAGCTTTATTGGCATCAACAAAAAGATTAGAGATTGTTTTTGGATATTTATCGAACTCAATAAATGTTGTTAGGTTCTCCCTCTTACAAATTTTGCAGTAGCTATTCATCAATCCTATTTTTTACCAATTAAATTCAATATATTTTTCGCAACGTTTTCTTTAGTAAGTCCAAATTTGGCGCGAATAAAATCGTGTCCGCCAACATAATGCGAGTACTTATCATTAACTCCAAGTCGTTTAAACAGGGGATTGTAATTGCTTTCGGCAATAACTTCAGCTACAGCACCGCCTAAGCCTCCAATAATGCTGTGTTCTTCTAAGGTAAATATTGGTTTTTTAGTTTTTAAAAGTTCGGTTATCATTTTAACATCAAGCGGCTTTATGGTGTGCATGCTTATGAGCGATGCGGTTATTTTTTTTTGTTTTAATATTTCGCAAACATTGTTTGCCATTTCAAGTGTGTTACTTGTGGTAATAATGTGTAAGTGATTACCTGAGCGAATTTTAGTGGCTTTGCCAATTCTAAATTTTGTTTTGGTGCTGTTAATTACCGGCTCGCCCTGTTTACTTAGCCTGAAAAACATAGGGCCCACATAATTAAGGGATTCTTTTATTGCTTCGCTTACTTCCCAGGGATCGCCAGGGCAAACTACGGTCATGTTAGGTAAAGCACGCATAATGGCAATATCTTCAATTGAGTGATGTGTTGCACCTGCGCTTCCATAAGCAAAGCCTGCTCCCACTCCAACTATGCGCACATTGGTATTCATGTATGCCATATCAACACGCACCTGCTCAAATGGGCGCATGCATACAAATGGGTTAATGGTATAAACATATGGTATTAATCCGCTAAGAGCCAAACCTGCAGCCATGCCAATTGCATTTTGCTCAGCCACACCAACATTCAAAAATCTTTCAGGAAATTCGTTTTTGAATGGTTCTAAAACCGAATATCCGATATCGGGGGTAATTAAAAATACACGCTTATCTTTTCGTGCCAGCTCAATTAAGGTTGTTATAAATGTTTTTCTCATCCTAATTCTTTATATGCATGTTCTAATAATTCCTTATTAGGTGAGCGGTAATGCCATTCCAGTTTATTCTCCATAAAGCTAACACCCTTGCCTTTTATTGTGTGCGCAATAATAAACTTAGGCGCTGTTGTTTTTTTATTCAGCGCTGATTCAATTTCACTAAAGTTATGCCCGTCTATTTCTATTACATCCCAGTTGAATGTCTTTAGTTTTTTATTTAAAGGTTCAAGGTTTATTACTTCATTAGTTATTCCAAAGCTTTGAATTTTATTATAGTCAACAATTACAGTGAGGTTATTTAAATTAATATGAGGTGCAAGTAACAACGGCTCCCAAATGCTTCCTTCGTTTAGTTCCCCATCACTTATCATTACCACAACTTTTGATTTTGTTTTTTGATATTTGGCAGCAACAGCCATGCCCACAGCAATAGATAACCCATGACCCAGTGATCCTGCTGCACACTCTAATCCTGGTGCAGCTTCCATGTCGACATGTCCGGGTAATATTCCATTATCAACATAAAAACTGTCAAGAAATTCTTTTGGAAAAAATCCACGCTCTGCAAGCGTTGCATACAAGGCACTACTTGCATGACCTTTGCTTAATATAAATCTGTCGCGTTTTTCATCTTTTGGATTTGAAGGGTTGATATTTAAATATTTAAAATATAATACTGCCAGCATATCAACAATAGATAATGCGGACCCGCTATGTGAAGCATTGCTTCGATGATTCATAAGCAGCAATGCTTTGCGGATATTTTTAGTTATTTTTAATAAATTCATTTTAAAATAAATTACTTCAAGCAAAGGCACAAAGCACGCAAAGTTTTTTAAATTAATTTTAAATGTGAAATTGTTTTTTCTAACCCCTCATCGATATTTATCTCAGGAATCCAGTTAAGATGCTTTGAGAGTTTGCTGATATCGGCCTCCATTAACATTACCTGATCAAAACGATAAGGAACCGCACCAAAATTTACTTTTGAAACTGAATTGGTGAGTTCTTTTATTTTTTCGATAATATATTTTACCTGCACAGCTTTGCCCGATCCTAGATTTGCAACGCCAACACCTTTGGCATCTTTAAGTTTAAAAAACATTTCAGAAACATCATCAATATATAGGTAATCCCAAAGTTGCTCTCCTTTGGTTACATTTATTTCTTTTCCTGCCACCATTTCTTTTATTAAATATTGTATTAGCCACATGTGATTATCATCAGGCCCATACACTGAAAAAAGGCGCAACCAAGAATGTTCCATTCCAAACTTTTGGCATAACTCAGCAGAAATTTGCGAGCAATGTAATTTAGCTTTCCCATAAAGTGTTGTAGGGTTGCATGCGTCCTTTTCAGAAATTCGTTTATCTAAATTTCCGTATTCGGCCTGTGAGCCAACACCTACCCAGTGTTTTACATTTAACTTATGCGCAATTGTTATAGAATCGCTAATAAGGGGTATGTTAATATCCAATTGTTCTTCGTTGTTTCTCTCACTTCCAAAAACTCCCTGCCAGCTAAACTCAAAAAAAACAGAGCCTGAAACACCAATTTCAGAATTACTCAATTCAGATATAGAATTACTGTATCTATATATTTTTACAAGATTGTTGTTTTTAAACTCATTTATATTTGAAGATGTACGTGCCAAAACAATGGCAGGTATTTTTTCAATGATTAGTTTTCTTAAAAAATGCTTACCTAAAAAACCGGAAGCTCCGTGTATTATGATATCAGGCATGCTTCAATTCCAGTAAATCTAATAAGGAAGTAAACTGTTCTGGTTTGTAATTGAATTTTTCTCCCAGTTCAGAAACAATTTCGTTATAATATCCAAAACTAAAAACCAAAATTTTATCGGCACGCTGACGACCTAATTCCTCTAATCCATAAACAGGCAAATGGGATTTAGGGGCAAAAATATTTTGTGCCTTGGGGTTTTTATCAACGATATACTTGATGGCTGAACTATCGGAAAGAGCTGCAATGGTCATAATACCTCTACCTCCTGCACCATAGGCAACAACTTTTTGCGTTGAATTTTCTTCAAGCCATGTCTGAATTCTTGCGATGGACTCTTTAACATTAGCATTTAATAATTTTAGCTCTGCTAATTCAAACTCAAGATCAACAAAATTTTTTTTAGGGGTATCAATCTTCTTAGCAACAACTAATAGCGAATTTGCGCGCTTTTCGTTTTGAGAAAGAATATTATATGTGTGAATTTCAAAACCATTTATCCCAACTACATATGACATGGTTCTTTCATTAAGATACGTGTAATGTTCGTGTTCAAACAAACAGTATTCATTACGTTTTTTTATCAGATCTAAATCGTGTACCTCATGTATCATCAACCCTCCCGGTCTTAAAATCGAGTGGATTTCTTTCAAAACAGAAACCGGTTGAGGGATATGATCAAATGTATAGCTACTCAGGATCAAATCTACTTTCTGAAAATCAGCAGGTAGTTTGTCTTTAATGTGTTCGTCAAAAAAAGCATGTAGCGTTGGAATACCAATATTGTTTGCATAATCAACCAACTTCTTTGAAGGCTCAACACCAAGAACTTCGAAACCTAGTTTTTTAAATTCCAAAAGCTGTTCTCCTGTTCCACTACCAATCTCAATAACCTTTGGAGAGGATACAGATTTAAAAAAATTGCTTTTTACACGCTCGGCCAATGTCTTCATAAACTGAATTGCAAAGCCTGATGATTGCACACTATATGTATATTCGTTATAGTAGTCATCCATGTCAGTGTCATTCAAATTCTGAGAACAGCCACAATTACCACAAACTGCAATTTGAATATCGCCCAAAAATTCTTTACCTATATTCTCTTTTGTAATAAACTCATCTGTTAAAGGCATTTGTGGTAAAAGAATTACAGTTTGCAACTCCATTGAATTACAAATGCGGCAAGTACTTATCTTATTTTGTTTTGATTTCATTTACTAATGTACTCCTTTATATCCCCTAAACACAACGCCATTACATTGCAATTTTTATTTAAACTGTTTTTATACCAGCTCATGGTCTTGTCAATTGCTGTTGCTGAATCCCAGCGTGGTTTCCATTTAAGGTGTTTTTTTGCTTTTGTAATGTCAAGCATCAACAAGCCAGCTTCATGAGGTGCTTTTTTCTCCCTTGCTAATCTTGCTACACCCCCGCCCCAACTTAACATGGCAATTGATACCAATTTCCAAACCTGGAGCGCATCCTTTTTTACAGGTCCAAAGTTAAACGATGTAGCGAACTTTTGGGGTTGTTTGTGCATGGCTGCAGCTAAAGTAAGGTAGCCATGTAACGGCTCGAGCACGTGCTGCCACGGGCGCACGGCTTGAGGATTGCGCACCATTACAGGTTGCGATTTTGATAATGCCCTGTAAACATCAGGTACAATGCGGTTTTCTGCATAGTCGCCTCCGCCTATTACATTGCCTGCGCGTGCAGTGGCAATTGTTTTTTTATGGGTTTTGTAATTGTAAGGGTTGAAGAATGATTGGCGATAAGAATTTGTTATAATTTCTGCCGCTGCTTTGCTGGCACTGTAAGGGTCGTAGCCTCCTAATCTATCGGTTTCTTTGTAGGTGTAGTTTTTTTCCAGGTTTTCGTAAACCTTATCAGTAGTAACGATAACTACGGCACATTTTTTTTTGAGATTTTTTACCGCATCTAAAAGATTGGCAGTACCTGTTACGTTTACTTCAAAGGTTTCGACCGGATTTTTATAGGAGGCGAGCACCAATGGTTGGGCAGCGAGATGAAAAATAAAATCTGGCTGAAAGCTGAGGATTTCTTCTTTTAATTTTTTACGGTTACGTATATCAGCAATTACCGACTGATGTTTTTTTAATTGTTTATTGATTTGATTATAGAGTGATTTTTTTTCGGGTTTTAATGCATAGCCTTTAACCTCAGCACCAAGCATGCTTAGCCACACACTCATCCACGAGCCTTTGAAGCCGGTGTGCCCGGTGAGGAAAACTTTTTTGTTTTTGAAAGTATTTGTGAAGTGCATTAATTTAAGCTATTGCTCGTCCAAGGATTTACCACACTTTCCATGCAGCTTTATTATCTCGCCATAGCGAATTTAAATATTCAAAATCGCGATAAGTATCCATACATTGCCAAAAGCCATCGTGTGCATACATCATTAACTGATTTTTTTCTGCCAATGTTTCTAAAGGAGAGCGTTCAAGAATACAGTTTGGATCAGCATTGAGGTAATTGAAAAACTCTTTGTTAAAAACAAAGTAACCTCCGTTAATATGCCCGCCTTCATGTATTTGCGGTTTTTCGGTAAATGATTTTACGGCAGTGCCGTCAATCATTAATTCGCCAAAACGCGATGGAGGTAACACCCCTGTAACTGTTCCTGTTTTGCCATGTGATTTATGAAATGCCAATAGTTTTGCTATGTCAACATTACATACCCCATCTCCATAGGTGAGCATAAATACATCACCATCTACATATTTTTCAATTTGCTTTACGCGGGAACCGGTCATGTTTAAAGCGCCTGTTTCGGCAAATGTTATTTCCCAGCCAGACTCATCGTGGTTATTGTGCGATTTAATTTCGCCCGTGCCAAGCGTGAGTGTAAAATCATTACTTCTTATTTCGTAATTGTAGAAATAGTTTTTGATAACATCTCCCCTGTAACCTAAACACAATACAAACTTATTGTAACCATAGTGAGAATATGTTTTCATAATATGCCACAATATGGGGCGCCCACCTACCTCTACCATTGGCTTAGGTTTGTATTCGGTTTCTTCCTTGAGGCGTGTGCCAAGTCCTCCGCAAAGTATAATTATTTTCATTTAAACATTCAATAGCTTCAACACATTTAGCGTAAATGCGTTAATTTATGGGTTGATAAACAAAGTTTACATTAAAAATTTGAAAATGTGAACTTGATATTTTTAACCGCAAATATAAAAAGTGTGGGCATTGTAAAGAGACAAGGAATATACAACAGTTTTATAACTTATGTTGGAATTTTAATTGGATTTATAAGCCTTCTCATTATTCAGCCGCGGTTTTTAACTAAAGAGGAAATAGGATTAACCAGAATATTGCTTTCATTCTCTTTTTTAGTGGCAACATTTATGCCTTTGGGGATTAACAGTATTACGCTAAAGTATTTCCCACTATTTAGAGATAAAGATAAAAAGCACTACGGATTTTTCGGATTTATCATTTTATTTCCATTAATCGGCTTTATTATTTTAGGAAGTGTTATGTGGTTTTTAAAAGATGTTATTGTTAAAAGCTACAGTGTTCAATCAGGCTTATTTACAGAATATTTTTCTTATGTTTTTCCTTTAACTTTTATACTGGCTTTAGTTAGTGTGTTAAACTCATACTGTTATTCTTTATTTAAGTCTTCATTCCCAAGTTTAATTAATGATGTAGTTATAAGGATACTGTCAATTATTCTGTTTTATGTTTATCACTGCAAGGTAATTTCACTTGATCAGTTTGTACTGCTTTTTGTTTCAATATACGGATTTCAGTTGTTCATTTTATTCATATATATATATTTAATCGACAAGCCTTCCCTTAAGGTAGATGCAGTATTTTTAAAAGACAAAGAGCCGGTAAGCATGCTCAGATATGGAATGCTATTGTCATTCGCTGCCTTGTCCTCATTAGGACTTAAATATCTTGATGTTGTAATGCTTGGTCAATATGTGCCTCTGGCAATGGTGGGAATTTATTCAGTTGTTGTATTCATTCCAACAGTAATTGAGGCTCCCTTGGGCGCAGTAGAAAAAATTGGCGTGGCAACCATTTCTCAGGCATGGAATGATGGAAATATTGAAGACATCAGAAAGGTTTATTACCAATCTTCTCATTACCTGTTTCTATTAGGAGGTTTGTTGTTTTTAGGTATAAATCTTAACCTCGACTCTTTATTTAAGATGTTTCCTGACCCTGAATTTGAAATGGGTAAGCATGTGGTAACTATTGTTAGCATTGGCGCACTTGTAAACATGGCTTCGGGTGTTAATGACAGTATAATTTATACTTCAAACAAGTATATATACGGAACCTATATCCTTGTTTCCCTTTTTTTTATAGCTATACTCAATAATTTTTTGTTGATTCCAGTTTTCGGAATCAATGGAGCCGCACTGGCAACCTGTATTTCAGCAATTGTGTTTAACTTTACTAAGCTGGCTTTCATTTATAAACTATTCAAACTTCAACCTTTTACCTACAATTCCTTAAAAATATGTGTAATCATAGCTGCAACCTACACTGCAATTATTTTTTTACCTCACTTAACTAATCATTTTTATGATATTGCCTTTCGCTCATTTGTTATCATCTTCTTATATTTATCTTTTTCTTTTTTATTCAAACTTATACCAAATATCAAGCAATATACTGGCAAATTTCGCAGCTGAATAATTTTAAAAATTGATTTGAAAATTGATTTGATTAAATAAATTTGTCACTTATCCAATTTTAAACAAAACTCTTATGAAAAAATTACTTGCACTGTTGGCATTATTTATTTTTAATGCAAATCAGTCAAATGGACAGGCATTTTCCTGGCTTCAAAAAGCTCCGATCCCAGGTATTCCAAGTGGAATATATTCCGGAACCTCTTTTACGATTAATAACCTGATATATGTGGCAGGAGGATGTACGAGTGGATTAGACAGTAACTACCAAAACTTATGGGAATACGATCCAACGAACGATGGATGGACACAAAAAGCTGATATGCCTCTTGGTGGCACTTATGGTTCTTCTGCATTTGTAATAAACAATATTGGTTATGTTGTTGGAGGATGGCACCGCACAGGTCCTGGTTCTGCAACATCTTTCAATTTTACATATTCCTATGACCCTGCATTGAATGCATGGGCTGCGGTGCAATCTTTTCCTGCCATTAGATATACCGGTGTTGCTGTGGAGTTAAATGGGAAAGGTTATATGGGTACAGGTTATGCACCTCTTAGTAAGGATTGGTGGGAATTTGATCCTATAGCAAATACATGGACCCAAAAAGCAAACCTTCCTGGCAATGTTCGGCAGGCGTCTCATGGTTTTAGTCTTGATGGCTATGCTTATATAACTATGGGTGGACAATATCAGGTAAATTATAATGATTTATGGCAGTTTGACCCAAATCTGAATTCCTGGGCTGCTAAAGCAAATTATCCTGATACAGCAAGAAGTTCAGGTTCAACATTTGTATTGAATAATAAAGCTTACCTAGTTGGAGGGTCTAATTGGGCTGGTGAACCTTTTTCGAGTATTTATTCTTATGATCCTTCTTTTGACAAGTGGACATTTGTTTCCTTTTTTCCGGGAGGAAAAAGACATGCTCTTATTACAGCAGTTGCTAATGGCAAAGCGTATATTGGACAAGGCTCGTATACAGATCAAAACACGAATGATTATTTTACGGCAAATGATTGGTGGGAATGCACCATTGTGGATGCAAATACAATTTCTGGTAAGGCATTTCTGGATTTTAATAATAACCTTATTATGGATAGCGGGGAAGTGGAGTGTGCTTCTAAAATTATACATGAACTTAATTCAGGAGCCTTTACTTTTACTCGCCCTGATGGAAGCTATGAACTATATGTAACAGATTCTGGTAACTTTTCTGTTACTACTGACTCGATTGGTTATTTCTCCCCCGTACCAACCTCTCACAATGTTTACTTCAGCGGCATCAATCAAATAGATTCATTAAAAGATTTTGCATTTCAGGCTTCTACTTTGTTCAGAGATTTAAGCGTTTCTATTACGCCTTATGGAAATTTCCGCCCCGGCTTTGATGCCAGTTATTATATCAACTACAGCAACCTGGGCACCAATGTAGAGAACCCTGTTATTACGCTTGTTCTTGACTCAAACCTTACCTACTTAAGTGCTACTGAAACACCTTCATATACGGGTAACGACACCGTTGTGTGGGCTTTGCCTACCATCAACCCTTTCCAGTCGGGCAGCTTTTTGGTTACCGTAAATGTAGATGCAACTACACCTATTGGCACAACGGTTACCTCACCCGTAGTTATTGATCCTATTGCTAACGATATAAACGTTTACAATAATTACAGTACCTGGGGCGAGGTAGTAACAGGTTCTTACGATCCTAACGATATACAGGTTAATCTTGCAGAAATTACCACCACGCAACTTACCACACAGCCATGGTTAGAGTATTTAATTCGTTTTCAAAACACCGGAACCGACACAGCATTTAATATTGATGTAGTTAATGCCGTACCACAAGGTGTTGAGTTAAGTTCATTTGAATTGATATCAACCTCTCATCCTGTTGTACTAAGGCACGACCCTGTTTACAATTTGTTTGGTTTTAAATTCAATAACATACTGTTGGTTGATAGCAATATGAACGAACCATTGAGTCATGGATTTATCAGGTACAGAATTAAACCCCAAACAAGTTTGCAACAGGGTGATATAATTGAAAACAGTGCTGCAATTTATTTCGATTTTAATGCACCGGTACTTACCAATACTGCTTTAACTGAAATTGTTTCTCCCACATCAGTTAGTGATTTTTCAAACGGAAGCAATCAGTTAACGGTATTCCCTAACCCTGCTACCAAATCTTTCTATTTAAAATTGCCTTCCGGTGTTAACTCATCAAAACTAAAAATGATAAGCACCAATGGAGAAACAGTATTTACAAAATCATTCGATAACGAATACACTCCTCAAGGTTCTCTTGCTGTAAGGTTGCCAGAACTTTCTCAGGGCATTTATTTTGTTTCGCTAATTACAGCAGAGGGTAAAATATTTAACTCAAAAATTGTAATTAAAAACTAACTTATTTAAGAATGAAAAAGACTTCAGTAGTTTTTTCCGTTATTTTAAATCTGTTGGTGCTTAATGTTGTTGCACAGCAATATGTGTGGACACAAAAAGCAAATTTTACCCCTGGTAATCGTTATGGTGCCTTTCATTTTTCTATTGGCAACTATGGATATTTGGGCAGTGGAGTAATGCAAAACGGAACTTCAATAACGCTTATTAACGATTTTTGGGAATATGATGCTTTAGCAGATGTTTGGAGCCAAAAAGCAACTTTACCTGCATCTGGCAGGTTGGGCGCCAGTTCTTTTGAAATTGATGGCAAAGGTTACATAACTACCGGGTTTGATCTTGTTTCTACCTACTTTAACGATACATGGGAGTACGATCCTTCTGCAAACAGTTGGCTACAGAAAGCAAATTTTGCGGGAGGAGTGAGATATACCTGTGCTTCTTTTGTTATTGGCAACACCGCTTATGTAGGCATGGGAAAATATGGTGGTTATTTTTCTGATTTCTTTTCTTTTAATCCACTTACAAATACATGGAGTGCTATTGCTTCTATGCCCGGTGCACTAAGACAAAGCGCCAGAGGTTTTGCCCTAAATGGTTTTGGGTTTGTTGTAGGTGGAGCAAATCAGGGAACAAATTATAACAGCTATGATTTATGGCAGTACGATCCGCAAAATAACACATGGCTGCAAAAAACTTCATACCCCGGCAATGCAAGTTATGGCAATGCTGTTTTTATTCTCAACAGCCGTGCTTTTTTAGGTACAGGTTCAAAGTTAGTTACAACAGGTCAATCAACCTTTGACGATTTTTATTTTTATGATCCTGTAATTGATACATGGACTGCCACGCAAAATTTTGCCGGAGGTACAAGACAAGGCTCATCCTTTATGACAATAGGCAATAAGGCTTATGTTGGTCTAGGTTCTAGTGATGTTTTTCCAAACATCAATTATCAAAATGATTGGTGGTCGTTTGCTGATGTAACTACGGTAGGTAACACAGGTTTATCAATCAGTAATTATACGGTGAGCTACTCAGCAGATAAAATTATTTTTTCTGTTAAAGAAATTCAGCAACAAACTAATTTTTCTGTTACCGATTTATCTGGTAAAATAATTTATCGCCAAACACTTCGCTCCCTAACTTCATCATTGCAGGTAGATAAAAGTTTGTTTGCAAAAGGTGTTTACACTGCAAGGTTTAGTTCAAAGCACAATGACCAGAATTTAAAATTTCTGATAAACAGCTAATTTGTTTATTTGCTGTTAAGGTAAATTTCTAACAAACCTTCCGGTAACTTCATAATCAGTTTTTTTTCTTGCTTATTATATTCTTCAACAAAGTCTTTAATAATAGGAATTAAAACCTCTTTATCCTTTACAAAAACCTGTGCCAATGGTTGCGCTGGCATATCAATCATATCCTTTATAGTTCCTATCCAGCCCAATTTAACATCACTTATTTCCATGCCAATTAGTTCGTGGTAATAAAAATCATTTTTACCGAGCGGAGGCAGTTCCTTTAATGGTAAGTAAACATCAACTTTATTGTAATCTTCGGCTTTTGTTAAAGAATCTATTTCATTAAAAAGCACTCGTGCTGTGTCGCCCGTTATGGAAATTTCTTTAACAGTAAATTTTTGAAGCACATTACTCATCATCAAAAACATCTCTTTACTTTTTTTGTAATGAGACGGATGTTGGGCATCCAGATGAATTATTAAATGCCCTTTAACGCCATGAGTCCTGACGATTTTTCCGAGTTGAAAAAAATCACCAGGACTCATGGCTAAAAATGATTAAATTTTATTGCTTATGCGTTTTCTGCAGGTGCTTCGGCAGATGCATCAGCCGCTGGTTCTTCAGCAGCAGACGTTGCAGCGGTCATTGCTGCAAGTTTCTTTTCTGCTACTGCTTTTGCAATAGTTTCTCGTTTCTTGCTTTCAGCATCCAAACGGCTCTTCACATCATCAGCTTTGGCTTTAGTAACGCTCTGCGATTTGTTAAGCACCTTCAGGTTTTTCTCCTCCATCCACTGGCTGAACTTTGCATCGGCTTGTTCCTGTGTAAGAGCCCCTTTTTTTACTCCCACATTTAAGTGGTTTTTAAACATAATTCCTTTGTAAGACAGGATTGCGCGGCAGGTGTCAGTTGGCTGAGCACCTTTTTCGAACCAATCAAGGGTCTTTTCAAAGTTAATGTCAATTGTAGCAGGATTGGTGCGTGGGTTGTAAGTACCCAGCTTCTCAATGAATTTGCCATCCCTTGGAGCACGTGAATCCGCCACCACTACATGATAGAAAGCCTGATGCTTTTTACCATATCTCTGTAATCTGATTTTTACTGGCATTTGTTTTAATTTTTAATTGTTTGATAATACATCGGGTTTCCCTCCCGAATTGGGGGCGCAAAGAAAGCAAAATTTTCCATTCAGGCAAGGAGATTTTAAAGTTAAAATAAGGGCTGTGTTATTTGAGTTTTGGTTACTAATACAATTACCTTAATCTCTTAATTACCGCTCTTACAAAACTCCATACTCATCTTTCTAATTCCTTCTTGGTACTTAATACTTTGTACTTAGTACTTAAAATTAAATACATTCGCAGCCCGTAACAACACATCTAAATGAATCCGGTTAAATACATTTTTGTTACGGGAGGCGTAACTTCATCACTTGGTAAAGGCATTATTTCTGCGTCACTTGCCAAGCTTTTACAGAGCAGAGGTTATAAGGTAACCATCCAAAAATTAGATCCATACATTAACGTTGACCCTGGTACGCTCAACCCCTACGAGCATGGCGAATGTTACGTAACTAACGATGGTGCCGAAACAGATTTGGATTTAGGGCACTACGAGCGCTTCTTAAACTCTCCAACTTCGCAGTCAAACAACGTAACAACGGGTCGTATTTACGATTATGTAATCAGCAAAGAGCGGGAGGGTGCTTATCTTGGTAAAACAGTTCAGGTTATTCCACATATAACTGATGAGATAAAACGTAGAATAAAGCTACTAGGCGAAACTGGCGAATACGAAATCATTATTACCGAAATAGGAGGGACTGTTGGCGATATTGAATCGCTTCCCTTCATTGAAAGTGTAAGGCAGTTAATTTGGGAAATGGGTTCCAATTGTTGCGTTATTCATCTTACCCTTCTTCCATACCTTTCTACCACTGGTGAGCTAAAAACAAAACCTACACAGCACTCTGTAAAATTATTATTGGAATATGGAGTGCAGCCCGATATACTTGTTTGCCGCAGCGAAAAATCTATTAATGCAGAATTGCGCAGGAAGATTGCTTTGTTCTGTAATGTAAATGTGAATTCGGTAATTGAAAGCATTGATGCAAGTACAATTTATGATGTACCATTGCTAATGCTTAAGGAGCAACTTGATAAGGTAGTTTTGAATAAACTAAAATTGCCCATGCGTCACGAGCCTGAGCTCGAAAGTTGGAAAAACTTTTTGGGTAAACTCAAAAATCCAACAAGCGAAGTAAGCATTGGTTTGGTTGGTAAATATGTTGAGTTGAAAGATGCTTATAAAAGTATTGCCGAAGCATTTATTCATGCAGGTGTTGCAAACGAATGTAAGGTGAAATTAGAGTGGATACATTCTGAAAAAATTGATGAACAGAATGTTGCTGATAAACTCAAACATTTATCAGGAGTGCTTGTTGCTCCCGGTTTTGGTGACAGGGGCATTGAAGGAAAAATTACTGCAATAAAGTATGTGCGCGAGAATAATATTCCTTTTCTTGGAATTTGTTTGGGTATGCAATGTGCGGTAATTGAATTTGCGCGTAACGTTTTAAATTTAAAAGATGCGCATTCATCTGAAATGAATAAGGAAACCAAAAACAATGTGATTGATTTAATGGTGTCGCAAAAAAATGTTTCAGCCAAAGGTGGTACCATGCGTTTGGGCGAATACCCTTGTGCCATTACCAAAGGAACCAAACTGGCATCGGTTTACGGCAAAGCAAAGGTGATGGAGCGCCACCGCCACCGTTACGAATTCAATAATAAATTTCTTGCTAAATTTGAAGAAGGAGGAATGGTGCCAAGCGGAATTAACCCTAACGATAATTTAGTTGAAGCAATTGAGTTGAAAAATCACCCATGGTTTGTAGGTGTTCAGTTCCACCCTGAGTATAAGAGCACGGTAGAAAATCCGCACCCGCTTTTTGTAAAGTTTGTAAAGGCGGCTTTAGAAAATGTTAAGCAATAATCTTAAAGGTATTGCAACCCGCCTGTGTGCACAGCAATAATCTTTGAATCAGGTTTAAAATAATTTTTCTCCATCAAATCAATTATAGCATAGAGCAATTTACCTGTGTAAATGGGTTCACTGGGTATTTGATATTTTTCTATAAATGATTTTACAAAATCATTCAGTTCTAAATTGCTTTTTGCGTAACCGCCAAACGTATAGCCTGTAATAATTTCCGGGAATCGTTTATCATCTTCTGCGATAAATTTCTTTACAAATTCTTTTATCTGCAATTCGTTGTTCAATACACAAATTCCAATTGCTTTTTGAGGAGGTTTTATAACTGATGCAATACCTGAAAGAGTTGCTCCTGTTGCGGTAGCACAAACTATGTAATCAAAATCACCTTCAATGAGGTTGATGATTTCGGAGCAGCCTTTAACTGCCAAATCATTGCTTCCACCTTCGGGCAATAAATAAAAATCACCAAATCTTTTTTTTAAGTCATTTATAAACTCAGCATTTTCTTTAGTTCTGTATTTCTGTCTTGCAATAAACTCCAATTGCATTCCATTCTCTGAAGCAAACTGTAAGGTTTTATTCAAAGGCAATATTTTTTCTCCTCTTATAATTCCAATAGTCCTAAAACCTTCTTTTTTTCCTGATGCCGCAACTGCTACTATATGATTACTGAATGCTCCGCCAAAAGTGAGCAGTGTATTTTTGTTTTGATTTTTAGCTTCCGTTATGTTGTATTTAAGTTTAAAGTATTTATTACCCCCGTAAAAAGTATCAATCAAATCAATACGCAGAACATATAACTCAACATTATACTTGTTTAATGCAAATTGCGTTCTTTCCATCTCATGCAAATAAAAACAAATTGCTTTTGTTTAATCACTTATTTTGTGTGCACCTTTTAAATGTCAAAAAGTTAATTCGTTTAAAATGCTAATTCACGATTCGCAATTGATCATTCATCACTCATCATAGTGTTTACCGATAAGTTTGATAAAGAAGATTATTACCTCACTCCTGAAGGGTTTATAGTGTTTACCGAAAAGTATCACCTCAAGCGTGGATATTGCTGCCAGAGCGGTTGCAGACATTGTCCTTACGGATTTAATAAATCAAAGAAGAAGCCTGACAATAAGAAATAGTTAAGACTAAAGTCAATAATGTTCCGGAGCTTTTTACAATATCTTTTTCGTAAACCCATTTTGTGGCTATCAGAAAAGTTTGCATCGCAACCTGACAGGGAAAGAATTTTTTCTGCTCTTACTGCCTTGCATCAACATATTTTAGATAAGAAGGAAGATAAAGGAATTATTATTGAAGTTGACAAGGCTCATGTAAAAAAGTATATTGTTTTTTCCGATCAGCATAAGGGCATTAAAGATGGAGCTGATGATTTCCGAAATGCGGAACCAGTTTATCTGGCTGCATTGGATTATTACTTTAAAGAAAATTATTTCTACATCAATCTTGGCGACAGTGAAGAGTTGTGGGAAAACAAAATTTTTAATGTTCGGCTCAAAAACAAATTGAATTTTGAAAAGGAGAAATTATTTATTGATTCGCAGCGACATGTAAAAATATTTGGCAACCATGATGTATTTTGGAAAAATGATCCGCTGTCAATGGTGTTTCAAAAACTCATTTACGGTGTTACCTTTAAAATTTACGAAGGCTTGATTTTAAAATTACATGTGCAGGGAAAGCCACTTAACTTTTTTCTTACACATGGTCACCAGGGCGATGGAATGAGTGATGGAAACTGGTTTAGTACATGGTTTATTGCTAATGTGTGGGCTCCTCTTCAATCTTTTTTAGATGTAAACTCCAACACCCCGAGCAATAGTTCCGATCTAAAAACAAAACACAACAGCATGATGTACGATTGGAGTGCTTTACAAAACAACATCGTACTCATTACAGGGCATACCCATCAGCCTGTTTTTAATTCACTCACACATTTAGAGAGGTTGTATTTGCGATTATATGTCGCAAAACAAAAAAATAATGTCGGTGAAATCAAATCGATAGAAGATGAACTTATCAATCGTAAAATCGAATACCCCACTGCTGACGTTGATTTTTCTAAAATAAAAAACTGTTATTTTAATACGGGCTGCTGCTGTTTTAGCGATGGCGATATTACCGGAATGGAAATTGATGAAACACACATACGTCTTATTAAATGGAGTGAAGCAAACGGGAAGTTTAAGCGGGAAGTTTTGGAAGAAAACACGCTTGTAAATTTGTTCACTTAAAATTCTTTTACAAGTAGTAGAATAACGTACTTCCCCGTCTGAATTTACAATAAGCTCCAAAAAAAATCACAGGTGAGAAGCCAGAAAAAAAATATAGGAGGTTGTCAGAACATTTTATGAGCTACTTAATCACCAAGGTAGGATTTAAGCAGCTTACTTCTTGACTTATGTTTAAGCCTCTTGAGCGCCTTCTCTTTAATTTGCCTTACGCGTTCGCGCGTTAAGCCAAACTTTTCACCTATTTCGTCAAGCGTTAAACCGTGAGGCATACCAAGTCCAAAAAAAAGTTTCACCACTTCTTTTTCCCTTTCAGATAAGGTGCTTAATGAACGTTCAATTTCTTTTGCAAGCGATTCATTCATTAAATTAATATCAGCTTTTGGTGAATCAATATTTTCAATTACATCCAGCAAACTATTTTCCTCGCCTTGCACAAAAGGCGCATCCATGCTTAAATGCTTTCCGGATGATTTCATGCTTTCTGAAACTTTATCAAGAGGAATGTCGAGTATGCGTGAAATTTCCTCAGCTGATGGCTCTCTTTCAAACTCCTGCTCCAATTTAGAGTAGGCTTTAGAAATTCGGCTCATTGAGCCAACCTGGTTAAGAGGCAAGCGCACTATACGAGCTTGCTCCGCCAAAGCCTGTAAAATACTTTGCCTTATCCACCATACGGCATAGCTTATAAATTTAAACCCCCTTGTTTCATCAAAGCGTTTGGCGGCTTTTATCAAACCAAGATTACCTTCATTAATTAAATCTGGTAAACTAAGCCCCTGGGATTGGTATTGCTTTGCCACCGAAACCACAAAACGCAGATTTGCCCGCGTCAGTTTGTTTAAGGCATCTTGGTCTCCATGCTTAATTTTAATCGCAAGTTTTACTTCTTCCTCGGCCGTAATTAAATTCTCTTTTCCTATTTCCTGCAAATACTTTTCAAGAGCCATGCTCTCGCGATTGGTAATGGATTTACTGATTTTTAATTGCCGCATACCCGGGTTGTTTAGTGGTGAATTTTTAAATTAAGTTTTCAAAAAAATCAATTGCATAAGGATTTTGTATTACCTAACAAATGTATAAGGATATTTTTTACATTTCAAAGTAAAATTGAAAATTGTTCATATCCTTTGTTCATCCACATTTTAGATTATTACATAATTATGAGAAACGGGTTGGAGGCAAAATTTACTTTCGCCCCCACAATTTTTAAATTATATGACCCCAAAATTATTTTGTATTCTATTTGCGTTAAACGCAACCGTGGCAATTGCCCAGCAACAAACCGATTTTAATGTTGAGAGTATTGAAAGCAAACACTTAAGCAACATCAGGCAACTTTCTTTTGGTGGCGATAATGCCGAAGCTTATTTCAGTTTTGACAATAAGAGCCTCACGTTTCAAAGCAATAACACTGCTTGGGGTTTACAATGCGATCAGATATTTAACATGGTTATTGATGATGTTAAAGACACTACTTATAAACCACAATTAATTAGCACAGGCAAAGGAAGAACCACCTGTTCTTTTTATATGCCTAGCAACAAAGAAATTTTATATGCCTCAACGCATGAAGGAGGTAGCGAGTGCCCTGACCCCGGTGATTTGCGCAAGAATGGTAAATACCTTTGGCCCATTTTTAATACCTATGATATTTACGTAGCAAATCTTAAAGGAGAAGTGGTAAAAAAATTAACCGACTCGCCCGGATACGATGCTGAAGCCGTAGTATCTCCCAAAGGCGATAAAATTGTTTTTACGAGCGACCGTAGTGGAGATCTTGAATTGTGGATAATGGATATTGACGGCAGCAACCAAAAACAAATTACCAATGGAGTAGGGTATGATGGTGGTGCTTTCTTTTCGGCTGATGGAAAGCGTTTGGTTTTTCGTGCATCGCGCCCAAAGAGTGAAGAAGAAATTACCGAGTACAAAAATTTTTTGGGAAGAGGATTGGTAGCTCCAACAAATATGGAAATTTATACATGCAACGTTGATGGAAGCGAGTTGAAACAAATTACAAGTTTAGGTAAAGCTAACTGGGCGCCATTCTTTCACCCATCAGGCAAGAAAATAATTTTCGCCTCTAATCATAAATCAATGCGTGGGTTTGAGTTTAACCTTTATATGATTAACGATGATGGAACCGGCTTAGAACAAATTACAGACCAAAGCGTGTTTAATGCCTTTCCTATGTTTAGTCCCGATGGAAAAAAATTAGTTTTTAGCAGCAACCGCAACAACAACGGAACGCGCGACACCAATATTTTTATTGCTGACTGGAAGGACTAAACAATAAATTCAATATTATTTTTAGATACGGCCAGGTGATTTTTTAAAAGATCGCCATTGCCATGTACTGTTTTAATAAATAACGGGTTTACCTGATTTATTATTGCAAGCAAGTCATCCCAATCTGCATGATCGCTTATGCTTAAGCTAACGGTTGCTTTTTTTTGCAGATGTTGCCAGCCCGATGCAAAGGCTGCATACACATCTGTATTTCTGAAAAACGCTTCAACGGCTAATGGTACAGTTAAATAAATTATTCCTGTGTTCTTTTTAAAGTCTTGTCTTTTATATGGTATCCATTTTCCTGAAAGGAATCCTGCTTTTTCATAAACATGATGATAAGGAATAATGGACGGGTGCACCATTATGGTAAACTCAGGGCAGTAGTCATTAATTAACCGCGTAAGCCGCTGAGCTTTACCTATTGCATAAACGCCTATGACAATATTTTTATCCGTGTAATTTTTCAGGTTTTTAATTTGATCAATTACATCAGGATGTTTTGTTTCAGGGTTTGCAAAAGTTGATTCCGTTATCAACAAATCTGCTTCAGGCAAAACAACTTCTTCGCAAGTACTGTCCTTTTGCAGTTTTATATCTCCGGTAATAAAAACAGACTTGCCGTTATACTTAATTAACACACTTGCAGAGCCAAGTATATGTCCTGCAGGATAAAAACACAACTCCACATTATTGATCACAAAAGGTTCAATAAAGTTTTTTACAACAAAATTTCCGGCTGCATATTTTCCATAGCGCGCAAGCATTAAATCTTTAGTTGGTTGTGTGCAATAAACAAGCTTATTCCCTTTAATGGCATGATCGGCATGAGCGTGCGTAACCACAGCCACTTCACTCACATGCTGCGGGTCAATAAAAAAATTACCTGCCTGGTGGTAAATGCCCGTGGCGTTTTCTGCAATACCAAAATCCTTTAATTGCATTTGGCTAAAAAGAATTCATGCAACTTAACAACCTCATGCAGCAATGGTTGCTCCTCATCATTTACTAACACAAAATCAGCCATTGCATTTCTTTCCTCTTCTGTAAGCTGATTGTTTACTATTGAAATAAACTTTTCTTCCGTCATTCCATCGCGCTTAAGTGTTCTTTGTTTTCTTAACTGCAATGGGGCAGAAACCGTTATAACATAACCAAGATCTTTATTTGCCCCCGACTCAAACATAATAGCAGCTTCCTTAAGCACATACTTTGATTTTTGCTCAGCGCACCAATCATTAAAATGATTTGCAACAGCAGGGTGAACAATGCTATTTATGCTTGTAAGTAAATCTTTATTACTATAAATTTTTTCTGCTATAAACCTCCTGTTTACAGTTTCGTTTATGTAAGCCTCATCACCCAGCAACAGTTTTATTTGGCGCACAACCTCTGCATTTGTTTGCATTAATTTTTTAGCAAACTCATCGGCATCATATACTGCAATGCCAAGCTCACTAAAAATTTTTGCTACGTAAGATTTACCGCTGCCAATGCCTCCTGTTATACCAACCTTTAGCATTTATTTTTCCTCTAAAATTTGCAACTGTGGCGGGTCCACAAACACCACTGTAACATATGGTGGTTGTTTTTTTACAACCGGTGTTACATAACCCTCCTTACCAAGAGGTGTAGTGGTTACAAAAAAATCGGCAGGCTGCACCTTCTTAGTGTTTTCAAGCGTAGTATTAAAAACAACTTTTACACTTGCCGGTATTACCATAAGGCGGGTAATATTGGCAGGTGGTGTAACAACTACATTCACAAATGATTCTGTTACCTCTTCAACCTTAACGTAGGCGCTAACCGCATTGGTGCTCAGAAAAATATTTGCCGAATCAGGATTTACCAAAGCAAAAGTAACATCAGTAGAATTGCTTAAATTATTTAGCGAAACATTATTAGTTTCTATTTGCTGTATTTTTGAAAGAGCGCTTTCAGTGCCGGCAATAGTTATACTGTCCGCTTCTGCAACAAGCCCAAGCGCGCTGCCAAATCTTTTCTTGTAAGATATTTCTGCATTAAACTTAACCGGAACTTTTTTAATAAGCCTTTTAGTAAAAACAAAATGAATAGAATCTGGTTCCGTATAACTTATTTGCAAATCCTGGTTACCTGTGCCATACTGTTTTAAAAAACAATCCGCAACGGATATATTAAACGTTTCGGGCAACTGCGCATTTCTATTCACAGGCATATCCACCTTCAAATCCTTAAAAGGCTTTCTAAGGTTCAGCCATAACAAATCAAAACCTTTTCCCGAAAAAATAATATTTACCGCTTCTGGTAGCGGATTGGCGGGTTGCCTGTTAAACGGTATTTGCCGGTAAACTAATTTAAACGTAGCCTTATGCGAATAAACCTTGCTTAACGAATTAAGCAACCAAAAAACAACGGCAATAATCAGGCAAACCGTAAACGCAGAAATGCGGTAGTTTCCTTTTTTATCTGATTTTATAAAAGAAAACTTTGCCAAGAAATTATTTTTTTACCTCAGTTTGATATTGCTTACTGGCCTCAGCACTTACCGAAGTTTTTTCTATGCGCAGTTTTACATTGTTATCCACCTCAATTAAAAAAGTTTTATCGGCAATTTCAACTATGCGTCCGTGTATACCGCCTATGGTAACCACCTTATCATTCTTCTGCAGCTTATCCTTAAACTCGCGCTCCACCTTCATCTTTTTCATTTGTGGTCTAAACATAAAAAGGTACATGATCAGGATAATCAAACCTATCATTATAAATTGTTGCATAACAGCACCCGATTGTGCCTGTAAAAAAATGTTCAGTAGCATTTAATTTTTATTGTTTTAATGTATGTGAATGTAAAATGTATAAACTCCAAAAAATCACTTCCCCGTTTCGGGCGTAATAATATCGGCACTAATAGTAAGCACCTTAGTGTTGGGTATAGTATTGGCAAGCACCGTTACCGTTTTACTTGTCATGCCTGATTTGCCTTCACTGTCAAACGAAACCTTTACCACACCCTCATCACCCGGGTTTACAGGGTCCTTGCTATACTCCGGCACCGTACAACCGCACGTAGCACTTACCGTTGAAATAATCAACGGAGATTTCCCCGTATTCCTAAACTTAAAATCATACGAAACCTTATCACCTTGCTTTATCTCCCCAAACTCATGATTTTCCTTCTCAAACGCAAACACCGGCAGCTCACCAATGTCATTACTACTCCCTTGTGCGCTCACAGGACTTTCAACCAGCGCAGGGTCCACCTGCTGATTATCAGCATCCTTCTGGTGCGTGCAACCTGCCAAAAACAGCAGTGCCGCAGTTACAATGTATAAATTACCTTTTTTCATTTCTCCTTATTCCGCGCGAAAATAGAGAAATAAAACTCCTTTTCGCAGGCAACTATTATAGTTTAAAATTTTTAGAAAACACATCCCCGCATTCACTAATAACCTTCAGTCCCGCTGTCGCCCCGGTGCATGGCACCGCCCTTGCACAACCTTGCAGGTCTCCATCGGGTTTAGGCTCTGTTACGGCAGGTTTTTATTTTTAACTTTCTAAAAACATATCCTGCCCAAGTTCAACCCGTTCAGAAAATACCTCAGCCTGTTCTGAATCAAGTGCACCCTTCTCCGAAACATCTTCAACCTGTTCTGAATCAAGTGCACCCTTCTCCGAAACATCTTCAACCTGTTCTGAATCAAGTGCACCCTTCTCCGAAACATCTTCAACCTGTTCTGAATCAAGTGCAGCCTTCTCTGAAACAACCTCAACCTGTTCTGAATCAAGTGCAGCCTTCCCTGAAACACCCTCAACCTGTTCTGAATCAAGTCAAGCCTTCTCTGAAACAACCTCAACCTATTCTGAATCAAGTGAAGCCTTCTCCGCATCAAGTGCAGCCTATTCCGCACCAAGTCCCGCCTTCTCCGCACCAAGTCAAGATGCTTCCAAATCAACCAAAGACACTTCTAAATTAACTGGAGCCGCTTCCAAACTAACCGAAGGCGGTTCCAAACCACCCAAAAAACAATAAAAATTTAGCTTCAGCCAAAATCGGTTATAAAACTCACATTAGCCAAGCTACACATTAGTAATTCCAAATCCTGCTTAATAAACTTGAATTTTAAAAGTTCGCATAATTTTATGCGAAAAGTCAAAAAGTTCGTTAATCTGCTACATTTGTGTAGTAAAAGCGAACTTTTTATCCCTAAAAAGTTCGTATATTTAAATGTTATCGGATATGCTTGCGCTTCGATCAAACTGTTGTGCTAATTCGAACAATCGAAAAATCAGACTTTAGTGTTACATTGAATGTTAAAAATCAATCGTAATTTTGACTACGATAAAAAAGAACAAAAGATTATGAATAAAACTCTACCATTCGGTTTATTTATAAAAGTTGCATTTCTTTTTTTTCTTTTTATCTCCTTCGGCTTAAATGCACAGAATATTGTCTGGCAAAAAACAATTGGCGGAAGCCAATCTGAGCTCGCGTCATGTGCTAAACCAACATCTGATGGTGGTTTTATTCTAGGTGGTTATTCAAATTCAAATATTTCAGGAGACAAAACGGAAAACTGCATTGGCAGTTGGGATTACTGGATTGTAAAATTGGATGCTGCAGGAAATATTCAATGGGATAACACAATTGGTGGAAATAATGATGATCGGGTGTATGATATCATTGAAGCCTATGATGGTGGTTTTCTTGTAGGTGGAACTTCAAAATCAGATAGTACAGGTGATAAAACCGAACATGGTTGTAATCCTTATTATAACTATGGCGATTATTGGGTGGTTAAAATAAATTCATCAGGAGTAATTGAATGGCAAAATACAATCGGTGCTTGTGGAGCTGATAATTTATATTCAATGGATCATTCTTCAAACGGTGGTTATTTACTGGGTGGTATTTCATCTTCAAATATTTCATGTGATAAAACGGAGAACAATAATGCTGGCTATAATGGCGGAGGATTGCCGGGGTGTGGCGGAGGAACATCTGACTACTGGATTGTAAAGATAGATTCAATAGGAAATATTATTTGTCAGAAAACCTTGGGCCGAGGCTCCTGGGCAAGTGAATTTTTAACAACGGTTTCTACTACAAGTGATGGAGGATTTATTGTTAGTGGTGGGTCGTCCGCACCTGCTTATATAACTCCGAATTATGGCGGTTCTGACTTTTGGATCGTAAAACTCAACTCAACCTGTACTATAGAATGGCAAAAGGTTATTGGAGGCAGTGGCACTGAAGAGACCGGAACCATAAAACAACTTGCTGACAGGAATTATATATTTGGGGGTACCTCATCATCAGATACCTCAGGCTTAAAAACAGAACCTTCATTTGGTTTAAGTGATTTCTGGATTTTCAAATTAGATACTGTTGGAAATATTATCTGGCAAAAAACAATTGGAGGAAGTGGTGATGATAAGCTAAGTTATATATCACCCACTTTTGATAACGGATTTATTTGCGGAGGTTATTCAACCTCCCCCATATCAGGCCTGAAAACCAGTGCCAATTTTGGGCAAAGTGATTATTGGATTTTAAAACTTGATTCAGTTGGAAATATCCAATGGCAGCGAACAATAGGAGGAACTGGCATTGATGGGCTTACAACTATTTCTCAAATGGCAGATGGCAATTATTTCGGAGGGGGATATTCAACTTCAAATATATCAGGAAATAAAACCGAGAACTCCAAAGGTGGATATGATTACTGGGTATTTAAGCTTGATGATGCAAGTAATTATAATTTAATTACCGGAAAATCATTTTATGATTATAATGGAAATAATGTAAAGGACTCATCGGATATTTATTTGCCATACCAGATAATAAAAGAAACCAACACTAATCGTTTTGCTTTCTCGCAGGCTGATGGCACGTATCGTTTACCTGTTTCTGACACCGGAACATACACGGTTTCGCAAATTCAAAATTTATATTATCTGAGCAGTTTTCCGTCAACCCATAGTGCAACATTCACCAGTATGAATCAAATTGATTCATTAAATGATTTTGCTACAACGCAAACAATTTTTATAAATGATTTGCAAATTTCCATTACTCCTGTCGGAGCTTTTCGACCCGGGTTTAACGCAACTTATAATATTCATTATAAAAATGTGGGAACAGTTCCTCTGCAGGGAACTATTGTTTTTTATCCTGATTCGGGTTTGACATATATTTCTTCCACAGTAAGCCCGCTATCTGTTTCAACTGATTCTATTGTCTGGCAAACACAAATTTTAAACCCTTTTATCCAAGGCAACATTACTGTAACCGTAAATGTGAAGTCAACCACACCTATTGGATATTGGATAAGTTCATCAATTAAAATTGAGCCCGTGATGAATGATCAGAATCCAACAGATAACTATGCTTCGTGGAGACATCCCTTAACAGGTTCAGTTGACCCCAATGACATTTTAGTAGATAAGGACAGCATTACCACAGAAGAATTGATGACCTCTCCTTATCTTGATTATATCATTCGATTTCAAAATACAGGAAACGACACTGCCTTCTCTGTAAAAATTTTAAACCCCATTGACACATTCAAATTAGATTTAATGTCGCTTGAAATTATTTCTTCATCACACATTTTTAATTTGAATTATATTCAGGAGGAAAACCTCGAATTTAAATTTGAAGATATTTTACTACCCGACAGCAATATCAATGAACCGGAAAGTCATGGTTTTGTCAGGTACAGAATTAAACCAAAAACATCACTGGTAGTGCATGACAGTGTGACCAACTATGCAGCAATTTATTTCGACCATAATTTACCTGTAATAACAAATACAGCTCTTACAAGAATAGTGTATCCAAATAATTTTGTTGAAATGTTTACCACTGTTTGCGATAGTTTGATTTCACCGAGCGGAAATTATACATGGTATTCTACAGGATTATATTTCGATACTATTCCGGGCGGAGCTACCGACACGATATACGTAATTAATCTGAACGTAGGCACTTCTTATAGTTATTTAAATGCAGTTTCCTGCGAAAATTACACTTCACCATCCGGTAATTATACATGGACTTCATCAGGAACTTATTCGGATACACTATTAAATGTTGAAGGATGTGATTCTGTGATTACAATAAATCTCACCATAAACTATTCATCAATTTCTCCCCTTTTTATTATTGAGTGCATTAGTTATCAATCTCCGAGCGGCAATTATACTTGGACTACTTCCGGTACCTATTATGATACCATTCCTAATGTTCAAGGTTGTGATTCAATTCTTATTATAGATCTTACTATTAATGATCCATCAGATTCAAACATTACTATTTCAGCTTGTAATAATTATATATCGCCCAGTGGAAATTATCTCTGGAACACTTCAGGAATCTATACAGACACGATTGCAAATATGTTTGGATGCGATTCTTTAATTACAATCAATCTTACTGTTAACCAAAGTTCAAATTCATTATTAAGTATCACAGAGTGTGACAGCTACACTTCGCCCAGCAACAATTATGTCTGGACTACAACCGGAACTTATTCTGACACTATACCAAATTCTATGGGCTGTGATTCAATAATCACTGTTGATCTTACAATTTTAAATCATTCAAATGCTACGCTTAACATAATTGAATGTAATAACTACACTTCACCAAGTGGAAATTATACATGGAATACATCTGGAATTTATTTTGATACGATACCCAACAGTTCAGGTTGTGATTCCATTATCACTATCAATCTCACGATAAATTCTGTGGATACAACCTTTACTGCAAATCCTCCTTTGCTCACTTCAAACGCAATTGGTGCTAATTATCAATGGATGTATTGTGATTCAATAATAATTCAAGGAGAAGTAAATCAGGTTTTTCTTGCCACGGTAAATGGTTCTTATGCGGTGATAATATTACAAAATGGCTGCATTGATACATCATCATGTTATTCGGTTTTTAATGTAGGTATGAATGAATATATTTATTCAAATGACTTTTATATTTTCCCTAATCCATCGTCAAACAATTTAGTCATTTCTTTTGGGTCAATGATTACGAAAGGTTTTTTAATGGTTTCAAATACACTTGGCGAGAGTGTCTATGCACAAAATATTTTCAAAGAATCAAAAAAAGAAATCAAGGTTGAAAATATTTCGTCAGGAATTTATTTCTTGAAGGTTTTTGACGGAGAGAAATATTTCTGCAAGAAATTAATTGTTGAGCATGATTGAAGCGGAAGAATTTCAAACGAGCAGTAGCACATCCGATAACACTAAGATTAAAAGAAGTAAAAAAAAGAAGGCTTTGATAGGTAATCAAAGAGTTGAGCTTCTACTAAACAGTGTGGGTACACGAACAGTTATGCTTCTAAACCCTTCTTTTTTTTACTTCTTTAATCCCTTCTTCGTTATGCGTCACCAATGGCGGCAGTGCAAACTCGTTACGGCAGGAATCCTAATCAGCTTTTCTTCCGTGCTAATTTCAAACAGTTGAGCAATGAATAAACTTTCTGACAAAACTTTAACCGAACTAATTGACCACTACATTATGCAAGTGGAAATTGCCGACAAGATTGACTATGCGGATAAAATAACTGTAAAAGCAAACAACAAAGCTGTTGAAACTATGTATGAGATTGTTGAGCTAATTAAAACGAAGTTTGGAACGGAAGGAATTAGCAAGTTTGCAACTCTGCTTGACAGACAGGAGAATTCCACCTTTCTTTGGGTAGCACCACAAATATTAGAGAAGATGAATGCTCCTGATGAAATCAGAAAAAAAGCATTAAAGATTATTAAGAACATTGCAGACAGCAACCATTCATCAGCATTAGGTTTTCAAGGTTGGTTAATGAATTACGAGAGTAAAGTATCTTAGTGCAAAACTCAAACAGGCGACACACATTGAATAAACTGACAAGCATAAGTCAAACAGACAGCTTCGTGGACACAGCTTGGCGAACGCATAACAGTTAAATTAAAAGAAATTTTTAAAAAGAGGGCTTTAACGATGATACAAACAGATGAGCATTTAACAAGCAGAGTGGGTAAACGAACAGTAGAGTTACAAAACCCCCTTTTTAAAAACTTCTTTAATTCCTTCTTCGTTATCGGCAATTGCTGGGACACTGCTAACCTTCAACTGACGGGCTTTATCGGACAGACGGAAATCAGAAAAATCAAAACAAAAAATCCTTAACTTCGCACCGTGGATAAAGTAGGTTTCATAGAGATAAGAATAACAGGTTCAAAGGGAAATTTGAACCTGACTCCTGACAATTACGACATCAGGGAGATAATCAACATTCTTGAAAATGCTGAGAACCTTTTGTTTCCAAGTGACAAGAGAGACCGACCGAATATCAGTTACAAAATTGAAGAAGGTTCGGTGAGACACATTCTTAAAACTTCTATTCAATACATCATTGGTTTCAACGCAGTAATCGGACAAGTTACGCAAGTCCAAAACATTGACTTTCTGGATTTGTCAACTGCAAAAGCATTTGAAAATATTCAAGACATCGCTGCAAAAAAAGATTATGTCTTTTCAATCACTACTTCAATTGACAAAACAAATGAAGTTCGTATTGATAGAACAACAAACTTTAAAAGAACAGAAGCAATATGGATTGATGCTGAATTCTATTTCTACGGGAAGATCTTGGATGCAGGCGGAACGGGAAAGACAAATGTCCATGTCGCTACTTCTGAATATGGCAATGTTATTATTCAAACACCCATTTCCTTTTTTGAACAGCTTGACGAAAATATCATTCATAAAAAACCCTATGGAGTAAGAGCAATTGGTAAACAACATTCTGAAACGGGAGAGGTTGACAAATCAACTTTACGTTTCGTAGAGTTGGTAAACTACGAACCAAAGTATGACGAAAAATATTTAAAAACGCTCAGGGATAAGGCGAAGAAATCATGGCTTGGTAATATCAATCCTGACACTTGGCTTAAAGATTTAAGAGGAGGATATGACGCATAAATCAGTTCTACTTGACACAAGTTTCTTCCTTCGCTTTTTGAACGACAGTGACCCACTTTTCAAAAATACTGACGGATATTTTCGCTACTTCTTGCAGAAAGAAATTACGATGATGATTTCTACAATTTCAATCGCAGAATATTGTGTTGGTGGAGATGTTCACGAATTGCCTCTAAAGAATTTACAAATTGTTCCATTCAATCTTGACCATTCAAAACGGACAGGTGAGTTTGCAAAAATTGCATTTCAACATCGCAAGTCATTAAACTTGAAGGAACGAAACATAATTCCTAACGACACCAAACTTTTTGCTCAGGCAGACACTGAAAAGACTGTTGAATTTTATATTTCATCTGACACAGAAAGTTTAAAGATTTACAATTTGTTGAAGCAACATTCAAATCCGAGATTTCAGTTCATTGACTTGAATAACCCTTACAATCAAACTTTCGGTGTGCTTGACTTGTGAGATACGATTTGTAATTCTAACAAACAGTGTTGCGAACTTCAAACAGTTGTGCCTTGAACGAACGGTGCCACATGCAGGTAACATCAGTAGCCGTTGCGCAACCCCACTATTAAACGGATAATATATTTTAGTGATGTAATATTTTATGATGCATTACACCGCCTCAAAAATATTTTTGTGATTGTAATGCTGTATTAGTGTTTTGAGGTAAAAGATT